>JACDJC010000026.1_pt1 | contig 203503 bp, 183 predicted proteins | sample 7454191 | NCBI WGS metagenome assembly JACDJC01 (sample SAMN14253291, study PRJNA609438) | sludge metagenome | isolation source: sludge after 25d culture with pyrite and EDTA | collected 2018-12-20 | reverse complement strand
TTGTCTCATCTATAATTCCCCCTTCTGATGTAAATTCAACCTTTCCATTTGTCACCTCAGTAAATACATCTTCTAGTGATGGATTAACTTCAGATAACGTTGACAAAATAATTTTTGATTCAAAAGCTATTTGTCCAATTTCTTTAGATGCTAAATTCCGAACATGTAAGCCATCTTTATTTAACTGTACTTGACCATTATCAGCTTCTAGCTCTACTTTTAATTGTTTATTATTATTTGAATTGACCAAAATATATGAACTCATACTTCTTTCATTCATCTCATCAATGGTCATATCCGCTAATAATTTCCCTTGACCTATGATAACTACTCGATCTGCAATCGCTTGTATTTCACTCATTAAATGACTTGAAACAATTACAGCTTTTCCTTCATCTGCTAGTTGGCGAAAAGTTGTTCTTAACCAACGAATACCGTCTACATCAAGACCGTTAAAGGGCTCATCCAAAATGACGACTTCTGGATTGTTAATTAAGGCTGTTGCTACTCCTAGACGCTGCTTCATTCCCAAAGAGAAGGTCTTAACTTTATTATCTTTAACAGGATTAAGACCTGTTTTTTCCAGCATCTTATCAATCTGACTTTCATCAATACCAGCAGCAGTCGCAATAATATTTAAGTGCTGATAAGCCGTTAGATTTTTGTCTAAGGCAGACGGGTCAATAAGTGTACCGACTTTTTTAATTGGCTCTTCAAGTGTATGGTATGCTTGACCATCTATAGATACTTGGCCATTGGTAGGATGGACGAGTGATATAATCATCTTCATCGTTGTTGATTTTCCTGCTCCATTTGGCCCAAGAAAGCCAGTTATTACTCCTGCTTGTAATATCAAACTTAAATTATCTACAACATTTTTATCATTATATACTTTAGTTAAGTTTTCTAATTTAATCATCTTGCTTTCCCTCCTTTTTCTTTAAATAATACTGATAAGCATCTTCAATAAAATCCTCAGAAAAATTATATAAAAATAAATCTTCTTTTGGCCATTGTTCGCTAAATTCAGCACCTTTTTCAGCAGCTTGACGAATTTGAGTATTGTCTCCTTCAACCTTTTTTAAGAATTCATGCCATCTTTTTCCTATTTCATATCCAGATTGACTTTCAATATCTGTATGATTTAATTTTAAGTTAGATGCTTCAAGCACTAATTGCTTCCAATCCCAGTACATTTCTAAAACACTTTCAATTTGAATATTACTTAAATCAAAGTTTTGGTCTGACTCAATACCATAATCTATTTTGTTATAATCCATAATCGTTTGTTTTTCTAACCCTAAGATAAGTTTAATTAAAGGCTCTAAATCAGTTTCCGGATCCCCTTCAAGGGTAGACTTTACAACATCTATAATAACTTGATTCATCTTAATTTCCATTTCTTTTTGAAAAAGAATAACAGATTGTCTTTCTAAAACTTGAACTAAATCATTATTACTATTCACATTTCTAACAAGCTCTTTAATCTCTTTTAATGGGAAATCTACACGTTTATAAAACAAAATTTGTTGCAATTTAACTAAATCAAATTGCGTATAATAACGTAAATTAGACTCACTTCTTTTAGCTTCTAGTAATCCAATTTGATCATAATATTGAATCGTTCGTACTGTCGTTCCTGAAATTTCAGCTAATTCACCAATTGAATAATAGTCTTGATCCATTTTCTTACCTCCTTACTACTATTAAACCACATTACGTAACGTCATGTGCAATAAAAACTTCGAAATACTGAAATAATATTTTTATTTCTAAACCCATTAACTACTTCATCTATAGTATATAAATCATCTATATATTTATTAATATAAAAAGATTAAGCGTTCTCTAATTTGTAAGAGAACGCTCAGTGTTTTTAATTACTCCATGGAGTTTATTTTTCTGGCTTATAATTATATTCATCTTTAAATATCTCCTTGACTTAAATTTATTTCTATAATCTGAATGGTTAAGACATTAAACTCATTAAATACTGATAAAGTTCGTCTGTTAAACCATATTTAAGTTGATTACTTTCTTGTGTAGAATGGAAAGACTGAATAGCATTTTCCATTTGCCGGTCATCTCCAATAAAATGGGTAGTCATTTTTTCCCAATATGATATACATTCTATTGCATCAGGATCTGTTTTGGGTAATTTATTTTTGCAGCAAGTCTCTAGTTTTAAGATAAATTTCATCCATTCTGAAGTAATCTCTGATTCATGATTAGAACTTTCATGATGGTTTCTCATTTTCTCAAATTGTTCCTTGGTAAAATATTGATCCCCTGATGCATTGATAAATGGTACTAAACTTTGAAAATCTTCTGTTGAAACATAGTTATTATTTTTAAGCTTTTGTTTTAGCCTAAGTAACTTGGCTAAAAGCAATTGTTTATGAGCAATTTCTTCTTGAATACTAGAAAGTTGAATATCTACGAGTTTATGAACATCAATATCTTTAGTAATAATTAAATCTTTTATTTCATCAAGACTGAAGCCTAAATCTTTCATAGCTATGATTCGATATAATTCTGTAATACTTTCCAAATTATATAATCTATGGCCTGTATCCGTTATCTGAACCGGTTTTAGCAAACCAAGCTCATCATAATAATGTAGTGTCCTAACTGTTACACCAGTTATATCTGCTAATTCGCCTATTTTAAGATAATTATCCATCTTGTTCCCTCACTTTAATTTCAACTATTGCTTCTAAGTCACTTCTATTAAATTCATACTTCTTTCCACATATTCCACATTCTAATTCTTCATCTTTATTCATTTGAATGGATTCTTTCAGTTCATCTGTATCAACTGACATCAATAAGCCAAAAAACATTTCCTTTGAACAAGGGCATTCTGTTTGCAAGGTATACTCTTCTAATATATCTGCGTATGGAAAGGCTTTGCTTTGTAACTTTGACCATTCACCTGTACTTAGGCATATCTTATTATTATCAACACTTTCAATCACATTATTTAACTTATCATTATTATAAAAAGGTAAGGGTTGTATCATTAAACCTCTGACGATTCCATTATTTGTCCAGGTTCTAAATATAGTTTCTATCTGTTCACTCCTAGAATAAAAGTCTGAAAAGCATTGTTCTATTGAATCGGATTTTAATTCAACTGTTCCAGTGAACATCCCTCCCAGCCAACTTCCCCTAGTAATAGAAAGAGATGAACCTTCTCCTATTAAATCAATAAATTCTCCATCGAATGCTTTTAGATTAGAAGAAAATGAACAATGAATGTTACCACTACCATCTATATCACAGCGTACTAAACATCCTTCTGCTTTAAATCGTATATTAACATTTAATCGTTGATCTTTTTCCGTTAAAAAGCCACGTAATAAGCTACAAGTAGTAAATATCTCTTTATAAAGTTGTTTTGCAAAATATGTTCTCATATCTTTTAAGTTACTTTTTCTTAAAAGCTCTGTTGTATCAGCTATATATAGTCTAATTTCCTTATCTGATGTTAGTAATTTTATTAAATTATTTTTCATACTAATTACCTCCCTAAAAAACATCATATATCATGACGCTAGGTAAGGTTCAAGTGTTTAATATTTAAGTTTAATTTCAAGTCTTTAATTCACTTCTAATCCCTTTCCATTTATTAATATTCAGGATTGCATTTTGCTCTCCGCCTAAATATATATCTTCAATTGTCATAGGCCAAAGTCTTAGTTGACGCTTTCTTTCATTGCTTTGAACAGGATTTGTTATTTTGCTTAATGATCTAACAATTTCTCGATTTCTCTTAAGAATATATGGCGTTTCCCAATCATCATCATAAGCCTTAATAAAAAGATTAACTAAATGTTTATATCCTTCCTCTGTATAATTCGAAAGATGCTGAATCATATAACAAGATACTAACCAAAAATGTGGTACAAACATATTTGGATCATTATGTTCACAGACAAGCGGAAATCCAAACAGCTCATAGCAGGAAAGCCCATCAGTTTCCTTAGCTTCACATTCTATACACTCTCCAGATATCATAACTGTGTTATTACCAGCCATTTATAACCAACCCCTTTATGTAAAGTTGCAGTTGTTTTGTTCATTAATTAATTGATCTAACCCACTTTCTGATGTTAGCTTTTCAAGATTATTAAATATCTTCCCTTCATCCCAGTTCCACCATTGAAGCTTTAATAAAAATTCTATTCTTTCTTCATTAAATCGTTTCTTGATTAATTTGGCTGAGTTCCCACCATATATTGTATAAGGTTCAATATTTTTCACTATAGTTGAATTAGCAGCAATAATTGCACCATCACCAACTTTAACACCAGGCATAATTATAACATTTTGACCTATCCACACATCATTCCCTATCACTGTGTCTCCCTTGAAAGGAAGTTGCTCTATTGTAGGAGTAATCATCTCCCAACCACCACCAAAAATATTAAAAGGATAGGTTGTCATTCCATCCATTCTATTATTTGAGCCATTCATAATAAACCTAACAGCTTCTGCAATTGCACATAATTTTCCTATTATAAGTTTATCTCCTAGAAATTCATAGTGGGGCTCTATGTTATCATAGAATTTCTCTGGGGATTTTGTATTATCACTATAATATGTGTATTCCCCAATCTCAACATTAAATCTTTTAGGTAGATTACTTATAAAGCAAACAGTCTTTATACTTTCATTTGGATAAAGTTTGTTTTTATCAGGTCCAATCATAAATATCACTCCTTCAGGATTTACACTTCATTTACTAATACTTCTACTTGGTAATCAAAATTATATTAATAATAAGAAATGAATCCTCGACATAGGTTTTAATTTCTCCATTCATTATATTAACCAAGTTCTTTACAATAGCCAGACCTAATCCCGTAGTTCCCTTTGTTCTAGATTTATCAGTAGTATAAAAGCGCTGAAATAGCCTCTCAGCCTCTGCATTATCTATATTAGGTGCATAATTTTTAAAGCTAATACATACATTATTTTCTTCTTCTTTTACTAAAATAGATATATTGCCAGCTCCATGATTTAAATAGTTCTTAATGAGATTTTGAAAAATCCTCATTAATGCATCTTTGTCTGCATAAATATAAATTGGTTCCGGAGGTATTTGGATGCTTGGTTCTTCACCTTTTGACAGAAAATCATAGTAAAACTGAGAAATAACATCTGAAAGAGCATTATTTACATTGGTTTTCTCTAGATCCAATGGATATTCACCGGATTCAAGTCTAGTAAATTCAAAAAATTCATCCATTATATTAATCAAGGACTCAATACGTCTCTTAATTGTACTATAAAATTCAGCCCTCTTCTCAGCTGATACATTGTTCGACTCCAACATTTGCACATATCCGGAAATAGAAGTAAGCGGGGTTCTCAAATCATGAGATATGTTAGTTATTTCTTCTTTAAACTTATGCTCAGCTTTTGAAATTTCAATTTTTTCAGTTCTATAATAGTTTATTAAGTGATTTAATTGGATTGCCAATTCATTAATTTCCTTCACTTTAATTTGTAGGTTAATTTTTTTATTTGTATCATTCTCCCTAATAAACTGAAGTCTTTTAACAATTGTTTTGATCTCCCTTTTATAAAGTAAGATATAGGCAGATAATACACCTATGACTAATATAAGTATTATGATAATTAACCAAAGCATAAAATCTACCTCCATGTCTATTTGATATCTTGCTTTTTAAAAATAAATCCTCCAATACCTGAACACAAAACCAGGTACAATAAAGCTACAGTAATTGCTATTCTTATATCCACTGCTTGTGGGTGAGGCATGGCGTTAGGAGAAAAATTCATAAAGAGCAAAGTTCTTCCCAAGTAACCATTCCCAACTATTGAACCCAAAGATCCTAGTATTAGGCTGAAAAATATGCTAAAGGCCATTGTTCCTCCTATATTTTTAATCAAAAATGCGATCATAAGGAATATAGATCCATAGGCTGTGTATAATAAGGATTTTATTATAAATATGCGCACAAGCAGCAGCAAGTCACCCATTAAAAAAGATCCATATATGCCAAAAACAAAAATTGATGTAATTACTATAGAAAGCATAGCAGTAAGCATCATTAAAATTGAACCCATAGATATTGTGACTAGTTTTGACATATAAATTTTAGTACGGCTAAAGCCTAAGGAAACAGAATCCTTTATTGTCCCGTTGCTATATTCGGTTGTTATAAACATTGTGATAAATATAGATTGAAGCAAAGGAATAAAGTATGGTACCTGAAAGAGCATATAGATCCAATGGAAGGTACTGGGGCTATATTCTTTGATATGTGCTGAAGAACCAAAGTCTATGATAATATAGGCTACAATAAGTGCAAGAATCCCCAGGCAAATAAAAAAGGTCTTGCTGCGTCTTAATTTATAAAAATCAGCTCTTAGTAAATTAAGCATAGTTACTACCTCCCATCAATTTCATAAAATACTCTTCCAGGTCATCACCCTTAGATTCTATGGAATATATTTTTATATTTTTTTTTGCAAGCTCTAGGCAGATTTCACCGGACATATCCAATAAATTATATATCTTAATTGTATTGTCTGACAGAACTTCATAGTCTGTTGTTTTAAATACATTTTCTAAAACAAAGGAAGCTTTAGCGCTGTCATTAACCTTGATACTGAGATACTTTCTACATTTTAATTCCAATTCCTTATTTGTAAATTCCTCTACTAAAGTACCATTATTAATTACTCCATAACGGGTTGCCGATTTAGACAGTTCCCCTAATATGTGGCTAGAAATTAAAATTGTTATATTTTGCTCTTCATTAAGTCTTTTTAAAAGTTTTCTCATCTCCACAATACCTTCAGGGTCAAGTCCGTTAATAGGCTCATCCAGTATGAGAAAGTCAGGATTCCCAAGGAGGGCAAGAGCTAGACCCAAACGTTGTCTCATTCCTAAAGAAAAGTTCTTGACCTTTTTTTTGCCCACATCAGTTAATTTTACTGTTTCTAGTATACTATAAATAACCTTTTTGTCAGGTACCCCTAATAATTTACTGCGAAGATCCATATTCTCAAGTGCAGTAAAATCAGGATATAATGCTGGGTTTTCAATTATACTACCTATTCTAGGCAGCCCATCTTTCATATTCTTATTGCCTTTTTGTGAGAATAATTCAATTTCACCTTTTGTGGGTGTCACTAGACCTGTAATCATTCTAATCATTGTAGTCTTACCAGCACCATTTCTACCAATTAAACCATATATATCTCCTTTTTTAATCTTCATATTTACATTATTAACAGCAGTATTATTCCCATACTGCTTTGTTAGCCCAAAAGTTTGTAATATATATTCAGTCAACTCAAGCACTCCTTTATTAGTTTCTATTCTTATATTAAGGTATGGGCATTAAAATTTAATAAAATAAGTCTTAAGAAAATCTAAAGTTTAATCGCTCATCTTAAAACCTATTCCCCAAACGGTCTGAATGTACTCCTCTGATGGATTTACCTTAGAAAGTTTTGAACGTATATTGCTAATGTGTACATTGATCGTATTCTCATCACCAAAGAACTCATCATTCCACACATGCTCGTAAAGATTTGATTTGGTAAATACCTTCTTAGGATATTCCATCAATAATTCCAAAATCAAAAACTCTCTCTTGGTAAGGTTTACAGGGATATCACCTACCTGTACTGAGTAGGTTTCTTTGTCTATTGATATATCTTTGTAGCTTAACTTATTATCTTCACTTGGGAGACTTGAAGATTGATTATACCTTCTCAGTTGCGCTTCAATTCTTGCAAGGAGTTCATCATTATTAAAAGGCTTTACAATGTAATCATCTGCACCAGACTTCAACAAATTTATTGTTGATGCTTTATCACTCTTTGCTGAAAGTCCTATTATTGGAACTTTACTATGTTTTCTTATTTCCTCAAGTACATCTTCTCCCTTAAGCCCAGGCAACATAAGATCAAGCAGTACTAAATTAACTTTATTATTGAAGGTCATCAGAGCTTCAGTGCCTGAACAAGCAGGTTTTGCATTGTAGCCATTTTGCTCTAGTAAATCACAAATCATATTACTTATGTCATTGTCATCCTCTATAACCAATATTGAAATTTTATTATTCATACAATAAACACCTACCTAAAATTCTATAGTTCAAATATTACCATAGTAAAAACTTTATCTTATTTTAATAGCAGTAACCTACTTTCTACTATTTTATCACTATCCTTATCTAGGATACAATATTAACTAAAACTAAGACTCACCAAAACCATGGTATTGTTAATTTTGTGAAACCTGATGCTAGTGTACAAGTAGCTCACTGATATATACATTATTATCTGGTATTTTTATTTCTTTCAGATTACCTTTAAAAATTATTTTACCCTCTATATTTAACAAACTTTGAGGTCTAACTAAGTTTCTTGATAGCTTTAAATCAGCAATACCTATTTCATTTAGGATATAATACACAAATTCAGAGCATAAAAATCTATAATCGCTATATATTGGCTTGTTTATCAAGCTATGCACAAGTCCCCTATAGTTGTATTTATAAAGGTGGCTATTAGAAATGAAATGCTCTAATAGTACCTTAGCCTTTACATACTGTTCCTCAGATACTTCTACCTCAATTATTGCACCAGGCAAAGTATTACAAATCTTATATATTCCTTCGTTGATATCCTCTTTTTTAAACCTTCCAACAAAGGGATTGTACGTATTCCTTCTTCCGAAGCTATACATATGATTAAGTTCCTTATCTAAAGAAATAGCTGCATGAGTATATTCATCATTTTTTAAAATTTGAATGAGATTAGACATTACAGTATTTGTTCTTGTAAGAACTATATATAAATGACGTTTTTCCATAATAAAGTACCCCCATGAATTTAATTGATGTACTCATTATGATATATAGAGTTAAAGAACCAATAAAAAAAATCTAAAGAAACTCTTAATTTATTCCTAAGCAAATCTTAACACAAATATCCTAATTCTGCGTGAAACCTTATCCCCTATAAATCGAACTGAAGAGGAGAAAGAATTAATTGAACTAAGAAAGAAAGTTAGGCAACTTGAAATGGAGAATGATATTTTTAAAGCAAGCTGCACTACTACTCGGCAAAAAGTAGACCTTATCATTTCTAATAGAGAAAAATACAGTATTAGTGCTATGTGTGATCTTTTATAGGTCTCAAGAAGCTTAGTCTATTACTATCTAAAACAATGGTCAAGATACAGACATCCAAATAAGAGTAGCTGGTGGAGACTCAATAAATATTGGCATGAAAAGGATACGAAAAGATGGTTATTCATGACAGATGACAATAGTGTTTATGATAATCTAAAAGTCCGCACCCCCACCCTACCAATTAAAAAGTAGGCCACCATAAAATATAATACCCTTTAAAGACATCTTTAAAGGGGGATATGGAGGATGATTGAATTGGATCAAAAAGCTGAGATATTGATGCAATATTTCAGAGAAAACAAATCACAAAGAGCTATCAGTAGGGATATGAAAATTTCAAGAGATACAGTGTCAAAATATATTAAGGAATTTGAGTCAAAAAATGAGCAGTTAAATGATTTGGCTGGTGATGAAGAAAAAAATAGAAGTGAAATACTCCTACTAATTGAGGAAATGGCTTCAAAACCTAAATACGATACAAGTAATAGAAATAAGACTAAATTGACTGACGATGTAATCAAGAACATTCGTAAATTAATAGACCTTATCCCCTATGCATTAACCACATATGATTTACACATTCATTAAATTATTGATATGTGTGAAAGTACATTATCTACAAAATCATAAAGATGATTGATATCATTTAAAACTTCCTATGTAGTCCCAATATCTCTATATCTAAACAAGTGAATAGCATTTCTTTTCTTCTGTACAGAATCAACCCATAGGTAGTCTAATGACTTAGCATCTACCCATAACTTTCCAGAGCTAAAATTTTTAAGATCATCAAAGGAAGCCTTTTCAAGTTCTATCATTATAAAAGAATTTTAGCCATGATTCAACTACTGCTCCTAGATTCGCACGTGCAAGAATAAGTTCACCTGTAGACATTGTTAGTCCTTTGTCAATCCAGATTTTCAATGTTATAGTTAATTCACTTTGCCATTCAAGCATAGCATTATCCAACTTATCTGCCACTGAATTTGGTGCTATCCCACGAGCCTCTTTCTATAAAAGAGCAGCATTATTAGTGAGTGTAACTAGTACATCATAATTATCTCTTTTAGCCATTGATATCCTCCAACTATTTTTTCAAGTTATTAATACATCTATTTGTTATTTCATATTTTTGTAGATTTGGTTATTTTCTTATTTATAAAATTATCTCTTATAACACATATATCGCTGTTTGCAATTTCCTTGTTTTCCTTATTGTAGCCTATGCACTTTGTTTTCAGGTAAATAATATATTTTTCCATCTCTAGCTATCAGCTGAACATCCTCAGCGTATAAATCACTTGTATCGTAATGATATATTTCTTCGTGAACAGCAGACTGTGATGCAATCAAATTTACAGTATTTTGTGTTATTGCTTTATATTTAAATTCATCTTTGAAAAGACTTGGAATGTAGAGTAAAGCCCCATCTAAACCATCTCTTTTTCTTCTTTCTTCAGCGTCAATGTTCAAACGCTTCGTAATGTCCTTATGCCACTTAGTAACCCTTTCCTTGGTATCTATGGCCTGCTGAGTATAAGTTGGGAGAAGTGCCACACATTGTTCCCTTGAAACCCTGCCAAGATATAGAGCATATCTAAGTTCTGAAATGTTATATAGTACTTCAAGCAATGACTTCTGATACATATAACATTTTTGTATCTCTTTTAAATCTTTTTCATATGCAGTATAATTAAGGTCTTTCTTTTTTGTATATCCAGCAAGTGTCAGGTTAGCTTGTCCTAGAAGTTTTTCTGCCTAATAAAGAGAGATTAAGTGGCATTATTAAATTACACTATGATGTAATAATATTACAATAGCAGGCAATAATCAATCCTTAACATGTTGAATTATTATAGCGTTAACAAGATTTTCACTTATAATTTCAGGATCCCTGTATATTATCCAATGTCTTGAACCATCTCACGAACCTTCTGCAGTCAAATATACTTGACAACATGACCACATAGTCATATAATGTTAATATAACATGACCACCTAGTCACTAATTGTTGAAAGGATGATACCATGCCACAAGCAACATTTTTTAATTTACCAGATGATAAAAAAAATTTAATAATTGCTGCTGCTCTAGATGAATTTTCTTCAGCTAGCTATGATACAGCTAGTATCAACCAAATATGCAAGAAGTCAAATATTGCTAAAGGAAGCTTTTATCAATATTTCACAGATAAGATGGATTTATATGTTTATATAATGACTTTAGCTATTGAAGAAAAAATTAAGTTTTTCTCTAGTGTTTTAACAGAATTTGATACCTTATCATTATTAGAACAATTTCGTTTACTTTTTCTCAAGGGTATTGAATTTGCAAAAGATTATCCTCAATATGCTGCCTTAGGAGAACAATTTTCCAAAGAAAATAATGAATTGGCTAAATCATCCGTTATTAAGGAAGGGGACAAACAATCAGAAACCCTATTTATACAAATGATAGATCAAGCAAAATCTAAAGGTGAAATAGACAGTAGAGTTGATTCTTTGGCCTTAAACATGATTCTTCAATCTTTAAATAATACGGTTAATGAATATATGCTTGATAAATATGAGAATGTCAGATATGAAGATTATGAAGAAGACGTAAATAATTTTGTAGATTCACTATTAACTATTATATTTAAGGGAATTCAGAATAATAATAATAAAAATTGAAAGGAGTTTTACCATGAGCAAGAAAACAGATTTTATCATAGGGATGTTTTTTGCTATTGCTACTATTGTATTTATAATATTATTTTTATCCAATGATATATTTTTTAATTGGGCATTCGAAAGACACCACAATATATTAAGCTGGTATATTAGACCATTATTTATTATACCAATGGTGGTGTTTGCATTTAAGAAAAGTTTTACAGGTATATTTGCTTCAATATTTGCTCTATTTACAAGTATGTTCTGGTTTCCTGTACCTACAAATAGTAGTTCTCAGGTTCTATCATTTTTGGCTTTTGAAATGGAGTATCTAAAGGGCACATGGACCGCACCAAAAATAATAATGAGTTTAGCGGTACCCCTATTTTTCATCATGCTTATTATGGCAGCATGGAAAAGAAACTGGAAATGGCTATTAGGTGTTGTCATAGGAGCAGCTGTTTTAAAATTTATTTGGAGTATTGCATTTGGTGGTGATGCAGGCATGTCTATTCTAAAACCTGCATTAACAGGTTTAATAGTCTGTATCGTTGGATTATATTATTTCATTAAAAGGTATAAGTTCACTGACAAAAATTGATATACTCTAGTTTCATCAGAGTTCTCCATTAAATTAATTTTTGATTATGAGATAACTTTGTTGTGCGATTTATGAAAGAGCACTCCAATTGGAGTGCTCTTTCATAATAATTTATTTACTTATTCATCTTTTTTCTTTACCGGAATCCAGATTTCACTTCTATACTTTGGATTTTCAGTATCTGGGTGCTCATTCCATAAAATTTCAGGACCTTCAGCTGCCTCATAACCTGAAGATGGAAACCACTCTGAGTATATCCTACCCCATACATTTTGAAGCGTCTCTGGGAATGCCCCTATGGATTCAAATACTGCCCAGGCACTAGCATCAATTTCTAATACATCAAAATCTGCTATTTCTGCACTTGATGTTGCTACACCAATGTAATGATCCAGTTCACCCTTTTCTTCCATTCTTCCTTCCGAGAAGTTAGTAGATGCACTAATAATGCCTATTGGCTCTACATTTGAAATTGCTTTTAATTGTTTAATGACCTCAGGGGATAAAAGTTCTGTCATTTTTGCAATCTCTGGATTGACACCTTCAAATATAATTGGAACTCTCTTCTTAAATCCGATTAATCTAAATGGCTCTTTTTCAACGATACGATATTTCATTTCACATCCTCCTTTAATTGATAGTTGAAAGGTCATTCTAGGATAAGCTTTTAGCTGTGTGTTCTCACTTCTTGCTTCAGAAGGGAGAATGCCATGCATAGAATGAAAAGCACGGGAAAATGAATCAGCTGAATTATAACCGTATTTGACAGCAACATCAATTATTCTTAAATTAGTATCTTTCAAATCAAGGGCAGCCAGCGTTAGTCTTCTTCTTCGAATATATTCTGATAAACCAATTCCTGATAAAAAAGAAAACATCCGTTTAAAATGATACTCTGAGCAGCAAGCAATTCTAGATACTTCACCATAATCAATATCCTCCGTTAGGCGCTCTTCAATAAATACCAATGCTTTATTCATACTACTTAACGAATCCATCAAACAACCTCCTTTCACCAACAATATTATCAAAGGATGTAACTATCCATCCGACAATCTGTGCACCGTTTAGTCGAGTTATTCAAGATTGAAAGATTTAGTCTAAAATAAATCGATCGTAAGCAATCTTCTTTCCTGTAACCGTTCTAAAGTTTTCATCTATACATTTTTTTATTTTCTGTTGTTCCTTTTCTTTATCCATAACAGTTAAGTTTTCAAGCAAATCTGCTTCCCATTGTATCTGAAAATCTAGACCATCAATTTTAGAAGGAGTATGATGGTTACCTATTATAAAGCATATTCGATCAATATTTTTGTTATATCCTACTTTTTTTAATATATCTTTTGCTACTTCTGGTCCTTCTTTTTCTTGATAGACACCATCAATTGAACCGTATTTTTTTTGTGCTTCAACGGCACCAATATCATGTAGTATAGTAACAATACTGATTAGTTCTTTTTCTTGCTCTCCGATATTTTCACCTTTCATTATATCTTCTGCATTTTGCAAAACCTTAAGAGTATGATCTATGCCAAAAGGAATCTCTTTAAAAACTTCTTTCATTTCACTAATAATCTTTTGTATATTCATTGATTTCTCTCCTTTTTATCCATTAATTGCTCTAACCCTGCTTCGGATGTTAACATTTCAAGATTATTAAATATTTCCTCTTTGCTCCAATTCCACCATTGAAGCTTTAGCAAGAATTCAACCTTCTCATCACTAAATCTTTTCTTGATAAATTTAGCTGGATTCCCACCATATATTGTATATGGTTCAACATTTTTAACTACTGTCGAATTAGTAGCAATAATCGCACCATCTCCAATATTAACACCTGGCATTATGGTTACATTTTGACCTATCCACACATCATTGCCAATCACTGTGTCACCCTTAAAAGGAAGTTGTTCTACTGTAGGAGTAACCTTTTCCCATCCACAGCCAAGGATATTAAAAGGATAGGTTGTGATTCCATCCATCTTGTGGTTTGCTCCATTCATGATAAACTTAACACCCTCTGCAATTGCACAAAACTTACCGATTATAAGTTTATCTCCTAGAAACTCGTAGTGGTGCTCTATATTATCATAAAATCTCTCAGGAGATTTATTATTATCGCTGTAATAAGTGTATTCACCGATCTCAACATTTGGTCTTTTAGGTAGATTCCTTATATAGCAAACAGTTTTTATATTTTCATTCGGATATAGCTTATTCTTATCTGGTCCAAACATAATGTTCACTCCTTATTTCAAAATTACTTTATTAATATTGAACTAATTACAACCAATTTATTTTCCTATCTTTAATTTCATAAATCACATCTGCTACATTATCCACTAGCTTTTTATCATGGCTAATAAATATAATCGTCCCAGTGTACTCTTTCATTAACATTTCCAAAGCCTCTAAGCTTGGTATGTCAAGGAAGTTACTAGGTTCATCCATTAGTAGGATGTTATATCTGCCTATAAGCATTTTAGCTAGCAATAATTTAATAATTTCTCCGCCGCTTAAAATAGATAGTTCTTTATTAATATCCCTATGTGTTATCCCCATGGAAGCGAGTACAGAGCGGATTTCAGCAATGTTGTAATCACAATCCTCCTGCATAAATTCCATAACCTTTTGATTATGGTTATACTTGTACCCATTTTGGGCAAAGTAGCCTATTTCTGCCTTAGGGGAGATTGATATTCCCTCTTCATGGTTTAATATCATTTCAATTAAAGTTGTTTTTCCACTACCATTATCTCCAACTAGAGCAACCTTTGCCCCGAGAGGGATTTGGAAGGAAGTTTTCTTAAATAGCACATTATCCCCAAAGTTCTTATTCACTTCTTCTCCAATAATAGGGTAGGGGTTATGAAGTTCAAGTGCCTTGCTCTGTCTAAAACGAATAGTGCTGATGTTTTCTGGGGCTTCTATTTCTCCCAAATCTTCAATTCTTTGCTCAATGGACTTAGCAGCATTATGCAATGTTTTTTGCTTGCTTCCTATAGTTTTCTCATGTGCTAAACGTCCACCACTTTTGGATTTATCTTTCTTAGCTGCACCCTTTGTCTTCTGGCTCATTTTATTTGCTTGGTTTCGTTTTTCTTCTGCAGCTTTTTCCAATCGCTCTTTCTCAGCGATAAATTGCTTATATTTTGTGGCCTGGTTTTTATGTTCTTCCTCTTTCTGACGAAGATAATCAGAATAGTTTCCCCAATACTCAGTGATTTTTCCATCTTTCAGTTCCCATATTTTATCTACTACCTCATCAAGAAAATAACGATCGTGGCTAACAATGAGTAGTGCACCATAAAAATACTTTAGCTGCCCGATTAAAAATTCTATTCCCTCGCGATCTAAATGGCTAGTCGGCTCGTCAGCAAAAATACCATGTACATGGCCTGAAAGGGCTTGTGCTATTTTTAGCCTGGTCTCTTCGCCACCACTAATTATCTTCCTATCTAAATCCCTAACACCTAATTTTCCCATTACTGAAAAGTCTTTAACCTCTTGCATAACTATTTCGTCTAACTGGGGGATATATGCAAATTCCCCTATACGGTCAAGCTTGCATCCAGGTGGAGTTAATTGTCCCAATAATACTTTTAATAAGGTACTTTTACCTGTACCATTTGCTCCGACTAATCCAATACGATCATAACTATATAACTCCAATTCATCAATATCTAAAATATAATGTCCTACATATTCTACAAATATATCTTTCGCCTTTATTAATAATTCCATTTTTCTTTCCTCCTGTCTAAAATCGCATGTTCTCATACCTATTCGCAGGAAAAACCCTGCGATTTAAGCAGGAAGAATTACATAAATATATAATACATAAGTGCACCTCCTCATATTTTTTATATCTTTCTTTTATTTTTCATCTAAACTCCTAATTACTGAAATGAACGGGCAAGTTATTGCAATTCCTATAATTAGGATTCCAGATATTAAGAACCAATTGCTTACGCCGATTCTATCCGCAAATAACCCAGATAGTATTAACCCAACGGGCATAGCTAAAGACATAATGCTACCTGTTAGGGAAAATACACGTCCTAAATATTCAGGCTTAATTCTCTCTTGGAAAAGTGCCGTTTGAACACCACTATAAAACGGAACGGAGAGTCCCATAATTGCACAACATAATGCAAATACCACAAAGCCACTTGGAGGAAGTAATCCCGAAATAGTCAAACTGGCTCCCATCATAAAAATAGATGCAGTTATTAGTATTATTCGCTTTTTGTAGCTACCAAATAACCCTAATAGCATACCACCTATGAGCATACCTGACGCATAGGCTATTTCTGTAATGGATACATGCACAGGTGTTCCTTTAAAGTGTTCCATACTAATTAATGGATAAAGTGCATTGATTGGCATGTAAACCAGCATATATAAAGTACCTATTAGTAACAAGGCAAATAATCCTTTGTTTTCTTTCAAAATATAAAAGCCATCTTTCATCTCTTTTATAAAACTTAGGCTTAATTCTTGCTTTTCTACATCAAGCTTAGGGATTTCTATCAATGCTAGTGCAATAATAGCAACTATGGCACCAAATACATCAATTGCTATAATCGCATTTAATTCCCAAATAGAATATAAAAAGGCTGCGGCAGCTGGGCTAATAATATAGCTTATAGATTGTAATGATTGGCTGTAACCAGCACATTTAGTTAACTGATCCTCTGGTACTAAAAGTGGTGTTACAGCACTTAATGCTGGGGAATGAAAAGCTGTTCCAACACTTCGTATAAAAAGCACCACCATAATCATCCATATCGAAATTTCCATATATAATGCAATAAATGCTAATACTGCACCTGCTATAGCAATAATTAAATCTGCTATTATCATAATCGTCTTTCTATTATAACGGTCAACTAAAACACCAATAGCAGGTCCTAAGACTGCATATGGTAGAAAACCAATAAGTGAAGCTATTGATAATACCATGGCAGATCCGGTCTTTTCTGTAATATAAAAAATAATCGCCATTTGTAATATAGCACTTGTAATAAGTGAAACTGCCTGCCCTGCATATATTGCAAAAAACTTCTGTTTCCAATTATATTTTTCCATTTTTATCTTCTCCTATATTTTTCTAAAATAATTCTTATAATTTAAAATTTGATGTAAGTTATAATTATTTTAGGCAATAAAAAATGCAGGCTAAAATCCGCAATAGGATCTTTAGTCTGCATATCAACGTTAAAAAGACATAGAGAAAAAACATATAGCTTCAAACAGCTACACTTCACCCCTATCCATGTCATAATACGTAAAATAAGTACAACAAAAAAGCCCGTAATCACGGAAGTTTTCACCACTTTTTTATTGCCTACTTATCTTAAACGTACTGAATACATAGATATATGTCCTCCTTAATCAAAATATACAGATACTATAGCATAAAAATAAAAATATTACAAGATTAATTTCTGAAATCTTCAGCAAAGTGCTTTATAACCGCCTGCACTTTCTCCGCCTTACCTAGTTATAACAATGAGGTTACACTAAACCCAACTTTTCAATAGCCTGTTTTTCATCTTGTAAGAAAAATATAGTTTTCCCTTTGTTACTCTCATAAATGAAATCCCTCAAACTTTTGCTTGTATACACAGAAAAATCACCAACAATAGCTATCTTCACATGATAGTTAACAAACTTTTGTAATATGTCTCCTGCAAGCTTTGTTTTTAAGTCAAAGAACTCTTCACATATTGCTGACTTATTTAAAATGAAACGATAACAACCAGTTTCAAAACTTACTGTTGCTATTAAATCCAAAGCTGACTGTACATCTGTTATTAATATCTCATTATCCTTTATTATAGCGATTTCTTTATCCTTTTCCTTTATAGTACTTATTTCCATGATAATTTCTCCAATTCTATTATTTAAATTTCTACACATAGCATGAAAAATACACAATTCGAGTATGGACTATTTCTCTTACTTGATAATATCTATGTAAAAGAGAAAAAGTTGTAATCTTTTAAAGTAGCTGGTTATCTGGATTTTCCAAAATCAGAAGCGACTACTTACTCTGCAATCGCGCCCAGTTGAAAAGATCCTCTCAGGATTAATCGAATATTATATATTTTCCTTCTTCCCGTAACTTTTTTAAAGATGTAAGCATATGATTTATTTCTTCATCGGAGTGTCTTTCCCATAAACCTAATTCAGCTAATATTTTCAAAGGAAATTTAGATCTATAAGAACGTGTGGGGTTTCCAGGAAATCTTTTATCAGTTAAGTTCGGATCATTTTCAAAATCACCTAATGGTTCTACAATATAAATTCTTTCCTTTGATTCAGATGCTGCTAATTCAGCACCCCATTTAGCGGCATTTAATGTTGCAGTAAAATATATATAGTTGGATTTTTTATCTTGGTAATTTGATAAGTATTGTGGCTTTAATAAATCTCCAATTTTTAATTCTGCTTTAGTACCATGGAAGAATGGCCCATTATCTAAGACCTCATATTTGTTGTTCAAATTGATCCACCTCTTTTTTAGATTTATGTAAAATATTATAGTATAGAAATCGTAAAAAAAGTAGTCTATAAATACTATATAAATAATGGTATAATATAAGTAGAGAGAGCTGTGATACTTGAGACTCAAACCTATTTATATACCAGATTGGTATAATCCTTATTTTTTAATAAAACCAAGTTAGTATTTTCTTCTACCTTGGTTTTATCTAAATGTTATAGACCGTTTTATATTGAAGCATCCATCATTTTTTGAAAGGCTTTATATAGACTCCTTAGTATTTTCTCATGATTTTCTTCATCTATTCTTAATTATTCGAAGAACTTTTTTTACCTTTGGATCTTCTGATTTTTCAGCTAGCATCTTGTAATGGTTTTGTGCCCTAATTTCATCCTCCAAAACAATAGACAACTATTCAGAATCTTCCTCCGTACATTTTCTAACAATCTTCTTTGTTTTACTAATGGCCAATGGTGCATTTCCCTCTTGGAAATATTCAATGTTTACAACTTCTACCATAGCTAGATGATTATCTATCCCAGCAGGAACCATGACTAAGTCTCCAACTTCAATACTATCATCATCTGTTAAATAGTAATAAGTTTTATAACTATCGTCAAAGCTAACGCTGCAATATATGTATTCACCTTTTCGCCTTTTTATCAAATTATAAATAGATGGATCAAGTATTTCTCCTAGTCCATAAAATAAAATAAAATCTAAAACAGTCTTTGCAAAGTCTTCCCAATCTTCAGGCAGTCCTTTTTTGTCAAACGTTCCTATAATTATTCGCTGACCATCTTTTTCTAGTTCTATAGTAATTTTATAGCCTTTTATTTCTCTTGGATTTTCAATAACATCTGAAGGATTTCCCTCAATATATTCAAACAAACTATCTCCATCTAAATCATCGAGAAGATTCTCTACTCCCCCTTGAACTTGAAATTTTCTTGAAACAATGCATCCAGTCCCGATATTTTGTATATGTTCAATGGTTTCAGTCTTCCTATCAATTGTTAAACTCTCCTTGTAATCCCAAGTTACATATTCTTCTGATTCACTTGCTGATTCTTTGGGTTTTATTTTTGTTACTCTATGATATTCAATAATGATTTTATTCACCTTATCCGGCTTATTGTTCCCATCAAATATATATAAATTTTTTATGCCTATTTCATCACGAATTAGATCAGATAAGTCTATACCATCAATTTCAAAATCTGCACAAAGTGAACCTCTGAAGTGGTAGCTCTCTCCATCTGTATTGATTATCTCCATGTTCCAATCGCCAATATCTGTCGCAAAGATTTCAATGTATTCATTACTAAAATATTCACCTACTGCATTTAATATTTTTTCAGATACTGACTTTCCTATATTAAACTCTTTGTTTCTTCCTTTTTCATGTTTTTCCATTCCATATCCAAAGTTAAGGGATGAAAATTTTACTTGTCCTTCAGAACTAATTGTTAGGTATTGTTCTACTTCATCTGTAGGCTCTGGACATGGGCCATAGCAAATATTACTAGATACAATGTGAATAGTCTTTGGTATACCCTTAAATATAAAGGGCTTTTCAGCAGATAATATAACCAATCGATTTAAGGCTAAAATAAACCAAGAGCGATTATTAAACTCTAAAATTTCTTCTCCATCGTATGCCCAATGATTGAAATATCTCCATCTTGAGTAAATAGCAGAACCTAGAAGTTCAATATCATTTACATAATCTATAGTTTTCTTAAGTTCTTCATAGTCATAAAAGGCACTTCCATATCTTTTTGAAAATTCCTCTCCACTGTCCATTTCAAATCCAAGTGCATCACAATCATCTGCCAGGTAATGATCTACTAATTCTATATAATCAATTTGCTGATTCCTAAATTTACCAAGCCATTTTACTGCAAAATTATGAGTTTTTTTCATATCTTCCAATCATTCCACCCCCAACAAATGCTACTTATGATAATTTCAACCTAACAATTCCCTTATCTTCAAAGTTAATATTTCTTTTCTTTTTTCATAAAACTCATCAAAGTTCTCTAATTCTAGTGATACATCTTCAGGAATAAATGCTTGTCTTCTAAATTCTTCTTTTTGAGAATCATTCATATCATTATAATAATCTACAAGTCTCATATCACTTTTGCTGGCATTACTTCTACCTTCTAAGGAGTGTAAGTTTGCCAACCTATTACGATTTCCTCTCCAGTTTCTCCAGTCTTCCATAGATACTGCAATAGGTTTGTTACCATCAAATCTTTCAAAAGGGTGGAGATGGTCTTGTTCGTATTTAAAATGGCTATTTCGCCAATTTAAACTCAAAAAATATAAGGCTTCTCCAGCAACTCTGCTGCCTTTTTCTTCATTTAAAATATCTTCAATTTTTCCATCTGTTACCCTAAGATCATTCATTTGGTTAAGCATTTCAACTGATATTTCATGTTCATTTTCATTAATTCTACTCTTCATTTGTTGTAATTTACTTGTCGTTCCAGATTGGAAGTAAGTAAATAAAACTGCTCTTATTAAATAAGCACGAATACCATCAAGATTACTTCTATAGTCCGGATTATAATAAATAAAATATATAATCGGTAATAAGACGTTCCAACTACCTGAAAATCTACTTACCCCTATTTTCATATCTTTTAATAAGCTTTCTAAATCTTTAAAAGTCTTTTTAAAATTATTCCAATTATTTTTTAATTCTTCAGCTATATTCTTATTAATATTTGATTTTACAACATCTCCATAAAGCATAAGAGCAGAACGAATTATAAAGTCTGTATCAAAATTTTCATATGAGTCTACGAGTAATTTCCCAAATTCCGTCTTTGCACTTGGCCAATATGCTTCAAGTATAGACATAGTTATCTCAGATTTACGAAGAGCTTTACCACCACTATTAAATCTTACGAACATTTCAAGGGCATCATCTTGTTTCATATCATGGATTTCAGTATATCTAATTAGTTTTTCTTCAAATACCTTACAATAAAGCTTATTTAAAATATTCCTAGCATAATCTTTACTATCTACTGGAACATTAGAAATTGCATCTTCAATAGCCTTGTCCCTAGTTCTTTCATCTTGAAATTTTTCATCTAATATATTTTTCATCTCAAATTGAGTAGGACTTTGTTTCCCAATTTTATCACTGAATTTTATGTCGAATTTTTTACTATTATATTCCTCTTCATCAACAGTTATCTTGTTTTTATTTAATTCAATCAATAGTTTTGTTACAATACCTCCACTATTTTTTCGCCTAGCATATTTTTGCCTTATAAAAGCTTCTCCATATAAGGATAAAAATAATGAAGTCAATCTTTGTTGCCCATCCAAGACTGCGGTGTCAGTTAAATTAGTATTTATATTGCTTAATTCGTAATTAACTGTATCCGCCTGTTTACGATTATCAAAGGTAACATCATTTAAGAAATTACAAAAATATGTATCCCAAGTTACATTATCATCATCAACGTGCCAAAATAAAAAAGTAGCTATAGGATAATCTAAAAGAATAGAGTCCCACAATTTTTCTACTTGTTCCATACTCCACACATACTGCCTTTGAAATGCAGGCATAACATATTTACCATTTTTTATATTTTCCAATGCTTCATAAATACTTATACTACTATCAACTAGTCTACTCATTCTTATCCTCCCCACTATAAAAACTTGATTTGTATTTCAATAATGTATCTTCTATTTCACCCCATAGCCATACATTTTCCCCATCGTCTTCAAAGACCTTTCCATGACTTTTTGCACCATCTATTTTCATTTGTGAGTAATTATTTTTAAACGTAGGTACATATAATTCTGGGTAATCCTTTTCACTACATAATTGCTCCATCATACTTATAGTGGCAGACTCTGCTATATCAAGAGCTGTAAAATATGCTCTTATAATTTTATGATTATACTGCTCCGGCTTTAATGCCCAAATAGGAATACGACCAATAGCTTTCCCATAATAATCATTAACACCTTCAGCAGATTTAGAAATCTTCTTAGGCTTATATTCATGAGAAGCCTTTTCAAAAGTCTTTGCTATGTACCATCTCATAGACATTTCAATAGCTTCTCCTTCGGATTCCTTAGAAATATCCATAGCAAGTAAGAACTTTTCGTATACATCCTCGTCTATAAAAAAGCTTACTTTTTTGCTCATTTTTTCCACTCCTCAATTTACTATATCTTGGCAAAAGAATATCACCATTTTATTCATTAGTCAATACTAATACACTAATTTAGTATTTTAAACTCTTTTCTATTTTCAATGATATCTTTAAATTCTTTAAGTAGAATATATAATTCACGCTGACATTAGCTTCATAATGCGGTAATATGAATATATAAATCAAATACTTAGCTTAATGCCTGTTTTTTAAATAACTTTAATAGCAAGCACAGTAAGTGTAGACACACTTACGAGAAAATTGATGAAGCGGACCCTTTTAGGTTCGCTTCTTTTTATTCAATTTTCTACTTGTTCCTATCGGAATGATTTAGGGGTCACCCCTAATACCCTGTTATAAATAAAATAGAAAGGGAGAATTCATATGGCAAATAGACTTAGGAAGAATGATATTCATGTTATGGTTACTGATGAGGAAAAAGAACTTTTTAAGAAGAAACTTGCAATGAGTAAATCAAAATCTATGGGACATTTTATTAGAAAATGTGTCCTTGAAGCTCCTATATTTGTAATTGATATGAGTATTTTTAGAAGGCTACAAACTCTTATAGGGAAGAACTCTAACAACCTTAATCAAATTGCAAAGAGAGTAAATAGTACAGGAATAATCTATAGAGAGGATATTGAAGACTTAAAAAAAGAGAATGATGATATATCAAGAGAGATAATAAAAATTCAAAATATCTTAACAAGAAAATATATGAATAGGTCTGATTGATATGGCTATTACAAAAATACACCCCATCAAATCTACTCTCAGCCTTGCTATTGATTATATTACTAGTGATGAAAAAACTGATGAACAAATATTAATAAGTTCTGAGGGCTGTTCTCCTGCAACTGCCCATCTACAATTTATTAATACAAGGGAAGTCAATGATACTAGAGGAACAGTTTTGGCTAGACATTTAATACAAAGTTTTGTTCCTGGAGAGGTAAGCCCTGAAAAAGCACACGAGATAGGTCTTGCTCTGGCCAAAGAAGTTTTAAATGGTGAATACGAATATGTACTATCAACCCATGTGGATCGCAACCATATTCACAATCATATTATTTTTAATAATGTTAATTGGAAAACTGGAAAATGCTATCAGTCTAATAAACGAAGTTACCATAGAATTAGGTATCAAAGTGATAAGCTCTGCAAGGAAAATAATCTTGTTGTCATAGATGAATACTATGAGAAATACAAGAAAAAATATAAAACTAAAGGTAAATCTTATAAGGAATATCAAGAGAGAAAGAAAGGCACCTCCTGGAAGGGTAGGCTTCAATTTGATATAGATAGAGCAATTAAGAAAGCTAAAGGCTGGGATGATTTTCTTAATCTTATGAAACAATATGGATATGAAATAAAATATGGAAAGCATATTTCTTTTAAAAAAATAGATGGTCAGCAACGTTTTACAAGGGCTATGAGAATAGGGGAAAATTATACTGAGGAAAGATTAAAAGAACGTATCCTAGAAGAAGTTGACATGAAAAGCAAACACCCTAAAGCCCCTTTTAAGCCTTTAGATAATGTTATTGATATAAGTGCTAATGACAAGGTTAAAAGCTCTCCTGGATACAAATTTTGGGCAACAAAGCATAACCTTTCTACTATGGCAGATACTATTAACCAGGTTAGAAGTGAAGGTTTTAAAACACGAGAACAACTAGAAAAAGCTCTCCAAGAAAAAGCTGCTGAAGTTCAAAATCTTCTTACAGAGAATAAGGAAATCGAAAAACTTATTGAAGTAAAAAAGAAGGTTATGGAGAACCGCTATATCATAGAACAGTATAAAGAAATTTATAAACATGCTAAAAATCACCCTGAAGATAAGGCCTTTATTGATGAATATAACCTTCAACTTATGCTTTATAAAAAGGCAGTTGCTGAAAGTTTCCAGGACTCCGATGTCCTGCCTACTACCAAACAAATATACGAAGATCTTGAAAAACTTCATACAAAAAAAGAGTCTCTCATTGAGAAACTCAATCAATCTCGCCAAGAACAGGATAGACTATATCAGTATAAGAAGAACTATGATAATTATTTGGGGAAAGAGGTCGAGAGATGAACCCGACCTCTAGCCTGGTTTATTCTTCTTCAAAAAATCTATATATTTTCTTCCTTTTAGTAAACTTACGTGTATTCCCTCTTTCTTGCTGATAGATATATAACTCTTTTATATTGCCCCTATTAGCAAGAGAAAAAGCCTGTTTGGCTATTTCATAGTTGTGTTTTGGGTTAGTTGTAGAGTAAATATTAACAATAGTTTTTTCAGGTAAAGCTCTTGCTTCTTTACATATTTCTTTCACAAATTTATTATTATAAATTCTAGAAACATCATCTTTTCTATCATGCTTTATTATTATGGTTCGTAAGGGTTTCTTAAGTTCAGGAATTTGACTTTTGGTTATAGGGTAAGTATCTTCTAAAATTAAATTAATCTCATTAGCATTTTCTGCATCTTTATTCTCATATTTAACTATGACATTCATATCCCTTTCTGGGAAACTTTCCTCAGGAATTGGATATTTTTCAAATGTTCCTCGTATTACAAGTTTGTATTGCATTGCAATTGGAACTAATACTAAGTTACAACTATTATATCCAAGAATTTTAGAACAAATCCAAAACCAAATATATGAATAATCGTGATAAATATTTCCCTTAAGCAAAATTTTTTCCTCATTACTTTTACGAATAAATTTAAACAATACAATTGTTGCTAATAATATTCCCATTGTACAATTTCCAGATTGCATAAGATAATAGTATTTAGCAGTAGAAAAATCAGGACTTTGACCCCCAAATAACGTTCTTATTATCTCAGATAAGTTTACGTGTTTAGGAAATAAAAAACAAAATACAAGCAATAAAATTTGAATAATTGCCCTTCCATTATCTATTATTTTGCCAACAAACTTTTTCATCAAAATCCATCACATCCTCCCAATATATTGTTTTAATCAAATCAGGATCCTTTAGTAATTTTCCAAACTTCCAAATTCTTATAGCTTTACTGCCAACTATAATATGAAAATGCTCTATATTTCCTGGCGATTCTTTCATTATTTTCTTCCAATTTTTCAAGTCTAATCTCGAATAATTAGGCAAATCTTCATCATGGGTATGCCATTCCCCAATATAACAATATATTTCATTGCTTGAATTAAAAATCTCATTAAATATTTCAATGTGTTTTTTATCTTTTCTAATAAATCTATTATATTTACGTTTATCGCTTGCATAAGGCTCAGTAATATATTTAATGGTAATATTATCATCTGATATGTTTTCTTTGCCTATTAAAATACCACCTGCTTCCAAGGATCCAGCCCCTAGCTGGATATATTTCCTCATTACTTGAAAAACAGAATAACAAATCTTTATTTCTATATTGTTTGAATTAATCCTCATTATTTGCCACCACACACATTACAAGCAATATTTTTAAATTCATTGCCTTTTATTGTAGAAATTTTATCTTTTTGATTATTATAGTTATCTGATAAAATAAAGCCCGATTTTTTAAAATAATAATCATCGCCTTTTTCTGAGACTACTATATTTTCTTCGATTCTTCCTTCGGCAAATTTTTTAAGCAAATCAATAAATAATACGCTACTTTGAATAGATATAAGAGAACCATAAGGTATAAAGGTGCCACTACAACCAGATACATTTTTTGTAACACTTTGTCCTGGCTTACAATATGAAGTAGAATCATATAACCCCAATACCTCATCTCGTTTAAAAATACATTCATAGCAACCTCCCTTTTCAAATTGGATTACTGCTACATGAGAACCTATATCTAGCGTTTCATTCCAAATATAAAATACAGGAGTATTAATTTTATTAGTATTTATATAGTCATTTATCCACATATTTACAATTGCATTTCCTGTTGCCGCAATTACATAATCATAATCATTAAAATCTATACCACAATCATCAATTGCATCCTGTATTTTTTCAGCAATAGTTTTTATTTTTAAACCAGGTAAACTTCTCTCTCCAAATTTTCTAAGTGCTTCTACTTTATAATCCCCAATATAATCTCTTCCAAGTAAATGCCTGTAAATATTTTCTGACTGCAGTATATCGTGATCTATCAAGGTAATACTTTTACATCCTGATTTTATCAAGTTGTTAAATACATATCCACCTATTGAGCCACATCCTATTAAAAGATACTCTTTGTTAGATAAAATATTTTCGTCAAAAGAAGTTCTGTTTAAAAGACTACGTTCATCCAGCCTTTCTACATATAAGGGAATTATTTCCGTCTTTTTCTTTAATTCAAGAGTAGAATCCGTATTAAAACATGGAGCTTTTATAATAACACCAAAAGTATTAGAAATACCATTGGGTTGTTTGACTTCAAATATAGTAAACAATTCTTCTTTAGATTTTCTTATAACTTTTCTTATCTCTGATGTAATTTTTACACTTTCAAAAATTACGTTCAAATATTCTACAGATATTGGTTTGTCAATTTTAGGAGGATAAATAATATCCTTAGCTTCACTATATAAATACAATCCATTTTTAATTGAATTGTTATACCCCCATTCCTTAAAATCATTTGTATCTATACTTGCAAAATAATCATTTACTTCAGTTCTTTTTAGATATTGTGAATAGGATTCATTCTTTCTTCTTTGTTTTTTTATTTCTTTTGTTGGACAGTAAGATATTTTTTTACTTGATTCTAAATTTGGTATAACTGCTTTAGCCCTTTTCCATTCTGGTAAGCATAATATATAAGAATCAAATTCTTCTAAAAAGTCATTCCAATTTTTCTTACTTATCCCCTCTTCAATTATCAATTGTGCTCGCAAAATACATTGATTTAAGATTCCCAACAAATCCTTCTCTATAATAGAACCTTCTAAATCATATAAGCAAAGCTTACCTTTATTATCAATATGAGGAATATATGGTATTTCTTCCAATGCAATATAAATATCAACAAGATTCTGTCCCCAGTTGTTTGGAATTCCTATTATTATTGGAAACCATGAACTGCCTACCTTTAGCTCACATTTAATCTTCACATCATAGCTTTGATTTTTATAACTCTCATTATTCTTTATCTTAATACCTGATAAGTAAGGTTTATCTAATAAATCATTTTTTATTAAATTCAAATCCATACAAGTTACTCCATCCCTGAAGAACTGGAACTTGGTATATAATTATATTGTTTCTTTGCTGTCTTATCTTCTTCTGGAACCTCAAAATCTTCTCCAAATATTTTTTGAAGCTTTTTATACTTTTTATGTTCATCGGTTTCATTCTCTACATCATTTAAATCAGATTGTAACTTTTCTGCCTTTTCTTTAAAATCAGTCATTTGTCTATCACTCATCTTTTCAAAAACATCAGAATTTAGTTCAAATGCAAGTTCCATCGGCAACAATAACTTTATCCTATATAAAAAGTCTCCATCTTTATCAATTCCTTCAAAGACAAATTTATTAACAATAGCATCTACTACATGAGTTAAGGCACTAAAGTCATCTTCTTCATAATATATGAAATTATCTAGAGCAATTAAATTAAGCCCTATACTTGGTGGTTCAGAGTGTCCTTGTGCAGAAAATCTTCTATGTTTCCACCTTTTAAGATATCTTAATATCCTTCTAAATTGATCCCTTTGTTTCCCCTTCTCTACTCCATTATTTATATACTCTACCAATCCCTTAGGATCAGCTATCTCCCATTTCTGAGAATCTTTATTACATTCAATTCCCTTTGCAATATAAATCTGACTATCACTATTTTCTTTATCTTCATAAACATATACTACTAAATCCACATGATAGGAAGGTTCTCCATCTTTTTTATAAGTTACTGTTACACAAGGTTTTTTTATTTCTGCACCATACTCTGTATGATTTTTTAAAAGCTTTTCTATATCTTCCTTTAAATCCATAGGATCATACTCAGATTTATTAACATTAAATCTCAAACCTACGTCAATATCGTATTCTCTATCATCTCCTGGCTCTATTCCTGTGTGCATAGCATAGCTTCCCTGGTCTAATTTCTTAAATGATGGTAAATCTTCATCTTTTTCTAAAATTCCCAATAAAATATCTCTTTTCTCCGCAAGTTCCGAATTAGTTCCATAATCAAGTCTTATCTTGTCATTAAATTTCTTGAACTCTGATTGAATACTCATAATCTTCCTCCCCTATTTTTAGGCCTTTTTATTTCTAAATGTTTACCATTTTATTTCTCTTCTTCCGCATTAGCATTTGTTTCTGCTACTTTTAAATTATCATTTTCTATATTACCTCTTAGCCAATATTTAATTGAAGTAGTTGATTTAAATTTCTTATTTATCGAGGATACATTGCTATCATCGAGTATATTTTTCTTGAAATTCTCTGCTTGTTCCATTACTTTTTCAAATATCTCCTCATCCCATTCTGGAGGATAACCATGTTTATATAATAAAACAGTCAAGTCCATATTGAGTTGATTTTTTATATCATCTCGACTAGCCCAATCTGCATATTGAGATTTATCATCTACCAATTCTTTAATAGCTGTAGCTAGAATTAGACACTTACTATCTTCATAAATAAAATCGTTATCATCTCTGACCTTTATCAATATGTCATAGAAAGCCTTTTCCTCATAGGAAATACCCATCTTTTCAAAGGATATTTTATCCTCTTGAAGGTCTTTTAAAATTTCTAGTAATTCATCTGACAAGCTGTTAATAAAATCATAAACAACCTCACTAACAAAGACTTGGGAATCACGATTATTGTAGGATTCAACAACTTTTTTTAGTCTTTCAGAAAATTCTATAGCTTTAACTTTATTATTTTCCCCGTATTTGTTTATTGTTTTTCGCAGTAATTTTAGCAAGGCATTGAATTTTGATATAGGCATATCTATCTCATCTACTTGTTTTTGAAACTCTTCACCAAATAGCTCATCCGTACCCTTATTAACTATATCTTCAACCCCTGTAGATGTTATAGCATCGTATACCATTTTTTCAACAACCTTATTCATAACTTCGGCATCAGGAGCATTTCCTTTAGTTTGCTTATAAATTATTGAACGAATTGCCAAATAAAATTGAGCTTGATTTGTTTCTTTATCTGTAAGTTGTCCCGATGGATAAGATATTTCATAAGCCGCCTTCATCTTTCTAGATAAATCCATAAATGCCATTTCTGTCTCTTTTGAGGTTTGTATAAACTCAGAGCCTAAGTTTAGACATAATAGTCGCTCTGTAGGATTGCCATTAAAAAATTTTGATGAATCAAATTGAATAAACATATCCTCTATTAAAGATAAATGGTTTCTAAAGATACTTAAAGAAATATTTAATTCATCGATAGGGCTTTCTTGAGGGCTTCCATATTGTTTTGCTGCCTTCAGCATTTCTTCCTTTATTCCAATATAGTCCACAACAAGACCAGTTTCCTTTCCCTCAAAAACCCTGTTTACTCTTGATATTGTTTGTATTAAAGTATGTTTCTGTAACGGCTTGTCTATATACATAACGGCAAGAGAAGGTACGTCGAAACCAGTAATCCACATATCAACTACTATAGCAATTTTAAAATTGGAATCATTGTTTTTAAATTGCTCATCTAACATTTGACGATGGCTTTTATTGCCACATAAATCAAATAATTCTTGTGGATCATTATTTCCTTGAGTCGCAACTAAATTCACTTTGCTAAGCTCTTTTAGTTTTTCTAATTGAATCTCGTCTAAATCATTTCTTTCAGTTTTCTTAGGAATAAACCAATCTGGCTGTATTTCTTCTAACTTTTTATAAACTAAAAAGGCCAAAGTCCTATTAGCACATACAATCATTGCCTTCTGTACAATATTAGGTTTTTCACTGCAAAGTCTTGTGTAATGCTCTACAATATCGTAGGCTAACTTACTTATCCTATCAGGATGTCCAAGTATTTTGCTCAATTTACTCATTGCACGTTTACTTGTCTCTACCTGTTCTGGATTAGAGCCTTCCTTAATAACCTCTTCGTAATATTTATCTATTTCTTTTACTTGGTCTTCAGATACTATAACCCTAGCCAATCTCGGCTCATACTGGATTCTTACTGTAATTCCATCGTCACTACTTTCTTTCATAGTATAACTATCAACGATTTCACCAAAAACATGAATTGTTTCATCTATTGGTGTTCCAGTAAATCCAACATAGGTTGCGTTTGGAAAGCTATCTCTTAGGTATTTTGCAAAACCATAAGTAGTTTCCACACCTTTTTCAGTATATTTTAATTTTGACCCAATATTAGTCTGTGACCTATGAGCTTCATCTGAAATACAAATAATATTATTTCTTTCAGAAAGCAAGCCTGTAGTCTCACAAAATTTTTGAATAGTGGTTATATAAACTCCCCCACTTTGATTATTAGCAAGTTCATCATTTAAAGCCTGTCTATCAGGAATAGACATTACTTTTTTATCTTTTAAATATTGTTTTGAGTCTTCAAATAGCTTGCTTGTTTGTTTATTTAAGTCATCTCTATCTACAATAATAATAATAGTAGGAGCATCAAAAACATCCCTATAATGAGTTGCGAGCATTCTTGATAAGAATAGCATGGCATAAGTTTTGCCACTTCCTGTTGCTCCAAAATATGTACCACCCTTACCATCACCCCCTGGTTTTAGATGTCTCTTTATATTTTCTAGCATTTTATTAGCAGCAAAATATTGTGGGTATCTGGTGACAATGGCCAATTCTTTACTTTCATCATCAGGATAATAAATAAAGTCTCGTAATATACTTATTAATCTCTCTTTACTAAAAGCTCCCTTTATCATGGTAAGTAAGGCAGAAATACCATTTGAAACTTTTTCTTCTTCATTGGCTTTATTCCATGAGTAATAATATTCATACGGAGTGAAAATACTACCCATTTTTGTATTAGCACCATCTGATAATACAGATAAAAAGCAATATTTAGTTAGGTTAGGTATATCCCTGTTATAACGCATATGAATTTGTTCCCATGCATCATAAATAGTTGTATCTTCTCTAATAGCAGTTTTAAATTCAAAAATCGCCATGGGAATTCCATTAATGAAGATTATCATATCTGGCCTACGATCTCTTGTTCCAGAGATAGTAATTTGATTTACAACCTTAAAAATATTGTTAGTTGGAGTTTCAAAATCAATAAAGTCAATGTGTAATGGCATTTTATTGTTATCATCCCGGCTTAAATCAAAGCCTTCGTTTATTAAAAAGAATGCCTGTCTATTAGAGGAATAAAAGGGGTAGGTGCTAATATGCTTAACCTTATTAATTGTCTTCTCCAATTCTGTATTAGTCAATCCAGAATACTTTGAGGATAAAAAGCTGGATAAGTCCTCTTCAATTATAACTTCATCATATCTACGATGTAGCTCTTCTCCTTTTTGATGTATATAATCCTGCTTAGTGAATAAATCTATTATTGCAAGTTCTAGCTGCTCTTCATCAAACTTTTTCACTTTTAGCCACCTCCTCAAGTGAGCCTTTTATTAAAACTGGGCAAATATCTTTAATCTGCTTTTTTAACTTTTCATTAATCTCCATTCGTGTAATGTAAGCATTATATATACCAACAATGGATTTTTGAATTTTAATAGGTGGAATTATAAAAGTTATCTCTTCAAATCTATCTAAGTCTAGGTTTGCCCTAACGCTACTATCGCTTATAAACCATCCATATCTATCGCTTTCATCCCTTGAAAATAACATAAAAAGATATTCTGGCATCAAAAACTTTTCATCTCTTATTTCAAATGTAGTATACGCAGGGGAAACGATAATCGATTCATCTTCTGAAAATAAAGCTACTCTTATCGTTCTATCTCTTCCTGTTTGCATACCACTAAAAACAAATCTATTTCTTTTTACCACTTTATATTTTGTAGCATCTACATTGTTTATGTTTGCAACAGTTGGCATAAACTCTTTATTAATATTAATACCAAAAAACCTTATAATTCCTCCATCTTCGTTTCTTTCATCAATATATTTTATCAATTCACCAACTGGTTTTTGTATATACAAGTTTCCTTGAATCTCTTTACTAAGCATTTCTCGTCTAAGCTTTTCTATCGTTGCATCACATACCAATTTTAAATCCTCTAATCCCTTCTCATAAACTTCTTGATTTTTCAACATTGACTTATATACAGAGACATATTTTTTTTGTGTCTCAATAGTTGGTAATTCAATTTCAATATCGCAGAATACCTCCCATTCTAGTCCTTCTCTAATTGATGAATCTGTATTAAACCAGAAGAAACGATCTTTCTCATCTGATTTTAAAAGCATAAAAAAGTATTCCTTTAAAATTATACTTTCATCTGTGACCTTAAACACTGTATATGCAGGGCTAACAATTTTATTGTTTTCACTGTGATTCATCGATATTGGTAAAACCACATCTCTACCAACGTGCATAAGGTTACATGCAAAATAATCTGGAGGGACAACTTTATACTTCGATGTATTAGCTCCAACCTGTTTAGAAGGTTCAAAAAACTCCTTATCTCTGTTTATACCTGAGATATCGTTCACTGTGAGGTTGGATATTTCACATCTTTTATTATATACTTCAATAAAATCGCCAATTCTTTGTTTATTTAATTTCATATCCAATTCCTCCAAAGGCCTCTTCCAAACTCTTTTGAGATTCCTTTTCAAGCCTCATTATATTTTTCATTTCAGTTTGGATACGTATCATCTCTTTTTCATAGTCAATATCCAAATCCCTATCTATAAACTCCACATATTTACTTGGAGCAAGAGAATAATTAGCTTCCCTAATCTCCTTCAAACTTGCAGATTTACATAATTCAGGAATATCATCATAACCTTGACCTGTTTGCCATGAAAAATAAAGATCTTTTATTTTTTCTATTTGTTCATCTGTTAAAATAGTCTTTCTTTTTTTACTTCTTTTAGAAATATCATATTCTGCAATATTTTCATTCCAAGTACGTAGGTCTACAAACAATATTTCATTTGTTCTATCTTTAACTTGTCTATCATTTAAAGTCCTTGCCTTTTTATTATTATTCATAATCCATAGAGTCACAGATATATCTGTTGTATAAAACATATCCCTTGGCAAAACAATAATTGCTTCTATTTTATCATTTTCTATAAGTTTTTTTCTTATTTCATACTCAACGCCATCTGAGTTTAAAGCTCCATTAGCAAGCAAAAATCCAGCTATACCATTTGTTACATCTAATTTTGATAACATGTGAAGTATCCAAGCATAGTTAGCATTTGACTTTGGTGGTGTTTCGTAGCCATGCCATCGTGGATCAGTTAATAATTCATTATCTCCTCGCCAATCTTTTAAATTAAATGGTGGATTTGCCATTATATAATCAACTTTTCTATTTAAATGCTGATCATCTACAAATGTTGAACTCTCACCAGTGGATTTTTCTCCTAAATCATAAGCAATTCCACGTATCGCTAGATTCATTTTTGCTAATCGTCTGGTATCTGGATTTTTCTCTTGTCCCACTATAGAAACCTTTAATTTATTGCCATGATGTCTTTCTACAAACTTCATAGATTGAACAAACATACCTCCAGATCCACAACAAGGATCGTAAACTGTCCCACTATATGGTTCTATTAGCTCTGCAATCAATTCAACAAGACAAGCTGGTGTATAAAACTCTCCCTCTTCTTTAGTACTTGCTACAGCATAACTTTGTAGAAAATATTCATATACTCTTCCGATTAAGTCTTCTTCCTGGAATCTTTCTTCATTTATCTTATTAATTTCATCTATTAGGTTTTTAAGGGTTCTGATATCAGCCCCTAAGCTACTATAAAAATTAGAAAGCAATGCTCCCTGTAATGGGGGATTATCCTTTTCAATATCAGCCATTGCTGTGTCTAATTTTACAGCAATATCGTTGCTATTAGCCTCTTTTACAATATATGACCATCTACAATGTTCTTGTAAATAGAAAACATTCTTAGCTAGATAAAAAGATTTCTTTTCTAAAAAGGCTGGTATATCACCATACTCTTCTTTAAGTTCCTTGCGTCTTTTTTCAAATTTATCTCCAGCAAATTTTATAAATACAAGGCCTATAACAGCATCCCTATTTTTTTCTGTTCCACCAGCACCCCGTAGTGCATTTCTACAATTAAATAATATTGATTCTAAATTTTGTCCATTTTCTTGCTTATTATTTTTAGACATAAATTATCTCCCTTGTTTTGTATTTTCTAATTAGTTAATTCAATTTTATCTCCATTCGGTAAAGTGAATGATTGCTCATAAATTATACCTAATATATTAGCTATTTTTTTAAGGTCTTTTTCTCCAACTGTCCCTCTTTTTAATTTGGCATTGAAGTTCTGAGGTGAATAACCTATCCGCCTTGCAAGTTCAGAAACACTAATCCCCATCCTAACACACAAGACTTTTATTTGTTCTGCTGTATCCATAAGACACCTCCATAATCATCTTATTTTATATTATAAATGATTTAGTTTATATGTTCAACAAACAAGTTTTAAAACACTCTGACTTTTATATTATCTCATATATATTACTCCGATAATTTCTATTAAGATAAAACTAGAAGTTTGCATGAAAAAAGGCCAGGCTAGAGCCTGTGCCACATTCAGTGATTATTTGCCTTATAAATCCTTAATATCAGTAATATCTATTTGCAATTACAGCTTTTTAAAATCAAGTTATATATATTTTAAGCACTAACTTATGTAGGATTTAATATAATAACTCTATCATTCTTTCTATAACCGGCATAATCTGGCCGTTAGAGTACCTCTCCTCAAATGATCCATTAGAGAAATAATCTTCTCTTAAAAGCATAGTTAGGAGTGCAGTACAAAGTTCATAGTCAGAATTTGATAAACGACTCAATTCAATATCAACATTTATAGGTGCTGTCGTCATGTAATCTTTATAATTTGATTCATAGTCTCCAATTTCTTCTAAGGTTGAGTAGTATTTATCTATAGATATTTCCTCATTATTTTGAACTAATTCCTTCAATTTTTCTTTCTTTTCTTCATTATTCAATATTGACACCCCCTTTAGTTGCTGTTATATCCAAAGTTCCTAGTTTGTAATACTTCTTTCCACCATGATTCTCTTTCTAATATTATAAGGTCATCTACTTTAGCATTGTAATTTTCAAGAATAGAATAATGGAAGTTTGTTTTTATATAATCGAATCCTTTGCTATTAACTAATTCTATCAGTTCTTTATTCCCACCATGACCATTTTCTATGTAGCTCCTCCATCGTTGAAGTAGCATTCCATAATCACTTGTAGCAGAGCCAACATACATCTTTCCATTAGTTATATCTGTTAGCAAATATACTGCCTTTTGATTTTCCAAAGCTGCAAGCCAATCATTTTTACCGTATTTAATTATTGTTTTCAACTGTTTATATGATAATCTAACCTTATCATAGCCCGGAAAATCTTCACCACCATATAATGCTGATAAAATAGATTTTACTCTACTTTCTTCTATATACTTAGAAAGATTAAAAGTATAACGAGCAAAAGTATTACCTTTAACAAGTTGAATAACTAGCCTACCAAAATAGGGCTTATATTTATCAATAATTTTTGCCTTTGCAAATGTATTTTCTGGAACATCAATAATTTCTGCAGCTGATGTGAAAAGCCATTCATTATCTCTTAATCTTACAAAACTAAATACCCATTGACCTGGTCTAAAATTTCTTTGATTGCCATACCAACCCCAATAACCACATTCTGGGCAAGTTCCGTTTTCTTCATCCTTTTCATCACAATAAAGCCAAAGGTCAATGTATGATTCTCCACCTACTCCAGCTTGCATATTGAGTTCTATTTTACTGTTATTAATTTCTTCATCAGTTAGACCAAGGATATTATTTAGTTTTATGTAGTTCATAGCATCAAACCTTCCTTCGGTATATATTAAATTCTATCTTCAACATCGCTTACTTCAATATTTGTATTACCGCCCAGTGCAGAAGATAATCCAGCTACTACTAATCCAACTGCCGCTAAACCTAACCCACTCATAATTGCAATAAACTTTTTATTCTCTGAATCCTTTTCACTCATCATTTTAGAAACTTCAAGCATTTTATCTATTATATATTTTCTTTCTTCAAATGAAAGCTCCTCATTTTCCAGTTGTTTTTGCAAAGTTTCAATTGTCACCTTACATACTGAATAATATGATTCAACACTTTCTTTATTTGTTTCTAAGCCTTTATCCAGTGTATCTTTATACTCTTTAAGCATCTCTTTTGCTGTATTTGAAAACTCTGGAAATTGCTCTATCGCCTTTTTAGCTACCTCTGGATCCATTTTATCTAACATAGAGGCCATAGTTATTACCTTATCTTTTGTGAGATTCCTAAAATTCTCAATATTAAGCTTTTTTAAGACCTTTTGTTCCGTTAATAATTTACTCATGGCACTTTACCTCCTTTCAAATTTTCATGTACTATTAAATTGGAACTCATTAATCAATTAAAATAGTCAGATTTTCTTGCTTTTCAACACTACATATCTCTAGAAACAATTTCCTTTGGGATAATTAAATTATATCAATTTCTGCAATCTTATTGGACGAGAAGCCTTTTCATTGTTTTATATTTTCTAATTAGTTGATTCAATTTTATTTTCATTCAGTAAATTGAATGATTGTCCATAAGTTATATCTAATATATCGGCTATTTTTTTAAATCTTTTCCTCCAACTGTCCCTCTTTTTAATTTGGCATTTAAAATCTAAGACGAATGACCTATCCACCTTACAAGTTCAAAAATACTAATCCTTATTCTTACACATAGGACTTATACTTATTCTGCTGTGTCCATTAGACACTCCATAATCATCTTACTTTATATTCTAAATGATATAGTTTATATATTCAACAAACAAGTTTTAATAACAATCTAATTTTTATATTATCCCATAGATATTGTCTAAAAACTTTATTAAGAAAAATAAAAAAAGAAGGGCTGGCCGAAGCCTGCCCCATATCTATTACTTGCTTATATTACTGCTATTGTATTTCCCTATCATTCTTCTTATTTTCAGCCTTCTCTTGTGTCCTTCCTATACTATCCTTAGCTACCTTATCTTTTAGTTTATTAAGTTTCTCAATAGTTGACTCTTTTTTTGTTTCTGTACTGTCTTTTCCTGGCTTCATTCTATTTTTTACCTTAGTTAAATTTCTTTTAGTTGCTTCAGCCCAACTTATAAAATCAATATCATGGAATGATTTATCTAGTGGGTAATCTTTGGCAAAATCATAATCTATATCGTACATAGAATTGGATAAATCTATATAAGCATCTATAAAGCCATCTATTTTATTAAAAAACTCTTTCTCCTTGCTTGATATTTTAATTGACTCAATATCCTTTTCTCTACCACTTGTAATATCATAATCTAGGTCATATATAAGTTCATCAAAGTAGTCATTGATTAAATTTACTCCATCGTTATTCATAAATCTGTCATAAAGTTCATCTAGTAAATCTGGATCCTCTATACCATTCTCTATAGTAATCATAGCTTTAACAAAACCTTCATAGTCTTCATCTACTATTTTATTTATTTTATCAATTACTGTACCATCTTTTTTCTGAGGATATTCATAAGAGTAGTTACCTTGATTCCAAAAGAATTTATCATTATCACATTGTAAGCCAGAAACTTCAACAAATTGTCTTCCATCAAATAAGACAGCATTATCCTTATCTACATCTAAAACAATGGTTTCATCCGATAGTGCAGTTTTAATTTTATCTCCTACTTCTACAATAGCCTTTTCACCATCATAGATGGACTTGTCCTCCTTCACAGTTGACATTCTTTCCATCTTATCCTGATAGCTTATATTATTGCTTAGAAAGCCACTAACTTCTTGTGAAAAAGATAAGGTCTTCTCCTTACCCACTATAAAATGGTCTAGAAACTCTAATTCAAATATTTCAGTCATGTTTTCTAATCTCTTAGTCATGGCTATATCTTCACTGCTAGGAGTAGGATTTCCACTAGGGTGATTATGAAACACTGCAAATCCTTTTACATCTTGATAGTTGAACAATGTTCTAGCCATAATCTTTAAGTCTACAATTGAAGCATCTGTAGACCCCTTAAAAAGCTCTTCAGCTCCAATTATCTTTTCATTACTATCATAGATTAGCATACCAAAGACTTCTTGTTGATGGTGTTGAAACCCTATTTTTAATAACTCCTTTATTGCATCTGTATCTTCTACTACATTTAAATCTATTAACTCATTACTAGCTAGATAACTTGTAAAATCCTCATATTTGTTTTTCAAACTATAATCCTTTTCACCATAAACCACTTCTGAATCATTAGCCAATCCATAAGACATAGATGGATAGTAGGTTTTCCCTGCCTTTTTAGATAAAAAACTATTATTTTCCTTTCCATAATTTATGGTATCCACAACTTTCATACCTATTTTTTCAAAATAATCTTTAGTTTCTTCCATTCTATCATATGGAGTCTCACTAGAAAAAGCCATGAATACCCTATTAGCCCCTGCCATTAAACCTTCCTTTAAAGTTTCCTTCACACTGTTTTTCCAACTTAGCCTAGTTCTCTTTAGATGAACAGGATGATTCTTTGTATTTACAAAAATAATAGTCCCGGTATCTTTAGTAGGTAAGTTTGTTGATTTTATATAATCTACTAAGACATCAGGACTATCTATTGCTTTTTTATTGTTTTTAATATTGGACTTGGCATAATCTAAGAATTCTAAAAGAGGTTTTATCTCATCATCCTGTCTTTTTATTTTTTCATAAAGTTCTTCCTTGCTATTACAATTAAATTCCCTATATAAATTTTTTTTCATTCCTATCCACCTCCCTATCAAGGCCTGTAGAATAGCTTTCAAATAACTCCTTTATCTCCCTAACCTTTTCATCCTCTGGATTTTCCCTAATATAGTTCATTATTTCACCATAGCTATTAAGACCAAAGTATTCCAGTAGCTTGTTTTTTTCATTAAACATAATATTCCTCCTTACGGTTTTCATTTATAATTCTCTTTAACAATGTATTTATAGTTTTTAAAAAGAAAAAAATTCGAGTTTCCTCAGAGCTTGTGTCAGTGTATCAGGGGGCTACACCCCCTAATAACCCCTGTGGACTTTATTTTTAATAAATTCATAGAATTTACCAAAAATAAAGTTTTATATTATCTTGCACCCTTATCCTTTTCCTTGTCTATGTCCTCCTGTGATAGACTAATTTCCTCCCTAACCTTTGCCTTATACTTTTTAAGTTTTCCAAGTGTAGACTCCTTATCATCTTTTTTTAGACCATCTACATCATAGGTAGATTCAAAGTAGTTGCTGCTCCTAAAGTCATTGTCATACCTATCTGGTATACCATCATTATCTAGGTCTTTTTCAAGTGGGTCATAATAATTTCCATCATCATCTATTTCAAGTCCTAATTTTTCCCTTAAATCATTTTCATCAACCCTTACATAGTCATTAAACTCCCCATACTTAAGGTCTAAAAGAAAGGCTTCAAGAGCTTGTTCCTTATTAACTGTCCCGCCATCTTCATCTTCAAGATAACTTCTATGAGATATTTCTTTATTATCTACATATTGTGTCCAGGAATAATCTTTAAGGCTTATTTCATACTGTATTTCATGGTTACCATCCTCTGTAGTTGTATAGGCAAGCCCAATATGTCCTTCATCTGGAAAAAGTGTATTAAAATCTTCATAAGCATGATCTTCGCCAAATTCTTTATTTAAATAATCAACTATGGCTCTTTTAACATCTTCAATGAGTGGACTTAAGTTTTCCAATTCCTCTACTTCACCCATATCTAGGAGTTTATTGATTTCAGCCAGTCTTGCTACTTTGTTTTTTAGTTCCTCCGCTTTATCAAAAGGCTTCTTTACTTCTTCTTTGGCAATTTCAAATTGTTCTTTAGTAGCTACAAGCCTTTCTTCAAACCTTTTTAGACTATCTGGAATTTTATCTATTACATTGTCCATCCTTGTAATGTTTCCATCTCTATTTTGCCCTAAGTCCCCATAATGATTATTAGAGCCTTTTAGATTAAAGTTATGTTCATTAGTTATAACGCTATAGGTTACTTCTATAGGAAATCCCCTATATTCTCCAATAACCTTCTTATCTCTAAGTTTTATTCCTTTAATAGCTTCTAGGATTTTATCTCCTGCTATTTTTCTATCCTTTATTTCTTCATCACCAATTTTAATTGAAGTAAATTTATTATCTCCTGTACCCTGTGGCTCGGTTCTAGCAATATCCTTTTTTGCTCCCTCAATCGATTTTTCATATTTCTCAATTTCTCTAGGATAGGTCTTAATAATTTTATCTTCAAGACTATAAAGATTGCTCTTATAGTTTCCTTCTAACATCTTTAATTTTGTAACTTCAATATCTAAGTCCATCTTTTCTTTTATAAGGGGATTACCTGTTGCTAAGGCTTTTATTTCAGCATAGGATAGGGTATTCTCATCAACATCTTCTGCCACTCTAGCGGGTGTTTTTGAGGTCATAATTTGAGAAATGAATTTTTGCTTATTTTCTATGGTTTGGTCGAGTGGGTCAGCAGTATCTCTACCGCCTTCCCCTCTAAGAACCGTGCATGAGAGTTTCCCCTCACACGGCTCAAGTTTCTATAAGCCCTAATTAAAGAGCCAACTCTTTTTCATTCTTTTGTGTTTTTAACTTTTCGTAGCAATCAGGGTGAACCAGTTGTTTTACCTTGTTATCGAGACCAAACTGATAAATTCTAAAATCGGTTTCAAGGGTGATTTTACCATTGCAATGTGTACAATGTCCTTTTTGATCATTCCACAATCTGCTAATGATTCTTCTCCCTTTGATTTCATTTCTCATCAATTTTTCTTCTCTTTCAACGAAATAATCTTCCCATTCTTGGTCAAAAGCATTGGCTGCTGCTTTGATTTTAGTGAATCTTTTTATATCAGTATTTGTTGCATAAATTAACCTGATAAAGAAATCTTCACCGTTTTCCATTTTATCTCTAGTAGGGACACTGAAACTCCATGTCCTATTACCGATTGTATGAAAATACTTTTTTGCAACCCATCTTCTGCCTTTCTTTGGATGTCTTCGTTTACACCAAGTCCATAAACTTTGCCAAATTTCATAATCGAGTTTTTCAAACGCTTTTGCAGAAACATTAAACTTTTGAAAGTTAACCCAACCTCTAATAATAGGATTGAGTTTTCTAATCAGTAGCTCCTGTTTCATTGAAGGATTATCTTTGATTATATTCCTAATCTTCTTAATAATTGCCTCATAATTCTTCTTAGAAGGTTTTGTTAAAAGCTTTCCATCATACATTCTTACATTAACACCTAGAAAATCAAATCCGTCATTGATATGTGTAATCAATGTCTTTTCCTCCGAAAGTTCCAACCCTCGGACTTTTAGAAATTCTTTAATTAATGGTTTGACTTCATACTCTAACAATTCCCTAGATTCTCCTGTTACAATAAAGTCATCCGCATAACGAATAAAGTTAACTTTTGGAAAATGATACTTCCCATTCACCTTTTTCTTAGAAAATCTTTCTTTGAGAACTATCTCTAGACCATCTAAAACCATGTTACTAATTACTGGTGAAATTGGTGAACCCTGTGGACTTCCTTTTTCAGTTGGAAAAAGTTTTTGTGTTTCAATATATCCACTTTTTAACCATTTCCTAAGCATTTCTTTATCCATCGGAATATTATTCATCATCCATCTATGACTGATGTTATCAAAACACCCTTTAATATCGCCTTCAAGTACCCATTTAGGGGATTTACCTTTATTCAAACTAGTAAAGCATTGTTCAATTGCATCTTGTGTACGTCTTTTGGGTCTAAACCCATAAGAGTTCGGGTCTGCAACTGTTTCTGCAATTGGCTCTAATGAAAATTTATAGAGTGTTTGCATAGCTCTATCTAGCATCGTTGGTATGCTTAAAGGTCTTTTTTTACCATTGCTTTTTGGAATATAAATCCTTTTTAAGGGCATTGGTTTATACCCTCTACGTTTCATTCTCGATATTGCTTTGAATTTAGCTTCTGATGTTAACCATAATTCTCCGTCAACACCAGGTGTTTTCTTTCCTTGGTTTTCAGTTACCCTTTTTACTGCTAATGCCTTTGCATAAAATGAATTAGTAAGCAAATATTGTAAAGAATTTACTTTATTATATTTGCCTTCCTTTTGAGCTTTCACAATACGCATTTGTAGCTTTTTAACATCGCTTAGAGCCTTGTTCCAGTCGATACTTTCCCAATTCCTCGCTCTGTCAGAAGTAGCACACGCTTTTGCGTTCATTTGCCTTCTCTCCTTTCAAAAGTTCTAAAAATTCTCTTGTGATTAAAAACCGAATGGAAGTCTGCCCACTTTCGTGTGGAGTAACATTTAAACTCCTATCCATGCTATTACCGCATGACCTTCGCTTTTTCCATATTCCTTTACCCGCATTATCATCAGTATCTCTTGCGATTTACCTTGCTATAATAGCGATAATACGGGCTTACCATGTTTCACTTATTTAACAAAATGATAGGTTAGGTTCCGCCTCTCCGCCGGCAGTCTAATATCCGTGTAACCCCACTATGGAAAGAGTTATCTAACTGCATACCTTTTGGTTCAGGCTTATCAGCAACTTTAGCCTGTTCACCTTAACGACGTTTATCAGCGATTCACTTTATGTTAACCATACTATCAAGCCTGCTCCCTGACCGCCTCGTTGCTGGCAGTATCAGCATCACCTTGCGGTTTTGCTTTAATAGGGCTACATTTTCATATCAGCTCACCACATAACCGTTACCAGTTATGCAATTGATATTAGGCTCAACTAACGGAATAGTTGGTTTGGTCTTATTGCCAAACAATTAAATAAGCGACTTCATGTCGCACCCAGAGGTAGCTATCAAAGGTGTTTTCAGTAACATACCTAAATATTTTTACCTTATCATTTCTATTGCCACGCCTTACAATACGACCTGCCCTTTGCTCTAAGTCAGCTGGCCTCCAGGGTACATCAAGGTCATGAGTTGCTATAAGCCTTTCTTGCACATTAGTACCTGTTCCCATTTTTTGAGTAGAACCTAAAAGAATTCTAACATTACCTTTACGTACTTTTGAAAACAATTCATCTTTTTGCTTTTCTGTATTGGCATCATGGATAAAGGCTATCTCTTTTTCAGGAACCCCCATATCTAAAAGTTTTTCCTTTATATCATCATATACATTAAAGCTACCATCATTTTTAGGTGTTGACATATCTGAAAATACCAGTTGCGTTGAACGATTATCCCTTGTTTTATCCCATATGGAATAAATATTTTTAACACATACATTGACCTTGCTATCTGGATCATCTGGTAGTAGGGGATTGATGAGCCTTTGATCAAGTGCTAGTTTCTTACCATCATTTGTGATTTTCAACATATTATCCACTTCTGGTTCAACCCTTCTATCCCTAACCCTGTCTGCACGTTCAGAAATGCCTTTTAAGACCTCTTTCTGCTCTTCTGTAGGCATTGTTACTATTGTTTCATATTCAGCTTTAGGAACCTTTAAATCGAGCATATCTGCTGTTTTAATATCAGCAACTTCTTTAAACATAGCCATAAGTTCAGGCAGGTTATAAAACTTGCTAAACCTTGTCTTAGTTCTATATTTATCTCCTTCAGGAGAAAGCTCTACTGCTGTTACAGTTTCACCAAATGTACTAGCCCATGAATCAAAATGTTGCAAGTTATTCTTTTCAAGCTCATTAAATTGCAAATATCTTTGCATAGTATAAAGCTCCGTCATACTATTGGATATTGGAGTTCCTGTAGCAAATACAACTCCTCTTCCACCAGTCATTTCATCTAAATATCTACATTTCATAAACATATCAGAAGATTTAAGTGCTTCACTCTGTCCGATTCCTGCAACATTTCTCATCTTTGTATAAAGAAATAGATTTTTGTAGTTATGGGCTTCATCTACATAAAGCTTATCAACCCCAAGCTCTTCAAAGGTTACCACATCATCTTTTTTAAAGTCATCATTTAACTTCTTAAGTCTTCCCTCAAGTTTCTTTTTAGTATTTTGTAATTGCTTTACTGTGAAATTCTGACTTCTATCATACTTATACTCTTCAATGTAATTAAGGATTCCTTCAATTTCACTTCTTATATGGTTCTCTTGATATTCTTTACTCATTGGTATCTTTTCAAATTGTGAATGGCCAATAATAACCGCATCATATTCCCCTGTAGCTATTTTTCCTATAAACCTTTTTCTATTATTAGGCTGAAAATCTTTCTTTGTAGCAACCATAATATTAGCTCCAGGATAAAGTTCCATGAAATCTCTACCTATTTGTTCAGTTAAGTGATTTGGAACTACAAACAAGGCTTTACTACTCATTCCAAGTCTTTTAGATTCCATTGCTGAGGCTATCATTTCAAAGGTCTTACCTGCCCCAACTGTATGAGCAAGAAGAGAGTTTCCACCATAAAGGGTCCTAGCAACTGCATTTCTTTGATGGCCTTTAAGAATGATACCTGTATTCATTCCTTCAAAATGAAGATTAGATCCATCATATTCTCTATTACGTACAGAATTAAATTTTTCATTATATATTTTTTCTAAACGGTGTCTTCTATCTAGCTCATTAAATATCCAATTTTTAAACTCTTCTTTTAAAAGTTCCTGTTTTTGACTTGCTAACATAGTTTCTTTTTTATTAAGTATAGAAGATGTACTACCATCTGGATTAGTAACCCTATCCCAGATCTTAGTTTCCTTTAGATTTAAGGCATCCTCTATGATTTTATAGGCATTTGCCCTACTAGTTCCATAGGTCATATTTGCTAGGTCATTTCCTCCATCTTTGCTTTTTCCTTCAATCCTCCACTCAGCAGTAAAGGGTGAATACCTAACATTAATATCCCACCTTGCAAATCCTGGTGTCTTAAGGGTTTCAAAAATAAAATCTTCAACATCCTTAGCTGGTACCCAGGTAGCTCCAAGTCTTACTGTAATTTCTGATGCTGTAAGTTCTTTTGGCATTACTTCTTTAAGGCTTTCTCTTTGCACTTTTAAATTCAACAAATTGTTCTCTACTTCTCTAAGATTTGAACTATCATTTTCATCTATAAAACGTAATATTCTTTCAATCGTTTCAATATATTCATCTAAGACACTTATCTTATCCCTAATGTTTCCACTTAAATATTCATCAACACTTACATAGTTAAACGCCATAGGATTATGCTTTTCTTTTTCAGTAAAGGGTAGGGCATTATTTTCTTTATCAAACTCCTTAATATCAAGAAAGATTTTCCCCTTTAGACTATCTACCAAAGTTTTTTCATCAATATCTGTAAGCTCTTCCATATAGACAAGATCTACCCTTCCTTTTTCTGCTATAGAAAGAATAAGTGCTTCATCTGGTGTATCTACATGGCTTACAGGAATAGCTTTTTTAATTGTACGTTTTGTAAATATGTCGCCTTTTTCCTTAAACTTTCCTTCTTCTAACTTTTCAATACTTGAAATAAGGGCAAAGTTACTGTCTTCAGATAAAAGCCTAGTATTCATCCTTCCATTGATATAACCATGTTTTTTACTAAACTCATCATAGACATTATTTAGATGTTCCTGAGTTTCTTTGACTTTTTCTTCACTTCTATCTTCAAGCTGTGAATCAATTACATCTCTAAGGGCATTTCCAAGGGCAATATAGTCTCTGATTTTATCCAGGTCATTATCATTTTTATTAACCTCCCTCATTATGGAATCTTCTCTCATATAAATCTTTCCATCTTTTTCAGTAAAGGAAAAGTTCTTTACATGATCATCAGCTGGAATAATTTCAGGTTCCCTATCTCCATCTTCTCTTTCTATCTTTATAGGTTCTATTTTCCCTTTAATATTCTTAATAGACTCAAAGAGTTCAGCCTTTAAATCATGATTATCTTTTGCCTGACAAGTTATGGTCTTACCGAATCTTCCTGATACTTCTACCATTTCTCCTAGTATCATTTCAGGATTTTCTACAAAGTAACTATTATAGCTAAGGCCATTTTCATCCCTTTCTAGTTCATACCAAGGCTCTTCTTTTTCTATTACTGAATCCTTCTTTTGAAGGAAGATAATGTCACTGGTTACTTCTGTTCCCGCCATACCTTTAAAGGTATTATTAGGCAGCCTTATTGCTCCTAATAAGTCACACCTGGCACCTATATATCTACGAATAGAATCATCTTTTTTATCCATTGTCCCACTTGAAGTAATAAAGGCAATAACACCACCACTTCTAACCTTATCTATTGATTTGGCGAAAAAATAATCATGTATTAAAAAATTGTTTTTGTCATATATTCTATCGTTTACCTTAAATTCACCAAAAGGAACATTACCTATTGCTACATCAAAGAAGTTATTAGAAAATGAAGTTTCTTCAAATCCTTTTACCTGGACCTTATTTTCTGGATATAATTTTTTTGCTATATTCCCTGATATACCGTCAAGTTCTACACCATAAATCTTTGACCCCTTCATACTTTCAGGAAGGCTACCCATGAAACTACCAACTCCACATGAAGGCTCAAGTATATTTCCCTTTTCAAATCCCATGTTTTCAAGTGCATGATAAATCCCATCTATTACGACTTTAGGAGTATAGAAGGCTGTAAGAGTTGATTCTTCACAAGCTTCGTATTCACTTGGGCTTAGGTTTTCTTTAAGGAAGTTCCTTGCTCTTTCCCATTGGCCAGTTTTATTTTCATCAAATACTTCTGATAGGCCACCCCAGCCTACATACTTAGCTAAGGTTTCTTGTTCCTCTTTACTAGCCTCTCTATCCTCTTCTTCTAGCCTTTTAAGAACCTTTATAGCATTGATATTGTTTTCTAACCTTTCTTGTGGTGGAAGGCTTTCAGGAATTATTTCATCAGTAATTACAAAATTTTCAGCCTTAGGACTTTCTATAACTTCTTCCCGTCTATCTTCTCTATCTTCAAAATCCTCAAGAGAAAAGGTCATTTGTCCAGATTCATAATCTTTTTCCTTATCAAAATCATAAAGCTCTGCAGTATAAAGAAATTCATTAAATTCCTCTATACTTTCAAATTGAAGTCTTCTAACCTGTCTTGCATCAAGGATATATTCATCCTTTAGTTCATAGGGAAGCATTTCTATGAGAAGCATATCTTCACTTACACTTGTAATAATAAAGGGATTGCCCCACATTTTTATAACACTATCCCTAACAATAGGCTCTCTATTTAATTGTTGGTCTTTTATATCTATAAGATAATCATTTATTTTATAGGTCTTATAAATTTCTTCATCCATAAAAAACTCTATTTTTCTTGAATCTTCAAAGGTTCTTCCTTTATAAAGTTGATACTCTATCCCCCCAAGAAAAACCTGTCTTTCATCCTCAGCAAGTTCTATATGACTAAGATAGCCTTTTGGAATTATAATAAATTCTGTACCTACTTTAGCTGCAATAAGCTCTTCATCTATTTGATCTTCCCCTTGCATAAAAAGGATTTTTGGGTCTACCTCCTGTGAAGCTTCATCTCTTGTAAAGTCATCAAGTTCTCCAAAAAACACCCTATGAATTTCTTCTTCACTTAACTGTTTTTTAAGTTCACTATATCTTAATTCTTTAAATGTCTTAGGAAAATCTTCAAGTATAAGTCTTTCTGCCCCAACTTCCCTAAGCTCCCTAAGATTAAAATAGCCCCATTCTGGCTCCATACCTATTACAAGGCCAAAAGCATCTTCTGTTTCAGGGTCATATTCTGTTAAATACCAGGTCCAGTTACTTTTAAAAGGAATAATATAAGCTGCATGGACTGCTTTATCTCCTACAGATATCTCTTCAGTTTCTCCTAATCTAGGAACTTTTTCTAAAATTTCATCATTAATAAGTTCTTTAGGATTAACCTTTGAATAATACTTAGGAATAAAAAAGGAAGTAGATTCATTGTCTACCTCCTGGTCCCTATCTTTACTTATTTCTTCATCTAATTGTAAACGTACTCCTTCATTACTAGTTCTCTCAGCTGATGATTGAGATTCTCCATCAGCCCTACCCACTTCATCTGATCCTCTTCCTTTAATTTCTCTGTAAGTCCAAAGCTCTCCATCATCCTTGGTTTCTCCATCTCTATAAAGTTCCTGGCTGTCTCTTCTACCTCTAGTAGGTGTTTCATTAGGCTCTTCTCTAGGAACATCTCTTGGAATAAATCCTCCTTCTCCTCTGCCATGAAGTTCAGTCTGGCCTTGGCGAATCTGTGGGTCTGGTAGGTCTGATCTTTCATCAGAACTTCTTCCGATACTTCCTTCATCTTCAGGATTATCTCTTCCTGTGTTTCGCATTGTCCAAAAATCATCTGATATTCGTTCTCTATCTTTTCTTCCTTCTGGTATGCTTCCAGTCTCTCCTCGAAATTCATCGTCTATCCCTCCTATATTTTCTTCATTACCTCTATCTTCTATATTTTCATTGTACCGCTCTGCTGGTCTTTTTGTCAGCACCTTATTTTTATCAATTTCTTTATCTATATCAATTGTTCTTTCAAGGATACTTTCAACCATTGAATTTAATTCATTTCCTACTATTGTTAAGGAAATTTCATCAAGACTTCCAAGAACACTATTAATCTTATTTCTATCTACTTCATAATTTATATCAAGTCTGCTAGCATACCCTATTTTTATAGACTCTGTAAGAAAATCATTAAATACCTTCCTATGGCTCGGAGCTACCTTAAGTTCATTTAAAATATAATTACCCCTATTTATTACTTCTGTATATGCAATATTTTCAAGGGTTTCATCTATTGTCATATCCTTTATTTCATCTTCATTAAAAGCACCATCAAACCCTAAAGTTTCCCTTAAGCTAACCTCTCCATTACTTAATTCCCATAACTCAACTTGATTTGTGACTCTTGACATTGATACTGTTTGGTTAAGGTCAAAGATGTAGGTTACTTTACCATACTCTCCATAACTCTTATATATAGGAATTCCTTTTTCTCCACGCTTTACAGTTCTATTAAATTTCTTTCTCCAAAAATCAAATTCTCCACAGGCTCTTGCACTAGCATTCTTATTATAGATGCTAAGTTGGCTAGTAAAATCATATTTATAATTATTTCCAATAGTTCTCATAAGTGAAATATACTCATCACTATTAGAAAGAACCCTTGACTTGATTTCTTGTATAAAATGCTCAAAATCATTTATCCTCATGTTTTCCTCCTTCTTCCATAATAAAATATAAGCTATAAGCTACAATTATGAATTTCCTGTATTATTTCTTCTAAAACATTAACCACTATGCTATTACCAGCTTGTTTATAGAGAATACTAGACATACAATCCTTTCTTCTTGGAAATATTTCTATAAGCTTATCAAAATCACTATCATCAAATCCCATTAACCTAAAGCATTCTCTTTCAGTAAGATACCTATAGCTATTATTGCCTATGGCAAGTATTCCTGAATTAGGTACTCTTACTTGTTTAGTAGATATGGTATAACAAAAGTCTTCTATTACTTGAAGCCTTCCTTGAAATTGTGGCTTATAGGATGGATCATAGAGTATTTTAAGCATTGAAGGTTGCTTAACTAAAAATATATCTCCATACCTCTCCACTACATTTTCTTCAAGAAAGTCTGATAAATGCTTGGCTTCTTGATGTTTTAGATTGCTAAACTCAAAAGGATTTTCACCTAAATAACTAATGGCAAAAATCCTTTCCCTCTTTTGTGCTATTCCAAAGTTTATTGAATTAAGGATTTCATACTTGGTTTCATAACCTAGTCTTTCCATTTCTTTAAGGTAATAAAAAAAGGAAGCTCTCATATTTTTATCGAGAACTCCCTTAACATTTTCCCATATTATCCATCTGGGTTTATCCTGTTTTTCTTCTATTATCCTTATAGTTTCAAATAGAAGACTGCTCCTTGTTCCACTTCCTTTCCTTCCTCCAAGTTTTTCACCTATCCTAGAAAAATCTTGACAGGGACTACCATGAATTACTAAATCAACTTTTGTATCTGGAAGACTATAATTACATACACTTCGTGGCTCATAATTTTCATTAAAGAGTGCATTATAGCTTTTTACACAGTTCTTATCTATCTCAACATAATCTACTATCTCAAAGGGAATTTTACTATTGATATAAGCCTTCCTTATTGCACCTATACCACCAAAAAGTTCTACAACATTCATCCTTGTGAAATAACTTCCCTTATTCTTTTTTCTACATCTCCTATAAAATTGTTTAAATCAGCTTTTCCCTCTGCGATTTCATACAGTTTTACTTCCCAATCTACTGTTGTATTTGGATTTCTAAGAAAGTCTGCCACAAGAGATACTAACTGCTCTCCTTTATCTGTTGAAATAAGTTTCCTCTCATCTCTTTTTATAAGTTCTTTTTGGATAAGATTTTCAATTGTTCCAGCCCTAGTTGCTGGTGTACCTAAGCCTTTAGTTTCTATATCTAAATCTTGTTTTGCATCTTTACCTGCAAGCTCCATATCCTTAAGCAAGGTATCCTCTGTATAGGCTTTAGGTGGATTTGTATATTTTTCATTTATTTTCTTATCCTCAACCTTAAGCCTATCACCTTTATTTAGCCGCGGAAGAACCTTATCTTCTTTTTTTCTAGTATATGAAGTAAGATATTTAGTATATCCTTCATCTATTACTACTGTTCCCCTACTTGTAAATTCATAGCCCTCTACATCACATATAATCTTAGTATTTTCAGTAATTAAATTTCCTGATCTTGCCGCTAAAAGCTTTGCCTTTATAAGCTCAAATACCTTTTCTTCTGAACCTTGTAAACTTCTAGTATCAAAGTCAAGAGAACCACTTGTTGGAATTATGGCATGATGATCTTCTACCTTCTTAGAGTTAAAAATACTTTTAAAATTCTTTTCATCAAAGTCATTACCAAAAGAATCTACATAAGTTTTAACAATATTAATCATATCGTCGGTAAGAAACCTACTGTCTGTCCTTGGATAAGTTATAAGTTTCTTTTCGTATAAGCTTTGGGAATAGTCTAAGGTCTGCTTTGCACTATAGCCAAAATACTTATTACACTCTCTTTGAAGTGTTGTTAAATCAAAAAGTTTATCAGGTCTAGTAATTTTTCTTTTCTTCTCTATTTCCTTTATTTCAACAATTTCAGGTATAGATAAAAGTAACCTTTTTGATTTTTCTTTTTCATCGATTCTTGATGTCTCTAAATCAATATCTTGTGCATTTATCTGAACTGTAAAATATTTTTCTTTCACAAAATTTCTTATGGACTTATCCCTATCTACAACCATTGCAAGTGTTGGCGTTTGTACCCTACCTACTGAATAGTTATTATTATGAAGGCAAGAATAATATCTAGAAAGGTTCATTCCTACTAACCAGTCAGCCTGTCCCCTTGCTAGTGCAGATCTAAATAAATTTTCATATTCTCTCCCATCTTTAAGATTATTGAAACCTTCCTTTATAGACTTATCTTCCATTGATGAGATCCAAAGTCTTTTGATAGGTTTTTTACATCCTGCCTGATTATAAACCAGTCTAAAGATAAGTTCCCCTTCCCTTGCTGCATCACAAGCATTTATAACTTGGGTAACATTCTTATCTGTTAGCAATTTCTTTAAAATACCATATTGTTTCTTAGTATATTTTGAAATTTCATATTTATAATTATCAGGAAAAATTGGAATATCTCCTATATCCCATTTTCTATATTTTTCATTGTAACTTTCAGGATTACTCATCCTAATAAGATGTCCCACACACCAACTTACAATATAATTATTTCCCTCAATATATCCATCTTTTCTTGAATTTGCACCTAATACTTTGGCTATACTCATTGCTACACTTGGTTTTTCTGCTATTACTAATTTCAAATTATCTCCTCCATTTCATTTTTGGACAAAAAAATAGCAGCCTAGATATAATTACTTATCTAAGCCGCTACTATTTATCTATTTACTTATTTTTACCAGGACTTATTTGGATTTTTAAGGGAAAATGTAAATACAATTTTCATCTTTCCATTTGTGGTTTCTTCATATTTTGCAGTTTTAGTCTTTAGATCAAACTCCCATCCCCTATAATTACTCTTAAAGTCTTTATAATCAAGATCTTCTGTTTCCCTTATATATTTTCCATTACTTTTTATTACACGAGCAAATCTCATTTTCATTCCAGTCATATCTATGCTTTCACCATCATCATAGGTCTTTTTATCAGGTAAGCTTACTAGTTTCTCAGGATACCATTGATTAACCTTGACACCCTCTGGAAGGTTCATATCCTTTAAATTGTTATTATCTTTTTCTTTTTCAAGGCTTTCCCTCAAATCTCTTACATCATCCTCAAGATTTTCAAATTTTTCCTTGTATCTCTCATTGTCTTTTTCAAGCTTATCCTTCTCTTTACTAAGGTTTGAGATTTTATCGTCAAGTTTATTTATCTCATTATTTAGCTTTTCCTTGTCCTTACTTGACTGATTTTTTTGATTTTCTAGCTCTTTTTCCATCTCTTCTTTTGCTTTTTTCAAGGCTTCTATTTCTTTATTCATCTTATCTAGTTCTTTTCTTAAATCTGCTTCAAGTAAGTCCTTCTCTTTAGATAATTGTTCAATTTTATCTTCTAGTTCGTCCACCTTTTTATCAAAGTCCTCTATAGCATGATTTAGCTTATCCTCAAGCCTTTCTTTTTCCTTATTTATTAAATCTAAATCCTTATTTAACTCATCAATCTTACCCTTAAGTTTTTCTCTTTCCTCCTTGGTCTTGTTTTTTTCATCAGCTAGTTCTTTTTCAAGTTCTGCCTTTTCTTTATTCATTTCTTCAATTTTCTTATCTAGATTGTCAATACTTTCCCTTAACTCATTTCTTTCTGCCTTAGATTCTTCTCTTTCTTTTTCAAGTTGTCCTTCAATTTCTGTTTTTTCATTGTCTAATTGGTCTAGCTTGTCGTTAAGGTCAGAAATCTTATTATCAAGCTCTTCTTTATCTTTCTCATACTCAGCCTTTTCCTGATTAAGCCTATCTTCAAGATCTTTGATTTTATTATTAAGTTCTTCTTCTACTAAGTCCTTTTCCTTTCTTAAATCTTCAAGATTCTTATCTAATTCTGCAATATCCTTTTCAAGTTCTTTTTTATCCTCTTCCATCTTATCTATTGTATCTTCTAGCTCTTTTTCTAGATTTTCTTTAGCTTCATTTAGATCATCAGTTTTTTGCTTTAGAGCATCTATCTCTTTTTCAAGAGCCTTCTTATCTTCTTCTGATTTTTCCTTCTCATCAGCTAATTCTTGTTCTAACCTATCCTTGGCCTTTTCAAGTTCATCAGTCTTATCCTTCAAGTCATTTATTTCCTTGTTAAGTTCTTCCTTATCTTTGGCTGCTTGCTCTTTCTCCTTGGCAAACTCTTTCTCAAGCTCTGCTTTTTCCTTATCTAGTTCATCAATCCTATTATTAAGGTCTTCAAGCTCTTTTTCTAATTTTTCTTTTTCTATCTTATCTTTTATTTCATCAGTTAAGTCTTGAAAAACATCTTCTAGGTCGTCTGTATCTGAATCTTTAAACTTATCATCTCCACTTGCTACTTCCTTTAAAAATTCTTTTGCTTGTTCATTACAGTCAACAGCTACTGTATAAACATCAAGGACATCTATATTGTCACTTTTTGCAAGATTAGCTTCTGCTAATGCACAAAACTTACCCTTGCTAGTGGTTGTATCTTGTCCTGCCTTATCATAATAAAAACTTCCTTCAAGAACCTTTTTATTGTTATTCATATAATCATCAAGGTTAATTTTCGGTTCATAAATACGATTTGCTTCTCCATCTGAAAGAAGAACTATAATTTTCTTATCTCCAGTTGATTTTTTAAATATCATCCTTGCTTGATGAATTCCCCCTTGTGTAAAGGTCATATCCTTTGCAACAAGCCCATCAATAACATTAAATAGCTTACTCTTATCTTTTTTCTGGAAAAAATCTGTTCCATCATTTTTATAATGGACCACATCAGATGCAAAGCTAATGAGTGCTATATTGGTATTTATATTATGAGCCTCTTGCTCTTTCCATATGGCCTCAGCCATATCCTTAGCTGACTTCTTAGCCTTTGTCATTTTAGTCCCACTCATTGATCCTGAAATATCAACTACAATAACCATATCAACCTCATAAGAAAATTTATCATTCTTATCATTTGCTAATACAGGACTTACTAAGCCTAACATTAGACTAAGGCTAAGTATCCCCGCTAAGATTTTATTAAATAATCCTGCTTTTTTATTCATTACATTAAATCCTCCTTTGTGTATTCAGTTTCTTCTTCATCTTCTTCATTGTCTTCTTCATCACTTGGGCTGAAAAAATCATCATTTGGAATTTCATCATCTTCAAATTCATCAAATCCACCATCATTGGATTTTACAACCTTAAGGTAGTAACCAGCTCCTCCTACTCCCGCTACTATAAGTAGGACAATTAAAAAAGAACCCTTAGAATCTTCTTTCTTGGGTTCCTCTGGTTCAGGTTCTTCTTTTTTTACTATTTCTTTTTTAGGTTCTTCCTTAACCTTAGTAGTTCCATTTCTTTCCTCATCTTGCTCAATCATATTTAATAGATCCTGTTCAGAAACCTCTGTTAAAAGTTGAACATTGGAATCTGGCTCATCATGATTAATAATAAGATGAAATATCTTGCCACTTTTTGTTTGGAAAGTAAGAAATTCTCTTGCATCAGCCTTTGGTCTATCTTTCATTTGACCACCACTAGTTTCTTCTATAATATCTGCTATCTCACTTCTCCTTGGATATTCCTTATTATCTGCTCCAACAGATTCTGTAATAGTTCCCCTTGCCTGGCTGGGATCTGTAGGCTCATAAGGATTTTCTTTTGGTATAGTTGATTCTTCCTTTGGTTTATTTACATCTATTAGAAAGCCATTTCCTGTTTCTGCTGGATTTAGTGAAGGCTTATTAATATCAACAGTAATATTATCCCCCCTGTCCTTAGTAGTGTCAGGACTATTAACATCTATTACAAACTCCCTTTCAAGTTCTCCACTAGAATCAGATGCAAAAACTCTAGGAACATAGTTTGTTCCAATTGCACTCACTATAACTAATGCTAGTAATATTTTTATAACCTTTCTCTTTTTATTATTCTTTTCCATAGGTCAGATTCTCCTTTTCAAATTCTTTAAATACTTTGTTTTCATTTCTTCTTGTCTTTTCTGTTTCAGTAAAAATCTTTACTGCATCTAAAAGATTTATCTTTTGTTCATAACATATAGCCATTATTTCTTGACCAGCTATTTCCTCTTCTTCTAATCTCAGAAGTTCTAGTTCATCTTCACTTTTTTTAATTTGGTCTTTCAACTTTTCCTGGTCTTTTTTTATTTTCTTATATCTATTTTCTGTTTTTTTATCCATTCATTAAAACCTCCTTCTTTTAATAGGGGAATCCCCATTTTGCACTAGTGCCATAGTAGGCAATCCAATCTGAAAGCTTAGTATCTTTTACAATACCAATATTTTCTCTTATGATTCCATTGCCAACATAAATACCCACATGGCCATAAAGTTTTCCTGCCTGAGTATGATTATGAGTAGGTACTGCTACCATCATTCCAGGTCTAAGTTCTGAAAGGTCACTACTGTCACAATACCAATAATATTGATCATTGGCATTACCCCCTGGCCTTGGATAACCTGTATTTACATAAACATTGCTTACCCATGCAGCACAGTAGCCACCACCAGCTGTAGGTGTCCTATATGCTGCTAATACAAGTGCCTTTTCCTTATCTGAAAGGTCAGGGTTATTTACTAGTTCCCCTATTATGGTGCTATCTGGAATAACAGGTGTTATACCACTTCCACCAAAATACTCCTCCATGTTACCACCTGTTTCAAGAAGTGCTTCATAGTGAGCAAGGTTTTCCTCATATCTAGCGAATTCCTCCCTTGCAACAGTATCCATTTCCTTTCTCGTGACTGTAACCTTCAAAATATACCAGTCATAAGGCTCCATTACACAGTATCTATCTTCACCACTTCCATAGCACACCTGCCTATATCTGGTTTCAACTATAGTTTCATAATCAACCTTATACATCTTATTAAATAGGTTTCTTAATTCTCCACTAAGGCTTGAAACATTGGTCACCTCCCCATATTTGGCAGTTATAAAACTTAAAAGCTCATGAATGTCATGCCCTATATCCGTATTTCCTCCTACATGGTACTCATCATAGCCTGGATAATAACTTTCTATGTTGGCAAGTTCATCTGCTAATTCATACTCTAGCTTAGTAAACTCATTATTTATATCTGCAAGAGTGTCTTCACCTGATAAATAAGTGGTACTCATAACCTGGCTTGTTACTGATGATATTCCAGCTAGAAAAAAGGTTGCAACTTGACTCAGGGTCATAAAGCCTATAATGGCTATAGCAAGAAGAATAAGGATCTTCCTAATATTTCTTCTTATTAGCTGGGAACTTCCTTTTAAAATATTTTCCATTCCCTTTTTAAGCCTAGTCCTGAAACCAACTGCAATATTATGTTCTTCATAGATTTTCCTTTTCATCTGCCTTCTCTTAATCAATTTCTTATAGGCGTTTTTCTTCTGAAAATCCTTTTCTTTTTTCAAGTCCTTGATTTCTGTCTTATATTCAGCACTTGCCAAATTCTTCTGGTGTTTTAAATTCAATTTTCTTTCAAGCTTTATAGGACTTCTTCTTTGCCTTTGAAGCTTATTTTGGGCATGTCTTGTCATACTTGCATTAAGGTATAAGCCCTTTTCACTTGCATCAATAGCTACATTTTCATCACTTCCTGCCCTTATATATTCAGCGGCCATATAACTTGCTCCTGAAATCCCTCCTACAAGTTTGCTTGTCTTATCATATTTAGGCTTGTGATAAAGTTTACTTGCCTTTTTTCTTTTTTGAATTAGCTTACTTTCACTTTTTCTATATTGTTTATCTACCTTCCCATCAAGGGCTGTAGTTTGACTTGGAACTTTTTCACCTGTCTTATTAGCCATGCCAGCTTTAAGGTCTTTAACATCATCTGTAGTTAATTTCCCATCTTTTTTGTTTATTTTTTTCTGATTATCATATACAAGCTTCCTCTTATAATAATCTTTCTTCTTACTATTATTTTTGAAACTATCTACGCCACTGGCTCTTTCCTCAAAATCTTCTACCCTTACCTCATCGTCTTCCTTATTAGGAATAATGAGATTGTTGGCATCATCTTTAAATAGGGTATTGCTTTTTATTTCCTTATCTAAATCTTCATGTTTTGGATCTTCAATCTTTTGCTTTAGATTATTTATCTGTTTCTGTTTTTTTACTTTTTCTACATTTATTGATTTATCTTGTAAATTATCTAAAGAACCCTTATCATATTCCTTTCTATCCTTGTATTCATCACTCTTCTTGCTAGTAACCTTAGTTTTTTCATGCTTTAACCTTGTTTTCTTTTTCATAATAGATTCATCAAATCTATCCTTCTCATGAACCCTTTTACCAAGATAGTTACTGGTCTTTACCCTTGCACCTATATCAAGATTTTTTTCTTCTATTATGACTTCCTTTACTTGCCTACTTTCAGTAGTAATCTTTTCTAAATTGTTTGAATCACCAGTCCTTTCTTCCTTAGCCCTATGTTTTTCTATTTGTTTTTGAGATAAAGAAAGTCCACCTTTTTTATCAGTGGACTTAATTTCTCTCTCAAAATTATTTAACTTAGACTTCTTTTCTACAATGTTTTCTTGAAATCTTTCACCATCCTTAGTTCTTTTATCCTTGTAATCCTTTGCTTTTTCACGTTTACCTATATCTAGATATGTTCTCCTTTTTATTTTCTTCTTCTCTTTTATTTTAATCTACTTCCTCAGGTTTTGTTGTCATCTTCTGATACAAGATTGTATCTTTAGGGAACTTGTCAACAAAGGGAACAATAGTATTCCCAAAGAATAAAAGTCCCTCTCCTGCATTGGAATTTGTAACATAGTTTAATTGAAAAGGAGAAATTTTAAGTTTTTTGGCTAGGATTTCCCTATCTCCAGAAGCTTGGTTAAGCATGAGGACAAAGTCTGTATTATCAAAGATATTTTCAATTTCTGCACTTCCTAAAAGGTCTTTTACGTTTTGTGTTATACCTGTTGGAACTCCACCCCACTTTCTAAATCTTTTCCATATTTCAACTGAGTATTGGGCAGTTTGCTGATCTTTTAAAAGCAAGTGGAACTCGTCAATATAGTATCTTGTTGCCCTATTATCCCCCCTATTTGAGGAAACTTTATTCCATACCTGGTCCTGTATAACTAACATTCCTATTTTCTTCAGTTGATTTCCCAGTTCCTTTATATCAAAGCATATAAGCTTTTTATTAAGGTCTACATTACTTCTGTTATTAAATACATTTAAAGAACCAGTAACATAGATTTCCATTTCTGTAGCCAGCTTTCTTCCTACACTTTCTTCTTGTTCTTGGAGAAGATTATAAAGGTCACTTAGTATAGGCATATTTTCAGGTTTAGGGTCTTTAAAATAATCCTTGTATATTTTAGGTAGACACCTATCTATTACAGACTTTTCAGCTGCAGTTAGACCACTGCCACCTACTACAAGTTCAAGCATACTCATTATAAAGTTCGCCTTATCCTTTAGTGGTGCATCTCCATCCCCATAGTTCATATTAATATCAAGTGGATTTAGATAGTCCTTAGACTTAGCTGAAATTTTAATAACTTCACCCTTAAATTGTTTTACAAGACTTCCATACTCACCCTCTGGATCTGTAATAATCACATCATCATCTGTAACCAAAATCGCATTTGCCATTTCCCTTTTGGCTGCAAAGGATTTTCCAGACCCTGGTGTTCCTAGAATAAGTCCATTTGGATTTTTTAGTCTCTTCCTGTCTGCCATTATAAGATTATGAGAAAGAGAATTAAGCCCATAATACAAGCTTGTATTTGAACCCATAAAAAGTTCTTCTGTTGTAAAAGGCATAAATACAGCAGTTGATGAAGATGTTAGTTGCCTTTTTATTTCAATTTCATTTACTCCTAAGGGAAGTACAGACATATAACCTTGCTCTTGCTGATGGTCTAGTCTTTTTAAGGCACAGTTATTACGGTTACATATGGAAGAAATTTGGGCTATAGTATTATCTAGCTTTTCCTTACTTTTGCTTAAATTCATAATGGTAAAGGTTACAAAAAACATTCTCTCATCCCTAGATTGAAGGTCAGTCAAAAGATTTTTTATATCAGTTCCATATACATTAAGGTCTGATGGTATAATATCCATATCATAGCCAGCCCTTACAGCCTTTTTTTGTTCTTCTATCATCATCTTTTGAAGATCTGTATTCTTTCTCTTTACCATCTTAATAGCATCTACCTGATCTATGGCATGAATATGAAGGCTTACATACATATTATCTTCAATAGAAAGAATTTCCGATAAAAACCTATCTGAAAGCTCACTTGCTAAGATCTGAAAATGACTTAAGGCACAAATGTAATTCCCCATCTGCATATATTTGGGATTTATGAACTTGAATGTACTAGGCATTATAAGTTTTCTTGTGTCCCTATTTTCAAGTCCTTGTCCATCATAATCAAAGCTATTATCAGGATTTAGCATATCGTGAAGTAGTTTAAGTCTTTCAAGACCTACTAAGGTTTCAGCTCTTACTCCCATGCTTTTTAGATTTGATAGGACATCTATCTCTATCCTATCAAGAACAGGTTTAGCTTGGTCATAGCTTTCTGACTTTGTATTAACAACGATATACTTTGATTTTCTAAGACCATTATTCCCCTTTGAAAGCTGGTCCTTAAGCATTCCCCTAAATTCTTTTCTTATCTCATCAAAACCATCCCCCTTACCTGGTATAGTAATTGCATTTTCCATTTCCTTAATTCTTCCTACCTGATTAACAAAGCTTAGTTGAAGCTCTGTTGTTGAATCAAAGGAATTTAAAAAACCTGCAAATTGATTAAAGATAAGATCTCTATCTTCCTCAAGTGCAAGCTGATAGTTTATATCCTCATATTTTATAACTTTATTGTACTTTCCCTCACCGATATAACAAATACCATTCCTATACATCCTCTTATAGGGAATGGTATCTTCTATGGTATATCTTTTCTTTTCCTTCTTTAAGAAATCAAGAAATGAAGAGCTTTTCTTCTGGTTAGACTTAATATTTCTTGTTTCCTTAACTACTTTTTTTAGCTCTTTTTCCTTTTTTTGAAGTTTTTCTTCCTGTCTTTTTCTTTTTTCTAAATTTCTTTGCTGAATCTGATTTTTTCCCATTTATGTTTTGCTCCTCCTTCCTCATCTCTATAAATCTCTCCTTACTAACCCTAACTTTAGGTTGGTGTCTTTCATGAAGATATATATATTTAAGGTATTTCTCACTTGAAAGCCCATCCTTCTCATAAAAGACCACAAAGAAAATAGGGATAGTTAGTACAATCATTAAAAAGACAGCTAGGTCATTACCAAGAACATTTCTCGTTTTTAGATATGTTGGAATACCAATAATACCTGCCACCCCAAACCCTATAAGCTGCCTTTTAGTAAGATTAAAAGCTACTTTTGTTTTAACATTACTTAAATCTTTAGGTATCTGAACATAAGCCAATCTCTATCACCTCACTATTCCATTAGCTTTTCTATTCTTCTTCAATCTCATCTATGCTTTCTTCCAATTCATCAGGGTTGATATTTAATATTTTTGAACTTTCATCTACACCTTTTTTATTTTTCTTAAGCCTATTAAGCTCTGCAAGGTGGCTATAGATAGTAGCAATTTCATCTTCAATTTCATAAAATCTTTCATCAAAGTCTTCATAGTCATCTATTCTCATTTTTATTAAACTATTATGAGCCTTAGCAATTTCCTTCATAGACCTATTTAAACTCCATGTTTTTTCTTCAAGGTCTTCTAAAAAATCCTCTGTATTATTAAGTCTTTTGGTAAGCACACCCAACTTCTTTCTATTTATAATTTCAGAAGCTAGAAGACCTGCTCCTGTAAGTGCCAAACCTATTATTAATTTTTCCTTTTTTATTTCCAAATCTATTCCTCCTCCATGTTTTTAATGAGCATTCATTATGCTCTTTGCAATTGTTCCACTCTTTAACATCATAATTCCAAGAAGTACCGTATATCCAAGAACTCCGAATATGCTGGCATGAATATCTGTGGTTACATGAATCGTCTTTACAAGAACCGCATATATTCCAAGGCATATCATAAGAAACAATCCCTGAAGCCCAAGTGCAAATAATCCTTTGATATAATTTGTTCCAATCTGACCCCATTCTTTATTTCCCATAGTTGCAAATGGAATTGCTGATACTGAGCTATACAAGCAAATTTCAATCATTCTTCCATAAGTTATTACGGTAATTATGATTGATACAACCTGGATTGAAAGCTTCACCAGTGAAGTATCCATTGCTATCAGTATCAGATTCCATAAGCTTTCATCTTTTAGATGATCTATCATTGCGGCCACATCCATAGCATCAAGGGATGCATTTGTATTTATCACGCCCGCCGCCTTCGTTACTAGTGTCTGTGATACATCAAATACTGCCATCGAGAAAGTGAAAGCATTACTTACAAACCATACTGCTATCCACATCTTGATAATGTATTTAAAGAAATCAAATGTATCTGTATCAGAGTGCATATTATTTTTCTCCATGACCATGTTTATGAGTTCTATGCACAAGACGGCGGTTATGATAATCCCCGCTATAGGAATAACTACAGTATCGTTAATATTCTTTACAAAGCTGAACACTTCTGCATTCCAACCACTTGGTGTTTTACCGACTTCTGTAGCTAAAAGGCTTACATTCTCATTTATATCTAAGAACATTGCTTCAAGGTTTGCTTGGATAATTCCGATGAAAATCTCCTGAAAAAATTCAGTTATTTTGTCGAAAAGTCCAAACATATTTTATCTACCTCTTTCTTAATTAAGTGTATTTGCAAGTAAAGGTATAAGTTTCATTCCAATAAGAACAATACCTCCGCCTGCCATTAGCTGCTTGATTCCTTGTGACTTTGCTCCAGGATTGTCATTTCCATATCCCTCCATAAGGTTAATTACTCCCCATGCCCCTAAACCTGCACCAATTGCAGTAACTAAAGTTTTTAAAACTGCTATTCCTTCTGTAAAAAATGCCATATTATTTTTCCTCCTTATTTTCTTTTTCAATTTTATTCATATGTTTTACTATAAAATTCTTATATAGCTTGTCATTATTTCTTCTTTCCCTAATATAACCAAAGACATGGACAAGATCTCCAGCCTTTAGTTCCTTTGCTACTTCTGACCATTCACCATAAGCTGCACAGTTTGTATAGTGCCTTTTCCCATTCTTCTTTTCTACAAGGGAGAAATTTGTTACATTGATAGTTTCACAATCCCAGTCAAAAGAAGCTGATTTTACCTCTCCTACTAGATTAGCTGTTACATTTTTCATATCTCTTTCTTTAAAATTTGCCATATTCTAATTCTAGCCTCCTCTTTTCTTTTTTGAAATAAAAAAGCGACTGGACTTGTTTCTTATCCAATCGCTATAAATTAAATTTATTAACTTGATTGCCTTCTTTTATTGAAGGACTTCTCACCTTAACTTCCATATTCTCACCTACAATCTTGTTATTATTGACTCCTTATTGAGCTTTGCCTTACCCTGCCTTTTCATATATTCTTCAACATCAAAGAAGTTCCTATCATCATAATCTTCTAGGAACTTATAATTTTTATGTTTTGTAATATCAAATTTTTCTGAAAGAAAAGGTCTTACACCTCTAAGCTGCATAATGCACTTGCTTCCATCCATTACAAAAAGCTCATCCTTGGTCATAAGCTCCTTACCAGTCTTCTGATAGTTAAGCCCAAAGGACTTCTGATTACTCCTTGTTTCTGATGTGTTAAATAGGTCTATAGTTTCCTTGCCTAATGTTTCTGAAATCTCTTTTAAAGTACCATTCTCCTTTCCTCCTAAAAATATGGTTGTATCACAGTTTCCTATTATGGTATCTGCATTATCCTTGTAAATTGCCTTTAGTTGTGATTGTGCCTGTAATACAATACAGGCACTTATTTCTCTTGAACGTATTGTAGCTATAAGTTTTTCAAATTTAGGAATCAAACCTATATTTGCAAACTCATCTAGAAGACACCTAACATGAATTGGTAACCTTCCCCCATATACATCGTCAGCCTTATCGCAGAGCAAGTTAAACATCTGGGAATACATGAGTGATACAACAAAGTTAAAGGTATCATCTGTATCTGAAATTATAACGAATAGGGCAGTCTTTCTATCTCCTAGGCTATCTAGTTCCATTTCATCTTCACTCATTAAATCCCTAAGTTCTTTAATGTCAAAAGGGGCTAACCTTGCACCACAGGATATTAAAATAGATTTTGCAGTTTTTCCAGCTGCCAACTTATATTTGCGATATTGCTTAAGAGCAAAATGATCTGGATCCTTTTCTTCTAAGGCATCAAACATATAATCTACTGCGTTTTTAAAGTTTTCATCTTCCTCTCTAACTTCACTAGCATCTATCATTGCTAGTAGAGTAGTAAAATTTTGTTCCTCTTTTGGTGTTTCATAAAATATATAGCCAATAAGGGCTGTATAATAAAGCCTTTCAGCTTTCACCCAAAAATCTTCTCCTGCCTTTTCTCCCTCTCCTTTAGTGTTAGCTATAATAGTCTGAACCAATTTTAGAATGTCTTTTTCACTTTTAAGGTAGGCAAAGGGATTATATTTCATGCTTTTTTTAAAGTTAATTGTATTTAGAGTTTTTATCTCATATCCATTCATTTCTAACATCTTGCCACACTCATGAAGCAAACTTCCTTTAGGATCAGTTACTACATAGCTTGAATGAAGTTGCATCAAATTAGGTTTTACAAAGAATCTTGTCTTCCCTGAACCAGAACCACCAATTACAAGAACATTTTTATTCCTTGCATACTTGGGATTTTTAGGTCGACTATTCATAGTAATTCTTTCAGTTTGAGTAAGGAGAAGATTATTCCTAAAATCATCATCCATGTATGGAGCAATATCCTTTGAATTTCCCCATCTTGCTGAACCATATTCAGTACCCTGCCTAAATTTCTTTGCATTTTTACCCTTGCTATATAAAATAAGTTTCACTATTCCAGCTAGGACAAGACCTACAAGCAAGTCCCTCGGATAAAAACTTGGAATATAGGTCATAGTTTCTATTTCCATGACCGCCTGGAATATACGGTCTATTAAGTCACCTCCTATATATGAATTTATATGGTGAGAGAGAATATCTCCTAAATAGAAAAATGCAAGATAGGGCATGTTCTTTTTAATAAATTCCTTCCCATCTTGCACATCAAATAAATCCTTTATGTCCTTTTTAATTTTTTCTACTATGCTCACAACCTCACCTCCTTAAGCCAGAGATTTCTTATCTTTCCTCACCTTTTTCTTTTATTTGACTATCTTTTTTTATAGTGTTATTATTAATAACTTTTTCTTTATATTCACTAAGAAGTGCAATAGTTGATTTCTTCTTTTTATTCAACTGCTTGTCTGAAAATCTTATAGGCTTTCCTTCAAGAATAAATTCAGATATATTAAGGAAATTCAAATCTTCATCATGGGGAATAATTTTAAAGACAGCATGGATAAAATGGCTTTCTCCCCCCAGCTTATAGGTCTGTCCATATACAGAAAGATTAAGAAATCCCTCATCATCTATAAGAAAATCTACTCCATTTTTAAAATCAGCAAGCTCTGCCAGCTCATATATATCCCATAGATTTATATTAATAACTTGCAAATCTTTATTTCTATGGCCTATATCCTGGTACTTATGAAGGACTACACAATCATAGTTATCTAGCTTTCTTAATTCCCCTAGAATCTTATTTATTTCTTCATTATGTTTAACTAAATCTCTTTCATCACAATTTATACAACTTTTCTTATTAAGCATTATCATCCAAGACCACCTCCTTCTAGATTTCTCCCATCTCTTTAAATAAGGAGAAAAGATATGCTCTTCCCTCAGGTCTAACTACTGTATAGACTCCGGGTTGTCCATTATATTTATTGATATAATCTTTTAATTTAAAGTAATCAGCTGCAGTTGAGTAATATCTTAGTTTCCCTTTTTGATTTCTATAAAGATAACCCCTATCAATGAGTATATTTATAAATCTATTTTGAGAAACTCCTAATTCTTTTGCAGTATCCCTAAGGCATATACAGTCACCTAAATCCATAAACTTATCAAAGAATTCTCCCTTGGGAATAAGACCTTCTAATTCTTCTGTCCTAGCTTCTATTTGTCTTAAGGCTACAAGATAGCCCCTTGCTAAAAGTTCTTGATCATTCATTTCCTCCTGTCCTGAAAAATATCCACCATGCTTTCTAATTGAAGGTAGAACTTCACTTGTTACCCAGTTTTTAAATCTTATGGCACTTTCAAGTTTACTTCCAAAAATCAGTGCATACATTCCAGACTCATTTATTACTATCAAATTCCTTCCTTGACCTGATACGGTAAAACACCGTTTCAGCTTATCTTCCTCATATACATGACTTGCAATCGCATCACTTGGTCTTTTGTATCCTAGAGCCTGGGCTATATCCATTCCTACAAACCATGGTTCATTATCTATAAGCATTGTCCTAACCTGTCCAAATTCAAAACTTTCAAATGTTTTTATTTTATTCATCTCTTTCACCTATCTTTCACCTAGAAGTAACTCTCTAGTTTTATTTAATTTTAATTTTCCTATTTCTCTTCTTATGTCCTCTCCTGCAATTTTTACTGGAATACACATCTCCCTAATTCTTGAATATATCCTTTCTTTATCAATATCATTACTTCCACTCATGATTACACCTAAGGGAATATTTGTTGAAATAATAGTGGGTTTCTTTGCTTCATATCTGGTATTGATAATCTGATAGACCATTTCATTTATATATTCTGTATTTCTTTCAATTCCAAAATCATCAAGAATGAGAAGTGGTACACTGCATAAGAGCCTGTAATATTCATTTTTATCTATATCAAAGCCACGCTTTTCAATATCATTTATTATCTGAGGGATATTTCTCATCTTCACCCTTATCTGGTATTCTTCAATAATTTTATTAGCAATACAAGCTGCTAAATATGTCTTTCCTGTTCCAACATTCCCATGAAATATAAGTCCATTATTATTTTTCGCAAGTTCTTTAAAGTTCTTAACAAAATTCTTTGCTATAATAACTTCCTGTCTTTCAGGCTCTATAATCTTTTCAAAACTATAGCTTATTAGATTTCTGCTAGTAGCAAAACATTCTTCTTTAAGCCTTCTGATGTGGTTTGCTATTTCTTCTTCCTTTCTCTTAGCCTCTGTTTCCCTATCACATCTACAATTTCGACTAAATATTATTTTTTTACTACCAAGACAAGCAAGGGGTTCTGAATCTATTTGTTCACCACATTGTCTACAATAAACATGGCCATCTCTTTCATGAGCCCTATTTGCATTAAAAGAAAATCCTACTCCATCAATTTCAATTATTTTTATTTTATCTTCCATTTTATCTACCTCTCTAATCATTTAAGTTCCATTCACTTTCATAGTCCGAGGGATCTCCCGTATAAGATTCCTCCCTCCTAAGCTTTCCTTCGCTCTTATCTTTTAAATACCAGGTCATAATTGTTGAAGCATGGTCTTTATAGGTTTTTCCTGTACTTTGCATATAGGCTGATAATCTTTCAATATAATCATTAAGATTAGGGATTTTATCTTCTAGTTTCATTTCTTCTTCATTAGAAATAATTACATTTAAGAAGGTTCCTTTTTTATCCTTCTCACTAAAATCAATATAACTATTATCAATCTTATTATTCTCTATATAGTTAGGTTGTCTTTTTGATAAGTCTAGACTTTCCTTTTTTGCCACTCTTGAATTATCAAAATCACCATTCTTGACTTGTCCTTTTGACAAGTCTTGATTTTCCCTTTTGATTGATCTAAGCTCTTCATTTCTAAAAATACTCATAAAATCTTTGACATAAATTTTAGTAGGATTACCCTGGCCTGCCCTCTTTTTTGTAATAAGACCAATCTTCTCAAGATCTTTAATAAGTTTTACTGCCTTTTTAATACCACAAGCAAGTTGTGCGGCTGTTTCCTCAACAGTAAAGTAGATATAAACCCTTCCATTTTCATCTACCCAGTTATTCTTATAAGATAAGGTACTCCTTGACAGATACATGGAATAAAGCACCTTAGCATCTATTGATAGGCTTTTAAACGTTTCATCTTCAATAAGAACTATAGGTAAGCGGATAAACCTAAAGCTTTCAGCGTCTCTCCCATAGAAATAATCAAAATCCATTCACTTCACCTCATCTCAATAAAAAAAGACATCTAAAATTTCTCTTAAATGCCTCTCTCCTTATCTTTCTTGTTGCTGGTGTTTTTCTTTCACCTTGTCTTTAACTACTGTATTTTTCACTTTCACCTTAAACTTATTTAAAATATCCCTTGTTGAATTTCTCTTATTTTCTTTCTTTTCATATCTTTCTATAGCTTTTTTAAAGGCTAGATCCATAGCCTTAGTATCTTTTGCCTGGAAGAATACAGAGTATAGTCCTGCCTCCTTATTCTTCATTACAGAAAACCTTACTCCATATCGGTTAAGTTGTTTTTTAAGTTCCTTGACTTCACCTTTTTGTAGTTCAATATTTTCAAGCTGACCTTTTTTAACCATATCCTTAAGTCTCCTTGAATTAGTCTTCCTTTTCTCACTAAGATAGTCAGCAAGTGGTTGGCTTTTTTCAGCTGCATCTTCCATAATCTTTTTAATTGCCTTAAAGATTGCTTTTGCTGAATACTCTGCAACCTTAATCTCAATATTTATAGCCTTATTATTGACTTCGTCATTTACCATGCAGGTAACCTCCTTTCTAGGGAAATAAAAAAAACGGCCCAGACTTTTATATCTGAACCACTAAGATTTATTAAAAGATTTCATGTATTGTTATAATATTAATTATTAACTAGCTCCTCTTTAAATATTTTTGTTAAATGATTTAATGAGTAGTTTACACGATTTGGTTTAAGCCAATCATCTAAAAACATAATAAGCTCTTCCTAAGATCTTAAAGCATCCTCTGCTATAGCATATATATAAAACCTTATTTAGTATCCATAGTTATATACTACCACCATTTCTTGTTTTACGTATTGATGTTTATCCCATGGTTCATTTTTTTGTACATATGGTGAAAACCTTTATAGATATAGGTTTTATCCATATTTAACTGATAATTGCACTTAAGCTCCTTTCAAATTTCACTTTGTTTCTGAAATAAATATCTCAGTCCTTCTTTGCTACTATCATTATCGTTATTTCTAATATCATTAGTTATAGGCTCACCATTATATATATCATAACCATAAGGCTCAGTAATAAAAATACCTTTCCCATTTGAGTAGGAAAGCAATTCTGCTTGATATGATTTCGATGCATCAACAGGTATTATTCCAGTTAGAGTCGTCTCTTCTCCCTTAGCTCTGATATCTGCAATAGAAGCTCTCATCTTCCTAAGATCACTCATAAGTCTCCCACAAAAATCATTTGGAACCTGAACTGTATATTTTAAATAAGGTTCTATTATTTCAGTTCCTGATTTTCGAAGTGCTTCCCAAAATACATATGGTGTTAAATTCCTAAAATCAGAAGGTGTACTTACTGGACTATAGTATAATCCATAGGCAAAAGTTATTTTTAAATCTGTAACTTCCCATCCATAAAGCCCTTCTTTACAAGCCTTCTCTACAGCATCTTTTACTGCATTTTGAAATGAATTATTTAAATATCCATAGGACACCTCTGTCTTATATAATAATCCTGACCCTATTGGTAGTGGTTCTATTGACAGTCCAATAGATGCCCAATAAGGATTTGGTGGAACCTCTATATGGATTACTGCTTTAGAGTTTCTCTTAGGTCGTTCTTTATATATTGTTTTCAATTCACCAAATTCAGTATCTATTTTATATCTGTTTTTAAGTAGTGATTCGATTACTTCCATTTGAATATTTCCAAATAGCTTCAATATGATTTCTCCAGTATCTCCGTTAATTTCACAATCGAGAAATGGGTCTTCTTCAGTTAATTCAAATAGTGCTTCTATCAGTTTGCTTCTTTTGCTTAAATCACAAGGTTTAATTGATGCTCTCAATGCAGGTTGGGCTATCTTTATATCTAAAATCCCATCATATTTCTTACCAATATAATCACCTATCTTCAGGGAATTAGCATTAGAAATAATAGCAATATCCCCACTATTAACCTGATCCACCTTCACAATTTCACCATTCATAATTGATTCCAGACTTTTTATCTTGAAAGTTTCTTCTGTGCCATTTATATAAACATCTTGACGTGTCATTATATTCCCACTGAATACTCTTAGGAAAGTAATCTTACGGGATTCTTCATCCCTATCTATCTTATAAACATACGCAGATAGGTTATCTGTAATATTATCATTATTTACAGGAAGATAGTTTGTAATAGCAAATAGCAACTCATCAATCCCAATATTTTTTAAAGCAGAACCATGCAAAACAGGATAAAGATTGCAACTACTTACCTCATCCAAAAATACATTATCATATTCTTTTTCTGTAATGACATCGCCATTTATATATTTTTCTGCTAGATAATCATTTATATCCAGCAACTTCTCTACTATTTGACTTTGAATTACTTTATCATCCCTTATATTTGTCAATTCAAAATCACCTTTATCTTTTATTTTAACTGATTGCATTATTGCAAGATTAGAAGTTAATTTCTCCTGTATTTGAGTGTATATTTCATCCAAACATACCCCCTTTCGATCTATTTTATTCACAAATATAAGGGTTGGAATATTTAATTTCACTAAGGTATTAAAAATCACTTTAGTTTGAACTTGTATTCCTTCTTTTGCTGAAATTACTAAAACAGCTCCATCTAACACTCTCAGTGTTCGTTCAACTTCAGCTATAAAATCCATATGCCCAGGGGTATCTATGATATTTAGCTTTGTATCATTGTAATTAAATGAAACTGTAGATGCTCGTATAGTTATCCCCCTATCTCTTTCAAGTTCCATCGAATCCGTTATCGTTGTACCATTGTCGACTCTTCCAATCTTATTAATTGCTCCGCCTTTATATAATAAACCTTCTGTAACAGTTGTTTTTCCTGCATCAACATGGGCTAATATTCCTATATTAATAATTTTCATTTTATACCTCCACAATTATATAAAAATCCCCTGTGATAAAATACTCTCTTCACAGGGGAACTTATTTTTTTATATAACTGCTTAAAGCAAATATGACATATACAATTCGATATAGCATAATAGTGCTATATCTTTAATCTAGTCAATGCCGTATAATACAAAAAATATAAATTAATCATTATGAGAATATTTTTAAATAAAAGTACAATTAATAAGCCATACAAATATTAACTAGCATGGAAAATGTACTTGTTCTATTTTATTAATAGTTATTTAAAAATACTATGCCTCATATGATAAAACTCCTTTAATTAATACTACATATTATAATATTTGTTTTTATTATATTTGTCAAGGAAGATTTGATCCCTTAACGCATTTAACTTGTCATATTACTAATAACTCGTAGAGATTTTTATAGGAATTCATCTTTACATGATATATTCAAATCTTAATTTTCCAGATTAGATGATGTTGACCCTCTGCCCAATAATTCTCTAGGAAATATTCAGGTTCACCAAACCTTTTTCTCCATATTTTCTGTGCATTGGAATATCCACTATCCATACAAAACTCTTTGATTCCTTTACATTGTAATTCTTGAATCATAGCATTCAATAGTAAATTACCTATACCCTGTCCTTGGTAATCTGGTCTTACAAAAACTGTACCTATTTCATAAAGGTTCTTATATTTTCCATGTGTACAACTATTAATTAGGTCACTGGCAGGTCCATATTCTATTGTACCTACTATACAGCCCTCATATTCTGCTATTAGGAAACATCTAAGTTCTCCATTGCTCTTTAGATCATTTTCTAAATATTGCTTCTTAGATTCAATTTCTTCCTCTAAATCTTCTACCATTTCTTCGATACCTTCCTTGATAAAGGTATCGACCACTACAATTTTAAAAAATTTAACTAATCGGTCTTTGTCATCTTCAGTTGGTCTTCTAATCCTAATGTGCATCAATTAAATCTCGCCCCTTTAATCACTCTATACTTAGTCTCTTAATAGCCTGCTCTACATCAGATGTGAAAAAAATATTTTTTCCTTTATTACATTCATAAATAAAATCTTTCAAACTCTTACTTGTATATATAGAGAAATCTCCCACGATCATGACAAATCTTGTTTCAACCATGGTGCATACTCTGTTTTCTCATATCCATAAGACCTCCCTAGATAAGAACAACGGCCTTCCTCACAAGTAACCGTCACATTTACTGTATAAGGTTCGGGTAGTATTGGACTTTGTTTTGTTATGTAAACTCATCCACTTTATTTCACCCTGATGTGGCTTCTGTTCGCCAGTTCGGGATTTTGCCTCTAGTTTCCTTCAGATTCCATGTCGCTGTGGATAAATTTACTTTTAGCTAAAGGTTCCTACCAAATAGCTTTTACCATCAAGTTGTTGCCCATGTTGGGCACACAAATAAAAAGGAGTAGCAAATGCTATCCCTTTTTTCAACAATCGCGCCCTTTTGTTAAATTAAATTATTATTGAACAATTAACATAAACTGGTAGAATCTTACGTATGTATTCAAGTTGCTAAGTCACGACCACCTTTGTAGGGAAAAGAGAATAACGGCAGTGAGAGATCCACCCAGAATTGCTGCTCCATGTATATCATGAAACACCAACAGAGTTATCACACCAATGAAACCACCTATACTAGATAGGGTGCCTAATAATTTTTCTGGATTTTTCCTTTTCATGATAATTCCTGTAAGAACCCCAACCATAATGAAGAGTCCTATTGATACATAGATTCTTCCACTTGCAAAACTGACAAGACCAACAACAATATAAAGACTTAACAAGAGAGAAAGTGGATTTGCTACCTTTTTCCTACTTATCAATGTAATAATATATAATCCACCTAATAGGCCACAAAGACCTACTGATGCTCCAGCGCCATATGGTTCCCATGCATAGCCTGCAATCTCGCCAATCAAACCTCCCGCTAAATAAAGAAAAAGAAAATCAATTTTTCCATATAATCGTTCAACTTCAATCCCGATTACTATAATACACACTATATTGAAAATGTACTGTCCCCAACCATCGGAATGGACAAGTAAGGGTGTTATAATCCTCCACCACTCTCCAGATGCCAATCTTTCGGGGTCACGACGAAGTATGTTCAATACTTCAGGTTGAAAAAATTGAAAAATTGTTACAATGGAGGTAATTAAAACAATGACCATTGTCAAGGACAAGAAAAACTTGTTGTTTTTTATTGTTTTACCGTACATATATCTTCACTCCATTAAATTACCCTAATTCCCGTATTAATCGCTTGAATGTGTAGTATGCTGGTTTCGGTGAGTAATCATCTCGCATAACCCCAAATTGATGGAATAGATCATCTATGGAACTATTAGCATCCCGGAGTCCGAAAAGTTCGAAATGTGAAATGTTAAGTTCACTTCGTAAACTGTAGACTGTACGTATCACTGTTTCGAGTACCTTTGATTGATGTTCATAAGACCTATCTAAATCAGAAATAGACTTTTTCCCAGTAGACCACCCGTTTTCAGTAATTCGTATAGGAACTGAATTTGGTATACCAGCCTTAACGAGATCCACTTCCCTTAAACTACGAAGTGTATGTTCCACGACAGAAGGCACTTCCTGTAAAGCGAGAGTTTGCTCACCAAACACGTCTACATAAAAATTATGTCCAATAAAATCAACATATTTAACAAATTTATCATTTCCTTCTTTAGTGAGATTCTCCCAAAAGTATGGAACTGATGCATCACCGCTTGGTACCGAACCAAATCCAATATTAATTGGGAGTTTAAGCTTTTGGGCTTGCTTTTTCGCTACAACCACTCCTTCTACCAATGCTTGAATAATATGCGGATTCGACCCCTCCATAAACGGTAAATTAGGTTCGTTGGTAATTTGAAGGGAGCCCAAATGTGAGCCAAAATCGTTTATTACTTTTTTAATAAAATTAAGCCAATGATCAAGTTCTATATCCGACCCTTGTTTCTTTGTCCAATCACCTAATACTATACACAAGTCTCCCAATAAACTATCATCGCGAAAAAATGCTATATTGGATAACATTTCAGATTCCCATTCTTTCGTATAAACAATGTACATTCTCGGAATTACCCTTTTTGCATCCCCTTGTAAATCCTTTAAAGCTAGTTGAATCTTATCAAAATCATCAATAGGTCCTTTAGCCAACCCAGAAGGTGTACCTACCGCACCTAATGGGTAAACTCCAAACGTTAAACTAGTTGGATTCATATACTCTACACTTCCTTTCAGATAATCAATTTCGATTACTTTAAATTCACCCAAGACAACAAATTATAATACCACAATCCACTCCGTTTGATGTGCAGCTCTAATTCCACAACTGCGCCTGATTGCTTAGTTATTATTCTTTATTTGATTGTCTGTATATAACCATTACCACATATAAAAAATTGAGGATGAATACTTTATATCTACGACATCAAAAGAATTACCATTTAAAAGATTATTTACTTTTCTGTCTAAGCCTGCCTCAGTCATCGCAGTAAAGGTTTTTACATTCATTTATCATTCTCCTAAAATTAATAATTTATTAAGTAATCTGTCCCATTTGTTGAACTAGTCTTTTATAAAATGGCTTTTACATTCCCAATTCCACATCTTTCATCATTCAATTCTGTAGCAATTTGATTAATCGCTATCAGGTCAAATGATTACGCATTGTAATAAATTCCCACATCTATATCAGAATCTTCTGTATGGGTGCCTCTTGCACATGAACCCCTAATATAATACCTCTCACGCAAGGCCAAGAAGATAATTTCTCTGTTACCATTTGAATAGCATTGTCTACCATACTAATACACCCCTTTAATATCAAAAGCTATAGTCCCTTTTATTGGTCCACTTACAATTTATCAGTACTAAAAATAAAATAATTATCGTTCCAGCATACCCTTTCATTAACACTTCCAGTGCCTCCAGGCTAGGTATATCAAGAAAATTACTTGGTTCATCCATTAATAATATATTATAACTACCCATAAGCTTTTTGGCCAGCATTAATTTAATAATTTCGCCCCCACTTAAACAGATGGTTTTTTGTTAATATCCCCATCTTTAATTCCCATGGAAGTGAGTAATGAGCGGTTTTTGGAAATATTGTAATCACAATCCTCCTGTATAAATTCCATAACCTTTCGATTATGGTTATATTTATACCCATTTTAGGAAAATTAGCCTACTTCTGCCTTAGGGGATATTGATATACCATCTTCATGGTTTAATATCATTTCGATTAGAGTTGTTTTCCAGTACCATTTTCTCCAGTTAGTGCCACATTTGCCCGATAGGAATTTGGAAGGAGGCTTTTTTAAATAGCACATTATCCCCAAAGTTCCTATTCCCTTCTTCTCCAATAATAGGGTAGGGATTATGAAGTTCAAATGCCTTGCTCTGTTTAAAACGAATAGCGCTGACGTTTTCTAGAGCTTTTATTTCCCCCAAACCTTCAATTCTCTGCTCAATGGACTTAGCAGCATTATGCAATGTTTCTTGCTTGTTTCCTATAGTTTTCTGATGGAATATTTATTTTACTGGCTTCTACCATTCCCTTCCCTAAAAGGATGTGCAACATTCATTTCTACATATTTTTCAATAATACTATCAAAATCGGACCCTGGCATCTTTTCAATAACTTCCAGGTTAGATTCTAAAAATCCAACAGGAGCAAAACGAAAATTACCTTTTGATAAATTAACTGTCCTTATTTTTCTTGCACAATCAAATACATCTTGAAATATATAATGATGAATTTGTTGCACTCCCTTAAATGTTCCTACTTCAAAGGTATCTATTATCCCGTCATCAAAAAGTTCATAAGCTCTTTTTTGTTAATTCTGTATTTTCCCACATAAATCATACCTCCTTTTCATATAACATATCTCTTGTTCCATATTCCCCCTGTTATTCTATAAACTCTTTTGGGATTATGCCTTCTGAAAATCTTACTCTTTTATGTAAGAAGTTATCAGCTTTTAACTATTAAAATTATCACTAAACCCAAAAGATTTGTTGCACATTTTTCTATATCCACGACGCAGTTTATAAACTACACGCTTCTTTAATTATAATATATTTTCATCTTTTAGTTCTTTTATTGCCTTTTTCACGGCTGTTTTTATTACAAAATATAGGATTATTGCTGGTATTCCTAGGTATAAAGGTAATGAAATAAAAAGTGAAGGTAAAACATTAATCATATGAGTTCACTCCTTTAATTTCAATTAAGTTGTCGAGTAGGTAGGGAACTTTACAGTTCCTTTCCCCCCTAAGAACCGTACTTGTATGTTTCCATACATACGGCTCAAGCCATCATTTATCTCAAACACATTGGTATCTAAATTTCTTAAATTGCTTTTTCATCAATTTGTATCCTTCTTGAGAATTAGGATTTACCAATTTTTTGTGAAAGAAAGTATTTACTCTAGGTAAATCTTTTCCTTCTCCATATTTCTCAAGTAGTATTTGATGTTGTGTATGGCAACTTTGATGTATTAATTCTAAATTGCCATAGGTTTCAACACCTCCTAATATCTTTGGTACAATTTGACTTATTTTTAATTCTTCCTCTCCAACTAATGATTGATTGCATACTCTACATTTGTAGTTACCTTGTTTTGCTAATTTTCTTTTACTCAAAATATTGTCTCTTATGAATTCATTTTTATCTCTTTTTTCAAAGTATTCCTTTAAACTAGCATCATCTGGGCTGTTTCTGTATGTTATTACTTCATGTCTAACTATTGGAATCCAACTCATTTTAAATAATTGATTTCTTTCATTATGAGGGTCTGTCAATATCCATGTATTTTTACTAACACCAGTATAATCGGGTTTGAAGTATCTCTTGTATATCCATTTAAAAGGTTTGTGGTTATGCAGTCTTTTCAGGTGTTTTCTTATCTTGATCCATGTGTAATAGTCAAGATTACCATAGACTTTCTTTGAAACCTCACTTGACCAATAGTTTCCTATTCCCCTTATTACAGGATTTAACTTCATTATTAATTCTCCTACTGGTCTACCTCTCATATCCCTAAAGATATTTTTAATGGTTTCTTTAGCCTTTTTAATACTATCTTTAGATGGCTTTATCAGTAACTTCAAACCTTTGTTGGTTTTATATTGCCTTAGATTAAATCCAAGAAAATCAAATCCTTCTTCGATATGGGTTACTTTGGTTTTACCTTCTGCTAGTGTTAATCCCCTTTTATTTAGATATGGCTTGAGTTTTTGGTACATGCTAAAGGCTTCTTCTTTTGTCTTGCAGACTATTACAAAATCATCAGCATATTTCACTACACCCACTGATTTACTGTTCAAGGTGTAATACTTCCTGTTTGGGCGATATCTGACACCCAGTTCATCCTCCATTCCATGTAATGCAATATTTGCTAGGAGTGGAGATATTATACCTCCTTGTGGAGTCCCAAAATCAGTATTATTAAAGGAGTTATTATCAACAAATCCTGCTTTAAGCCATTTTTGTATAGTATCTTTAGCAGGAAAACCTGTTAAACAGTCCATAATATGTTCATGGCTAAGATTATCGAAACACCCTTTGAAGTCTCCTTCAAATATCCATTTCCTTGTACTTCTAGATGATAGTTTAGTGAATAAATTAACCATAGCATCTTGGACACTTCGTTTTGGTCTAAAACCATAGGAAGAAGGTTCAAATCTTGCTTCCCATTGTGGTTCTAGGGAATTCTTAACAATATTTTGAAATATCCTATCTTTAATTATTGGTATTCCTAAGGGTCTCATTTTCCCATTCTTCTTTGGAATGTACACCCTTTTAGCTGGTCTTGGTCTAATATATTTAATATTGTATGTCTTTAATAGATTGAATAATTCTAATCTATCCTTTGATGTTAATGCTACTTGACCATCTATACCAGGGGTCTTCTTACCTTTATTTATCTGTGTTACTCTCTTAATTGATAGCAATAAATTAGCTTTACTTCTAATCATTAATCTTTGAAGTTTCCTTAATTTTCTTTTCTGACCCAATTGTTCGGCACGAAAAATCCGTTGGCGAAGCTTTTTCACATATGCATAAATTTTCTTCCAATTAATTAGTTCCCAATCTTGCACCTGTGGAGAAACAGCCGACTTATTATATTTATTAATAGTTTTCATAACTTGTTTCTCCTTAAAAATTCTTCTGTTCGTTTTCTTTCGTGTTGATGACCTTGTGGAAGTCTGCCCTCTTTCGAGTAAATTATGTAATTCTATCCAACAGGTTATGATTTTCCCTAGACTTTCATCTTACTGGCATTTGCTTTCTCCACAATCCTTTACCCTCTGGTATTGTGATTTTCTTGCGATTATCCTACCTATATTCAGGAACACAAAGGGCTTACCAAGTTCCACTAAATGCAGATTTAAATGGGTAAGTATCCTTCTCTACTCCGATGGATATGCGGGTTACTGCACGATTGGAATGCGATACAATCTTTCCTATCCATATTAAGCTTGATACTTTCGCAGTACGCTTATCGTAGTTAACGAAGATTACAAAGGTTCAACTTTCGCTTATACTCTCCCATTCTTCCCCTAGCCCTGTATTACTCCTGCGTAAAGCAATACATTAGGCACTTAACTCTCATGCAACCTACAATCCGATTACTCAGATTGCAGTTTCAAGCAGGGATATGTTTAGTAACTAACATAGTTTCTACTGAAACACTGCTATTTAGCGACCTCTTGTCGCACCGCTTAATACTACATATACGTAATTATTATTATTATTTTAAATGTAATTATACTAACTAATTGTCAACTATTAAAGAACTAATATTCTTGCCCCCTCTCATACATTGCTTACAGCAATCAACTTTAATTACTCTAAGCAATACACAAAATATATTTATTTAAAGTTCCTGAAACCCTTGGTTTCATAACATTAACTGCACCCATCACTATTATGACACGTTCCCCAGTTGGGGCCTGAACAAATAACCTTTTTCCTTCTTTAATGGTTTTATATGAGGCTACAGCCAGCTCTCTTTGACCTTTTCTATATTTTTCAAATGGGAATTCAAGACTTGCGATAGATTTATTTCTTATCTCTCCCCAGTTAAACGTAAGACCTGCCCACCTGATATATCTGGTGAGAAGATCTGTGAAAAATTCCTCAGTTTCAGCAAATGTCATAGTCCGCATAAGCCTGACAGTATCTTCTGTTTCTATATGGAAATACGTAAGCTGAACGCCAATATTAGACAGGCTATTTTGATATGCATATATGTAGGCATAACAAACCCCCTGAGCCCAGTGCCTCAGGTTAATCTCTTTTTCAACGTCTTTTAAGTCTTTTGTTGTGCTCTTTATTTCGTCGATTACTACTCCGTCTTCAGTAAAGAGTATTCCATCTGCTCTTCCTTCAATCTGAAAGACAAAACCCTCGTACTCAAGATTATGCCTTAGAGTTACCTCTTTCATGTCTCCTTTGGGATAACCCTTTTGTACCTTCTGATGGGCTCTTGTCCCCTCCAGGGCACGAGACATTGACATAAATCTGTTATCGATATCTCCTGACCTTAATATGTACTCAACCAGATTTCTGACTGAGATCTTTATAAATCTATCCATGATTGTGCCTTTCTGTCATTACCACTGATCAAAAAGATACTCTTCCAGAGTTATTCCCTTCTCAAATATTTCTTTGGCATGGTCTTTCCCAACATATCTAAAATGCCACGATTCATAATTGTATCCAGTTATGTTTTCTTTGCCCTCTGGATATCTCAATATAAATCCAAATCTGTGAGCGTTTTCAGCCAGCCATTTCGCTTCTTCTGTGTCATCAAAACCTGAATCAGCCCATAGGTTGGAATCCCCTCCTATGTCGAAAGCGAGGCCTGTCTGGTGTTCAGAATGTCCAGGTTTTGCCACGTATTTATTTGCATATTCCAATCCCGAGGTTTCAACTTCTCTATCAAATACCGTTTTTTGGTAACTATATGTTCTAAATCCTGAAAATGCTACTAAATCTTTCTTTATCTCTTCTTTAGCTGCTTTGAGCATTAAGTCAAGATTCTCCCTTGCTTCAGGATTTTCTCCCGGACTATATGATTCTGGGAGATAGTAGTTTCGGTTGACCAGAAGTATCTCCTTAATAAATTTCATTTCTTCCTGCGCCTCGTCATCAATGATTGAATTAGTCGTATCTTCAATTTGTTCGTCTGTGAGATAACTTCTGTGGCTATAACCTGTGTATCCTTTGAATTTTACATTTATCCAGTCGCCTTCCTCACTGATGTACTCCACGGTCTCACCTTTGGGTATAACCATTATTATGCTGTGTTCTGTTCCGGGACCTGTCCTTATGTTGAGATTTCCTGTTGTAAATAAAAGCATCTGTTCGACATTTTCAACGCCCCCTGAAGCAACAGCGTCATCATGAATGTCTATAGTATTACCTCCCTTAATCATTTCAGGAAGCATTAGCAGTAAAGATACTGCAAAAACCAAAATACTAAGCAGAAACTTTGGATTTCTCATTCAATCACCCCACACAGTTATTCACCAAATCTCATTATCCTCTTTATGTGTTCAGGTCTGATTTCCCATATGTTGCCCTGCACTGTAAATTCGCTCCATTCATCTATTTTAAATATTCTTTCCCAACTTTCCATGACGCGCCTTTTTTCGTTTGGAAATAGATGAGCACGCGACCCATCGATAAAGTTGAATTCGTCTTTAAAACCTCGATTTTTCAAATCATCTATATATTCTTGTTGATCCTTTTCATCTAGTGGAATATATATGTGATTGAGTACATAATCCCACTTTGATCCATCAAAGTAAATTACCAGTTCTCTCGGTATTTCCAGCTCAAAACACACTGTTCCAGGTATAGGTCTAAGCATGTTTTCGTAGCTGATTGAACACCAGATAGGAAATTCAACTCCTTCTGGCAAAGGCACCTGTTTTGATGCGGTATTAGTAAACCAGGTATATAGATTCATGAAGTAATCAGCTATTATGCCATACTGTTCTTCGATATACTCCCTTTTATTTCTTATAACTCCATCTCTTTCAAGCTGCTCCAGACTTTTCTCATCTTGTCTGGTCCAAAGCTTAACCATATTGTTAGCCAACTTCTAAACACCTCCAACTCCCTGTTCTTTTCATTATACCCTTCTAAGTAAGTTAAAATTCCTGTATAATTAATATTATAACATTGAAAAGGATTAATTGGAGCACTATGTAAACAAAGGAGGATTTCATGAAAAACTTTACTCTCAACAGAGATAACTCTCTAATGCTTATGATTGATATTCAAGAAAGACTATCCCCAGCAATGTATGAAGGAAACAGGGCGGTGGAAGTCAACCAGATTCTCTTATCAGCTATGAAAGAACTGTCTGTACCAGTTATCTATACAGAGCAATATCCGAAAGGACTTGGAAAGACTCTTCCAGAACTTAAAGAGCTGCTCACTTCTACAGAACCCGTAGAAAAAATTGTGTTTTCTGCTTTCAATGACGAGTTAAAGAAAATGATTGAAGACAAAGGAGCAATTAATATCATCCTGACAGGAATGGAATCACATGTCTGTGTTTTCCAAACTGCAAGAGATTTGTTGGCAAATGGGTTTAATGTCTTTGTTGCAGCTGACGGTACTGCTTCGAGAACCACCGAAAATGCTCAAAGTGGATTTGAACTAATGAAAGAGATGGGCGCTGTAATAACCAACTCAGAAACTATACTCTTTGATCTTCTCAAAGAAGCTGGAACGCCTGAGTTTAAATCAATATCCAAACTAATAAAATAACTATAAAATTAGAGTCCATCCTTATTAAATTAGGATGGACTCATCTAATCAATGTATAATTTTAATATCTGTTACGTACATAATTTCACACGCACCATTTCCTGTATCTGTTCTTACTAGGCTACTTCTCCATGGTCCATTCTCAAATTCGGCTTCTATCAAGTAACCATCAAGAATAACATATGTACCTTTTCTAATCTTCTTAATTTTCTTTAATACTTCCCCATCTGCATGTACTAGATGCACATTTGCAGAGTTCTTGATAATGTAAGCCTCATCCATTGGAAATCCTGCGGAATAAGTAAAATAGTACCATCTCCCACTCTGACTGTACTTGATATACTTATCCATTTCTTTTGTATTCAAATCTCCCCAGGCTATGGCTATATCATACGAAGATATCTCGGATGAATAATCGTAGTATTTTTTCTTTCCCTTAACGATTCCCTTCAACTCATACTTTGCCAACAGTTTTACATCAACGTCTTCATCTTTCCCCTGGATGGTTATTCTTACTGGAGGAATCAAATCAGCTTGTTCAGGTTCATTAATATAACCTTCATAGATGCTGCTCGTAAAGAATAATGACTGTCCAAGAAATAATGCAGCAACAATTACAAGCAACATCAAGAGCCTTTTTGACATAAATAATCACAGCCTTTCAGGGTATTTTTGTTTCAATTCTGATACTACGCAAACAACTATTTCGCCCCCAGTTCATCATTCCTCATCGAGCCAGATCTGAACAGAGCAAATTTAGCACTTGCTGGACCAATTAGTTCATATAATACTGATGATGACAGGATTATCGTTAATAGCATATTGCCCATATGTCCAGGGAGTATCCTCTTTCCTAAAAAAGCCAACCCGATGGAGACACCTGCCTGTGGAATTAGAGCTAACCCTAGATAATTTCTGATGGTGTGGGACGTCTTTGCCAAGGCGCATCCTAAATAAGCTCCAATATACTTGCCAATAATTCTTATAATAAAATATGCAACTCCAATGAGCCCCATTGCCTTCAAAGCACTAATATCAAGATTCATTCCTGATACGACAAAGAACATTGACAATATTGGAGGAGTAAATCTTTCAACCTGTTTGTACAACTCTTTATCTCTGGTCATGTTAATATAGGTTGCTCCGAATAGCATACATGCTAATAGTGGTGAAATGTTGACAGCTGCACACAAACCTGCTATCCCAAGAAGAAGAGCTAAAGTGAGTATTAGCCTGTTATCCTCACTCCTTGTTGGCGTCATCAGAAAGCTCAATATGACACCGCTTAAGATTCCTGCTACCAGCGCAACTATATTGTATACTATTGGCATTATAACCTCTACAACATAGTTATCGCTACCTAGATTTGCATTTATTACAGCAATAACTACGCTAAAAGTAATAAGGCAGACTGCATCGTCAAATGCCACAACCTGCAGCAAAGTGTTTACAAAGTTTCCTCTCGCATGGTACTGTCTTATGGTAACCATGGTACTGGTTGGAGCTGTAGATGTTGCTATTGCTCCTAAAAGCAGACAGAAGTTCCAATCTAAATTAAACAGATAATGCATAGAAACTGCTACAAGTGCTCCTGCAAGGAGTGATTCCATCAGCGTTATAACCACAATTCCCATTCCAGTTTCATGGAAAGACTCTCTCTTGAAAAATCGTCCCACACTAAAAGCAATCAAAGCCAACGCTATATCGCTTACAAAATTCATTTTATCAATAAGATCAGTTGGTATTACATTAAGAAAATGTGGCCCAATTATAACCCCTGCTAGTATATATCCGGTTACATTAGGCAATTGTACCAACTTTGTCAATCTGGTCATAAGAAATCCCGCAAGTAATATTGCTGAAAGAGATAACAGAATTATCGTAGTCTCATTAATTTGAACGTAAATATTGTCCATATGTCATCACTCCAAACTGTAGAAAACTTAAACACTTCCTTATTCTATATTTATAGTCATAAATATCCATTGATAAACTATTAATTTCCAATTTTGAGAAAATTGCATGTTATATGTTTTGAACATGCACAAAGGCCATCAAAATATTGATGGCCTTTTCTATTAAATCTCTTATAGTACTCTTTCAACAAATACTTTTACAATCTCTGAATCAAATTGTGTGCCTGAATTTTTAACTAGTTCAGTAATTGCCTCATCTTTACTTTTCTGCTTCTGATAAGGCCTTGTAGCAGTCATAGCTTCGTATGCATCCGCAACAGAAATAATTCTAGAAATTACTGGGATTTCATCTCCTTTAAGGCCTTCCGGATAACCTTTACCATCTATTCTCTCGTGATGATATAGCACGTAGTTTGCCAGAGTTGAGTATTCATCCACCGATTTTAGTATCTGATAGCTCGTTTCGGGATGTTTCTTGATTATGCTAAACTCTTCTTCTGTCAATCTGGTTGGTTTACTGAGAATTTCAGGTGGTATCATAATCTTGCCTATATCGTGCAAAATAGCCGCAGTTTTGATGTTTTCTACTTCTGCCTCCGAATATCCCATCTCTTTTGCAATTGCTACTGAGTACTGTGATACTCTTTCAGTATGAATCTGTTCATTGTCATATTTTAGGTTGATATTTTTTAGTACTGTTTCTATTGTTCTGCTTCTCATTAGTTTTCCATATTTAAGCTTGTCTTTATACATTTGGTTGTCTGCCTGAGTCATAATCAGCTTAATGTCAATTTCAGGACTTGTTTTTGTAGAATACCCCACTGCCAGAGATACGACAACCGACTCAAGTTTAATCTCTCGGGCTGCCTTCTCAATCCTTTTCTTAATTTTCAGCGCCTGAGTTTCATCCGTTCTGGGCAGAAGTATCATAAACTCATCGCCACCCATACGTCCAACTATATCATCTTCCCTGCATGTATTACTCAACATGTCAGCAACTTCTATAAGAAGCCTGTCTCCCATTTTATGCCCAAAAGCATCGTTTGTAAGTTTAAGACCGTTTACGTCTATAACAATTATTGTAAAAGGCAGATTCCTTTGAGAATCAATTCTTTTAACAGAATCCTCCATATATCTCCTGTTATATAGTCCTGTCAGATAATCATTAAAGCTTAGATATTCAATTTCCCTGATTTTCTCTCTTTTTTCAGTGAAATCTCTGAAAACCACTACAACACCAGTTACATACCCATCGCTGTTTTTAATTGGAGCGGCACTATCTTCAACTGGTATCCTCCTGCCATCTTTTGATATTAGTATTGTATTGCTTGCGAGTTCTATTATTTCAGCAGTCTCAAGAACCCTCTCAACTGGGTTTTCGCATTTGCTATTGCTAAATTCATTGACTATATTAAATATAAGGTCAAATGGCTTCCCTCTGGCTTCGTCAATAGACCAACCTGTAAGTTTTTCAGCTACTGGATTTATGAACTCTATACGACCTCTATGGTCTGTCGAAATTACACCGTCTCCAACTGAAAACAACGTTGTTCTAAATTTTTCTTTATCAGTATACATCTGCCTTTCAAGGCTTTTCCTGTTAGAAATATCCCAGAAGGTTACAACTCCACCAACTACATTTCCATCTATTACCTGTGGATAACTGAAGTATTCAGCTTCAAAACTGGTATCGTCCTTTCTCCAAAAAACTTCATCGTCGATATGCTTTCCTTCCCCAGTTGTCATACTCTTATATATATTACAGTCTTCTACAGGCATTGGATAACCATTTTTGTAGCTGTGGTGAATTAAATTGTGCATGTTCTTTCCTAATAATTCATCGTAGTCCTCATAACCAAGCATTTCAAGTGCACTTCTGTTGATAAATGTGCACTTAGCCATAGAGTCTAACCCGTATATTCCTTCTCCCGCGGAATTTAATATTGTCTGCAAGCGATCTTTATTTTCCCTTAGCTCTTCATTTGCTGCTGTCAGGTCAGAAGTTCTGGAATTTACCTGTTCTTCAAGGCTTAATATCGTTTCTTCTAGTATATCTGCCATGAAGTTATAGGATTCAGCTATCCTTCCTATTTCATCTCTTCTCTTAATTTCTACTCTTGCACCCATATCTCCATCTGCAAATTTCCTGTTTGCACTAAGTATATCTTCTACCGGAGATAACAATCTTCTTGAAATCAAAAGAAAAATAACCATAGATGAGGCCAAAATAGCTATTGCTATTCTGATACTGTCCTTAGTAGTATCTTTTAACGCTCCACCAATGATGTCCTCTGATACTGCACTTATAATCAGCCAGTCTATTCCAGGTCTCTTAAATACAACTGCTTTACTAAATAGCTTCTCGTCTCCCCTATAGCCCTCAACAAATCTTAAGTTTCCCTTTTTATATTCTTCATATGTACTATATGCTACACGATTTTCTGTCTCTGATAGATTTATTCTTTCAAATCTTCCATCTGAATCGATAGTAAAGTTATCATCTCCAAGAGAGTTTGCAATCATATCTCCAGTTTGCCTTTCGACGACCAATGCATAAGCACCTTTGTGTTCATCTGCTATCTCATGGAATCCATTACTCAACTCGCCCAAAAGAAGATGTACTCCCAATACGCCTTTAATCTGGTCGTCGTCTCCTCTGATAGGAATTGCTGCTGTAATAGTAAGGTCATCCATTACAAAGTGCTCATAAACTGGAGAATATGTAAATCCATTTGCACGAAGAGCTTCCTGATACCAATCTCTCATTCTTGGATCGAAATAACCTGCATCGTTGATGAATTCTCCCAGTGTGCCATCATTATTTATGGCATAATACAGAGAATGTCCTTCTGTCTCAGCATTATTTCTAACAAAGTCAAAGGAATTGTCTGCTAGCCTTCGAATACCATAGTACTCTCCATCTTCAGTAGCATAGGTCACACTGTATATATTTGCATCGTGGCTTCGTATGATATTTAAGAAGAACTTTTCTAAATCATCTTTGTCATCAACATTGACGATTCCAAGTTCCAATAATCCCATATTCACATCAATTATGTGTTCTGGCGTATGCAGACAGTTCTCAATGTGATCCAGAATATCTCCATTAATGTCTTCTGCAAATCTCTTAATCACCATATTATTCGACTGTTCCCACCTGGTGTAGATGAGAAATCCCGTTCCTGCTGCAGTAGCCATTACACTTACAATGAACACAATTAGAATGATTGTCTTAATTGATATGGAGTTTAGGGTTTTACTGCTGTTTCTCTTCAACTCTAGTCCTCTTCTCATTGTTTAGACATTTTGATTAATCCAAATAAAATTTTAACATTTGTCATTAATTATTACAATCTTAATCATTTAATTCTACTAATTTATCAGGAACTGTGAGGTAAATAAATCTGCCAATAACCTCTTTCCCCAGATCTTCCAACACAAACTCACTATACATATCGACCTGAGGTTTATAAGTATTAACCATGGAACTAATAAATTCTTCTTCGGTGCCTCGGGGAACATTAGTTTTATAGTCTAATAAGTATACTCCCTTGTCAGAGACAATATATAAATCTATTATTCCTGCTATATATTCAGGTGGATTCATTTCCTTTTTTACCAGATCAAATCGAAGTTCAGGTATAAATTTTGCTCCATCTATTAAGAGGTTTTTAATTAAGTCGGTCGAAGTGAAACTATTAATAATACTTTCAAGTAACTCAATAGAATTTGAAAAATCACTCTCTTCCTTAAATTCTTCGACTGCTTGTCTTGCTGATTTAGCTGTATTTGGCATTCCTTTATTGTTTACGTCAATAAAATATAGTTCAAAAGCACGGTGAACGACATTGCCCCACAAAGTACCTGAGGGGCCTTTATAGCTCGAATTCCAGTTGCCTTCTATAAACTCATCTTCCTCAATCAACTTACTTGGCCTTTTTTCCAGGTATTGTTTGGACAATACTTCTTCTATCATATGGTTTCTCTTGTTTATTATCTCAACGACATTATTGATAACTTTATCCTTGTCCAGTTTCATCAATATTTTCTTATCAGTGTAACCTTCAATAAATTCTGTTGGTATAAATGCATTATTCCCATCTTTAAGTAGTTTCCAGCTATTCTTATTCCATCCACTAATAACCAGAGCATTAATAGATCTTGTAGCTGCAACATACATAAGTCTTAGCTTCTCGGCACCTATATTAATCTTCTCTAAAGCCTTAATTCCCTCCCACTGCGCACAGTGTCCTATCAGGCTTCTATTTTGATGTAATGCCATATACACTTCTTTCCCTCTGTCAGTTTGCATCGTTGAAACTGTAACTTCATGTTCGTAATCAGTTCCACCAGTCGCCAGAATTACAATGGGAGCTTCAAGCCCTTTAGCTTTATGAAGGTTCATTACCCTTACATGCCCTGACTCTGATTCTTCCAAGAGCATTTCTCTGTCCGTGTCTAGTTCCTTGAGAAGAACCAGCTCTCTGGCAGCAATTTCAAAATTAGGCAGATTTTTGGCTGATAACTTTTCAAGTAAATAATACAATGTTCCTGCTATGGATTTTATTAGCGTATCATTGTAATTTTCAGTGTATAATAAAATGTATTCATCCATTAACATTTCCATAAAAGCTAATGGTTCAGATTTATCCTTGAGGATTAGAAAACTTTTCAGCACTCTTATCGCCTCATAAACAGGCCCTTCATCATATTCTGATTCAGATTCATAGTACTCCGTCAGTTTGACGATATTTCCAGTTCCAGATTCTCCAGTTCTCTTCCACTTCTCAAGGTCCTTTATCCCAAAGCAGTTTATCAGCACATTGCACAGTTTAAATTCATCAAGTGGATCTGCCAGGTACTCCACCAGATCTATAAAGTTTGCAATTTCTGCGATATTTCCAAGTTTCAATTTTCCAGCATAGGAAACTGGTATGTTTTTTTCTTTCAGGGCACTAATATAGTCAGTCATTCCTTTTGTGTTATATAAAAGGACTAAAAAGTCTCCGTACTGAATAGGGTATCTCTTTGTATTCCCAGTGTCTATCTCTGTTGTCTCTCTGACAAAACCCTCCTTCACCAACTTTTCAATATATGCCGCTACCCATTCAGACTCATCTTTTCTGTATTCTCCAACTCTGTCTTTGTCTCCAGCAATAAATTGTTTTACCCCACTAATCGTTTTTTCGCCAGGGCACTCACTGTCTTTTCGTTGTGACTCCATCCCAAAAAATGATGCCTGAAAAGATGCACTCTCATCCAGCAAAAACTTAATTGAGCCATTAACGCTCTCTTTCAATTCGTCTTCACAGTTTTCTGGGAGCTTAAATACACTTTCAACCCATTCCACGATGTCTGACTGAGTTCTGTAGTTTCGTCTGAGTATAGCCACTTCACAGTCAGGATCATTAGAAAATATTTCTTTTACCCTGTTGTACTGCTTGATGTCAGCACCCCTGAATCTGTATATTGACTGTTTGGGGTCCCCTACAATAAATGTAGAACCCGGGATGAGCTTCCTTTCATGCCAGGGGGTCTTTTCATCCAAGGTTTCTCCGTTCAGGTAAAACATAATCTCTGACTGTATTGCATCCGTATCCTGGAATTCATCTATGTACAGACACTTATACTTTTCTCTGGTCCTAATCCTGGCATTTTCTGACTCCCTCAACAGGTCTCTGGTGAGAACCAGAAGATCATCAAAACTGACAGCCATAATCTGACTTTTATACTCAGTATATTTTAAGACAGCCGGTAATGCTGTAGCAATAACCAGGTCGTGTTTATAAATGTTCAGTTCATCGTAGGCTTGGATAAGTCGATTTTTATCTACGCTCAAATTTACTTTCTTACCTTCTTCAGTTTTTGCAAAATTTTTCGAGGTGATTAAGCCATCTTTCTTAAGCTTAGATATTATAATCTTTGCAAAATTAGTAAGGTTTCTTTCACTTCTTTTGAAATAATATGTGTTTAATGCAACTCTTTCTGCAGTGTTTAGTACTTTTTCTATAGGGTTTCCCCATATAGTCACAAGCTCATCCTTTCCCTCTTCGACAAAGATAGCTACCAATGGTTCAACTACATCTGCCAAAGCTTCAAAGGGAGGTTCTGCATTCTTAACATTTTCATCATAATCAAAAATTCCATATTCATAGTTTGATATATGTTCAAAGACACTATTAATATCTTCCATTGATATATCTAGTCTCTTCAGAAGTCTGACAATTCCATCTATCTCTGTTTCATTTTCAATGAGGTATTTTTTCCAGACCAGATTTCTTATATCCCAGTCTTCATCGTTGTCAATAACTTTATAGTCCAGTCCTAATCCTGCTTCAAAGGAATTTCTACTTAATATTTCCCTGCAAAATGAGTGAATTGTACCCACAAACTGATCGTCGATAGAGTTTTTTGCCTGAAGGATCAATTCTCTCTCATGACTGTCTACTGTCTCTCTAATCTTTTTGTCTATTCCTTGTGCAACCCTTAGTTTTAACTCGTTGGCTGCTTTTTCGGTAAATGTGATCGCCGCTATTTCATTAAGTTTTAAAGGTTTCTTATCCCCTGATAAATTAGTAATTTGATTTAGTATCCGCTGAATTACCAGTGTAGTTTTCCCTGCACCTGCTCCTGCTTCAACCATATAATTCGTTTCGAAATCACTTAAAAGTCTTTCTCTGATTAAACTCTCTTTATCCATTACTCATCACCTCCGTATAAATGAGGCCTGCAATGAAGGACGTAAGAACAATATGCACATATCTGTCTGTTTGTCGTTCTGACAAAATTTCCATTTGATATGTCAGTAATCGAATCAAATACAATTGCGGCTTTTTCTTCTGTCAGTGTTTCTAACTTTGTTTCTTCCATTTTCCAATAAACACCGTCATTATGCTCCAACGGAAAATCGTATCTAGCTTCTCTAATGCCCTTAAAGCCTTCAACGTCCTTAAATAATCTCTCTGCTGCCTGGGAGTACAGGTAATCCTGCAGCATGTCCTTGTTCCCTTTGGTCTTATCGAAGGGTTTTCCAGATTTATAATCTATTATTGATATGGTACCGTCTGAATTAAAATCAACCCGGTCAATTTTCCCATTCAATTTTATGCTTAAAGATTCGTCCTTATTTCTAATTTCTATTTCTTCTTTAAAGTTCATCTCAGACAAAGAAGATTTAACCAATCCTTCTTTTTTTAATTCAAGGTAATTCTTTGAATACCTTAATACAGCATCTATAAATGTATCGTAAAGACTATTGTAATGAGATCTTATGGTAACAGGAACAACTTTTTCCATTTCTACAAATTTCTCATTGCAACCATAGATTGCAATCTGTTCCAGATCAATATCGGATGATGTATTTAATTTATTAATGACATATTCCAATATCTCATGTAACAATGTTCCTCTGTCAAGAGGATTCAGCCAGCCCATGTGCCCAGGCACATCAGCTTTGATTTCTGGAACACCCATTATATATTTGAAATAGTACTTCTTTCGACAACTTGCCATCGTTTCTATTTGTGATGCTGAGAAAGAATTAGCTTCAACAAAAGTTGACCAATTATGAGACTCAATGTCTTCAGTAAAATTACTACTATCGATTAAATTTTTAGGGTCAGATATTAATGATTCGACTGGAGAAATTACCTCTTCTCTTTCACTGGGAACAAATCCGATATCTTTTACCTCAACATCAGGATTTTCGAGTACTTTGTTTATAAAAGTAGATGCGTTAATGTCATTAACCTTTACCGTGTCGTAATAACTATAGACAAGGGTAATGCTTTCTTTAACATTGTTCAATACTTCCCACAACTTATAAACTGAATCACTTTTCTTAGGTTCCAGTCTTAAGTCTGCACTCAGCCTTAGCCTTTCAGAATTATTTAGTATAGACTGTTCTCCGCCTGATTCAGGAAAATGCCCTGCATCAAGCCCAACCACATAAACGTGTGGTCTTGTTGTGCATATTACATTTGAATATCTGGCAACATGGAGTTTTCCAGGAGAGGGATTGTTCATTTCTTTTCTTGCACCCTTAAGTCTTTGCTCAAGCTCGTAAAGCCATTTAACAGAAACATTCGGGTATGAACACGGGCCTTTTTGGTAGCTGTTTATCGTTTCTAATATTGCTGAAAGCGCATCAGAATTATTGCTGCTAGCTGCAATCTCATCATTAGGTATATTTACGTATTTTAACAGCTCTTTCAAATGGTCTAACCAGGTATCTGTATCAATGCTTTGATTCTCAAGCTTAGCCAGTAAATTTATAAAAGAAATAAGCCCCTCCACTACTAGACTTTCATCACTAGTAGCTTCTTCTGCCTTTTCTATAAGCTTTTCGTGTAACCTTAAAGCACCAGTATTCACCCTCAGGCTTACAAGATAGTCCGCTATTTCACCATTACTAGCAAATTCAACATTTGATTTTTCTATATTTAAATTGAGAGTTTCAGATCTAAACAGCGGAAGCAAATCTTCGGTCATTGAGCCATTATTTATGTACCAAAGAAACTGTGAAACCGCGTAATATGGGGTTGTATTGTCTAGCTTTCTTCCTTCCTGAATCGTAATTTCAACACCATAATAATCGCTTATACTAATTATTCGCTCTGCATATTCGCCTCCAGTGTAAAGAAGCATGCACTGATCCAAAGGAATCTTTTTTAAAAGAATATCCTTTATTACAGCACGAATCTCATTGTTTTCGCCATAAGCCCTGATTACATTAATACCTTCAGCTGACTTATCTCTCCCAAAAGACTCTGTGCTAATTTCTCCTTCTGCAAGTGTGTTCTTTCCATAAGAATAACTGACAGGTCTGTCAACCCCTTCAGGTTTAGGCAATATTATTAACGTGTATTTACCATTACTTATTTGTTCAAAATATCTTTTTTCAAATGGAGCAAAGGAAATATTGTCGAATATAAAATGCTCTGTGTCTTTGGCAGTCTCAGGAATAATATTGAATAAATCGGTTTCATCTATACATTGATTCTCTCTAAGTCTCTTTTCATACTCTTCGAATATAATAGAGAGTTCATCAACTTTTCTACTTTTTAAATGCTTTAAATCCTCTATATTTAAACCTGCTAATTTTAATTCATAAATTGTCCCAAGCATCTGTGTATATGTATTTAAAGATATAATATTTCTATTAAAGTACCGCATTGGCAAAGCCTGATCATTCATAATAGATTCTATCAGGTACAAAGCTTCCTCCCTTGATAGCATCTCCAGTCCATTGGATTTTAAGTGCTCATTTGAAAGTTCCCGTGCAAGTTGTGCTAAGGTCATAACATGAGTATTTATAAGAACTCCGTACCTGTCTATAAGGTATCTTCTAGCATGATATATATGTGCTGATTTGTCTACAAGTACCACTTTCCTTTTAGTTTCATCCAAAAAAATAGTTTTATATTTCATAACTGTCCTCCCGCCAGACTTATTTCTATTGATTTAATGATATCACATGAATACTCATTTTAGACACCATAAAAACGCCCCATCCGAATGTCTCAGGTAAAGGCCCTGATTCACTGGATGAGGCGTTTACTTAATTAAGGCACTGACTTAAATCATATGGCTCATATGGCTCCTATGGTTCTAATGTCTCTTTGTAGAATCTCATGAATATATCTGCACTTAGTGCTCTAGATGCATTATTCTGAGGATTGAATATCAGAGATTCTGCATTTATGTCTACTAGAAGTCCATGTTTGAAAGCCCAGAGCATTGCTGGTTTAGCGTACTCATTTATCGAGACAAAATCTTCAAATATTTCAGCTGCTTCTTGCTCAAATCCAATATCAAAGCCTTTCATTTCAGCATATCTGAATATTAAAGTTACCATCTGCTCTCTGGTTAGAATTTGGTCAGGTGCAAAGTTAGTTTCGCTTACTCCAAGAGTAATCTCGTTTGCGAATGCCCATGCAACTGCATTCTTGTACCAATCCTGAGTGAGGTCTTCAAATGGAGATTCACCCTGTGGTACACTCTCATCGTTGCCAAACTCAAATCTACTTAGAATTGTGACAAACATTCCGCGAGTAATATTTACATTTGGTGCAAACAACTCATTTGAAACGCCTTTGAACAATTCTCTTTCATTAACAAACTTAACTGCTTCAAAGAACCAGTCGTCTTCCTTAACATCGCTAAATCCTTTATAAGGAACTGCTTCTGGTACGGGTTCATCGGCAACTTCGTCTGTAACTCCTCTGACTCTGCCTCCGCCTCCTCCACCACTACTTGGTTGTGGTGTTTCATCCTTTGGTTGTTCTTCCTCAGGTTCTTCTTCCTCAGGTTGTTCCTCCTCAGGCTGCTCTTCCTCAGGTTGCTCTTCCTCAGGTTCTTCTTCCTCAGGTTGTTCCTCCTCAGGCTGCTCTTCCTCAGGTTGCTCTTCCTCAGGTTCTTCTTCCTCAGGTTGCTCTTCCTCAGGCTCTTCTTCCTCAGGCTCTTCTTCCTCAGGCTCTTCTTCCTCTGGCTCTTCTTCCTCAGGCTGCTCTTCCTCAGGTTCTTCTTCCTCAGGTTCTTCTTCCTCAGGCTCTTCTTCCTCAGGTTGTTCTTCCTCAGGTTGTTCTTCCTCAGGTTGCTCTTCCTCAGGCTGCTCTTCCTCAGGTTCTTCTTCCTCAGGCTCTTCTTCCTCAGGTTGCTCTATCTCAATGAGCTTATATAGGAATATTTCGCTCTTGCTCGACAGATTATTGCTGAAGTAGAAGTTTGATCCACTGTTGCCTAACAGGATATAGAATATATTATCTGTTGACACATTGGTGGTTTCTGAACGCAGACTCTTTTCTGCTGAATTGTAAATCCAATCTGCATAGTTGTCGTCAGAACCGTCTCCATTGATATAGATACCCTCTCCACCTTGGTTCTTTCTGTATAGGAAATTAGATGAACCGTTCAAAACATTAAATCCTTTTGCGTGGTTAACGAACTTCCACAACATTGAAGAGTCAACAGTATTTGCAAGTACCTTGTCTTCTACAACTGTTACTTGTTTGCCTCTCAGATAGTCATTGCTTCCACTGGTGAACTTCTCGGTTGAAAGCGCGTAATTGGTACTGCCTGACTTCGCTACTACTACATAAGTCTCCCCATTTTCAGGTGATGATACCAATTCGTAACCTGCATTTTCTCCTGGCTCAGCTGGTCCCTCGGGTTCTTCAGGCCCTGATGGCTCCTCTGGCTCTTCTGGAGGTTCTATTCCATCTGTTAGTTTGTACAGGAATATCTCGCTCTTACTTGTCTTGTTATTGCTGAAGTAGAAGTTTGATCCACTGTTGCCTAACAGAATATAGAATATATTGTCTGTTGTTACATTGGTGGTTTCTGCACGAAGACTCTTTTCTGATGAATTATAAATCCAGTCTGCATAATTGTCGTCAGAACCGTCTCCGTTTATATAAATGCCTTCCCCACCCTGATCTTTCCTGTATAGGAAATTAGATGAGCCATTCAGTACGTTAAATCCTTTGTTATGATAATTAAATTTCCACAACATTGAAGAGTCAACTGTACTTGCAAGCACCTGATCTCCCACTACTGTTACCTGTTTTCCTCTTAGATAGTCATTGCTTCCACTGGTGAACTTCTCTGTTGAAAGCGCGTAACTGGTGCTTCCTGATTTTGCTACTACTACATAAGTCTCTCCGCTTACAGGCTCTGATACCAGTTCATAACCTGCAGCTCCTCCTGGTTGTTCTGGTTCCTGTGGCCCTGATGGTTCCTCAGGCTCTCCTGCTCCTTCTGTAAGCTTGTACAGGAATATCTCATTTTCTTCATTGTTTTTGATATTAGCAAAATATTGATTTGAGCCTTCGATATTCAGTTGCAGATAAAACTTGTCGCTTACCTGCGTACTTTCAAGTCTCAAAGTTTTCTTTGATGAATCATATATCCAGTCTGCATAACCTGCGTTATCTCCATTGCTATTGGTGTATATACCTACTGCACCCTGTGCTGCTCTATAGAGATACTTATTTCCTTCGTTTATTACATTAAATCCTTTCTTTACAGGATCTCCATGTGCTATAAACTTCCACAGCATCGTGGAATCTACATCACTTGAAAGGACTTTGTCTCCTACTACTGTTACCTGCTCAGCCTTTAGATAGTCAGTACTTCCACTTGTAAACTTCTCTGCTGATAGTGCATAACTGGTGCTTCCTGATTTTGCTACTACTACATAAGTCTCTCCACTTACAGGTTCTGATACCAATTCATACTCTGCAGGTCCTACAGGCCCTGATGGTCCCTCAGGTTCTTTAGGTCCTGACGACTCGCCTACTTCTCCTGTAAGCTTGTACAGGAATATCTCATTTTCTTCATTATTTTTGATATTAGCAAAATATTGATTTGAACCTTCGATATTCAGTTGCAGATAGAACTTATCGCTTACCTGCGTACTTTCAAGTCTCAAGGTTTTCTTTGATGAATCATATATCCAGTCTGCATAACCTGCGTTATCTCCATCGCTATTGGTGTATATACCTACTGCACCCTGTGCTGCTCTGTAGAGATACTTATTTCCTTCGTTTATTACATTGAATCCTTTCTTTACAGGATCTCCATGTGCTATAAACTTCCACAGCATCGTGGAATCTACATCACTTGAAAGGACTTTGTCTCCTACTACTGTTACCTGTTCAGCCTTTAGATAGTCATTGCTTCCACTGGTGAACTTCTCTGCTGAAAGCGCATAACTGGTGCTTCCTGATTTTGCTACTACTACATAAGTCTCTCCGCTTACAGGTTCAGATACCAGTTCATAACCTGCAACTCCTCCTGGTTCTGATGGACCTGACCCGCCACTTCCTGAAATAGTTACTGATCCAGTTTGTTGTTGATTACCCTGTAAATCTCTGTACGAGAAATCTACTTTTGTATCATTACCTACTTTATTCAAAGTGACTACGAGTCCGTAAGCACTGTTGTTTCCATCTTTCATAGCACCAAATGACAGATATGTGAACTTAATTTCCTCTTGAGCCCCATTGTTGGTTGTTTGAACAGTATCACCCTTGTACTTTATGACGCCATAGTTAGAGTCTCCTACTGTGTGGTTATGCCCCCAAAGGAAAATTACATTCTCATAATCATTCAGCAAATTGATCATTTGACTTGCTTTTAATGTGGTTCTCATGCCATAATAGTGAATAGGACGGTGGGTCATTACAAATACGGGCTTCGATGACGGGATGCTCGCCAGGGCATTTGATAAAGCCGTCATGTCGCTGTCTAAAAATGACTCACCGGACGTATCCAGTGCAAACATTGCATAAGCTTCTCCGTTGTAGACCAGTCCTTTTGCAAAAAGTGAACTGTCTGTAGTTTCGTGATTTCCTCTAACAAGTGTAATTGGAACTTCTGATCCTAATACAGCAGATGCAGCATTCCTAGTAGTGATTGCCTCTGCATCACCTGAATACCCAACGTTGTAGTCTCCTCCGAAAGTCATTCTGTCAAGTTCAATCCCTTTATTCTTAATGCTTGTCAGCCATTGAGTCAAGTTAGTATTGTTTTGATGGACGTCTGACGTGAAACCAAGAACTACGGGGTATGAATCAGCTGCAAATGATATGGGACCACTGGAAAACAGGGGACTAAGAGCCATAACAAACGCAATTGTAAATACTAATAAGCTCCTTAATTTCCGTTTGAAAATCTTCGCGCCTTTTTTACTGCCTTTACCTGTTACATTTAGCGCGTCTTTAGTTGAATAATCGTAAAACATACTACCCCCTTCTTTCTATTGCATAAACCTAAACCTTTTTATCTGCCGTTTTTCTCATCATCCACCAACCACCCCTTTCTTTAGAATTAATAAAAAAAGACCTTTGCACAACTAACAACAGAGGTTGTAAACCACTATTGCAAGCTATGTAAAGGTGTTTGAATCGGATAAGAAACATATTGAAGTCTCAAATATGAAATACCCTTCATTACTTTTAAAGTAACTCCTTCTAGTCCCTAAACAGTTTTTCGAACTATTTGTTACGTAAATTTAACATTTCAACGTAGGACTATGTCATAATTATCACATTGAAGCAGTAATTAAAAATAGACTCTACATCTAACGAAAGGCTCTATCAACAGTTTTAAAGTCAAATATTACAAAGTTTACTAAATATGCGTTCAAATATAGTTTCAATGTTTGAGATGAAATTACGAGCTATTATCTTGTCATTACTTGTGTCTTTAATTCTTGCTTGTCTTTACTCAAATTTTACTTTTACAACTCCAAGTGTACCAAAACTACATTCAAAAACATCTCCAGAGAATGCCTCAGGTGACGCTGTAAATGCACCAGAGAGTATTACATCTCCTTTGTTTAGACTCACTCCAAATTCATGTAGCTTATTTGCAAGCCAGGCAACACTTTTTGCCGGGTTTCCTAAAACCTCTGCTCCTGTTCCCTCATTTACAATCTCACCATTTTTATACAGAGTCATTTTCTCATCAACTAGCGATAACTCGTTAGGATGCATTTTCTTGTCTCCCAAAATATATAATGAGCTCGACCCATTGTCGGCAATTGTATCCACAAGTTTAATTTTCCAGTCTCTGACTCTGCTGTCAACGATTTCTATTGCTCCACAAACATAGTCAGTACAGCGATATACTTCATCAACTGTAATGCCAGGACCTATTAAAGACTCCTTCAAAACGAAAGCTATTTCTCCTTCTACTTTAGGCCTTATTACAGAACTCATTAGTATAGTCCCATCATTAGCAACTTCAGTGCTCGCATAAAGATGACCATAATCGGGCTCTGTTATCCCCAATAGCTCTTGCATTCCTTTTGAAGTAAGTCCTACTTTTTTCCCAGTAATTATCTCTCCATCATTTAATGCTCTTTCAACATTCCTAAGTTGTATGTCATAAGCGTCTTCCACTGTCACTTCTACATCAATATCGCTTATAGGATCCATAGGAATCCTACTTTTTAAAGAATCGTAAAGCATTTTAGAAAGCTGCTCATTTGTATAGTTTCTCTCTTTCATAACAAAACCTCCCTTTTATCTTTATTACATTATAGCATTATGTTTTATAAATTGATTTAAAATACTAAAGCCCGTACTCATAAATTCATTTGCAAATGACAAGGGGGATGTCGTGCAACATGTACGGGCTAGTTATTGCGTCATTTAATAGTCAATTTAATCTATGCTTAGAATTGATTTCTATGAGAATTTTATTCAACGCATTCACTGCTTTTTCAGTTAACTCTATTCCACTTTCCTGAGAATTTTTCTCTCTTCGTTGACTATTTTCGCCTGGTAAATATATTTCTTTAATTCCATCTATTTTCTTAATCGTTTTGACTTCTGTTATATAGCTATCCATAAGACTCTCAAACTTATCAAGTGGCATAAAATGACTAATATCTATAGCAATTACTGCACATCCAATGCCAGCTTTGCCTTCCGGATAGTGAATAGCTTTTACATTTGGTGCATAACTTGAACCAGAAATTATTCCAGCTAAAATATCTATAGATAATGCAATAGCGGATCCTTTAGCCCCTCCTATAGGTAAAAGTACTCCTTTTATCGCCTCTAAGGGATCGGAAGTAGGATTTCCGTCACAATCTAACGCCCAATTTTCTGGTATTTTCATACCTTCCCGTTCTGCTTGTCTTATTTTGCCTCTAGCTACTTCAGATGAAGACATATCGGCAGAAAAGATAAATTCTTTACCTGTATAAATTCCGATAGAAAAAGGTTGCGTTCCAACAAACTGTTCCATTCCGCCCCATGGAGCCATCGCAGGTGAAGCATTACAACAAAAATAAGAGAACATTCCTTCTCTTGCAATCATTTCAGTATAAATACCAAGTGCTCCAACGTTATTTGTATTTCTGATTAATACGGCTCCAATCCCATAATCTTTTGCTTTTCTAATGGCTAGTTTGGATGCTCTATAGGCTGCAATTTGCCCCAGACCATCATTGCCTTCCAAGTGACAAATCGCGCCCTTATCCTCCAAAACTTCAATTGCCGTCGGAAAATTAAGTTGTCCCAGCTTTCTTCTTTCATAAATTGGATTCAGCAAGTGGGTACCATGGGTATTTGTACCTCTAGCATCACAATCTAATAAAATCTTAGCTGCAATTTCAATATTCTCTGATGATTCGCCTGTAGCTTCGAGTATTTCCTTAATGCACTCCAATAGCTTATCAGCCATTATCTTCATTTAGTACACTCTCCTCATGCAATTACATGTCAACTTCTTCTAAACATTACTTCATCATATCTTTATACTAAATATATTTGTTTAGCAATTTTTCAGCACGTGCTACATTAAAAATGCCGCAAACACATGGCTGTCCAATCATTACTGCTGCTTCGTAAGGGGTTTTCTTTCCTCTTTTAACTTCATCTATTGCTTTACTAACAAGGTCTTTTGAAATCATACCATGTCCACACATCGTTATAAGTTCGAGTATTTCTTCGGGTGGTAAGAGTTCCGTTGCTCCATAGACACCTAATGAATAATTAACTGAATGTGGTTTAATGTCTAATTCACTACACATATCAAGTATTTCATCATTTAAACCGCTAATAACGACAGACAAACCAAGATCTTCATCTTTTATCCTGCTTAAAACTTCTCGAATTTTTTCTTTACTATCAAAGCAACATCTTACTCTCGGAGTCTCAGGCATATTATTTCTGATCTCTTCTATGGTGGCTCCTGTATATATAGTACCGGTCTCATAAGAACCAATATTATTAGGCCCAATTTCAGTTATGAAATCAAGGATCTTCCAAAGTTTTGGCCCAGAATCAACGTGATTAATGTCAACTGCAGGGGTGACAAGTATCACATAATCATCTTTTAATGAACAAGCACTTCCTCTTCTATGTAACGAATGCGTCATGATTTAAACCTCCTTAAGTGGCTTTCCCATGCCTAGATTTATTTTACTATTAGGTCTGTATTCAAGTCCTAATTCCTCTAATTCGGGGATTTCCGGCATAACAAATGGATCTTCAAAACGAGCTATTAAATCCAATGAAAAAACTGTTTCAAGTGTTTCTGCAACTTCTAATATAACTCCCATAACAGATTCTAATTTATCTTTTTCAACATTGAATTCAATAATTGTAGATATAACTCTTTGTTCTAATGCTTCCTTAACCAAAGTTCCTTTTTTCTCGTCTTCAAACAAGTGTTTAATAGGATTGCATGATTCATACTCAATTTCAAAACGAGCTAATGCTTTGGTCATTTTTTCAACTTCTCTGTAACTAGTAGCAATGGTTGGTCTACCCATTTCAATTGCAATCCCATAATGTTTTTTATCCACTCTTCCAGTCACATCATTCGTCTTAACTTCTTCTGTGCCTCTGCCAGGAACCCTAGTTTCAATGTGAGTAGCCATTGGGTCACTAAAATACTTTCTGATGGATCTTGGATATATAGAAATATCATCTCTTTCATAGAAGGCGTTCGTAGGACATTTAACTATTTTATTATCTCTACCACAAGTACCACATTCCACACAGATTTCTTGATTGACTATAGCTTTTTTATTATACATAGATATAGCTTGTACTGGACAATATGGAATACATCTTCCACATCCAATGCATAATTCTTCATTAATAATCATTTAATCCTCCTATATATTCAATAATTCAACTCTAAGAATGATAGCCTGGTAATACTACTTTCAGTTTACCAGGCTATCATCCTTAACTTAACAATCAATAATTCTCACTATTGTTGCGCTCTTTCGATTATCTCCATGAACTTAGTATATTTATCTGCAAGATCATCGTTGAATAATTCATATTCATCTTTATTCATAAATGAATTAGCCAAGAAGTTCTCTTCCACAAATGTTTTCCATTCGTCAGTTTCAGCAACTTTTTGAAGAAGATCTGAATAGTATTGTAGAACTTCATCATCTATGCCCGCATTCATTACGATACCCCTACTCTGCTGATGGTTGATATCATAACCTATTTCTCTAAAAGTTGGTACATCAGGAATACTTGATATTCTATCATCAGAAGATACAGCTAATGGCACTAAACCTCCTGATATCAAGTGTTCGCCAGCTTCAGCTGGTGAGATTGCACAAAGATCAATATGGCCTCCAAGAATAGCAGCTAATACTTCTCCTCCTGAATCGTACGGTACATAAACTAATTCTATTCCTGCAAGTTCATTTACCATATACATTAGAATTGCATCATCAGATACATTTCCTGTCCCACCATATTTAAGCACTTTCGGGTTCGCTCTTACATAATCAATTACTTCTTCAAGACTTGTCATACCTAAATCATTTTTTGCTGCAAATAAATTCGGATCTTTTGCAAGGTGAGCTACAAAAGAAAAATCATCATAACAACTTAGTGGTGAATTTCCTGATAAAGGTTGTGAGTAGAAACTCGAGCTGGTTGTAGCCATTATGTAGTTACTAACACCTTTCCCATTCATATATGTGTATCCAACAACTCCAGATCCACCTGGTTTATTAGTAGGAATGAAATTTACAGGTGCAAGATTGTTTTTGCCAATTATCTCTATAACTTTTCTAGCAAATACATCTGATCCTCCGCCAGCTGAAAATGGTATGATAACCTCAACATCCTTTTCTGGCATCCATCCAGTTGCAGTTTCAACGACTTCTCCCTCTGTAGGTTGAGTTGGCGTTTCTGCAGGTGCTGGATCTGTTGTTTCTGAAGGCTTAGCAGTACACCCAGTAAGAACAAGCACTCCAATAAGAAGCAATACTATCAACTTTTTCATTGTAAATCCTCCTTTATTTTATTATCTATATTTACTGTGCAAGGCTCATTCTCCAGCACAGATATAGAACTTAATAAAAAATACACTACGCAACTGTTTTTACTATTTTCTTCTTAATCAACCCAATAATTGGTGTTCCAAAAGCCATTAATATAGAGATAATAAGTATAGTCAAAGATATTGGTTTTGTTATGACATTTATGAAACTACCATCTCCTATTATCAAAGCTTGTCGCAAATTCGATTCAGTTAAATACCCAAGTACAATGGCAAGCACCATGGGAGCAGCTGGCACTTTCATTTTTTTCATAATGTAACCTATCACGCCAAAGAAGATGGTTATTCCGACAGTAAACATCGAATTCTCAAGTGCATATGCTCCTATCAAGATAAATGCTAGTACTATTGAGTTGAGTATTGGAGCCTTAACTTTTAGTATTCTCACAAAAATTGGCAACCCTAAAATCCCAAGTAATAGCAAGAAAATATTTCCTATGTACATGCTCGCTACAAGAGACCAAGCAACTTCTGCTTCTTTAATAAAGAAAGATGGCCCTGGAGTTATGCCTAGCATCATTAGAGCTCCCATCATTATCGCTGTTGCTCCTGATCCAGGTACTCCAAGAGTAAGCATTGGAATCATAGCTCCCATAGAAGCTGCATTATTTGCAGCTTCCGGTGCTGCAACTCCTTCTAGAATCCCGGTTCCAAACAATTCTCCTTTTTTAGATACTTTTTTTGCTACACTATAAGATAGAAAAGAAGCAATGGTCGCTCCAGCTCCTGGTAACATCCCTATAAAGAAACCTATTCCAGTACCTCTTCCTATATGAGGTGCACATTCCTTCCATTCTTGTTTACTTGGAAATAGATTTTTTAACTTTATAGATTCTTTGTCTACGTTAATTCCGCCTTCACCATTATCAACTATTATCTCTGCAATCCCAAACAAACCCATCGCTACTGGAATAAAATCTATTCCTGAATAAAGGTGGACATTTCCAAACACAAATCTCTGTACACCAGTTACCAAGTCCAATCCAATTAATGCAATGAATAGGCCAATAAAAGCCGATAAAAATCCTTTTGCAGGTGATTTTCCTGTCATTCCTGCGATAGATGTAAGTCCAAGTATCATTAAAGCAAAATATTCAGATGACCCAAAAACAAGCGCATATTTTGCTATTACAGGTGCAAAGAGCATAAAAGCTACGACCGATATTGTCCCTCCAATTACAGATGCATAAGCTGCCATGCCTAAAGCTTTACCTGCCTGACCTTTTTGAGCTAATGGGTATCCATCAATAGTTGTCATTACTGCCGCTGAGTCACCCGGAGTATTGATAAGTATAGATGTAATTGACCCACCATACATAGCTCCATAGTATATTCCTGCCAACAATATTATTCCTGCAGCAGGATTCATCCCATATGTAAGAGGCAGTAAAACAGCTATTCCAACTGAAGGCCCCAATCCTGGAAGTGCACCAATTATTACTCCACATAATACTCCTCCAAATGCGTAAAGCAATACAATTGGATTAGCAAGTACCGAAAAACCAATGGATAGATTCTGTAATAAAGCGTCCACGTTTTACCTCCTTTATCAAAAACCAATGATAGAATCAGGCAAGGATACTCCTAAAAAAGAATCAAAAATCAAATAGAGGATTATTGTAGTAATTATCCCTATAAGAAATGATTTTTTCCAAGTTTCTCTTGCCATCCATTTGACTAACCCAATTACCGTAAGACCTATCGAGAATAATAATCCAATATATTTAGTTGCTAATAATACTAAAACTGAAGATCCTATTATGTAAACAAAATTTCTTAACTCATTTAAATTAATAATACTGGAGTCTAACTCAGTATCACTTTGAATACTTGGCCTTTTTACTCGCGATTGATAAAAATTTTCAAAGATTAAAATTACACTACAAGTTGTTATTGCTACACCACATATAATTGGAAAAAATCCAGCCCCTGGTAGGCCTTTCTTAAAGAACGGTAATTCTTGATAATGAGATAAATATAAAATTACAAAACCACCTAATATCCCAATGATTCCCAGCAGGTAATTTGCTTTTCTCATTGTCAATTTCATGTTCTCTTTCTCCTTTCTGGTAAAATTGAGTCACTTAATACATATTAAATTACAACTTCATCTTCACTAACCGGTACATATTTTTGCAATAACTTAATTGCGCGATCTGGATTGAAGAACCCACATACGCATGGTGATCCCATTCTAATAGCTGCTTTCTCTGGCGTCATTCTTCCTTCTTTTACTCTTTCAATCGTATCTATGACAAGTGATTTTGAAATTAATCCATGTCCACACATAGTAATGAATTCTAAGACTTCTTCTGGAGGCAACTTATCTTTATTCCCCCATACATCTAAAGAAAAATTGACTGAATGTGGTTTTAGACCAAATTCCAAGCACATATTTTCTATTTCTTTTCTCGGTCCAGAAATAGTGACCGACATTCCTAAATCCAAAACTTTTAATTTCTTTATGGCTTCTCGTACTTTTTCAGAACTATTAAAGACGCATCTTACACGTGGTACTTGAGTAAATGCAGTTTTAATTTCTTCTAAACTAACTCCAGAAAGAATCGTCCCAGTTTCGTTTGAGCCCGTATTAATTGGGCCTATTTCCCAAACTAAATCAAGTACCTGTCTCAATTTATCTTTACTACCTTCATTGTTTATTCCAGAAGCAGCTGTTACCAAAAGTATGTAATCATTTTTAAGATCCTCAACTTTACCTCGCCTATGTAATGAGTGTGTCATAAACAATATCCTCCTTAACGCTCGATTATAAATGGTCTGCCGACCCCTAAGTTAACTTTTGCATTTTCTCTAGGAGACATACCCAGATCTTCTAGCATCCCTAAAACTGGTATATCCCCATGGTCATCATAGCAACAAATTAAGTCCAAAGAAAAAACTGTATCTACTTCATCAGCCATTTTTTTACATTCCAGAAGTATTCTTTCTCCATCTTCATAAGGAATAACAAATTCAACAATAGCGCTAACAAATTTCTCATCCTTAAACTCATCTTTGAATTTACCTGTAGATGGATCTTCTATCATCTCAATCAATGGATTGTTATCTTCAAGTTTAATCCCAAGCTTGGCTAGATGCATTGTCACCTTTTCAATTTCTTCTATTGATGTACCAATGACTGGTCTGCCCATTTCAAGGCAAATTCCTAATTCCCCTCTGCATACTCTTCCCGTTACATCGTTGGTCTTAACTTCTTCTGTTCCTCTTCCAGGAACGTTAGTTAAAGGATGTATAGTCGAAGGATCACTAAAAAATCTTCTCAGTTGACGTCCTACTGATCTCTCTTCTTTAGGTAGTTCATAAAATGCACTTGTGGGGCATGCAACTGTTCTAGGCCTTATACAGTTTCCACATTCAACGCATAAGTCCTGATCAATCACTGCTTTTTTCATCTTACTATCAGCATTATCCACCATACTAATAGCATCTACTGGACAATATACAACGCAAATACCACAACCTATGCATTTCTCTTGATCAACTATCAAATTAAACAACTCCTTTAAATTTCCTTTATTCCATCTTTAGATTATTATTGTTATTTCGAGATAAGATAATGGGAATAATTTCTTTATAATCAAGCACCTTATTTATCCCTATAAATTCGTCAATATGAAGTTCAGATAACAACTTATGACTTTTCTCTGTTGCTTGAGACATTGTCGAATCATTTCCTATCATATTTAGCATCGAAACAACTTCCCTCATTTCAGAGGACCTTCTATCAGCATGAAGTACTGTCGGTGTAAGAAAACGATTAGCAAGTTGTCGAATGGTCTTGCCTCCAAGTGATGCCTCTATAGAATCCAAAATCTTTTCTGTGACTCCATAAAATTCTGCTGCAAGAAGACATTCAACTAAGATAGACGGATACCCTTTCATGAAAATACTTCTTATCATCTTTACAGCAGATGCTCCTCCTGGTTCAGTATTTAAAATTTCCATATTCATTCCGAAATTTTTCATTTGATTGTAAAATTCTAATGAACCTTCTCCTGACATAAGTAAAGGTACACTTGAACCTTCAAGAGGGACCGCGGACATTACAGCTACATCGCAAAATCTAACTCCTTTATCTTTAGCTATCTCATTAATTTGCTGCATTGTTACGGGAGAAGCAGAATTAAAATCAAAAAATATCTGTTTTGTATTCATAATTGGAATAACGTTTTCAGCTACTTCATAAGCTACCTTTGAACTAGTAAGTGATATTATGAAATCTGCCTTTTCAACTGCTTCTTCTACGGTATCAAAAACGTTGATCCCAACCTCTTCAGCTCGTTTGATAATTCCTTCTTTCTTACTTGGTTCATTCAGAAACTTATCATATGCGATCATATGGGTAAATCCCTTCATTTTCAAGCCAAGCGAAATATGATAAGATGCCTCACCATAACCAATAAATAGAATTCTTTTCAATTTAATTGTCTCACCCCTATCAGAACTTATTTGTTTAAAGACACTATTCCGAAATTAATTAAATATTGTATATTTTCAGTATACTTGAGGCTTTTACTATTGTAAAATTCCATTAAATATGATTTAATATAACTAAATTTCATAGTAGTACGGTATAGCACTTTTTGTTTAAATCTTGAAAGGATAAATATATGAGAATTGAAGATTGGATTATTCTTGAGACGATATATAAAACAAAGAATCTGACTGAAGCATCTAAAATACTTTTTATTTCTCAGCCAGCTTTATCAAAAAGGATAAAAGTGATTGAAAAAAAAGTAAATATGCAAATAGTAATTAGTAGCAATAAAGGTATTTCTTTTACTCCCGAAGGAGAATATCTTGCAAAGCGTGGATCAATTATTGTTACGCATTATTATGAGACAATCCAAAATGCACAAAATATAAAAAATAAAGTGAAAGATGATATCGTTATAGGCTCCGCCAGTACATTTGCTAAATATTATCTTGTTGATATTCTTAAATCATTTAAAACACTTTATCCTGAAATAAAAACCCAGATTAAAGTTGTTACAAGTGAGTCAGTGCCTGGGCTCGTTGAAACAGGTGAAGCTGAGTGTGGTTTTATGTTCGGTGCAAATAAGAATTCACTTAAGTCTCATAAAATAGGGACGCAACAATGTTTCGCAGTTTCCAATTCTCCAATTACATATGAACAAATGACGCAATTACCTTTAATATGGTATATAAGGAATAACGAGACGTATTCATCCATTGTAGATTGGTGGCAAAACCATTTCAAACAACCCTTAACAATTGATACAAAGGTTACAAACCTTGACACTGCTTTAGATTTAGTTGAATATAATTTTGGATATACCATCACCTTTTCAAGTTTTATTCATAAGCGTAAAAACTTTCACCTAAAACCACTTTTCAATAAGGATGGTTCACCTTTTTCAAGAGATGTTTGGTTTCTATATTCAGAAAGAGATATTAATGAGAATCTCCATAAATTCATTGATTTTGTCCTAGAACTTGATATTCTATCTCCTTCAACTTATATGTAATTTAAAACGTGTTTGATAACTGATTATAATACATAGAATATTGGTATATAAATATCAGCTCCGTTTTGAAAGGATTGATATTATGTCTATAAAAACTTGGAAAGAAGTGCTGGATTTCTGGTTTGACCCAGAGCACATACCACTTCAATTCGATGAAAACGAGGAATTTGACGAAAAGATTAGAACAGAATTTCTCGATACATGGAAAGCTGCTTCAGAGGGACTTTTAGTAAACTGGAGGAGCAGCATAAAGGGAAGACTTGCTGAAATAATAGTTCTGGATCAATTCTCAAGAAATATGTTCAGAAATGATATAAGAACGTACACTCAGGACAAAATGGCAATAGCCTTGTCGCAGGAAGTTGTTATGCACCCAGAGTATAACTTGCTTTCTGCAGAAGAAAAAAAGTTTATTCTTCTGCCTTTTATGCATTCAGAGTCTATTCCACTGCATGACTGGGCACTAAAGTACTACGAAGAACTTGACGATGGTGGATCGACATTATATTTCGAGAGACTACACAGGGAAGTTTTGGATAAATTCGGTCGTTATCCTTACCAAAATGAAGACTTAGGAAGAGAATCAACTCCCGAAGAATTAGAATATCTTCGGGAGAAAGATGGGAATTTTTACGGATAGCCATATAAAAAAATACCGGTTCATTCAACCGGTATTTTTTTATTGATATTCTATTTTTTCGCCACACTTTCTGCAAATAACAGAATCATTTCCCTTCCACTTTGGAATAGGTCCAGGGTGCCCACAGTGAGGACATCTCAGCATATAAAACCTAACGATAAAGGCAGCTCCAAATAAAACAGAAGCCGTAGAAACAACAAGTTTATTATTCATCCCAACACCCATTACGAGTATAATAACTCCAAGGTTAAAAAATACAATAGTCATACGAGCAGTTGACTTAGAAAGCTTCATTATTATTCCTCCTGACAGAAATTCATCATCTGATACTAAATATACTACATCTTCCGTTTATTTCAAACTCTTTAATCACCAATAATTTAAATGACTGATTTAGATTAATTCGTTTACATCCTCTTATTTTTTAGGTACACTAAAAGTACATTCTAATTTCGAGGTGATTTAATGTCAGTTTTTAGCGAAAGAATAGAAAAATATGCACAGCTGATTGTAAAAATCGGTTTAAACATTAAGCAAGGAGACCCTCTCGTAATATCTGCACCAGTGGACGGTGCCTTTTTTGTGAGGATTATTGCAAAAAAAGCTTATGAACTAGGTTGCTCAGATATTTTTATTAACTGGTCTGACGACTTACTTACAAGACTCAGATATGAAAATGCTCCTTTAGAAGTATTTGAAAATTTTCCAAGATGGAAAGCTGAAGCTCTGGAAGATTACGCAAAAAAAGGCGCTAAGTTTCTCTACCTTTCAGGGGAAGACCCTCAGCTTTTGCAGGGAATTGATACAAAGAAGATATCTGCTCACAACAAGTCCTCAGGAATAGCTCTGAGAGAATATATGAACTATACCATGAATGACATTAACTCCTGGTGTGTCACTGCGATGGCAACTACTAACTGGGCAAAGAGAATCTTCCCAGATAAAAATGATGATGAGGCAGTGTCAATGCTATGGGATGCAATATTTAAGGCAGTCAGGGTGGATTTGGATAATCCCATTGACGAGTGGGAAACACATATCAACACTCTCACTGAAAAAGTCGATTACCTGAACAAAATGGCATTTACCAGACTTCATTATACCTCGAGTAACGGTACAAATCTTGAAATCGAACTCCCTGATGGGCATATATGGGCTGGTGGCAGCAGTGTAAACGCAAAAGAAGAACGTTTTGTTGCAAATATGCCAACGGAAGAAGTATTTACTCTACCTTATAAATATGGAGTCAACGGTATTGTATATAGTACAAAACCATTAAATTATGGAGGCAACCTTATCGAAGATTTTGAAATTACTTTTAAAAATGGAAAGGTAGTCAGCTATCATGCCAATAAAGGGCAGAGTTTATTGAAAGAGTTATTAGATATAGATGAAGGTTCAAAATACCTTGGAGAAGTTGCTTTAGTACCCTTCAGTTCACCAATCGAAAAAGCAGGAATACTGTTTATGAATACTTTGTTTGATGAGAACGCAGCCTGTCATTTGGCATTGGGTAAAGCATATCCAACCTGTATTGAAAATGGCTCATCTATGAGCCTTGACGAACTTGAAATTCATGGAGTAAACGATTCAGTTAGCCACGAAGACTTCATGATTGGAGCTTCAGATTTGACAATTACTGGAACAACTAAATCAGGTGAACAGGTAGAAATATTTAAAAATGGAGAATGGGCTGTGTAATTAATTTTTCGAATTTATCATGATTTTAAATATTTATTTGCAAATATTTGGTAGTATTTACACGTTTTTTTAGTAATTATTTACAATAATAATTGCTTTAATTAAATTTAATTATTTATATATTTAGAATCTTCTATTTTATAATAGAAGATTCTTTTTATTTGATGTATTATATTATAAATTGGTCAGTTTTTATTAAATATTCTAAGGAGGTGTTATTATGAAAGACAGAGTAGATTTAAACTCTGATTTGGGAGAAAGTTTTGGTGCCTATACTATGGGACTGGATTCAGAAGTACTTAAATATGTTTCTTCTGCAAACGTTGCCTGTGGATGGCATGCTGGAGATCCTTTGATTATGGATGAAACAGTAAGGCTCGCAGTTGCCAATTCAGTAGCGATAGGTGCACACCCCGGCTATCCGGACCTAATGGCATTTGGACGAAGGAAAATTGACATTACTCCAAAAGAAGCTCGAAGCTATATGTTATACCAGCTTGGTGCACTTAGTGCTTTTACTGCTGCACATGGAACTAAATTACAACATTTAAAACTCCATGGTGCATTTTATAATACGGCTTGCATCACACCTGAGCTTGCAGATCCAATAGTTGATGCCATTTATGAAGTTGACAAAGACATAATAATAATGGCATTAAGTGGGAGCTACCTTTTGAGCCGTGCTGAGAAAAAGGGTTTAAGAGTTGCACACGAAGTCTTTGCAGACAGAGGGTACAATCCTGATGGAACTCTCGTTAATCGAAAACTTCCTGGTGCAATGATACACGACCAATCTATTGCAATTGCAAGAATCAAACGAATGGTTCGAGAAGGAAAAGTTGTTGCGGTAGACGGTTCAGAAATAAATATTAAAGCTGACTCAATTTGCGTACACGGAGATAATCCAGAAGCAGTTAATTTTGTCAGATCCATAAGAGATAGCTTGGAATCTGATGGTATTACGATAACGAGTATAGGAAACTTTGTATAAAATAATTTATACAATCAATTTATAGGAGGTCACAATATGACTAAAGAAAAGAACAAAAATTTATCTGTCCTTCTTGGTGCAGCGTTCTTAATGGCAACTTCTGCCATTGGCCCTGGGTTCTTAACTCAGACAGCGGTGTTTACGGGACAGTTAAAATCAACTTTTGGATTTGTTATTTTAACATCTGTTATTTTATCTCTAATCGCTCAATTGAACGTTTGGAGAGTAATAGGAATATCAGGACTTAAAGGACAAGAGATTGCCAATAAAGTAGTACCTGGTCTCGGTTACATAGTTGCATTTCTTGTAGCACTGGGTGGATTGGCATTCAACATAGGTAATGTTGGTGGCGCTGCAATGGGATTAAATATAATCTTAGGAGTCGATTTAAGACTAGCAGCCGCAATTTCGGCAATTCTTGCCATTATAATATTTATCTCAAAAGAAGCTGGTAAGGCAATGGATACACTTACGAAAGTACTTGGCGGAATAATGATTTTATTAGTTGCTTATGTTGCAATTACAACTGTTCCACCTGTAGGTGAAGCCATTCACAGAACATTTGTCCCAGAAGAAATTCCAATGCTTGCTATCATTACATTGGTCGGTGGCACTGTAGGAGGATATATCACTTTCTCGGGTGGGCACAGATTAATTGATGCTGGAATATCAGGAAAAGAAAACCTTGATTCAATTAACAGATCTGCATATATGGGAATGATTATTGCTACTATTATGAGAGTGCTTCTTTTCCTTGCTATTCTTGGAGTAGTTTCGAAAGGGTTTGTACTAGACCCAGCTAGCCCTCCAGCATCAGCATTTAAAGAAGCTTCCGGTAATTTGGGATACAAAATATTTGGGCTTGTCATATGGGCAGCTGCTTTAACGTCAATAGTCGGTGCTGCATATACTTCTGTATCCTTTATTTCAACTTTTACAAAAGCTATATCAAATCACTCTAATAAATGGATTATGGGGTTCATCGCTGCTTCTACGTTAATATTTATAACAATTGGTCAACCTGCGAAGCTATTGGTAATTGCAGGTTCACTAAACGGATTAATTCTACCCATAACTCTTGGTGTAATGCTAATGGCATCCACTAAAAAAGATATTGTTGGTGATTATAAGCATCCAAAATGGTTGTACATCGCAGGAATATTGGTAGTAATAATTACAGCTTATCTGGGCGTAAAATCTCTATCAGGACTTAAAGCCCTTTGGAGCTAACAGTAGGTGAAAAAATGTATGAAAATATAAAATTTCTACCATCAGGAGATACTTCTGTAGTAATGGAATTTGGAAATGAGATCAGCCCTGAGATTAATGCAAGAATTAGAAATGTAGTTAACTCGTTAAGCCGAAACAATTGTGATTATATTACAGAAATCATTCCTACCTACAGATCCATACTAGTTATATACGATCCTTTAAAAATAACATATGCTGAACTGACCGAAAATCTTCTGAATTTTGATAAATCTTCAGAAGCTAGCAAATCCAATTCTCTCAGAATTGTCGAAATACCTATAGTCTATGGAGGCGAATACGGACCTGATTTAGAGTTTGTCGCAAATCACACTGGATTGACTTGTGATGAAGTTATAGAAATTCATACTTCACGCGACTATCTTCTCTATATGCTAGGCTTTACACCTGGTTTTGGGTATCTGGGCGGGATGGACGAAAGAATAGCTACGCCAAGACTACAAGTGCCAAGAACAAAGATTCCTAAAGGTTCAACTGGAATAGCAGGTTCACAAACAGGTTTATACCCAATTGATAGTCCTGGCGGATGGCAGCTCATCGGTCGAACCCCAATAAAGCTATACGATCCTACTGACGAACCTCCTGTTCTATTAAGAGCTGGTGATTATGTAAGATTTGTTAGTATTTCAGAAGAAGAGTTTCACAATATTGAGGAACTTGTGAGTAAAGGTTTGTATAAAGTGAATATAATTCTGGATGGGGAGGTCAGAGCCATTGAATAAAATTACTATCAAAAAACCCGGGCTATTTACAACTATCCAGGATAAAGGAAGATGGGGTTACCAGCAGTATGGAATGACTGTAGCTGGCTCTATGGACCAGTTCTCAATGAAAGTAGCTAATTTAATAGTAGGAAACCGCGAAGATGAAGCAGTTATCGAAAGTACCTTTCTTGGTCCAGAAATTGAATTTGGATGTGATGAAATAATATGCATAACCGGAGCTAATATGAAACCACTTCTAAACAAAAAACCTGTTCTAATGTGGACTTCAGTTAAAGTATCTGCTGGTGATATCCTTAGCTTTTCTGGAGCAGTTGATGGAGTTAGATCTTATATCTCTTTCTCTCGAGGATTAGACGTTCCTGTTGTGATGGGTAGTAAATCTACTTTTATCAGAGGCAATTTGGGAGGGCTTAATGGAGGAAAACTCGCTGCAAATGATGAAATTAATCTTGGCGACAAAAAACTATCAGAATATGGAAGTTATTTATCCCGAAATTTTATTCCTATATATGAGAACATTCCTGCTATACGTGTAATAATGGGTCCTCAGGATGATTACTTCACAGATGAAGCTATTGATGTTTTCCTAAATTCTACATTTCAAGTAACTTCAGAGTCAGATAGAATGGGTTACAGACTTGAAGGTCCTAAAATAGAACATAAAAGTGGAGCAGATATTATCTCAGACGGCATAGTTTTTGGCTCAATACAGGTTCCGGGACACGGATCACCTATCATTATGATGAGTGATAGACAAACCACCGGTGGATATACAAAGATTGCAACCGTTATTTCATCAGATTTGCCTATACTCGCTCAAATGGGCCCAGGCTCAAAATTAAATTTCAAAAATATCAGTCTGGAAGAATCACATATTTTATACAAGGAACAAATAGAAAACATGAACCAAATACAACAATCTTTAATTAAGGACAGGTTCGAATTTAATAACGAGAGAAATCTCATTCTAAGTATTGGCAGCTCAACTTTCAATGTAAAAGTAAATGAAATAGAGCTTTAACACGAATGAAGCACCCAGAGTCAAAATGGGTGCTTCATTTATTTTGTCTTTTCTATGATTACTTACAGTCCAAAAAATCTCATAATAGGTCCTTCAAAAGCTTGAATCACTTCTATTAATATTAGTAAAATAACAATTATCTCCAGGTATTTAGACGTTTTAGAGTGTTGAAGTTCTGCTATAACTTTCGCAGTATCTAACAATGCTTCTATCTTTGCGTTGAACTTCACATATCTATCATCCAGTTCATAGAGCTCTGCCATTTCATCAAAGAACTCTTCTGCTTCCCTTTCTTTCCATGTTATAGACGGCTTATCCAGCATCATGATGTAAGATATAGTTGTGTGTTTAAATGCCAGTATTTTCCCAATGGAAGATACTGTTTTCTTTTCACTTGTTCTAATTTTACCATTTCTTAAACACACAACAGTTGCTTCAATCTCATCAAATACCCTGTCGACACTATGCTCAATAATTTCCAGAGCAACAGACTTTGCGAGGACAAGAGCTGTCATATCAATATTAAACTTTCTGACAGAACTAGTAGTATACTGCAGAAACTCTATTTCGCTTTCTTGAATTTCTGTATCCTCTACCAAAGTATATACTTCGCTTTCACCATATATGATGTCTGGATTAACACTCTTTATGCTTCCTGGTATCTTTTTTATTTCCTCAATAAATTCTTGCATCTCACCGTCATTATAATTAATAAACACAATTACGCCAAAGTGATAAATATAGACAGCTTTTCCCAATGACCCGTTCGCTTTTATAATGAGTGGCTCTTCCCACTTAAATTTCTTGGAAATACCAAGACTCAAACTGATTTCAGCTATATTAAATTCACTGCAAATTCCAATTGCTACAAATCTGTATTTCATAATTTCTTTATCTATTTCGTCACTACTATTCATGATGTGCCTCCATATACTTACCTCTGACTGATTCCAGATCTTTAACTACATATGTCGGCAAAGCAAAACATCCCACATGTAAGTCCGAATTATAGTATCTGGTATCTAGCCCAAAAGATTCCCATTTATTTCTTTGGTGGTCTTTTACTGGATCCAATCCTTTACTGGCAAAACCAAACAACCAGTGTCCACTTGCATATGTGGGCATATGGTATTGATATACCTTAGCAACAGGAAAAACTTTTGTAATTTTTTCATGAGCTCTTTTCATCTCATGAGCATCTTTTGGAAAATATGGACTTTCATGCTGATTTATCAAAATCCCATTTCCGTTTAATGCATCGTAACAATCAGAATAAAACTCATTTGTAAAGAGTCCTTCTCCAGGCCCAATCGGATCTGTAGAATCGACGAGAATAATATCGTACTCATTTTTCTTCCACTTTACAAATTCTATTCCATCTACATAGTGATGCTCTACTCGTGGATCATCAAGCTTATGAGAGGTTTGCGGTAGAAATTCTTTGCAAAGCTCAACGACTTTTTCGTCAATTTCTACAAAATCTATATGTTCAATGTGATTATACCTGGTCAACTCTCTAACTGTACCACCATCTCCTCCGCCGATTACAAGAATTCTCTTTGCCTCTGGGTTTACTGCCATAGGCACGTGGACTATCATATCATGATATATGAATTCATCTTTTTCGTTTACCATCATGTAACCATCCAGTGTAAAGAATCTTCCAAAATCATAGGAATCAAAGAAAGCAATTTCCTGGAATGGAGTTTTCTCAGAGTATATCTGTTTCTTTATTTTTATCTTAAACTCACAGGTTTCAGTGTTCTTTTCGCCGAACCAAAGCTCCATTAAATCACTCCTTAATAATCCACACCATAGTTTCTTCCGTAATATATCTCGTGCATCTCTTCATTGAGTTTGGCAAGAATACGTTTCTTTTGGTCTTCAGTCAGATTTTCTTCTTTAATTTCTAAAAGATAATTATCCAGTACAAGTTCTTTCAACATCATCTTAGTATGAAATATATTCTCATGATACACGTTAACATCTATGCTATTATATCTGTCGAGTTTTTCTTTTGAAATATAATCCTGAATTGAATTGATTTTGTGATCTTTAAAATGCTTCCTTCCATCAATATCTCTAGTAAAGCCACGAATTCTATAATCGCAGATTACTATATCAGAGTCAAAACTGTCATAGAGATAGTCTAAAGCCTTAAGAGGAGAAATCTCTCCACAAGTTGATACATCCAAATCGACTCTGAAAGTCATTATCCCTTTGTCAGGGTGGTACTCAGGATAAGTATGGACACTTATATGACTTTTATCAAGATGCCCAATGACATTTCTTGGAGTAGCAATTATATCTCCAAGGTTGCACGATGGATCTACGCTTGTATTTTGCAGTTTTTCCTCAGTTATAAGTAAGTTGACACTTGCCCCCTGAGGTTCATAATCCTGTTTTGCAATGTTCAAAAGATTTGCACCAATTATCCTGGTAATCTCTACAAGAATTTCTGTAAGCCTGGTCGAATTGTACTGTTCATCGATATATTCGATGTACTTTTTCTTATCTTCTGGTGTCACTGCATAACATACGTCGTAAATATTGAAGCTAAGTGTTTTAGTCAGGTTGTTAAATCCAAACAATTCAAGTTTTTGCATTTCTCAATCCTCTCAAAAATTATTTTATTGAATTAAGTTACAGCATATTTCCCCTCAACATTTTTCTTAAATGAAATTCTAGAGAGAATATATCTGCTAAATAAGTCCAACGCCATAGCAATCCAAATCCAGTAGAGTTTTGCCTCTAAGAAATATGCCAGAAAAATAACCAGTGGAATCCTTATAAACCACACTCCAACTATAGTAGTCATCATTGGCACATTTGGATGCCCTGCTCCTCTTAAAGCTCCGTTATAAAGCCCTGCCAGGTTCTGTGGAAGTTGTGATACTCCCATAACTATTAAGTACATTTTGCCAATCTCAATCATCGAGACGTCATCGGTAAGTACCCTCATCACAAGCCCTGGGATAAATACAAGTGCTGATGCCATTAACAGAGTTATTCCCACGACCATTTTCCATAATTCATTCATATAAGTTCGAGATTGTTTAAAGTCGTTCGCGCCTAACTGCTGCCCTATGAATGCAGTTGCAGCTATTGAAAAGCCTGCAGCTGGCATGTACGAAATCGCCTCAGCCTGCAACCCTAACTGATAAGATGCATACGCTGTCTCCCCGTATGTGAGCACTGCCTTTGTCAGTATAACAGACGACAACTGCCACATGAGCATTTCCATAGCAGATGGAAATCCATACCTAATGAGTTCCTTAATTGATGTTCCATTTACCAGAAGCTGTCTGTTGCTTAAAAGTTTTAGTTTTTTAGCTGTAATCCCAAGAGTTACGATGCTGAACAGCGCAGCTCCTAGCTGAGCCAGTCCAAACGCGTAAGCTGCACCTTTTATCCCCAGTGCTGGAAAACCCATGTTGCCAAATATTAATAAATAACTCAATATTATATTTACTGCGTTCATAATTCCAACAGCATACATCGGTGTTTTCGAATTTGTCATACCCTGAAATATACCAGCAGAAAAAACCACTATTGCCATAAAAGGAATGCTCAAAGACACTATCTTCGTAAACATCAGAGCATCTGCCACAAGGCCTTCTCCACTACTTAAAAATCCAATTAAATATACGGCAAATCTATAGACAATTTGCTGCACAACAAGAGCAAATGCAACTACTGACATCAAGCCCTCAGCCATTAGCTTAAGTATACCAGTGTAATCTTCTGAGCCGTAGTATCTTGAAATTGCTGCTGAAGCGCCAATTCCAACTCCTCGAAATATTGACCACGCCATCCTGAATATTATATTTCCTATGCCTACTGCTCCAACTGCAGCAGCATCAAGCCTTCCCATAAATGCCATGGTCACAGTTCCTGCTATCATCTGAAGCAGGTTCTCGCTGGTTATTGGAATTATCATCCCAAGAATTTTCTTTCTTATGTCTTTAATCTCGTTAGCTTCCATTTTAGTCTCCAGGTTATATTATGTAATTTGCAGATTGAATCGGTATCTTTCAAAGTAATTATACGTTAGTGACCACGATAAATCAATTATTATCAACAGGCGCATAAGTACTCCAGGTACAGTCGTCTACTACAACACAGATGTTTCGGACTTTACCAGGTTGATAATGTAAATCGTTTATTATATAATGAATTTGGAATTTCTGCAGACAGATGGTCAGATGTGAATTGCAAAGGAGAAGTATATGATTAAGAGATCACTTTACAGAGGGATGTACACTGTGTCAACTGGATTTCTGGCTTTTATGATTGCCTGGCCTATTATCCAAAGCAGAAGAATTGACGTAACACTTATCGACGATGCCAGCGCTGTCCTGTTCTGGTTAATCGGGTTTGTACTTATGTTTACTAAAAAGTACTATAGAGTTGGAATGTTCTTTGCGTTCTTTCCAATCTTGTTCATATTATTTGCAATAATTTTTTAAGCCGGGCACTCGCCCGGCTCTCTTTAATTTATCCTGATTTTGTTCTTTAATACATTCCATAGTATTATAGCTGAAAATGCACCAAACAGCCCTTGCATTGCATTCGCAGGGAAGTTTACGATTGCAGCTTTAGCTCCATACATAAATATTTCTGCAAAATAATACCCCGAAGCCATAACCAAAGCCCCAACTAGTGGTGGTATAAACTTCATCTTCTTACCCCATGAAGTCTCCAATAGTAAACCAGCTATAAATCCTTCCAAGCCTTTTACAACTAACGTTATAGGTGCATATGCACCCCATCCCAACAATATATCTGCAATTGCTGAACCAATACCACCTACTACAAATCCTGCTTTTTTCCCATACATAAATGCTGCCATAAATACAACCATGTCTCCAAGGTTTAGGTAACCGTAGGCGGTAGGAGTTGGAATCTGAACTACCATAGTCATTACAGTCGTAAGAGCCATTAATAAGGCATAAATCACAAGTCTTCTTGAATCTTTCATGGTCATCACTCCTTAATTGTATCGTTACACTTGAGTTGTATGTTGTTAGTGTATCTATTTTTATAATAACACTTCGTATTGATAATTGCAAGTGTATTTATCGCGCCAGATTTTAGCTGGTATTGTGCAATTGTAAATTCAAATGTATAATTGAGATATAACGACTGGAGGACTGTAATATGAAAAATTATACAAAAGGGATAATCCTTGTACTCATCTCAGCTTTGGCATTTAGCTTTCTTCCAATTTTTATAGTCTTTGCATATGAAGGCGGAATAGATACGAGTACTCTTCTTATTATTAGATTTCTGACGGCATCAGCCATTTTTTTTGGCTACCTAAAATTGACTGGTCAGAACATAAAGCTGATTAAAGATGACCTTTTTAAGTTTTTTCTTTTAGGCGTGTTTGGGTACACTCTTCAGAGCAGATTCTTTTTCTCTGCACTGCACTATGTTACACCGGCCATTGCCAGCATGTTCCTCTATACTTATCCGATACTTGTAAGTATAATTACATATTTCATAGACAAGGAAAAGCCCACTGCCAGGCTAATACAGGCGATTGCCATTTCCACTATTGGACTGGTTATGATAATGGGATTATCCATGGGTGCAGTCAATTTCATCGGAGTTGGTTTCGCCCTTTTAGCTTCTCTCGTTTATTCAGTCTACATAGTGTCAAGCAATCGTTTGATTAAACGGATATCTCCAGTGCTTGCAAGCTCTTATATAGCACTGTTCTCTGCATTGGGAACTCTGATTTTAGCAACTTTTACAGGTGGCTTCAACTTCAATTTTGCACCATCTGCATGGATTTATGCTTTTTTAATAGCCATAATATGCTCTGTAGTAGCCATGATTACATTCTTTAAGGGTATGGAGTACATTGGGCCAACCAAGACTTCAATTATAAGCCTTATGGAAGCCGTTTTTACTGTAGTCCTTTCTGCTGTAATTCTTCAGCAGTATTTAACTCTATGGCAGGTAATTGGCGGTATGGGAGTATTATTTGGCGCTTATTTGGTAGCAAAAGCTTAATAAATATTGGGAGGTATAAAAATGGACAAAGAAAAATTTGTACCTGAAATTACATCAAAGCTCAGAGGGCGTTCTGTCATTGTGCCAGAAGTCATATACAAAGCGAGCGGCATCAAAATACTTGGAACTAGAATAAAATCACTTCTGTTCTCAACAGATGTTGCAATTATCAAAAACACAAATGCAGGTTCTATAATCGCTGTTTATCCCTTCACTCCTCAGCTGTCGATATCCCACGCAATACTGGAAGTTGCCAGTGTTCCCGTGTTTATAGGGGTTGGTGGCGGACTTACAACTGGTGCCAGATCCATACAGATAGCCATGCAAGCGGAGCTTTTAGGAGCTTATGGAGTTGTGGTAAACGCACCTATGCAAAATGAGGTTATAAGAGAAATGAAAGAAATGTTAGACATACCAATTATTGCAACAGTTGCTTCATTAAACGACGACTACAAAGGCAAAGTCGAAGCTGGTGTAAGCATATTGAACATCTCAGGCGGAGCGGCAACTACAGAAATGGTTCGAACAATAAGAAACGAATTTGGACCTGAGTTCCCGATTATCGCAACAGGCGGTCCTACAGATGAGAGCATCTTGAGAACGATAGAAGCTGGAGCAAATGCAATAACCTATACCCCTCCTTCAACCGGAGAGATATTTGCGGATATTATGAAGAAATATAGGAACGAGTTATAAAAAAGACCCCTACACAGGGGTCTTTTTATATTAGAATAGAATTTCATGCATAATATAATTGGGGAACATCTATGAAAACACAGGTATTTCTGATGGTAACAAACGGGCATCAGTCATTTTTGCAAACCACTATCTGATTTCTCACGGAGGTGGTTTCCTAGTAATTCCCGAAAAGAAAGTATCAGAATTCAAAAGATTACTTGTTAAATATTATGGGGGTGAGGATTCATTTAGGAAAGATTAATGTATATCACAACTTAGAGTACAAACCCCATTTGAGAAAGAACAACAGAATAAAGTCAATTCATTCATCCTTTTTTTTTGGAAACGGGAGAACGACAAGATTAAAGAATCTAGTCTTTCCTATCCACCGGAATTGGAAAGACCATTTCGGTAATATATCCTGCTCTTAAGACAATAGGCGAAAATACCGCAGAGAAAATATTCTATCTGACAGCAAAGACTCTTACCAGGGAAATACCTGTCTTTTCAATGAGCATGCTAAAAGACAGAGGGCTGAGAGCCAAGACGCTTGTTATTACTGCAAAGGAAAAAATATGCCTCAACGAAGAAGTTAAGTGTAATCCAAGGGATTGCCCCTACGCAAAGGGACATTTTGACAGAGTGAATGACGCTATAATCGACATATTTGAAAGTGAAGACATGTTCACCAGAGATACTATAGTCAGCTATTCGCAAAAACACCGCGTTTGCCCATTTGAATATCAGCTTGACATGAGCCTTTGGTCAGATGCCGTGATTTGTGATTATAATTATGTTTTCGATCCGCAGGTATACCTTAAGAGATTTTTTGACGTTGAGAACGGAGATTATGTGTTCCTGATAGACGAGGCACATAACCTGGTGGACAGGTCCAGAGAAATGTTTTCAGCTGATTTGGATAAAAATACTTTAGCAGAAATAAAGCCTTTGATAAAGGAGAAAGTACCAAAGCTCTTTAAGGCGCTTAACAGTGTGATTAAAGTGTTAAATGGAGAAAAAGACAGGGTAGGAATATCAGAAGGTTGTTATCAAAAGGAAGAATTGACTGAACTGTATTTTCCAATTAAAAAAATACTCACTCTTATGGAAGAGTACCTTACTATGCACAGGGAAGAAGAGGGCTACGACAAAGTTTTAGAGCTTTATTTCAGTCTTCTAAGCTTTATTAAGATATCAGATTTGTATGATGATACTTTTGTTACCACTTTGAAAAAGGAAGATAAGAATATACACTTAAGGCTGTATTGTGTTGATGCATCGAGGTTATTGAGGCAGGCCGTTGAAAGAGGTAGAAGCGCAATATTTTTCTCTGCCACTCTAACTCCAATGGATTATTATATGTACCTGCTGGGAGGCTCTGAAGGTGATTATCACATAAGGCTTAGGTCTCCATTTCCAAGAGAAAATCTGCTCTTGATCGTACAAGATGGGATATCAACCAGATACAGGCACAGAGCAGATACATATGACGATATAAGCAGGCGAATATATAATTTTGTAGAATCTAAAACTGGCAATTATTTCGTGTTCTTTCCTTCTTATGCATATATGAACAGCGTGTTTGAATTGTTCGTAGAAAAGTATCCAAATATAAATGCAGTGATACAGCAAGGAGACATGAATGAGAAACAGAGAGAAACATTCCTTGCAAATTTTCACCTGGAGGATAATCTGGTGGCATTTGCAGTTCTTGGAGGAAATTTCTCCGAAGGGATAGACCTGGCGGGAGACAGGCTTATAGGTGCAGTAATCGTAGGAGTCGGGCTCCCTCAGATTGGTTTTGAAAGAAATATTATCAGAGATTACTTCAATGAAGTTCTTAATGATGGGTACAATTATGCCTACGTATACCCTGGCATGAACAAGATACTTCAGGCAGCAGGAAGGGTTATTAGAACTGAAGATGATAAAGGAGCAATACTTTTAATCGATGACAGATATCTCACCAGGCAGTACCGACAATTGATGCCGCAAGAATGGAAAGGCTACCAAACTGTAACAAGTGAAACTGCATTATCTGATTTCCTACATGAGTTTTGGAAATAAATCTGATTTTCAATGTAATCTTGACATAAAAAATCAAATATGGTAATTTTTAATTAGCACTTGAGGCATGAGAGTGCTAATTTTGTTCTAAGACAGGAGTTGAAATTAATGGAGAAAAAGGAATTTCAAGCGGAGTCCAGGCGATTGCTGGATTTGATGATCAATTCAATTTACACTCACAAAGAGATATTTCTACGAGAGCTGATTTCAAATGCATCTGACGCTATTGATAAAATATATTACAAAGCTCTCACAGATGACAGCATTCAGTTTAATAAAGATGACTACTATATAAAGTTAGATTTTGACAAGGACACTCGAATGCTGAAGATTGCAGACACTGGTATAGGAATGACCAGAGAAGAGCTTGAAGACAACCTTGGGACTATTGCAAAGAGTGGATCTTTCCAGTTCAAGAAGGAAGTAGATCTTAAAGATGGATATGATATAATTGGGCAATTTGGCGTAGGATTCTATTCTGCATTTATGGTTGCAGACCGTGTAGAGGTAATCTCAAAAGCCTTTGGAGAAGAATCAGCATGGAAATGGACTTCTGAAGGAGCAGAAGGCTATACAATTGAGCCTTGGGAAAAAGAATCTTTTGGAACAATCATTTCTCTTACATTGAAAGAAAATACAGAAGATGAAGATTATGATAAATATTTAGAAGAATACACTCTTAAGTCAATCGTCAAGAAGTATTCAGATTTTATTAGATATCCCATCAGGATGGAAGTTTCAGATTATCGAAAAAAAGAAGACTCAGATGATTATGAAACTGTGATGGAAGAAAAGACTATCAACAGCATGATCCCAATTTGGAGAAAGAATAAGAACGAGCTGACTGATGAGGATTATATCAATTTTTACTCAGAGAAACACTTTGGGTTTGATAAACCTGTAAAATGGTCTCATATTAGTATTGACGGAGCAGTAAGATATGATGCAATCCTTTATATACCAGAAAATGTACCCTTCGACTATTACACTAGAGAATATGAAAAAGGACTAGAACTCTATTCCAGTGGAGTTCTGATTATGAATAAGGCTTCCGAATTATTGCCTGATTACTTTAGCTTTGTAAAAGGTGTCGTGGATTCAGAGGATCTTTCCTTAAATATATCCAGAGAAATGCTTCAGCACGACAGACAACTTAAGCTGATGGCAAAGAAAATTGAAGAGAAAATTAAAGATGAATTGCTTTTGATGCTTAAGGACGAAAGAGAGAAGTACGAGGAGTTCTTTGAAAACTTCGGAAAACAGCTAAAGTATGGTGTGTACTCCGACTTTGGAATGAACAAAGAAAAACTTGAAGACCTTTTAATGTTCAGGTCATCAAAGGACAACCAGCTTGTAACTTTAGGTGAATACGTTGAACGTATGAGTGAAAATCAGCCCTACATCTATTATGCAACAGGTGATTCAGTGGATAGGCTTGAGAAATTGCCCCAGACTGAGATGTTAAAGGATAAAGGATTTGAAATTCTTTATTTTACAGATGAAGTTGATGAATTTGCCATAAAGATGATTCCTCAATACAAAGAAAAAGAATTTAGAAATGTATCTGGAAGCGATCTGGGTTTTGAGGAAGAAGATAAGGTCGAAAATGAAGAAGTTGATAAAGAACTTTTTGAGGATATGAAAGAAATCTTGGGAGATAAGGTTAAATCGGTCAGAATATCTAAGAGATTAAAAACGCATCCAGTATGTTTTGCCAGCGAAGGCGAAATATCTATAGAGATGGAAAAAATTCTGAAGTCAATGCCTCAGGGAGAGGATGTGCAAGCCGAAAAGATTCTTGAATTGAATCAGAATCACCCGATATTTGATAAACTTAAGCAAGCACAAAATGGTGATAGAGATAAATTCAAATTGTACACCGAACTTTTATACGATCAGGCAAGATTAATAGAAGGTCTTCCTCTTGAAGATCCAATTGCTTTTGCTGACAAAATAGCTAAGTTAATGTAAATTGAAAATAATAGTTTACAAAAATTCTTTTTCGTGCTATTATAGTCACTAATAGTTTAATATGCTAACGCGATGATAGGAAAGAGTAATCAGAGTAATGCTAATAGAGAGTGCATGTTTGGTGGAAATGCGCAGCTAGAACTATGATGAACACATCCTTGAGCTGGTCGGTGAACCCTTTAAAAGGTAGTAGCTGGATTCGGGACTCGCACCCGTTATAGTGCAAGGGTATTATAATGTACCTGATGAGGACGATGTCGTGAGGCATCGTCGAATAGAGGTGGAACCACGGGAATAACTCTCGTCCTCTAGCGTAAGAGCTGGAGGGCGGGAGTTTTTTATCTTCCTGAAAGCAAAATAAACTATAGAAAAAGGAGATTGGAAGAAATGATGAAAAGAAAAGTTGTATTAATGGTGGTAGCAGTATTGGTACTTATGTCAATAGCAACGGGGTGTTCAACAAATACTCCGCAGTCTGGAGAGACTGTAACTTATGTAATGGGACTCGATGATACCTTTGCGCCTATGGGATTTAGAAATGAAAAGGGCGAACTAGTGGGATTTGATGTAGACCTGGCAACTGAAGTAGCTAATAGAAACGGATGGGAAATCAAGTTTCAGCCAATAGACTGGTCTATGAAGGAAACAGAGTTAAATGCAGGAAACATCGATTTCATATGGAATGGATATACAATCACAGATGAGAGAAAAGAAAAAGTAAATTTCACTGAACCCTATCTTGCAAATGCACAAATCATTGTAACTATGGCCAATTCGGATGTAAATACTATTTCAGACTTGGCGGGCAAGGCAGTTGCAACCCAGGCAGAATCCAGTTCGCTTGATGCTGCCAGAGCTCAGGAAGGTCTGATTGAAAGCTTGAAAGATGGAAAGCTTATAGAGTATGCAACCTTTAACGAGGTTTTCAACGACCTGGAATCCGGAAGAACTGATGCAATTATAGTAGACGAGGTACTTGCGCGTTATTACATGGGGAACAAGGGAGCAGAATCCTATAGAGTACTTATAGAAAATCTAGGGCCTGAGGAATTTGGAATAGGTGTTAGAAAAGATGATACTCAACTTTTAAGCGGTCTTAATGCGACGCTTAAGACAATGAAGGAAGACGGAACATACGATGAGATTTACGGGAAATGGTTCGCAAAATAGTAAGATGAAATAATAGTTTGTAAAGGATGTTATTATGAAAGTAATTGAAATGCTTTTACCAATGACAATTGAAGGTCTTAAGGTAACTCTTGGGGTATTCGCAGTTACGCTAGCATTTTCTCTGCCACTGGCGGTAATAGTAGCTTTGTTGAGGCGTTCAAAGAACAGGGCAATATCTACTGTGACTGCAGGCTACATTTACGTTATGAGAGGGACGCCTCTGTTGCTCCAGTTGATGTTCATATTTTTTGGATATCACTTCGTTCCTGTCATTGGGTACGCATTTAGCAGATTCCAGGCTATATATATTGCCTTTATACTCAACTACACTGCATATTTTGCTGAAATATTTAGAGGTGGCATAAACTCAATAGATATTGGACAGTATGAGGCAGCAGAGGTTTTAGGACTTAGCAGACCGTTTGCTTTTATTAAGATCATTCTCCCCCAGGTAATTAAAACTGTACTTCCATCAGTAGGAAATGAAGTTATTACACTGGTGAAGGATACTTCTCTGGTATATATACTTGGAGCCAGTGACATACTTAAAGCAGCAAAATCAGTTTCGAATGTATATTCTACTTTTTCTCCATATATCATTATTGCTTTGGTATACCTTCTGATTATTGCAATACTCACAAAGATATTGGCGTCAGTTGAAAGACGGTACAATTACTACAGATAGGAGGTCTTTATGAGCGTAATAGTTGAAAACATAAGTAAGGCCTTCGGTAGTGTGAAGGTATTTGAAGACATTTCATTTAGAGTAGAGCCCGGAGAGATAGTTTGTATAAAGGGAAAATCTGGGGAAGGCAAGACAACACTTCTTAGATGTCTTAACAACCTGGAGACTGTCGACAAAGGAAGTATTGTCATTGATGGCCTTGATATTACTAAAGTTAAAGATGGAAGAGAAACGGGGAAGAAAATTGGGCTTGTATTTCAAAACTACAATTTATTCCCACACATGAGTGTTATGGAAAATCTGTCTATTGCACCTAAATTTTTGAAGACTGGTACTGACGAAGAGATATCTTTAAAAGCCAGAGAGCTTTTGAGTACATTAGAAATATCTGACAAAGAGAATGTGTACCCATATCAGCTTTCGGGAGGACAAAAACAGAGGGTAGCAATAGCCAGGGCTTGTATGCTGGAGCCTTCAGTATTGTGCTTCGACGAACCTACATCGGCTCTGGATACTGAGACCACTAGACAGATATCTTCAGTTATTAGAACTCTCGCAGCAACGGGGATGTCCATTCTGATAGTGACTCATGACGAGAAGTTTGTCGAAGAAATTGCTGAAAGAGTAATTAAGATGCAAGGCGGAAAAATTGAAGAAGAATTATAATTGTCAAATGCCACAGATTATTGGAAGTCTGTGGCATTTGCTGGTTATATAACGCTACTCAATGTGATAGAATAATCCCAAGGAGTGAGTTGTCCTATGGATGTACAATATATAAAGAAGAGGTACAAGTCTTTTAAAAGCATAGAATTTGAAGAGTACTTTTCAGAAATAGGACAAAGCATAGAAGATGGCTGCTATTTTGGTGATGGCTGGAAAGTATGCATTGGGAAAGATGAAATTTCTTCAAAAAGTCCTTTTTTCTTTAACGAGGTCGATATTGAGCTTTGGTTGAGAGAGGATATAAAAGAAGAATTTTTAAAAACACTCATGATGAGATTTCTTAGAGGTGGCGGTTAATGCGGGTTTTGAGTATACTATATATCAAAAGGGTATAATTTTTTAAATATGTTTTTTTTAGAACCGCTTCAATTTGAGGGGGAGGGTGCCGTGATTGACAAGAATGTAAAAAATGAGATTACCGGTAAGCTTACAATGGAAGAATTGTCGCTATTTTCGTACCAGCTTTCAGTCATTATGAAATCAGGAGTTCCGTATCTAGAAGGGTTGGAACTGATGAAAAATGAACTTGAAGGCGGAACGTTAAAGCAGTTGGCAGAAAGACTTTATGAAGATGTTAAGGATGGGAAAAAGCTGCACGAATCAATGGCTGGAACTGAGATTTTTCCGCAGTACTTTGTTCAGATGACAGAAATTGCCGAAAAGGCAGGTATGCTTGACGTAGAGATGGAAAGGCTCAGCAGGTTTTATGAAAAGCAGGAGGCTCTTAGGTACAAGGTTAGGAGTGCGCTAGTGTACCCGATTATCCTGTTCGTATTGATGGCAGCTGTTCTTGCACTCTTGGTACTTAAGGTTTTCCCTGTATTTCAAAATGTTCTTGCATCACTGGGAGGAAATTTGCCAGCGAGTTCAAGTGCACTTTTTGGTGTGATTAAAACCATGCAGCAGGCAGCTTTGTGGATAATGGCTGCAGTAGCAGCAATTTTGGCAGGGCTGTTGTTCTATACTAGAAGTGATAAAGGTGGCACCTGGTTTGACTCATATAAATTGGAGTCAAAGACATTGGGCAATTTCTATAAAAAGCTAGTTGCTCTGAGGTTTTCACAAGGTATGTCCATGATGGTAAGAGCTGGAATTCCATTTGAGGATGCCATTGCAATGTCTGCACCACTTACAGGAAATAGATTCGCTGAACAAAAACTTCAGGAGGCACAGAATAAACTTCATCACGGAGATCCCATACCTGATTCTATTGAATCAGCAGGAGTTTTCCCGAGCTTATTTAATCAGATGCTTCGGATAGGCGTAAAATCAGGGCAGGTAGATTCTACACTTGAAAAACTGTCGGAAATATATGAAACAGAACTTGATAGGGCTGCAGCAAAGCTGACATCGTCAATCGAGCCAGCACTTGTTATAGTTCTATCTGTAGTAATAGGTATTATTTTGTTGACTGTGATGCTTCCAATGATTCAGATTATGTCCTCCATTGGATAACCGGGAGGTGTAGTAATGAAAAAAGCATTCAAAACCTTTGGAATACAGGAAATATTAATAATCGTTGTATTTTTAATAATTTTTGTCTCAGCAGTAAGAACAATCGACAGCTTCTCAGAAAGAAAAAGTGAGGATGCAACGGTAGTACTTGAAGAGGCACTAATGAAGGCATCTGTACAGTGCTATGCTCTAGAAGGCGGATATCCTCCCAATCTGGACTACTTAAGCGACAATTACGGCATAATACTGGATAAAGAGCAATACTTCTATCATTACGATATACAAGGTTCGAACATCGCACCTAATATTGTAGTTATAAAAAGGTAGGTGAATAGGATGAGAAAAGACAAAGGCAAAGCTTCATATGAGGTAATCTTTGCAATGCTGTTACTTATCCTGTTTTCTGTTGCGACATTAACTCTGGTTTCAAGTGGAACAGATGCATACATCACTACAGAAGCCAGGAGTAATTCCAACTCTGAAATGAGAATAGCCTCGTCTTACATCTACACAAAAACCCGACAAAACATGGAGCGAGGCTCGATATATATCGATTCCTCGTATCAGGTAGATGGGAACTGCCTCGTAATTTCACAGATTATAGAGGGCTCCCTTTACGAGACAATAATCTTTGTCCATGAAGGAATGTTAAGGGAAACTCTTATACAGGTAGGAACAGAATTTGATCCTGATTCAAGTTTTGAAATAGCAAAGATTGACAAACTAGAGCTGACAGAGAGTGAAAAAGGCTTAAGTTTCACACTTATAAGCAATACTTCGGAGGGAAGAAATTCTGTAGATGGATTTATATCTACTCTGTAGGTTAAAGGGGAAGAGAAATATGCCGATATTTCATATAAGAAATAGAATATTAAAACATAGAAGAGGATTTACCCTGGTGGAACTCGTCGTATCTGTGGGAACCCTTGCAATTGCAGGGGTCATAATGATACAGGTATTTATGGGAGCTAAAGGAGCTGCTCAGCGTGCAGAAGATCTGGACAGGAGCGTTTTTCTATCAAACAGGATTATTGAGTCTGTTAAGTCTGAAAGATGGGATGATCCTCCTTTAAGTGCGATGAAAACCAATGTAGATATCCCGGGTGACACTGGCTATGTTATAACAAAGACGGGTTATTATGATGCTGAAATGAACAGTATCAGAGAGCCGGAGGAGTTAAGAACATTTGAAACAACTGTGACAATGAGAAGTGAAGATTCTGTCGAAAATGGTAAGACTTTGTTGTATATAGACGTTGAAATTGTGCGGCTGGAGCCATATTATAGTACAAAGGTTGAAAAGCCTGTTGTTTACAGTGTTGATACAAAAGTATACATAGATACTCCCGTGGAGGTGATTCATCCATGAGAGCTATGAGAAATAGAAAAGGAAGCTCAAGTGTACTTGTCATATTGACATTCCTACTATTGATGGTATTCGCAGTACTTGCAATGGCATCGTCATTTGCCGATTTTCGATTAGCATCAAAGAATGCAAAGTGGACTTCAGATTATTATCAGCTTGAGGGAGAAGCACAGGAATTCACCATGAAGCTGGATGAAATAGCACATGAATTGAGGAACCAAGATATTATTCAAGTAATGAATAGAATTGACAGTGAGTTTCCTGGTGTAATTACAGAAGAATTTCCAGGAGGGGTTCGAGTAACCAGAATATTAGATAACGGGGCTGGCTTAAGGATGATGACAGAACATGAATTGTACGAACTGGATAGGCAGAATTTCTCAGTTCGCACAATGAAAGTAGTTCCCGAAGAATTCCAATACGAAGATACAATCATGTTTGAGGATATGGAGGTAATAGAAGAATGATAGAGCTTAACGACCTGCTTACCCAGGCTGTCAGAAGAAATGCATCAGATGTATTTATCACAGTCGGAGTGCCTCCTACATTTAAAATAGACGGCAAATTAAGCCAGCTTGATCATCCTATATTAAATCAGGAGGATACTGAGAGATTTGTCAGGAGTCTGTTCACAAGAGAAGATTACTACCAGGACTTCATCGAAAATGGAGATAAAGACTTTTCGATCTCTCTAAGTGGAGTCGGTCGGTTCAGAGTCGTAGTATATTATCAAAGAAGCTCGATGGCAGCAGCCATAAGAGTGCTAAATTTTATACAGGATGGACCAGAGGACTTGCGAATTCCACAGGCAGTGCTGGATTTTCATAAGAGGGCAAAAGGGCTCGTACTTGTGACTGGTCCAACTGGGAGTGGAAAGTCTACTACTCTTTCTAAAATAATTGACCTTATAAATAGAAACCGATCCTGTCATATAATAACTCTTGAAGACCCGATAGAATACCTGCATAAACACGACATGAGTATAGTAGATCAGAGAGAAATAGGACAGGATGCAAAGAGCTTCAGTCAGGCGCTTAGGTCAGCTATGAGGCAGGCTCCTGATGTAATTTTAATAGGTGAAATGAGAGATCACGAAACTATTTCAGCAGCTCTTACAGCCGCTGAAACAGGGCATCTTGTTTTTTCAACGCTTCATACCCTAGGAGCAGCTAAGACTATAGACCGTATAGTCGACATATTCCCTGCAAATCAGCAACAACAGATTAGGGTCCAGCTTTCGACTGTGTTGCAGGCAGTTGTAACTCAGCAGTTGATTTCATCAGATAAACTTGGAAGAGTGCCTGCTTTTGAAATAATGCTAGCCAACCCGGCCATAAGAAACCTAATCAGAGAAGGAAAGGTTCCACAAATTGATGCAGCAATTCAGACGGGCAGGGCAGAGGGCATGATGAGCATGGATATGGATCTTGCTAGACTATATAACGAAGGACTTATCAATAAGGATGATGCATACCAGTATTGTCTGAATCCCGATGTCCTTTCAAGATACGTAAATCAGTAAAGGAATGACAAACAACAACAGGAGTGTTGGCAATGAGAAGGTTTGCAGTTCTGTTAATCATACTGTCAATAATATTGATACCGGCTATATCTACAGCCAGCTCCTACGATGGCACATACAGTGCTTGGGCCGAACAGGAGCTAAAGACAGCTGAAGGGTATGGCCTTACTTTTCCTGCCGTAATGTCGCAGTTTAAAAAAGATATTACCCGAGAAGAATTTTCTGCCCTTGCAGTAAAGCTATATGAAAAATTGACAGGTAAGACTGCAACAGCAGCTGTAAATCCATTTACTGACACTAAAAATACAGAAGTGCTGAAAGCATTTCGTCTGAAGATTATAACTGGAAAGACCACAACTTTGTTCTATCCTGGTGATAAAATAACCAGGCAGGAAATTGCAGTCATGCTTACGCGTACGCTTAATGCTGCCTATCCAGGAGCGATAAAAGACAAAGGAGGGACTTTGCCTTTTGCCGACAGAAATTTCATCGCATCCTGGGCATTGGAATCTATGCAATTTGTATACAATGATGGAATTATGAATGGTTATTCAGCCACGAGGATGGAGCCTCTTAAGAACACCAGTAGAGAACAGGCAATAGCTCTTGTTAAGAGAACCTATGAAAAGTACAGAAACTTTCAAACCGCAACTCAACAAGTCCCAGTACAGCCAGAGCCAGCAGCACCTACCACATCTACAGTACCCGTTGTAGCAGGAACAGGAGCTTACATAGACACTAGCCAGAAGGATAAAGGGCTTGTAAGGGTTGGATATAAAGGAGCTGCCTCGGATAAAATGAAGGTAATGGTATCTAAGGGAAGCACAACCTATTACTATCCACTGAAACCAAACGGCGTAATAGAGGGATTTCCACTACAGCTTGGGAATGGCCAGTATAAGGTAAGTGTGTTAAAGAACATCTCTGGAACCCAGTATTCCTATGTTAAGACTGAAACCTTCAGCATAAGCCTGAGTGATCCTAATATCGTATATTTAAATTCAATACAGACTATTAACTGGACTTCTGACAGTGCAGCTGCTAAGAAGAACAGTCAATTAGCTGGAAGTGAAACAGACCCGATGAAGAGAATCACATCCAGTTATGATTTTATAGTGAAAAATGTGGTCTACAATTACGACAAGATTAAAGGGCTTTCTTCGGACTATACGCCAAGCCCTGATGAAACCTTAAGAGTATTAAATGGGATTTGCTATGACTACTCATCACTTTTTGCAGCGATGAAAAGAAGCGAGGGGGTACCCATTAAGCTCGTCAAAGGATATAATAGGTATACCGATGTCTATCATGCATGGAATGAAGTGTATATAAATGGCAAATGGGTTGTAGTGGATACGACATTCGATGCCATATACTATCAGAACAATCAGGGCTATACATTCCAGAAGAACAGCAGTGACTACACAAAAATTTATGAATATTGACAGAGGGAAGACAAAAGTCTTCTCTCTTTTACTGAGGAGGAAAAAATGTCCAGAAGAAAACAACTTATAGAACTTGATATAGATAAACTCCAGTTTCCTAATATTGGTATTGGGGTATTTGAAGGCAATGTCATAAGAGTGAAGGGATGTCTACCAGGTCAGCGTGTTGTCGTAAGAGTAAACAGAAAGAGAAAAGAATATTGGGAAGCAAAACTATTTAATGTACTGGAGAAATCTAAACTTGAAACGCAGAAAGGCTGTGCTCACAACGGCATCTGCGGTGGATGCACATACCAGTCATTAACCTATGAAGACGAGCTAAACCTCAAATTCAACCAGATACAGAATTTGTTTGATAGAGAAGAAATAGGATTTATGCTGGAAGGGATAGAAGCATCGCCAAATCTGCAGGGTTACAGAAATAAAATGGAATACACCTTTGGAGATGAAGAAAAAGATGGTCCCCTGGCTCTGGGACTGCATATGAGAAATAGATTTTTTGGTGTTGTAAACACCTATGACTGTAATATCGTCAACACTGACTTCACAGTTATCAGAGAAGCCGTGAGGAAGTATTTCTCTGACCTTGAAATTCCATATTATAACAAGAAAAGTCATGCTGGTTATTTAAGGCATCTCGTAATAAGAAGAGCTTCTAGCACTGGAGAGATACTTATAAACCTTGTTACCACAAGTCAGATGGAGCATGACATGGAATCTTTTAAGGATATGATACTGAGCCTGAAGGGGCTTGAAGGTACAGTAAAAGGAATAATCCATACAATAAATGACGGACTTGGAGATACAGTGGCAGCTGATGAAATGAAGCAGATTTATGGTGTGGACAGTATTCGAGAAGAGCTGCTTGGACTAAAATTTGATATTTCGCCATTTTCTTTCTTCCAGACTAATACTTATTCTGCAGAGCGGCTTTATTCCATAGCGAGAGATTTAGCAGGAGATGAAAAAGATAGAATAATATTCGACCTCTATTCAGGAACAGGGACAATCGCACAGCTAATGGCACCTGTGGCAAAGAAAGTTATTGGAATAGAAATAGTTGAAGAAGCGGTAGAAAAGGCCAGAGAAAACGCAAAACTAAACGGACTTAGCAACGTATCATTCATCGCAGATGACGTGTTCAAAGCAGTAGAGATGCTAGAGGACAAGCCAGACCTAATAATACTAGATCCGCCAAGAGATGGAATCCATCCAAAGGCAATAAATAAGATAATAGACTTTGAACCAGAGGAGTTTATATATATATCCTGTAACCCACTTACACTTGTAAGAGATTTAAAAACATTTAAAGACAGAGGATACAGAATTAAGAGAGGAATGTTGGTTGATCAATTCCCAAGAACTCCGCACACAGAAGTAATAACCCTGCTTTGTAGGGATAATGCCAATCTTTCGTAGGGACGACCTTTGGTCGTCCGGTATTCGACCATCAGAATTACGTCTTTGTTTTGGTTGATATTGTAGTAATGGGATAATATACTATATATAAGAATATTTAGAAAAGAAAGGGGTTCAGTATGACCATCGAAAAGAGTTTTTTCATTTTATTTTTCATTATCACATTTGTATATTCCTTAAAAGTGCAAATAGGGATATTTATAAACAGAAATAAGGTAAAAGAAACTCAAGGAACTATAACCTATATTGAATCCGCTATGTCCCCAGGATTGCCACATATAAATGCTAAATTAGCAACTTTTAAATATTTAGTAGATGGGAGAATGCACACTTCTAAAAATAGTATAAAGATGCCACTATCAGCAGAAGTTGGAGATATTAAAGCTATAAATTACTTTATAGATAATCCAAGCATATTATATAGAATAAATATAAATCATTTTTATATAGCTGCAACAGTTTCTATAATCTGTTTACTGCTTGCAATTTTTGTATAAAATATAGAAATTAAATAAAAGTCTAACCAAAGCATATAAATATTTCAAAGAATATATTAGTGAATATTTGTGGAAAAATATGTAACTAATGATTATTTATGTAAAAGAGGTGGTTGAATATGGAAACAGATTATAATTTGAATTGTTGCATTACTAAAGATCTAAATTGGTTTAGATATCGTGCTACAGCAATTATTATTGAAGATGATTGCATTTTAATGGCGAGTAATGACATATCTGATTATTACTACTCCGTAGGGGGCGGTGTTCATATAGGAGAAACTGCAGAAGAAGCTGTTATTAGAGAGGTTTTAGAAGAAACTGGTGTGAATTATGAAATAGACAGAGTAGCCTTTATACATGAGAATTTTTTTGAAGGAAATGGGACAACAACTGGCTTAAAATGCCACGAGATAGCTTTCTATTTCTTGATGAAATCAAGAGGAACACAGTTATTAAATAGCAATAGTATTTGTACAGAAGGTCAAGAATATATGAATTGGATACCAATTAATCAATTGAAATATCATACAATTTATCCAACTTTTTTTACAGAAAAACTAACCAAAATACCTAATCAAGTTGAGCATATAGTGACAAGAGAAATTTAGATGATTGGCACATATTACCTAAGGTGTCTTAATAACCCAAGGGGTCTGGCCCCTTGGGTTATTTTGGATAGTAGTATATTGTTTGAAACGTAAAATTACAACGAAGCTATTGAATTTTAGGGAGGAAAGTAAGTGGAGAAAGTATCATTTAAAAATTCAAGAGGCTTAAACCTTGTAGGAAATTTATATCAATCTAATTCAAAATCAATAATCATAATGTGTCATGGTTTTATGTCGGATAGGTATTCAAAAGGTCGCTTCGAAAAACTAGGCATAGCTCTTAATAATTATGGCTTTGATGCCCTAGCCTTTGATTTTAGTGGTTGTGGAGAAAGTGATGATGATAGTCTGACTATTGAAAAAGAAGTAGATGATTTAAAAGCTGCAATTTTATATGTAAAATCAAAAGAGTATGAAAAGATTGCATTATATGGACACAGTCTTGGAAGCTTAATTTGCTTAGAAGGCTATATTGCTGAAATACAAACAATGGTTTTATCAGGAGCTTTGACAGGTTCAATAAAATACAACTGGGATGAATTCTTTACTGAAGAGCAAATGGCAGAATTAGAGGGAAAGGGCATAATAACAGAGTATGCACCAGGGGGAATGCGGGAGAAGATTATAATAGATAAAAGTATATTAGAAGGATTTGAGTACATAAACCAGAAGGAGTTATTAGAAGGTATTAAATGCCCAGTTCTAATAATTCATGGGGGTAGCGATGAAGAAGAGATTCTGCTTCATGAACAATCAAAGTTTGCAATTAATATGCTTTCAGTTGATTCACGAATCGAAGTTGTCGATGGAGCAAATCATAATTTTTTAGATCACTTTGATCAAGTAATCAAATTGTCGATTGATTGGTTTAAGAACTATCTCTAATAACTTTCTAAAGATACAGATTACTATATAGATATGATGTTAGGGATAGCGACATAAGGGGGAGGCGTAGATTCTATGAATTTAATTAAACCTAACAAATTACAAGCAGGAGATACAGTAGCAACTGTAAGTTTATCTTGGGGTGGCGCTGGGGATAAGAATTTATTATGGAGATATGAACTGGGGAAAAGAAGACTTAAAGAAGTATTTGGTTTGAATGTTCTTGAGATGGAAAATACCTTAAAAGGGTCAGACTATATTTATAATCATCCTGAAGCAAGAGCTAAGGACTTTATGGATGCATTTAAAGACCCCAAAATCAAAGGGATTTTTTCTTGTATTGGCGGTGATGATAGCATTCGTATACTCCCATATATAGATTTTGATCTTATATCTAAGAATCCTAAAATATTCTTAGGATATTCAGATTCAACAATAGGTCATTTAATTTGCTATAAAGCAGGAATTACAAGTTTTTATGGACCATCTATACTTGCTGAATTTGCTGAAAATATAAAAATATTTGATTATACTCAGGAGTATATTGATAAAACTTTATTTACTAATAACTCAATCGGTTTAATCCCAGCCGCTGACAAATGGACAGGCGATAGAATAGAATGGACTGAAGATAATAAAGATGAACCTAAAACTATGAAAGACAACTTAGGATATGAGTTTCTGCAAGGAAATAGTATTGTTAAGGGGAGATTGTTTGGTGGATGTATAGAAGTGCTTGAAATGGCTAAAGGAACTATATTATGGCCAGAAACTACAACATTTGAAGGTACAATATTATTCTTTGAAACATCCGAAGATACACCTCACCCAGATTATTTACTATATTGGCTACGGAATTACGCAACCCAGGGAATACTTCAAAAAGCTAAGGCAATTCTATTTGGAAAGCCTTATCAAGAGAAGTACTATAATGAATATAAAGAAATAATTATGACTGTAGTAAATGAAAATAAAATCCATGATACACCAATTGTGTATAATATGACTTTTGGACATAATCAACCAATGTTTATAATACCTTATGGTGTATTAGCTGAGGTTAATTGTCAAGAAAAGACATTTAGTATATTGGAAGCAGGAGTAATGTAATAACCCAAGGGGACAGACGAAAAGGATTGGCCAATTTTTTATGTGGAAATAGCCATTTTTCTATGTTATAGTGGTATCGTCAAAGGACTTAAATTTATATTTTTGAAAGTAGGGAAGAAAAATGACTGAATTAAGAGAGATTACCCACGATAATTTTGAGGCAGTATTGAAGTTAAGCATAACAGACGAGCAGAAAGGAAATGTTGATTCCAGTATATATTGTTTAGCTAAAGCCTATGTAAAAGTACTTAACGACGAAAAACCTCCCATGATTTTCGCTATTTGCAACAATGATGAAGTCATAGGATATGTGGATATTGGATTCTACGACCTGGCAGAAAGTTCAATTTTATGTGAAGAGTATGGAGATAAATTTACTTATGGGCTTAATCGCTTTATGATTGATAAAAAGTATCAGGGCAAAGGATTTGGCAAACAAGCAATGATGAAAGTTATTGATTACATAAAGTCGTTTCCACAAGGAAAAGCAGATGCAGTTGCTACATCATATTGGATGGTAAACGAAGCTGCCCGAAAGTTGTTTGCGTCAGCTGGTTTTGTTGAAACAGGGGCGATATGGGACGGACAAACAGGGGAAGATTGGAATGCAGAAAGAAAAGATATAGAGTATGCTGAAGTAGGTGCCAGACTCGGATTATAAGGCAAATAGGTTAGGAGCCTGTCATTGATCAGCTCTGCTAAGGGGCTAACATTAACATGTTATCAATCAGGCCTTGTTATTAATAGTTTAGAATTCATCTTTCCACCAAGGGGTTACTGTCTCCTTACGACATCTTTATTTACCTCCCAATACATGTAAAATAGTAACCCTACTATGTAGGGATAATGCCAATCCATCGTAGGGCGACCTTTGGTCGTCCGTTTTTTTATTATTTCATTTTGCATATATTATTCCGTTAAATCGAGAAATGTTATTCCGTTAATATTGATATTATTCCGATAAAAGGATATAATTAGTCTTGGATCGGAGGGATAATTTATGTATATGACAGTAAAACAGGCTGCTGAAAAATGGAGGATTTCCGATAGAAGAGTACGCGCCCTTTGTTCTAGCGGCAAAATTCCCGGAGCTTACCAAGAAGGGCGGGGTTGGAAAATTCCAAGTGATGCTATCAAACCTGCGGATGGACGCTTTAAATCCACAGAAAGCATTCTTATGCAAATTGAAAACAAAAAAGCCGAATTAGATAGTCGGAGACCTTTTACTGAAGGTGAAGTTGCAAGGTTGAATGAAGAGTTCACTGTAGAGTACACATATAATTCAAATGCTATTGAGGGCAATACTCTTACTTTAAGAGAAACGGATTTGGTGCTGAAAGGTCTTACAATAGACCAGAAACCCTTAAAAGACCATATAGAAGCGGTTGGTCACAAAGAAGCCTTTGATTTTGTAAACGAACTTGTGAGAGATCAAATACAAATCAGTGAAAGCATCATTAAACAGATACATTATCTTGTGCTTGCTGATAAAATAGAGGACCGTGGTATATATCGTAAAATACCTGTGCGCATTATGGGAGCACAACACGAACCCGTACAACCATATCTTATAATACCTAAAATGGAGCAGCTTTTAAAGGATTACGTAGAGAATAATGAAAATATTGTAACTAAGCTGGCTAAATTCCATCTAGAATTTGAAAGAATCCACCCTTTTATTGATGGTAACGGAAGAACGGGAAGGCTTTTAGTAAATTTAGAACTTATGAAGGCGGGGTATCCACCTATTGATATTAAATTTACAGATAGGATTCAATATTATAATGCATTTGATGAATATAATGTAAATCACAACCTTGCACCAATGGAAAATTTGTTTGCGGGATATATCAATGCTAGATTAGAGTTATACTTAAAAATTCTACAAGATTAAAGTAGGGACGACCTTTGGTCGTCCGCTACATAGAACTAATAACCCAAGGGGTCTGACCCCTTGGGTTATTACATACTAATTACTTCATATCCTTCTTCTATGTATTTCTTCATTCCAGCATGTCCATTCATATCATCTAACATTGGAAGACCAGATTTCAAATTTACATCATATACTTCCATGATTTTTGAACATGCCAGACAAATTCCAGCTATAAGACCTGCATCCTTTGCCTTCTTGTATAGGGGATTGTTTTCCACCTCAAATACAGAGACTAATTTTACAGAACCACCTTCAAATATTATTTTTGCTTCAATTCCTGAGGCACTTAAATCTAGTGCATTCATAAGAATATGCTGGAAACACATCTTTTGATCCGTCATACCATAAAATAAAATCTTCTTCATAACCTCTCTCCTTTACAATATTATTTGCCAATTGCCGACACTGCAACTACAAATGGGCTAACTTTAGATTTCATCGTACCAAACAACCGTTGAACTGTTATAATCATATTATATCACAAGGCGACTGTTACCTTATGTTATTTTTGTAGGGGCTGTCTTCGACAGTCCGCAAGTAGGGACTCAATCATTTTTAAAATTCGCCGATATATATACTAAATTTATGCAGTAGCTAATTTGTAAGTTATCTATTGAAAAAGAGAAGGAGTGAATTACTAATGAATAAAATAACTTCATCTAATGCTAGGACTTATGGACAAACAGATAAATTGTCACATTCAACTAAAGAACAAACTAAGGCTAAAAAACAAGCACAGACTGATCGTTTTGTAAAATCAACGTCAACGGTTGCAAATACCTATAAGCCAACTCAAAAAAACAGAGGAAAACTTCGCTCAGAGTCTGATATGAAGACTTTAAGCAATGCCATCGGACAGTCCGAACAGACTGCTTCTTCCTTTAAGAAAATGTTAATCAGTATGCTTAAGAACCAGGTTGACTATCATGAAGGGAAGCCTATTTACCTTAGCGATCTTGATTTAACCAAAGTTGGTGTCCCTCAAGCAGCGTCGGATGAAATCCTAAGATTAAATGCACAGTTCGGCAATGTAGAAGCCACTGGTGCAGTGGGTGAAAATGACTATTGGGGTGTCGACCAGACGGCTCAGCGTATTTTTGATTTTGCAATAGCACTTTCAGGTAACGATGCAGACAAACTTGAAATGTTAAAAGGAAAGATCCTGCAAGCATTTGGCGAGTGCGAGCAACTTTTTGGCGGACAACTTCCAAACATTTCATACAAAACATTAGACAAGATAAACACACTGTTCGACGACTACACAAAACAGAATCAAGAAGTATAAATAGTATTAGGCGGGTAGCATTAGCTGTCCGTCAATTGACACATGGAGTATTGTGTATTAATGTTGGCATTATGAAAGGAGAAGATAGATGGAAAGAATTGCAATTGTAGTTGATTCAGCAACGGATCTTAGTGAGAATTTGAGAAAAAGCCATAAAATATTTCAAATTCCACTTCAAATCATCATTGACGATGCTTCTTACGTAGCGGGCAAGAACATCAGTGGTGAAGAGGTATTTCAAGCCATGGAAAATGGTAGTAAGGTTAGTTCATCTTTACCAATTGGCGAAGATATAGAATCCGTTTTTGAACAAATAAAACAAGAAGGCTATACTCATGCAATTGTGATAACAGTCACTTCAGCCATGTCAGGGACATATAATGTCATCAAAAACTTCACGGAAACAGTAGAAGGATTAATAATTCAAGTGGTGGATACATTACGTATTTCATTGGGTGCAGGTTATGTTGCTTTAAGAGCAGAAGAGCTCGTAAGAGAAGGTAAAAGCTTTGACGAAATATTAAAGTATATTGAGGATAATAAGTTTGCTGCCAATGTCTATTTTACTTTGGAAACACTTGAATATTTAAGAAAAGGAGGGCGTATCGGGGCTGTTGCTTCCACAGTTGCAAATGTTTTAAGAATTCGCCCAATTATCTCAGTCAGCAATGAAGGTGTTTATTATACGGTCGCTAAATCACGAGGTTATCGCAGTGCTATTTATCAAACTATAGATGCAGCTTATGAATTTGTGAAAGACCTGGATAAGTACCGCGTTGTTTTACTGCATGCTGATTCCAAAGAAGACTTTACAGGAATTCTTGCCTATGCTAAAGAAAAATTCGATAAAGTAGAAGAAATTCTCATTGAACGTATTTCACCTGCTTTGTCTGTTCATAGTGGGCGGGAGGGCTTTGGATTAGGAGTTTCAAGAATATAACAACGTCCTATAAGCGAAGTATCTTTCTTCGCATCATTATTGACCTTCAATACCTGTAGGGCTGTCTCTGACAGCCCTTTTTTTAATGATTACAACCATTTCTTTCTTTTAAAGAATCTAACCATAAACCCCGTAATTATAATCGATAAAACCCAGAACCCCAGGTATCCATATTCCCATTGAAGTTCTGGGAAATATCTGAAATTCATTCCATAAACCCCAGCCATAAAGGTAAGGGGAATAAAGATAGTGGACAGGATAGTTAGAACTTTCATTATGTCATTTGTCTTGTTGCTAATACTAGAAAGATAAATATCCAGCATACCTGAGCAGATATCTCTATAAGTTTCTGTCAAATCTACTAATTGCACCAAGTCATCGTAAATCTCTCTGAAGTAGTTTAAACTCCTGATACCTACCATATTAAATTCATTCTTAATTAGTTTATTTATTGCATTCCTCATTAACCAGAGTGTCTTTCTTGTGCTTATCAAGCTCTTTTTAAGGAAATATATATCCTCCAGAATTTCTCTTTTTGGATTCAGTAATGATTTATCTTCAACTTCATCTATTTTTTCTCCAATGCTCTCAAGAACGCTAAAGTAATCTTCAACAGTAATGTCCACTAGTTGAGCGAATATTATGTCTGCGGAGCTCTCGTTTGGATTTTTTCTATCTTCAATATTTTTAGCTATTTTATCAAATATGTTTGATTCTCTTTCTTCTATTGATATGATTATATTTTCAAACAGAATTAGACTTAACTGCTTAGTTTGAAGTCTTTCCTCGAGGTCCAGGCTAATATCTTCAAGTACCATAAAAATATAATCATTATAATCTTCTACTTTTGGTAACGTATTAGAATTCTTAATATCATCAAGAACCATAGAACTAATATCAAAATTAACAACTAAATCTTTAATCACATCTTCATACTCAGATGAAGTAATATGAATCCAGCTGGCATAATCTGACTCAATATCAATATCCTTTAAATTATCGTACTCAAATATATGCAATGAATCTTCAGCCAACTTCAGATGTTTAATTCTACTACTTTCCATTTTTCTCCTCCACAGTATTAACTAATTCTATATCAGACTCTTTTAGACTATTATAGATAGATTTTACCCTAAAATGAAGCAATTATCGTTTCTATGACTAATATTCCGAGTAAAAAGGTTTTAGAGTAAAAGAGTCAGAATATCAAAGTAAACCGAGACATTGATAATTTAGGAGTTTACAAAAGTTGAATATGGATATATTAAGAAAAATAGAACATACAATTTGGGGGTGTAAACATGTTGGAAGTTAAGAAAGGAACCAGAAGCTTTTATGTAGGAGATTCTGAAGAAAATTCATTGGCAGAAATGACATTTGTACTTTCTGGCGAAAGCCTTATTATAATTGAGCATACAAATGTATCAGAAGAACTAAAAGGTCAGGGTGCTGGAAAGATATTATTAAAAGAGCTTGTTGACTGGGCAAGGAAAGAAGATAAAAAGATAATGCCATTATGCCCATATGCTAAAGCGCAGATGGAGAAGAACGAAGAATACCATGATATAATCCATCAATAATTACTTTGCGTACCATAACCGGACTATTCCTAAAAATACAGAGCTAACAGTCCGGTTATCCTACAAACATATTAGATCTACACGGTAATTACTTTAGTACCTTTTTTCAATTCTTCAGTCAAAGGTGGTCCCATAGAAATTACCTCTATTCCAAGGGCAGATAGCTTGTCAGCTACTCCATAATTATTAGCACAGGCAATACAGGCTTTTAATTTAACTCCTGCTTCTGCCATAGCCTTCAGCTCCTTCTGGATTAATTCATTTTCGACAGTAACTTCTGCAGAAGGCCCCCAGATAACTAATTCTACCTCGTCCCACCAACCTCGTATAAGCGAGTTTTTAGCATACATAAAACCCATATTTAGGGCTGTCTCAACATCTCTACTAATCCAAATTACCATTAGCTTGTCTGACATTTTATCTCCTCCTTAAATCATTTTCTAAACTATTCATTATCTTATAAGATATACCCATAACTTTGAGAGAAAGTTCTAGTGTGTTACAAACGAATAGTATTTTAAATCTATATATTAATTTCACCGTGGATGGTATTATAGTATAATGGTTCAATAGATAAGGTTTACAAACTGACTATTATAGTGTGAGAAGGAGTAGAGAATGGATATTAAAAAGAATTTAGAGAGAACTTTTATAGGGATTGCGTTCATTTGGTCTTACATTTTTTGGGCGATTAGTATTTTTATAGCTGTCAAAGGAAACGTCAAAATGCTTGAAAATGCAGATTTATTAGCTGCAATCCTAAATAATACTTTAGACAGCAAACTGCTTACTATTGCAATAATTAATTTAATAGCTGGATATGGACCTATGCTAGCAGCAATTTTTATAACTATCTTGGATCCAGAAACCAAAGAGTACTTTAGAAACAAATTTAGAATTCAAACACAATTAAAATATAGTATTCATGTAATCGCTTTGTTTTTAATAATAACCATTATCCCTACTATACCTTTGTTAATTTCAAGAGGTTTTGCTTTGAATATCTCTGTTAAGTGGTCATTGCTAGGATTCCTGCTTTTATTTTTTATTTATCAGTTTATCACTGCTGGGACAGAAGAAATTGGCTGGAGAGGTTATCTGCTTCCAGTTATGTTAAAGAAAAAAACACCTTGGGAAGCAAGTGCAAATATAGGTATTATTTGGGCATTATGGCATGCACCAATTGTATTGTATCTGTTCTATGCACAAGGGTTACCATTTTTTCAAATCATTTTGTCCTACGCTGGTTTCATTGCTGGGACAATAGCAATGGCAACTGTGCACACTTATTATTACTTGAAAACAAAAAACATATTGTTTAATATGTTTACCCATGCAATAAGCAATACTATACCGATGTTTATTGGGATGCTTATTGGAAGTTCTTTTGTGATTTCAATAGTAATCCAAGTATTACTTTGGGGATTTTTAATATTAATTTCAAAATTTGACAAGGATCTCTTAGATACGATGCAAGAACAAATTTAGTGTTTAAGCTTTCAGATGTTGACATATTAAATGCCAGATGATACTGGGAGGAAATGAGAGCAGATACGATGTCGCGAATTATTCAGCCTATCTTATAGTGAAAGAATGACTCTGGAATCTGCGGGATGGAAGGTAAATGTATTGAGCTAAGAATATGAATACAAGCCATTTTGAAGCATTGAATGTATAGAAATCATTCAATGCTTTTTTCATTGGGAAACTATAAATATAAGTTGCGCATATTTTATTAATTGATACAGCAATGAGTTTGCAATATATTACAATATCAAGGCATAACAGATTAATTGATTAATGGAAGAGGTGGTGGGTAAAACTTTTTGAAAGGAGGTTGGTAAAGTGAATAGAAATTATAACAAAAAATTATTTTCAGTAATCTTAGCATTGGTAATGGTAATTGGTACTATGGGAATGTCTTTTGCAGCAATGCCAGACATTGCTGGAACACCAATAGAACCAGCAGTAGAGAGATTAGTAGGCTTAGGTGTATTAACCGGATATCCTGATGGTACATTCAGACCAAACGAGCCTATAACGCGGGCTGAATATGCCACAATAGTCTATAAAGCAACACAGCTTACTATGATACCAGGAGCAACAGGATTTGGTGATGTGCCTGAAGCCCACTGGGCAGCAAAATTTATAAAAGCTGCTACACAAGCGGGTCTTATAAAAGGAAGAGGACTGATAAATGGTGTAAATACATTTGATCCAGAAGCTAACATTAGCTATCAGGAGGCTGTAACACTAGTTGTCAGAGCACTGGGGTATGAATCGCTGGCTGAAAGTAATGGTGGTTATCCAACAGGGCATATGTTAGTTGCAGAACAAAAGAATTTACTTGAAGGCATTGGTGGAAACTTGAGTTTACCAGCCTCCAGAGCCCTAGTTGCGCGACTGACTTTCAACGCACTAGAAGTTAAGAAAAATGATGGATTATTTTTATTTAATGAACTGCATATGATAAATGAGGCAGCAGAGTCTGGAGACTGGACAGGTATTGATGCTTCAACATTTACAGATGCAGGAATAAATGGTGTTACGTCAGTAAACTTAGAAAACTTACAAGCAATTTTAGAAGTGATGGCTGATGGTTCTAATCCAAATTGGCTTCCTTCAGACGTTGTAAATGTTGTAGCTGCGCGTGGAGCTTTGGCACAAGCTATAGGTAACGCAGAATCACTTGATAAAGATGACTTCACAACAGCCAGCTGGGCAGCAGCAGATTTAGCAACAGAAATACCTGCAGCAAAAGCTGTTTTGGTAAATGAGTCAGCTGGACAATCTCAGATTGATGCAGCGAAAGTTGCATTAGATGCAGCAGTTGCCGAGTTAGAATTAAAAGTTCCATTAACTGCAGTAGACATTGCAGAAGAAGCAGTTGTAGTTGCAGAAACGACAATGTATGATACTGACATCGCTGCAGCTCAGGCTCTTGTGGATGCACTTCCTGCAGGACCGGACAGAGTAGCTCTCCAAGTAAGAATTGATGCTATAGTTCCCGTTACTGATTTAGGGGTAAGAGCCGCAGAAGGAGTAACAACACAAGATGGCGTAGATGCTGTAGCGGCAGTTGCAGCAGTAACTGGAGTAAAAGGAACTGTAACTGTTGACACAGATATAGTACTGACAGCTGCTAATACTCTGACTGATGGTAGTGAAATATCTATTACTGTAACACAACAAACAGGAGCAGATAAGAACTTAATAGTAGATTTAAGCGGTAAGGAAATTCAGGTGGGTCTGGCTACAAATGCACTGGGCAATGCAAAGACTACCAGAGCTGAAGTTGTAGCTGCAATAAATGCACATTCAGGTGCAAGTGCGCTTGTTGTTGCTTCAGGAGGAAGCTCTGCTCTTGCAGCTCCAGTAGCAAATACGCCACTGGCAGGCGGTGTTGCAACAGTGGAAGCTGAACCAGCAGTAAATGCTGAAAAGGTTATTTATGAAGTTAAGATTACATCTGGAGCAGATAAATCAGGAAATATAACTGTAATAGGCGTAGGCGGAAACGTCAACGTAGCTGTATTAAATGGAATGAGCCCTGAACTAGTTGCACAAGAGATAGCTAATAGTGCAGGTTTGATAGCGAATGCTACAGCAGCAGGATATGTTATGACAGCTGAAGATGAATTTGTAGTATTTACAGCTATTAATGCTGGCGCAATAGGAGGAACAGGTCCTGCAGCAGCATTATCAGTGACAGTTAAATAATAACAAAGATAAATAAAATTATAATAAACATCCACGGTTTAACTGTGGATGTTTATTATTTGAATAGCCCCCGATTTGTCATTGACAATTTATTTTGCTTTTTTAGAATTGATTTCAATAGAAATAATTAATCTTATCCTGTATTATGTAAATAAGATAATTTTTGCATGTGCAATTCTGTCTATCAAGTCAATAAAATACCATACAGGAGGGAAACCCTTGAAAAAACAGAGAATACTTGTAATAGCTTTAGTATTATCCTTGTTGATGACAGCCTGTGGTTCACAACCTAAAGACAATAGCATTTCAGCACAAACAGATAGCACAATGAAACAGCTTAACAGTAACGTTATACAGCTGAAACAGGTAATAACGCAGGAAGAAGTTGAAACAGCGGCAAATACAGCTATTGCACTCCAAAGCTATATAGTAGCGAGAGGATTGATAGAAAAGCTGGAGAATCCACAAGATTATACCAGAGAACAGCTTGATAACATAGTATCCAATGCAATGTACTGGCTCAATATTACATTCAAGATTACAGATGCGACAGACTATGCCAGTGCAGACAAATACATAGTAAACTTAGCTGGGTTATTAAAACCAGATATCGCTTACGCTTCAGAACCTGAAAAGGATTTGAAAAAGTGGGCTGAAGAACTGACAAAAGATTATGATAAATTAAGAGGACCAAAAAGATATGAACAATTGGGTAAGCTATTGGGGACAGATGCCAGAAATGCTTATGAACAGATGGAGCTTGCTCAAGAAATAATTAGAAATGATGCACTGAATGAAGCTGATTACAATGACAGGATTGTGAAGGTACTTACAGGTGTAAAAACTACTTCTTCAGTAGTTCTGACTGTTTATGGCTTTGCAACCACAGGTCCCATATCTGGACTATCTACGTTTGAAAAACTAGGGCTCGTAACTGATGGAATCGATGCTGTAATGACTATAGCTGAAACGGGAGCAGAGATTATCTGGGGTGAGGAAAATATTGTAGGGGAAAGCCTTGAACCAGTTCGGGCTATTACTGATCCAATATTTTCATTGATATCATGGAAAAACCTGGATATGTCAAGTCTGACTAAAAAGACCAAAGATACTGCAGGTGCCTTATCATTTTTAGGAGGATCAGCTGTAGATGCGATAATGGACGGTAAGGTTATAGGAATTCAGGTCTGGGGAGAGGATGATAACGGCAACAAGGTCATAAATATTACTGATGAGCCATCAAAGCTATTAGAAATCGAAAAGAATATCGATAATACTTTACCTGAAGAAAGAAAAGACTCTCTTATAGAGTTGATAGAAAGAGGAATAGATCATCTGGAAGAAAATCTGCCAGATGATATTAGAGTGGATGTAGAAGAAATACTAAATCAGTCAGTGAATCCAGAACCTTCAAACTTAGAGCCAAATTTAAATACTGATTCTGGAAAAGCTCAAGAGACACCAGATATAGTGCTAATTGATGAAGATTTAAGTTTTATTGATGGACTGGTTCGTTCACTCAATGAGCATTCAAATATAGAATATAGTATCACATCTGAACAACAAGGGATTCTACTTGCTTTGGCTGATGAAGCAGTATCCACAGGGCTTCCACAAATTGCATCTAATGATGAGATAATTGGAGAGTATTATTTGTTTGCAAGCGGGCCTAACAGAGATTTATCAAAGAATTTGATTATGTTTGGGATAATCATTGAAGAAATTGGTCCAGGTGAATATTTAATGCTAATTGATAAGATGGAAGATGAACTTGATATTTTAGGGATTTTAGAACCAATCAGTCAAAGTAGGTTCAGCGCACGTGATTATGATATAGTAACAGGTGAGAAAGATGATATATATGGGGAAGTAGGATTTTATATAAAACAGGGATATACTGTTGGAATACTAAAATCTTTAGAAGCAGACGTAATGATAGATACAATGGTATTTGTCAAAAGAAAATGACCCTTGGGGACAGTCCCCGTGGGCTATTTCGCACTGAATTTGGAGGAGGACATATTATATGGACAGGAAAAAGGAACTAAAAGAAGAGTATAGGCAGATGAAATCAGATATGGGTCTGGTAATAATCCGTTCAAACTTTGATAAAAAATACTATATAGAATCAAGTCGAAATTTGAATGCCACCATAAATGGCAGTAGATTTAAGTTAAATGCAGGAAATCATTTATATCAGGAACTCCAGAAAGAATGGAATAAACACGGAGAGTCTAGTTTTACAATTGAAGTTTTGGAGCGATTGGAATACGATAAGGATGAATTAAAAACAGATTATAAAGAAGATTTAAAAGCTTTGCAGGAAATATGGATTGAAAAACTGACAGAAGAGGGTTTGATAATGTATCAGAAACGCTAGAACTTACAACAGTTTACAATACCGTTACAATATTGGATTATACAGCAATTGTATAATCCAATATTGTATTATAGAGATAAGATGACGAAGATACTTGATAATCCTGTCTGAATGAAATTAAGGAAGGAGATGGCTTACATGCTTAAACAAAGGAATGGGTTTTTAATTGGCATTGTATTTACTTTGGCTATTGTAATAATGGCAGGTGCTGTGTTTGCAACTGCGACGGACACAAAAATTGAAATACATAGCAATAAGATAAAAGTATTATTAAATGGTAGAGAATTACTATTTAAAGATGCTTTGGGTAATAATGTGGAACCCCTTAATCTCAACGGAACGGTATATGTACCCATTCGAGGAGTATCTGAGACATTCGATAAGATTGTCGACTGGGATGCTGCTAAAAAAGAAGTAAAAATTTATGATGGTGAAATAGAAAAGTTTTGGGATAACTTAATTGAAGTACCACAAAGTTATACTGGACTGGATATATATTGGAGATTTATAGATGATGAGATTATGGAAACTGTGGATAACCTGATATCAGATTGTGGAGTGGAAGTTCTGTTTAAAGGATTGGAATCAACCAATGTATACAGTCAATACTACTGCATAAACAGACTTGTTGAATACTATAATGATGATGAAATAAAAGCAAGAGCCATAGGTAAAATAGAGCCTTTCATGGAAAATACAAATAATACAATTGCAGATGGAGCAAAATTCGCAATTTCAGTACTTACTAAAGAATTTAACAACCCTTACATCACAAACATTGATGAAAATACAAGGATATTTACGTTATTTAATGATTATTCCGACTACGGAAGTTACAATGAACTTTGGATAATCAAACATGATAAACTATCAAAACTGTATTCGTTTAGTGGGCGACAAACATATGTCGATGGAAGTGAGAAAATACAAGTATCGCCATTGGGTGATAAAATAGCGGTACAAACCTCCAGTAGAATAAGTAGTTCAATAAATATTATTGATCTTGAAAGTGGAGAGATTAGCCCTGAACTAATGGTGACAACCATAGAAAAGATTGCTGAAGACAATAAGGACTATAACAATACGTATCCGGATGGTCGTTATAGTTGGAGTAGTAACTTGAAATGGGTCGATAATAACACTTTAAAATTTGATGCAAGTATTTCATTTGATTTTATGGAGATAATTGATAATATAGTTGTAGAATATAACTACATTGATGGTTCCTTAGTCTACGAAAAGCAGTAAAAATTTTATCATTTTAATCATACTATACTTATGAAAGGAAGTGACTGAATGACGAATTACAATTTTGCCGGCTGTGATACAGTTGAACTGGCTAAAAAGTATGGAACACCACTGTACATTATGTCGGAGGATTATATAGTTGAGAGATTAAGAGAAATAAAGGATAGTTTTTTAGAAAAACATCCCAATACCATGGCAGTTTATGCTTCTAAAGCATTCCTTACTAAAGAAATGGCGAGGATAATAAACAGAGAAGGCCTTGGGATGGACGTGGTTTCTGGAGGCGAGCTATACACTGCATTATCAGTGGATTTTCCAGCTGAAAAAATCATGTTTCACGGTAACAACAAGACCTATGATGAGCTTGAGCTAGCTATAAGAAATAATGTAGGGAGAATAGTTGTCGATTACGCTGAAGAAATAGATTTAATAGATGAAATAGCAGAAAAATACAACAAGAAGGTTAAAGTATTGTTTAGAATAAGCCCCGGGGTAAAGTCTGATACGCATAAGTACATGCAGACCGCACAGGTTGATTCAAAATTTGGCATTCCTCTTTCTGATAACACAATTAACAATGCAATTGAGAAGGTATTGGGGAAAAACAATGTCCACCTTTCAGGTTTTCATTTTCACATAGGCTCTCAGCTGTTTGACAACGGTAGCCATCTTAAAGCTGTAGATATTTTGACTGATTTAATGAGAAGACTGAAAGACAAGTACAATTTCGTAACTGAAGAGTTAAATACAGGCGGAGGTTATGGGATTAATTATACTGATAAAGATGACAAAAAACCTCTCGGATATTTTATAGACGCAATAATGGAAGAAATTGAAATAAAGTGCAAAGAATACGATCTTAAAAGACCAATTGTAATAATCGAGCCAGGTAGATGGATAGTTGGTGAAGCTGGGATTACCATGTATAAAATCGGTGCGATAAAGGAAATACCAGAAATAAGAACCTATATATCAATAGATGGTGGGATGCCAGATAATCCAAGACCTAGCCTGTATCAGGCAAGATATAATGCATTGGTAGCCAATAAAATAAGTGAAGAAAATCAAAAGACCTATACTGTAGCAGGAAAGTGCTGTGAATCTGGAGATATTCTCATATGGGATATCGAATTGCCAGAGGTAGAGACAGGTGACTATTTAGCGGTTTTATCCACAGGTGCCTATAACTACTCCATGGCTAGTAACTACAACAGAATACCAAAACCTGCAGTAGTAATGATAAAAGATGGTAAAGACAGATTAACAGTAAAAAGAGAAACCTACGAGGATTTACTTAAAAATGAATTGTAAAAAATGCCCGGAGCCTATTGAATTGGCTCTGGGCATTTGTGTATAAATTAGTATTCAGGAGGTAAAGCCATCATTTCCTGGTAATTGAACACAGGACCGTCTACGCACATGTAATGACTTCCAACCTTACAGTGTCCGCATTTTCCTGCACCGCATCTCATATGGGTTTCCAGAGTAACCAGTATGTCTGTTGGTTTCATTCCGTAATCCATAAGGTCTCTTGAGAGCTTCTTAATCCTCTCAGGTGAGGCACAGACAAGAGCTGTTGTGTTAGACCAGTCTATGGGGAGACCAGGAAGTAAATCGTTAGCAAACCCAAGATATGCATCTACTTCATCAGTTGGATCTTTCAACGCATATTTTACAGTTACATTGGGTACTTTTGCCCACTCCTTCATCTCATCCTTATAAAGTAGTTGCTCGTATTGAAGAGCACTTGCCATTATATAGACCTGTTCAAATTCATCATGATTTGCCAATACAGGCTCAATGACTGTTCGAAGTGGCGCCATTGCAACACCTGAACCAATGAAAACTAAGTTACGACCTTTCAAAGAATCATATGGGAAAGCATGTCCATATGGACCTCTAAGACCAACCTTGTCTCCAACCTCCATATTGAACAGGATATCTGTAACAGAGCCAACATTCTTAAAGTCGAATACAATCTCGTCCTTTTGCTCTGGACCAAAAGGTATTGAAAGTGGCACTTCTCCTTCTCCAAACACAGTCACCTGGAAAAACTGTCCCTTATGTTGATAGTTTTTTTGTAGTTCAGGGTCATCGTATTTCATGTAAATACGCTTAATATCAGGTGTCTCCAGTTCAATTCTTGTAATAGTGGCTACATCAGGAGTAAATAATCCGTTTTGCGATATTAACTCCCTGTCCATTATCTCATGGCGTAATTTTGTAATCTGGTGGATAGCTGGAGGCTGAGGATTTTCTTTTACTGCTTTCTCCATTTTACCTATTATATCTATGATGCTAATGTAAGTCGGGCAGACATCAACACATCTACCACATCCAGAGCATCCCTTAAAGCCAAATCTCTCTTCGATGTATTTTAGCTTGTCATATATTCTATAGCGAACTCTGGAGATAGCATCACGTGGGTTGTGAAAAGCCGCATTTCTAGTGAAGTGTTCACTCTGACACGAATCCCAGTAACGAACTCTGCTCCCATTGTCAGCATCCAAATTTTCTTCTACTACATTAAAACAGGTACAGGTCGGACATACATTAGTACAACCGGTGCAGGCAATACAAAGATAAGCTTCAGTTTGCCAGAAATCTGCATCAAAGGTCCTCGCCATATTATCCCAAAGATTTGTAAGATCCATTTTAAGAGGGAAACTATCTTCGACTTGTTCTCTCAAAGCATCCTTATCTTTGAGAATATCTCTTCCTGTCTCTATGAAATAAGATGGGGCAAACTCAATAAGCTCTTCACCTCTGGGAGTTGCCACTTCAACTAGATAAAAGTCATCCATTGGAGTTAGAGCAATGTCGTATCCCATTGTGGAGAATACTCCAGTTTTCACAGAGGTACAGAAACAATGAGGGCCTGCCTGCAGACAGTTTACAGCGACTATAGTCACTTCATCTCTTCTGGATTTGTAATTTGGGTCTGGGAACTCTCCTAGATAAAATCTGTCTGTATATGCTATTCCGTATGTATCACAGGCTCTGATGCCGTATAGTATTTTATTTTTCGAATGCTGATGGTTTAAGTTTTCAACCTCTATTCCATCCTCATTACGACTCCACTTAAATAGGCCTTCTTTCTGCTCAAATACCATCTCTTTAACAGGAAGGGTAAGGTTTATGTAATTTTCAGTTCTCTTTCCTTCATCAAGTGGAAGAAGTTGAATATCCTTACCTTTGCCAACTGGCACATAAACTTTGCTCTTCTCATTCCAGATGCTTAAGACTTGGTCAAGATTTTCTTTGTTTAAGGTATAAAGCTTATCTACCATCATTTTTCCACCTCGATTCTTACAGCTGAAACCTTTAAGGCTGGTATATTGATTATTGGATCAAGGTTTTGTCCAGTCAGCCTGTTGGCAGGTGATTCAGCAAAATGGAACGGTACAAATATAGTTTTTTCATTGATGCGATCTGTAATCATGGCTGGGGCTACAATGCTTCCCCTAGCTGAAGTAATCCTAACTGGCTGATGTTCTCTTATGCCCAGTTCTGCTGCATCTTTAGTATTGATTTCAACAAATCCCCTGGGGTACTCCAGCGCAAGTGTCCATACCTTACGAGTCATGGTCCCAGTGTGATATTGGTGAATGACTCTGCCTGTTGTCATCAGGAAAGGAAACTCTTCGCTTCTTTGATCGCCAAGGAATTCAAAATCGTTAACAGTAAATAGTCCTTTGCCTCTCTTAAATTCGCCAACGTGAAGTATCGGTGTTCCCATGTGTTCCTTATCAGGGCATGGCCACTGAAGTCCAACTTCCTGGATTCTCTCATGAGTTATACCGCCATAAATGTCCGTTGCTTCATTTATCTCATCCATAATATCAGATGTGCTTTCGTAGTTAACATCCATGCCTATACGCTTCATAACCTCGTTGAGAATTTGCCAGTCAGGTCTTGAATTGCCAACGGGTTCAATGACTTTATGGATCATCTGTACTCTGCGGTCGGTATTTGTATACGTCCCGTCTCTTTCCAAAAAGCTCACGGCTGGAAGTACTACATCTGCAAACTGAGCTGTTTCAGTCAGGAAAATATCCTGAACCACGAGGAAAGGTACTTTCTCAAGACAGTGAATTGTGTGGCTCTGATCGGGGTCCGATAGAACCGGGTTTTCTCCTATTATGTAAGCTGCTTTCATGGTACCTTCGTCAATGAGGTTGAACATCTGCATGATATTTCTGCCTCTTAGACACGAAAAATCTCCCCATATTTTTTCAAAACGCTCCTTTGTTTCTGGTAGCTCTGGACGCTGATATCCAGGTAAAAAGTCTGGAAGTGCTCCCATATCTCCAGCTCCCTGAACATTGTTTTGTCCTCTTAAAGGGTTAATACCAGTTGCTGGTTTACCAATGTGTCCTGTAATCATGGCAAGATTTGCCAAAGCTCTTATACTCTTTACTGCAGTGGTCTGTTGAGTAACTCCCATTGTAAACAGGATCATAGCCGTACCTGCAGTTGCATACTTCCTGGCAAATTCTCTGATTGTCTCAGCAGGAACTCTTGTAATAGTTTCTGCCCATTCGGGAGTGCAGTTTTCCACTGATTTTTTCATTTCTTCGTAATTCTCAGTACGACTTTCTATAAACTCAGCGTTAACAAGATTTTCTTCTATTATTACCTGAATCATAGCGTTAATCATAGGTAAATTGGTACCTGGCTCAATAGGAGCATAGCCATGTGAAAAATTAGTGAGTCTTATTCTCCTGGGGTCAACAACCAAGAGTTCAGCACCTTTTTTTAGTGCTTCGAAGATTCTAGTACTGACCAGTGGATGTTGTTCCGTTGTATTTGAGCCAATTATCAGAATGAGGTCGGTGTCTGCAATGTCGTTCATTGGGTTAGTAGCCCCGCCAGTTCCAAGTGAAGTAGAAAGACCTTCTACTGTCGGACTATGTCAGAGGCGTGCGCAGTGGTCCACACTGCTGGTTTTAAGTCCTGCTCTTGCCAGTTTTGCAACAAGAAAATTCTCTTCGTTTGTACATCTGGCAGATGAAATAATACCTATTCTATCAGTATTGTCACCATCTGACATTGCATTTTTCAATCCATTTGCAACCTTTTCTAAGGCTTCCTCCCAGGATGCCTCTCTAAATGTTCCGTCAGGCTGCTTTATAAGTGGAGTCTTTAGCCTTCTGGAATCCCTTACAAACGCATATCCATGCCATCCCTTGGAACATAGTTTCCCTTTGCTTACAACGTGATTGTAGCTGGGAGTAATACCTAGAACGGTATCATCATCAGCGACGTTTACGTAAATGCCACAGCCACAACCACAATAGCCGCAGATGGTTTTCACACGTTTCAAAACAATCCCTCCTTTGCTTTTACAGATAAATTCAGAAGATTCACTATTTATAATTACCCCAAATGTGGGGATTGGTAACAGAGACTTGCCGATATGGCACATACCATATTAAATCCAGCAATTACGCTATTTTACTATTGTTTACAATTTGGATACAGTTTCTCAAATACTGAGATTTAACGGATTTCATGTGATATGCTTTAGGTGACAGGATGAATTAATATAATAATAATCGATTTTCAAAGTGCTTTTTAAATAGAAAAAGGGGTTGAGAACATGAAAAAATTATTATTTATGTTATTGATATTAGTTTTAACATTGTCAGTTATGGCCTGTACTAAGCAGGAGGTTCCCTCTAAAACACCGGCAGAAATACTTCCAGAGGACACTTCACAAGTGCTTCCAGAAGACACTCCAGAAGTATCTGCTTATGACAGAATCAGTGATTTCTTGGAAGAAGAAAGTATAATTGCATTCTCTCCATATTATGAACTATTGGAGTTCAAGATTTCAAATTACGACGAAAAAATTGTAAATGACAATATAGAGTCTACTTTCTACTACACAATTGTAGCTAAAAATTATGACCGAGATCCCGATACCGTAGGCTACATAATAGAAGCAAAAGAAAGAGGAAGTGAAAGTTATCAGCAGCTTTATGATGAATACCTTATGCCACATGACATGAACTTCGATTTCAAAGTTGTAATCGATAAAGATGATAATCTCACACTTTACTCAAATGTTTCTCCTAAAGGAGTTGAATGGGTAGAGACCAGCATGACAGATTATATACTGTCAGACTGATTATACTTAAAGCCGCTTAAAGCCAACAACACCTGAGAGGGCAGATAGAACACCCAAATCAGATTAGAAGAAACTATTGTCAGATTGAATAAGCCCACATTGACATCACATAAAAGAAAAAGTATCATTCCAAAAGCTATCATTTGCCTGTTAGGCATAGGGTAGCTTTTTTTGATGCACGCATGTATTGCGTTAAAGACACTTAAAGTCAAAGTAATAGCATAAAAGACGCTGAAGGTCATTAAATATTCAATATTAGCAAATATCTTTAATGCAAAGGCAGCAATCGTAAATCCTAAGAATGCAAGAAACATATTCTTTTCAAATAACCTGGAATTACTTTGCCTGTATCTGACAGAATGAATTGTCTGGACTATAGAAAATATAATTACACCAACCAAATAATACTTCTTAACGAAAAGAAGAAAGGAATCAGCAATTAGCGTTAAAGAAAGAGCGTACTTAAGAAGTCTGATGTCTTTTTCATTGTATGCATTTTTTGATGCTAAAAAAGACAATAACAATACTAAAGTAATAGAAGAAAACTTTAGTAAAGAAGTAGCTTCATACAATTTCGAATTTGAAAAATCAAGATATATAAAAACTACATAAATTATGGCAAGAGTGCAGAGAATAAGTGGAATTCTCTTTTTATTCATCTCCATCACCAACTAATTAGATTATTTATATACATTATATCAAAATAATTGAACTTGTAGCACTTTTGGACGATGTGCAAAAAGATAAACAATGATACCCTAAAATCAAATTGGAGAAATATCTCCTTAAGGAGGTGATGAGGCTGAGAAATATTGTAATCAGTATACCAAATTCACTGATGGAAAGCTGCATCGAGAGATTTCTTAGAGACGATAGAGAATTAAGGGTTTTTAAGGAAGACAGACCTCAGCAGGCAGCAGAATTATGTAAAAACATCAATGCTGATATATTGCTGGTGGAAATAAGAGATACGCCGCCATATAGCATAGACGACTGGATGAAGATATGCAAAATGCAGAATATAGAAAGACCGAGTTATAGAATAGCGTGCATAGTGGATGAAAATACTTATCCAGAATCCGCAAGAAAAGTAGCACTGGCTAAGAGTGATTTGTTGATTGACGCATTTTTCTACAGCTCATCGAACATCAATGGAGAGTACTTAACAGCAGTAATAAGCAGTTTATAAAGAATAAAAGGCATAAAGAAGCAATAAAAGGAGGAGGGCTAAAATGAACAAAATGAGAATTCTGGCTATTGTAATGACAGCTGTAATGGTACTTGGAATTACCCCAACAGCTGGATTTGCCGTAACAGATACGCCTGTTATGGGATTTGCAGATATGCCAGATAACTGGTCGACGTCGGCATTAGAAAGAGCCGTACAGAATGGACTACTAAATGGCTACACTGAAAATGGGAAACTGCTCATTAAAGCAGATGCACCATTAAAAAGAGCAGAGCTTGCAGCAGTAGTCAACAGAGCCTTTGGCGCAGCAAAGGTAGCAGCATTAAAAGAAGTAACAGATGTTTCTGCAAACTCTTGGTATTATTCAGACATAGGGAAAGCAGTACAGATGGGAACATTTATACTGGATAAAACCATGAGACCAGAAGACAATATTACTAGACAAGAAGCATTTACAGTACTAGCAAGAGCTTTCAAACTTGTAACAGAAGGTAAGGGCAATGGATTAGAAGGCTTCAAAGACAAAGATGATGTAGCAACGTGGGCAAAAGACAGTCTGAGTGGAATGGTAAGTGCAGGATACATAAAGGGATCCGATGGACTGTTGAATCCAAAGGCTAATATAACAAGAGCCGAGTTTGCAACAGTAATGGATAATCTAATCAAACAATACATTGATGCAACCGGTACAGTAACAGATGTAATTGAAGAAGGAAATGTGCTTGTTAGAAAAGCAGGAGCAACACTAAAAGATCTGACAATAAAAGGAGACCTTATCATTGCCGATGGAGTTGGCGAAGGTGATGTAACTCTAGAAAATGTAACAGTTGAAGGGCGTACTTTGATAAGAGGCGGTGGAGAGAACTCCATAATTATCAAGGGAGATTCACAATTAGGACTTATAATACTGTCAAAAGTTGACGGTAAAGTCAGAGTTGTCGTAGAAGGAGGAGCGGTCGTCGATATCGTATACGTCGATGATGGTTCTGATGATGTAATTGTCGAAGGTACAATAGGCTCACTTGAAATAGCAGGCGATAATATTACAGCATATGCAGTAAATGCTGTTATTACTAATGCAAACGTAAGTGGAGAGAATTCTAAGATAGTAACAGAAGAAAATACCGTTGTTGAAGAGGAAGAAAAGAAACCTTCACAAGGTGGAGGTGGTGGGCCATCAACACCTGCAGTAGTAGTTAGTGCTATTAGTGTTACCACACAGCCAATAAAAACTGAGTATGAAATTGGTGAAGCAATAGATTTAGCTGGTTTAGTGGTAACAGCAACTTATAGTGATAGTAGCACGAAGAGCATTTCTGTAAAACCAGCCATGATTAGTGGCTTTGACAGTAGTGCTGCAAAAGCGAATCAAGTAGTAACTGTCACCTATGAAGGTAAGACAGCTACTTTTAATGTGACTATTAAAGAGGTAGTAACACCGCCAGCAACCTTAGAAAGCATAGCTATCACAACATCAGCATCTAAATTGGTTTATACAGTAGGTGACGAACTAGATATTACAGGTTTAATAGTAACAGGAACCTATAGTGATGCAAGCACAAAAAAAGAAGCAATAACAGTAGCAAACATAAGTGGTTTTGATAGCACTTCAGCAGTAGCAAGTCAAACCTTGACCATAACAGTTGATGGCAAAACAGCTACCTACACAATTGAGGTTAAAGAAGCAGTACCAGTAGATAAATACGTCGTAACCTTTAGCGTAGTTGATAATAAGGGAGGAACTCTATCAGCAAAAGCTAATGATGTAGATATAAATAGTGGTGACCAAGTAGATAAAGGCAGCGACCTAGTCTTTACCGCAGCCCCCGATACAGGCTATGAGATTAAGCAATGGAAATACAATGGTACAGTATATGAAGGAACAGAAGAAGACTTTGAACATACGAACTTATGGCAAGACTTTAATGTAACAGTAGAATTTGAAGCAATAGCGGAAACCTTTACTGTAACCTTTATGTCCGATGGTGCAAATGGAGATATGGATCCTGTAAAAGTAATAGAAGGCCAAAAATATAAATTGCCTGAAAATGGTTTCACAGCCTTACAACATAAGAAGTTTGATTATTGGAGAGTTGAAGACTCTGATGATAAATATTATCCAGGCAATAAAGTAGAAATAACAGGTGATACAACATTTTGGGCGACTTGGGTAAAGATGCCAATAGAAATATTGGATGCCCCAGCCAAAGTTCTGCCTGGGCAAACATACATGATTAGCATATATATAGATGGGGAGTATCAAGACGGAACAAAAATTTCGGAAAAAGTGAACTTTTCTATAGACGGGGGTGAGACTACTAGTTCTGGTACAAATATCACTACAGATGGCTATCTTAATGTAGCTATTGATGAAACTGCAGAACAATTTACCTTAAGAGCAGCCAAAAAGAATGATGCAGATGTTTATGATGAGGTAACTATAAAAGTGCATCATGGCAATGCTTTAATTATTAAGATGGATGATCCTACAACAGATGGAGAAAAAGAGACCGTATTAGGCAATCAAGGTTATTATTGGAATAAAGACAATCTAACTTTAGAAATAAGAGATTTAGAAATAGTTGAAATCGGCCAAGGAATAGTATTTGAAGGATTTTACAGTAACGAAATAACCTTGGTGTTACATGGTAGTAACAAAATAAATATCGAAGCCGGAGAATTAGAACAAGTTACAGGAATAAGACATACAGGTAACTTCATAGATCTGACTATAAAAGGCACTGGTAGCTTAGAAATCACAATGCCTGACCTTGGTGACAAAGATACATCATCATATGGTATCAGGATGTACAGCCTCACCGTGGAAGATAGCGCTAGTTTAATAATCACAAATGTGAAAGCCAAAGATTCTCGCGGTATCTATACTTCAGATTATACGATCTTCAGGGGTAATGCTAAGGTGGAAGTGGAGTCTTATGGATGGGTTATTGATGCTAGAGGTACGTCTCCAGGAATCAGCATCGAAGGCAAGGCCGAGTTTAAAGGAATTGCACAAGGGGTAGGATCAATTCTTTATACAACAGGTGAAATAAATATCGAAAAGGGTACAAAAGTAGAGCTTGTTAGGCCTAACTTTCCTCATGTTTATGGAGGTCCAAAGTTTTTTGGTTATAGAAGTGCACTTAATATTGCACCTGAACTTAAGCTACAGGCATCAGAAAATGCAGATGGTAGCAACTTAGAGACAGCTGAACTTACTGATGATAATCCAGAAAAAGTGGTTAGAGATAAAGATGCAGATCCAGTTGAAGATGTTTTTAAGTATGTACTGATTAAAGCAGGGGAAGTTGAAAAAACCGTAACTGTAGGTGATATGGAAGGCGATCCAATCTATGCAGGGGGCGGTAGCGCAGCTAGCAGATCATACATTGTAACCACAACTGGAATTGAAAATGGGGAATATGCTACAGTTAATTGGTATACAGATGCAAGCAAGAGCGAAAATACGTCAGAACCAGCGGGCATCTCAATCGCATCTGTTAATAATGCCCCTGTCGATAACAGTAAAATAACCCTAAGGGTAACCGTTAATAATTCTGATATTACTGTAGCAGATGATTATTACTTTACAGTTACCATTGATGGAATAGAATCAGATGTAAAGACCTTCACTATAGAAACTGCAACCTTGGTAGAAATAGTTACTATTAGTGGACTAAGTGTACCAGTTGTAGGAGCTGATCCATATGATAAAACTGGGCTGTCAGTGCCTGAAAATGCTGGTTATGTAATTGAGAAAGTTGACTGGTTTGACCACACAAAAGCTGATGGTGGTGAAAGTGGATGGGGCGTAGTAAAATTTGAACAAGGACACAAATACCAAATCAACATTAATTTAAAGCTAGAGCCTGGATACCAATTTGCTAGCAATAGAGATTATGTTTTAGATGAATTAGCTGTTAATTTGTATGAAAAAGTTCAATGGGGTAGTGCAGCCGCATACGATGCCCAATTATTAGTTATATTTAATGAATTAGAATAAAGGATATTCTAAACCTAACACACACCACAAACCCAGCCCTCTCCGGAGCAATCTTGAGGGGGCTGTTACTTTTGCCATAATATAAAGAATGTCGTAAGCATTACAATAGAAACTAGAGAAAATGTGATATAGAATCCTAACCACTTTATAAATAGCCCACCAAGTAAAGGTAAAAGGACTACAAATATGTTAAGAGAACCGCGTATACCCAAGTACAAGGTTCTGTTTTCATCTGGTGAGATATCCAGTAGATAGGGCTCAAATCCAACACTTCTTCCACTTGAAATAAACCCTATGAGAAGAAATACTAGGATATACCATGATGGGCCCAATGGTCTTATGACCATGGCAATTAACGGGATCAGAGATCCTATCAAAATACAGACTTGCATAACCTTTTCTGGACCAAATCGGCTGGTGATATAGGCCCATAAAAAGTTTGAACTAATCTTTCCAATGATTTGCGATATTACAAAAGCCCCTAAATATATTTCATAGTTTGAAAAAGCTTCTTTTACAAAAATCAAATAAAATGGAAGAATCATCAGGCTGAATCCTGTAATATTCTCTATTATAATAAATCTTCTGAGAGTCTTGTCTTTCCGCAAAGTTGCAAAGACCTCACTTAACAACCCTTCTTTTCTCTCGCCATCGGGAACTGATTTAATAGGTGTTTCTGGCTCTTTAACCATCCAAAATCCAAGCGCTCCAAGAATAAGACCTATGAACCCTATGAAAAAACTAATAGCATAATTTGCTGGGAATGACCATACTCCCGGTTTAAAAAGCCAAGCTACTAAGAAACCTCCGCCAAGTGCAGCTAAACCGCTAACTAACTGAATTGCAGCATATAGTTCACCACGTTTTCCTGGAGGCAATAGCTTTCCTACAATGTCAGAATATGCAATACCTGCAAGTCCTCCACTTATTGAAAATATGAAGATTAAGAGGTAAAAACTGAGTAATGAAATAAAAGGCTGGTTTTGAGCAAAGAATAGAGTAACTAAAGACATACCTAGAAAACTTGCTCCTCTTACATATATGCCGATTAATAAGAACTTTTTCTTGTATGCAAAATCCTCTAGATAGCGACTAAAAATTAAATTAAAAACAAGAGGTGCCCCTAGAAGTATAGAGTAAATCGCACCAAAAGCTACAGGATTATCTGTCAGTAGAGATATTAGCGAGGATAGAACAGTATTTAGTTCTATCGTTGCCATCGTCAAAGCAAGAAAAAAACCATGCCATAAAAAAGCTATATACGTAGAGCGATATTCTTTGTTAAAAATGTTCATACTTATCACCTGCCTAAGATAGATTCTATCACTTTTACTACTTGCTTAACAACCCGCGGGGACTGACCCCACGGGTTATTAAGCAAAGAATATGCTTGATTATCACCAGATAATGTAGTATTATGCAATTATGAGGTGAAAATATGATAAAAACAACCGCGATGATTTTAGAAGAATTAAATATGTACGCTAGTCCGGAGCACAGATTATCGCGTATGGTTAAAAGTGGAGAATATGTAAGGATTGTTAAAGGATTATATGAAACAGATCCTGCTACTCCTGGGTATCTGCTGGCAGGTAGTATCTACGGACCTTCATACCTATCATTTGAATTTGCGTTATCTTACCACGGACTAATTCCCGAAGCTGTATATACCTTTACTTCTGCAACTTATGATAAGAAAAAGAAAAAGAAATTTGATACTTCTTTTGGTACTTTCACATACAGAGATGTTCCAAAAGAAGCCTATCCTTATGGAGTTGAACTTATTAGGGAAGGTGATTACTCATATTGGATAGCTTCACCAGAAAAAGCACTATGTGATGTACTTTATACTAAAAGTCCAGTGCCAAATCAAAGAGAGCTAGGAAATCTCTTGTTTGATGATATGAGAGTTGATGAAGAAGGATTTAGTAGATTAAACTATGAGGATATTCTATTTCTAGAAGTGAAATATGGAAGCTCTAATATCCAAAAATTAAGTAGATTTATGCGGAGGTTTAAAAAATGGACACAATAATCGAGCAAATGCTAGACTAACAGCCCGCGGGGACTGACCCCAATGCAACATGCTAACGTGGTGAATTAACTCTAAATTTATGGGTATTCATATTGATGAGGAGGAATGTATATGGCTTTTCTTAAAAATCTTGGTGAAAAAATTAGTGGAGCAGCTGTCGATGCTGCTGACAAAGCTAAAGAATTTGCAGATGTCACAAGGCTGAAGAATGAGATAGCTGGTGAAGAAAAGAAGATTCAACAGTCTTTTGTCGAACTTGGAAAACTCTATTTTGAAACTATAAAAGACAACACAGAAGGTCCGGGAATAGAGCACTGCCAGGCTATCAGAGCAGCCGAAGCAGCTATTGCAGAACTTAAAGAAAAAATTGAGCAGGTAAAAACCAACTAACTTGCATGTTTATTGTGCGCTTATGGCAACCAATAGGTTGCCATATTTTTGCATCACTAGAATTACTGAAAAGGCCCAGCGCCTTACATATTGTGCCAAAAAGGCAGAATAAATATTCAAAGCTGGGTGATAAAAATGAAAAATATTAAGAAGCTTACCATCCTTCATTCCAATGACCTTCATGGAGATTTCCTTGCTGAGGAGATTGGAGAACTCGACGTAGGTGGCGTTTCCATGCTTTCAGGATATATCAGCAAAGTGAGAGAGGAAGAAGAAAACGTAATATATGCCATAGCTGGTGATATGCTGAGAGGATCAATAATTGACTCAGAATTTATGGGGATTTCTACAATCGAAATAATGAATATGCTTTCTCCTGATATTGCTACCATAGGCAACCACGAGATTGATTATGGCATCGCACACCTTTTGTTTATTGAAAAATGCGCTCAATTTCCAATCATTAATGCCAATCTCTATATTAAGACCAACGGGGCAAGGCTTTTTACTCCGCATAAGATACTGCTAGTTGATGGCATGAAAATACTATTTATTGGCATAATTACCGACCAGATAATTGAACAAGCTAAAGTAGATGGATTGATTGGATCCTTTATCGATACTTCTGAAGCTGCTGAAGAGGTAGGCAAAATCTGTAACACGTATAATGCAATAGACATAGACTTTACAGTGTTGCTGACACACATTGGCATAGAAGAGGACGTAAAGCTTGCTAAATTGCTCGACCCTGAATGGGGAGTCGATGTAATAATTGGCGGTCATTCACACACATTTATGGATGAACCAATTCACGAAAATGGAGTTGTTATTGTACAAGCAGGCGAGGGAACAGACAACGTTGGTAGATTTGATATCGATGTCGATACAGATGGAAACTGTATAGACAGCTATACTTGGCAGATGGTGCCAATAAACCAGACTACAGCTCAAAGAGACTTTCAGATGGAAGAAGTCATCAACAAGTATAAAGATGTAACAGATAGAAAATATCAAAGGATTATTACTAGATTTAATAAAGCGCTGACTCATCCTCAGAGGAATATGCAGACGCCATTGGGGAATCTGTTTGCTGACATTTTTAAGGGCAGTCTAGGTATAGATATTATGCTTTTAGGGTCGGGTAGTATAAGAGGAAATAAGCTTGGACCTATTGTCGAATACGGCGATTTGGTCGAGATATTCCCATTCACTGACCCAATACAGATGATTAAAATGGATGGTTCTCAATTGAGAAGGGCAGTTCAATTTATCCTAAGGGATGACTCTTTTAATGGAACCACAGAGTTTTATCAATTTTCTGAAGGGCTTAATGTCGTGTATTCAAGAAAAAACAAAGAGTTAATAGAGCTTGGATTTAATGGCTCACATGTTAGGGATGACTCATTTTACACGATGGGCCTTCAAAATTATCATTTCTTAAACGTTGAGAATTTTCTTGGTATCAGTATGCAAGAGCTGGAGAAAAATCAAAAACCAAGGGTAATTTCTACATCAGCTCAGGATATCCTAACGGAATATTTGTCTTCTCATCACAGACTTAACTATGAATTCAATCAGAGACTAACAGTTTTATAAAATATCCAGCCTCTAAATATGGGGCTGGATATTATTGATGCACTCTGTTAAAATAGTAACTAAGTGAAGGAGTGATGGCTTAATGCAGAGCATAACTAACAGTGTGAAATTACATAAACGTGCATGGATTAAAGTTTTCACTGTATTGTTCCTCATGGTGGCAGCTGCTTATTTACACCTCTACAAGTTTGCTACAAGAGGACAGGAAACTGTAAAATTTCTAATAATATTCTTCCTTTACATAGCAATGATAGCCACTTGGGGCGTATCCATCAGAAGGAGAATTGTACATAAAAAGATTCGACATTTTCTTCTGGTGACTACAGCCCTAATGGTATTTTTGTTCTTTATGAGAACAATGCGATATATGGTGTTTCTAAGCAGTGAAACCCTATCTGCATATGCGTGGTATTCTTACTATATTCCTATATTGTTAATAGCCTTATTGGCATTATGGGCATCGTTTTATCTAGGTGAACGGGAAAACTATTCACTAAAACCCAGATATTATCTACTTCTTATACCAACCATTATTTTACTTTTTGGAATTATGACCAATGAGTATCATTTTTTTGCATTTAAATTTCCTACAGAGATACGAGGCGGGAAATACAGTTATGGTTTCTTGTACTATGCAACTATAAGCTGGGTCTTACTCATTATTGTTGTTATGATTGCTAATCTTTACAGGAAGAGTCGCGTGCCTGGAACGAATAAGAGAATATGGCTTCCAATGATTGTCGTCGGTCTACATCTGACATACATAATACTTTATTCAATAAACCCCTCCAGAACAAGGGCTGGGTTTATTGAAATAGTAGTAATGACTTGTGCTGCAACTGTAGCTTTGTGGGAAAGTTGTGTTCAGACAGGGCTCTTTCACTCAAATAGCAACTACGATAAACTCTTGAAAGATTCGATACTTGCCTCACAAATAATAGATTACGATTTTAATATACATTACAGAGCAAATAATGCTCCCATATTAGACGAAAGCACCATAAGAAAGTTGATTGTAGAAAACAAAGTAGAAATTAGTCCTGATAAACTGGCTTATATATATCCCATAAACGGTGGATTTACAATTTGGCAGGACGATGTCTCAGATATAAGCAGATTGGTTGCAGAGTTGTCAGATGTTGAAGACGAGTTGAAAGACAGCACAGATTTACTTAAAGAAGAATACACTATTCGTTCTAAGCAGATTCGTGTGGAAGCAAGGCTCAGGCTATATAAAATATTGTCCAATGAAACTAAAGGACAGATAGAGCAGATAAAAGCACTGCTAAACCAATATTCAATTGCAGATGAAGAATGTAAAAGAGAAATTCTATTGAGGATAAATATTCTTGGAGTGTACATAAAGAGACGAAGCAATCTTATTCTTATGGCGGAGGGTAATGAAAGTGTAACTGGAGATGATTTAAAACACTGTATCAGAGAATCAGCAGATAATCTTAAACTTTGGGGTATACAGGCAGCAATGTCGATAGCTGGAGATAATACTTTGAATACTGAGTTTGCAATGTTATGTTATGACTTGTTCGAGGCAGTAATAGAAGAGAGCTTTGGAGATCTAAAGACGATTTATAGCGTAATTACTGATAGGAAAGATTCAGTCATCTTTACGATTCAGGCGGAAAGTACCAAGAAACTCTGCAGTCATAGTTGGAGTACATGGCAAGAAGAAAGAGTAAAGAGAATCAATGGGGTTGTGAAGTGTGATCTTGTAGATAAAGACATTTTTAGTGTTTCTATCAGTATTCCAAAGGAAGGTGAATAATATGCCTTTGTTTATGGAAAGCTCAGCTTTAAGAATAATAATGATTATGGCAATTTTTTTAGTTATGATATCGGATATATTTATTATCATCAGTAAGTGGAGCAGAAAGAAAGAATTAAAGGGGATACTGAGGGAATCTCTTTTGTTCATAGCTTTGTTTGCAAACCTTAGTGTATTGATGCTGGTGCACTATAATCTTGAGTATGAGATTGCTAATGTAACTAGTGAACGGTTGCTTTCTAACCAGTATTTTTTCGTACAGATAATTATAATTTTGGTTTCAGTTGCCTGGCAGATAGTTGAGATTTATAGTGAAAATAGAATCTATAAGACATCAATAACCCACGGCTCGATTAAAGAAGCAATAGACAGACTGCCCCGAGGTTTATGCATATCCCAGATCGACGGAATGCCAGTCCTTATAAATTCAAAAATGATTGATATATGCTTAATTCTTACTGGAAAGAACTTTATAAATGCAAATTTGTTCTGGGATGATATTGTAGAGTTTTCGGATATTAAAGGTGCGGTAAAAATGAAAGAATTCGACGATCCTACTTTCGTATTGGATGACAGGAGCGTATGGAAAGTGACCAGAGAAAATCACTTTTGGAATGAGGTCAAATACATAGAAACTATTGCAACGGATATAACTGAGATGTACTGGCTGAGTCGGAACCTAAAAATTAGCACTCAAAAACTGGAAGACTACCAGTTACGGTTGAAGAATTTGTTAAAAAATATTGAAAAGGTGAAGCATGAAGAAGAGATTCTTGAGTCAAAGGTCAGGCTTCACGATGAGCTGGGAAGAACTATTATTGCAACTCGAAGGCATATTTTGAACTCAGATTATACCGAAGATAGCAGCCTAATTACACATATGTGGGAAAGTGTTACTAATGCTCTAAGTACAGATTATATGTATGACGATTCTGGTGAATCTATGGGTGAGTTGTTAAGAATCAGCGAGATATTAGGATGTAATATCGTATTTCAAGGCGACAGCCTAGATTCAGAAGGGCGCTACCCAATTCTTGAGAGTGCGGTTAGAGAAGCGATGATAAATGCTGTTAAACACGGAAATGCAAATGAATTAACTGTAGATATTGGAAAGGGGACAGATGTAATAAAAGCTATCATCTCAGACAATGGAGAATCAAATATTACTGAGATTGAAGAAGGTGTTGGGCTTTCAACGCTTAGAGGAAAAGTTGAAACTGCTGGGGGATTCTTTAGTGTTTTCTATGAAGAAGGGGTAAAAATGTACTTAGAAGTACCAGTTGAGGAGGAAAGCTATGTATAGAGTGCTCATAGTTGAAGACCAAAGAATTGTTCAAAATATCCTTGAGGAGACGATTTCTCAGTCAGAAGATTACAAAATTATTGGTACCATAGAAAACGCTCAAAATGCCATTGCTTTCTGCTTGGCTGGTAAAATTGATCTTATACTCATGGATGTGTGTACAGCTGATGGCGAAAGTGGAATAGATGCAGCTAAAAAAATAAAATGTGATTTTCCAAGTATAAAAATTGTCGTAATAACTTCTATGCCTGAAGAGAGCTTTATTAGGAAAGCAAAAGAAGCTAAGTGCGATAGCTTCTGGTACAAGGACGATAGTGATGGTCTTTTGGAAGTGATGAATCAGACTATGAAGGGCGCAAGTATATATCCAGAAGAGACACCTTTACTTGATATAGGATACGCCAGTAGCGTTAATTTTACAGCCAGAGAGCTGGAAGTATTGCGCGAGCTTGTAAATGGTTTTAATTATAGAGAAGTTGCCAATGAATTGGATATTAAAGAGCGAACTGTAAAGCAGCACATTAGCAACATGCTTTCTAAGACGGGTTACAAGAGTACTATGCAACTGGTTGTGGATGTAGTAAATAAAGACTTAATTATACCTGGATATTAAAAGAACAGTCTTCTTAAATAGAAGGCTGTTCTTAAGTTTTTATGCAAGTGCAATGTTGAGTCTGTTCCAGTTATTGATGTTGTTAATCGCAAATACTAGGTCAACAATCTCTTTTTCGGTAAAGAGCTCTTTCATTTTTTCAAATAGCTCATCGGAAACGTGGCCCAGTGAAATCTGAGTCAGTACTTCTGTAAATTCCAAAGCTGCTCTTTCTGCAGATGTGTAGAGAACAGTTTCTCTCCAGGCGTTCAAAAGATATATTCGCCTTTCTGTTTCACCGATGGCTCTTGCATCTTCAGTGTGCATGTTTAGACAGAATGCACATCCATTTATCTGGGATGCTCTAATCTTAACAAGCTCCAGAAGCTTCTTATCCAGCGTACTGTCCTTCATATATTCTTCGCTTTTAATCAATAGATTAAATACTTCAGGCGAAATATCTTTGTAATTCATCCTCCTACTCATGGCTTCCTCCTTATATATAATGGATATTAAATCCGACTAAACTACTCCACTTTAATGATACCCAAATTTATTCATAATCAGCAAAACAAAAGCCTGTTTTGATTGACTGTACGGAAGTGTAATCATACAATTGATGTATGAAGATACCATTCTATGAATTGGAGGAGAATCCTATATGGGAAGACATACAAATGAATTGACTAACAGGCTGAGAGAAGAAGCTATTGATTACAAATTGCTTGAGAAGGCTAAAGAATATGCGATTGAATACATGCAAAATATTGATGACTTACCAGTATTTCCAAAGGATGAAGCAATAAAGGCACTTGACGCTTTTAGAGAAGAGCTTTCGAACAATGGTACCAATCCATATGAGATAATTGAAGTTTTACATAAGAAAGGGTCGCCTGGAACTACCGCACAAACAGGGGGAAGATACTTTGGGTTTGTAGATGGTGGCATTGTTCCTGCATCTCTTGCTGCAAAATGGCTTGCAGATGTATGGGACCAGAATGCTGGAGCATATGCTATGTCTCCAGTAGTATCCGTTTTAGAGGAGGTATGTGAAGGCTGGATGGTTGAGATTCTCGGACTACCTAAAGATACTGCTGCAGGATTTGTTGGAGGCAGTGCAACAGCGACTCTTTGTGGAATTGCTGCCGGAAGAAATTATCTGTTGGAAAAACAAGGTTATGATGCTGGAAAGCTTGGGTTATTTGGAGCTCCGGAAATAAAGGTAATGATTGGTGAGGGAGCGCATTCTACCATACATAAAGCTCTTTCAGTATCTGGGCTGGGAAGTGAACGGGTAATAAAGATACCGGTAGATGATCAAGGGAGAATAAGGGCAGATTCTGTTCCTCAGCTTGACGACCGCACATTGCTTTTGCTTCAGGCGGGCAACGTTAACTCGGGGTCTTACGATGAATTTGAAGAAATATGTAAAAAAGCAAATGAAGCTGGAGCCTGGGTTCATATAGATGGAGCCTTTGGGTTATGGGCTGCTGCATCAGAGAATCTAAAACACCTGACTAAGGGAATTGAACTGGCTGACTCGTGGTCTGTAGATGCTCATAAAACTCTAAATGCTCCCTATGACAGTGGAATTATACTCTGTAGACACAGGGAAGTTCTCCTGAAGGCCCTTCAGATGTCAGGCTCATATATTGCTAATACAGGTCACAGAGACGGAATGAGCTATACATTAGACATGTCCAGGAGGGCTCGTGTAGTAGAATTATGGGCTACATTGAAATCTTTGGGAAAAGGAGGCGTTGCAGACCTTATAGATGATCTTCACGAAAAGGCTGTATATTTTGGAGATAAGCTGAAAGAAAATGGATTTGATGTATTAAATGACGTTTGCTTTAATCAGGTAATGACTGCGTTGGACGATTCAGATAAAACAGATGAGTTGCTAAGAGGAATTCAAAATTCAGGTGAGTGCTGGTGTGGTGGCTCAAAGTGGGAAGGCAGGTCAGTTATAAGGATAAGCGTGTGTTCTTACAAAACTACTTATGAGGACATCGACAGGTCTGTTGAGGCTTTTGTAAAAGCTAGAGAAAGTCTTCAATAATATTGTGCATTAGAATGAGATTATGGGTACTATTGCTATGACGATTATTTTTATTAAGGAGGAGTGAGTATGAAGAAGATAAAAATAGCTGACGGAATACACATGTTATCTATGAATGTGGAGGATATGCTTTTTGAAGGTATTTGGGAGCTTGCTAACGGAGTAACTTTGAACTCATATATCGTACAGGGAGAAAAAACTGCAATCATCGATGGAGTCATTGGCTGGGATGGAATTCCTGAAACGCTATATGAAAATTTAAGAGAAATTGGCGTTGACCCAAAGGACATAGACTATTTAATCGTAAACCATATGGAGCCCGACCATTCAGGATGGATATCAAATTTTAAAAAGATAAAGGATGATTTTACGATAGTTTGCACTGACAAAGCTGCTAAGCTTGTAGAGTCATTTTATGGCAATGGGGAAAAGATAATGGTCGTAAAAGATGGAGACACTTTGGATCTTGGAAACGGCAAAGAACTCAGATTCCACCCCGTGCCAAACGTACATTGGCCTGATACGATGTATACATTTGAAACAGGCACAAAAACTTTGTTCTCTTGTGACATGTTCGGTTCATTTGGAAAGATGGACGAGCATCACTTCGACGATGAAATGACCACTGAAGAGAGGGCCTTTTTTGAAACGGAAGGCATTAGATACTATTCAAATGTTATGACTACATTTACTCCAATGCTTAGAAAAGCACTGGACAAGGCGAGAAGCTTTGAAATAAACACTATAGCACCTGGACATGGCCCATTGTATAGAAAAAATCCTGGACAAATAATGGATGACTATTACAGATTCTCTCAATATGCAGAAGGGTTTGGGAAAAATGAAGTAACGATACTCTGGGGTTCCATGTATGGAATGACAGGGAAAGCAATTAGCTTTGTAGAAGAAGTGCTAAAGAGAGAAGGCATTAAGTACAACAAATTGGAAATGCCGCTTGAAAGTGAAAGCGAAATGATAGCAACTGTATTCAGGTCTGCTGCAGTAATAATTGCAGCACCAACGTATGAGTATAAACTCTTTCCGCCAGTAGCTGCTGCACTTGACGAGATTGGGAGAAAGAAAATTTCAGGTAAAGCTGCATTCAGATTTGGCTCATTTGGATGGTCTGGAGGAGCTGAAAAAGAACTAGCAGATATTTTAGAAAGAAATAAAATGAAATGGGATATGGTAGAATCTGTTGAGTTTGAAGGTTCTCACAGAGCAGAAGACCTAGAGAAAATTGAAAGAGGAGTTCTAGAACTTATAGAGAAAATGAAAGAGAAAGTAGTCGAATAGAATTTTTCAATATAAACAAAAAACTGAGGCATAGTGTTCGCCTCAGTTTTTTGCGTTTGGAAACAAATTACTTTTCGTTTTCTATAATGGGGAGTGAATAGTGGATGCCGTCGAGGTATTTTTCTAATAAAACTGACCCAATAATAATAAAGGGGACAGATGATATAAGTCTAATTGCTGTAAACTTTACTCCGAGCATACTGGCTTCCATTACTGTCATGGGAATCATAAACAGTGATGCAGCAGTGATATATGTGAAAATTGAGCTGTATTTTGCTCCCTTGTTGTAGAGAGCATTGGCCATTGGAAATGCTACAAATGTTCCACCGACTGTAGTAGATGCTAATAGGATGGACCATACGAATCTAAGTGGATTATTTGTACTTCCAAAGTGTTTTTCGATAGTTTCCTGTTTTGCCCACACATCAAATAATCCAATCAAAATAAATGCAGGTGGCAGTATAAAGACCATGTCACGTGCAAATACCAGGAAATTATCCCAAACCTTTATTCCAAAATCAAACTTAACCAACCATGAAATTAGTGAAAATGCTGCGAACACACCAAACAATATATAATCTCTTCTACTTTTTTTCATTATAGGAATACCTCCCCGTATGCAATACCTGCGATAATTGCAATCATAGCTGCGACAGTAAAGCTCATAACATTTCTTAAGATAGTAGCTCTTCTGCCAAAGTATTCTTTCTCAAGTGGATATGTTACAAGACCAACAAGCATTAGAGATGTGACAAATCCTGCGACTACCATGTACGGTACGCCTTTTGAAACTAGTATTTTAGCCAGTGGATATGCAATAAAACCAGGCATTATTGTGATAGATCCCAGTAGAAGACTGGAAAGCAGCCCTAAGAATACGTTATCCTGACCAAGGAAAGCGATTATAAAATTCTCTGATACCAGTAGTACAAAAGATATCAGCATAAGTAACATCAGGTAGTTGGGGAGAGACTTTATAAACTTCATCCAGCCTTTCTTTAATCCCATTTTAGTCCTTTGCGGGTTTGCAAAGAATGATGCAACCAATGCAATCCCAGTGACGACATATAAACTTACCATTATCTGACCTCCTAATAGATTAAATTAGATACCCCCCTCCCGTGGGGGGCTAAGAATAATATATAACATATGCCCATTGTTGTCAAATGTTTTTTATTCCAAAACTTATAATTATTGTGGTATGCTTTATCTAATACGTAATGAGGTTAAAAAATATCATTTATAGTTAATTAACAGAGGTGGATGCTGTGCATAAAAAGAAAGCTGGTAGAAATAAAACCATAGATTTTGATCTAGAACAAGGCAGACAGTACCTTGACAGATGTATACAAGTTGATACGCCTGTTAAACTAGCTGAAATCTTAAACAAGACCATAATAGGCGACTCCGTTAAAATTGCTGAAAACATTCCAAACAAGAGCATTGACCTTATTATTGTGGATCCTCCATATAACTTGAATAAATCATTTCACGGAAATAATTTTTCAAAGAAGAACGACGAAGCTTATGAAGAATATACCAGGATTTGGCTGGATAAGGTGATTCCACTTCTTAAGGACGATGGTTCTATATATGTCTGCTGTGACTGGCAGTCCAGTTTAATAATTGGCAAGGTTCTTTCCGAAAGATTGATTATACGAAACAGAATTACATGGCAAAGAGAGAAAGGAAGAGGTGCAAAGGCGAACTGGAAAAATTCCCACGAGGATATTTGGTTTGCAACAGTTTCTGATAAATATACTTTTAATCTGGATGACGTTATGGTCAGAAAGAAAGTTCTTGCACCTTACAGAGTTGATGGGAAGCCAAAGGACTGGGTAGAAAGTGACGATGGAAATTTCAGGGATACATGCCCATCCAACTTTTGGGATGATGTAACAGTTCCCTTTTGGTCTATGGTAGAAAACACATCTCATCCGACTCAAAAACCAGAAAAACTGATAGCTAAACTTATACTTGCAAGCTCCAACAAGGGAGATACAGTATTAGATCCATTTCTTGGTTCAGGCACCACAAGTGTAACTGCAAAAAAACTTGGAAGAAACTACATTGGGATTGAACAGAATCCTGTGTATTGCGCCTGGGCAGAAAAGCGAATTGAAATGGCTGATGAAGATAGTAGTATTCAAGGATTTTATGATGGTGTGTTCTGGGAAAGGAATACCCTCGAACATCAGAAAAAATTGAACAAAACGCGAAAGAAGGAACGATAGAATGAATTCCTACCATAATTCAGTTGAATTTGTAACCGTTGAAAGAGGATCTAATCTTGAAAGCGTTAAAACTTTATTTGAAGAATATGCTAACTCTCTTGGAGTTGATTTGTCATTTCAAGGATTTCAAGATGAACTTAAAAATCTTCCTGGGGATTATGTAAAACCCGGTGGCTCAATAATACTCGCTAAAGTAGAGGGTTTACCAGCAGGTTGTGTCGCCATGAAAAAAATAGATAGCAATATCTGTGAAATGAAAAGATTGTATCTTAGAGAACAATATAAGGGATTTGGCTTAGGCAAAGATCTTGCATTAAAAATAATCGAAAGAGCAAGAGAACTGGGTTATTCATATATGCGGCTGGATACACTTCCTACAATGGATAAAGCCCAGAAACTTTATAAAGCTCTGGGCTTTTATGATATAGATGCTTATGTGTTTAATCCAATAGAAGGAACTAGATTCCTCGAACTGAAATTATGAGATTAAATTTTTAGCCTTGCAATGGTTTCTTCCGTTGGAAGGCCTTTTTCTTTATCCCAACCCATTCCTTCGTAGAATTCGTCGAGCATTACTTCTGGCTCAGCCACATTACCTTTTCCTAATCCATCAGGGGCAGGTTCGTTAGTAAGTCTCCATGGTAATTTATCATCTTTTCTGTCAAAGCCTTCTCTTGCATTGAACATTCTCTCTAGAGTAAGCACTCTTTCAGCGCAGGCCATTAGTTCTTCCTGGCTCATTTCATCTCCTGTAGCTGCATTGTATAATCCAGTCCATGTACTACCTTTTACAGCGAGAGTGATACTTGCAAACAGGCAGACTCCAAGTAGGTTTGTGACCATAGAAAGTTCCATAAACGGCTTAACCCACCATTTGTTCTCGTCTTCAAAAGGCGAGACTTTTTCATGTATTCCAAGCTCAGGCTCTGTGTAGCCAAATGCATCTACAACAGAAGCATAAGGCCTTAAGTGATCAGCACCTCTTGCTGAAATCATATGTGATAGCGACTCTCCTTTACTGGCTCTTACACCACAAGATGCCAGTTCCATACCTTTAATTTGGAAGATATATTTTTCAGCTTCAGGCCCAATTCTCTGGGCAGCTCTCAGAGACCCTTCTGCTAGTATATCCCCATAACCTTCTCTCTTAGCTATCATTTCGGTCATCTGAACCATTGCCTCAGCGTTTCCAAATGATAAATCTATCCCTCCAGTGGTCTCTTTATCAATTAGACCTTTTTCAAACCACTCCATTGCTGAAGCGATGGTTTGTCCTGTAGATATGGTATCAAGACCGTTCCTGTTGCAAATATAATTTGCTTTAGTGATTGCATTGAGATCGTCAACAAAGCACTTTGAACCAAATGCTCCTATCGTCTCATATTCAGGTCCCCCACCGTGCTCACCCTTATATGGGCCATTGAGTATTTCGGTATGCCTGCCACAGGCAACAGGGCATCCGTAGCATGCCCATGCTTTAACCTTAAGATTTTCATGGTAAGCTGCATGTCCAATTTTATCCATTGCATCAAATGTGGTAAACTGCCAATTCTTTGTCGGTAAGAGTCCTAGGGCATTAATTGAATCGGTAAAAGATGTAGTGCCATAGGGTTTTAGTTCTTCTCTTACAAAATCTTCAGCATCAAGTTCTTTCCGGGCTCTCTTAGCAAATTCATCCATTTTTTCTGGGTCTGCAACTTCGATTTTGGAAGTACCATAAAAAGCAACTGCTTTCAAATTCTTTGAACCCATAATAGCTCCTGGACCACCTCTGCCAGCAGCGCGATGTTTGTCAACCATAATAGAAGACATCAACCCCAGTTTTTCACCTGCAGGGCCTATTTCTGCTATTCTAACTTTGTCATTTCCTAGATCAGCTCTGATTGCATCCTCTGTTGCTTCTGTATCCATGCCCCATATAGCCGAAGCATCCTTAAATTCTACAGAATCGTCATTGATGTATAAATAAGTAGGTGCTTCGCTCTTGCCTTGAATGACTACTGCATCCCATCCGGCACGTTTAATCATAGGAGTTAAATGCCCTCCAACATTGGTCATGCCAATAGTTCCTGTCAGCGGAGATTTGTATCCTATACACAATCTGCCACAGGAGGGTGCCCTTGTACCTGTCAATGGACCAGTTGTAAAGACGAGGATATTTTTCTCATCCATTGGGTCTAAACCCGGTTCCAGTGTATCGTAAAGAATTTTTGCTGCCAGCCCCTCGCCACCGATATACAACTTTTGTAATTCTCTGCTAAAATCCTGTACTTCTGTGCTTCTGTCGCTTAGATTAATTTTGAGAATTTTACCTGTTACTGTGTTCATAAAAATGCCTCCTTTCATTATTTGAGACTTATAAGAACATAAAAGGGATTTCCACTTTCGTGAAAACCCCTTTGCAAACGCGGCAGGTCAGGAAATCTCTTCCCTGGCCCATAGTTCCTTATTTCCAATTCAAGTAATATTTCTGCAGGAAATAAGGAATCGGAGTATATAATATTCTTTGTATTAATTTTATCATGATTAGGGCATATATTCAATAAGTAGACAATAAATTTGCAATTATGGAGATGATATTATGGATATACATGAAACTGTTCATTACCCTCATAGCGAGATGAATACATTTCTGTTGCCTGCAACCCGTGGTTGTTCATGGAATAAATGTGTCTATTGCAGTATGTATAAGGATTCAGATTACAAACTTGTAGCATTCGATGAGATGAAAATGAACTTAATGAACGGGAATCCATATACTGAAAGGGTGTTCTTAACAGGTGCAGATCCTCTTTCAATGGGATTTGACAGGATGATGCAAATTTTAGAACTGATAAAGGGATACTTCAAGTACTGCGCTATAGTTGGAGCTTATGCTTCAATAAAAAACATCACTATGTATTCTGACAAAGAGCTCGAAGAATTGCACAGAAATGGATTGAATCTTTTATACATAGGGTTTGAGTCTGGCAGAGATGACATACTTAAGCTTATGAAAAAAGGACATACAGCCATCCAGGCTATAGAGCAGGCAAAGAGGCTTAATGATGCATTTATTCAGTTTAATACCATAATTATGTATGGAATTGGAGGCATTGGAGAGGGAATAAGTAACGCAGAGGAAACTGCTAAATTGATTGGACAATTTGAAACAAAAGGAATTATTACAATGAATATGACAGTTTTTGAGGGCACAGAGCTTTCCAGGCTAATTAAAGAAGGTAATTTTGTTGAAGCTAGTCGCACCGAAAAGTTGCTTGAACTAAGGAGGATTCTGGAACTACTTGAACCGCAGAAAAGAACCGAATTTGACACTACTCATCCAACCAACATATTGAGAATCAGAGGATTTCTTCCTAAAGATAAGAGCAGACTCTTAAGGGATATAAACAGCCTGCTGTAAATAGATAGCTGACACAATTGCAAAAAATTGTGGTAGAATGTGAATATAATTATTCCACAATGTCAGGGGGAAATACTATGATTTATAGAAATGCAACGCTGGAAGATATTCCTGCAATTTCTGAACTGCAAAAGAAGTATCATGTATCTACTATCAGCGATGAAGACAGGCCAAATGGATTTGTAACAACTTTGTTCTCAGAAGAACAGTTTGCGGAACTCATTACAAGAGAAAATGGAGTAGCTATAGCCTGTGATGGAGACCGAGTTGTTGGATATGCAATGGCAGCATCATGGGAATTCTGGTCAGAATGGCCACTCTTCCAGCATATGATTAAGGATCTTCCATCAACTGAATACCTTGGGCAGAAGTTATCGACAGAAAACTCATATCAGTATGGACCAATTTGTATAGACAAGGAATATAGGGGAACGAAAGTTCTCTTAAAGCTCTTTGATTTCTCAAGAGAACAGATGATGAACAGATTCCCAATACTAATAACTTTTATAAACCACATTAATCCAAGGTCATATGAAGCCCATGTGCGAAAATTGGGATTGGATGTAATCAAGGATTTTGTGTTCAACAATAATAACTACTATGAACTTGGATATGATACTTCGGTTAAAGTAAAGAATTCATAATGATATTTATTCGGAGAGATATGGATGCACCTTAAAAAGATGCTTAAGAAATTTAGAGATAATTATATAATTCGACAAGTTGAAAATATAAAATTACCCGAATTCCCTGATGAAGTACCTATCAGAGTACGGGCAGATTTTTATGGTAAAGTTCAAAATGTCGGATTTCGTTATGAAGTATACCTTCTAGCGAGAAGGCTTGCACTGACTGGCTGGGTGGAGAATGCTTCCACCGGTGAAGTAATGGCTGAATTCCAAGGTAGCAGACAGAAAATACTATTTCTGATAGATTTTATGAAGTCTCTAATAAGGGCAAGAGTTGATAAAGTAGAGACTCTTGAAATAGATGTTATAACGTCAGAAGATAGATTTCTGATAATCAAATAGTATGATTTTGCAATGAAGACGGCTCTGTAGTCGTCTTTACTTTTACGTGATAATGTGTTATATTATGTAAAATTAATGGAGGTATATATATGGAAAGAACCCTCAAAGACTTTAAATCAATAGTTATCAAAATTGGTTCGTCGTCGTTAACGCATGACAGTGGACTTATAGACTTTTATAAGATGGACAGTTTGGTCAGGCAGATTGCCAACCTCCACAACAGCGGAAAAGATGTTGTCGTAGTATCTTCAGGTGCAATCGCCGCTGGAATTGGCAAAATGAAGCTTAAAGAAAAGCCGAGTACAATCCCGGAAAAACAGGCTGCTGCAGCTGTAGGTCAGGGTACTTTGATGTATATGTACGAAAAGTTATTTTCTGAATACGGTGTAACCGTTGCGCAGGTTTTACTCACGCGCGAAGATATGTACCAGGAAGTCCGCAGAGAGAATAGTATAAATGCGTTTAACTCGATGATTAAGCACAGAATTGTGCCTATCGTCAACGAAAACGACGTAGTCGCCATAGATGAGATTAAAGTTGGAGACAATGATACTCTTTCAGCAGAAGTATGCAAAATGCTCGCTTTTGAAAATTTGACAATAATGTCTGACATAGAAGGGGTATATAACAAAGACCCAAGAGTTCACTCAGATGCATTCATGATCGAATACATAGGCAGCCTACCAGAACTCAGCCAGATAGAGGCAGGAGACGCAGGCTCAATGGTTGGAACTGGCGGAATGCAGACAAAAATTAGGGCAGCACAGATAATCGCAGAAGCTGGAAGTACTATGTTTATAGTAAATAGTGGCCATCCAGACGTGCTGAATGAGCTTTTGCACGGGAAGAAATGTGGAACGTTCTTTGACTTTAGAACTGATAAAAGAAAGAAGTGATTATATGAAGGATTATACGCAAACAATATTATCAATGGGAAAAGAAGCAAAGGAAGCCGCCAGATTTTTAAGAACTGCTAGCAGTTTAGTCAAAGACGATTTTTTGTCTGAAATTGCCAATCAACTAGAAGTTCATAAAGAATCTATCTTGATTGCAAACGAAAAAGACGTGGAGATTGCAAGAAACAATGGGCTTAAAGAGGCGTTGGTTGAAAGACTTTACCTAGGAGAATCCAGATTTAAAGAAATGGTAGATGGACTTCTTCAAGTTGTATCATTGAAAGATCCCGTTGGAGAAGTGGATTCAATGTGGCTCAATGAAGCAGGGCTTAAAATTGGTTCAAAAAGAGTTCCCCTTGGTGTTATTGCCATGATATATGAGTCAAGGCCAAATGTGACAATAGACGCAGCAGCGCTCTGCGTAAAGACAGGAAATGCAGTAATATTAAAGGGAGGTTCAGATGCTCTTAATACTAATATGGCTTTAATGGAAGCAGTGAGAGAAGCTCTAAAGGTTAAAGAATTTCCATTAGGTACCGTTCAGCTTGTTGAAACAACAGATAGAGATTTTACTTCTCAGCTTTTAGTAGCCAAGGAGAGCATTGATTGTGTAATTCCAAGAGGAAGCGAAGGGCTGATTAAGCTGGTCGCTGAAACTTCACGTATACCCGTTATCGAGACTGGCACTGGAAACTGTCATATTTACGTAGATAGGGGTTATAATCTGGATAATGCACTTGATATAATTGTAAACGCAAAAGTACAGAGACCTGGTGCATGTAATGCTGTCGAAACGCTGCTAATAAACGAAGAACAAAAAGAAGGTTTATTGGAAATACTATTGCCTAAGATGGATTCTTTAGGTGTCAGGCTGGCGTTATGTGAAGAGTCTATGAAAATTGCAGAAGAAAAAAATCTGTTAACTGATAATATGAGAGCAGCAGAAGAATCGGATTGGGAAACAGAATACCTTGATTTAATACTCGCAGTAAAAGTTGTCCAAAACTTAGATGAAGCCATTGGACATATTGATAAGTACAGTTCAGGTCATTCAGAATCCATTCTAACGGATAATTATAATAATGCGCAGACTTTCTTAGACACAATAGATTCTGCAGCAGTATATGTAAACGCCTCGACCAGGTTTACAGATGGGGGAGAGTTTGGGTTTGGTGCAGAAATAGGAATAAGTACACAAAAGCTTCATGCAAGGGGCCCAATGGGGCTTAAGGCACTAACGACAAACAAATACGTCGTCTATGGAAATGGGCAGTATAGAAAATAGAAGAAGTCCACGATTTTCGTGGACTTCTATTTAATATCTCGTCTTAACTATTTCATTTTCAAGATTAGAAATCTTATCTACAGTTTCGCCACTAAGTTTTTCATAAAGTTCAGAACGGGCAGCAAGTGCCTCAGAGTATCTGTCAGATCTCTTCTTGTGCTTCAAACCAGCATTCCATGATACCTTATCATTTCCAACGTAAAGGTCATAGTCTACTATCCTGGTACCATCTGCCAAGTATTCCATTGCGAATAGAATTCTTTTAATCTTTGAAGGATCATGAAAAGTTAAAAGCCTAACCCTGTAGACTTCAACTGCAAGTAAAGCCTTTGGATAATCTTTTGACCAGGATTCTCCAAGTATCAATCCTAGTTCAAGATCGTCAAAAACTTCTATCATTCTGTCGTAGTGGAGTTTGTATGCTCCAAACTTATCATAAATTCTTATCTCTATCTCATTCCAGTCTCTGTTTCCTATTCCAATATTTAGATATCTTAGGGCATGCATCCTGATTTCACGTTTAATTGCACCAAAATCTCCTTCAAGTCTAAGGTAACCTGATTGGAAATCAGCAGCCCCTAAGGGCTTATTCAGTGGTTTTTCCGTTAGAGCAATATATGTTATGTCATCTGTTTGGTCATGGAGATATCTGTCGTAACTGACAATCTCTCCTCCAAAGTCAGACTGCATCTTTCTTGTAACTTTGTCCAGGTCACCTGAAGATCTCATAATAATCATCTGGGGACCAGTTCTTATTTTGTCTATGACATTCTTTACTTCTGAAGACATCAAAGAGCATACAAAAGTAAGAATCTCGGTAAAGACAAGATATGAATCTGCTTTTGTAATATCTTTAGTTGAGTCTGGATGAGTATCCATTAGAAAGATAATAGTCTGGTATTCAGAACTTTCATCAAAACTCTTCCTAGGGTCAATTTTCTGAATCTGATAATTGGCAGATAGAAAATTTACAATGGCTTCTTTGTTATCTGTTGTAACATATAACATCCTCGAGCCGTTCCTAATAAGTGATACCATATTGCTCTCCTTTCATATCCCCATTTTTCTATTTAATCTTGCGTTATCTGTTCCAATTGGATAATCAATCTTTGATACATCAAGAGTACCAAGATCTATAAGGCTCATAGCCATTATACCATTGAGGTCCATTTCACAAGCGATGTCATCCTCAATACACTTTGTGTCGTGCCCAAAAAGCCTGATGTCTGCAACAACGTTTTCAAGATCTGTTGAATAGTGAGATAATGCTATTGTCTTGCCCTCTAACTCAATGACTGCTGGTTTTTCAAAGACTGTCATACCTTCAACATGTTCGCGTATAAAATCGTAGGCATCATGATTGCCAAGAGTAAGGACTATTTCTTTTGCGTTGGAAAGCCTTAATATATCAAACAGCTTCTTTACTTGTACCTTGTATTTGTATTGTGAACTCTTATACAGTCCAATTTTTAGATTGTCGGCGAAATCACCTGTATGAATTATATATTCGGGGTCTACTGCCTTGATTATCCTCTTCAATTCAGGATAGAACTGCGTAGGAGTATCTGAGATGTGTAAAATCCTTGGGTTTCCAGAGTTGTTTTTTGCATGTTTGATGTTTGAACGGCCGAGGATTGAGAGTATAATGTCATTAAATGTAGGCATTCCTCCCACCTCCTTTGTTCTATTATACACAAGAATCGATTCATTGAAAAGAACTAATGTTCAATATGGATTTCTAATTGGAAATAATTTCATAAATATGTATATTATAGATGAATTTAAATATAGACTATGATAAAATTAACCTGACAGCAGCTAATTGTTATTACAGAATAACATACATAAGCAGTTTATTTTTATTAAAGGAGAGATTTCATGAGCCAACCAAAACTTTCAGCACACTTTGAATCAAGAAGACCTTCAGACGTCAGACTTGCGCAAATGAAATATGAAGAAAGAAAAGACAAACCAGAATCAGTAATTAATGTGGGGATTGGAAACGTTTCCCTACCTACAAATCCAGCTATGCAAAAGAGAATGTTTAACCTTGATGCACCTGACAGCCCATTTAATAAAGGAGTTGTCAAGTACACTACAACAGCGGGAACACCAGAAGCTCAGGAAGCTGTTAAGAATATTATCAGAAGCGGTGGATTTGAGACTGACAACCTTTATGTACAGATAACTGAAGGCGGTTCTGCTGGAATGGAACTGTTGATCTTAGGAACATGTGGACCTGCTGGTACAACTGAAAAGCCACTTATGATGATTGACCCGGCATACTCAAATTACATTTCCTTCGCAGAAAGAGTTGGTAGAAAAACTGTAACTGTAAAGAGAAAAATGGGAGATGACGGTAAGTTTATGCTTCCTTCTCTTGAAGAGATTGAAGAGAAAATCAAAGAATATAATCCAGGGGCACTACTTGTTATCCCTTATGACAACCCGACAGGACAGCTATACGATTACGACATGCTCAATGGTCTTGCAGAACTATGCGTTAAATACAACATGTGGATGGTAAGTGATGAAGCTTATAGAGAATTATATTACATTGATAAGGACAAACTCATAAGCATCTGGGGAGTAACTGACGCCGAAGTTCCTGGAATTGAAGGAAGAAGAATAAGTATAGAAACTACTTCAAAAGTATGGAATGCATGCGGATTGAGAATCGGTGCTGTAGTAACTGACAATAAGGAATTCTATACCAGATCAGTTGCTGAATATACAGCCAACTTGTGTGCAAACGCAATTGGACAGTATATATTTGGAGCTATTGCACACGAAAGCAAGGAAGATATTCTTGCTTGGTGCAAAAAGCAGAGAGATTACTACAAAAAAGTAATCGTCAATGTTTATAATAAACTGAAAGAACTCGAGCCAAGGCTGATAGTTTCCAGCCCTGATGCTTCTATTTATTCAGTTATAGACGTAAGAAATATCGTAAAACCAGGATTTGACTCAATAGATTTTGTTTTATACTGCGCAGGAGAAGGATCTGTTATACAGGATGGAGTTGAAACAACACTTTTAGTAGCTCCAATGAAAGGATTCTACGACGAGAAAGATCCTGCTCTTAACCCAGGGACAACTCAGTTTAGAATTTCATTTGTAGAAACTCCAGAAAGCATGGAGAAAGTACCTGAACTGTTTGTAAAACTGTTACAAAAATACGAAGAAAATAGATAACAAAATCTTAAAAACTGCCAGCACTGCTGGCAGTTTTTAGTTTGCAGAGTTTTTGCAAGGCTTAACTAAAAAGTGGTAGTATGTTAAAATAATAATTAGAAGGATTGGGAGGTGAATCTTTATGAAAATAAACATTACTGATAAAGCAAAGGCATACATTGCTGTTAATAAGGTAAAAGATATAACCATTGAAGCTTACAGCACGAAAATGTGCTGAGGCAGAGCAACCATCCCAAAGGTTTCTTTGGGAATACCAGAAAATACGGCAGAATATTTATTGGAAGAAAGAGATGGAACAAGTATATACATAAGCAAAAGACTCGAAATACAGGATAAAGGTTTCAGCTTAATTCAGGCTGGAATATTTGTCAAAAGGATAGAAGTTGAGGGTATAAGGATAATATGAAATCCTGAAACAATTGCTGTTTTATGGTATAATTATCACTGTGTTACAATGGCAGCGATGAAAATTGACATTGTAATAATTCATTAAAAGGAGATTGCATATGGACAGGATTGGCTTTGATCCGCAGATATATATTGAAGAGCAGTCAAAATATATACTCGAAAGAGTGAGCAATTTTGACAAACTTTATTTGGAATTTGGAGGTAAACTTATAGGCGATAAACACGCCAAGAGAGTATTGCCTGGTTTTGATGAGGATTCAAAGATTAAGCTACTTGAAAAATTGAAAGACAAAGCTGAGATTATCATATGTGTCTATGCAGGCGATATAGAAAGAAACAAAATCAGAGGCGATTACGGAATCTCCTATGATATGGACGTTATGAAACAGATTGACGAGCTTAGAGAATACGGACTACATGTAAACAGTATTGTCATAACCAGATACAACAATCAGCCATCAGCCCAGATGTTCATAAACAAGTTAGACAGAAGGGGTATCAAAGTATTTACACATCAGTCAATTGAAGGATATCCATCAGATGTCGACAAAATTGTCAGCGAAGAAGGGTATGGCAAAAACGAATATATCCCTACAACAAAGCCCATTGTCGTCGTTACAGCACCGGGTCCTGGCAGTGGAAAGCTGGCTACCTGCTTAAATCAGCTTTATCATGAATATAGGCAGAACAAAGTTGCTGGGTATTCGAAATTCGAAACTTTTCCAGTGTGGAATGTTCCTTTGAAGCATCCATTAAATATAGCTTATGAAGCTGCTACTGTCGACCTAAAAGACGTAAATATGATAGACTACTTCCATTTTGAAAAATATAATGAGCTGGCTGTAAACTACAATAGAGATATCGAGATGTTCCCTGTCATTAAGAGGATTATTGAAAGAATAACAGGGCAGGAATCAGTTTATCAATCTCCAACAGACCTTGGCGTAAATAGAATTGGTTTTGGAATTGTTGATGATGAAGTGGTTCGAGAAGCCTGTAAACAAGAGATTATACGCAGGAGCTTTGCAACTGAATGCGACTATAAAAAGGGACTTGTCGACGAAGAAGTTCTAAACAGAATGAGGATAATAATGGAAGAACTGCAGCTCAAGCGTGAAGATCGCGCATGTGTCATGCCTGCAAGAGACTACTCTAAGAAACTAAAGGATAAAAACGGTAATAGTGATACACCTGCTGTCATAGCAATTGAATTGTTAGATGGGCAGATTATTACTGGTAGAGCTTCAAATCTTATGGATGCTTGTTCTGCTGCACTGTTAAACTCTGTAAAGACTCTTGCTAATATATCAGATGAAATACTCCTACTTTCGCCTGTCATAATAGAAACAATACAGGATCTTAAGGCCAAGGGTTTTCACAGTAAAATTGCAACTCTGGATGCTAACGAGGTGCTAATTGCTTTGAGCATTGGTGCAGTTACAAATCCAACTGCACAACTTGCTCTGAACAAGCTTAGTGACCTTGTTGGAGCACAGGCACACTCAACAGTCATGTTAAATGATGCAGATGAGCAAATCCTTAGAAAGCTAGGTATGGACATAACTTGTGACCCTTATTATCCTTCAGAAAACCTATATTATGTTTGATTTATGATGAATGAATTAACTGAGAAATCGTTGAAAAAAATAATTTCATGAATTATAATGATATACAGTCGGGGTGTGGCTCAGCTTGGTAGAGCGCTTGGTTCGGGACCATGAGGCCGGAGGTTCAAATCCTCTCACTCCGACCACCAGGGATTCTGTGGTTTTACACTGCAGAATTATTGTTTTAAAGTGTTTTATTTGACAGCAAATTACACGTTTGCTATAATTTAATTACATATAATGTATTTAATTGCCGAATCGCTTAATCCTTATTTAGGAGCGGGGGAACCAGTTTTTTGGGGTGAATCTTCTAATTAGAAGTAGGGCAACTCTTCGGCCCGAATCCGTCAGCTAACCTCGTAGGTGTAAGAAGAGGGAGTTAATAGTTTGTGATGAGTATTTTAAGCTATGGCTCGTTCGTAGCTTTTTTTGTTTTTAAATAGATGTGGAGGAGGGGGCGAATTGATAAGTTTTAGTGGAGTATCTAAGAGTTTTGGTGATTTTTTGGCTGTGGATGACTTGACTGTGACTTTTGAGTCAGGTGAAATAATTGTTTTAATTGGTCCAAGTGGCTGCGGGAAGACGACTACTCTGAGAATGATCAATAGGCTAATTGACCCGTCAGAGGGAACAATTACCATAGATGGAGTAGACATTACAAAGACTGACCCTGTTGAATTGAGGAGAGATATAGGTTATGTGATTCAGCAGATTGGACTTTTTCCGCATATGAGCATTGCTCAGAATGTTGGTCTTGTGCCTCTTCTTAAAAAGTATCCTGAAGAACAGAGAAAGAAGAGAGTAGAAGAGCTCCTGGAGTTTGTTGGAATGCCACCAGACAAGTTTTCCGACAGGTTTCCAAGTGAGCTAAGTGGAGGACAGCAGCAGCGTATTGGTGTCGCCAGGGCTTTAGCAGCAGATCCACAAATAATATTAATGGATGAACCATTCGGGGCACTTGACCCGATTACCAGGTCAACCTTGCAGGACGAGCTGTTGTCCATGCAGGATAAACTGAATAAGACAATCGTCTTTGTAACTCACGATATGGATGAGGCTCTTAAGTTAGCAGATAAGATTGCCATAATGAAGGATGGCAAGATATTGCAGTTTGATACCCCAGAGCAGATACTTAGGAATCCATCTCATGGGTTCGTGGAGGAGTTTATAGGTAAGGAAAGGCTCTTAAGGCGTCCCGAATTTATTAATGTAAAGGACATCATGATTAAAAATCCTGTAACCTGTCTTCCAGAGCGAACACTAACTTATGCCATCGAAAAAATGAGACAATATAAAGTCGATAGTTTGATGGTAGTCGATGAAGAAGAAAAATTAATAGGGTTGATAACGTCAAAAGACGTCATAAATAATTTTGAAAAAGCTGATAAAGTAAGTGACATAATGGAAGGAGAGATTCATTACGTCGATGAAGATGCTAATATTAGTCAAGTGTTGTCAATTATGGCACAAAAGCATGTCGGATATATCCCTGTAGTAGGGGAAGGTGAAATACTCAAAGGTCTGATAACCAGATCAAGTCTTGTAAACGTCTTAGGCAATGCATCTTAACACAGGAAGAGGGTGACTAAATGAAAGTATTGAGTTTTATGGCCAATAATCAGCACAGGATATTTCTATTGATATTGCAGCATCTACGGCTGACTGGGACAGCTATACTGGCAGCCATTATAATTGGTGTGCCAGTTGGAATTATGATAACTAGGTATAAAAAACTTGCGGATCCGATACTTTCTATCGCCAGCGTATTTCAGACGATACCGAGTATTGCTTTCTTCGGTTTACTGATACCATTGTTCGGCATAGGTAAAAATACTGCTATTCTTGTGTTATTTCTGTATGCTCTTTTACCAATAATTAAAAACACATATACAGGAATAAAGAAAGTATCGCCTTCGATGATTGACGCAGGTCGTGGCATGGGAATGACTGACCTTCAAATTCTGAGGATGGTAGAACTACCACAATCTCTTTCAGTGATTATGGCTGGAGTTAGGATAGCCACCGTAATAAACATAGGGACCACGACAATAGCAGCATATATCGGCGGAGGTGGCCTTGGAGAGCTTATATTTACTGGGATACAAATGTATAGAAATGAGATGATATTGGCAGGTGCAATTCCCGCGGCACTTCTGGCTATATTGGCAGATAAGTTGCTTGGCTATGTAGAGCTTGCACTTATGCCAAAGGGAATGCGCAATGAAGCGTAATTTAGGGGGGTAAAGTATGAATACAAAATGGACAAGAAGTTTGGTTTTAGTGATTATTATCGTTATGCTTACAGCGACAATAACAGCCTGTTCTGGGAACAAAGCAGATGACAATACAATTCACATCGGAGGCAAGAACTTCACAGAGCAGTTTATAATGGCAGAGATGTTTAAAATTTTGATTGATGAGAAAACGGATTTAAAGACAGATATAACTCTTAATCTGGCAGGCAGCGTTATTTTCGACGCAATAAAATCGAAAGAGATTGACGTGTATCTTGAATATACCGGTACTGCACTTACAAATCTCGGGCACGAAGCTATCACCGACCCAGATGAAGTGTATCGAATTGTAAAAGAAGACCTTTCAAGCAATTTGGGCATAGAGATTCTTAAACCTTACGGATTTAACAACACCTATGCAATGGCGGTTACAAAAGAGACTGCTGACAAATACGGGCTCGTGAATGTTTCAGACATGGCAGCCAATGGAAAAGATCTGGTTCTGGGATGTACCTATGTATTTACTGAGAGAGATGATGGGTATCCTGGCTTAAGCAAACACTATAACTTTGAATTTAAAGATGTGAAGGGAATGGACCCTGCTCTTATGTATCAAGCTCTTGTACAGGGAGATGTGGACGTTATTAGTGCATTTGCTACAGAAGGAAGAATAGTAGCCTTTGACCTGGTACTTCTTGAGGACGACAAACAGTTCTTCCCACCTTATGATGCTGCGCCATTAATCAGGCAAGAGGTTTTAGAAAAGCATCCAGAATTAAAAGATATTCTGAATTCATTGGGAGGCCATATAGACGATCTGAAGATGGCAGAATTGAATGCAGCAGTGGATCTGGATAAGAAAGAACCTGCAGATGTTGCTCGTGAATTCTTAATAGAAGAGGGTATAATTGAGAAGTAGAGAATTAAACAATTTGGCCTCTGGAGGTGCTTTATGATACTTGGATTTATTGGTTGTGGGAATATGGGTGAAGCTATGCTTGCTGGAGCTTTGTCGTCTGGCTGGATTACAGGTGATAAAGTGCTGGTACACACCAGGACTGAAGCTAGAATGGATGAGCTAAGCATGAAATATTCCATAAATAAAGCTTCAAAAAATGCTGAAGTAGCTGAAGGCGCAGATTTTCTAATACTGGCTGTAAAGCCAAATGTCTATAGGTCAACGCTGTTGGAGATAAAGGAATTTATCCGCCCCAACACTGTTGTTCTGGGAATTGCACCTGCATATAGCATAGCAATGATAAAAGAATTAATTGGGGATGACAATGCAAAGATTGCGCGCTCGATTCCTAATACACCTGCACAAGTAGGAAAAGGGATTGCAGGAGTGAGTTTCTCAGATTCAATGAATGCTGAAGACAGAAAGATGGTAGTGAGCTTTTTTAACAGCTTTGGAACAGCTGTAGAGGTTGATGAAGGGCTTCTCCCCGCAGTTGGAACTCTGACAGGTTCTGGGCCAGCTTTTGTGTATATGTTTATAGAAGCTCTGGCTCAGGCTGGAATAAAGCATGGAATACCGACGAAAGAGGCATACAAATTCGCAGCAGGAACCGTCGAAGGAGCTGCAGTTCTGGTGGAGAAATCCGATAAGCACCCTGCAAAACTAAGGGATGAAGTGTGCTCACCAGGAGGAACTACCATAGAAGGCGTAGCGGCATTAGAAGAAAATGGCTTTACATCAGCAGTGATAAGTGCTGTAGAGGCATCAATAGAAAAATTTATTAAAATGCAGAAAAAAGCATAGAAAAGGCCTTCTCAATTGCGAGAAGGCCTTTAGTTTATTTTTCGTGAAATTTGAATTCGAATAAATCTGGTCTGTTGTAATGACCCATTGGATCGAAATCAAGCCTGCTAGAGATAACTTGATCCAGATCAAGTTCAGCATATAGTATTTCTTCCTTATTAAAAACTGGTCCTGCAAGGTATTTTCCATATGGACTGATAATACAACTTCCACCTGGACACATTATATCAGGTTGATTTTCTAGTTCGTGCGAATAGTTTAAATCGGTTGGGTTCATTGCCTTTTCAACGTACTGATTGCATCCGATTACAAAGCATCTTCCCTCCAAAGCGATATGTCTCATGGTAGCCTGCCATTCTTCCCTGGAATCTGCTGTAGGTGCTATGTATATTGTAACTCCCTTCTGATACATTGCAACTCTCGCAAGTGGCATGTAATTTTCCCAGCATGTAAGTGATCCAACTCTTCCATATGGAGTATCAAATACTGTGATGGTGTTGCTTCCATCATCTTCACCCCAAATCAGTCTTTCTGAACCAGTTGGCTTTATTTTCCTATGCTTACCAAGAAAGCTACCATCAGGTCCAAAGAATAGTGTAGTACAGTAAAGGGTAGCGGTTCTTCCGTCGCCTTCCTTTTCAGTCACTCCAATGGACAGATATATGCCAGCCTCTCGAGCAGCTTCGCCCAACACTTCTGTTACAGGTCCAGGTACAGCTACAGAATTGTCGTAATATCTCTTCCAGTCTTCCCTTCCTTCCATTGTTCTGCTTCCCACGACAAATCCGAAAGAAAGCCCTCTTGGATAAGCTGGTATAAAAGATTCAGGGAATACAACCATTTTTGCACCATTTGAAGAAGCTTCAGCAATGAGCTTCTTAGTTTTTTCGACAGTAGCCCACATATCCATAATAACTGGAGCTGCCTGTACAACAGCGATTTTAAGTGTTTTTTCAGTATTAATCATCTTACCTCCCCTTCCAAAAATAATCTTTAGACACCCTTAATAATATAATACTCCTGTAAAGCAATAAAAGCTACTGAAAATACCAAACTGTGCTGTTTAGCATCTGAAAATTATAGGTATAAACTCTATATAGGTCATTTAGTCTAGTATAGTGATACTAAGGGGGGAAGAAAAATGATCGATCATAAAATTGAAATTGGTCAGGTCAGTGATTTCACAAAAATTACGTCTCCATCCGATGCAGCACGAGGACCTGGAACAGAAGAGCTCTACTACCTTGTTTCAACAGCTGCAATTCTTGATATGGTAATAGAAGGCTCTGGACAGATGTTAGACGACAAATTGCCCAAAGAGTACACTACAGTTGGAGCATATATCGAGATTCATCACGACCACCCAACTCTGGTAGGAGAATCTGTCAATATCAGAATAAAGGTAGAAAATATAGTAGGGTCGATAATCTTTTTGGGTGTAGAAGGTTTCGATGCCATGGGGCAAATATTCAAAGGAAAATACGAAAGGCATATAGTAAACAAAGATAGACTAATGAAATATGCTTACGAAAGATTTCCCGGAGCATCTCAAGTTTAAAAAAACACGTAAATGGACTGCAGCTAGAAAACTGCAGTCTTATTTTTTAAAATAATTTTATCGAAAAATTGGCTAGATTTAGTTAAAAACATATGATTATAATAAATATGACACAATAGATGTCAGAAAATATATTTAGGGTAGATAAAAAAACAACTATCACAAAAAATTTAATTTTCAAAAATATAGGTAAATATCTATTGAAAAATTGATACATTAAAAAATTAATTCTTGAACATAAAACTGAAATAAAATTAAGGTTATTCAAAGAGTAGTATTCTACTTAGACATAGGTTGCAAATTACTTAACAAGAAATTAATCATAAAAGCAAGTTAAAGTTAAAATATTAACGGCATATGTCATCAATAAATTAAAGGAATTTTATGGAATGCCAACAAATAGAATTATATCAATGTATTAGCATAAAACGGAATAAATAGATTTCAATTAGTTAATTTATTTTCAATCAAAGTATTGTCATAAATTAAACAAGGTGTTATAATAAGTTTTGTGAAAGTCATATCAATACATATCAATGGAGGGTTTGTATGAAAAAATTATTAGCACTACTTATGGTACTTGTTTTAAGTTTAGGATTACTTGCAGGGTGTACACCAAAATCTGAAGTACCACCAGCAGAAACACCAGCAGAAACACCGGCTGAAACTCCAGCTGAAACACCGGCTGAAACTCCAGCTGAAACTCCTGCTGCAAGCAAGATCGCAAAGCTTGGACTTGGACACAACATTTCTATAGCCAGCTCTAAAGGTAAAGCTGTAGATGCCAATGGCAAAGAGACAAATGCAGTTTCTCAAGCAGACGTAACTATGGCGGCTGTTGGATTTGACGCAGATGGTAAAGTTGCTAGTGTAACTGTAGACGTTACTCAGGCGAAAGTTGCTTTTGATGAGAACATGGTTGTAACCTCTGATAGAAGTGAACCAGTAAAGTCAAAGAAAGAACTTGGCGATGCTTATGGTATGGTTAAAGCATCCGCAATTGGAAAAGACTGGTATGAGCAAATGGGCGCATTTGAAGATTGGATGATTGGAAAGACAGTAGATGAAATTAAATCATTAAAAGTGAAAGAAGTTAACGAATCACATCAAAACGTTCCTGATGTACCAGAACTTACTTCATCTGTAACAATTACTGTTGAGAGCTATATAGCTGCAGTTGAAGAAGCATGGGCAAATGCAATCGATGCAAATGGTGCAGAAACTGTAGGCCTTGGAATTAACACTTCTATTGCAAGCTCTAAAGATGCAGGTCAAGATGCTAATGGAAATCCTGTTAAAGCTAAAGCACAGTCAGACACCGTTATAACAGCAACTGCTTTTGACAAAGATGGCAAAGTTGTAGCAGCAGTAATCGATACAGCTCAAGTTGTAGTTCCTTATGATGTTGATGGTAAAGTTGACACTGACGTAACTGTTCCTGGCATGACAAAACAAGAACTTAAAGAAGGTTACGGAATGGTTAAAGCATCAGCTATTGGAAAAGAATGGTTTGAGCAAGCTATCGCATTGGCTGATTGGATGGTTGGTAAGTCAATAGCTGAAATTACTGGAATGAAAGTCGTTGCAAGAGACGAATCTCACCCAGCAGTTCCAGACATACCAGAGCTTACTTCAAGCGTAACAATGTCAATCGATGGATATCAGGCAGTAGTAGTAAAGGCATTTGAAAACGCAAAATAAATTTAGTTTTAAAAAGGTCAGCATTTGCTGGCCTTTTTTTATATAATTGAATGAGGGAGGTGTAGTCATGAAATATTGCTGGACTACTTTGACAGTTAAAGATCTTGAAAAATCTATAGAGTTCTACAATGGACTCATAGGACTGCCAATAAAGAGACGATTTTGTGCAGGCCCGGAAACAGAGATATGTTTTTTGGGAGATGGAGAAACGCAGATAGAGCTGATTTCATCATCAGATTTTACCCCTCAAAATGAGAGGGAAGGTATCTCTATGGGATTTGAAGTTGAATCAATTGATAAGATGATGACTATTCTGGAAGAAAAGGGAATCGGCGTGCATAGCGGACCTTTTCAACCTAATCCTGGAGTGAAGTTTTTTTACATCAAAGATCCAGATGGATTCAAAATTCAGTTTGTAGAAAATCTATAACAATAAGAAGGCCTTACGGCCTTCTTTTGGTTTAAAATTCTTTTATATACTTATAGTACCAATATCTTAGTTTTCCGTACTTCTTTTTCATCCTCATTTCAAGATTTAAAGCGAATACATCGAAAGCCTCAAGTTCAACATTATTGGGCTCATTACCACCGTATTTAGTTCTTATAAACACTTCTGTTATAGGGACAATTCCAGTTCCATCGATGTTTCCAAACTTGTAAGAAATTCTCTTTGCGTACTCATTATGTGTTTCTCCAGGCAAAACAGGGTAATCCAGTCGTTTAAGCAATTTCATTATATAGTCATAATAAATAACTGTTCTTTCCTTTGAGTCAAGAGAAGCAATATGTTCTTTATTTTTTGAGTATTTATAAGCACCCCAGGCTAATCTCAAAGGAAAAGCAAGAATTAGGGCTATTGCGAATATAGATAGTAGGATACTATATCCGTTCCGGTCGTTTGTACCATTTACATCAGTCACTGTAACTGGTGATTCCTCGATAATGTTTTCTGACTCTGTGTTTAATATTGGCGGATTATCAGATGAATCTGTTTCCTCGGTTGTAAAGCCTAACAGTCTTATAGGCAGTGGCTGAGAAGGGGTTGGTTCAAATGTGACCCATCCTACTGGCTCAATAAATGCCTCAACCCATGAATGTGCATTATTTAATGTAATCTCGTATACTCCTTCATCATGTGGACCACGGGCTACAAAGCCTTCTATATATCTAGTTGGGATGTCTATAGATCTAAGCATGACTGCCATCGCTGTTGCAAAATAAGTACAATATCCTTCCTTGCTTTCAAATAAAAAATAATCTACAAACTCTCGCCCTTCGGGCAGGTATTCGGCGTTGAGTTCGTATGAGTAGTTATTTCTCAAAAAGTCTTCTATTGCCAGAGCTTTATCCATGGGTGTATCTATATCTTCTACAATCTTTTGGGTAAGCTCTACTGTCCTGTCTGTAATTTTATTTTTAGGAAGTTGGAGATAAGAATCTCTGTCGTAAAGTTCGTCAACAGACTCATTCTGTCCATTGAATAATCTAATGCCATAAGGTTTTGGTATCATTGCGGAAAGGGAATACCCTTCATTGTCAAATAGGCCTCCCGGAACAGCTATATAATTATTTTTAGCAGCGACAAAATTTTTTGTATCAGCTGAATATAGTTTTTCTGGTACAAGGGGGCTAAAAATAGTAGTTGTAGCAAAAGTTCTATACCTAACCGATATTTCGAGTTTATCGTAGTACAGTTCCTTCTCTAAATCACTTAATCCACTTAAGTCTTCTCCAGGAGAAATGATTCGAGAAGGCTCGTTTCGAGATTCCCAGGAGTCTCCAGTATAAAACAGATTGACATTCCCCCTCAGATACAGAGCTCTGCTAGATTTAACAGACATAACCCTTTCAGTTTTCAAAACTACTGGGCCACCCAGCCTGTTTGACTCTGATTGAAAGCCAGTCGTTGAGAAATCAAAGCCTTCAGCAGTACCAATTCCTCTAGTAGTCAGGTCTGATGACCTCAAGTCTTCAATAGCTGGAAACACCCTGTGGACAGCAGACTGCAATTTTGGGACTATAAGATGCCTGTTTGTCTTTGGGGTAATTAGTGCAGCTATAAGTATGATGACTGAGTAACGGAACGCAGTCCTACTCCAGGATGTTAAAGATGTGTCTTTATTTACGCGACTACTCCATAAAAGAAGGTAAATAAATACGAATATGACCAGATGTCTATATGCCTGGTCGTAGAAATTGTACCAGTATACCAGAAAAGTTCCAAGATGCAATGGAATTAGCAAGATGAGGTTAAACTTCCTGAATACGACTAAGACAGTAAATGTTGCAACTAGAGCAGAAGTTATTATATACAAAGGGAGCGCAAATTCTTTAAGTATTTGTTCACTGTATTTTAGATTTGCCAAAACATTTTCTGTGAATTCAACCAATAGATAAAGGAAACCAATGAGCTGTTCCTGATAGAAGCGGTTGGCGACCATAATAGAAAAAATAATTGCAACAAATATAAAGTATAAAATGACAGGTCTATATACTATACGCTTCATTAAGATACATATTAGAGTCAGCAAAGCTAACTCTGTAAGAAGCCCTATTTTTAACCCTATACCAATACTGAGCATATGCATCAGAGTAAACACAAGCGAAATGTAACAAAACCAGTTAAAGTATTCAGTTCTTCTAGAATTATGATTTTCCATGGGCTGCCTCCAGGAGTTTTTCCAGGCTAGAAGAGTAATCTATCGCAATCACAGGGATGCCGTCGTGTAGTAGCTTTGTTCCAATTGTATCGTCAATTTTAACAAATTCATTATGCCTGTCAGTTACTACATATATAGTGAGTCTGAATCCTTCGGAGACAAGGTCCAAAGCTCTCCTTCCTAGAGAAAGATTGAGAATTGGCGTTACAATAATTATATTTGAACCAGCGCGAATATCAGGAGAATAAGTAGAGATTTCCTGAGAGATATTTTTGGTGCCTATCGGAGAAAATCCTGCAAGAAGCTTTAAGAAAGATAAGATATCATTTGAATGTGCTCCTGATAAACTTGTGATTGAGTCTGCTTCCATAGTAAATAAAGAAACACTCACATTGTTAAGTAAACAGTAATTTACTATTCCAAGGGCAATGGAAACCTGAAGGTCTTCAAGCCTTCGGTCAGTGTCATCATAAAAATCACTCTTGCAATTTTCAAGAAGAATAGAAACATCAGCATCGCCACGGTGCTCAAATTCTTTTACAATCATTTTGTCTCGGGATGCTGAAAGCTTCCAGTGAATAGTTTTAAAAGAGTCACCACTTCTGTATTCTCTTGGTGAACTAATTCTTGATTTGTCCTGATGCAAGCGATCTATTGTAAGAAGATCACCTAGCTCTCTGCCAGCGCGGATATGGAACGATGACAAATTGGGAATTTCAGGGTAAATTACAATGGAAATAGGCCAGTTTAGTTCTCTTTTAAAAGAAAAAAGACCAAAGACATCTGATGATTCTACCAAAATTCTGCCCAGAGAATAATAGCCTCTTTTAGACGCTGTAAAATTAGTTCTATGGGTAAATGTTTCCTTGCTTTTCAAAGACGCAGAGATAGGCAGCAATTCCTTTCCCGAAATTACTCTTGATGTTTCATCGTAAATCTTAAGAAATGGTATATGTAAGATAGTGTTATTTTTAATAGAATATTGTAAGCTCGCTTCATCCCCTATGCTGCACTCCATTCGCATAACTGATATCTCCGCGGTAATTCTGCGGAGAGCATACTGAGTTGCAATAAAAGGAATTAGCAATGTAAAAACACTTACATATAATAGAAAGTAAGGAACTTTTCCTCCCACAAGAATAGAGAAAATCAGCAATACCAAAAAGACTGGTATAAAAACCCACAATCTTCTATTCATACTGTATCACCGGCACAGATACCCTGTTTAAAACTCCTCTGATTATGTCCTCGGTATTCTTTCTTTCAATGCGGGCTTCAGAGGATATTCTTATCCTATGAGATAATACAGGTATTGCCATGGCTTTTACATCGTCAGGTATACAGTAATCTCTGCCTGAAATGAAAGCTTTCGCACGGGATGCTTTCAGGAGGTCAATAGACGCCCTGGGGCTTGCTCCAAGCCTTATATCCTCATATACTCTGGTTGCATTGGAAATGTTGACTATGTAATTTAAGATGTCTTCATGAGTTCTTATATTTTCTATCTGAGTCTGTAGTTCCAGTAATTCTTTTGCGCTGGCGACAGTTTGAACCATATCAAGTTCTTTAATGGATTTATAATTTTTAAGGATACTTATTTCACTGTTTTTCTCAGGATATCCCATAGAAAGTTTCATAATGAAGCGGTCCAGTTGGGCTTCGGGGAGTGGGTATGTACCCTGATATTCCAAAGGATTCTGAGTAGCAAGAACTATAAAGGGTTTATCCAGAACAAAGTGACTATCCTCAGTCGTAACTTCTCCTTCTTCCATTGCCTGCAATAAGCTTGACTGAGTCTTTGGAGATGTTCGATTGATTTCGTCAGCAAGAAATACCTGATTAAAAATAGGACCTTTTTTAAATTCAAATGAATTTGTCTCTCTATTGAAGATATTTACGCCAATTATGTCAGAAGGCATCAAATCTGGAGTAAACTGAACTCTCTTATAGCTTAGATCAAGTGTCTTAGCAAGTGCTTTCACAAGAGTGGTCTTACCTACCCCTGGTACATCCTCAATCAGTAAATGGCCTCCAGCTAGTACTGCGGTCAGAACATTTTCTAGGACGTCATCCTTTCCCTTTATACATTTTTTCAATTCATTAAGAATCAAACTTGCTTTGTCAGAACTCATTTCGACCTCCATAAATTTTGAAATTTTGTTATTAGGTGGACTATCTAATATTATACCCACTGGATTTTGATTGACATTGGCAAAATAAATATTGTAACCATAAAGACACTACTTTATTGGAACACAGGGGTATAATAAATGTGTAAAGCTTGTTAAACAGTTTGATGGAGGAGATATCATGAAAAAGTTAACGGTAATGCTTATTGCTATTACAGTATTGCTACTTAGTAGCTTTGCAGGCGCTCAAAATGAACCAGATGTAATTGCTCTACATATTGGGAGTCCTCTGATTCTTTTTGGTGATTCGACAAAGCCTTTGGATTCAGACAATCCAAATGTAGTGCCTGTAATCTTGATGGATAGGACACTTGTTCCATTAAGGGCTATTAGTGAACATTTTGGTGCTGAAGTTTCTTACGACGAAAAAGATAGAGAAGCTATAGTGGAATACGATGGGAAGCAGTATGCTTTTCCAATTGGCAAGAATTTCGTCAGAGTAAGCGAAGATGGTAAACAGGACAAAACTGTTGCCTATGATACTGAGACTAGGATAATAGAGAACAGGACAATGGTACCGCTAAGGTTCATTACTGAAACCATTCTGGGTAAGAAAGTTGAATATCGAGATAAAGTTATAACTATTGGAAATGACATTGAACCCATAACCGACGAACTTTTGTCTGATGTAAAAACGCGAATTGGCCAGGCATTAAAACCTGCAACGGATAAAGAACTGATTGATATGATGTCTTCAAATAATTTCCCGGTATATTTTACTACTATAGTAGAAAACTTGGCTGACGAAGCAAGAGCAGAGCAAGAAATGGCTGCACCATCAGAGGGAAAAACCGATTACTATCAGACCAATGAACAAGTAGAAGGTGTCAATGAAGCTGATCTTGTTAAGACCGATGGGAAATTCATATATGTTGCTACTGGTAAATCGCTAAGAGTTTATGATTCTAACAATGGCAAACCAAAACTTACAGATGAGCTGACTGCAGAGATAGACAGTCTGACAGGACAAGTTACAGAGTTCTCTGAGCTATATATTCACGATGGAAGGCTCATTATAATAGGAGCAAAATCGGGTATCGACAACTGGATTAGACCACTTCCTGAAAAATTTACTGAAATGTCGATAATGCCAGTTCCCAAAAGTGATAGATACGCGTATGCTGCTGTTTACAAAGTTTCAGATAGTGGGAAATTAACACTCGAAAGAGAATTTGAAATTGAAGGAGATTTATTAAGCAGTAGGAAAATTGATAATGCTCTGTATCTTATAGTTAATAAGTATCAATACAGGTACGGAGTTGTAGAAGGGCCTCTGACACCTGTTTTAAGAGATACAGCAAAAAGCGAAGCTTACGCTGAACTTCCTATATCGAATGTAATGTATTTCCTAGGAAAGAATTCCAACAATTTTCTTTCCATTGCAGCAATTGATATTGAAGATAACAAAGCTCCTGCTTCTGTGGAAGCCTTTTTAGGCAGTGGCAATACTGTGTATATGAGTAATAATTCGCTGTATATAGCTGCGCAGGGTTATCATCAAACCTTTGGAACAATAACAAATATTGCGAAATTTAATATAGATGGTCTCAAAATTGGTTTCGCTGGAGGCGGCATGGTTGAAGGCTCTCTTCTGAACCAGTTTTCTATGGACGAGTACAAAGATAATCTTAGAATTGCAGTAACTAGCTGGCAAAGAGAGAGTATAAACTCAATATATATTCTAAATAAAGATTTAAAGGTTACTGGTAAGATAGGAAATATCGCACCTGGTGAAACTATACACTCTGCAAGATTCATGGGTGATTATGGTTATCTAGTCACGTTTAGACAGATAGATCCTCTATTTGTGCTAGATTTGTCAGAACCTTATAATCCTGTCATAACAGGTGAGTTAAAGGTGCCTGGATTTTCAAGTTATCTTCATCCTATATCTGAGAATGTGCTATTAGGTATTGGAAGAGATGTAGATGAAAAAACTGGAGTCCAAGGTGGAATTAAGCTCTCAACATTTAATGTATCCGATAAAGGATTGCCAAAAGAAATAGATAGTACCATAGTTGGCGGACAGGGAAGCTATTCAGATGTATTACATGATCATCGAGCTCTAATGCTAAATCTTAAGGAAAATATAATAGCATTTGACGCCAGTTTAAGTGAGGTATCAGATAAATATGTAAAAACATCTTTCAATGGAGCAGTTATTACTAATGTTGCTTCCAATGGAAAGCTTGAAGTGCAGAAACTCATAAGTAATGAAGGGGTATATGGTAATCACACTCGCAGAATTATATATATTGGAGATAAGTTATACTATATTCTTGATGAAAACATCAGAGTTTTCGACTTTCATGACTTTAGAGAAATAAAATAAGTTTATTTACTGACAATTAGTAGAATATATATAGATATAGAAAGGGGGTTGTAATATGACTCAAAACCTACTCAAAAATACGATAGTACTTAAGAAAATCGAAAAAGAGACATCGGAGATATATTCATTTGAGTTTAGCATACCTGAAGGTCTGGAGTGGACAGCAGGTCAGCATGGTATCTTCAGATATACTGACAGAGAAATAGAAGGCGATAAGGGCTTTAGAATTTTCAGCATCGCCTCGACCATGGAAGAAGGTTTTCTGATATTTTCCACTAGAATAGTGGACGATTCAACTGAGTTCAAGCACCAGCTATTAAATCTTAAACCAGGAGATAAAATGACAGTTGAAGGTGTAACTGGAAAGTTTGGGTTAAAGGACTATAGCAAGAAAGCTTGTATGATGGCTGGAGGAATTGGAATTACACCAGTCAGAGCACTTGTAAAACAACTTGAACTGTCTGGCGAACCTATTGAAGGCGTTACAGTACTCTATTCAGACGACAGAGGAGAGTTTGCATTTGAAAAAGGATTTAGAGAAGCCGTAGAAAATGTTGAAGGTCTAAGCGTTGAATTTATTTCGGATAGAAATCTATTTATAGAGAAAATCAAGGCTTATTCAAGAGAAAACGGCAACGACTCTGTCTATCTAATATCTGGTACCCCTGGTATGAATGCTTTTATAACTGACAACCTCACGAAAACTGGAATAGACAAAGAGAACATTATTACTGACACTTTTATGGGATACTGACCTAAAGTTCCATAAAACATTGA
>JACDJC010000025.1_pt1 | contig 211803 bp, 210 predicted proteins | sample 7454191 | NCBI WGS metagenome assembly JACDJC01 (sample SAMN14253291, study PRJNA609438) | sludge metagenome | isolation source: sludge after 25d culture with pyrite and EDTA | collected 2018-12-20 | reverse complement strand
GACCGCAAGACCGTGGTCGACGTCGAGGCCTCGATCAACGAATACCTGTCGCGCCAGGACTGGCGCGTCAACGCCAACGCCAACCAGGGCTACAGCCTGGGCGGCCTGATTCTCAACGTCTCCGGCAAGGTGGTGGCGAACTACTGGCTCAACCACGTCTATCCGCCCGAGCTGGGCGAAGCGCACCGCGACGGCTCGATCCACATCCACGATCTCGACATGCTGGCGGGCTACTGCGCCGGCTGGTCGCTGCGCACCCTGCTGCACGAGGGCCTCAATGGCGTGCCGGGCAAGGTCGAGGCCGGTCCGCCCAAGCACATGTCGTCGGCGGTCGGCCAGATCGTCAACTTCCTCGGCACCCTGCAGAACGAGTGGGCCGGCGCGCAGGCGTTCAGCTCCTTCGACACCTACATGGCGCCCTTCATCCGCAAGGACAACCTGTCCTACGTCCAGGTCAAGCAGTACATCCAGGAACTGATCTACAACCTCAACGTGCCGTCGCGCTGGGGCACGCAGACGCCGTTCACCAACCTCACCTTCGACTGGGTGTGTCCGGAAGACCTGCGCGAGCAGGTGCCGGTGGTCGGCGGCATGGAGATGCCTTTCACATACGGCGAGCTGCAGGCCGAGATGGACATGATCAACCGTGCCTACATCGAGGTGATGACCACGGGCGATGCCAAGGGACGCGTGTTCACCTTCCCCATCCCGACCTACAACATGACGCCGGACTTCCCGTGGGAATCGGAAAATGCGGAGCGCCTGTTCGCCATGACGGCGCGCTACGGCCTGCCGTATTTCCAGAACTTCATCAATTCGGAGATGAAGCCCAACCACATCCGCTCGATGTGCTGCCGCCTGCAGCTCGACCTGCGCGAGCTGTTGAAGCGCGGCAACGGCCTGTTCGGCTCGGCCGAGCAGACCGGCTCGGTCGGCGTGGTGACCGTCAACTGCGCACGTCTCGGCCACGAGTACAAGGGCGACGAGGCGGGCCTGCTGCGCCGCCTGGACGCGCTGCTCGACATGGCGCGCAACGGGCTGGAGATCAAGCGCAAGGAAATCCAGCGCCTGATGGACAGCGGGCTGTTCCCGTACACCAAGCGCTACCTCGGCACCCTGCGCAACCATTTTTCGACCATCGGCGTGAACGGCGTCAACGAGATGATCCGCAACTTCAGCGGCGACGAGCACGACATCACCACGGTATGGGGACACGACTTCGCGCTGCGTCTCCTCGACCACATCCGCGGCCGCATCGCCGAGTTCCAGGAGGAAACCGGCCATCTCTACAACCTGGAGGCGACTCCGGCCGAAGGCACCACCTACCGCTTCGCCAAGGAAGACGCCAGGCGCTATCCCGGCATCCTGCAGGCGGGCACGCCGGATGCGCCGTACTACACCAACTCGACGCAGCTGCCGGTGGGCTTCACCGACGACGCCTTCGAGGCGCTGGAGCGGCAGGACGACCTGCAGCGCAAATATACCGGCGGCACCGTGCTGCACCTCTACATGTCGGAGAACATCTCCTCGACCGAGGCCTGCCGCAACCTGGTGCGCCGTTCGCTGGAGCGTTTCCGCCTGCCTTACATCACCATTACCCCGACCTTCTCGATCTGCCCCAAACATGGCTACCTCGCCGGCGAGCACGAATTCTGCCCGAAGTGCGACGAGGAAGCCCTGTCCCGCAAACGTGCTGTTGCCGCAGCCTGACCCCAAGGAGACCCGCATGAACGACATGACCATTCCCGCCCAGATCCTCGACGCCGCCACTGTCCTCGAGGACGGGGAGCGCACCCGCTGCGAGGTGTGGACCCGCGTCATGGGCTACCACCGCCCGACCAGCAGCTTCAACAAGGGCAAGCAGAGCGAGCATCGCGAGCGCCAGTTCTTCGTTGAAGGCCGCTGCGCCGCCTGACGCCGTCAATCCCGCCGCCCTCCGCGGGGCGGTGTTCGAGGCCCCGCTCCGCGCGGGGCCTCCTTGTCCGAGGATTGATCCTGGAAAAAGCGGTTGAACCACGGAGCGCAAGGCCAGGTGCGTGCATGCTTTTCGCGGTTCACCCGATGACTGAGTGGGCACCGGCGTGGCGAATCTCTGTTTCTCGGGTTTTCCCGCGTCTCTGTGGTGCGGATATGGGTTGATTGCATGTTGCGTGTCGGCGGCCTGACGCCGCTTTCCTCCACCGACTGGCCCGGCCAGCTTGCCGCCGTGGTGTTCTGCCAGGGCTGCCCGTGGCGCTGCGGCTATTGCCACAACCCCGACCTCATCCCGGCACAGGCCGAGAGCGAAATCGCCTGGGACGACGTCATCGCCTTGCTGCGCCGCCGCCATGGCCTGCTCGACGCGGTGGTGTTTTCCGGCGGCGAGCCGACCCTGCAGGCGAGCTTGCCGGAGGCGATGCGTGAAGTGCGCGCGCTCGGCTTCAAGATCGGCCTGCATACCGGCGGCATGTATCCGCGCCGGCTCGGGGCCGTGCTGCCGTGGGTCGACTGGGTCGGACTCGACGTCAAGGCGCCGTTCGACGCCTACGGCACGGTGACCGGCGTCGACGGCAGCGGCGCGCACGCGCGCGAAGGACTGGAGCAGGTGCTCGCATCCGGCGTCGATTACGAGGTGCGCACCACCGTGCATCCCGCCCTGCTCGCCGACGACGCGCTGGCCACGCTCGCCCGCGACCTCGCCGCGCGCGGCGTCAAGCGCTACGTCGTGCAGGCCTTCCGCCCACAGGGCTGCCGGGACGCCGCGCTGTGCGCCACCGGCACGCGCACGCGTTCCCTGCACGAAACCAGCCAGGATTTCGCCGGCCTGTTCGACGAGTTCAGCGTACGCGGCTGAGCGCTGGAAAATTCTCCCCGCCTGGGCGAAGCGTCATGGCGTCTTGTGGAGCGGCGCCCTCGCCGCGATTTTCGGATGGTGGAGACATCACGGCAATCGGCCCGAGGGCGGGCCTCCTACAACACACACCTCCTGTGGAGCACCCGCACGGGGCAGGCCGTGGTTGCTGCCAATGAATTGGCAACAGCCACGCACCGGCGCCCTCGCCGCGATGTTCGGGCGGCGGAACCCTCGCCCCGTCGGGCCGGGGGCAGTCCTCCGGGATGCGCTTGCGCGGGGCGCGTCGGGTCGCTGGGGTGCCGTTCCAGCCACGACGATCATACGCCGCCGACACTCTGGAGCAGCGGCCAGCGCGGCGTCCGCCTCAGCCCACGGCGCATGAGTTCGTTCGCCGGTGCCGGCCGCGCAGACGCCGTTGAAAGGCAGTCCTTGAATGGTGCCTACGCCGGCCGCAGCGTCAGGCGCAGGTCGCCGCCGATCTGGCGCACGTCGGCGAGCCGGAAGCGCGCCGCGTCGGCGAGTGCGGTGAGCGGCGGATGCGCGAACAGGCCGCGTGCGCCGTCGCCGAGCGTCATCGGCGCGACGTAGGCGATCCATTCGTCGACCAGCCCGGCGGCAAGCAGCGCGCCGTTCAACGCTGCGCCGGCCTCGACGTGCACTTCGTTGATGTCGCGCTGTGCGAGCGTCGCCAGCAGTGCGGCGAGATCGACCCGGCCGTCCGCGCCGGGGAGTTCGACGATCTCCGCACCCGCGCCGTCCAGCGCCGCGCGTCTCGCCGCGTCGGCGTGGTGGCAGGCGACGAGCGCAGGCAGGAGCGCCGCGCCGGCGGGCGTGCGCAGCGTGGAATCGACGACGACGCGCAAGGGCTGGCGGCCGATGTCGAAGTCGCGCACGTTCATGCGTGGATCGTCGGCGAGTACCGTGCCGCTGCCGGTAAGGATCGCGCAGGCGCGCGCGCGCAGGCGCTGCACGTCGGCACGCGCCGCGGCGCCGGTGATCCATTGCGACTGTCCGTTGGCGAGTGCGGTCCTGCCGTCCAGCGTCGCGGCCGTTTTCAGGCGCACCCACGGACGCCCGCGGCTCATGCGCGAGACGAACCCCGGGTTGAGCGCGCGCGCGTCGGCTTCCAGGAGGCCGACTTCGGCCTGGATGCCGGCGAGGGTGAGCATGCCGATGCCGGCGCCGGCGACCACTGGATTGGGATCGCGCATGGCCGCGACCACACGCGCCACGCCGGCGCGGATCAGCGCTTCGCTACAGGGCGGCGTGCGCCCGTGATGCGAGCAGGGTTCGAGCGAGACGTAGGCGGTGGCGCCGCGTGCGGCGGCGCCCGCAGCGGCGAGGGCGTGCGCCTCGGCGTGCGGCTCGCCGGTGCGCTGATGCCAGCCTTCGCCGATGACGGCCCCATCCTTGACGATGACGCAGCCGACGCGCGGATTGGGCGTGGTGGTGCAGAGGCCGCGCGCGGCGAGTTGCAGCGCCCGCGCCATGTGGGCGTGGTCAGTGGCGGAAAACCGTGCGGTGCTCAAGGCGGTTATTCGAACAGGTCGTCGACGCCATGCGGCGGGGCGTGTTCGAGATCCTGCAGCATGTCGCGAAAATCATCGGGATCTTCGAAACTCTTGTACACCGACGCGAAGCGGATGTAGGCGACCTTGTCCAGCTGCTTCAGTTCGTTCATCACCATCTCGCCGACCTCGCGCGCGGGAATTTCGCGCGCGCCACGCGTCAGCATGCGCTGGCGAATGCGCTCGACCGCCGCATCGACGAGTTCCGTCGGCACCGGCCGCTTGTGCAGCGCGCGGCGAAAGCCCTCGCGCAGCTTGGCACCGGAAAAATCCTCGCGCGTGCCGTTGGTCTTGACGATCTGCGGCAGACGCAGTTCCGCCGTCTCCCAGGTGGTGAAGCGCTTGTCGCAGGCCGTGCAGCGCCGCCGCCGGCGGATCGCGTCGCCCGCCTCGTTGACGCGGGAGTCGATGACCTGGGTGTCGAGGGAGCCGCAGAACGGACACTTCATGTTGCAGGGGCCAGGGGCTGGGGTCGGGGGATGGCGCTTCGCGCTTTCTTCAATTGCGCGGCGAAGAGCCGCTCATCCTCCACCCCCGCATCCCCGCTCAGCCATAAACCGGGAACTTCGCCGTCAGTTTCGCCACGGCGTCTTTCACGCGCCCGACCACCGCCTCGTCATTCGGCGTATCGAGCACGTCGGCAATCAGGTTGGCGAGCTGTTCGGCCTCGAGCTCCTTGAAGCCGCGCGTGGTCATCGCCGGCGTGCCGATGCGGATGCCGCTGGTGACGAAGGGTTTCTGCGGATCGTTGGGAATCGAGTTCTTGTTGACCGTGATGTGGGCGCGACCGAGCAGCGCCTCGGCGTCCTTGCCGGTGAGGTTTTTGCTGCGCAGGTCGACCAGGAACACATGGCTTTCGGTACGGCCGGAAACGATCCGCAGGCCGCGCTCGACGAGCACCTTGCACATCACCCGCGCGTTGGCGAGCACCTGTTCCTGGTAGTGCTTGAATTCCTTGCTCGCGGCCTCCCTGAACGCGGTGGCCTTGCCGGCGATGACGTGCATCAGCGGACCGCCCTGCAGGCCGGGGAAGATCGCCGAGTTGATCGCCTTCTCGTGTTCCGCCTTCATCAGGATGATGCCGCCGCGCGGGCCGCGCAGCGTCTTGTGCGTGGTCGAGGTGACGACGTCGGCGTGTGGCACGGGATTCGGATACGCGCCGGCGGCGATGAGGCCCGCATAATGCGCCATGTCGACCATGAAGACCGCGCCGATTTCCTTCGCCACGCGGGCGAAGCGCTCGAAGTCGATCCTGAGCGCATAGGCGGATGCTCCGGCGATGATGAGCTTCGGCCGGTGCTCGCGTGCGAGCCGCTCCATCTGTTCGTAATCGATCTCTTCGTTGCCGTCGAGACCGTAGGCGATGACGTTGAACCATTTGCCGCTCATGTTGAGCGCCATGCCGTGGGTGAGGTGGCCGCCCTCGGCGAGACTCATGCCCATGATGGTGTCGCCGGGCCGGAGGAACGCCATGAACACCGCCTGGTTCGCCTGCGAGCCGGAGTTGGCCTGGACGTTGGCCGCTTCGGCACCGAACAGCGCCTTGACGCGGTCGATCGCCAGCCGTTCGACGACGTCGACGTATTCGCAGCCGCCGTAGTAGCGCTTGCCGGGATAGCCTTCGGCGTACTTGTTGGTGAGCTGCGACCCCTGTGCCTGCATCACCGCCGGGCTGGCGTAGTTTTCCGAGGCGATCAGCTCGATGTGATCCTGCTGGCGCTGGTCTTCTTGCTGGATCGCCGCCCACAGGTCGGGGTCGGTCTTGGCGAGGGTGTCTTGGCGGTTGAACATGGCGGGTTGCGCAAGGGCTGAAAAAGCCCCGATTTTAGCATGCGGCCCCTGCCGCCCTTGCGGGAACCGTATAATCACCAAAATTCGGGATTCCCCATGCACAGACGCGATTTTCTCACCGGTGCCGGCGTCGCCGCGATGCTGCCCGTGTCCGCCGCGCAGGCGGGCGGCCTGCCGGCCATCCGCTGGCGCCTGGCCTCGAGCTTCCCCAAGAGCCTCGACACGATTTATGGTGTGGCGGAAGGCCTGTCGCGGCGTCTCGCGGCGTTGACCGGCGGCAAGTTCCAGATCCGGGTGTTCGCCGGCGGCGAACTGGTGCCGGGCCTGCAGGTGCTCGATGCGGTGGGCAACGGCACCGTCGAATGCGGCCATTCGGCCGGCTACTACTACGTAGGCAAGAACCTTGCATTGGCCTTCGACACCGCCGTGCCGTTCGGCCTGACGGCGCGCCAGCAGAACGCCTGGATGTATGCCGGCGGCGGCATCGAGGCGCTGCGGGCGCTTTATGCGAAATATAACGTGGTGCAGTTTCCCGGCGGCAACACCGGCGCGCAGATGGGCGGCTGGTTCAGAAAGCCGATCCGGTCGCTCGCCGATCTCAAGGGCCTGAAGATGCGCATTCCGGGTATCGGCGGCCAGATCATGGCGAAGCTGGGTGCCGTGCCGCAGACGCTGCCCGGCGGCGACATCTATCCCGCGCTGGAACGCGGTGCGATCGACGCCGCCGAGTGGGTCGGTCCCTACGACGACGAGAAGCTCGGCTTTCACAAGATCGCCCGGCATTACTACTATCCCGGCTGGTGGGAAGGCGGTCCGCAGCTTTCCTTCTACGTCAATCAGACAGCGTGGCGCGGGCTGCCCGACGCCTACCGCCAGGCTTTCGAGGTCGCCGCCGCGGAGGCGAACCAGCTCATGCTGGCGGAATACGACACGAAAAACTCGCCCGCGCTCCTGCGCCTGGTCGGCCAGGGCGTGGAACTGCATGCCTATCCCAAGGACATCATGCTCGCCGCGCGGCGCGCCGCCTTCGCGCTCTATGACCGGGAGGCGCGGAGCAATCCCGAGTTCGCGGCCATCTACCCGGGCTGGAAACGGTTTCGCGACACCGCGTTCCAGTGGTTCAAGGTCAACGAGGCCGCGTATTCGAATTTCAACTATTTCGTGAAATGAAGCCTTTCACCCCTCCTTCGCAAGCGGGGCAGGGGCCGAGACGGGAGATGATCCGCCCGCCCGGAAAATCCGCACTGATTCAGGAGCGACATCCATGAACCGACTCGACCGACTCATCACCACGTTCGATCTGGGCCTGCGCACCGTTTTCGCCACGCCGCATGCCAGCCGCCCCTATCCCGGCAGCGTTCCCGAAGGCGAACTTTCCGATGCGGACAAGGCCCGCGCTGCCGCGCTCATGCGCGTGAACCACGTCGGGGAAGTCTGTGCCCAGGCCCTCTACGCCGGGCAGGCGCTCAGCGCGAAAGACGCGGCCGTGCGCACCGAGCTCGAACAGGCGGCGCGCGAGGAAACCGACCATCTCGCCTGGTGCGAGCAGCGCATCGGCGAACTCGGCGGCCGCAAGAGCCTCCTCAATCCCCTGTGGTTCGGCGGCGCCTTCGGCATGGGCGTGGTCGCCGGCCTGCTTGGCGACAAATGGAATCTCGGCTTTCTCGCGGAAACCGAGCGCCAGGTCGAAGCGCACCTCGCTGGGCATCTCCAGCAACTGCCCCGTGCCGATGCCCGGAGTCGCGCCATCGTCGAGCAGATGAAAACCGACGAGGCCCGCCACGCGCGGACCGCCGTCGACCATGGGGGCGCGCCGCTGCCAGGGCCCGTCAGGTTCGCCATGGCGCTGGCCGCCGAAGCGATGCGGCAGACGGCACGCCGGATCTAGGCATGGGGCGGTCGCCGGCGCCCGGCTTCCCGTATGCTGGAATGCGGTCGGCCCACGCAGGGTTTTCCTGGCTCAATGCGGGTGGGCGGCAAGGCGTGGCGGGTCGTCGCCGGCCATCTCCGCGTCGGTCGGCGCCCGCCCGCCGGACCGCGGGCCCAGCAGCGCCTCGATGTCCGTGCGATGCAGGGTCTCGCGTTCCTCCAGTGCGGCGACCAGGCAGCCGAGCGCCGCGCGGTGGGTCTGCAGGATCTGCCGGGCCCGCCGTTCGGCCTCGCCGAGCAGCTGCTGCACGGCTCGATCGACTGCCTGGGCGGAATATTCGCTGCTGCGCCGGGGCAGGGCGACCTCGCGGCCGAGGAAGGGATGCTGCTCGTCCTCGCGCAGGTCGACGGGACCGATTTCTTCGGACATGCCCCAGCGCGCGACCATGGAGCGCGCCAGGCGCGTCGCCTGGCGGATGTCGTCATCGGCGCCGGAACTCAGCGAACCCAGCAGTTCCATTTCCGCGTTGCGGCCGCCGAGGATGACGGCGAGCCGGTCGCGCAGGTAGTTTTCGTCCATCGTGTGGCGTTCCTCCTCGGGGAGCTGGTGGGTGCCGCCAAGGGAGCGGCCGCGCGGAATGATGGTCACCTTGAACAGCGGATCGCCGTGCGGCACGTGATGCGCGACCAGGGTGTGGCCGGCCTCGTGCACCGCCAGCCGGTGGCGTTCTTCGGGCCGAATCGCCAGGGTGCGCACCGTGCCGAGCAGCAGCCGGTCGCGGGCATCCTCGAAGTCGGCGTCCAGTACCCGGTCGCGGTGTTCGCGGGCGGCACGGATGGCCGCCTCGTTGACCAGATTCTTCAGGTCGGCGCCGGAGAATCCGGAAGTGCCGTTGGCGATGCGGGCCAGGTCGACGCTGCCGTCGAGCGGCACCTTGCGCGTGTGCACCCCGAGGATGGCAATGCGGTCGTTGCGGTCGGGCAGGTCCAGGGTCACATGCCGGTCGAAGCGTCCCGGCCGCAGCAGCGCCGGATCGAGGACGTCCGGGCGGTTGGTCGCGGCGACGATCAGCACCGTCTCGCGGCCTTCGAAGCCATCCATTTCCGCCAGAATCTGGTTGAGCGTCTGCTCGCGTTCGTCATGGCCGCCGCCCAGGCCGGTACCGCGGGTGCGGCCGATGCTGTCGAGCTCGTCGATGAAAATGATCGCCGGGGCCTGCTTCTTGGCGGCGGCGAACAGGTTGCGCACGCGGGAGGCGCCGACGCCCACGAACACTTCGATGAATTCGGAGCCGGAGATGGAGAAGAAGGGCACGCCCGCCTCGCCGGCCAGGGCCCGGGCCAGCAAAGTCTTGCCGGTGCCGGGCGGCCCCATGAGCAGCACGCCGCGCGGCACCTCGGCGCCGAGTTGCCGGAAGCGTTCCGGGTTCTTCAGATAGTCCACCAGTTCGGTGACTTCGCGCTTGGCATGGTCCTGGCCGGCGACGTCGGCAAAGCCCACCGGCGGCACGGCGGCCTGTTCGGTGGAGCGTTCCAGGAAACGGCGCAGCTCGCTGCCGGGCCCCAGCCGTCCATTGCCCAGCATGCGCGAAGAGCGCCGCACAAGCCACCAGAAGATGCCGAACAGGACGATCCAGGGCAGGATCGTGGACAGCAGCATGTACAGGCCGGTCTCGTGCGGGTCGGCGGCGGCCTGCACCCGGACGGCGTGATCCTCCAGCAGCGCCACCAGGGATTCGCCGCCGAACGGCGGCATGCGCACGCGGAATTGTGTGCCGGCCTGCCCGTCCGGGCCCAGCGGCCAGGGTGCCCTCAGCTGGCCCTCGGCGTAGGCGCCGCGGAACGTGACCTCGGCGACGCGATCATGGCGGACGTGCGCGGTGAAGTCGCTGTAGGCGATATCGTGGCGGGACGGTCCATGGAGCGGCGGCGCGAACAGCAGGTAAAGCAGCGCGATGCCGATGGCCAGCGCCAGGTACCAGCCCTGGCGGCGGTGGCGGTCATCGGAAATCCTGCCGTCAGTCATCGTTGCGATCCATCCTGCTGGCCCGGGCGGGGACTGCGTTCGCCCGCGGGCCGGGTTCCGGGGCGGCTCCGACCGTCGCATCCGGTGGCGGAACCGGCTTCGAGTATACCGGAGCGGCACCCGGATTCCGGCGGGACGCGATGCCAGGCGCGGGAATGCGCGCCTGCATTCGGCTATGCTTGCCGGAGGGCGCGAGGCGGTACGCCGCGCGTCGCCCAGGGCGGCTTTCGCGCGACAGGCGGTCGCTTGCCTCGCCCGCGGGACCGGGCGGCAAGCGGCGCGACGTCCGCCGTGAAGCGCAGGCGGATGGGCGGTGAGGCTCGTTTCGACGCGCCTTGAAAAATGCGGGCCATCCGTCGCGGAAGGACGGCGACGGCACGAAGATACCAGCGCCGGCGCTGTAGATCATGGGTTTTTCCGTATATCATTAAAACCTAATATATTAATTCGTTCCCCGAAACTCGCTTTCCGGTTCCTGGGGTTTCCATTCTTCATCCTCTACTGGAGCGTTTCATGCAGATCAAACCCCTTCTGATCGGGCTGGCGGCCGTGCTGGCTGGCCTGTCGGCGCCGGCCGGAGCCCAGACGGTTCCCTCCCCGATCCCTTCGCCTGCGGATACGCCGCAAACGGCCGAACAGTGGATGAACCGCATGATGGATTTCACGCAGAATGCGTCGGCATTCAAGGATCCGGCCGTGTTCGCGGCGTGGACCAACGCCATGACCGATCCCGCGATGGCGACGGCCATGGGGGTGCATCTGATGGAGCCGGGCAATCTGCTGCGCGCGATGACCACGATGATGCAGCCCGGCACGACGGCCAATTACATGCAGTTCCTCGACCCCGGCATCTATCTGCGCTGGGGAACGGCGATGATGAATCCCATGTGGTATGCGCAGATGGCCCTCAACATGGCCGATCCGGGCAAGATGATGCGCTGGATGATGCTGCCGATGAATCCCGGGCTGTGGCAGATGGGGATGCAGATGATGGATCCCAATCTCTACGTCAGGTGGATGATGACGCCGACCGATCCGCGCGCGATGTCGCTGATGTTCGCGCCGATGAACCCGCAGCTCTACGGCAGCATGCTGGGCGGGGCCCTGAATCCACAACTGGTCGGCGGGCCGGATTCGACCTGGGGCACGTTCATGTATCCGGCGCAGCCGGTGGTCCAGGTCCAGGGTCATGCGCCGGTGGCCAGTCCGATCAACGTGTGGGATCCGAGCACCTGGTTCAGCATGCTCAACATGTTCGGCATCAATCCGTCGGGCGGCGCCGGCGCGATGGGCGCGACGTCGTCGTTCTTTCCCACCTTCGGCAGCGGCCCCAATCCTTACCTGCCGGTCCCGCAAGCCGTGCAGCCGGCAGGTGCCGCAGCACCCGCCGCGGCGCCGGCGGCGGTTCCCGCTCCCGCCAGCCGTGCGATCCAGGCCGACGCGCCGTCGACGCTGAGTCTTGGCGGCGATGCGCTGTTCGGGACGGGGCAGGCGTCCACCAGGGATCTCAGTGCCGAAGGGCGCGCCAAGCTGGATGACCTGGTTACGAAAATCAAGGCGCTTGGCGCCATCGACAGCATCAAGGTGACCGGCCATGCCGACAAGATGGGCAAAGCCTCCTACAACAAGCGATTGTCGCTCGCGCGCGCCAAGACGGTGGCGGCCTATCTCAGGGCCAGGGAAGTGAAAGCCAGGACGTTCTCCACGGTGGGCATGGGGGACGCCCGGCCGATCGTCGATTGCGACATGCGGCTCGCCAAGGACGCATTGAAGGATTGTCTCGCGCCTAACCGCCGGGTGGAGATCGAGGTGATCGGGGTGAAGAAATAAGGCTGCCGCCCGCATGCAGGGGAAAGGCCGCGGGTATTGCGGCCTTTCCCCTGCACTGAAGCATACTCAGGCGGCCTGTACAGGGATCGCCTGGCGGGTGTCGAGAACGCGGTTGTCCGCGTCCACGTATACCAGTTCCGGCGCGTAGCGCGCCAGTTCCAGTTCATTGTAGGTGGCATAGGTGGCGATGATGACGAGGTCGCCGGGGTTGGCCTTGTGCGCCGCCGCACCGTTCACCGAAATGATCCCCGAATCGCGCGCCGCGCGGATGGCGTAGGTCGTGAAACGCGCGCCATTGGTGACGTTGTAGATCTGGATCTGCTCGTATTCGTGGATGCCGGCCGCGTCCAGCAGGGCCTCGTCGATTGCGCAGGAGCCTTCGTAATGCAGCTCCGCATGGGTGACGGTGGCCCGGTGCAGCTTGGACTTGAGCATCGTTCTTTGCATGACGGTGCCCTCAGAATTGCGAAAAAGGACCGGTATTATACCCGGCTTCGATCCGGGGGCCGCCGAGCCGGGGTCAAGTTGGCGGATTCGCGGCCGATAATCCTACAGGGGCCCTGCGCGCCGCCTGCGGTACGTCGCCGCCGGGCCACGGGTCCCACGACCCTGCTGGAGATCGGCATGACGCGGCAACGAACACTGGATGAATGGCTGGCCTATCTGGGGACGGTCGACATACCCGTGCTTCGCCACACCGCCCGCGAACTGGCGCGGCTGCACGCCGACGAGACGCATTTCACCGCCCGTGCCGTCGCCGATGTGGTGACCGGCGACCCGTTGATGACGCTCAAGCTCCTGCGTCACCTGCAGCGCCACAAGCTCAGCCGGCAGAAATACGAACTGGTCGATGTCAAGCAGGTTCTGCTGATGATGGGCCTGGACACCTTCCTGCGCGACGTGCCGGCGATGCCGCTGGCCGAGGATATGCTGCACGCCCACCCGGAGGCACTGGTGTGCCTGCTGCAGACCGTGCGCCGCGCGCAGCGCGCGGCGTCCTACGCCTGCGACTGGGCATTGCGGCTGCACGATCTGCATGCCGAGGAAGTCTATGTTTCCGCACTGCTTACGCACGTGGCGGAAATGCTGATGTGGTGCTTCGACCCGGAGGCGATGCTGGAGATCGGCGTTCGTCAGCGTGCCGATCCCGCGCTGCGCGGCGTGGACGCGCAACGCCGGGTGCTGGGGTTCAGCGGCCTGGAATTCCAGCGCCGGCTGACGCTCGACTGGGGGCTGCCCGAATTGCTGCAGAATCTCACCGATCCCGCGCTGGCGCGCTCCAGCAGGGTGCGCAACGTGATGCTCGCGGTCAACCTGGCGCGCCATTCGGCACGGGGCTGGGACGATGACGCCCTGCACGACGACTATCGCGCCATCGGCGAGTTGTTGCGCATGACACCGGACGCGCTGGAACGCCTGGTCCAGGGCATGCCCTGCTCCGGCATGCGGCACTGAGCCGTGGTGCTCAGCCGGGTTTCGCCGTAGCGATCTTTTCCACCTCGGCCGCAAGGCGGGTGATCGCCTGCGCCGCCGGGCAGCCGGGTTTGTTCGCAAGCAGGAGCCGGCGCCGCATCACCGCCTGGCGCACTTCCGGATCCGCGGGAATCTCGCCCAGCGGCAGCAGACGGATCGCGTGTCCCGCCTCGCCGACCACGAAGCGATCGAGTACCTGCTGCAACTGCGCGGCGAGAACCCGTCCCATGCCGGGACGGCTCGCCTGATTGACGACCAGGCGCACGATGCGGCGCTGCTGCTGGCCGGCGAGCACCTTCACCGTGGCATAGGCATCGGTCAGCGAGGTGGGTTCCGGCGTCGCCACCATCAATACTTCGGCCGCGAGCGAGACGGCGAACAGAACCACGTCCGAGATTCCCGCGCCGGTGTCGAGCAGGACGACGTCGTAGCGCGGCACGACGGTGTGGATGGCGCGCATGAACTCGGTGCGCACTTCGGCCGTCAGGCGCGAGTACTCGACCATGCCGGAGCCGGCCAGCAGCACCGAAAAGCCGCCGGGGGCCTGCAGAATGGCTTCGTCGAGCGCGCATTTGCCGGTGAATACATCGTGCAGGGTCAGCTTGGGATGGAGGTTGAGGACGACGTCGAGATTGGCCAGGCCGAGGTCGGCGTCGAGCACGAGCACGCGGTGGCCGCGCTGCGCCAGCGCCGCGGCGAGGTTGGCGGCGACGAAGGTCTTGCCGACGCCGCCCTTGCCGCTGGTGACGGCGATGACGTTGTCGAGCGGTTTGAGCGCCGGCGTGGCGGCGGAGGTCTGGACGGCGGCGGTCATGCGTTCTCTTGTTGCGTGGGAGCCGGAACGGCCTCGTCCTGATCGGCGATGGATTCGAACAGCAGGCTCTTCTCCTCCGCACTCACCGAAAGCTGGCGCGGCACGTCGATGACGCAGCGGTTGCGGCCGTCGCGCTTGGCCTGATAGAGCCGCTGATCGGCGCGTTCGAGCCACAGTTCGGCGGTGGAGCGTATCCATTCGGGTGCGAACGCGCCGCCGATGCTGATGGTGATGCGCAGGTCGGCGACCGGCGAGGCGGGAATGGCCAGGGTCTCGATGGCGTGACGGATGCGTTCGGCCACCTTTTCCCCGTAGGGTGGCCGGCAGTTCGGCAGCAGGATGGCGAATTCCTCGCCGCCGTGGCGCGCGACCGTGTCCATCGGGCGCACGCAGTGGCTCAGGCACGCGGCGACGGCGCGCAGGACCTGGTCGCCGGCCTGGTGGCCGTGGCTGTCGTTGATGGCCTTGAAATGGTCGATGTCGAGCAGCAACAGCAAAACCGAATCGCCGGCACGCGCCACGCTCTCGATGGCGCGGTCCAGGAGGGCGTGAAAATGGCGCCGGTTCGCGAGACCGGTGAGCGGGTCGCGCGCCGACAGCTCGCACAGGCCGTCGATGACGCGCTGCAGGTACGCGGCCGCCGATTCGCCCGCTGCCGGTGCGCCGTCCTGCGCGGCGTGGTTCAACAGGGCGCGTGCGTCGTCGAGCCGCAGTGCGTCAAGGGCGATCGATGCGGAAGGAGCGCGTGGGACCAAGGGGAATGGGCAGCCGGATGGATTTCGTCGGGGCGAACTCTTCGCGGGCGCGCGCCCGCGTCGTGGAGGGAGTATGCGGGGGAACGGAGGCCCGATCAAGTATCCCGTGGAGAATACCGGCAGGCAGGGCGAGGGCGGCGCAGCGCGTGCCCGCCGTCCGTTCACGGACGACGCGGAAGCCGTCCCCTGCCCGTCCGGCCGCCCGCTTCGCCGGCGGAGCCGCCGCGTCGGCCGGGCGGCGCCCGGTCAGGCGACGCTGCCGAAACTCCTGTCTATCGCGTTTGCCGGCGCGACGAGGCCGCCGAGGCGGCTGAGCTGGGCGATCGGACCCCCCGGAAACAGCGTGTAAAGATATTTCAGGCCGCCCCGGTGGTGGAAATGCTCCTCCAGTGCGTCGTGCAGTTCGCGCAGGGTGAGCGTCGTGTCGTCGGCATGACAGGCGTAATAGCTCTGCATCGCCCGGATCGCTTCCCAGTGCACGTCGGTCAGGGTGAGGCCCTCCTCGCGCGCGGCGCCCATGGCGTCCGCCCGGGTCCAGCCCAGCGGCGCGTGGGGGAAATCCGGATCGGCGTCGTCTTCGCGGAGGAGTTGGTTGATGTCGGTGGCAGTGTGCAGCATGGTCGTACTCCTTACAGGATAAAGAAGCCGCCAGAAACGCCTGGAGGACGCTTGCGGCGCGCTCCCTACGGACTCTAACTCTAGGCCAGAAAGGCCGGGATTCAAGTGTCGGTGCCGGACCCTGTTGACGCGCGGCGGCGATGCGCTACGGTGGCGGAATCGACGCGAAGAGAACCCCCCCATGCGGCTGCCCATCGGCCTGAAAATCTTCAGCATCACCCTGGCGCTGCTGGCGCTGATGATCGCCGTCACCTGGCTGTCGGTGCTGAATTTCCGCAACCTCAACAATCAGGTGCGCGCGCTGTCCGACTGGTATCTGCCGCTGGAGCAGCAGGTGGCGAGCGTGGAAATCCTCATCCGCCAGCAGATGGTGCACATGGAGCGCGTGCTGGCGGGCATGGAGGCGGCACACCCCGATCCCGAACTTCTCGTGCGCGAGTCGAACGGTTTCGACATGCGCGGCGTCAACGCCGATCAGATCATCGATTCCTCGCTGCGCATGCTGGATGAAGCCGGGATGCAGAAGGATCTGCGCCTTGACCGCACGACGCTGGCGGTGCTGGGCCGCCAGCTGCCGCTGATCCAGACCGCGCGCCAGCATTTCCATGCGACCTTTCGGCAATTCCAGATCGAGGCCGCGGAGGGGAGTCCACGCTCGCAAGGACGGGTCCGCGAAGCCCTGCTGCGCGAGAAGGACCGCATCGACGTCGAGATCGGCAAGACGCTCGACCTGCTCAACACGCTGACCCGCGATACCGCTGCCGCGGCGAAACGGGAGGAGGCGCGCGCCGCCAGGCTCAACTGGATCGTCACCGGCATCGCCACCGCGCTTGGCCTCGTCTTCGCCGCCTTCGTCACCCGTTCGCTGGTCGATCCGGTCAAGCGCCTCCTGGGTGGCACCCGTGCGGTCGAAGCGGGCGACCTCGCCGTGCAGATCCAGGTCCGTACCCACGACGAGCTCGCGACGCTCGCCGGGTCCTTCAATCACATGGTCGTCGGACTGCGCGAGAAGGAGCGCATCCGCGAGACCTTCGGCCAGTACCTCGATCCGCGCATCGTCGAGACGCTGCTGGGGAACCGCATGATGGCGGAGCGCGGCGAGCGCCGGGTGATGACGGTGTTTTTCTCCGATCTCGAAGGGTTCACGCGCATGTGCGAGGGACTTGCCCCCGATGTCACGGTGCGCTTCCTCAACCGCTATTTCACGATGATGGGCGAGGTCGTCCGCGGCCATGACGGCATCATCGACAAATTCATCGGCGACTCCGTCATGGCGTTCTGGGGACCACCGTTCACCGATCCCGCCGAGCATGCGCGGCTGGCGTGCCTTGCGGCGCTGGGACAGATGCGCAAGATGGCGAAATTCCGCGCCGCGCTGCCGGAGTTGCTCGGCACGAGGCACGGGCTGCCCGAAGTCAACGTGCGCATGGGGCTGGCCAGCGGCGAGATGACCGTCGGCAACATCGGCTCCCGGACCTCGCGCGGCTACACCGTCATCGGCGATACGGTGAATCTGGCTTCGAGGTTGGAACAGGCCAACAAGTTCTACGGCACGCGCATCCTGGCGAGCGGAACGACCCGGGCACTCGCCGGGGACGCGCTCGCGTGGCGCGAAATCGACAGCCTGCGCGTGGCGGGGAAGCTCGAGCCCGCCAGGGTGTACGAACTCGTCGCCCTCGCCGGGGCGCTCGACGAAGCCACGGTGGCCGCGCTGCAGGCCTACGAGCTGGGGCTGGCGCGCTATCGCGCGCAGGACTGGGACGCTGCTGAAACCGCGTTCAGGAGCTGTCTCGCACGGCTGCCGGGCGACCGCCCCGCCGAGGTCATGCTGCGGCGCGTGGACGCGTTTCGGCGCACGCCACCCGCCGCAGGCTGGGACGGGGTCTGGATTGCCGCGGGCAAGTGAGCGGCAGGTCGGGCGCGAGGGAAGTCATTCGGCGAAGCCGTCTGCGCCGTGGCACGTGCATCCCGGTTCCTTGCTGGAGGTGCCGTCGCAGCAGACGATCTTGCCGGCGCGGCAGCCGCAGATGCCTTTGCGGGCCTTGCAGCATTCGGTCTGGGTGAGCTGGGCGAGGCGTTCGGCGGGTGCGCAGACGGTCGCCGGTGCCGCCGCCGGAATTTCGCCGGCCGTGGCGGACGGGCGTTCGGCCGCCGCGGCCAGGACCGGCGAGAGGACGAGCAGGACGATTGACAGGCGTGCGAACATGGGCGGCTCCGCGGAACGGTGGTGCGGATGCCAGTCTACCCGATCGGCAGACGCGCCGCGGGTTCCGTTTTCCGGGAGGAACGGGCCGCCCTGGCTTCGGCGAGCGGCCGTTCCGTCCCGCCGCATGGAGCGGCCTGCCGCCGGGGCGGCGATTCGGCATAATCGGGACTGTTCCCGCATCGTCTCCCGCCATGTCCGCCATCGCCCTGTCGCCCGCCGAACTGCGTCCCGCCATCGACCCCGCCAGCCTCGATTTCGACGACACGCGGGCCCTGCTCGACGAACCGTTGCCATGGATCGGCCAGGCGCGTGCCGAGGTGGCGGCGCGCTTCGGCCTGGCGATGGCGGCACCGGACTACAACCTGTTCATACTCGGCGAGACGGGCAGCGGCCGCAGCTCGCTGCTGCGGCAGGCGATGCGGGAGGTGGCGGCGCAGCGCCGGGTGCCGCCGGACCTGTGCTACCTGCACAATTTCGACGCGCCGGAGCGGCCCCTGGCGCTGCGCCTGCCGGCGGGTGAGGGCCGTCTGCTGCGGCAATCGCTGGGACATGCGGTGAAAACCCTGCAGGTGGACATTCCACAGCGTCTCGAGGGTCCGGATTACAAGGCGGAAGCGGCGCGCATCGAGCAGACGTGGAAGGACGAGGTGGCCGGGCTGTACGCCGGGCTTTCGGCGTTCGCCGAGGCGCGCAGTTTCTTGCTGCACCGCGAAGGCGGGCGCATGGTGTTCACGCTGACCGGGAAGAAGGGACTGGCGCTGACCGAGGACGAGGTGCTGGCGCTGCCGAAGGCGCGCCGGACCCGGGTGGAGCGCGATGAGCAGGAATTGCGCACCGAGATCGGCCGCTACATCGAGCAGACCCAGCCGCTGGAGCGCGCGATGAACGAGGCGCTGGCGACGCTGCGCCGGCAGATGGCGACGCCGCTGGTGGAACGCGCGCTGGAGGCGGTGCGCGACGCACTGAGGAAGCAGATCAAGGATGCCGCCAAGCTGAATGCCTGGCTCGACGCGCTGCAAACCGATCTGCTCGACGGCCTGGAGCTCTTTCACGGCGATGCCGACGACGCCGAGCGGCTGGGTGCGCTGCATGCGGTGCTGGCCCGTTACCGCGTCAATGTCGTCGTCGACAACGGCAGCCTGGCGGGCGCGCCGGTGATCGTCGAGGAGAATCCGCTGTTCCGCGCGCTGTTCGGCAGCATCGAATACCAGACCGAGAACGACGTGCTGGTCACCGATTTTTCGCGCATCCGCGCCGGCAGCCTGTTGCGCGCGCACGGCGGTTTTCTCATGCTGCATCTCGCCGACGTGCTTGCCGATTCGCTGGTGTGGGAAAAGCTGCGGCGCTTTCTGCGCAGCGGCCGCCTGCAGATCGAGGAGCCTGGCGTGTCGTTCTCGCCGATCGCCACGGTGTCGCTGGTTCCCGAGGCGATCGACGTCGATGTCAAGCTGGTGCTGATCGGTTCGCGCGCGCAGTATTACGAACTGCAGGAGGCGGCGCCTGAAATCGCGCGCCATTTTCGTGCCAAGGTCGATTTCGCCGACAGCTTTCCCGCCACGGCGGAGACGCGCCATGCGTCGGCAATCTTCGTCGCGCACGCCTGCCGTCAATACGGCCTGCCGCATTTCAGCGCGGTGGCGGTGGCGCGCCTGCTGGAGGCGTCGCACCGGGAGGCGGGCGATCGCACGCGGCAGAGCGCCCTGTTCGCGCGTGCCGAGGCGCTGGTGATCGAGAGCGCCACGCAGGCGCGCGCGCGTGGCGCCGCGCGCACCGAGGCGATCGACGTCGAGGCTGCGCTGGCGGCGCGCACGGCACGCCACGATCATCCCGAGCAGCGCCTGCGCGACGCCATCGTCGAGGGCGACGTGCTGATCGACGTGGCGGGCGCAGCGACGGGGCGCTTGAACGGGCTGAGCGTGATCGACACCGGCGACTATCGTTTCGGCGTGCCGGTGCGCCTGTCCGCGCGCGCGTTCGCGGGTGACGCCGGCATACTCAGCATCGAGCGCGAGGTCGAACTGTCCGGACCGCTGCACGACAAGGGAGTGCTGATCCTGGAGCACTATCTCAACGGCCTGTTCGCGGCGGACGCACCGCTCTCGCTCAGTGCCTCGATCGCGTTCGAGCAGCAATACCACGGCGTCGAGGGCGACTCGGCATCCTGCGCCGAGCTGTACGCGCTGCTCTCCACGCTGTCCGGGCTGCCGCTCGCGCAGGGTATCGCCGTGACCGGCGCGGTCAATCAGCATGGCGAGGTGCTGCCGGTGGGGGGCATCAACGAAAAGATCGAGGGCTGGTTCCGCGTGTGCGCGCACGTCGGGCTCGATGGTCGCCAGGGCGTGCTGATTCCCGCGCGCAACCGCCGCCATCTCGTACTTGCGCCGGAGCTCGTCGCGGCGGTCGCCGCCGGACGTTTCCACGTATACGCCGCCGCGACCGTGGCCGAGGGCATCGAACGCCTGTGCGGGGTGGCGGCGGGCGCAGCCGATGGCGATGGACGCTATGCGGCGACCAGCGTGTTCGGCCGCGCGCAGGCCACGCTGCAGGCCTTTCGTCGTGCCTGCCGCGCGGCGGGCGGTCGCGTGCGCAGCCCGCGCAAGACGGCGCATTGACGGCGTGTGCTACGGCATGCGGAACAGGGTGCCGAGCAGCACCGCCGCGGCGACGAGAATCGCCGCCAGGAGATTGAAGGCGTCGGCATAGCCGGCCACCGCCACCATCCAGCCGGTGAGCACCGGCCCGATCGACTGGCCGACGTCCATCACCGTGCGCAGCACGCCCATCGAGGCGCCGAAACGGCCATTGCGGGTGAGATCGGCGACCAGTGCGGACGTGGACGAGGTGACCATGGCGAAACCCAGGCCGAACACCAGGCTCAGCGCCGCCAGGCCGAAGAAGCCCGAGACCCACGGCAGCAGCAGCACGCTGCCCGCGCCGAGCGCGAGCCCCGGCAGGATCACGCGGCGGCGGCCGGCGCGGTCCGACAGCCGGCCCATCAGCGGTTTGGCGAACACGATGCTGACCAGCTGCACGCCGAGGATGATGCCGATCTGCCACGCCGGCACGCCGAGCGCGGCGGCGTACAGTGCAAGAAATGCCTCGATCGCCCCGAACACCAGATATTGCGCGGCCTCGACGGTGCTGACCAGAAGAATGCCGCGGTCGCGCAGGACTTCCTTCAGGCTGGCCCAGAAGCGCAGTCGTGCCGTGACCGTCGCGCGGACCGGCTGGCTGTCGCGCAGCAGCAGGCCGGCACCGAGTGCCAGCACGCCGCTGATCGCGCAGGCGACGTAGACGGCACCATAGCTTGCCAGCGAAATCAGCAAGCCGCCGAGGAACGGCGCCAGCGAACGGCCGACGATGGTTGCCGAGGAATACGCGGACAGGCGCGCGGCGCGATCCTGCGTGTAACGCCTGGCGATCGCCGCATTCGCCACCGTGCCGAAGATGGCGGTGGCGAAGCCGTGGTAGAAGCGCACCGCCATCAGTTGCCAGGCGGTCTCGACACCCAGATAGAGGAAGGGCGCGCTGGCGAACACGACCAGCGATGCGAGCAGCACGCGCTGCGTGCCGAGCTGATCGGCGAGCGCGCCGGCGGGAAAGCTGATGAGCACGCCGGGAATCGTCGAGGCGACGACGATCCAGCCGATTTCCGTGGGCGTGGCGCCGAGCGAGGCGGCGAACAGCGGCAGTACCGGCGTCTTCGACAGCGTCGAACTGAAGATCGCCAATGCGCCGATGGCGGCGATGAGAACGAAAAACGACGGCTTGCGGAATGTCATGGCGGCGCCCTGGGGTGTCCGTCGATTGTAGCAATCGCCAGCAGGGCGGCGCGCCGACTATAATTCCGGGAATCGCGGTCCCGTCCATTCTTCGCGCCACATGGAAACCCAGATCCTGCTCTGGCTGCTTGCCGCGATACTGATCGCCGTCGGCTTCGCCGGACTGGTCCTGCCGATGCTGCCCGGCATTCCGCTGGTGTTCGCCGGCCTCGTGCTGCTGGCCTGGGCGGAGGATTTTGCCTTCGTGGGTTGGCCGACGCTTGGCGTGCTGGGCCTGCTCGCGCTGCTCAGCTATGGCGTCGATTTCCTCGCCAGCGCGCTCGGTGCGAAGCATTTCGGCGCCTCGTCGCGGGCCGTCGTCGGCGCGGCGCTCGGCGCCGTGGTCGGCCTGTTCTTCGGTCTGCCCGGCATCGTGCTCGGACCCTTCGCCGGCGCGGTCATCGCCGAGTTCAGCCGGCGCGCATCCCTCGGGGCGGCCACGCGTGCGGGGGTCGGGGCGCTGGCAGGGCTGGTGTTCGGCGCGTTGCTGAAGGTCGCGCTCGCGTTCGCCATGATCGGTGTGTTCGTCACCGCGCGCCTGCTCTGAGCGCGCTTTGCTTTTTTCTCCAAGCTGGTAGGCTGCAGGCACGCGCTGCGCGTGTCCATCCAGGAGGAACCATGAGCGTTGCCAAGACCATCGAAATCACCGCTGCCTCGAAAAAGAGCTTCGAAGACGCCATCAAGGTGGGCGTGGCGAAAGCGGCCGAATCGCTCGACAACATCACCGGGGCCTGGGTGATGGATCAGAACGTGCACGTCGCGAAGGGAGCGGTCACCGACTACGTCGTGCGCATGAAGCTGACGTTCGTACTGAAATGAGCGGTCGCACCCGGCGGGGGCGATGGCGGGAAACCGCTTGACCGAAACCGACGGCGCGGACGGGTGTGGACGGCCGCGCCATGCAATGCCGGTGCGCCTGCTGTTCGCCGCCCTGGGTACGCTGTTCCTGCTGCTTGGCGTACTCGGGGCGTTCCTGCCGGTGCTGCCGACCACTCCCTTCCTGCTGCTGGCGACCGCCTGCTATGCGCGCGCGTCGCGCCGTGCCTTCAACTGGCTGTCGAACCATCCGCGCTTCGGCGCACTGATCCGCGAATGGCGCGAATACCGCAGCATTCCCTACCGCGCCAAGCGCACGGCGCTCGCGCTCATCGTACTGAGCTTCGCGATCTCCATTGCGTTTTTCGTACCCGGTTGGCCGGCCCGGCTGGCGATGGGAGTCGGGGGCCTGGTACTGCTGACGTGGATTGCCCGCATCCCTTCGCGTGACGCGCCGTCCCGCGCGGATTGACGGCGGGACGGACGGGCGCGGATGCCCCGCCGCTGCGGCACGGGCGTGCTTGGCCTCGCGGTCGTGGATAATCACGCCGCATGAATGCGGTTCCCTACTGGCGCCTGTCCGGTTTTTATTTCTTCTACTTCGCCTTCGTCGGCGCGATGTCGCCGTTCTGGGGGCTGTACCTGCAGTCGCTGGCCTTCAGCGCATTGCAGATCGGCGTGCTGATGTCCCTGCTGCAGGTGATGCGCATCTTCGCGCCCAACATCTGGGGGTATCTTGCCGACCACAGCGGCCGGCGCACCGCGATCGTGCAATGGGCGGCATTCGGCAGCGTGGTGGCGTTCTCCGGTGTGTTCCTCGGCAGCGGATTCTGGTGGCTGTTCATGGTGATGGCCGCGCTCAGTTTTTTCTGGAGCGCCTCGTTGCCGCTGATCGAGGCGATGACCCTGTCGCACCTGGGCGCGCGCTCCGACGCCTACGGGCGGATCCGCCTGTGGGGTTCGGTCGGCTTCATCGTCATGGTGGTCGGGTTGGGGCATGCCTTCGATCACGCGCCGATCGACTGGCTGCCCTGGGTGGTGCTGGCGGTCATGCTGGGGATTCTTGCGTGCGCGCGCCTCGTGCCGGACGCGGACGTTCCGGCCCCCGCGGTCGAGCATGGCTCGATCTGGGATGTCATGCGGCGCCCGGAGGTGGCGGCCCTGCTGGTTGCCTGCCTGCTGATGGCGGTGACGCACGGGCCCTACTACACGTTCTATTCGATCTATCTGGCCGACCACGGCTATGGCAAGTCCACCATCGGCTGGCTGTGGGCGCTCGGGGTGGTCTGCGAAATCGGCGTTTTTCTCGTCATTCCGCGCATCTTCGCGCTCGTGAGCCCACGCCGGCTGCTGCTGGCCAGTTTCGTGCTGGCGGTGGTGCGCTTTCTGCTCATCGCCTGGGGCGTGGAGTCGGCATGGATCGTCTGGGGCGCGCAGACGCTGCACGCCTTCACCTTCGGCACCTATCACGCGGCCGCGGTGGCACTCGTCCACCGCTATTTTCGCGGGCGCCACCAGGCGCGCGGCCAGGCGCTGTTCAACAGCCTGTCCTACGGGGTCGGCGGCACCCTGGGCGGCCTGCTGAGCGGTTTCATCTGGGATGCGCCGGGGCCGGCGTGGACCTTTACGCTGGCCGCGGCGAGCGCGGCGCTGGCGTGGGCCGTCTACGGGATCGGCGGGCGGCACGGGCCCGCCACAGCGAAAGTCGTGCCAGTCGAGGCCAAGCTATGAAATAATTGGGTTTTTACACCCGTTTACACTCGATGCCCGGCCAAACCCTGTTCCAGAAACTGTGGGACGCCCACGTCGTCCACGTCGAACCCGACGGCACCACGCTGCTCTACATCGACCGCCACCTGGTGCATGAAGTCACCAGTCCGCAGGCGTTCGAGGGGCTGAGGCTCGCCGGTCGCCGCCCGCGGCGCAGCGATGCCGCCATCGCCGTGCCCGACCACAACGTGCCGACCACGGATCGCAGCCAGGGCATCGCCGATCCGGTATCGCGCCTGCAGGTCGAAACGCTCGACGCCCACTGCGCCGAGTTCGGTATCGCCGAATTCAGGATGGACGACATTCGCCAGGGCATCGTCCACGTCATCGGCCCCGAGCAGGGATTGACCCTGCCCGGCATGACCGTCGTGTGTGGCGATTCGCACACTTCGACGCACGGCGCCTTCGGTGCGCTGGCCTTCGGCATCGGCACGTCCGAGGTGGAGCACGTGCTGGCCACGCAATGCCTGTGGCAGAAACCGTCGAAAACCATGCTGGTGAAGGTCGAAGGCACCCTGGGCCGCGGCGTTACCGCCAAGGACATCGCGCTCGCCGTCATCAGCGAAATCGGCACGGCGGGCGGTACCGGCCACGCCATCGAGTTCGGCGGCTCGGCGATCCGCGCGCTGTCGATGGAAGGGCGCATGACGCTGTGCAACATGGCGATCGAGGCCGGCGCGCGCGCTGGCATGGTCGCCGTCGACCAAACCACCATCGATTACGTCAGGGGCCGCCCCTACGCGCCCACGGGCGACGCCTGGGACAAGGCGGTCGCCTGGTGGAACACGCTGCACTCGGATGCGGATGCGCGCTTCGATCGCATGGTCGAACTCGACGCCGCGGGGATCGAACCGCAGGTCACCTGGGGCACCTCGCCCGAAATGGTGACGACGGTGACCGGCCGCGTGCCCGATCCGGCCGATGCACCGAACGAGGTCAAGGCCAGCGATTGGGCGCGCGCACTCGAGTACATGGGGCTCGCGGCGGGTACGCCGATCAGCGGAATTGCGGTGGACAAGGTGTTCATCGGCTCGTGCACCAATTCACGCATCGAGGACCTGCGCGAGGCGGCCGCGGTGGCGAAGGGGCGCAAGGTCGCTGCCAACGTCAGGCTGGCCATGGTCGTGCCGGGTTCCGGGTTGGTGAAGCAGCAGGCCGAGTCCGAGGGCCTCGACAGGATCTTCGTGGATGCGGGCTTCGAATGGCGCGCGCCGGGCTGCTCGATGTGCCTGGCGATGAACGCCGACCGGCTGGAGCCGGGCGAGCGCTGCGCCTCCACGTCCAATCGCAATTTCGAAGGCCGGCAGGGACAGGGTGGCCGCACCCATCTCGTCAGCCCGGCGATGGCCGCCGCCGCCGCGTGTGCCGGCCACTTCGTTGACATCCGTGATTTTTGAGGAGAACGCCCGCATGAAACCGATGATCGCCGTTCTGGCCGCCGCCATGCTGACCCTGTCCGGTTGCAATACCGTCCAGGGCATGGGCCAGGACATCCAGAAGGCCGGAAGCGCGATCGAACGCGCGGGCAGCAAGTGATGCAGGCATTCACCGTTCACGACGGACTGGTGGTGCCGCTCGACCGCGCCAACGTCGACACCGACGCCATCATTCCCAAGCAGTTCCTCAAGTCGATCAAGCGCGCGGGCTTCGGTCCCAACCTGTTCGACGCTTGGCGCTACCTCGACCACGGCGAGCCGGGCATGGACCCCGCCACGCGCCGGCCCAACCCGGACTTCGTGCTGAATTTTCCGCGCTACGCGGGGGCCTCGGTGCTGCTTGCGCGCGACAACTTCGGCTGCGGGTCGAGCCGCGAACACGCACCGTGGGCGCTGGAGGACTACGGCATCCGTGCGATCATCGCGCCAGGTTTTGCCGACATCTTCTACAACAACTGTTTCAAGAACGGCATCCTGCCCATCGTGCTCGACGCCGCGACGGTCGACCGCCTGTTCCGGGCGTGCGAGGCGAACGAGGGTTACCGCCTCAGCATCGATCTGGCGCAACAGACCGTTACCACCCCGGGCGGCGAGATCCTGACGTTCGAGGTCGACGGCGGGCGCAAACATCGCCTGCTGAACGGGCTCGACGACATCGGCCTGACCTTGCTGCAGGCGGACCGGATCAAGGCGTATGAAGAACGGCGCCGTGTCGAAGCGCCGTGGTTGTTTGGGTGATTCATTTTTCATCCGCGAAGGGCGCGAAGAAACGCGAAGTGAAGGATTTTTCTTCGTGACCTTCGCGTCCTTCGTGGATAAGGGGTTTTGAAGACATGAAAATTGCAGTCCTGCCGGGTGACGGCATCGGTCCGGAAATCGTCGCCCAGGGAGTCAAGGTGCTGGAGGCGCTGCGCGCCGACGGCGCGAAGATCGAAATGGAGACCGCGCCGATCGGCGGCGCCGGTTTCGACGCGGCGGGCGACCCGTTGCCGGACGCCACGCTGAATCTCGCGCGCGAAGCCGACGCGGTGTTGCTCGGCGCCGTCGGCGGCCCGCAGTACGACACGCTCGACCGGCCGCTGCGCCCCGAGCGGGGCCTGCTGCGCATCCGCAAGGAACTGAATCTCTTCGCCAACCTGCGGCCGGCGCTGCTGTACCCGGAGCTCGCCGCGGCGTCCTCGCTGAAGCCCGAGGTGGTGTCGGGGCTCGACATCATGATCGTGCGCGAACTGACCGGCGACGTGTACTTCGGCCAGCCGCGCGGCATCGAGATGCGCAACGGCGAGCGCGTCGGCTTCAACACCATGCTGTATTCGGAGTCTGAAGTGCGCCGCGTGGCCCACGTCGCGTTCGGCATCGCGATGAAGCGCGGCAGGCGCCTGTGCTCGGTGGAGAAGTCCAACGTGCTCGAATGCTCGGAACTGTGGAAGGACGTCGTGATCGAAGTCGCGCAAGACTATCCCGAAGTCGAGCTCTCCCACATGTACGTCGACAACGCCGCGATGCAGATCATCCGTGCGCCCAAGCAGTTCGACACCCTGGTCACCGGCAATATCTTTGGCGACATTCTTTCCGACGCCGCCTCGATGCTGTCGGGATCGATCGGCATGTTGCCGTCGGCATCGCTCGACGAACGCAACAAGGGCATGTACGAGCCGATCCACGGCTCCGCGCCCGACATCGCGGGAAAGGACATGGCCAACCCGCTCGCCACCATCCTCTCGGTGGCGATGATGTACCGTTATACCTTCGCCGACCCCGCGACTGCCGACCGCATCGAGAACGCGGTGAAGGCGGTGATCGCCGAAGGCTGCCGCACCGGCGACATCTGGACCGCAGGCACGCGGAAGATGTCGTGCAGCGGGATGGGCGACGCGGTGGTGAAGGCGCTTTGATTTTTTCCGCGAAGGACGCGAACCTTCGCGGATAAGGAGTTTTTGGAGATGAACATGATGAAGACAGGCTTGATCGGCTGGCGCGGCATGGTGGGTTCGGTGCTGATGGGGCGCATGAAGGAAGAGCGTGATTTCGACCACATCGACCCGCTGTTCTTCACCACCTCGAACGTCGGCGGCAGGGGCCCCGATATCGGCCGCGAGGTGCCGCCGCTGAAGGATGCCAACAGCGTCGACGAGCTCCGGGCCTGCGAGGTCATCATCAGCTGCCAGGGTGGCGGCTATACGCAGGAGGTCTACCCCCGGCTGCGCGCCGCCGGCTGGAACGGCTACTGGATCGACGCCGCCTCGGCGCTGCGCATGAAGGACGAGTCCATCATCATCCTCGATCCGCTCAACAGGAAGATGATCCAGGATGGCGTTGCCGGCGGAGTCAAGACCTACGTGGGCGGCAACTGCACGGTCTCCCTGATGCTGATGGCGATGGGCGGGCTGTTCGACGCCGGACTCGTCGAGTGGGTGTCGCCGATGACCTACCAGGCGGCCTCCGGCGCCGGTGCGCGCAACATGCGGGAGCTGATCCAGCAAATGGGTGCGGTGCATGGCGAAGTGCAGGCGTTGCTCGACGACCCGGCCTCGGCGATTCTCGAAATCGACCGGAAAGTGGCCGAATTCATCCGTTCCGATCGCTACCCGGCCGACGCGTGGCCCGTGCCGCTCGCCGGCAACCTCATTCCATGGATCGACGTTGCGCTGGAATCCGGCCAGTCGAAGGAGGAGTGGAAAGCGCAGGTCGAGGCCAACAAGATCATGGGCAGAAGCGGCGATCCGATTCCCATCGACGGACTGTGCGTACGCGTCGGCGCGATGCGCTGCCATTCGCAGGCGCTCACCATCAAGCTGACGCGCGACGTGCCGCTGCCGGAGATCCACGAGCTCATCGCCGCGCACAACCAATGGGTCAAGGTGGTGCCGAATGACCGCGACCTCAGCATGCGCGAACTCACCCCGGCAGCGGTGACGGGTACGCTGAGCGTGCCGATCGGGCGCATGCGCAAACTCAACATGGGCCCCTGCTATCTGACTGCGTTCACGGTGGGCGACCAGCTCCTGTGGGGTGCGGCCGAGCCGCTGCGCCGCATGCTGCGCATTCTGCTGGAGGGCTGAACGGGACAGGAGGGTGCCGATTTCCGATGGGGTGCGCTTGTTGTTCTAAAGATTGCACATGTCGAGCCGTCAATAGTAGCGTCGACGATTCAACGGCTCCGGCAGACGGGGCGTATAGGGAGAACGGGATGAAATTGAAGCGCTTCACCACTCATCTGGTGGCTGCGGGGCTGGTCGCCCTGCCGTGGATGGCGCACGCTGCGGGCCTGGGCAAATTGTCCGTTTCCTCGGCGCTCGGCCAGCCGCTGGTGGCGGAAATCGAGGTGTTTGCCGCGGACAAGGCCGAGTTCGACAGCCTCACCGTCAGCCTTGCTTCGGACCAGGCCTTCCGCGAGGCGCGCGTCGAGTTCGCCCCCATCCTCTCTTCCCTGCAATTCGCCGTCGAGCGCAAGCCCGACGGCAGGGCCGTGCTCGTGCTCAGCACGAGCCGCCCGGTCAACGACCCCTTCCTCGATTTCGTTATCGAACTGAACTGGAACTCCGGCCGCCTGGTGCGCGAATACACCATGCTGCTGGATCCACCCGGCATGGCGGCGCCGCAGACGATCGCCCCGGTGACGGTGGCACCCGCCCGCACACCGGCACCGGTACCGGCACCCGCACCCGCACCGGCCTCAGCACCGGCGGCGATGCCGACGGCCGCCGAGGCGCCCGCCGCATCGCCGGCCAAGCCGACGGACGCGGAGGCGGCGGCTGCCGCGCCGAGCCGGATCCTCGTCAAGCGCGGCGACACCCTCGCCCGGATCGCCGATCGGCTTCGACCCGATGGCGTGAGCCTGGAGCAGGCCCTGGTCGGCCTGTACCGGGAAAATACCCAGGCCTTCGTCGGCAACATGAACCGGCTGAAGGCCGGCAAGACGCTCAACATCCCCGACGCCGACGTGTTTGCCGGCATCACCCGGCAGGAAGCGGCGCGGGAGGTTCGGCTGCAGGCCGAGGATTGGCGCGCCTACCGGCAGAAGCTCGCGGCGGCGGTACAGGAAGCACCCGCGGCGCAAGCCGAACCCGCGCAGGCCGCGGCCGGCAGGATTACGCCCAAGGTCGAGGACAAGGCCAAGCCGGCGTCCGAGGGGCAGCAGGATGTGCTGACGCTGTCGCCGGCCGCCGGCGCCGCGGCGGACGAGGCGCGGGCAGCCGAGGACAGGCAGCGCGCGCAGGAAGAAGACGCCATCGCGCGGCAGAAGGCCCTGGACGAGTCCACCCAGCGTGTCGCCAGCCTCGAAAAACAGATCGAGGACATGCAGAAGCTGGTCGATCTGAAGGACCAGGACGCACAGGCCGAACCGCGGGCCGCCGGCGAGGCGGAAGCGGAGCCCGCGGCGACGCCCGAGCCCAAGCCCGCCCCCGCCCCCGTGGTCGCGGCGCCGCCCGCCGCCCCGGAAAGCGATGGCCCCTGGTATGCGCCGCTGCTGGAAAACCCGCTCTACTGGGGTGGCGGCGCGGCGGCGCTGGTGCTGGGCGGCGTCCTGTGGTGGATGCTGGCAGGCGGCCGGCGCCGCAGCGCCGGCGCGGTCCTGGAAGACAGCATCATGAGCAGCGGCGAGGTGCAGACGAACACCGTCCTCGGCGCCGCGTCCGGCGGCAGCGTGAACACCGGCGACACCTCGTTCCTCACCGACTTCAGCCAGGCAGGCCTTGGCACCATCGATACGCACGACGTCGATCCCATCGCCGAAGCCGAGGTGTACATGGCCTATGGCCGCGACGTCCAGGCCGAGGAAATCCTCAAGGAAGCCATCAGCAAGAATCCGGACCGCCACGAGATTCGCGTCAAGCTGCTGGAAATCTATGCCGCGCGGCGCAATGCGCAGGCTTTCGAGCCGGTCGCCGGCGAGCTTTACGCCGCGCTGGGCAGCAAGCCGAATCCCTTGTGGGACAAGGCCTGCGAAATGGGGCGCAGCATCGATCCCACCAATCCGCTGTATGGCGGCGAGGCATCCGCCGACATCGAACCGCCCGTGGCGACCGTCGCCGCGACGCCGGCGATTTCGGGCGGTGCGCTGGCCTTCGGCGCGGACGTGGAAACCGCCGCCGCGCCGGCGCTCGAACCGTCTTCCGAAGCACTCGCGGAAGCCGTGTCGCTGCCCGCTTTCGAAGCGCAGCCCGAGCCGGAGCCGGCGTTCGCCCAGGAGGTCGATTCCGGTTTGCTGGAATTCGAATCGGTCGGCGGCACCGCCGATTTCGGCAGCCCTGCGGAAACCTCGGCAAGTCCCGACGAGGGCCATGCCGACGCCGATACCCAGGGGCTCGCCTTCGAATTGCCGGAGCTCGACCTGCCGGGCTTGCACGATGACGAACTGAAGCTCGACCTGGGCCTGGAGGAAGACGACGGCCCCGACAGCAAATTCGATTTCAGCGGCCTCGATCTCGACCTGGGCGAAACGACGGGCAGCGAACTCGAGCTCGACGAAGTCGGCACCAAGCTCGATCTTGCGCGCGCCTACGTCGAAATGGGCGACAAGGAGGGCGCTCGTGAAATTCTCACCGAAGTGCTGGCCGAAGGGAGCGACGTGCAGAAGTCCGATGCCAAGGACATGCTGAGCGCGCTGGGCTGAGCGCTTGCACCCGCTCGCCCGCATCCTGTTGTGGTGCGGCTGGGCGGTGGCGGTGGAACGTGCTGCCCCGCCCCTGCTGGCAGTCCTGGCCGTCGCCTCGGCGACGGCCTTCGTGTCTGCGCCGGCGCGCGCACAACTGCTCAAGCTGCTGCGGCGTACCCGCTGGCTGCTCGTGGTGCTGGTCCTCGCCTATGGCTATTCCCTGCCCGACGCGGCGGCATTGCCCGCCCTCGGCTGGCTGAGTCCCGGCGTCGAAGGGCTTCGCGCGGGCGGGCTGCGCGCGGCGCGGCTGGTGTTGCTGCTTGCCGGCCTGGCGTTGCTGCTGGCGTATACCACGCGGCCACGCCTGATCTACGGGCTGTACGGGCTCGCACGTCCGCTGGCGGCCCTCGGTTTCGACCGCCGTGCCTTCGTCGTGCGCCTCGGCCTGACGCTGGACTATGCGGAACACGCGCCGAAACCCGCACGCTGGCTCGATGCGTTGCGTGCCCCCGACGCCGATCCGGAGACCCCCGCCAGCTACCGGCTCGAGGTCGAGCACTGGCAAAGCCGCGACAGCGCCGTCATACTCGCGGGCTTGCTCGTGCTCGCTTTCATTCTGTCATGAGAATCGTCATCGGCCTGGAATACCGTGGACAGGGCTTTTGCGGCTGGCAGTCGCAGCCGCGGGGGTGCGGCGTGCAGGATGTGCTGGAGACCGCCGTGTCGGCCATCGCGGGCGAAAAAACCGCGGTCGCCGCCGCCGGCCGCACCGATGCGGGCGTACACGCCGCCCTGCAGATCGCGCACTTCGACGTCGGTGCGGAACGCCCGCTCACCGCCTGGGTGCGCGGGGTCAACAGCCATTTGCCCGAAGGCGTCGCGGTGCTGTGGGCGCGCGAAACCGACGACTCCTTTCATGCGCGCTTTGCCGCCATCCAGCGCGGCTACCGCTACGTGCTGCTCAACCATCCGGTACGTCCCGGCCTCGATGCCGGCCGCGTCGGCTGGCATCACCGTCCGCTCGACGCCGATGCGATGCACCGCGCGGCCTCGCATCTCGTCGGCCGCCACGATTTTTCCGCATTCCGCGCCGCGGCATGCCAGGCCAAGTCGCCGGTCAAGGACCTGCGCCGCGCCCGCGTCGAGCGGCGTGGCGACTATCTCCTGTGCGACTTCGAGGCCGACGGCTTTCTGCATCACATGGTGCGCAACATCGTGGGTGCGCTGGTCCAGGTCGGCGCCGGGATCCGCCCCCCGGTGTGGCTGGACGAACTCCTGGCAAGCCGCGACCGCACCCTCGCGGCGCCGACCTTCGATCCTGCCGGACTTTATCTCAGCCATGTCCGGTATCCTGCGCACTTTGCCTTGCCGGAGCATTCCGATCGATGGCTGTTCGCGTAAAAATCTGCGGCATCACCCGCCTGCCGGACCTGCAGGCCGCCTGCGCAGCCGGCGCCGACGCGCTCGGGTTCGTCTTCTACGACAGGAGTCCGCGCCACCTTGGCGCGGCGCAGGCGGCCGCGCTCGTGGGCGCGCTGCCGCCCTTCGTGCAGTCGGTTGGCCTCTTCGTCGACGCCGCACCGGCGTTCATCGAATCGGTCCTGCGCGATGTGCCGCTCGACCTGCTGCAGTTCCACGGCAACGAGACCGCGGTCGACTGCGCACGCTATGGGCGCCCCTGGATCAAGGCGGTGCGCGTCAACCACGACGCGGATTTGCTAAAATACGCGGCCGACTTCGCGGACGCCCGCGGTCTGCTGCTCGATGCCTTCGTGCCCGGCGTGCCCGGCGGGACCGGCGAACGGTTCGACTGGAGCCTGATCCCGCCGGATCTGTCGCTGCCGATCGTGCTTTCGGGTGGACTCGATCCCGGCAACGTCGGCGATGCGGTGCGCACCGTCCGCCCGTGGGCGGTCGACGTGTCGTCCGGCGTGGAGGCCGCGAAGGGCATCAAGGACGCGCACAAGATGGCGCAATTCGTTGCGCGGGCAAAGCTGGCATCCTAGACCGCAGTCGGCCGCTCATGGCCTTGAGAGACAACCTGTGAATACTGACTTACTAGCCTTCGGCTTCATTTCCCGCCACAGTGCATCCGCCGCACGTTCGCCGATGCGCGTGGCCGCCATGCGCCTGCCCGTGGTGCGCTTCGCCGCAGGCGCCGGTCTGCCGCCTCGCCGCATCCACGCCCCCAAGCGCGTCATCGCGCGTGTCCAACGGCGGTTCCCAGGATGATGAAACTGACGGATCTTCCCGATTCCCGCGGCCATTTCGGTCCTTACGGCGGCATCTTCGTCGCCGAAACCCTGATGGCGGCGCTGGAGGAATTGCGCGCCGAATATGACGAGGCGCGCAAGGATCCCGCCTTCATGGCCGAGTTCGAATACGAACTCAGGCATTACGTCGGCCGGCCGAGTCCGGTGTACCACGCCAGGCGGCTGAGCGAGGCGTACGGCGGCGCGCAGATCTACCTCAAGCGCGAGGATCTCAACCATACCGGCGCGCACAAGATCAACAACACCATCGGCCAGGCGCTGCTCGCCCGCCGCATGGGCAAGCAGCGCGTCATCGCCGAGACCGGCGCCGGCCAGCACGGCGTCGCCACCGCCACGGTCGCCGCGCGCTACGGCATGGAATGCGTGGTCTACATGGGTGCCGAGGACGTCGCGCGCCAGGCGCCCAACGTGTTCCGCATGAAGCTCCTCGGCGCCACCGTGGTGCCGGTGTCGTCCGGCTCGAAGACGCTGAAGGACGCCCTCAACGAAGCGATGCGCGACTGGGTCACCAACGTCGGGTCCACCTTCTACATCCTCGGCACCGCCGCCGGTCCGCATCCGTATCCCATGCTGGTGCGCGACTTCCAGTGCGTGATCGGCCGTGAAGCCATCGTCCAGATGCCGGAGCTGACCGGTCGCCAGCCCGACGCCGTCGTCGCCTGCGTCGGCGGCGGCTCCAACGCCATCGGCATCTTCCATCCCTACCTCGAATACGACGGCGTGCGCCTCATCGGCGTCGAAGCCGGCGGCTTCGGCATCGCGTCGGGCAAGCACGCCGCGCCGCTCAACGCCGGCAGTCCGGGCGTGCTGCATGGGTTCCGCAGCTATCTGATGCAGGACGAGAACGGCCAGATCAGCGGGACGCATTCCATCTCCGCCGGCCTCGACTACCCCGGCGTCGGCCCCGAGCACAGCTACCTCAAGGACGTCGGCCGCGCCGAATACGTCCCCGTCAACGACGACGAGGCGCTCGCCGCCTTCAACGACCTGTGCCGGCTGGAAGGCATCATCCCCGCGCTCGAATCGAGCCACGCCGTCGCCTACGCCAAGCAACTCGCGCCGACCATGAAGAAGGACCAGATCATCCTCGTCAACCTCTCGGGCCGAGGCGACAAGGACATCAATACCGTGGCGAAGGTGTCGGGGATCGAGCTGTGACGGAAGATTACACTGTGGATGGATGCGAACGCCACGAGATGCGCGTGTGGAAACATGTCTCCGCGGTCCGGCGGCACGATGTCCCGTCCGCGTGGCGCGATCCCAGCGCGATGCAGTGCGCTTTTCGTTTGCGCAAGCCATGGATGGCAAAAGGCCGCGGCAACGTTCTCCCCTTTCAAAGAAAACTAGGAATCTGATTCGACCATGAGCCGCATCGGCCCCACTTTCGCCGCGCTGAAAGCGCAAAACAGGAAAGCCCTGATTCCCTTCATCACCGCCGGCGTCCCCGGCAAGGGCCTCACCGTGCCGCTGATGCACGCACTGGTGGAGGCCGGTGTGGACATCATCGAACTGGGGGTGCCGTTTTCCGATCCGATGGCGGATGGGCCGGTGATCCAGCGTGCGTCGGAGCGGGCGCTGGCGAACAAGGTGGGCTTGAAGGACGTGCTGGGCATGGTCGCCGAATTCCGCAGGACGAATGCGAGCACGCCGGTGGTGCTGATGGGCTACGCCAATCCGGTGGAGCGCATGGGCTATGAAAACTTCGCCCAGGCGGCCCAGGCGGCGGGGGTGGACGGCGTGCTGACGGTGGACATTCCGCCCGAAGAGGCGGCCGGTATCGCCGAAGCTTTCAAGGCGCACGACATCGACCCGATTTTCCTCCTGTCGCCGACCACGCCCGAGTCGCGCATCGAACAGGTGGCGGCGGTTGCCGGCGGTTTCATCTACTACGTATCGCTGAAGGGCGTCACCGGCTCGGCCAACCTCGACATCGACGAGGTGGGGCGCAAGGTTGCCCTGGTGCGCAAGCACTGCGACCTGCCCGTGGGCGTCGGCTTCGGCATCCGCGATGCGGAATCCGCCTGCGCGGTGGCGCGCGTCGCCGACGCCGTGGTGGTGGGCAGTCGCATTGTCGGCGAGATCGAGGTCGCGCCGGAAGGCGGCTGTGTCGACCGCGTGAAATACCTCGTCGCGGAACTGCGCCGCGGCGTGGACGCCGCAAGCAAGTGAAACGAACCCCGGGCGGGCGCCGCATCGGCATCCCTCGCCGCAGAGGACAATAAGGTCAGGGACATTCCTATGAGCTGGTTCCAGAAGATCCTGCCGCCGAAGATCAAGCGCCGGGCGGATGCGCGCAAATCGATGCCGGAAGGCTTGTGGTCGAAGTGCCCGGCGTGCAACGAGGTGCTGTATCGTGCCGATCTCGAGACCAATCTGGAGGTGTGCCCGAAGTGCGGCCACCACCACCGCATCGGCGCACGCGCACGTCTGGCGATGTTCCTCGATGCCGACGGGCGGCACGAAATCGGTGCGCAGGTGAGGCCGCTGGACGTGCTGAAATTCAAGGACGGCAAGAAATATCCGGATCGCCTCAAGGAGGCGCAGGCTACCACCACGGAAACCGACGCGCTGGTGGTGATCGGCGGCAGCGTGAAGGCCGTGCCGGTCGTCGCGGCGGCGTTCGAGTTCAAGTTCATGGGCGGCTCGATGGGCTCGGTGGTGGGCGAGCGCTTCGTGCAGGGCGTGGAGGCGGCGATCGAGTCGAACTCGGCTTTCGTGTGCTTCGCTGCCAGCGGCGGCGCACGCATGCAGGAGGGTTTGTTCTCGCTGATGCAGATGGCGAAGACCTCGGCCGCGCTCACCCAGCTGTCGCGCCACCGCCTGCCCTTCATCTCGGTACTGACCGACCCCACCATGGGCGGGGTGTCCGCGAGTTTTGCCATGCTCGGCGACCTCGTCGTCGCCGAGCCCAATGCTCTGATCGGTTTTGCCGGCCCGCGCGTGATCGAACAGACCGTGCGCGAAACGCTGCCGGAAGGCTTCCAGCGCGCCGAATTCCTGATGGACAAAGGCGCAATCGACCGTATCGTCGACCGGCGCGAGATGCGCAACGAGCTCGCCGCCACGCTGGCGATGCTCATGGGGCGGCCGGCGCTGGCGGCGTAACGCCGCCAGCCGCCGTCGGGCGCGGGCCCTGGTGGAACTGCGCGGAGCGCCGATCGTGTCGCATTCGACTTCACTCCAGGCCTGGCTCGCGCGGCTGGAGCAACTGCATCCGAGCGCCATCGAGCTCGGCCTTGAGCGCGCTCGCCGCGTCTGGCAAGCGATGGCGCTCGTCCCCCGCTTTCCCATCGTCATCGTGGGAGGCACCAACGGCAAGGGCTCGACCTGCGCAATCCTCGACGCAATCTTTCGCGCCGCCGGATATCGCACCGGACTCTATACGTCCCCTCATCTGCTGCGCTACAACGAACGCGTGCGCGTCGACGGACGCGAGGCGAGCGATGCCGAGCTCGTCACGGCTTTCGCGCAGGTCGATGCGGCGCGCGGCGACACCACGCTGACCTATTTCGAGTTCGGCACCCTTGGCGCGATGGCGCAGTTCGTCGCCGCGGCGGTCGACGTCGCCATCTTGGAAGTGGGGCTTGGCGGGCGGCTCGACGCGGTCAACCTGTTCGATGCCGACGTTGCGCTGGTGACCGGCGTCGACCTCGATCATCAGGACTACCTGGGCCCTACGCGCGAGGCCATCGGCCTCGAGAAGGCCGGCATCTATCGTGCGGGGCGCCCGGCGATCTGCGCCGATCCCGCGCCGCCGGCGAGCCTGGTCGCGCGCGCACACGACATGGGCGCGGATCTGCGCATGCTGGGGCGGGAATTTTCCTATGACACGGCAGGTGCCGGCTGGACCTGGCACGGTGACGGACTGGTCTGGCGGCAGCTGCCGAAACCTGCGCTCGCCGGCGGTTTCCAGCTGCGCAACGCCGCCGCCGCACTCGCGGCGGCGGCGGCGCTGCGCGGCCGCCTGCCGGTCGCGGCCGCGGCGATCGACGCGGGACTCCGCACGGCGACCGCGCCCGGCCGCTTCCAGCGCATCGCGTCGGCACCGGAAACGATCGTCGACGTCGCGCATAACCCCGAGGCCGCGCGTGCGCTGGCACGCACCCTGCGCGAGCAGCCGGTGCGCGGCCGCCTCTTCGCGGTACTCGGCATGCTTGCCGACAAGGACGCGGACGGCGTCGTCGCAGCACTTGCGGAGGCGGTCGACCGCTGGTGGGTCTGCACGCCCGATTCGTCGCGCGCGCTGTCCGCCGCGGTGCTGGCGCAGACGGTGCGAAGCCATGCGCCGGCCGCGGCGGTGAACGTCGAGCCCGCGCCGCGGCGAGCCCTCGCCGCGGCGCGGGGGGAGGCGCGGGAAGATGATAGAATCGTCGTCTTCGGTTCGTTCTACACCGTTGCAGCCGTGCTCGATCATGCCGCCCCCACGCAGTGAAAACGATCTCAAGCGCCGCGCCCGGCGCCGTCTGATCGGCGCGGTCGCGCTCACCCTGCTGGCCGTGATCGTGCTTCCCCTGCTGTTGAAGGACGAACCCAGGCCCGACAGTCCGCTCGCCGTGCGCATGGCGGCGTCGCCTCCCGCCGGTGCACCGATCCGCCCGGCAGAGCCCGTACGCCCCGAGGACACGCCCGCAGCATTGCCGCCAGTCGCACCGGTCGCGCCACCCGTGGTTGTTGCCGAGCCGAAACCGCCGCCCCCCGCGGCCGCGCCCGCGAAGCCGGAGCCCAAACCAGAGCCCAAACCAGAGCCCAAACCAGAGCCCAGGCCGACGCGCCAGTCCGTGGCGCCGCCGCCAGCGGCCAAGCCGGCGGCGCCTCCCGCCGCGCCGGTACGGTCTCCGGCAACCGAGGAGTACACTGTCCAGGTTGCGGCCCTGCAGGATGAAGACAAGGCCCGCGAACTGGAAGCACGCGTGCGTGCCCTCGGTCTGCCCGCCTACACCAGGCGGCTGGGTACGCTGACGCGGGTTCGCGTGGGACCGTTCCCGACGCGCGAGGCGGCACAGACAGCCGTGCGCACGCTGCATGCCGCCGGCATCCAGGACGCGGTGCTGGCACCATGAACGTGCTCGATCTCATCGTCCTGCTGGTGCTGGTCCTTGCCAGTGTGCGCGGGCTGATGCGCGGCATGGTGGACACGCTGTTCTCGCTGGCGGCCTGGATACTGGCCTTTCTGCTGGGCAAGTGGGGGGCGCTGCTTGCGGAGCCGCTGTTGCCGGCGGTGATGCAAAATCCGGCCACGCGCTATTTCGCCGGGTTCGCGGTGGTGTTCCTCGTCGTGCTCATCGGCGTGCTGCTGCTCGGCCATGCGGCGGCGGCGGTGGTGCGCGCCATGGGACTCGGTGCGGCCGACAAGGCCTTGGGGGGCTTGATCGGCGCGGCCAAGGGCCTGGTCATCCTGACTGGTTTCAGTGTCGCCGCCGGCCTTACCGCCCTGCCGCGCACCGACTTGTGGAAGCAGGCGATGCTCTCCGGCAGCCTGCAGGCCATGGCGCGCGTGGCACTGCCCCTGCTGCCGCAGAACGTGGCGCGGCATGTCCACTTTGAATGAGCCTCGAGGCGAGCCGGCGCCCGGGAAAACGAAACGGCGGGATGTCTGGACCTCCGCGCGCCCCGTTTCCCGGCGCGCCGCAAGGCGACCGGCCAGGGCGGCAATCATGCAGGCCGCGGCTGATTCCGGGCGCGTGCGAAGGGAGCAGGGTCCCGCGGTGCGGGTTTTACGTCGAATGGATGGGTTGTCCTCATGTGCGGAGTAATCGGAATCGTTGCCAACACGTCTGTGAATCAGCTGCTCTACGACGGGTTGATGGTGCTTCAGCATCGCGGCCAGGATGCCGCCGGCATCGTCACCGCGGAGGGCAGCCGTTTCCACATGCACAAGGGGCAGGGACTGGCGCGCGACGTGTTTCGCACGCGCGACATGCGCAATCTGCGCGGCGACATGGGCGTGGCGCACGTGCGCTATCCGACGGCCGGCAGCGCATCGTCCTCGGCGGAATCGCAGCCCTTCTACGTGAATTCCCCGTACGGCATCGTACTCGGCCACAACGGCAATCTCACCAACACGCATGAGCTGAAGGAATCGCTGTTCGGCACCGACCTGCGCCACGTCAACACCAATTCGGATTCGGAAGTGCTGCTCAACGTGCTCGCGCACGAGCTTCAGATGCGCGTGACGGGGCGCCAGCTCGGCCTGGATGCGATTTTCGGTGCGGTTGCGGGGGTCCACGCGCGCTGCCGCGGCGCCTACGCCGTGGTGGCGTTCATCGCCGGCTACGGCCTGCTGGCGTTCCGCGATCCACACGGTATTCGTCCGCTGGTCATCGGCGTGAACGACCAGGTCACGCCGCACGAATACATCATCGCCTCGGAAAGCGTGGCGATCGACACCCTCGGCTTTCGCCTGCTGCGCGACGTTGCGCCGGGCGAGGCGATATTCGTCGACTACGGACGCCGCATGCACAACCGCGTATGCAGCGAGCACACGGCCCTCAATCCGTGCATTTTCGAATACGTCTACCTCGCGCGTCCGGATTCCGTCATGGACGGCGTGTCGGTCTACAACACGCGCCTGGCGATGGGCATATCGCTGGCCGAGAAGATCAGGCGCGAGTTCGCCCACCTGCAGATCGACGTCGTGATCCCGATTCCCGACACCAGCCGCCCGTCCGCGCTGCAGCTGGCGAACCGCCTGGACGTGCCGTATCGCGAGGGGTTCATCAAGAACCGCTATATCGGCCGCACCTTCATCATGCCGGGACAGGCCCTGCGCAAGAAATCCGTACGGCAGAAACTCAACGCCATCGGCGAGGAATTCAAGGGCAGCAACGTGCTCCTCGTCGACGATTCCATCGTGCGCGGCACCACCAGCCGCGAAATCGTGCAGATGGCGCGTGACGCCGGGGCGCGCCAGGTCTATTTCGCCTCGGCGTCGCCGCCGGTGCGCTATTCCAACGTCTACGGCATCGACATGCCGACGCGCAACGAACTGATCGCCAATGGCCGCGACGATGCCGAGATCGCACGCGAAATCGGCTGCGACGCGCTGATCTATCAGGACCTCGATGCCATGATCGCGGCGGTGCGTGCAGGCAACCCGGCAATTCCCGATTTCGACACCTCCTGTTTCGACGGCCGCTACGTCACCGGTGACGTCACGCCGGAATATCTCGCCTACGTCGAGGCGGTGCGCAACGGCGAGGCGCCGCCGCCATCGGCGCTGTCGACCCAGCAACTCGACCTCAACCTCGCGGTGGCCCACTGACATGGACACGGATCAGGCGTACGCCATCGACACGCTCGCGGTCCGCGCCGGCGGCGTGCGCAGCCAGTTCAACGAGCATTCGGAGGCGATGTTCCTGACCTCCAGCTTCGTCTTCGGCAGTGCCGCCGAGGCTGCCGCCCGCTTCCAGGGCGAGGCGCCCGGACCGATCTACGCGCGCTTCACCAATCCCACGGTGCAGATGATGGAGGCACGGCTCGCCGCCCTCGAGGGCGCGGAGCGCTGCGTCGCCTTCGCGTCCGGCATGGCGGCGATCCTCGCCACCGCGATGGGGCTCATGAAGGCGGGCGAGCACATCGTTGCCTCGCGCTCGATCTTCGGCTCCACCGTGCAGCTCTTTTCCAACATCCTCGGCCGCTTCGGCATCGAGACGAGCTACGTGTCGCCGACCGATCCTGCGGAATGGCGTGCGGCGGTCAGGCCGAACACGAAGCTGTTTTTCGTCGAGTCGCCGTCGAATCCGCTCACCGAAGTGGGCGACGTCCGCGCACTCGCCGCCATCGCCCACGAAGCCGGTGCCTGGCTCGCCGTGGACAATTGCTTCTGCTCGCCCGCGCTGCAGCGGCCGCTCGAACTCGGCGCCGATATCGTGATCCACTCCCTGACCAAGTATCTCGACGGCCAGGGGCGTGTGCTCGGCGGCGCCGTGCTGGGCAGCCAGGCGCTCATGGAGGGCGTCTACGCCTTCCTGCGCACCGCCGGGGCGGCGCTGTCCCCCTTCAACGCCTGGGTCATCCTCAAGGGGATGGAAACCCTGTCGCTGCGCATGGAGGCGCATTCGCGCAACGCGCTCGCCCTCGCGCAATGGCTGGAAACGCAGCCGCGGGTCGCGCGCGTGTTCTACCCCGGCCTGCCGTCGCATCCGCAGCATGCCCTGGCGATGGCGCAGCAGAAAACCGGCGGCGGCATCGTCGCCTTCGAGATCGAGGGGGGGCAGGCCGCGGCGTGGAAACTGATCGACGCCACGCGGCTGCTGTCGATCACCGCCAACCTGGGCGACACCAAGACCACCATCACGCATCCGGCGAGTACCACGCACAGCCGCATGACGGCGGAACAGCGTGCCGCGGCCGGCATCGGCGACGGCTTGATCCGCATTGCCGTCGGCCTCGAATCCGTCGCCGACATCCAGGCCGATCTCGCGCGCGGGCTGACGTGAGGCATGCCGCATGCATCGCATGGCTGCTGCTGGCCGGCAGCGTGCACGCTGCCGACATGGCGGTGCTGCGCTACCTCGACCAGGATGCGGGCGATGCGCCTTATCCCACCCGCATCCTGGTGACGCCGGCGTTCCTGCGTATGGACGGTGGCGAGGACGATGGCGATTTCGTCCTGCTCGACCGCCACGCCCGGCGCGTGTTCAACGTCATGCGCGAGGCGCGCGTGACGATGGCGTTCGCTGCGGACGGCGTGCCGCAAAAGCCCGAAACCTGGCCGGCGCGCCTCGAGCGGCGCACGGACCCGGCGGGCATCGTGCGCTACCGTCTCCGGTTCGGCGACACCGTGTGCAGCGAGGGCAGCGTGGCACCGCATGCTGCACCCGATGCGGCCCGTGCGCTGGGCGAACTCAAGGCCGTGCTCGCCGGCACGCAGTATCGTGCCTGGCGCGATACGCCGCCCGAAATCCGGCACGACTGCGATCTGGCGAACCTGGTGTGGGAGGCCGGTTCGGTTTCCGCGCTCGGCCTGCCGCTGGAGGAGCGCGAATTCAGCGGCCGCAGCCGCGTGCTGCAGGAGGAAGCGCGGGAACCGCTGCGGCCGTTGCTGTTTCAACTGCCCCACGGCTTCAGGATGATCGATGCACCCTCATGACGTCGCCACCTCGAGCGTGCAGCCTGCGGCATCGCACACCACGTAGCCCCAGCGTCCGTACCAGTCCGGCAGCACCCACCGTTCGCATGGCGTGCCGTCGACCTGGTGCACGTGGCGCGCCGGGCGGTGCGTGTGGCCGTGGATCAGCCGCTGCGCCTGTTGCGCGCGCATGACGCGGACGACCGCACCGGCGTTGACGTCCATGACGGCGGCGGGTTTCCGCGCCTTGGCCGACGTGCTGCCGGCGCGCGCCCCGTGGGCCAGTTGGCGGCGCAATCCCTTGGGCAGACGCCTGAGCAGGGCAATGGTGACCGGGTGGCGCGAGCGTCGGCGGAACGCCTGGTAGGCGAGATCGTCGGTGCACAGCGTGTCGCCGTGCATCAGCAGCGTCGGCACGCCATACAGATCGATGCGCAGCGGATCGGCGACGAGCGTCATGCCAGCGCGTGCCGCATAGCGTTCCGCCAGCATGAAATCGCGGTTGCCGTGCTGGAAATACACCGGTGTGCCGGAACTCGCCAGCGCCTGCAGGCGGTGCGCCGTTTCCCCCGCTACGGCTTCGTCGTGGTCGTCTCCCGTCCACGCTTCGAACAGGTCGCCGAGGATGTAGAGCGCGTCGGCACCCGCGACGTCCTCGGCGAGAAAGCGAAAAAAACGCCCGGTCGCGGCCGGGCGTTCGTCGGTGAGGTGCAGGTCGGCGACGAAGTAGGTGCGTGCCGTCTTCACCTGGCGGTTCAGGCGATTTCCGCGCTGGTGATGACAATGTCTTCCAGCGGCACGTCCTGGTGTCCGGCGTGGTTGCCGGTTTTCACCGTGCGGATGGCGTCGATGACCTCGGTGCCATCGATCACCCTGCCGAATACGGCGTAGCCGTAGCCCTGCGGGGTGGGCGACGCGAAGTCGAGAAAGCCGTTGTCCTTGACGTTGATGAAGAACTGGGCGGTGGCTGAATTCGGGTCCGGCGTGCGCGCCATGGCGATCGTGTAGGTTTCGTTCTTCAGGCCGTTGGACGCCTCGTTCTCGATCGGCGCGCGCGTCGGTTTCTGCGTCATGCCCGGTTCGAAGCCTCCGCCCTGAATCATGAAACCGTCGATTACGCGATGGAAGATCGTGCCGTCATAGAAGCCGTCGCGCACGTACCGAAGAAAGTTCTCGACCGTCTTGGGCGCCCTTTCGGCGTCGAGTTCGAGGGTGAGGGTGCCGAGAGTGGTATGCAGCTTGACCATGCGTGTCCTTAGCGTGAAGTTTCGTGAATGATAGTCCAGCGTCCGTTGTCGCGGCGCCAGAACTGGCGCTTCACGGTGTGGTCGCTGAGATTGTTGCTGCGGTAGTCCTGCGCGAAGCTGACCAGGGCCAGGTCGGGGCGTTCGGGATAGAGCATCAGGCTGACCCGGTCGAGTCCCACCTTGATCCAGGTCTTGCGCGCGTTGACCTTTTGCTTCGCGCTCCGGAATGCGGCCAGATCCTGCCCGCCGCTGCGAAACTGCGGGTGGTAGTGGGCGATCAGGCGTGCGGTGTCGCGGCTTTCCCAGTCCTGCCGCCAGCTTTCCAGCGCGGCAGCGAGATCGTTGCGGCGTTCCGCAAGCGCGTCGTGCGCCACCCATTCTACCGTCTCGGCGATGATCACCGGCGTCTTGCCGGGCTCGATGTATTGTCCGAGGCGCGTCAGGTCGTCGTTGGCGAGCACCACGCAACCCTCGCTCGCCCGCGGTGCGCGGCTGTAGGTGCTGCTGGGGCTGCCGTGGATCCAGATGCCATGGCCGTTGCGCCCATGGCGGGTGTCCCACTCGTTCGGATAGCTGAGCGTGAAGGCGCCGCTGCCGTAGAAATCGGTGAGCTCCCGCGGTGGCTTGAAGCCGGCTACGCTGTAGATGCCGATGGGCGTGCGGTTGTCGCCCTCGCGCTTCTTGCCGGTACCCGCCTTGCCGATGGTGACGTAGAAGTCGGCCACGCGCACCGGCAGGCCGGCGCGGTTCGCGTAGACGTACAGACGTGAACGACTGGCGTCGACCACCAGTGCATGGTGGTAGGCGTCGTCGAGGTTCAGCAGGTACGCCGGCACCTTGTCCTGCGGCAGGGGCTCGGTTGCCGCGCGCACGCGCTGGCGTGCCTCGTCGCGCAACTGCTCGAGTTCGCTGTTGCGCGCGCTGACGTTGCCGAGCGTATCGAGCGGCCGTGCGCGCGCCAGCAGCAAATCGCCGCGGATCAGGTGCGCGAGGCGGAAATTGGGATGCTGGCGGGTGAGCTGGTCGACGGTCGAGAGGGCCTCGGGGACGCGGCTCTGTGCCACCGCGAGCAGACTCTCGGTGAGCATGTGGCCGGCGTCCGCCCATGCACTTGCGGGCAGCACGGCGAGCAGCAGCATGGACGACAGGCGGCGCATGACGGTACTCAGCGGGACGTTTCGCCGACGATGCGCCACTGGCCGTTCTGCAGAGCCAGCTTCAGCGTCTTGGTGACGGTCGAGTTGAGGCGGTCGGAGCGGTAGGCCTGGCGGAATGTGGCGCTGGCGCTGTCCCCCTCGCGCTCGATCCTGAGATCGTCCAGCTTGACCTCGATGTGCCGCGGGGTCGTGATGCGCGTGCGGCGCTGTGCTTCCCAGGCCGCACGCGACAAACCGTCGGCGCTGTAGTCGCCGGCGTAGGCTGCCAGGTAGGCGTCGACGTCGCGACGCGACCAGGCCTCCGCCCATTGCGCGATCGCCGCTTCGACGTCGTCCGCCGCGGCCGGTGCGGAATGCGTTTCGCCGGGCGCCGCGCCAGGCTGCGGCGCGGGTGCGGCGCTGGCGGCGGCGGCCGCCGCGGTGGAAGCTGGCGCAGCCTTGCGCGGCTGGCCGCCTATCATCTCCTTGATCAACGCCAGCTTGGTCTGTGCCGCCGTGTTGCGGCTGTCGAGCGCCAGCGCCTTGTCGTAGGCCAGCGACGCCATCTTGGCGTAGATGTCGCCGAGGTTCTCGTGGGCGGTGGCGTAGCTGGGATGGGTGCGGATCGCCTTTTCCAGCGAGTCCTTCGCCGCTTCGTACTTGCCCTGCGACGCGTACAGCACGGCGAGATTGTTGTACGGCTCGGGCAACTCCGGATAGTCCTCGGTCAGCGCGGTGAACAGCGTGATCGCATCGTTGGTCTTGCCCTGGTCGGCGAGGATCAGGCCCTTGAGAAAGCGGCCCTGGGCGTCCTTCGGATTCTTCGCCAGGTAGCGGTTCGCGTTGTCCAGTGCGCCGGCAAGATCGCCATTGCGGAACTGCTGGTTGATTTTCTGGATGTCGCTGGCCAGCACGGGCGTGGCGGCAAGCAGGGCGCAGACGGCGGCAACGGCGAGAAAACGGGGCAGGGCCATGTGATATGCTCGGTTCATCGCGGAGAAAACTGGCATTCTAGTGTACTGCCCCGCAATTATCGATACTTGCAACGGCGTGCCCGGGCGCGACTTTGCAGTTGCCGGTACTTGCAAGGGCAGCATTCGGATTCCCGGATCGCGCCTTCAGTTCCCGACCCCTGCGTTCCATGCTGCACATCACCAACTCCCTCACCCGCACCAAGGAAGCCTTCGTTCCGCTCGTACCCGGCCGCGTCCGCATGTACGTCTGCGGCATGACCGTCTACGATCTCTGCCACCTGGGGCACGCACGGGTGTTCGTGGTGTTCGACATGGTGGTGCGCTGGCTGCGGGCGAGCGGCTACGAGGTCGAGTACGTCAGGAACATAACGGACATCGACGACAAGATCATCAGGCGCGCGCAGGAAAACGGCGAGACGCCCGCCGCGCTGACCGAACGGTTCATCGCCGCGATGCACGAGGACGAACGCGCGCTCGGCGTGCTGCCGCCCGACCACGAGCCGCGCGCCACGCAATATGTGGCGCAGATGCTGGCGATGATCGCGCAGCTGCAGGACAAAGGGCTCGCCTATGCCGCGCCCAACGGCGACGTTTACTACAGCGTGCGCGGCTTTCCCGCCTATGGCCGGCTGTCCGGGAAAAGCCTCGACGAACTGCGCGCCGGCGAGCGCGTCGAGGTCGATCCCAACAAGCGTGACCCCATGGACTTCGTGCTGTGGAAGGCCGCCAAACCGGGCGAACCGGCATGGGAGTCGCCATGGGGGCCGGGGCGTCCGGGCTGGCACATCGAATGCTCGGCGATGAGCGCGGAACTGCTCGGCCGCCACTTCGACATCCACGGCGGCGGCCAGGACCTGCAATTCCCGCACCACGAGAACGAAATCGCCCAGTCCGAGGGCGTGCATGCCTGCAAGTTCGTCAACTATTGGATGCACAACGGCTTCGTGCGCGTCGACAACGAGAAGATGTCGAAATCGCTCGGCAATTTCTTCACCATCCGCGAAATCCTGCGCAAATACGATGCCGAAGTCGTGCGCTTTTTCATCCTGCGCGCGCACTACCGCAGTCCGCTGAACTATTCGGACGCCCACCTCGACGATGCGCGCAGCGCGCTGACCCGCCTGTATACGGCGCTGAAGGACACGCCGCTCGAAACCGGGCCGATCGACTGGGCGGTCCCGGCGGCGGCGCGTTTTCGGGCCGCGATGGACGACGACTTCAACACCCCCGAGGCGCTGTCCGTGCTCTTTGACCTCGCCGGCGAAGCCAACCGCGGCGACGCGGCGGCCGCGCGCCTGCTGCGCGCGCTGGGTGGCGCGCTCGGACTGCTGCAGCGCGAGGCCGAAGTTTTTCTCAAGGGGGACGCTCCGCCCGGCGGCCTGGACGCGGCGGCGATCGAAAGCCTGATCACCGCGCGCCAGGCCGCGCGCCAGGCAAGGAATTTCGCCGAGTCCGACCGCATCCGCGACGAACTGGCCGCCGCCGGCGTGGTTCTGGAGGACGGCCCGCGTGGCACCACGTGGCGGCGCGACTGAGAGGCGTCGGGCAGGGACGAAGAAAAAGGGACGGCGAGCCGTCCCTTTTCCGTGGCAACGCGTGCCGGTGTTACTTGGCGGCGGGTGCTGCCGGGACCGGAGCCTGGGGCGGCATCGCTTGGAAGTTCGCCGGATTCCACATGTTCAGCCACGCATTGGGATCGAAGAAGTTGAGCGTCCCGGTCGCCGCCGGCGCGCCGGCCATCGCCGGCTGGCCCGCGACGGGGGCGGCCATGCCCATCCAGCTGGCCGGGTCGAAGAAATTGAACGTGCCGGCCGGCGCGGCACCGGCCATGGGCGCACCATAGGTCGCCGGGTTCATCCAGGTGCCCCACGAGCCGTAGGTGGCGGGATTCATCGTCGTGTTCATCCAGCCGGTGTACAGGGCGGGATTCATCGGCGCCATCATCAGCTGCCAGAGGCGCGGGTCCATCGGCGCCATCATCCATTTCATGTACATGGCGGGGTTCATGGACTGCATCATCATGTTCCACATCTGCGGATCCATGGGCATCATCATCCAGCGCATCATCTTGCCCGGATCGAACAGCTGGGTCATCAGCGCGGTGTAGAAATTGGGATCCATCGAGGCCGCCATCCACTTCATGTACATGTTGGGGTCGGCGAACTGCATGTAGTTGGACAGCGAGCGCGGATCCATCATCGAGCCCATCATACGGTACCAGTTGCCCGGCTCCATCATGTTGACGCCCATCTGGGTGTAGAAACCGGGTTCGGTCACGGCGTTGGCCCAGGGCACGAACATCTTCGGATCGCGGTACGCGGACGCGTTGCGGGTGAAGTCCGTCATGCGCTCCAGCCACTGCTGGCTGGTTTGCGGCACGTCGGTGGGGGGGGTGTCGCTGGCAAACGCGACGGAGGCCATGGCCAGGCCAAGGGCAACTACGAGGGACTTCGCTTTCATGATCGACTCCTGAGCAGGACGGAACAAAAAGGTACGGCAACCAACTAATAATATGATTGAATTGGATTATTTGTTTGTATAAGCATATTGTCAATGCCTAATATACTAATCTGGTACGAAAATTCCGGGGGACTGTGCACTGCCCGCAACAGTCCCCGGAAAACCGCGGCGGAACATGCCTCGCCAGCGGGGCCCGGGGCGGCGGATTGCGATGCCCGCGTCGCGTGCCGCGGAGCGGAACGGGTGCGGCGGGAGGGGCATCGATGATGTCGAGACCCCTGGTCAGCGCCGGCGCCGTGGGCTGGGATCTGCCCGCGTGGCGGCAGGGTTTCTATCCGGATGGCCTGCCGGAAGACTGGCTGTTGTCGTATTACAACACGCAATTCCAGACCGTCTTTTTGCCGCAGGCGCGCTGGCGGGCGGCTTCCGGGGAAGACTGGGCGCGCTGGCTGGACGACACCCGCGAGGACTTCGTATTCGTCCTCGAGCCGGGGGCGGGGGGCGAGCCGCCGGCATCACCCCGCGTGGTGCTGGCGACACCGGCGTGGGCCGTGGCACACGTCTGGTGGCTGGACGAGGATTTCGATCTGCGCGCGCTGGCGCAACGCATCGCCCGCCACGCCGCGACGGGCGAGCCGCTCCACGTGTTCAGCCGCAGCGGCGATCTCGCCAGGCTGCAACAGGTCGCAGACCTCGCGCGGGTCATGGGATATTGAGCCCTGCTGCGGGTCCGCCGCTCGCGGCAGGCCGGCCGTGTCCGGTACAATCGCCGTTTCATGTTCATGGATGGCAGGTTAGCGGCTTGCGGCACGATGTTCTCGTTGAAATCCGCGACGTGGTCTTCGGCTACGGCGCCCGCCCGGTTCTCAAGGGGGTCAGCCTGACCGCCCGGCGCGGCCAGGTCGTTGCCATCATGGGCAGCAGCGGCTGCGGCAAGACCACCCTGCTGCGCCTGATCGGTGGACAGATCCAGGCGGAACAGGGCAGCGTGCGGGTCGCCGGCGAAGCGGTCGGAACGCTCGACCGTGCCGGGCTCTACCGCCTGCGCCGCAAGATGGGCATGCTGTTCCAGTTCGGTGCGCTGTTCACCGACGTGTCGGTATTCGACAACGTGGCCTTCCAGCTGCGCGAGCATAGCGACCTGCCGGAGGAGGCCATCCGCGACCTCGTGCTGATGAAGCTGCACGCGGTGGGCTTGCGCGGTGCGGCGGATCTCATGCCCGCCGAGCTGTCCGGCGGCATGGCGCGGCGCGTGGCGCTGGCGCGCGCGATCGCGCTCGACCCCATGCTGGTGATGTACGACGAGCCCTTTGCCGGGCTCGACCCGATTTCGCTGGGCGTGACCGGCAACCTGATCCGCCGGCTCACCGACACGCTCGGCCTGACCTCGCTGCTGGTGACGCATGACGTGCAGGAATCGCTGAAGATCGTGGATTACGTGTATTTCGTCTCGGAAGGGACGATCGTCGCCGAAGGTACGGCGGACGCGATCCGCGCCTCGGACCTCGGCTACGTGCACCAGTTCGTGCATGGCGAGGCGGACGGGCCGGTGCCCTTCCATTACCCCGCGCCGCCGTACGCCGAGGATCTGGGGCTGGGAGCGGGGCATGCTTAGGCAATCGATCGCGGGGCTGGGGCGGCGGACCATCGAGGGCGTCTGGCGCATCGGCTTCGCCGCGCGTTTCTTCGCGGTGATGCTGCTGCATTCCGGTACCGCGTTCCGCCGCTTCGGGCTGACCGTCCGCGAGATGTATTTCAGCGGCGTGCAGTCGCTCGTCATCATCCTCGTCTCGGGCCTGTTCGTCGGCATGGTGCTCGGCCTGCAGGGCTACGAGACGCTGCAGACCTATGGCTCGGAAGAGGCGCTCGGCATTCTCGTCGCGCTGTCGCTGGTCCGCGAACTCGGTCCGGTGGTGGCGGCCCTGCTGTTCGCCAGCCGTGCGGGATCGGCGATCACCGCGGAAATCGGCCTGATGAAGGCGACCGAGCAGCTTTCGGCAATGGAAATGATGGCGGTCGACCCGGTTGCGCGCGTGGTGGCGCCGCGCTTCTGGGCCGGGGTCTTCTCCATGCCGCTGCTGGCGGCGCTGTTCTCGGCGATGGGGATCTTCGGCGGTTATCTCGTCGGCGTGCAGCTGATCGGCGTCGACGAGGGCGCCTTCTGGTCGCAGATGCAGAGTGCCGTGGATTTCGAGCAGGATATCGTGAACGGTGTCATCAAGAGCGTGGTGTTCGGCGTCACCATCACCACGATCGCCCTGTTCGAGGGCTACGACGCGCCGCCGACCGCCGAGGGGGTGTCCGGCGCCACCACGCGCACCGTCGTCACCTCCAGTCTCGCCGTGCTGGTGCTCGACTTCGTTCTGACCGCATTCATGTTCCGGGGAATCAACTGACAATGAACCGTACCGTGCTCGACCTGTGGGTGGGTCTTTTCGTCATTGCCGGCATCGCATCGCTGCTGTTTCTCGCGCTCAAGGTCGGCAGCATGAATACCGTGAAAATCGCGGACAGCTATGCCGTCGTCGCCCGCTTCGACAACATCGGCGGCCTGAAGCCGCGCGCGCCAGTGAAGAGCGCCGGCGTGGTCGTGGGCAGGGTCGCCGAAATCGGCTTCGACAACGAAACCTACGAGGCGGCGGTAACCTTGCGCATCGACAAGCGCTATGCCTTTCCCACGGACACGTCCGCCGCGATCATGACCTCCGGCCTGCTCGGCGAGCAATACATCGGCCTGGAGGCAGGCGGCGACGAGCAGACCTTGAAGGACCAGGACCGTATCTTTCTCACCCAGTCGGCCGTGGTGCTGGAAAATCTGATCGGACAGTTCATTTACGGCAAGGCTCAGGAAGGAGTACCCCAATGATCGCTAGAACCCTTCCCCGGATTCTGCTGGCGGCGGGCCTCGTGGCTGCCGCATGGCCGGCGCGCGCGGAAACCGTCACCCTGCAGCAGGCGGTCGAAATGAGTCTCGCCGCCGATCCGCGCATCAAGGAACGCGAACAGGTCGTCGAGGCGGCGCGCGGATTGGTGAACGAAGTCAAGGGCAACGCCGGCTGGCGCGTCAGTGTCAACGCCTTCATCGGCCTCGCCCCCGAGGCCGAGGGCGGCTTCTATCAGGGCGGCGCGTTTTCGGGAACCACGCCGCGCAGCGACGGCGACAGGCTGCACGGGGTGTCGGACTGGACCCACCTCGATTTCGCCCTGATCAAGCCGCTTTACACCTTTGGCAAGGTCGAGCGCTACGGCGAGGCGGCGCAGGGCAACGTCGATCTCAAGCGCGGCGAGCTCAAGCAGACCCGCAGCGATATCGTCTACGACACCAAGCGCGCCTATTTCGGCTATCTCACGGCGCGCGACATTCGCCTGTTCATGGAGGACATGCAGGAACGGCTGAATGGCGCCATCGCCTCGGTCGAACGCAACCTGCGGGAAGAAACCGGCGAATCCCGCCAGTCCGACCTGTACGCCCTGCAGACGGCGCGCGGCCTGCTCGCCAAGTACGTCTACCAGGCGCGGGCGGTCGAGAAGATCAGCCTCGACGGCCTCAAGGTGCTGACCGGCGCGGGACTCGATGCCCCGCTCGCGGTGGCCGACGCGCGCATCGAACCCTTGCCCTTCCCGCAGGTCGAGCTTGCCGAATTCCAGTCGCGCGCGCTGCAGGAACGCGCCGAAATGCAGCAGCTCGAAGCCGGCTTGCGCGCCCGCCGCGCGCTCCTGGAGGCGAAGAAGGCCGACCGCATGCCCGACGTGTACGCGGGCGTGGTGGGCCTGGCCAACTATGCCTCGCGGCGCGAGCGGCTCGACAACCTCTATCTGTACGACCCCTTCAACAGCGTGGGCCTGACGCCGGTGGTGGGCGTGAAATGGGACAGCGTATTCGGCGCCGCCAGTGCGCGGATCGAGCAGGCGCAGGCCGAACTCGAGGCGCTCAACCACAAGAAGGCGTTCGCGCTTGCCGGCATTCCCTACGAGGTCGGCGAAGCCTATGCCAATGCCCGGGCCAACTTCGAGGCCCAGCGGGAACTGGCGGAAGGCGCCGCCGCGGCACGGCGCTGGATGGTGGCGACGCTGGCCGATTTTGCCGCGGGCCTCGAAGGCGCGGACAAAGTCGCCGATGCGATGAAGAGCTACGTGCTGGCGCAGACCGAGTACCTGCGCACGATCAACGACTACAACATGAACGTCGCCCAGTTGGCGCGGCTATCGGGCGAACTCCGCTGATGCATGGGCGTCCATCTACCGACACTCCAGATACGGGATCCTTCATGACCATATTGCGCTCCTTCCTTCTGTCGCTGCTGCTGCTCCTCGGCGTCGCCGCGGCACATGCCGACGTCAGCACCCGTCCCGACGTCCTGGCGCGCACCACGACGCAGGACGTGCTGGCCATCCTCAAGCAGGACAAGGACATCCAGGACGGCAACTCCGCCAAGGTGCTGCAGCTCGTCGAAGCCAAGGTGCTGCCGCATTTCGACTTCAACCGCATGACCCAGCTGGTCGTCGGCAAGCACTGGCCGCGCGCGACGCCGCAGCAGAAGCAGGCGCTCGTCGCCGAGTTCCGCAACCTGCTGGTGCGCACGTACTCGACCTCGCTGACGGCGTTTTCCAACCAGACCGTCGAGTTCAAGCCGCTGACCATGAAGCCCGACGCCGCCGACGTCATCGTGCGCTCGGAGATTCGCCAGCCCGGCGGGCAGCCCATTCCCATCGACTACAGCATGTACAAGACCGATTTTGGCTGGAAGGTCTACGACGTGACGATCGACAGCGTCAGCCTGGTGACCAACTATCGCGCGTCGTTTGCAAGCACCATTCGCCAGCAGGGCATCGATGGCCTCATCAAGACCCTCGCCGCCCAGTCCGCCCGCGCCGCCGCCAAACCCGCCGCGGCTTCCGGCTCGTGATTCGCTGCGAAGGCGGGCGCTGCCGCGTCGAGGGCGTGGTGACCGTCGATACGGTCGGCGGCTTGCTGCGCGCGTTGCAGCCGCATCTCGCCAGCGGTGTCGACGTGCTGGACTTCAGTGCCGTCGAGCGGGTCGATTCCGCGGCGCTCGCGCTGGTGTTCGGCGCCATGCGGCAGAACCACGGCAAGCTGTCCTGCAGCGGCCTGCCCGCGAGCTTCGCCACGCTGGCCGACCTCTACGGAGTGGCCGACCTCCTTCCCGCATGAGCGCGCCGCCCGCGATCCGCGTCGAGGGACTGCGCAAGCGCTTTCGCACCACCCAGGCACTGGACGGCGTCTCGCTCGACCTCCAGCCCGGCGAGTTCTTCGGCCTCCTGGGGCCCAATGGGGCCGGCAAGACCACGCTGATCTCCATCCTTGCCGGGCTCACCCGCGCCGACGCGGGAAGCGCCGCGGTGATGGGCCACGACGTGGTGCGCGATTACCGCGCGGCGCGGCGCGCGCTGGGCGTGGTCCCGCAAGAGCTGGTTCACGATCCTTTCTTCAACGTGCGCGAAACGCTGCGCATCCAGTCCGGCTACTTCGGGCTGCGCCGCAACGATGCCTGGATCGACGAGATCATGCACCATCTGGCGCTGACGCCGCATGCGGAAAAGAGCACGCAGAATCTTTCCGGGGGCATGAAGCGGCGCCTGCTGGTGGCGCAGGCGCTGGTGCACAAGCCGCCGGTGATCGTGCTCGACGAGCCGACCGCCGGCGTCGACGTCGATTTGCGCCGTTCGCTGTGGGCGTTCATCAGGCGCCTCAATCGCGAGGGACATACCGTTCTGCTGACCACACACTACCTGGAGGAAGCCGAAGCCCTGTGTGGCCGCATCGCCATGCTGAAAAGCGGCCGTGTCGTCGCCTGCGACACGACCCGCAACCTGCTGCGGCGCACCCGCGAACATTGCGCGCAGCTGCGCCTCGACGGCGACGTGATCCCCGCCGCCTGGCGGGAGCGCCTGCAGCGCGATGCCGAGGGGACCTGGCGGATCAATTTCGGCGACTACCTCGAACTCGAAACGCTGCTCGCCGACCTGCGCGGCGCCGGACTGCAGGTAGAGGAACTGCAGCTGCGGGGGCCCGACCTGGAAGATGTCTTCACCGACATCATGAAGAGCGCATGAGCGGGTTTGCCACACTGTTCCACAAGGAATTGCTGCGCTTCTGGAAAGTCGCGGTGCAGACCGTGGTCGCCCCCGTGGTCACCGCGCTGCTCTACATCCTGATCTTCGCGCACGTGCTGGAAGATCACGTCCAGCCCTTTCCGGGCGTCGCCTATTCCAGCTTCCTCGTGCCGGGGCTGGTGATGATGGGCATGCTGCAGAACGCCTTCGCCAACAGCTCGTCCAGCCTGATCCAGTCGAAGATGCAGGGCAACATCGTGTTCGTCCTGCTGCCGCCGCTGTCGTATCTGGAGTTTTTCCTCGCCTATCTCGGGGCCGCGATCGTCCGCGGGCTGGTGGTGGGCGCCGGCGTGTGGGGGGTGGCCGCGTGGTTCGCGCCTTGGCAGGTGCCGCACCCGGGCTGGCTGTTGGCCTACGCGTTCCTCGCCTGCGCCATCCTGGGCGCGGTCGGCATCATCGCCGGCATCTGGGCGGAGAAATACGACCAGCTCGCGGCATTCCAGAACTTTCTCATCCTTCCGCTCACCTTCCTGTCGGGAGTGTTTTATTCGATCCACTCGCTGCCGCCCTTCTGGCAGGCGGTGTCCTACGTCAATCCGGTGTTCTACCTGATCGACGGTTTTCGCTATGCCTTCATCGGCCACGCCGACATCGATCCCTGGCGCGGCCTGCTGGTCGCCGCGGGCTGCTTTGTGGCAATATCCGCGTTTTCCCTCATGCTGCTGCGAAGCGGCTACAAACTCCGGCACTGATGGGTGCCGGCAACGAAGCGAGGCACGACGCACATGGTTACTCCCGACGACATCAAGGGCTGGATCACCGAGAAACTGCCCTGCGATCACATCGAACTGGACGGCGACGGCCAGCATTTCCAGGCCGTGATCGTCAGCCCGGCCTTCATCGGCAAGAACATGGTGCAGCAGCACCGGCTCGTCTACGACGCGCTCGGCACGCGCATGCATGCGCAGATCCATGCGCTGTCGATGAAGACGTATACCCCCGAGGACTGGGCCAGCCGCTCAACCTAAACCGCAGTTGACCGCTCGATACCCTTTCCGACATCGTATGAACGCTGGATTTTTCGCTCTCGCCGGCCCGCACGCGTCAGGCGCGTCCAACCGCGGTTTCTAGGCTGCATGGATTCGCTCGTCATCCAGGGAGGCCATCCGCTTTTTGGCGAAGTCCGCATTTCCGGCGCGAAGAATGCCGCGTTGCCCATCCTCACCAGCAGCCTGCTCACCGCCGACGTGCTCAGGCTCGACAACGTGCCGCACCTCAGGGACATCAGCACCATGCTTGCGCTGCTCGGGCACATGGGCGTGCGGGTGACGCTGGACGAGGGCAGCCAGATCGCCCTGTCCGGCGCGTCCATTCCGCACAAGGAAGCGCCCTATGAAATGGTGAAAACCATGCGTGCCGCCATCCTGGTGCTGGGGCCGACGCTTGCGCGCTTCGGCGATGCACGCGTATCCCTGCCCGGCGGCTGCGCCATCGGCTCGCGTCCGGTCGACCTGCACATCAAGGGCCTGCAGGCCATGGGCGCCGACATCCGGATCGAGCACGGCTATATCCACGCACGCTGCAGGCGCCTTGCGGGTGCGCGCATCGTCATGGACATGGTCACCGTCACCGGCACGGAAAATCTCATGATGGCCGCCACCCTCGCCGAGGGCACCACGGTGCTGGAAAACGCCGCGCGCGAGCCCGAAGTGGTCGATCTCGCGCGCTGCCTCGCCGCCATGGGCGCCCAGATCGAGGGCGCCGGCAGCGACGTCATCACCGTGCACGGCGTCGAGACGCTGCACGGCGCCAGCTGTTCGGTCATGCCCGACCGCATCGAAACCGGTACCTTTCTCGTCGCCGCCGCCATGGCCGGCGGGCGCGTCCGCGCCACCCATACCCAGCCGGATGCCCTCGAAGCCGTCATCGCCAAGCTGCGCGAGGCGGGTGCCCGGATCGAGACGGGCCCGGACTGGATCGAGATCGAATCCGACGGCAAGCTGAAGGCCGTCGACGTGCGCACCGCGCCGCATCCCGCGTTTCCTACCGACATGCAGGCGCAGTTCATGGCGATGAACTGCGTCGCCGAGGGCGCGGCCGGCGTCACCGAGACCATTTTCGAGAACCGTTTCATGCACGTGCAGGAACTGCGCCGCCTCGGTGCCAACATCGAAGTCTCCGGCTACACGGCCCTGGTACGCGGTGTGCCGCGCCTCGACGGCGCCACCGTCATGGCCACCGACCTGCGCGCCTCCGCCTGCCTGGTGCTGGCCGGCCTGGTCGCCGCCGGCGAGACCACCATCGAGCGCATCTATCACCTCGACCGCGGCTACGAGCGCATCGAGGAAAAGCTCACGCGGCTGGGTGCGCGCATCAGGCGGGTACACTGAGAAGATGGCCATGAACGACGCAGGCATCACGCTCGCCCTCTCCAAGGGCCGCATCTTCGAGGAAACCCTGCCGCTGCTCGCGGCGGCCGGCATCACGCCGTCCGAGAACCCGGAGTCCTCGCGCAAGCTCATCATCGGCACTAACCGCGGCGACGTGCGCCTCATCATCGTGCGTGCGAGCGACGTGCCCACCTACGTGCAGCATGGCGCCGCCGATCTGGGCATCGCCGGCAGGGACGTGCTGAACGAGCACGACGGCAACGGTCTTTACCAGCCCCTCGACCTCAAGATCGCCCGCTGCCGCATGATGGTCGCGGTGCGTGAAGGCTACGACTACGAAGCGCGGGTGACGCAGGGCGCGCGCATCCGCGTCGCGACCAAGTATCTCAACGCGGCGAGAAGCCATTTCGCCGGCAAGGGCGTCCACATTGACCTCATCAAGCTTTATGGTTCGATGGAACTCGCCCCGCTGGTCGGGCTGTCCGACGCCATCGTCGACCTCGTTTCCACCGGCGGCACGCTGAGGGCCAATGGCCTGGTCGCGGTCGAGCACATCAGCGACGTCAGCTCGCGGCTGGTGGTGAACCAGGCGTCGCTGAAACTCAAGCGCACGCTGATCCAGCCGGTGATCGACGCATTCGCGTCCGCGGTCGGCGACGCTGCACGCCGGCATCCGTGACGGCGAGATTTTTTGCGTGATCGTGAACTGCAGGCCGTAACGCCGCTCCCAGGCAAGGAGTGGATGCCCCGTCGCCAGTCATGATTTCCGTTTCCATCGTCAGCCACCGCCAGGGGCACCTGGTCCGGCAGATACTGCGGGATCTGTCGCGGGTGCTGCAAGCCGCGCCGGCGGAAGTGTTCCTGACGCTGAACGTTGCCGAGGATCTGCCGTTCGGCGCCGCCGATTTCGAAATGCCCTTGACCGTCATTCGGAACCCGCGGCCCCGGGGATTCGGCGCGAACCATAACGCCGCGTTCCGGAAGGCGGCAGGGGAATGGTTTTGCGTCATGAATCCGGACATCCGGATCGCGCAGGACCCGTTTCCCGTCCTGGTGGAGGAAATCTCGGCGCGCGCGGGGGCGGTGATCGCGCCGGCGGTACTGTCGATGGATGGCCGGCTCGAGGACAGTATCCGTCATTTCCCGACGCCACTGTCCCTGGCCAGGAAACTTGCGGGGATGGACGATGGCCGCTACCTCTTTCAGCTGGGCGATGAGACCTTCGCCGCGGACTGGGTGGCCGGGATGTGCATGTTTTTTCGCTCCGAGAGCTTCGCCTCGGTCGGAGGGTTCGATGAGGAGTTTTTTCTGTACTACGAGGATGTCGAGCTGTGTTGGCGCCTCGGATGGGCCGGACAGCCGGTGCTCGCCTGCCCCAAGGCGCAGGTGCTGCATGATGCGCGCCGTGCGAGCCGGCGCGATCTGCGGCACATGCGCTGGCATGCGCGCAGCATGATGCGTTATTTGCGCAAATGCGCCCTGCGCCCGCCGAAGACCGTGCGCCTTTCGTGAATACGGCGGGCGGCCTGCGGGTGCTGGTCACAGGCGCGGCGGGATTCGTCGGCCGCGCCCTGTGCGAGGCGCTGGCGCGCGCGGGCCATCGAGTCGTGCCGGCGGTGCGCAGCCGCGCGAGCGTGCCCGATGCAGTGGCGCTCGGGGACATCGGACCGGCCACGGACTGGGGTCCGATCCTGTCGGGTTGCGACGGCGTGGTGCATCTGGCGGCACGCGTACACGCCGCGCCGGTGAACGGTGGCGGCGACGTGTCCGCGTATCGGCGGGTCAATACCGAGGCGACGCTCAATCTTGCCAGGCAGGCGGCGCACGCGGGGGTGAAGCGCTTCGTCTTCGTGAGCACGATCAAGGTCAACGGCGAAGCGCGAGTCGGGCCCTGCCGCGAGACGGACGTGCCGGCGCCTGTGGACGCCTACGCGGTCTCCAAGTGGGAAGCCGAACTGGGCCTGCGCCGCATTGCCCGCGAAACGGGTCTGGAGATCGCCGTTCTGCGCCCGCCGCTGGTCTACGGGCCGGGCGTCCGGGCGAACTTCCTGCAACTGATGCGCGCCATCGAACGCGGCTGGCCGTTGCCGCTGGGCGCGATCCGCAACCAGCGCAGCCTGCTCTATCTCGGCAATTTCACCGATGCGCTGCGCGTGTGCCTGGAACATCCCGGCGCCGCCGGACGGACGTTCCTGCTCGACGATGGCAAGGCGGTTTCGACGCCGGAGCTGATCCGTGCCCTGGCCCGGGCGATGGGACGTCCGGCGCGCCTGTTTCCGGTACCGCCGTGGCTGCTGCGGGCGACGAGCCGGCCGTTCGGCGGCGCGGCCCGATTGAGCCGCCTGACGGATTCGCTTTACGTGGACGCGAGCGCCATCCGTTCGCAACTGGACTGGCTGCCGCCCCATTCGATGGCGGAGGGGCTTGCCGCGACCGTGGCGGCGCACGCATGAGCGGCGCCGCGCCCGTCCTCGCGTTCTGCGTGTGCTGGGCGGCGCTGGCGTCGCTGCTGAGATGGCGCGCGCACCTGCCCATGGATCGCCCGAACGAGCGTTCCCTGCATGCGCTGCCGACGCCGCGCGTGGGCGGCCTGGGAATCATGGCGGCCATGGCGCTGACCGGGCTCTGGCCGGGTGACGCGACGCTCATGGCAATCGCCGGAGGGGCGCTCGCGCTGGCCGTGGTGTCGCTCGTCGATGACGTGCAGGGGCTTGCCGTGCGCCTCCGCCTCGTCGCGCACGGCAGCGTCGCCGCGCTTTGCCTGGCCGTTCTGGGGCTTGCCGGCGGCCCGCTCGTGCTTGCGGTGCTGGTGGTCGTCTGGGCGACGAATCTTTATAATTTCATGGATGGTGCGGATGGCTTGGCAGGCGGTATGGCGACAATCGGCTTTGGCACGCTCGCATTCGCTGCCTGGATGGCGGATGCGCAGGCAGTGGCGTCCTTTTGTGGCGCGCTCGCGGGTGCGTCGCTGGCTTTTCTGTGCTTCAATTTTCCACCCGCGCGGCTTTTCATGGGCGATGCCGGCTCGATCCCCCTGGGGTTTCTCGCTGCGGCGATCGGCGTGCTGGGCGTGCGCCGCGGGATCTGGTCGTGGCCGTTCCCGCTGCTGGTTTTCCTGCCGTTCGTGGCGGATGCCAGCGTAACGCTTGTCAGACGTGTGCTCAAGCGGGAAAATATCGCCCAGGCGCATCGATCGCATTACTACCAGCGCGTCGTGCTCATGGGCGCCACCCATCGGCAACTCGCGCAGGCGGCGTATGGACTCATGCTCGCCATGGCCGCGCTGGCGTTTGCGCAGCATCTCCGTCCGGAGTATTCGAATTGGTCGGTTGTGATCGCGGGTTTGCTCCATCTCGCGATTTTTCTTGGCATCGACGACCGGTGGCGGCATTTCCGAAGATGATCAGCTCCCGTACCGTCGCCATCATTCTCTACGACCTCCTCATGGCCATCCTGGCCTGGGTGGGTGCGTTCTGGCTGCATTCCAATCTGGACGTCCCGGCGGACCTGATGGCCGGCGCCCTGTCCATGCTGATCTGGGTGGTGCCGGTGCAGGCGCTGATTTTCTGGCATTTCGGCCTCTACCGGGGGATATGGCGATTCGCCAGCCTGCCCGACCTCAAGCGCATCATGAAGGCGGTGGGCGTCGCCGCGGTGTCGGTGCCGGCCGTGCTTGCCATGCTTCACTACGGTGGCGGTGTCCCCCATTCGGTACTGATACTCGATCCCATATTGCTGTTGCTGATGATGGGCGGCAGCCGGCTGGCGTACCGGGCGTGGAAGGAGCACCGGCTCGCCAGCATGGTGTATCCGCACAGCCGGCCCGTCCTGGTCGCGGGCGCCGGGTCCGCGGCGGATTTCCTGCTGCGTGAGCTGGCGCGCAACCCGGCGGGGTTCCACGTGGTGGGATTGCTGGACGACAGCCGCGAAAAGCAGGGGCGCCTCGTGCAGGGCATCCCCGTGCTGGGAACGCTGGAGGACGTCGCCAGCTTCGCGCAGCGCATGAACGTCGATGACGTGGTGCTGGCGCTGCCGTCGGCCGATCATGGCGTCCGGAAGATGGTCACCGACATCTGCACGGGCGCGGGCCTGAACGTGCTCACCGTTCCTTCGCTGGAAGATCTGGTGGCGGGCAGGGTTTCGGTGTCGAGCCTGCGGCGCATCCAGCTTGACGATCTGCTGGGCCGCGATCCGGTCCGGCTCGACAACAGCGGCCTGCATCGCCTGCTGACGGGACAGGTCGTGATGGTGACCGGCGCCGGCGGGTCGATCGGTTCCGAGCTGTGCCGCCAGATCGCACGCTTCGAGCCGAAGAGGCTGGTGCTCTTCGAGCTGTCCGAACTGGCGCTGTATGCCCTCGAGCAGGAACTGGCGCAACGTTTCCCCGATCTGCGGATGGAGCCGGTGATCGGCGACGTCAAGGACGCGGAGCGGGTCGGCGACGTCATGGCGGGCGAGCGCCCCGCCGTGGTGTTCCATGCCGCCGCCTACAAGCACGTGCCGCTGATGGAAACGAGCAACGCATGGGAGGCGGTCCGCAACAACGTGCTGGGCACCCAGATCGTCGCTGCGGCCGCCCAGGCCAACGGGGCGGACAAGTTCGTGATGATCTCCACCGACAAGGCGGTGAATCCGACCAACGTCATGGGCGCCAGCAAACGGCTTGCGGAAATGATCTGCCAGGCGATGCAGCGTCCCCACGGCACCCGCTTCATTTCCGTGCGCTTCGGCAACGTGCTGGGTTCGTCCGGCAGCGTCATTCCGAAGTTTCAGAAACAGATCGAGGCGGGCGGCCCGGTAACGGTCACCCATCCGGACATCACGCGCTATTTCATGTCCCTGTCCGAAGCCGCGCAACTCGTGCTGCAGGCCGGCCTCATGGGCAAGGGCGGCGAGATCTTCGTGCTCGACATGGGTGAACCGGTGAAGATCGCGGAGTTGGCAAGCTTGATGATCCAGTTGTCCGGCATGGACGAGCATCGCATCCGCATCGAATATACCGGCCTGCGGCCCGGCGAGAAGCTTTACGAGGAACTGCTCGCCGACGAGGAAACCACGCAGCCGACGCCGCATCCCAAGCTGAGGGTGGCCTTGGCGCGCGCCGGGGACGTGGCGTGGTATGGCCAGTGCATGGCATGGATGCATGGCACGGGGCCCCATGACGAGTTCACCGTCAAGCAGCAGTTGAAGGCGTGGGTGCCGGAATATGAGGTCCACATGCCCGAGTTGCCCGCGCATCACGCGGCGCGATATGGCCAGGCCCTGGGGTGACGTGCCCGGGTCGGGGGCAGCCGGGCCTCTCCGGGGCACGGCTCGGCGATGGCGTGCCGCCGCCAGCGGGTAAAGGCGTGGACACGATCGAGCGCGCGCGCGAGATTCTGGTGCGCGTGAACATGGACTGCGCGCCGGACGGCATGGAACTGCTCACGCCCGGCGGCAGTTTGCGCTGGGGCCGTTGCCGCTTCGACCTCAACCCGGTCGGGGAGGGGCCGGCGGATTTTGCGGTCGTGCTGGGCAACGCGCGGCCGCGCGACCGTTTCGCGTGTGCGCCGGAGAATACGCTGTTCATCGCTGGCGAACCGCTCGCGAAGAAGCTGTATCCTGGGCCGTTCTATCGCCAGTTCGGCCACCTGGTCGATAGCCACGCGGCGTCGCGTCATCCGCATCTGCACGTCAGCGCCCTGGGGCTGAACTGGCATGTCGGGCTGGATCGCAGCCGCAACGGATACCGCTACGGCCATGATTATCTGGATGCGCTGGCGTGTCCGGACAAGCTGAACCGGATTTCCGTCGTGTGCTCGAACGCCAGCAAGACCGCGGGCCAGCGCCAGCGGCTCGCGCTGCTGGATGGCCTGAAGCGGCGCCTCGGTGACCGCCTGGTGCATTTCGGGCGCGGCTTCGAGCCGATCGACGACAAGCTGGATGCGATCCTGCCGTACCGCTTCCACCTGGTGCTCGAAAACAGCGTATTGCCGAACTATTGGACCGAGAAACTCGCGGATGCCTATCTTGGCTGGGCTTATCCGGTTTATCTGGGCTGTCCAAATGTGAGCGATTACATACCTGCGGAAGCCTTGCTGTCGATCAACGATCTGGACGCCGACGCGGCGGCCGAACGGATCTCGCGACTGCTGGAGCAGCCGTTCGATACGCGGCACGAAACCGCTGTCGCCGCGGCGCGCAGCCGTATTCTGCACCTCTACAATCCGTTTGCCTGGGCAGCGCACTGGACCGAGCGGCTGTACCGACCGGGGTTGCGGCAGACAACGCTGACCTTGCGCTCGCACAAGGCTTTCCGCAGCTGCGGCCGAGGCCGCCTGTTCAGGTTACGCAACGCGCTGGCCTGAGTGCGCGCGGCACTCAGTTTCCCGCCAGGCGGTTGCGCGCGCGCACGTAGAGTTTTTCAAGTCCGTAGCGCACACCCGGCAGCAACTGGCGGTGCAGATGGCGGCGGCTCCGGATGTGGGCGGGCGGGGCGGCGCGGGTGCCGCCGGCCACGTGTCTTTCGTTGACGAGCCGCACGACGGTGGCGATCGGCCCATACTCCTCCAGCACGCGGCGGCGGCTTTCGAGGATCGCCGGCAGGTTCGTCTTCCACGCGTCGTCGCGGATGGCGCGCCGGATGGTTTCGGCGGCCGCGTCGACATCGTTGACGTCGACGCGGATGAAGCTCTCCGGCGGAAAGTAATCCTCGGCGTTGGGGCAGCCGTAATAGATCGGCATGCACGCGCCGAGGAAGGGATCGGCAAGTTTTTCGGTCCAGTGGTGCGGTCCGGAATGGTTCTCGATCGCCAGGTGGTAGCGATAGGGATCGAGTGCGTCGGCCTTGTCGGACACGGGCCGGACGCCGCGCCCGAAGATGTCCAGGCCCGGCAGCCTGGCCTTGAGCGCCTGGGTGAAGTCGTAGCGCATGCGGTGCAGGGTGTGTCCCTGCCGCTTGCTGGAGCAGACCGTCGACAGATCGGCGGTCTTGTCCAGCGGGATGCGGGTGCGCAGCGTGTCGTAGTCCCCGCGCGGCGAACTGTCCGCATAGAACCAGATCAGTGCCGGCTGCTGGACGATGCGTCCGCGGTGCCCACCCGTCGCCCAGCGCTCCTGGGTCGTCAGCAGCCAGTTGAATTGCCGCAGGTAGCTTCTGCCGTAGGTTTTGATCGATGACGGCTCGACGGTGATCAGCAGCGTGTTTTCGGACGGACACGCCAGTTCCTCCCGCCACAGCGGATGGCGCTCGCCGGCCACGGACGGCAGGTCGTCGTAGACGACGAGCCAGTCGTAGTCGCGGCAGTCGCGGTCGAAGATGAAATCGCAGTTTCCCCAGCGCGGCCGGCGGCCGGGGAAGCACTTCAGCCAGCCTTCGCCATCGCGGCCGGGCTTGAACTTGCCGAGGAATTTTATGCGCAGCCGTGGCGGCGCGGTCGGTGGCTCGCGCATGCAGATTCAGAATCCCCGCATTCGCTTGATGCGCCCGCGCAGCCAGTCGCGCGGTTCGGCCAGGCGATATTGCAGCCAGCGCAGTCCGCTGCGGAGCCGGAAGCCCAGCGGACCCCCGCATCGCGCGGCGGGGACCCGCGTGGTGTGCACCTTTTCATGCTCGCGCTGGGTGATGTCGGAGAAGCCGCCCTGCTGATCGATCAGTGCGGGCGATACCGCGCACACGTCGAAATACCGTGACAGATTGCGGTAATACCAGCGGTCGATGGCGCGATGGCGGCTGATCCACGGCCAGACGTCGCGTACGGCGGGCAATTTTTTCAACAACAGATCGTAGGTGCTGTCGCGAAGCAGATAGGCGTGCGTGGTGCTGCACCCCGATACGGCGCACAGCCTGTGCCCGGCGGGCAGCTCGGCGATCTGCCGGTAGGGCGGGACCGGGTCGGTGAAGCCCAGATAGCAGACATCCCAATGGCCAGCCCGCAGGGCCTCGGGCAGGCCCGCCAGCACTGCGGCCAGCGCGGGCCCGAGCTCGATGTCGTCTTCCAGGATCAGCACCGTGCGCCAGCCGTGCCGGCGCGCATGGCTGATCGCGGCGCGGTGCGAAAGCGTGCAGCCCGCCCGCCCGGCCCAGGTTCTGTCGCGCCTGCGTCCGCGAAACCACGGCGTCGTACCGAAACCCGGCAGCGCGGCGCCCGGCGTGGCAGGCAGCCGGTGCAGCTTGGCGGCGGGAATGACGCCCGCGGTGTGGGCTTGCACGTGTTGCCAGCGGTCGGGGCGGCTGTCGAGGTTGACCACCAGCACGCCGTCGATCCCGTCCCAGAATGGAGCCGGCTGCGGCATCACGGCTTCCAGTGATCGGCGATCCACGGCGCCGGCAGTGTGCGATGGTGCAGCCTGCGCCCGCGATAGCCGTGGATCGCCTCGTCCGGGTCGGGACGGCCGTGGAACACCAGAATCCGGCAGCCGGCCGGGAGCCGGGGTGCGCGGAAGAGGTTCAGCGGAAAGGCGGGGCGGCAATTCCACTTGTAGCTCCTCACCCACGCGTCGGGCCACCACTGCGGGTTGCCCATGGCATACGTCAGAAATGCCTGCTCGGTGTTGAAGATGGCGCGGTCCTCCGCGCGATGCAGTTCGCGCAGGAAGGTCTCGTAGGCATGGTTGGAGTGGCCGGCCTCGAAGCGGAACACCGACGAATTGCCGACCGCCGGGCGCCGCCCCAGCATCGCCTTGCGCCAGTGCACCCAGTTGTGGATGATGCAGAATTCGCCCGGCCGGTAGTCGAAGAAACAGTCGATCGGTGCGGTGATTGCCACGTCCAGGTCGAGAAACAGCGTCGGTCCCGCGAGACCGCCGAAACCGTCCTGCAGAAGCACCAGCTTCACCAGGATGTCCGGCCATCCGCGCTTCACCCCGGGGTTGGCCGGAAACGGAACGACCTCCACGTCCGCGTCCAGCCCGCGGGGATCGTCCGTGCAGCAGAAGAACCGGCATGGCCGCGTCAGGTTGCGGCGGACGGCGCGATGAAGGATGTTGACGTATTCAGGGCCGTAGCGCTCGCCCCACTTGAGGCAGAGGATGTTGACAGGCTGCATGGCGTGATCCCGTGGCGTGAGGGCGTATTGTGCCAACCCGGGTCGAAAAAGTCCTCCGCTTCCGACGGCGCGATCCCCGCCGCGCGGGTCTGATGGAGGATCGCGCCGCGGTCAGGTTTTTTTCGCGCCGCCTTCGCGCGGCCCGCGTTGGTTTTTTCGGCTTGCCGCCGCCCGGGCCGCGTTGGTGGAGGGCGTGGCCGGGTTCAGGGTGCAGCAGGCGAGCGCGGTCACCAGGATCCATAAACCGCGAAAATGCGTGGAATCCAGGATCGAGTATTCCAGGCTGCCGGCCACGACGGACGCGGTCAGCGCGCCAAGTGCGAGCAGCGACGCGGCGCTGCTCCGGCGATACAGGCGATGCGCCAGCAGCGCGGTCGAGGCGAGCGCGCCGCCCGGGGCGAGGAGGCCGCTGCTGACCGCCAGGTCGAGCCACATGTTGTGCGGCGCGTTGAGGACGTGGCCGGGCAACTGCTGGTAGGCGCCGATGCCCCAGCCGAGCCAGGGAGACTGCCGAATCTGGTCCAGGGTGAACGCGATGATCTGCAGGCGCATGGTGTTGCTCTCGGCGATGTTGCCATCCGCAGGCACCAGATTCAGATACGCCAGCAGCGCCGCCGCAAATGAGACGGCATATGCGATCAGCCGCCGGCGGTCGACGGGCGGAAACGCCGCCGCGAGCCCGCAGGCGGTCGCGAGCAGCGCGTTCCGGGATCCCGACGCCCAGACGCCGAGCAGGCCGGCGGCCAGCAGCATCCAGGCCGCCAGGCGGCGCGGGTCGCCGCGCAGCAGGCCGGCGGCGAGGATGACGGCGATCGCCATGAATAGGCCGAACGGATTGGGGTTGAACACCATTCCGCTGATGCGGAGTGCCCGCCAGTTGGTCAGGCTCGCATCCGGGCTGACGAGAAACTCGCTCAAACCCGCGATGGCGTGGATTGCCAACGCGCACGCCACGGCGAAGGCGATGGAGGCGAGCGTGAGCCGGTTGCGCTGCAGCAGCACGATGATGCCCAGGCCGATCCCCAGCGTGCGCAGTACCAGGAGCGGCAGCTTGTGCCATGCCGGTGCGGTGGCCATGCCGAGGAGGTGCTGAAGGACGGCGGCCAGCAGTACGGGAACGAGCCAGAGCATGGTGCACAGCAGGAATGTCCCTGCCGCCGGGCTTCGCCAGTCTTCGCGCCGCGCGAATGCCGTCATGGCAACGAGCACGGCCCCCGCGACATGCAGGGTCGCCCATTTCGGCGGCAGGCTCAGTGCGAGGAGAAAAACGCAACAAAACGCCGCCCGCGATGCGTTGCTTGCACCCGTCAGGTGCGCCACGGCAGTTTGTAAACGTTGGACCGGCATGGGGGAATTTTCAGTCCGGGATCGTGCGTTTCCGTTACCTTGGGAATGCGGAACCGGCTGGCTCATCGAGTGGGAAGCGGGATGCTCGTCACGATATTCGAGTGTCGGCGTCGTCGCGATGATACTCGTCCCGGGCGCCGGCGAGTTCCGCATAGCAGTCCAGGGTCCGCAGCAACATCTCGCGCAGCGGAAAGAAATTCCCCGCAGGCACGGGTTGCGGCTGCTGCAGCAAGCGCGCCGCCGATTGGCTCGCGGCATCGAGCCCCTCCGATGCCAGCAGACCCGCCGGATAAACGGCCCGCAGGATTTCTCCCACGCCGCCATGATCACGTCCCGCCGTGGGCACGCCCAGGCGCAGCGCTTCCAGCGTGGTGCGGCCGAAGGACTCGGGCTGGGTGGAGAGCGAGAGCACCAGGTTCGAAATGGCGAGGATGTTCTTCAGGTCGTCGCGCTGGCCGGTGAAGCTGACGTCGGTTTCCAGGCCCATGCCGCGGACCCGATAGCGCAGCTTCTGCAGGTAGCGCCTCTTCGAGGCGGACGCGCCGCCGGCGATGAGGCCGTGTACCGGCAGGCCGCGCCGCTTGAGCCTCGCGATCAGCCCGATGAAGTCCTCGTGGCCCTTCAGCCGGGTAATGCGGCCGGGGAGGGTGACGAGCATTTTGCCGGCGGCCTCGGGAAACTGTGCGAAGAACGCCCGCTGCCACGCCGCGTCGGGCTTCCAGCCGTACGGATAGGCGTTGCCATCGACGCCGCGATGGATGACGCGGATGCGTTCCGGCGGCGTGCCGGGATAGTTCTGCAGGATGTAGTCGCGAACCGTTTCCGACACCGCGATCACGGTCTCGCCACGGGTCATGATGCGGCTGTAGCGGTTGACGCCGTACAGGCCGTGCACCGTGGTGACGAAGCGCGGGCGTGTTCCGGGATCCATGCGCCGCCAGGCGAGATGGGCGATCCACGCGGGAACGCGCGAGCGGGCATGGATGATGTCGACGTGCTGCTCGATCAGGAATCGTCGCAGGCGGCGGACCAGGCGCAGGGTCGTCAGCGTCTTCCTGCCGATCGGCCACGCGAAGTGCTCGGCGCCGAGCGCAGTGAGCGGCGCGACCAGCCGTCCGCCGGCCGAGATCACCAGCGCGCGGTGGCCGTGCTCGACCAGCGCCTGTGCGACTTCCAGCGTGCCGCGCTCGACGCCGCCCGATTCGAGCGCGGGGAGCAGTTGCAGCACGGTCAGTGCGCGTGTCGGTTTTGCCTGAGCCATTCGAGAATCCAGTGGGCGCAGCGTTCCGCTTCCGCGAGCGGGGGCGCACCGTGGCGCCGCGTGCCGGTGGCGCGCCAGTCCGCCAGGCGCGTCAGTCGGCCGGCATGGGTGAGGCGTTCGACGGCGCCGGCGACGCGGCTGCGCGGCCTGGCGGGAAGATCGAACACGCCGACCGCCGCGCCGGCGGTGAGGGCCTCGTATACCATCGACGCGCTGTCCGGCGTCACCCATACGGTACCGCAGCGGGCGAACTGCGCCGGCAGCCAGTCCGCCGAAGTGGTCGCGTGAGGCACGACCTCGAGTGCCGGCGACGCCGGCAGCCGCGTCGCAAAATCAGCCGGCGTGCGGCGCGAGGTCGTGAGGGTCCAGCGCATGTCCGGCGCGCGCTCGACCAGGAGGGCGATCTGCCGGCACACGCTCGCGTCGTCCCAGTCGAAGTGTGCCGAGGGCCCGCCGACCAGGATCAGGCCCTGTGCCGCGTCGGCATCGGCGGCGGAACGGATGCGGTTGAGCGCGCCTTCGCTCACCAGTGTGCGTGCGTCCGCCTCGATGCCGTCGTGGCGCGGCACGATGCACAGATCGAAGCAGCGCCGCGGCAGGCTCGGCTTCATCAGCACCACGGCGCGGCCGCCGTGCGCGCGGCGCGCGGCGAGCAGCGTCAGGTGGGTGGCATGTCCCGCGCCGAGGATGAGGTCCGGTACCGGCAAATCATGTGCGAGTGGGCGCCGCAGCAGCCAGGCGGACGCGGCGCGCAGGGCCGGTTGCGCCGGCAGGACATGGGTGACGGTCGGAATGGCGCGCGCCAACGCTTCGGCGAGTCCCAGCGACTGGTTCAGATGGCCGGGTTTGCCGTCGTCGACGATCCAGACGCTGAGGAGGGGGGGCGCAGCCGGTTCAGCCAAGCTGAAGGCCCCCCATCGCACCGCGACGGGCACTGCGCGCCACGGGCCGCCGCGGGTCGCGGCAGACCGCGGGCAGTCGGCTTCCGGGGGGCGAATGGATGGGGGCGTGAAGCATGGCGGCGCAGTCGAGCGGGGGCGCTGTGATTATCGCCCGCCGAGCCGGTCGCGCTCAAGCCCGGCGCCCCGCGCGCGGGCACGGTACTCAAGCCGGACGGGCCGGCGCCGATAATGATGGGTCCGGCATGTGGGAAAACCGCGCGAAATCGCCGCTCGTTCCAATAAAGCGGCCTTTGGTCCGTGGAGGCTGGTACGGGCCCCGTGGGCCGGATAAGGTGCAATCAGGACGGGTGGAAGATGAAAAACAGGACAACTGGATTCACGCTGATTGAAATGATGGTCACGGTCGCCGTGCTCGCCATCCTGGCGACGATCGCGATGCCGAGTTATCGGGCCTTTGTGCTGAATTCACGCATGACGGGGCAGGCCAACGACTTCCTCGTCGCGCTTCAGCTCGCGCGCTCGGAGGCGATCAAGCGCAACGCGTCCGTCACCATGAGCGCGAAGAGCGGCGCATGGAAGAATGGCTGGCAGATCAGCGATGCCGAAGCCAACGTGCTGAGGGATTTCCCCGCGTTGCAGGGCGGCAGCAGCCTGACGGGAGTGGACTCGATCGTCTTCCAGGCCAACGGCCAGGCCGGCGCGACCACCTTCAGCCTGTGCAATCCGGACACCAGCGTCGCGCCGGGGCGCGACATCGAAGTCGAGGTGTCCGGCCGCGCATCCGTCATCAAACCTGGAACCTGCGGTTGACCATGAACAGCACGCACAAGCAAAGCGGCTTCACCATGCTCGAAGCCCTCATCGCCCTGGTGATCGTCAGCCTGGGACTGCTCGGGATTGCGGGCATCATCGCCAACAGCCTCAAGCTCAACCAGGGCGCGCAGGCGCGTTCCCAGGCGAGCTGGCTGGCCAACGACATCATCGACCGCATGCGCGCGAACAGGGGGCAAGCGGCGGACTACGCGCACCCCAGCTGTGCGAACGCGCCGGCGGCAAGCGACCCGGTGGTGGCGGCGGATCTTGAAGACTGGTGCGACGCCGTGGTCGAGACCTTGCCGGACGGTACCGGCTCGGTGGCGTTCACCGGCGACAGGGTGACGGTGAGCGTCACGTGGGACGACTCGTCGCGCCTCGCCGATGCCGCGGTGGTGGACGGCAGCGGCGAATTCGTCGTGGAGACGCGGCTATGAAACCCGTCTTCCATTCCTCGCCCGCCGTGCCGCAGCGCGGCATGGGGCTGGTCGAACTGATGGTCGGCATGGCCATCGGCCTCATCGTGCTGGCCGCGCTGGGATATTTCTTTCTGGGCAGCACCCGGGCCAACCGCACCCACAACGATATTTCGCGCATTCAGGAAAGCGGGCGCCACGCGATGGAAATCCTGGGGTCGGCGATACGCCAGGCCGGATATCGCAACGATCGGGTGGACGACGTGGCGCAGATGGGGACGAGCATCGATGGCACGATGCAGGATGCGTTTCCCGATGGCGCGCTCGCGCTGTCCGGGACGGACGGCACGATGGACACCATCACGGTCCGTTATTACGCGCAGGAAGGCGGCGAGGTGAATTGCTCGGGCACCAGCGTCGCCGGGGGCGATCTGGTGACCTACGCGTTCGCGGTCAACGCTGCGCTGCAGCTGACCTGCAACGGCCAGGCCGTGGCCGACAACATCGAAGACATGCAGATCGCATACGGTATCGACGCGGATAAAAACGGCAACATAACAGGCTATGTCTCGAACCCGGGCACCCCGGATGATTTCAGAAAAGTGGCCGCGGTCAGGGTCACGCTGACCGTGCGCGGACCCACCGCCAACGCCGCAACCGGCGGCGACGGCTTCCTGCGCCAGACCTACACCTCCACCTTCACCGTCAGAAACCAGGCCGGGTGAGCGACATGCCGAATCCTTCCCTGCGGAGCGAAACCAGACAGTCCGGCGTGGCGCTCGTTACCGGCCTGATCTTCATGGTGGTGCTGACCATCATCGTCATCGCCGCCTTGCGCAGCGCCACCCTGGAAGAGCGCATGGCCGCCAATGCGCGCAATCGGATGATGGCATTGCAGGCCGCCGAAGCGGCGATCCGCGATGCCGAAGGCGTGCTGTTCAACGGCAACCTCGTCGCCGGCGATACGAGCTACGCAATCTATCAGCTCGATGGCGGGGTCTTCCAGAAAGAGAAATTCACGTCCACCTGCACAGCGGGCCTGTGCAGCATTCCGGCCGACAACACCCGGTGGAAGACCTTCGACTGGAGCAATGCGCCTCTGATATCGGCCGCATCCAAGGTCAACGGCTGGGCGGATGACCTGCAACCGCGCTATCTCGTCGAGATGCTGGCGTGGCCGACCCAGCCGGAATGCAAGGGAGCGGCCAGGATCACCGCGCGTGGGATGGGGGCGGACGCTTCGATAGTGTACGTGCAGAGCGTATTCAAGTTTCAATCGATTTGTTATTGACTGCGTAAACGAAAAAATGACGGGAGGGAGCGCGTTATGAATGCATCCAAAGGACTGTTGGCCAGTTTGGCCTTGCTGCTTGGCGTGTACGGCCCGGCCCAGGCCGCGTTGCCGTTCGCACCCGACGCGCAGCCCGTGGGCCACGTGGGCCAACCGGCGATAACCAGCCCGCTGGTGGCCGTGGGGGGGGTCGTGCTGTACTCGATCGACTACAACGTGCTCGAGTGGAGTGGCAACCTGCATGCCTACTCCATCTCGACGAACGGCATCATCGATACGGAAACGGATCTCTGGGATGGCGGTGCCGCGGGCCGGATCGAGCAGCAGGACTGGAACACGGAGCGCATGATCGTGACCGTGAGCGGTGCGGGCGCCAAGGTACCGTTTCGTTGGGCAAACCTGACGGCGGCCGATCGTGCCGCCCTGGACCCGGACACCGCCGGCCCGATGGACTCCCCGGTCCTCAACTTCATTCGCGGCGACCGTAGCAACGAGGCACCGGAGGGCAAGGCGTATCGGGCCCGGGCCTCGGTTCTGGGCGACATCATGCATTCCGGCCCGGTGTATTGCCCCGCGTCGCTGTGCGGCGGGGCAACCGTGTTCGTCGGCGCCAACGACGGCATGCTCCATGCCATCGACGCGGCGAATGGCAGCGAGCGCTTTGCCTACATCCCGTCGATGGTGATCCCCAGGCTCGGATTCCTCAAGGCCGAGCCCTACACGCACAAGTATTTCGTGGATGGAGGACTGGCACTCAAGTCGTTTGGCAGCAAGACCATCCTTGCCGGCGCCCTCGGGGCGGGCGGCAAGGGCTTGTTCGCGCTCGACGTCAGCAATGCGGCGGCGGGTACGGAAACCGATGCGGCCAGCAAGATCCTGTGGGAGGTCAGCAACGCCACGAGTGGGTTCGCCAACCTGGGGGATACCTATGGCAAGCCGGTCCTGGCCAGCCTGCCGGGAGCGAAGCCTGTGCTCATCGCCGGCAATGGCTACAACAACACGGGCAACGGCCATGCCACGCTCTATGTGATCAATGCGAACACCGGCGCGCTGCTCCATGAGATCGATACCAATTCCGGGTCGGCGGGCAGTCCGAACGGATTGTCGTCACCCACCGTGGTCTACGACAACGACGGTTATGCCAGCATCGCCTATGCCGGTGACATCGATGGCAATCTGTGGAAATTCGATCTCGTCGACGGCACGGCAAGCCCGCTTCACACGACCGATCCGGCCCAGGCGATCACCATGGCGCCCGGCGTCAGACCGCATCCCAATGGCGGCTACATGGTTACCTTCGTGACGGGGCGCCTGTTCACTGCGGCAGACGAAACCGATATGGCGACGCACTACGCATATGGCATCTGGGATCGCCCCGCCGCCTATGGCGGCAACAATGCCATTCTGGAACAAACGCTCAGCGCGTCGACCTGGACCGATCCAGCCAACGGCAGCCAGACCGTCAAGGTACGTACCGCCACCGCCGCCGTGCCGAACTGGAGCGCCGGAGCAGGCAATCATAAGGGGTGGAAAACCGCGCTGCCGGTTGGCGGTGAACGCGTGGTGGGCGACGGCGCCTACGTGTCCAGTGCCGGGCAGTTCGTCTTTCTTTCGACCAATCCGACGAGTTCACCCAGCGCCACGCCACCGGGAGAAAACTGGTGGATGCAGCTCAACGCCCTGACGGGTGGGGACAATGGTCTCGTCGTGTTCGATCTCAACAACGACAAGAAATTCACCAGTGTGGATGAAGTGGCCGCGGGCAAGCCGGTGGGGCGCTATTTCGGTGGCGGGGTCCGCTCGCAGTTGATCCCGCTTACCGCGACCGGCGTCCAGGTTGCCGTTGCGACCTACGACAAGAACGGCGATCCACCTGTGCCCGAGGAGCCTGCGGACGACAAGGGCGTCGCAGGTGGACACTTCGACTTCGACATCTATTGCTACAGTGACAAGTTCTGCAAGAAGGCCGGCTCGTCGACCAAGCTCAACGGCTTGACCTGCAACAGTGGCGCCAACGGTTGCACTCAGGGAACGACCAGCACGACCTACGTCGGCGCAACGACGTCCGGGGTGACGTTGACGAATTCGTCGACATCGAAGAAAACGAACATCACCAATAAAGCGGGTACCGCGCCGCAGTTCACGCACACCCACCAGTACGACGACATTTTCGATGTCACCGGCGTCGACATGCTGAATGCCAGCCAGCCGCGTTACAACCTGGTGTACCCGGTGTCGTCCACCAGCACGAAGTTCAAGATTCTGGTGGCGAACCAGGCCTATTCGCCGGCGGCGTGGCTGAACATCGGCGGCGAACAGCATCCGGTCACCTCGTACGGGACGTCGTCCGCCTATGCGAGCTCGACCACGGGCTTGATCGCCTCGCTGCCCACCTACGTACGCGCCACGACCGCAAAGGCTCCCGTGCTGCCCATCAAGAGCCTGGTGGTGGGCATGCCGGTCAATGCATTCGAGGTCAAGGACTGGGGCACGGGCGTGGTACGCGCCGGCCTGCACCCGACCTCCTACAACTGCGTGGTTCCCAGCAACATTATGTCGAAGCCGCTCAACGAGTGGCGCAACGGCGCGCTGACCATCCAGGTCATCAAGGATACGACGAAGGACACGTACGTGCAGCTGAACGTTGCAGGGCGTCCGGATCTGGGTTATCGGCTGAAGGACGACAAGACTTCGCAAGACTATCTGCTCGCCGAGTACACGATTTTCTGGCACAACCCGACCCTGAAGTCGGACGGCACCTACCAGACCAAGGAAGAGAACCCGACCACCTTCAGTCGCGGCCAGTGCATGGGAAGTGCGTACTGGACCATGGCGCCGCCCAAGGAAACGACCTCGCATGCACCGAGCGCAACACCCGCGCCGGGATCCACGGATCCGAAGGAAGGCTCGTTCGTGATCGTCGGAGGAGGCGGCACGGGCAGCGGGGAGGAGGGTCAAGACGGCGAGGCTCCCGGCGATCCGGATGGTAGCGGCAGTTCCGACAATGACGGAACGAGCACCGGGGTCACCACTGGGGGACAGGTGCAAGTGGGCGGCGAAGTCGGCGGCGTGAACGGAGGTCCAGACGGCGGCAACATCTCCTCGCTCGGGGCGACGGGCCGTGTGAACTGGAGGGAGCTGCGCCAATGAAAACCATGACCCATACGCCTGGTACGCTGAGGGGCGGCCGCGGCTTTACCCTGGTCGAACTGATGGTGGCCGTGGCGATCATCGGCATTCTCGCTTCGATCGCGCTTCCGGCCTATCGGCAGTACGTGCTGCGGGCGAATCGCGCCGATGCCCAGGCGATCCTGATGGAGACGGCGCAGTTCATGGAGCGCTATTTCACCACCAACAACACGTATGAGGGAGCGGCGGTACCGGCTGCCCAATCCCCCAAGACAGGTACCGCCAAATACAACATCACGCTTTCTGCGCAATCGGCCAGCGGTTATACCCTGCAGGCCGCCCCGCAGGGTGGGCAAACGGCCGATGCCTGTGGCACGATGACGGTGAATCAGACCGGCGCCACGACGTCCAATGGGACGGGATGCTGGTGATTTTCCGAGCTTGCGCGCCGGGCGGGAAGCCGCCGCTCCGGACCGGTTCCTGTGCCGGCCGCACGGCGCGAACCGGTCTTGTTGCCGTGCGTGGCGCGCTGCGGCCGTGAAGCGGCGGTCTATTTTCCATGTGTTTTTGTTACCATGACTCCCTCGCCGGCCTTGCCGCCGGCGTCGGCATGCGCGCGCGGAGAGTGGCGGGCGGCCAAATCCACGAGGCATGAACGGATCGTCGTTCCGGCACGCCAGGAGCCTGTTGCAATCGAGTACCTGGAGTTCCCGGCGTGATGGGGGGTTCGCTGCTTCCCCGCCTGAAACTCGCAGAGCGAGGCTCCGCCAGCCCGCGTCCGTGGCGAGGGGCCGTGGAGCGAATCGAAAACAAGAACAAAGAACGCGTTTCGAGCGAGTTCCGTCCTGCTCGTGTGCGGAGACCCGTGGCGTGTGAACGATCGACCCTGCTTTCGAGCAGGCGTGCGGATCGGGTATGCATCCTCTTTCAGCGAAAGAGCCCGCATGCCGACACGCGGTGTCCGCTGAAGAAGGGGTGGGGTCGTGAACGATCGAACGCGTGTCCTGGATCGGGGATTTACCTTGATCGAGCTTCTGGTGTCCATGTCGGTGCTGGCGATTCTGATGGCCATCGCCATTCCGGCCTATCGAATCGTGCACGTCAACCACCAGCTGGCGGTCCAGGCGAACACCTTCCTGACCGCGCTGTACTTCGCACGCGGGGAGGCGATCAAACGCAATAGCCGTGTTGCGCTCTGTAAATCATCGACGGGTGAAGCGTGCGCCGACGCCGGCAACTGGCAGCAGGGGTGGATCGTCTTCGTGGACGGCAACAACGACGGGAGCCGGGATGAGACCGAAAGACTGCTGCTGCGCGGGCCGGCGTTGCCGGTAGGCTTCGCCATGAAGGGCAACGGACCGCTGGCGAACTATGTCTCGTATACGCCGCTCGGCTTGACCAGCCTGACGTCGGGCGCCTTTCAGGCGGGCACCATCACCCTGTGTCCGCCGGTCGGCAGCCAGGGCGCGGCGCGCCGGGTCGTTATCAGCATCACCGGCCGGCCGCGCATCGACAAGGATACGGCCGCTGCATGCACCTGATGCTGCCGGACCGGCCTCGGGCCGCGCCGCGTTACGCCAGATCCTTTGGCAGCGGAAAGCCGACCTTCTCCTGCACGCCCTCGAGGTTGACGACCGAACCGACACCGAACCGTTGCAGGCGATCGATGACGGCACGCACCAGGACCTCGGGTGCCGAAGCGCCGGCCGTCACCCCCACCTTCCGTTTTTCCGACACCCACTGCGGATCGATCTCCTCGGCATTGTCGACCATGTAGGCGGGCACGCCCAGATTTCGCGCGACCTCGCGCAGCCGGTTCGAGTTGGAGCTGGTTGGCGAACCGACCACGATCACTACGTCGCACTGCGCCGACAGCGCCTTGACCGCGTCCTGGCGATTCTGCGTGGCGTAGCAGATGTCGTCCTTCTTCGGCCCGACGATGGCGGGGAAGCGCTGCCGCAGGGCCGCGACGACGCGCGCGGCATCGTCGACCGACAGGGTGGTCTGGGTGACGTAGGCGAGCCTGTCGGGGGTGGCGACCTGCAGCTGGGCGACGTCCTCGGGTGTTTCCACCAGATACATGCCGCCCGCCGCCTGGCCAAGCGTTCCCTCGACTTCCGGGTGGCCCCTGTGGCCGATCATGACGATCTCGTAGCCTTTTTCGTGCATCTTGCTCACTTCGACGTGCACCTTGGTGACCAGCGGGCAGGTGGCGTCGAACACGGTGAGGCCGCGCGCCGCGGCCTCGGCGCGCACCGCCTGCGACACGCCGTGCGCGCTGAAGATGACGGTGGCGCCCGCGGGCACCTCGGAGAGTTCCTCGACGAAGATCGCGCCCTTGGCCTTCAGGTCGTTGACGACGTAGGTGTTGTGCACGACCTCGTGACGCACGTAGATCGGCGCGCCGAATTTTTCCAGGGCACGCTCGACGATGCCGATGGCGCGGTCGACGCCGGCGCAGAAGCCGCGCGGGTTGGCGAGGAGGATGGTGGGGGTCATGGGCATGGGTGTGGATTCAAAAGCCGATTTCTTTCTGGTGCCGCACGGCCAGCACGGTGACAAGTTCGGCCGCATGGCGGTACAGCACCACGTAGCCGCTGTCGCCAAAGCCGATCGGCCACTCCCGATACTCCGCATCGAGGTCTTTGGCGGGCCGCCCGATTTCCGGGTGCCGTGCGATGATCTTTACGCCGGCGCGAATCGCCTTGACGGCCTGACGCGCCGCGTCCGCATTTCGGGTGGCGAGAAACCGGTAGCTGCGCTGGACGTCAAGCAGGGCGGAGGGTGTCCAGATCAGACGTGGCATTCGGGCGGATCGACATCTTCGCCTGCCTCAAGCTGGGCAAGCCACGCAATCGCTTCGTCTCCGGTTACGTGCAGCCCGGTAGCCTGGAATTCGTTCCAGGCCCGGATACCGTCCTGCAGGAATGCCTCGCGTTTTTCTTCGCGTTCGACGTACTGGCGGATGGCTTCGAGCATCATCCAGTGCGAACTGCGTTGACGCGCGTCGGCGAGACGCTTGATGCGATTTCGAATGTCTTCGTCGATCTTGATCGATACGGGACGAGTGGCTGGCGCATTCATGATGCATTCCGAAGGTATTTACAAGTATTACTCTAGCATGGATTGCCGCCTGAATCCGGCGCTTCAGGCTTGGCCGCGCCATGGGCGGTCGCGGACGGATGTTGCTACAGAATGCGCTTGATTTCGACCTCGAATTCGGAGGATGGTGAGGTCATTGATGACGTTCCTTGTCGAGCATGGCCGCCCGCAGAATCTCGTTCAGGCGGCTTTGGTAGCCCTTGCCTCGACTCTTCAGCCATGCCACGACGTCAGCGTCGATGCGCACGGTTAATTGCTGTTTGATTGGGCGATAGAATTTTCCACGTACCGCGCCGCGCCAATCTTGCTCGGTGGTGGCTGGGAGATCGGACAAATCGATTTCGTTTTCCGGCTGGGCGGCGAGCGCCGCGAGTTCCTTGCGGACGGATTCAGGTATCTTGCTCATGAATTGTCCTTTCCAGTTTGGTCGCGCGTCGCGCCGATACGATGCGGATGCGTTCCGCGCCATGCTCTGCTTCGTGCCATGTATGCGCAACCCGCAGCAGGACCAATCCGCCAGCCAGCCCTAAGGTTTGTCAGCGTTGCTCGCCATTTTCGATGCGCTCCGGCCGGGAGACGTGGAATGGGTCGTCGAATACCAGTGTGGCGGTCTCAAAACTGACGCCGTGTTCGAGCTGGTTTTTGGCATTCTTCGCATCATCCCATGAGAACGATCGTAGCACCGGATATGTAGTTACGAAAATGTAGCGCTGGTTGGTATCGAACTCAATTTGAAGGGTGTTGCGACAGGATACCTTCGATTTCGACTTCGAACTCGATGGCAAGATCGGCGAGCGGATGGTTGAAGTCGACCTTCACGCTGTCGTCGCCGATTTCGAGAATATGGCCGGCGAGCGTCTCCCCGTTGGGCATGACGAATTCGACCAGTCGATCGACTTCGAGTGGCGCATCGGCCGGCAGGTCGCTCTTGGACAGGGTCTGGATCAGCTCGGGCTGGGCTTCGCCGAAGGCCTGCCAGGGGTCGAGCAGGAAGACGTGGCGCTCGCCCACCGGCAGGTCGAGCAGCCATTGTTCCAGTGCGGGCGCCAGCGTGCCGTCGCCGAGCGTGACGGTCTGCGGCGCGGGGTCGTCGAAATTGGAGACGATGTCGTCGCCGCTGCGCGGGCGCAGCGCGTAGCGCAACTGGAGGGTGTCGCCGGGGGCGACGGTGCGCGTGCTCATGGCGCGTGTTTCGGCGCGGCAGGCTTGTCGGTGGACGGCCGGCGGCGCAGTGCGTCCCACACCAGGAGCGCCGCGCCGACGCTGATTGCCGCGTCGGCCACGTTGAAGGCCGGCCAGGAAAAAGCCCGGTAATGGAAGTGGAGGAAGTCGACGACGTAGCCGAAGCGCACGCGGTCGATGACGTTGCCGAGCGCACCACCGAGCACCAGCGCGAAGGCCAGCGCCAGGCGGGTGTCGTGGGCGTGCTTCCTCAGCAGATGCAGCAGAATCACCGTGGCGACCGCACCCACGCCGGTGAAGAACCAGCGCTGCCAGCCGCCGGCGTTGGCGAGAAAGCTGAATGCCGCGCCGGTGTTGTGCACCAGCACCAGCGAGAAGAAGGGGAGCACCGGCACCGCTTCGCGATAATCGAGCGTGGCGCTGATCCACCATTTGGTGACATGGTCGGCGACGATCACCGCAAGCGCGAGCCATAGCCACTTGCGCGTCGCGGGGGCGAAGAGGCTAAGCATGGCTGCGCGCCTCGCCGGCGCCGTAGAGATTGGCGACACAGCGGCCGCACAGGCCGGGATGCTCCGCGTGCGCGTCGACGTCGGCGCGATAGTGCCAGCAGCGGACGCATTTCCGTGCCGCGCTCGGCGTGACCTCGACGCGATCGGCGTCGGCGGCGACGAGCCGCGCCTGCGAGGTAATCAGCACGAAGCGCAGGTCGTCGCCGAGCGGCGCGAGCAGGGCGTGGGTGTCGGGGCAGGCGTGCAGCGTGACTTCGCCCTGCAGCGAGGAACCGATGCCGCCGGCGACGCGTACGCGTTCGAGCTCCTTCGAGACCATCGCGCGCACGGTGCGGATGCGGGTCCAGCGATCGAGAAGGCTCTCGGCGTCGGGCAGTGCGGGCAGCGCGTACCAGGTGTGCAGGAACACGGAGTCATGAGTCGGTTCGGGTCCAGCATTTGCCCCCTCTCCCGCTTGCGGGAGAGGGCTCAACTGTTCCCATACCTCCTCGCCGGTGAACGACAGGATCGGCGCCATCCAGCGCACCAGCGCGTGCGTCAGGTGATGGAGCGCGTTCTGCGCGGCGCGCCGTGCGCGGCTGTCGGCGCCGCTGGTGTAGAGGCGGTCCTTGAGGATGTCGAGGTAGAAACCGCCGAGGTCTTCCGAGCAGAACGTCGCCAGCTTCTGCGCGATGAAATGGAATTCGTAGGTGTCGTAATGCGCCTGGATTTCGTGCTGCAACTGCTGTGTCAGGGCCAGCGCGTAGCGGTCGATTTCCAGCCAGTCCGCCACGGGCAGGGCGTGCCGCCGGGGATCGAAATCGGAAATGTTGGCCAGCAGGAACTTCAGGGTGTTGCGTAGGCGGCGGTAGCCCTCGACCACGCGCTTCAGGATTTCGTCGGAGATCGACAGCTCGCCCGAGTAGTCGGTGGTCGCCACCCACAGGCGCAGGATGTCGGCGCCGTACTGGTCCATCACCTTCTGTGGCGCCACGACGTTGCCCTTCGACTTGCTCATCTTGTGGCCTTTGCCATCGACCACGAAACCGTGGGTGAGGAGCGCGTCATACGGCGCGCGGCCGTCGGTGGCGCAGCCGGTGAGCAACGACGACTGGAACCAGCCGCGATGCTGGTCGGAGCCTTCCAGATAGAGATCGGCCGGGTGCGCGAGCTCCGCGCGATGCTTCAGCACGCAGGCGTGGGTGACGCCGGAATCGAACCACACGTCGAGGGTGTGGCCAGTCTTGTCGTAATGCGCCGCGTCTTCGCCCAGCAGTTCGGCCGGGTCGAGCGCGAACCACGCCTCGATACCCTGCCGCGCGACGCGCTGCGCGACGATCTCCAGCAGTTCGGCCGTTTTCGGATGCAGTGCGCCGGTCTCCTTGTGGGTGAAGAAGGGCATCGGCACGCCCCAGTTGCGCTGGCGCGAGACGCACCAGTCGGGACGGTTGCGGATCATCGCCTCCAGGCGCGCGCGCCCCCAGTGGGGGAAGAACTGCGTCGCATCGACCGCCGCCATCGCCTGTTCGCGCAAGGTCTTACGTCCTCCGTCTTCTGTCTTCTGTCCTCTGACATCCATGCCGATGAACCACTGCCGCGTGGCGCGGAAGATGATCGGCGTCTTGTGGCGCCAGCAGTGCGGGTAGCTGTGCGAGAGCTTCTCGTGCGCGAAGAGGCTGCCGTTCGCCTGCAGCGTTTCGACGATGAGCGGATTGGCCTGCCAGATGCTCATGCCGCCCACCAGCGGCACGCTGGCGTAGAAGCGGCCGTCGTCACCGACCGGGTTGTCGACTTTCAGGCCGTAGCGGCTGCCGACCACATAGTCGTCGAGGCCATGGCCGGGTGCGGTGTGCACGGCGCCGGTCCCCGCGTCGGCCGTCACGTGCTCGCCGACGATGACCGGTACCTGGCGTTCCTGGAAGGGGTGCCACAGCAGCACGCCTTCGAGTGCCTGGCCGCTGGTGTGCGCGAGTACTTCGGCGCCGTCATTCAGGCCATAACGTGTCAGTGCGGCTTCACGCAGGCTGTCGGCGAGGATCAGCAGACCTTTGGAGGCGCGCACCAGCGCGTACTGGAATTCGGGGTGCAGCGCCACCGCCTGGTTGGCCGGCAGCGTCCACGGCGTGGTGGTCCAGATGACGATCTGCACCGCCTCGTCGATCGTCGCGATGTCGAAGCGTCTGGCAAGGTCGGCAGGGTCGGCGACGGCAAACCCGACGTCGATTGCCGGCGAGGTCTTGTCCTCGTACTCGACCTCGGCCTCCGCCAGCGCGGAGCCGCAATCGACGCACCAGTGCACGGGTTTTGCGCCCTGATAGAGATAGCCCGCCTGCTGGATTTTTCCCAGTACGCGCAGTTCGTCGGCCTCGAACTGGAAATCCATCGTGCGATACGGGTTCGCCCAGTCGCCCAGCACGCCGAGGCGGATGAAATCGGCCTTCTGGCGCTCGATCTGTTCGGCGGCGTAGGCGCGGCACAGGGCGCGGAACCTTGCCGCGGGGATGTCCTTGCCGTGGGCTTTTTCCACCTGCAGCTCGATCGGCAGGCCGTGGCAGTCCCAGCCCGGTACGTAAGGAGCGTCGAAGCCCGACAGGGTCTTCGCCTTGACGATGATGTCCTTGAGGATCTTGTTGACCGCGTGGCCGATGTGGATGTCGCCGTTGGCATAGGGCGGGCCGTCGTGCAGGATGAACTTCGGCCGGCCGGCCGCCGCCTTGCGGATCGCCTCGTAGCGCTTTCCATCCTGCCAGTCCTTCACCCAGCCGGGCTCGCGTTTGGCGAGGTCGCCGCGCATCGGGAAAGGCGTGTCGGGCAGGTTGAGCGTGGTCTTGTAGTCGGGCTTGGCGTGGTCAGGCATGACGTTGCATCAGGAATCGTCGGGCGTTGTCGACGTCGCGGCGAATTTGCGCGACGAGGGTGTCGAGGTCGGGGTATTTCTCTTCGTCGCGCAGCTTGTGCAGGAAATCCACGCGCACGCGGCGGCCGTACAGGTCGGCATTGAAATCGAACAAATGCACTTCGAGCACGGGCACGGCGTCGGCACCCTTCACCGTGGGGCGCCGCCCCAGGCTCGCCACGCCCGGCAGCGGCACGCCGTTCAGGCCATAGAGTTCGACCGCGAAAATGCCCATCAACGGCGGGCGGTTGTGCTTGAGCTGGATGTTGGCGGTCGGGAAGCCGATGTCGCGGCCGAGCTTGTCGCCGTGCACGACGCGTCCGGAGATGCTGTAGGGACGCCCGAGCAGGCGTGCGGCGTGCTCCAGCTCGCCGGTGGCGAGCGCCCGCCGCACCGCGGTCGACGAGACGCGCTCACCGGCGACTTCCACCGTGGGCAGGGATTCGGCATCGAAGCCCAGTGTTGCGCCTGTCTGCCGCAGCAGCGCGAGATCGCCCGCGCGCTTCGCGCCGTAGCGGAAGTCGTCGCCGACGAGGACGTATTTCGCCTGCAGCGTCGTGCCGAGCGCGCGCTCGATGAAGATTTCCGGGGCGAGCGCGGCGAAGCCGGCGTCGAAGCGGAACACGTGCAGGCGGTCGATGCCCCGTGCGTGCAGGCACTCGGCCTTCTCGCGCAGGCTGGAGAGGCGTGCCGGCGCCTGCGCGGGGGCGAAGAATTCGCGCGGATGCGGCTCGAAGCTCAGCACGCAGGCTGGCAGGCCGCGTGCCTGCGCAACCGCTTTCAGGCGGGCGAGCATGGCCTGGTGCCCCAGGTGCAGGCCGTCGAAATTGCCGATGGTGACTGCATGGGGCGTACCGAGTGGGCGAAAGCCGTGGGTGATGCGCATGGCGTGAAACGGGGAAGGCGGCGCAAAAGCCTGAATTCTAGCCGATCTCGCTGCTCATTCGGCGGCCCGCCGGGCGAACTGGCGTGGACGAAAGCCCATCAGCCCGAGTGCCGCGAAATACACGGCCGCACCGCCGCCGACCAGCAGCGCCAGCCGCCCGCCGCGCTCCAGTGCCTGCACGTTCAGCCACCATTGCGCCGGACCCATGGTGAAATAAAGCGCCAGCGCCATCAGCGCCACCGCCATGACGACCCGCAGGACGAAGCCGGACCAGCCCGGTTGCGGCTGATAGATGCGCTGTTTTTTCAGCAGGTGCAGCAACAGGGCGGCGTTCAGGCAGGCGCCCAGGCCGATCGCCAGTGCAAGGCCGGCATGGCCGAGCGGGAAGATGAAGGCGAGGTTCATCAACTGCGTGGCGAGGAGGGTGAAGATCGCCACTTTCACCGGCGTGCGGATGTTCTGGCGCGCGTAGAAACCCGGTGCCAGCACTTTCACCAGGATCAGCCCGACCAGGCCGAGGCTGTAGGCGACGAGCGCGCGCTGGGTCATGCCGACGTCGTGATCGCTGAATGCGCCGTAGTGGAACAGGGTGGTGATGAGCGGCACCGCCAGCACCGCCAGCGCCGCTGCGGCGGGCAGGGCGAGCAGCAGGGTGAGACGCAGGCCCCAGTCGAGCAGGCGGGAATATTCGGCGGGCGAATCGTCGGCATGATGCCTGGCGAGGCTCGGCAGGAGGATGGTACCGAGCGCCACGCCGAGCATGCCGGTGGGGAACTCCATCAGCCGGTCGGCGTAGTACAGCCAGGACACGCTGCCGGTGGTAAGAAAAGAGGCGAAGATGGTGTTGATAAGGAGACTGATTTGTGCCACCGACACACCCAGCGTTGCCGGCGCCATCAGCTTGAGGATGCGGCGTACGCCGGGGTCGTCGAAACGCCGGGTGGGGCGCGGCAGCATGCGGATCTTCAGCAGGTGCGGCACCATCCAGGCCAGCTGCAGCACGCCGCCCAGTGCCACGCCCCAGCCCAGTGCCAGCACCGGCGGATCGAAATACGGCGCCAGCCACAGCGCGGCGGCGATCATGGCGACGTTGAGCAGAACCGGCGCGAAGGCGGGCACCGAGAAGCGGCTCCAGGTGTTGAGGATGCCTGCCGCCAGCGCCACCAGGGAGATGAACACGATGTAGGGAAAAACGATGCGCAGCAGCGTCACCGTCAGGCCGAATTTCTGCGGATCGGCGCGGAAGCCGGGCGCGCTGATCCAGGCCACCCACGGTGCGCCGATCACGCCGAGAAGCGCCACGCCGATCAGCGTCAGCGTCAGCGCGCTGCCGACCTGGCTCACCAGGCGCTGCGTGGCATCGTGCCCCTGGCGGTTCCGGTACTCCGCGAGAATGGGCACGAAGGCCTGCGAGAACGCACCCTCGGCGAACAGGCGGCGCAGCAGGTTGGGAATCTTGAAAGCGACGAAAAAGGCGTCGGTGAACATGCCGGCACCGAAGGCACGTGCGATGATCGCATCCCGCGCGAACCCCAGGATGCGGGACAGCAGGGTCATGCTGCTGACCGCAGCGAGGGCTTTGAGGAGGTTCATGCCGTTTGCCTGAATTGCCGGTCAGGCGGCAGGAGGCCCGCTTGCGGGCCGAATCCGGCTCTCATGCGATGCAAATACCCATGCACCGCTGGCGGCGCTCCGTTGTAGGAGGCCCGCCCTCGGGCCGATTGGGGTGACGGCCGCCGCCCGACAATCGCGGCGAGGGCGCCGCTCCCACAGGGCGCGCGGTGCTTCCGCCGCCCGAAAATCGCGGCGAGGGCGCCGCTTCCACAGGGGCGCGCGGTGCTGGAGGGCCGCTCCGGCCCGATGCCGTGAAGTTTCCAACGGCCGAAAATCGAGGCGAGTACCCGGAGAGCATGAAGGCGACGGTTCTACCAGGCCGCATGGGGGCTTGAGAGGGGCCGGGCTGATTGATCATGTGTGGAGGGGTTCAATGGATTGATTGGTTCGTTCATGGCGGGCGGCGGTTTTGCGCGCATTGTGCGGGGCGGCCGGGCCGTTCGCAAGGGTGCGGGCGCCACGCAGCGCTTGCATTTTGCCGAACATTTCCCGTACAATTATCGGCTTTGGTGAACCGGCCTCGGTGAAAAGCCGGCCGCCCAGCGATAATTCTACCCCGCGCCGCGCGCGGGGCTTACAGGAGCAGAACACATGGCGAACTCCGCCCAGGCCCGCAAGCGCGCCCGTCAGGCAGGCGCGCAGCGCAACCGCAACATGAGCCAGCGCTCGGAGCTGCGCACCGCGATCAAGAAAGTACGCAAGGCCATCGCGGCCGGCGACAAGACGGCCGCGCAGAGCGTCTTCCAGGCCTCGATGAGCGTGATCGACCGCATCGCGGACAAGGAGATCGTGCACAAGAACAAGGCCGCGCGCCACAAGAGCCGCCTGTCGGGCGCGATCAAGGCGATGGCCTGAACGGCGCGCCATCGGTCCGGACGAACGCCGCCTCGTGCGGCGTTTTTGTTTCGGGGAGGCGCCGCGCACAGGGAGATTTTTTTCGGCCTATAATGGCCTCTCGCGCAATTGGCGCGTAGCCTCGCAAGGCGAGAGCCCTCTCCCGCTTCGCGGCGGGGGCGGGAGAGGGAACGTTGATGGCAGTCGCCGTTTCATGTCCTGGGGCGGCGAATCGCCATGAACGCCAGCACGGCGGCGGGTGCCGCCGTTTTCCATTCCGCCGCCGCGGCGCGCAACGCATTGTATCGACAACTGCCTGATCCAGACCTGCCATGACTACGCACCTGATGAACACCTATGCGCGCCAGCCCGTCGCCTTCGTGCGCGGCGAGGGCGCCTACCTGTGGGACGAGACGGGACGCCGCTATCTCGATGCGGTCGCCGGCGTGGCGGTGAACGCCCTGGGGCATGCGCATCCGCGACTGGTGAAGGCGGTCAGCGAACAGGCCGCCGCGCTGATCCACAGTTCCAATCTGTACCGCGTGCTGCGCCAGGAGGAACTCGCCGACAGGCTGTGCGCACTGTCCGGCATGGACAAGGCGTTCTTCTGCAACTCCGGCTGCGAGGCCAACGAGGCGGCGATCAAGCTGGCGCGCCTGTACGGCCATGGCAAGGGCATCGAGCTGCCCACCATCATCGTCATGGAGAAATCCTTTCACGGACGCACCATGGCAACCCTGACGGCGACCGGCAGCCGCAAGATCCAGGCGGGCTTCGAGCCCTTGCTGACGGGCTTCGCGCGGGTGCCGTTCAACGACCTCGAAGCGATCCGGCAGGTGGCGGAACACAACAAGAGCGTGGTCGCCGTGCTGGCCGAGGTGGTGCAGGGCGAGGGCGGGGTCAACGTCATGGCGCCGGATTTCATGGCCGAACTGCGCACGATCTGCGACGCGCATGGCTGGCTGCTGATGCTGGACGAGGTACAGACCGGCATCGGCCGCACCGGAACCTGGTTCGGTTTCCAGCATTCCGGCGTCACGCCCGACGTGATGACGCTGGCCAAGGCGCTCGGCTCGGGGGTGCCGATCGGCGCCTGTCTTGCGAACGGTGTCGCCGCGGATGTGTTCCAGCCGGGCAATCACGGCTCCACGTTCGGCGGCAATCCGCTTGCCTGCGCGGCGGCGCTGGCGACGCTGGGCACCATCGAGGACGAAGGCCTGCTGGAGAATGCGCGCGTGCGCGGCGCGGCGATCCGCGACGGGCTGCGTCAGGCACTCGCCGGTGTGCATGGCGTGGTCGACATCCGTGGCGAAGGCATGATGATCGGCGTTGAGCTCGATCGTCCCTGCGGCGAACTGGTCGGCATCGCGCGCGATGCGGGCGTGCTCGTCAACGTCACCGCCGATCGGGTGATCCGGCTGGTGCCACCGTTGATCTATGGTGCCGCCGAGGTCGACGCACTGGTCGACGCGGTATCCAGCCTCGTCAGGAATTATCTGCAGCGGGCGGCCTGATGCTCAAGCATTTCCTGCAATTCAAGGATTTCACGCACGCCGAGCACGAATACCTGTTCGAGCGCGCGCGCGTGATCAAGGCGCGTTTCAAGCGCTACGAAACCTATCATCCGCTGGCCGACCGCACGCTGGCGATGATTTTCGAGAAGAGCTCGACGCGCACGCGCCTGAGCTTCGAGGCCGGCATGCACCAGTTGGGCGGCGCGGCGATCTATCTCAACACGCGCGACACCCAGCTCGGCCGCGGCGAACCGGTGGAGGACGCCGGCGAGGTGATCTCGCGCATGGTCGACATCGTGATGATCCGCACCTTCGAGCAGGACATCGTCGAGCGCTTCGCCGCCCATTCGCGCGTGCCGGTGATCAACGGCCTCACCAACGAATACCATCCCTGCCAGATCCTTGCCGACATCTTCACCTTCATCGAGCATCGCGGCTCGATTCGGGGCCGCACGGTGGCATGGATCGGCGACTCCAACAACATGTGCAACACCTGGCTGCAGGCGGCCGAGGTGCTCGATTTCAAGGTGCGCGTATCGACGCCGCCGGGTTACGAAGTCGAGCCCGAGCGCGCCAATCTGCACGGCACGGCGCATTTCGAGGTGTTCGCCGACCCGATGGAGGCCTGCCGCGGCGCCGACCTCGTGACCACCGACGTGTGGACCAGCATGGGCTGGGAAGCCGAGAACGAGGAACGCCTGAAGGCCTTCGCCGATTGGCAGGTCGACGCCGACATGATGAAAGTGGCGCATGCGGATGCGCTCTTCATGCACTGCCTGCCGGCACACCGTGGCGAGGAAGTCGCCGGCGAGGTGCTCGACGGCCCGCAGTCGGTGGTGTGGGACGAGGCCGAGAACCGCCTGCACGTGCAGAAGGCACTGATGGAATACCTGCTGCTCGGCAGGCTCGAACCCGACCATTGACCACGGACCATTGACCGCATGAACATCGCCTACTTCAAGGACATGGATTCGCTCTACATCGAGCTGAGTCCGGAAAACCCCGACCACGCCTGGGAGGCGCAACCGGGCATCGTCATCAATCTTGCCGCGGATGGCCGTCCGGTCGGCATCGAGATCGAGAAGGCGAGCCAGGCGACCCTGCTCGACATTCTCAAGATCGGCGGCTTCCCCGGGCAGATCGAGATCATCGACAAGAACACCTCCGGTTCCACCCACTGACACGATCATCATGAGCGACATCAAGAAAGTAGTGCTGGCCTACTCCGGCGGCCTGGACACCTCGGTCATCCTGAAATGGCTGCAGGACACCTACCGGTGTGAAGTCGTCACCTTCACCGCCGATCTCGGCCAGGGCGAGGAACTCGAACCGGCACGCGCCAAGGCGCTGCAATTCGGCATCAGGCCCGAGCACATCTACATCGACGACCTGCGCGAGGAGTTCGTGCGCGACTTCGTGTTTCCGATGTTCCGCGCCAACACCGTGTACGAGGGCGAATACCTGCTCGGCACCTCCATCGCGCGTCCGCTCATCGCCAAGCGCCTGATCGAGATCGCCAACGCCACCGGCGCCGACGCCATCTGCCACGGCGCCACCGGCAAGGGCAACGACCAGGTGCGCTTCGAACTCGGCGCCTATGCGTTGAAGCCCGACGTGAAAGTGATCGCGCCGTGGCGCGAGTGGGACCTGCTCTCGCGCGAGAAGCTCCTGAACTACGCCGAGACCCACGGCATTCCCATCGACATGAAGCATCGCCAGGGCGGCTCGCCGTATTCGATGGACGCCAACCTGCTGCACATCAGCTACGAAGGCCGCCACCTCGAAGACCCCGGCGCGGAAGCCGAGGACGACATGTGGCGCTGGACCGTGTCGCCGGAGCAGGCGCCCGACGCAGCCGAATACCTCACGCTCGACTACGAACGGGGTGACGTCGTCGCCGTCAACGGCCAGCGCATGACGGCGCACGAAATCCTCGCGGAACTCAACCGTCTCGGCGGCAGGCACGGCATCGGCCGGCTCGACCTGGTGGAAAACCGCTACGTCGGCATGAAGTCGCGCGGCTGCTACGAGACCCCCGGCGGCACCATCCTGCTCAAGGCGCACCGCGCCATCGAATCGATCACCCTGGACCGCGAGGTCGCGCATCTGAAGGACGACTTGATGCCGCGCTACGCCAGCCTGATCTACAACGGCTACTGGTGGAGCCCGGAACGGCGCGCCCTGCAGGTGCTGATCGATCACACCCAGGAGCACGTCAACGGCAGCGTGCGCCTGAAGCTCTACAAGGGCAACGCCATCGTCGTCGGCCGCGACTCGGACACCGATTCCCTGTTCGACCCGACCATCGCCACCTTCGAGGACGATGCGGGCGCCTATGACCAGAAGGACGCCGGCGGTTTCATCAAGCTCAATGCGCTGCGGATGCGCATTGCCGCCAGACTCGACGCACGGAGGAAGTGAGCATGTCCCGGTTCGACAACGTCGCCGTCATCAAGCAGGCCAATGTCCACTTCGACGGCAAATGCGTCTCCCACACCGTGCAGTGGCCGGACGGCACGAAAAAAAGCGTCGGCGTGATTCTGCCGTCCACGCTCACCTTCGGCACCGGTGCGCCGGAAACCATGGAGACCGTCGCCGGGCGCTGCCGTTATCGTCTTGCCGGCGAGGTGGAATGGAAGGCCTGCGCGGCGGGCGAATCGTTCCAGGTGCCGGGGAACAGCAGCTTCGACATCGAGGTCGCCGGCGAGCCCTACCACTACGTGTGCCACTTCGGCTGAGCACCGCGACACGCCATGACCACGATCACCGTCGTCCGCAAGGAAGGCCGCATCGCCATCGCCGCCGATACGCTGACGAAATGGGGCGGCGGCAAGGAATCCGCCGACTACGTGGCGAACCACGAAAAAATCCTGCGCATCGGCGACAGCTACCTTGCCGTCACCGGTTCGGCGACCTTCAAGTTGATCCTGGCCGACTATTTCGCCTCGCTGGACGCGATCCCGCAACTCGACTCCGTGGCGAACATCTTCGGCGTGTGGAACGGCCTGCATGGCGTGTTGAAGGAGCATTACTACCTGCAGACCGGGGAGGACAAGGAAGACGACCTGGAATCCTCGCGCATGGACGTGCTGATCGCCAACCCGCATGGCATCTTCGGCGTCGCGGCGCACCGCACCGTGCAGGAGTTCACCCGCTTCTATGCCTACGGCAGCGGCAGTCCGTACGCACTCGGCGCGATGTATGCGGCGTACCGCGCTGCCACGCTCGATGCGGAGGCCGTGGCGCGCCTGGGCGTGATGGCCGCTGTCGAATTCCATGACGAATCCGGCCTGCCGGTGCAGTCGTACGGGCTGGATTTGTTGGCGGACGCCTGATAGCCTCGGGCAAGCGAGTATCGAAGAACCCCTCTGGCCCGATGGGGTGAAGCTTCCAGTGCCCGCAATCGCGGCGAGGGCGCCGCCCCACAGCGGGCGCGGTGCGGCAGGAGGGCCGCCTCGGCCCGATGGGGTGAAGGTCCACCACCCGCAATCGCGGCGAGGGCGCCGCCCCACAGCGGGCGCGGTGCGGTAGGAGGGCCGCCTCGGCCCGATGGGGTGAAGATCCACCACCCGCAATCGCGGCGAGGCGCGGTGGTGTGAAACATGCAGAGTACGAGGAGTGAACAGCATGCCGAGCTTTGACATCGTCTCCGAGGTCGACAAGCAGGAAGTCCGCAATGCGGTCGACCAGGTCAACAAGGAAGTCTCCACCCGTTTCGACTTCAAGGGTTCCGACGCCCGCGTCGAACAGACGGACTACGTGCTTGCCGTCTTCGCCGACACCGAATTCCAGCTTGACCAGGTGCACGACGTGCTGTCGCAGAAGCTCTCCAGGCGCGGCATCGACGTCAAGTGTCTCGATCTCGGCAAGGTGGAAAAGATCTCGGGCAACAAGGTCAAGCGCACCGTGACGGTGAAGACCGGTGTCGAGACCGAACTGGCGAAGAGGATCGTCAAGCTCGTCAAGGACAGCAAGCTCAAGGTACAGGCGAGCATTCAGGGCGACAGCGTGCGCGTGTCGGGTGCCAAGCGCGACGTGCTGCAGGAGGCGATCGCGCTGGTGAAAAAGGGCATCGGTGATTTTCCGCTGCAGTATCAGAATTTCAGGGATTGAGGAGACCGTCCATGGCCAGGGTATTGATTCCACTCGCCGAGGGCTGCGAGGAGCTCGAAGCCGTTACCGTCATCGACCTGTTGCGCCGCGCCGGCTTCGAAGTGGTGGTTGCCGGCCTCAAGCCCGGCATCGTCAAGGCCAGTCGTGGCGTGCAACTCGTTCCCGACACCACCCTCGACGCTGCGCTGGGGGACGATTACGACATGGTCGTGTTGCCCGGCGGCCTGCCGGGCGCCACCTACCTGCGCGAAGACCCGCGCATCATCGCCCTGCTGCAGAAAATGGCCGCGGCCGGGCGCTACACCGCGGCCATCTGCGCCGCCCCGCGCGTACTCGCCGAGGCGGGCGTGCTGAAGGGAAAGCAGGCGACCTGCTATCCCGGCACGCTGGACGGACTGTCCGACGTCAGCGTGCGCGACGCCGCCGTCGTGCGCGACGGCAAGGTGCTCACCTCGCGTGGTCCCGGCACCGCGATGGATTTCGCCCTGGAACTCGTCGAAGCGCTTGGCGGGGGCGAGAAACGGCGCGCGGTGGAGGCGGGCCTGGTACGGGAGCCGCGATGAACGGGGGGGCGTGGGCCGGCGCCGCGCCCGGCCCATCCTTCCTCTCCGCTACCGGATTCCCTCCACGCTGAACTGTTTGCTCAGGACCTGCGGCGTGATGATCGAGTAGCCCTGCTGCTGCCAGTGCACCAGCTCGGCAATGGCGTTGGGCACGACCTCGATGAAGTCCTGAAAATCCTTCGGCGCGTAGCCATAGTCGGCAGCCGCCTCGCCGCATACCTTGAACGCAATGCCGAGACTGGCGTAGTAGCGCATGCGTTCGACGACATCCTGGTAGCGCGCTTCGTTGTTCCTGGCCACGGTCACGATCTCGGTGCCATGGAGAACCACCACGATGCGCAGCTCCTCCGGCGCGTAGCCGTAAGGCGCTTCCAGCAGCGGGTTGAGCAGGGCGCGCACCCAGTAGAGCGCGCTGCCGAGCTTGGCCGGATCATCCAGATACATCTCGAACACGGCTTTCGCGGGTGCGTAAGGGGTGGCGACGCGCCTGCCTTCGGCCTGCACGGACGAAGCGAGGCCAAGCCACAGCGCGAGCGACGCGGCAAACAGGAATCTCATGTCGTACTCCTTTTCGGTGCCAGGAAACCCAGGATGATAGCCTCACGGATGCCGTGAAGCGTTTTGACGCAGTCGACGCAGCGTCTGAAAGAGCCTGAGGCGCGCCGGGTCGATGTCTCCCGCGGCGACCGCTTCGTCGAGCCGGCAGCCGGGTTCGCCGGCGTGGCGGCAGTCGCGGAAGCGGCATTGGCCGAGAAAAGGACGGAATTCGATGAAGGCCCGGGTGAGCGCCGCGTCGTCGAGGTGGTGCAGGGCGAATTCCTGCAGACCGGGGGAGTCGATCAGCGCGGTGTCGGGATCGAGGCGGTGCAGGCGCGTGTGCGTGGTGGTATGGCGCCCGCTGTCGAGTGCTTCGGAGTATGCTCCGGTTGCCATCCCCGCCTCCGGACACAGCGCGTTGACCAGGGTGGACTTGCCCATGCCGGATTGCCCGATCAGCACGGTGACGTGGCCCTGCAGCCGAGGCAGGAGCGGACTGGCGTCCGTCCGCGCGGACAGCGTCAGCACGCGGTAGCCAATGCGCGCAAGCGGTTCGAGGCGCGCGCGCGCCGCCGGGGTATCCGGCAGGTCGGCCTTGTTGAGGACGATGAGGCTCGCCATGTCCTGATGTTCCGCGGCGAGCAGGCAGCGCTGCACCAGTTCCGGCGAGAAGCTGGGCCGCGCCGCCACCACCACGGCGATCTGGCTCGCGTTGGCGGCGATGGCCTTGCTGCGGAACGCATCCGCGCGATACAGCAGGGTCGTGCGCGGAAGCACCCGCTCGATGACGGCGCCATCGCCGGCGCGGCGCACTTCGACGCGGTCGCCGCATACGACCTGCAGCCGTCGCCCGCGTACCTGGCACGCGAGTTCACCCGCCGGCGTGGCGACGATGAAGCGGCGACTGAAGGCGGCGACGACCTCGCCCGTGAGCGGATTCAGAATGAGGATGCGCTATGTCTGCCCCGACGGATCGCCGGTACGGGCCGGGCGGCGGCGTCCGCACGACACTCAGATGTCGAACAGGGCGTCGACCTTGGCCGCACAGATGAAGTCGTTTTCCGACAGGCCGTCGATCGCGTGGGTCCAGTACTCGACGCGTACGGTGTTGTAGCCGACGACGAGGTAAGGGTGATGGTCCTCGCGGTGCGAAACCCACATCACCGCGTTCACGAAGGCCTGCGCCTGGTAGTGGTCCTTGAAGGCATAGTCCTTGGCGATCTTGATGCCGTCGCGCTGCCAGCCGGCGAGGCCTTTGAGGAAGGGCGTGACTTGTGCATCCGTGAGCGGTTCGACACCCCCTTCGCAGGGGACGCATTTCTTGCGGACGAGAGCTTCGACGACGGTAGTCATGGTGGATTCCTATTTGAACTTGTAGTACTGCTGGTTCAGGTACGCCGCGACGTGCGCTTCGTCCTCGGGGAACCAGCCAGTACCCGTGTTGGCGTTGCAGCCGGCAATGCGTGCCGCGAGCTGCTCCGGTGTGCGGACCTTGTGGTCGGTGCGCGTGTAGATGGCGCTGCCGTCGCCGCCGAACATGCTTACGTGACAGCTCACGCAGGATTTGTCGTGCAGGATCTTGCCGGCCTTGGCATCGCCCTTGGCGGGGGGCGCGGCATGGACGCCGGCCGCGAACGCGAAGGCGGAGAGAAGCGGGATGAAGGCTTTCATCGGAGGCTCCGGTGGATTCGAACGTTTTCATTATGGACGCAACATGCGGCCGGTGCCACCCCGGTGCATCCGGGGTCTATGCGAAAATGCCGGCATCGCAACCCAGGAAATCCCCATGCCGCAAAATCCCGCCCACCTGCTCTGGCTCGATATGGAAATGACCGGCCTCGTGCCCGATACCGATCGCATCATCGAGCTCGCCATCGTCGTCACCGACGGCGAACTCAATACCCTCGCCGAGGGGCCCGTATTGGTGGTGCATCAGCCGGATGCGGTGCTCGACGCGATGGACAGCTGGAACAAGGGCACGCACGGCAAATCCGGTCTCATCGAGCGGGTGAAGGCGTCCCGGCTGTCGGAGGCCGATGCCGAAGCGCAGATGCTCGCCTTCGTGCGACAGCACGTACCGGCGCGCAGCTCGCCGATGTGCGGCAATTCGATCTGCCAGGACCGCCGCTTCCTGGCTCGCTACATGCCCCGGCTGGAGGCCTTTTTCCATTACCGCAACCTCGACGTCAGCACGCTGAAGGAACTGGCCAGGCGCTGGCGCCCCGGCCTGTCGGAAGCGTTCAAGAAGACCAACAAGCACGAGGCGCTTGCCGACATCTACGAATCCATCGAGGAACTCAAGTATTACCGCGAACACTTCATCCGCGACGCCTGACCCGCGTCGTTCCCGCCGCGCCGCCGGACGGCGCAGCGGCCTTGCGCGCATGGCGGCGTCCGGCGCCGGCTGCCTGCTTGCGGGTGTTCTGCTCCTGCTGCCGGGGCTGTCGGCCGCTGCGGCGGCGCAGGCCCCGACCAACCGCCTCGCCGGCCACCCGTCGCCTTATCTTGCGCTGCACGCGGCGGATCCGGTGGCCTGGCAGGAGTGGAACGCCGAAACCATCGCACGCGCACGGCGCGAGAACAAGCTGTTGTTCGTTTCCGTCGGCTATTTCGCCTGCCACTGGTGCCACGTCATGCAGCGCGAGAGCTATCGCAACGGCGCGATCGCGGCGCGTCTCGACGACAACTTCATACCCGTCAAGGTCGACCGGGAGCTGCACGCCGGGCTCGATGCGGCGCTGCAGGCGTTTTCCACCCGGCTCGTCGGCGTGGCGGGCTGGCCGCTCAATGCGTTCGTGACGCCCGACGGCTACCCTTTGTCCGTCGTGCTCTACGTCCCGCCGCAGGATCTTGCCGGGGTGCTCGACCGTATCGCCGCACGCTGGGCCGCGGAGCCCGACACGCTGCGCGCGCTGGCGCGCCGCGCCGCACCGCCGGCATCCGTGCCGCCGCGTGCCGCGCCGCTCACGGCCGCGCGCGGTACCGACGCATGGCACCAATTTCTCGCTGCCGCGTGGCGCGAGGCCGACCTGCTGCATGGCGGTTTCGGCGAGGTCGCGAAATTTCCCATGGCGCCGCAGCTGGACGCCTTGCTCGCACGCCAGGCGCGGCATCCCGATGCCGGGCTCGCCGATTTTCTGCGCCTGACGTTCGACCAGATGGCCGCGCGCGGCCTGCGCGATCATGTCGGCGGCGGCTTTTTCCGCTACACCGTCGACCCCGGCTGGGAGACGCCGCACTTCGAGAAGATGCTTGCCGACAACGCGCAACTGGCCGCGCTCTTCCTGCGCGCGGCAACGGTGCTGGAGGAGCCGCGCTATCGCGAAGTGGCGCGTGCCGCGCTCGACTTCATGCTGCGCGATCTGGGGACTCCGGGCGGCGGTTTTCAGGCCGGCACGTCCGCGGTCGATGCCGGGGGACGTGAGGGGGCGTTCTATCTGTGGGAGCCCGACACGCTGGAGCGGCATCTCCCGCCGGCGGTCTACGCCGCGGTACGGCGCGTGTGGCGGCTGGATGCCCCGCGCGTCTTCGAGTACGGCTATCTGCCGGCGGAATATCGCGCACCCACGGCGGCCGAACGGCCGCTGCTCGCCGCGGCGGCCACGATCCTGCTGCCGCTGCGCCAGGCGCGCAGCCTGCCGCGCGACACGAAAATGAACGCGGGCCTCAATGGCCTCGCGCTGTCGGCGCTGAGCCAGGGCGCCGGGCTCGACCCCGCGTACCGGCGTGCCGCCGACCGCCTGCAGCGTTTCCTGCTGACGCACATGGTGCGCGACGGGCAATTGCTAAAATCGATCGCGGGCGCCACCGGGATCGAGGGCGCCGAACTGGAGGACTACGCCGGGGTGGTGACGGGCCTGCTCGATTACGGCGACGCCACCGGCAACCGCGCCGCGCACGACGCGGCGCGGCGCCTGGCGCATCGCGCGTGGCAGCGGTTCTGGAGCAAGGCGGGCTGGCGCCACGAGGCCACGCCGCTGCTGGCGACCGTCACGCCCGTGGCGGGATTGCCCGACGGGGCCCTGCCCTCGCCGGTCGACGCGCTCATCCGTGCCAGCCTGCGCCTGGATGATGCGCGGCTGCGACGGCTCGCGCGCGAGGCGGCGGCGTGGCGGCTTCCCGACATGGCGCGCGACCCTCTGGGCTGGTCTGGCCGCGTGCGCGTGCTGAACGCCTTCAATTGAGTTCGGGTTCTGCCTGCGGCAGCGGCGACCGTTGCGCCGGACGGCGCCCCGCCTGTACCGTGAGATCGAGTGACTGCTGCTTGCGTGCCACGGTCAGATGCGCCGATTCACCCGGCTTGAGCGCGGCGATCAGGTTAAGCAGCGACGACGAATCGTCCACCGACTTGCCGTTGACCGCGAGCAGCACGTCGCCCGGGCGCACGCCGCCGCGGTCCGCCGGCCCCCCTTTGAGCACGCCCGCGATCAATGCGCCGTGGGTTTTTTTCAGATTGAACGATTCCGCCAGTTCCGGCGTGAGATCCTGTACCTCGATGCCGACCCAGCCGCGCGTCACGCTGCCTTCGCGGATGATCTGCTCCATCACCTGGCGCACGATGCTCACCGGAATGGCGAAGCCGATGCCCTGGGAGCCGCCGGTGCGCGAATAGATCGCGCTGTTGATGCCGACGAGATTGCCGGCGGCATCGACCAGCGCGCCGCCCGAGTTGCCGGGGTTGATCGCCGCATCGGTCTGGATGAAGTTCTCGAAGGTGTTGATGCCGAGCTGGGTACGGCCGAGGGCGCTGACGATGCCCGCGGTGACGGTCTGTCCGACGCCGAAGGGGTTGCCCACCGCCAGCACCCAGTCGCCCACCGCGAGCGTGTCGGGCTGGGCGAAGGTGATCGCCGGCAGGTCGCCGGCGTCGATCTTCAGGACCGCCAGATCGGTTTCCGGGTCGGCGCCGACCACGCGCGCGGGCTGGGTGCGGCCGTCCGCCAGCGCCACCTGGATCTCGTCCGCCGCTTCGACCACGTGATAGTTGGTGAGCACGTAGCCGCTCGCGCTGACGATGACGCCCGACCCCAGGTTGGACGCCTGCCGCGGCCGTCCGTCCAGGCGATCGCCGAAGAAGTAGCGAAAGATCGGATCCTGCGCCACGGGCGCGCGGACCTTCTGCTGGGTGAACACGTTGACCACCGCGGGGATCACGCGCTGCGCCGCGGGCGCGAACGATTCCACGGGCGCCGCCGGTGCGGCGGGCGTGGCCGGGGCCTGGCGGATGGTCACGCCGGGACGGGGCTGGGGGGGCTGCCAGTGGAGCAGCTCCGGCTTGAACAGCGCGATCACGAACAGCACGCCCAGGGCCACCGTGGTGGTTTGAGCGAAGAGCAACCAGAGTTTGCGCATAATTTGATTTGAATCAAGGCCGGGAGTGGGCCGAAGGCGTAATAATTATAGGTTAATTCCAACCATGTCTCCGCGAATCGCATGCCGCCCTTCCAGTCGCGGGCTTGAATTTGTTAGAATTTCAGTTTTGGTGAAAAACGTTCGGGTTGAGAAAACATGAGTCGAGCAGCCGATGGACCAGAAGTGAACAGCAGCAAGCGAAAATTCCTGGTTGCCGCGACCAGCGTCGTCGGCGGTGTCGCGGCGGCCGGTGTCGCCGTGCCGTTCGTGATGAGCATGCTGCCGAGTGCGCGGGCCAGGGCTGCCGGCGCGCCGGTGGAAGTCGACATCAGCAAGGTCGAGCCGGGCATGATGCTGACTGTCGAATGGCGCGGCAAGCCGGTGTGGATCGTCAACCGCACGAAGGAAATGCTCGATCTCATGGTCAAGCATGACGATCAGCTCGCGGATCCGAAGAGCGAAATGCCGCAGCAGCCCGACTACTGCAAGAACGACGGCCGTTCGCTCAAGCCCGAGCTGCTGGTCGCCGTCGGCATCTGCACCCATCTGGGCTGCTCCCCCACCTATCGCGGGGACATCGGTGCCGCCGACCTCGGCCCGGACTGGCCGGGCGGCTTCTTCTGCCCTTGCCACGGCTCGCGCTTCGACATCGCGGGACGCGTCTACAAGGGGGTGCCCGCACCCACCAACCTCGTGGTTCCGCCCCATCAATACCTCAGTGACGCCAAGCTGTTGATCGGCGTGGACACGGAAGGAGCCTAAGTAAATGTCTGCCCTGCAAAAGATGATGGGTTGGATCGACGATCGTTTTCCGCTCACCGCCACCTACAAGGCCCACCTGTCCGAATACTACGCACCGAAGAACTTCAATTTCTGGTATTTCTTCGGCTCGCTTGCGCTGCTGGTGCTCGTCATCCAGATCGTCACCGGAATCTTCCTCACGATGAACTACAAGCCGGACGCGCAACTCGCGTTCGCGTCCGTCGAGTACATCATGCGTGACGTGGAGTGGGGCTGGCTGATCCGCTACATGCACTCCACCGGCGCGTCGATGTTCTTCGTGGTGGTCTATCTGCACATGTTCCGCGGGCTCATGTACGGCTCCTACCGCAAGCCGCGCGAACTGATCTGGATCTTCGGCGTGCTGATCTACCTCGCGCTGATGGCCGAGGCCTTTCTCGGCTACCTGCTGCCCTGGGGGCAGATGTCGTTCTGGGGCGCGCAGGTGATCGTCAACCTGTTCGCCGCCGTACCCTTCATCGGCGAGGACCTGTCGATCTGGATCCGCGGCGACTACGTCATCTCCGACGCCACGCTGAATCGTTTCTTCGCCTTCCACGTCATCGCCCTGCCGCTGGTGCTCATCGCGCTCGTCGCGGTGCACCTCGTCGCGCTGCACGAAGTCGGCTCCAACAACCCGGATGGCGTCGAGATCAAGAAGCACAAGGATGCCAACGGCATTCCGCTCGATGGCATTCCCTTCCATCCGTACTACACCGTGAAGGACATCGTCGGTGTCGTGGTCTTCCTGATGGTGTTTTCCGCGATCGTGTTCTTCGCGCCGGAACTGGGCGGTTACTTCCTCGAGGCCAACAACTTCATCCCGGCCGATCCGCTGAAGACCCCCGAGCATATCGCGCCGCTGTGGTTCTTCACGCCGTTCTACGCCATCCTGCGCGCGGTGCCGCCGATGTTCGGTTCGCAGTTTCCCGGCGTGGTGGTGATGGGACTGTCGATCGTGCTGATGTTCTTCCTGCCATGGCTCGATCGGGGCAAGGTCAAGTCGATCCGCTACCGCGGTCCGATCTACAAGATCATGCTGGCGCTGTTCGTCGTGTCCTTCGTCGGCCTCGGCTACCTCGGCCTGTTGCCCGCGACGCCGGTGGCCACTCTTTTCGCCCAGGCTTTCTCGGTGATCTACTTCCTGTTTTTCCTGTTGATGCCCTGGTATACCTCGATTGACAAGACCAAACCGGAACCGGAAAGGGTGACTGGCTAAATGAAACGCTTGAAGAATCTCCTGTTCGTACTGGCGGCCGCACCGGCTGTCGCGTTGGCCTCCGGTGCCGCGGTTCACCTCGACAAGGCGCCGGTGAACGTGGCCGACCACGCATCGCTGCAGCGCGGCGCCCGCGTGTTCGTCAACAACTGCCTGAACTGCCACGCGGCCGCGGCGATGCGCTACGGCCGCATGGAGGACATCGGTCTCACCGAGGAGCAGATCAAGGACAATCTGCTGTTCGCCGCCGAGAAACCAGGCGAAACCATGACCGTCGCGATGAGCGCCGCCGACGGCAAGGCCTGGTTCGGGGCCACGCCGCCCGATCTTTCCGTGATCGCCCGATCGCGCAGTCCCGACTGGCTTTACACCTATCTGCGTGGCTTCTATCGCGACGAGACGCGGCCGACCGGCTGGAACAACACCGTGTTCGACAAGGTAGGCATGCCGCACGTCCTGTGGAGCCTGCAGGGCGAACAGGAGCCCCGCTACAGGACCGTCGACGGGCACGAGGTCATCGATCGGCTGGAACTCGTCAAGCCCGGAACCATGACTCCGGCCGAATACGACGCCATGGTCGGAGATCTCGTGAACTACCTCGTCTGGATGGGCGAACCCGCGCAGCTCACCCGCAAGCGCACGGGTCTCGCCGTGCTTGCCTTTCTCGCGCTCTTCTTCATTCCCGCCTACTATCTGAAGAAGGAATACTGGAAAGACGTCCACTGACACCGAAGGCGCGTCGAGCCCTCGCCAACAGCCGGGCCGTGGTCCGGCTGTTGGCGTTTTGAGGCGCTCCGCCCTCACTCTGCAACATCACAGGGAGCCCCCGCCATGATGACCCTCTAGTCCGGCAGTACCGACCCGTACAGCCACCGCTGCCGCATCGTCCTCTTTGAAAAGGACATGGACTTCGAAGTCATCGACGTCGACATGCACAACAAGCCGGAGGAAATCGCCAGCATCAGTCCCACCGGAAAAATGCCGGTTCTGGTGGAGCGCGATCTCGTGCTGACCGAAGCCAACATCATCAACGAATACATCGACGAGCGCTTTCCCCACCCGCAGCTGATGCCGCCCGATCCGGTCATGCGGGCCCGCGCCCGCCTCGTCCTCTTCAACTTCGAGCGCGACCTCTACACCCACGTCGGCACGCTCGAACACAGCCTGGGCAAGGCCTCGGACAAGGCGCGCCAGGAGATTCGTGACAATCTCTCGCAACTGACGCCGATTCTGACCAAGCAGAAATACCTGATGAACGACGAATTCTCCATGCTCGACGTCGCCATCGCCCCCCTGCTGTGGCGGCTGGAGCATTACGGCATCGACCTGCCGCGGATGGCCGCGCCCATCCTCAAGTACCGGGAGCGCCTGTTCAGTCGTCCGGCGTTCATCGACGCGCTCACGCCGACCGAGAAATCGATGCGCAAGTGAATACCGTACGGGACCGGGAATGAGCGAGCTTTCCACCAAGCCTTATCTCATCCGCGCGCTGTACGAGTGGTGCGTGGATGCGGGCTTCACGCCGCAGATTCTCGTCGCGGTCGATACTCGCACCCGCGTACCCGCAGCGTACGTGCGCGATGGGCAGATCCTGCTGAACGTCGGCGCCGCTGCGGTACGCGACCTTGTCCTGGACAACGACTGGATCCAGTTTTCCGCGCGCTTTGGCGGGACTTCGCATGAGCTCGCCATTCCGGTGGACCGTGTCGCCGCCATCTTCGCGCGCGAGAACGGGCAGGGGCTGCACTTCGAGCCGATCGACGCGCCGGAGCCGCCGACGGACCAGGAGCCACCCTCCCCCGAGACGCCGCCTGCGCCGCCCAAGGGCCGCCCTGCGCTCAAGATCGTCAAGTGACGGGGCCCGTGCCGCGCACGGCCATGCGTGCAAGACCGCCGCGGACCGCTCGCCTGCGCGCCGCCCGCCTGGCGGACGTCGCATCGCCCGGCTCGCGCAAACGCATCACCCGGCGTGTCCCGCCGCCGTTTCTGGGATAATGTCACGCGTCGCCGCTTTAGCTCAGTTGGTAGAGCAACCGCCTTGTAAGCGGTAGGTCATCTGTTCGAGTCAGATAAGCGGCACCATTCCAATGTCCATGTGCCATGCGGCGCGGCGGGCCGGCGCCGCAATGGCCGCCGCGGCTCCCACCCTAGTCGATGCCCAGCCGCTCCAGCCGATAGCGCAGGCTGCGGAACGTGACGCCGAGAAGGCGTGCCGCGGCGGTCTTGTTGTAGCGGGTCTGCGCGAGCGCGTCGAGGATGGCGGCGCGTTCCGTCTGGTCCAGGTAATCCTGGAGCGGGCAGGTTCCGCCGCGCGTGGCCTGGGCGACGGCTGCCGGCGGCGCGAGGTTGAGCGCGTCGGCATTGATGCGCTGGTTGTCGCACAGTGCCAGGGCGCGCTCCAGGATGTTCTCCAGTTCGCGCACGTTACCCGGAAAGGCGTAGCCGGCAAGCGCCCGCAGCGCGCCGGCATCCAAGGCGACGTCGGCGCCGCCGAGGCGGTCGAGCAGCGCCCGCGCCAGTTCGGGAATGTCCTCCGGGCGGTCGCGCAGGCTGGGCATGGTGAGGTCGATGACGTTCAGGCGGTAGTACAGGTCCTGGCGGAATCGGCCGCCCTCCACCAGCGCCGCGAGGTTCTGGTGGGTGGCGCTGACGATGCGCACGTCGACGGGCTCTTCGCTGGTGGCGCCGACCTTGCGCACCTTTTTTTCCTGCAGCACGCGCAGCAGCTTCACCTGCATGGAGAGCGGCAGGTCGGCGACTTCGTCGAGAAACAGCGTGCCGCCGTCCGCCGCCTGGAAAAAACCGTCGCGATCGCTGTCCGCGCCGGTGAACGCACCCTTGCGGTAGCCGAAGAACTCGCTTTCCATCAGGTTTTCCGGGATCGCTCCGCAGTTGACCGCCACGAAGGGCCGGTCGGCGCGGCTGCCGAGCCGATGGATGAGCCGTGCGGCGAGCTCCTTGCCGCTGCCGGATTCGCCGGCGACGTAGACCGGCGCCTGCGTGCGCGCGAGCTTGGCGATGCGGTGGCGGATTTCCTGCATGGCGGCGGAGCTTCCGATCAGCTCGTGCGGCGAGGCGCCGCCCGTGGCGGCGTCGGGGATCTTCAACGCGGATTTGACGAGCGCGCGCAACTGGTCGAGCGCCACGGGTTTGGCCAGGTAGTCGAACGCGCCCGCCTTCAGTGCGGCCACCGCGTTGCCCGCATTGCCGTAGGCGGTGATGACCGCGACCGGCACCGGGATGGGCAGCGCGCTGGCGCTGGCCACGACGGCCAGGCCCTCGCCGTCGGTCAGCCGCATGTCGGTCAGGCACAGTTCGTAGCGTGCTCCGGCCAGTTTTGCCTGCGCTTCCGCAACGCTCGCGGCGCGGTCCGTCTCCAGGCCCATCTTCGTGAGCGTGAGCTCCATGAGGTCGAGCAGGTCGGGCTCGTCGTCGACCACCAGAATGCGCGGGCAGGCCGCCATCTCAGCCTTCCCCCGCGACGCGCAGGCTGAAGCGGCCACCGTCCTCGCCGGGCTCGTATTCGAGCTGTGCCTGGTTGGCCTCGGCAAGTTCGCGCGCAAGAAACAGGCCGAGCCCGGTGCCCTGTGCGTCGGTGGTGAAGAAGGGCTCGAACAGGCGCGGCTGGTGCTCGGCGGCGACGCCCGGACCGTCGTCGGCGAATTCGATCTGCACCATCCGGCCGGTGGCGTGCACACGGATCCGGAGGCTGCCCGGCTGCCGCAGGCAGTGGCGCCAGGCGTTGCGCATGAGATTCCACAATATCTGGCGCAGATGATCGGGGTCGAAGCGGAAGGCGAGGGTTCGTGGCATATCCACTATGACGGCGTTGGCGGGAATTTCTTCAGTCTGGCGCAGCTCCGCGAGCAGCGTCGCCAGCGTTCCGGCGTTGAACGAGATGGGCTTCAGCCGGTCGCGGCGGTTCAGGGTCAGCACCTCTTCCACCAGGCGATCGAGCCGGCGCGCGTTGTTCTCGACGATTGCGGCGAGCTTCGCGTGCCCGTCATCGGGGGCGTCCTCACGCAGCAGCTGGGCGGCATGGCTGATTGCGGACAGCGGATTGCGGATTTCGTGCGCGATGTTTGCCGTGAGACGACCCAGGGCAGCCAGCTTCAGGCGCTGCGCGGCGCGCTCCGCTTCGCGCAGATCCTCCAGCACCAGCAGCTGGCTGTCGTCCGCCATGCCCAGCGGCATGCGGCGCACCCGTACGCGAGCCGCCGGCGTGACCAGGGTCGGTGGGTTGATCGTCCAGGCGTTCAGCGTCAGCCGTGCGAGATCCGGGCAGCAATCCTGCAGGCGCGCGACGCCGGACGTGGGCGCGCTCGCCAGGCCGAGCAGCGCCAGGGCGCGTGAACTGGCGTGGTGGATCACGCCGTCACCACGCACCGCCATCACGCCGTTGGGCGAGTGCTCGACGGCGACGGCATTGATGCGGTCGAGCAAGGCCAGCCGCTCGGCCTGCTGCTGCGCCAGGCGCTCCGAGTGCAGCGCGCGGCGCGTCAGCGTGTGGGCGAGCCAGCCGGTCGCAAAAAAGCCCGCGCAAAGCAGGCCGACCTGGAAGAATCCGTCCACGCCCAGGCGGTTGTCCAGTACGCCGAAACTGTGCTGGAGCAATACGGCGATCGACGCCATGGCCGCGTACAGCAGGGTCAGGCGCCCGCTGCCCACCAGGCCGCCCGACGCGATGGAAATCACCAGCAGCAGGCCCATGCCGCCCGCCAGCTGGTGGCTGGTCGCCATCAGCAGGGTCACGACCAGGATGTCGGCCAGAATGTGGGCGGTGAGCTGCAGCTGGAAACCCGGCCAGCGGGCGCGGATGCCGAGCACGAACAGTGCGGCCAGCACCAGGTAGGCATACGCGACCGATACGAAACGGGTGCCTGCGTGCGCGGGGAGCAGCTCGGAGCCGGTGAACAGGGTTCCGGCGAATACCAGCGCCAGAGCCAGGGTGAGGCGGTAAAGGTTGAAGTAGTCGAGGCTGCGCCAGTGTGAAGGAAAGTAGTCCGGCGAGGCGGGGCGCGCCGCCGCAGCGCTTGCGGCGCTCATTTCCTGCCGAGGCGCTGGTGCTCCGGCGTGCAGAAGAAGGAACCACCCGAATAGATGGCCTCGCTGCGCGGCAGGTTGACGCCGCAGTGGACGCATTTCACCATATCCTCGACGTCGCGCTGGGCGGGCCGTCGAGGCGCCTGCAGCGAGCGCTGGTACGCGCGCAATACGCCCCACACGATGAAAGCGATCGCAACCAGCAGTAGAATCTTGATCACAGGACCTCCACGAATCGTGTCGAGGATAGCACGGCGAGCGGCGGGGTGCGCTCGGCCGGCCATGCGACGTATCGGATTTTTTTACGGGGTTGTGTCCTCGCGATCCGTGGATTCCATGAGGGCGCCGAGTCGCGGCGTCCGTTGCTCCGCGGCGTCCACGCAAACCCTGCCGCTCGGAAATCCACACGGGTGCCGGGATTTTGTCGGAATTTCTTACACCGCTGAAAGCGATCACCCGTCGCGCATCGGCTTCGTGATAAATATTCCAGACAGATCATGTGGTTATGAATGTTCGCGAAATCTGGCCCCAGTCTTGCTTCAAATTCTGGGCCTTTCACTGCATTTATTACTAAGATGCTCCGGCCAAAAATAGCTCTGGCGGCACTTGCCGTTTCCATGATATCCGGGTTTGCGCAGGCTGCCGTCATGACCCTGGCGGGCGACCACTTCTCCGTCAGCTACGATGAGGCGCTGGTCGACCCGCTCTACGGGACCGCCTTGCTGTCGGGCTCGCAGGACACGGTGTATTTCCTGCCGGTCGAACTCGCGGCCCTGACGGGCGGCGCACCCACCTCGACGCAGGCGGGGTTGCGCTTCACCGTCGCGATCGATCCCGGCTACAGCCTCGCGGGGATCGAGTTCGCCGAACGGGGCGACTACTTCCTGTCGACGGCGGGAACGGTCGGCGCCAAGGCCAGCCTGCAGCTCGTCAATTCCCTGGACGCCGAGACGCTGACCCTCGATCTGGCGTCGCCCGCGCTCGGCGTCGTCGGTGCCGCCACCCCGTGGATGCTTGCCGGTACGGCCGAATCGGCGGGACTGGGGGCGTTCCAGACGCTCGAGATCGGTCTCGACGGCGTGCTGATGAGCGAGCCGGCCAACGGCCTCGGGTTCATCCAGAACACGTATGTCGGCTTTCGCATCCTCACGGAAGCGAACGCCGTGCCCGAACCGTCCGGACTTGCGCTGCTGCTGGGTGGGGGCCTGGCGGCATGGACGGCGCGGCGATGGAGCAGGCGACGCACCATGTGATCGCACGCCGGAATACCCGGACTGCATTTCGATGACGATATCGGTCACACCAAAAACGACGAGGCAGGAGGAGCCATGAGAATCGACCGCAATCACGCCCGCGCAGCGGCGTTTGGCTGGGTGTTCGCGCTGCTCGGCAGTGCCCCCGCGACGGCGGCCATCACGCTTGGCGGCGACAACGTCAGCTACCAGTTCGAGCCGGGCCAGTTGGGCCTGTTCGGCAGCGCAGCCGTCGTGGGCGGCGCGCTTCAGTTCACACCCGCCGGTTTCATCGCGGGACTTGATTCGCCGTTCGCGGTCGAGACGATCAACATCACCGTCACAGCCGATGCCGGCTACACGCTCACCGGATTCAGCCTTTTCGAGACGGGCGGGTATGCGTCGCCGGCCGCGGATGCGGCGGGGCTGTATGCGACGGGGACTTTCACCGCCATCGACATCGAGGGTACGACAGCCAATCAGCTCCCGCTGTCCTTCACTGGCGTCAACGACAATGGAGCCTGGAACGCGGCCGCCTCGATCGCCATCCCGGCGAGCGGCTGGGGCGGAACCGACGGCGTCGTCGGCAGCGCGACCCTCACGCTGTCGAACCAGTTGTTCGCGTGGGGGCCCGGCTCGATCTGGAAAGACGGCGTCAGCATCTCCGTCACGGCGCAGCCCATTCCCGAGGCGCATACCTACGCCATGCTTCTTGCCGGCCTCGGCCTGGTGGGTTTCATGGCTCGTCGCCGCGCCAGCGGCGTGGCCTGACGACACCTGAGCGCATCATCTGTGTCCCCGCGTCGGGCTTCCGCGCCCGATGCGTACCGCCGACGCGACCGCACCGGGGAATCAAGCGCCGTCACCGGCAAGGACCGCGCGTGTGCCGGCGTTCACGGCGATTCATCCCGGCCCGTGTAGCGGCGCTGCGCCATTCCGGATGCTCCCCGTTCTCCGATGGAGGCGGTACACGGTCGTCCGACTTCCCCGGCAGGTCAATTGCCGCGTATTCGGCACGCGGGGGGCAAGGTTTCGTCGCCGCGCGAATTCCACGTTAAAGCCTGACCGCGGATGGGCCGTTGTCAACACAGGAATCCTCGAATGGTACTTTTGTAAGATAATGTTTCTTCATGGTTGCGTGTCCACTTCCGGCGCGCTGCGGGGACGCGCCCCGGACGGCGGGGCGGTATCAGTGAGCACGGCAAATTTTCCGTCCGACAACGATGATGACGACATGCGCCTGAAAATGTGTCCGGAGTGATGACGAACCATAACCAGTGGCTGTTTCGGCAGCAGCTGTCCGTCGTATCGTTGACCAAGATCCTGCTCGATCCTTTCGTGGCGGTGCTCGTGCTGGTGGGCTGCGCCGCCTGGTTCGGCGAGCCGTTCCGTGGTCCGTATCCGGTCCTCGCGCTGATCGTCTTCACGCTGACCTTCCCCGGCAAGTGGCCGGAGGTCACGCTGCGGGTGTTCTGGACGGAAGTCATCATGCCGTGGTTCTTCCTGGCCGGGCTGATCCTGCTCTTCGGCTATTCCAGCGGCTATCTGGACTGGTTCCCACCGGACCTCGTGCTGGCCTGGGTGGCGATCACCCCGCTCGCGATGTATCTCGCGCATCGCGTCGTGCGCAAGCTGCTGCCGCGGCTGCTGCTGCTCGAAGGCGGGCGGCGTCGCGCGCTCGTCGTGGGGGCGGGGCATCTCGGGCAGGAATTGCGCGGACGCTTCGCCAACGACGCCTCGCTCGGTGTCGACGTCGTCGGCTTCTTCGACGACCGCGCCCTGGAGCGCACCGATCTCGTCGCTCCGGCGCGTTTGCTCGGCAAGCTCGACGACATCCCGGAGTACGTCAAGCAAAACGCCGTCGATCTCGTCTACATCACCCTGCCGATGGCGTCGCAGCCGCGCACGCTGAAGCTGCTCGACGCGCTGCGCGACACCACCGCTTCCGTGTACTTCGTGCCGGACATCTTCGTGTCCGATCTCATCCAGGCGCGGGTCGACCACATCCACGGAATGCCGGTCGTCGCGCTCACGGAGACGCCGACGCTGGGAGTGTCCGGCATCGGCAAGCGCATCAGCGACATCGTCATCGCCAGCCTCATCCTGCTCATGATCTGGCCGCTGCTGCTGATTCTCGCCGTCGGCGTCAAGCTGTCATCGCCCGGCCCGATCATTTTCAAGCAACGCCGCTATGGCCTCGACGGACAGGAGATCCTCGTCTACAAGTTCCGCTCCATGCGGGTGTGCGAGGACGGCTGCACCATCATGCAGGCGGGACGCAAGGATCCGCGCATCACCCGGTTCGGCGCCTTCATCCGGCGCACCTCGCTGGATGAACTGCCGCAATTCGTCAACGTCCTGCAGGGACGCATGAGCGTCGTCGGCCCGCGCCCGCACGCCGTTGCGCACAACGAGCAATATCGCAAGCTGATCAAGGGCTACATGCTGCGCCACAAGGTCAAGCCCGGCATCACCGGCTGGGCGCAGGTCAACGGCTTGCGGGGTGAAACCGCGACCCTGGACAAGATGCGTGCGCGCATCCAGTACGACATCGATTACATGCGCAACTGGTCGCTGATGTTCGACCTCATGATCATCGCGAAAACCGTCGCGGTGATGTGGCGCGACCAGAACGCCTACTGATTCCGGCGGCGGCCGGATTGCCGCCCGCATGCCCGTATCGGCGGCGCCGGCCGCGGCAAAATGCCGCGCCAAACGTTGCGTGCGGGCAACAGAAATACGGTAGAGTCCTAAAAAATGGCGGGTTGTGATTTTTTTTTGCCATTTTGCTAGAATCCGCGCGTCGGCTGGATTACCAAATCCCGGACCGATCTTGGTGTGGGTTGTTAATCGCTACTTAAGGGAAATCTCAAATGAAATACACTGCTCTGCTGGCTGCCCTGCTGGCCCTGTCCGTGACCGCTTGCGGCCAAAAAGAAGAAGCGGCCGCCCCGGCCGAAATGCCCGCTGCCGAAGCGCCGGCCATCGAGGAGCACGCTGCTGACGAAGCGGCTGCGCCTGCTGAAGATGCAGCGCCTGCTGAAGACGCTGCACCGGCCGACGACGCTGCCCCCGCTCAATAAGTGCTGGCGCTGGGAAGAAAAACCGGCCTTCGGGCCGGTTTTTCTATGCCCGCAGAAAGTGGTCGAGCCGCTCGAGCGCCTCGGCGAGGCGGGGCAGCGCCTGCGTGTAGGCGAAGCGCAAGCGTGTGGCGGCATGGTGGGTGCCAAAATCGATTCCGGGGGTGGCGGCGATGCCGGCCTCGTCGAGCAGGCGCCGGGCAAACACCTGGCTGTTGTCGCTGAAGCGGGCACAGTCGACGTACACGTAGAACGCACCCTGCGGAGCGGCGGGAACGGCGAGGCCGCGATCCTGCAGGGCCGGCACCAGGACGTCGCGCCGTGCGCGCAATTCGTCCTTGCGCGCTTCGAGAATGGCGAGCGTTTCCGGCGCGAACGCAGCCAGGGCAGCGTGCTGCGCGGGAGTGGGGGCGGCGAGAAACAGGTTCTGCGCCAGGCGTTCCAATGCCGGCAGCGCCCAGGCCGGTGCCGCCAGCCAGCCCAGGCGCCAGCCCGTCATGAGAAAAAACTTTGAGAAGCTGTTGACGACGAACACGTCATCCCAGCGTGAAGCGCTGTATTCGGCGCCATCGTAGGTGAGGGCGAGATAGATTTCGTCGACGACGAGCGCGACGCCGCGCGCCGCGCACCAGTCGTGGATGCGTTCGAGTTCGGCGGGCGCGATGGCGGTGCCGGTCGGATTGGCGGGGCTGGCGATGAGCACCGCGCGGGTGGCGGGCGTGGCATGGCGCTCGATCGACTCGACGTCCAGTTGGAAGCCGGTGGTGGAGTCGACCGGCACACTGATTGCGCGCGCCTCGCAAAAGCGCGCGAAATGCCGGTTGCAGGGGTAGCCGGGGTCGGCCATCAGCACCTCGTCGCCGGGGCCGGCCAACAACCCGAGTACGAGCAGCAGCGCGCCTGACGCGCCGGGCGTCACGACGATGCGTTCGGGGTCGACCGCGGCCCGCCAGCGTGTTGCGTGAAAGCGCGCGATCGCCTCGCGCAGCGCGGGCAGACCGAGTGCGGCGGTATAGTGGGTGCGTCCGGCGCGCAGCGCCGCGATGCCTGCCTCGACGATGGCGTCCGGCGTGGCGAAGTCGGGTTCGCCGATTTCCAGATGGATGATGTCGCGGCCCGCGGCTTCCATCGCGCGTGCGCGTGCGAGGATGTCCATGACGTGGAAGGGCGCGATGTCGGCCAGGCGTCGGGCGACGGGCGGCGGCTGGACGTTCTTCATCTGCAGGACCTCAGCGGGAGGCGTGCCCGGGTACGCGGGATGGCGCGCGTGCCAGGCGCAGCAGCGGATCCTGGCGATAGAATTGACGCAGCTGTTCGTAGACGGCGGGATATGCGGCGTGCAGAACGGCCGGTGTCTCGAAGAAGACCTCGGTCAGCACGGCGAAGAATTCGCCGGGGCTGTAGGCGGCATACGGATCGATCGACGTCTCCTCGCCGCGGTCGACGCGTGCACGGAGATCCTCGTAGGCGGTACTGAAATCGCGTGCCCAGGCAGCGGCATCCATGCCGCGATGCAATGGTGGATAGCCGTTTGCGTCGCCGTTGAGCATGTCGAGTTTGTGTGCGAATTCGTGTAGCACGACATTGAAGCCATCGGCCTGGCCGCTCGCCTCGACGTCGGCGAGCGAGAGTACCAGGGGGCCGCCGAGCCAGGACTCGCCGGCGAGGATGTCGCGTGCGTGATGGACGACGCCGGCTTCGTCCATTTCCTCGCGCTCGCGCAGGAATTCGTCGGGATAGAGGATGATTTCGTTCCAGCCGCCGTAGCCGTCGCCGTCGAGATTGAGCGTCAGCAGGCAGGCCTGGATGGCGATGGCGAGCTGCACGGCGTCGCCGACCTCGGCATCGCCGGCTTCGGAGAAGATCTTGTCGTGGATCAGCAGGCTGGCCTGTTCCCTGAGGCGTTCCAGTGCGTCGGGCGCGAGCCCGCGGAGGATAGGCAAGCGCTCGACCGCAGCGTGGAAGGCGGCGGCCGGGACACGATGGCGGCGCAGGATGCGCGTGCGGCGCCAGCGCGCAAAGGCGTCGAACGCGCTCATTCGTCGGCACCGGCCGGGCGCGCGGCCGTCACGTCGAGGTGGTCGAGCTCGACGCGCTCGATCTGCGCGAAGCGCTTGCTGATCCTGTCGCTGGAAATGCGTACCTCGCTGACATCCCTGTTCGCCTGTTCGATGTGCGTCGCCAGCTTTTTCATGCGCTCGTCGAAGCGCGTGAAATCCTTGGCAAGCTTGGCGAGTTCATCCTTGATGACGTGCGCCATGCGCCGCGTCTCCGAATCGCGGATCACCGCGCGCGCGGTGTTCAGCACCGCCATCAGCGTAGTCGGCGAGGTGAGCCAGACGCGCTTCTTTTGCGCATGTTCGACGAGGTCCGGATGGTAGGCGTGGATCTCGGCGAACACCGCTTCCGCCGGCAGGAACATCACGGCGCCTTCCGAGGTTTCTCCGGCGACGATGTAGCGGCCGGCGATGTCGTCGACGTGCTTCTTCACGTCCGCCTTGAACTGCCGGCGTGCGACATCGCGCTCGGCGGCCGGCAAGGCTTCGTCGAGCATGCGGCTGTAGTTTTCCAGCGGGAACTTGGCGTCGACGCACACCGTGCCGGTCGGCGCCGGCAGGATCAGCACGCAGTCGGCGCGCGCGCCGCTTTTCAGGGTGTGCTGGAAGGCGTAGGCGTCGGGCGGCAGGCTGTTCCGTACCAGTGCTTCGAGCTGCACCTCGCCGAAGGCGCCGCGCGAGCGCTTGTCGCCGAGAATCTCCTGCAGCGAGACGACGTTGGAGGCGAGGCCCTCGATCTTCTTCTGCGCCTCGTCGATCACGGCGAGGCGCGTCATCACCGAGGTGAAGGTCTCGTTGGTTTTCTTGAAACCCTCGTCGAGGCGCTCGGCGACCTTGCCGGAGATCTCGTTCAGCCGGCCGTCCACCGTCTGCGACAGTTGTTGCACGCGCTCGCCGAACTGCACATTCATGCCCTTCAGGGTGTCCTGCAGCAGGCCCTGCTCGGCGCGCCCCTGCTCGATCAGCTTTTCCAGCATCGCGGTCTGGAACTGGCCGAGGTGCTCGGTGACCGTCGCGCGTGTCTCCGCCAGGCGTTCGGTCTGGCCGACCTGTAGCGAAGCCAGTTGGCTCATCATGCGGTCGGACTGCTGCGCAAGGCCGGCGTGCAGGTCGGCGAGCACCGCGCGGTGGCGGGTTTCCATATCCTGGGTCAGCAGTGCGGGCAGGCCTCCTTGCTCACGTTGCAACGCCCGCAAACGCAGCAGCAGCACAACCGGCAGAACGACGAGGAGGGCAAGGCCGAGAATCAGGCCGATTTCGAATGGACGCATGGGGCAATTTTACCCGTAGCAGGCGGCCGGAATTTCTTACAGCCAGAGAACGGCAGCCGGTCAGGCCTTCGGAAAGGGATTGACGACTGCCACCCCCTCGATTTCCTGTCCATCCTGCAAATCTTCCGAATACAAAACCGAAGCGCCCAGTTGCACGGCCGCCGCGATAATCGCCGCATCCCAACAAGACAACTGATAGCGCGCTTTCAAGCGCAGGGCGTCGAGCAGCAGCGCCGCGTTGTTGTCCGCCACGGGGCGCAGCAGCAATTGCCGGATGGCGGCTTCCGCGTCGTCATGCCGCATCGCGGGTTGCGATGGGCGGGTCGCGTTCACGTAGAACTCCTGCAACACCTGAATCGACAGCCCCCGGTCCGACTGTCCCAGAATCTCGCGTGCCCATTGCCTTTTGGCGGCTTCTTCCGAGGCGGTGGAGATTGCGTAAAGGAGGATATTGGTGTCAACGAACGCTTCCGCGCGCATGGGCCTCCTCCCTGCTCATGCGGCTGGAAGCCTGGTACGAACCCGCCCGGTCCAGCACGTCGAACAGCGCAGTTGTTGGGTCGGTTTCCGCGTCGCGTCGCGACAGGGTATTCAGGTAATCGCGTACCAGCGCGCTCACCGTCGTGCCCCGTTCGGCGGCCTTGATGCGCGCCTGGCGCCAGGTTTCATCGTCTACGGAAAGTGTGATGTTTTTCATGGGGTGTGTCTCACAGTCTCACATAAACACAGGATGTGGGTGGCGTGGGGCACTGTCAAGGTCGGCCTTGCAGACTGAAATCTGTCGGAAATTTTTACGTCTCTCTCTCTCTTTCTCTCTCTGTAACCGATTGAAACTACAGGAATATTAATTTTGGAAAGAAAATTGCTTGAGGTTGGATGGCCACTCCCTTGGGCGGCAATCACCAGACTTTTGAGGAGGAGGGGATCATGTACCGCTTAACATTTACGGCACTATTGGCACTTGTGGGGTTTGCCGGTTCGGCGCAGGCCGTGCCGGTTCAGTGGACCTTGCAGAATATGACTTTTAGCAATGGCTCTACCGCGACGGGGTCGTTTACGTTCGATCTGGACACAAACACTTTTTCAGACATTTCAATATCTGTAACTGCGGCAACGGACGACACGGGGTTTCAGGCACAAACATTCAATGCCACTGCGCCGAGTTCGAGCAACTATTACGGAGCCATATTTACTACTCTGCCGCTCTGGTACGACGATGTGAGCGCTGGTTGCGATGAAAATGCTGGGGGCGACAAATCCGGGTGTGGCACCAACGCATTAGTGATAGAAATTTACCCATCACAGATGACCAATGCAGGCGGAACTATATTGACGGCGAGTAATTACTTGGCGTTTTGCAGCGGGGACGCATGTAATGCGGGTATTATGGGAAATTGGCAATTCACGAGTCTCACGTCGAACTTGACCACGGCCAGCATTACTTCAGTGCCGGAACCGGAATCCTATGCCATGATGCTGGCGGGACTTGGGGTGGTTGGCTGGATGGCGCTGGATGGCGCGTAGACGCGCGGCAAGTTGACCCAATGCAGCTTTGAAACGATCAAGGGCCGCATTCGCGGCCCTTGATCGTTGATGCGGGTGGATAGGTTACGCCGCTTCGCGTGCCGCGCGCTTGCGCTCGTGTTCGTTGAGGTGGCGCTTGCGGATGCGGATCGACTTCGGCGTTATTTCCACCAATTCGTCGTCGTCGATGAACTCGACCGCGGACTCGAGCGTGAGCTTGAGCGGCGGGGTCAGGCGTACCGCCTCGTCGTTGCCGGAGGCGCGCACGTTGGTGAGCTTCTTGCCCTTGATCGGGTTGACGATGAGATCGTTGTCGCGGCTGTGGATGCCGATGATCATGCCTTCGTAAAGCTTGTCGCCGGGATTGACGAACATGCGGCCGCGATCCTCCAGGTTCCAGAGCGCGTAGGCGACCGCCTCGCCGTTTTCCTGGCTGATCAGCACGCCGTTGTGGCGGCCCGGGAGATCGGGCTTGAGCGGGGCGTAGCCGTCGAACACGTGGCTCATGAGGCCGACGCCGCGGGTCATGGTGAGAAAATCGGACTGGAAGCCGATGAGGCCGCGCGCCGGAATGTGATATTCGAGGCGGGTGCGGCCATTGCCGTCGGACTCCATGTTGGTGAGTTCGCCGCGACGGCGGCCGATTTCTTCCATTACCGTGCCCTGGTGCTCGTCCTCCAGGTCGATGGTGAGGTTCTCGTAGGGTTCGCACTTCTCGCCGTCGATGTCCCTGTAGACCACGCGCGGCTTGCCGACGGCCAGTTCGAAGCCTTCGCGGCGCATGTTTTCCAGCAGGATGGTGAGGTGCAGTTCGCCGCGGCCGGAGACGCGGAAGACGTCGGCGTCGACGGTGTCCTCGACGCGCAGCGCGACGTTGGTCAGCAGTTCCCTGCTCAGGCGGTCGCGGATCTGGCGGCTGGTGACGAACTTGCCCTCGGTGCCGGCGAGCGGCGACGTGTTGACCATGAAATCCATGGTCAGCGTGGGCTCGTCGACGGAGAGCATGGGCAGGCCGGCGGGATTGTCGCGGTCGCAGAGGGTAACGCCGATGCCGATGTCCTCGACGCCGGAAACGATGACGATGTCGCCGGCCTCCGCCGCCTCGACCGCGATGCGTTCGAGGCCCTTGAAGCCGAGCACCTGGTTGATGCGGCCGGTGGCGACCTGGTTCGCGTGGTTCATCACCGTGACCTGCATGCCGGGCCTGATGCGGCCGTTGAGAATGCGGCCGACGCCCAGGCGTCCGGTGTAGGTCGAGTAGTCGAGCGCGGCGATCTGCAGCTGCAGCGGCGCGTCGGCCGCGCCGGGCGGGGTGGGGACGTGCGACAGGATGGTGTCGAACAGCGGCGTCATGTCGGCGGCGCCGCCGCCCCGCGAGGGTGCGTCCGCGAGGTCCATGCAGGCCCAGCCGTTGAGGCCCGAGGCGTAGATGATGGGGAAGTCGAGCTGTTCGTCGGTGGCACCGAGCTTGTCGAACAGGTCGAAGGTCTGGTTGACCACCCAGTCCGGACGCGCGCCCGGACGGTCGACCTTGTTGATCACCACGATGGGACGCAGGCCGAGCGCCAGGGCCTTCTTGGTGACGAAACGCGTCTGCGGCATCGGGCCTTCGACCGCGTCGACCAGCAGCACCACGCCGTCGACCATGCCGAGCACGCGCTCGACTTCGCCGCCGAAATCGGCGTGGCCGGGCGTGTCGACGATATTGATGTGGGTGTCGCCGTAATCGATCGCGGTGTTCTTCGCCAGGATGGTGATGCCGCGTTCCTTCTCGATGTCGCCGGAGTCCATGACCCGTTCGTCGACCGTCTGGTTGTCGCGGAAGGTGCCGGACTGCCTGAGGAGCTGGTCGACGAGCGTGGTCTTGCCGTGGTCGACGTGCGCGATGATGGCGATGTTGCGAAGCTTGCGGGACATGATGAAACCGGTGCGGGGAAAACCAAGTATTTTACCACGTCCGGCCGGTTATTCTCCGTGCAGGGGGTGGGCGCCGATGCGGGCGTCGATGCGGGCGATGACCCGCTGGTAGCGTGGCCCGCCGACCGGGCCGAAGCGCCGCGCGAACTCGGCTTCCGCCATGTATTCCGGAAGGTCGCGGAAGTCCGGCAGCAGGTCGGCGTCGCTGCGCGCGGCGGCGAGCAGCCGGCGCAGGCGTCCTGCCTCGGCGCCCGTGGCGCGTTCGCCGAGCCGGGCGCCGGCGCGATTGGCGGCGAGGTCGGTGAAGCTGAAGCCGGAGCCGCGCCTGGCGTCGTCCTCCTCCTTGATGAGGCCGATGGCGTTGGCGAGCCGGCTGCCGCCGTTTGCGGCGAGTGCGGCGGAAATGACGAAGTGCTCGGCAAAATCGCGCCGTCCGTGCAGGGTCAGCAGCACGCGCGGCGCGCGGCGGATCGAACGGCCCTCGCCTTCGAGCAGGCGCGGCAGGCTGATGCCGGAAAGGTACGCACCGAGTGCGGTGAGCGCGGCACGGTTGTGGGACGCCGCGTCGGTGCCCTCGGCTTCGGCGAACAGTGGCGCGATGACGGTGGCCAGTGGAATGGTGCTGCCGTGGCGATAGGGTTTCAGCAGCGCATCGAGCCGCCCGGCGTAGGCGAGCATGCGTGCCTGATCGTCCGGCGCGATGAGGAGTTCCGCACTTTTGAATTCGAGGCGCCGAAACAGCTCCGGGTGCCAGCGATAGTCCAGCGTCGCCTGGTTTTCGTCGAAATTCACCCGGACGAAGGCGTCCGCGAGGGCGGCATAGGTCGCGTCGCGCCGCAACCAGCGGTGGGCCAGCCGGACGCTCCAGTCGGCCAGCATGCCGGGCAGCGCGAGGCTGCCCAGTTGCAGCGCCTCGAGCTGTATGCCACCGGGCGCCTCGGCGAATTCGGCGGTGACGTTGAGATAGCGGCCGAAGGGGTTGTGCGGGACGACGAGCGTCGCCGTGAGCGTCGCCGTGCCGGGGGTGAGCTCCGTCGCGACGCCGGTGACCCGGTGCAGTTCCACCGCGTAGTTGAGGAGACGGTTCAGCTCGGTTTCGTCGAGATGGATGCTGTGCACCATGTCCGGCGTCTGCCCCCGCGGGTCGTAGCGGTCGAAGAGCGACTTGATCCAGGCGAGGTCGGCGCGACGGAACTCGGGCGGCGGCTCGATTGCCGGGGTGGCGTCGAGGACGAGCCAGGGCAGCATGACCAGTGCGGTCAGCACGGCCAGCAGCAGGCTCCACCCAAGCAGGCGCTTCATGTCACTGGGGCTGGTTGCGCATGAAATCGGCGGTCTGGAAGAAGGCGGCGTCGAGTTCCTGCTGCAGTTCCGGATCGAGGTTCATGTCCCGCATCGCCCGCCGCATGCAATCCACCCACTGGTCCCGTTCCGCGCTGCCGATGGCGAACGGCAGATGGCGGCGGCGCAGAAAGGGATGGCCGAAGCGGTCGGCATATTCCGGCGGCCCGCCGGTCCAGCCGGACAGGAACCAGAACAGTTTGTCGCGCGAGGTCGACAGGTCGGCCGGATGCATTTTGCGAATGCCGTAATAATCGGGATCCTCGTCCATCAGATCGTAGAAGCGATCGACCAGTGCACGCAGGACATGCGCGCCACCGAGGCGGTCGTAGGGGGTCGGTTGGGTGGGTGTGCTCACGGAATGGCCACGGGTAACGAAAAATCCAATACCGATTCTACTTGCAGGCGCGTCGATGCGTCATGCCCGTGGGGCGGGGCCGGAGCCTAGAGATGTTCCTCGATGGGTAGGGCCTGCAGGACGCGCAGCAACACCCGCTGCAGGAGCGTGGTGCCCGGCTCGACGTCGCTGATGCGCACGCCGCCCTCGAACGCGTCGCGCCACTCGATGCGCGGTCCGTCCGGGTCGCCGAAGGATTCGACGAGATGCGGCCGATAGCTGCGCTCGGGGCGCATGGCGTCTTGCGCGATGGCGGTGACTTCGCGCGCGAGGGCCGGCGAATGGATGACGATGCCCTGCTCGGTGTTGAGGCGTGCGGAACGCGGGTCGAAATTGAAGCTGCCGATGAACACGTGGAGGTCGTCGAAGACGAAGGTCTTGGCATGCAGGCTGGCGCGCGACGAACTGCTGCCAAGATCGCGCAGGCGCCCGCCGATCGGATCGGCCACCGGCTTGAGCTCGTAAAGCCTGACGCCGGCCTGCAGCAGGGGAATGCGGTAGTTGGCGTAGCCCGCGTGCACGACCGGGACGTCACTGGCCGAGTAGGCGTTGGTGAGGATGTCGATCTGCACGCCCTGGTGATGCCAGTAGCGGAAATACGCCATGCCGAGGGGACCGGGCACGAAATACGGGGAAACGATCAGCGCGCGGCGCGTGGGATCGATCCACAGGCCGGCGAGCTGGCCGATCAGCAGGCGCGCCGTCGGCTTGTCGGGCTCGCGCGCCTTGGCCGGCGGGTCGACGATGAGGTCGGCGGGCGCGATGTGCCAGGCGGCGCGCCCGCCGAGCAGGCTGCGCAGCGGGTCGGCGGCGGCGAGCGCACGGCCCGCCCGGCTCGCCGCATGCTCGTCCTGCAGGCGACTCAGGCGCCGCATGGCGCGCTGGAGATGCGCGTCGTCGGGCGCGATCGGCAGTGCGGAGGCGGGTACTGCGGCCTCGTCGCGCCAGTAGGCGTCGAACGAGCGCGACAGGTCGTCGACGATCGCGCCTGCCGCGAGGACGTCGAGATCGATGAAGTCGAGGTCGTCGCGCGCCTCGAAATATTCGTCGCCGATGTTGCGGCCGCCGGTGATCGCGGCCTGGTTGTCGGCGATGAAAACCTTGTTGTGCATGCGCCGGTTGAGCCGCACGTGATCGCGCAACGCCTGCCACGCCTTGACCAGCAGGTTGGTGCTGCGGGTACGGAAGGGATTGAACAGGCGCACCTGGATGTTGGGGTGATGGTCCAGTGTGGCGAGCCGGACGTCCTTGTCCAGGCTGTCGATGTCGTCGACGAGAATGCGCACCCGCACGCCGCGCTCGGCGGCGGCAAGGAGGGCGGCGGTGACGAGCTTGCCGGAGGTGTCGGTATGGAACAGGTAATACTGCACGTCGAGGCTGTGTACGGCACGCCCGGCGAGCGCCAGGCGCGCGGCCAGCGCGGCACGCCCGCCGTGCAGCAGGTAAAAACCGGATTCACCCGCTGGAATGCGTGGCGCCAACGCCGTCTTCAGCGGGCTGTCGGCGGCCTGGGAAATGGCATGCGACGGGGGCCGCGGGGCGTCGACTCGCAACATCGGTGCGCAGCCCGGCAGCGCGAGCAGCACGCCGATCGCGAGGACCAGCATGCGCCGCGCGCGTCTCACGCGTCCGGGCTTGCCGTCACCCGGTTCGTCCATGCAGGCGCCACCACGCGAAATGCGGGCCCGGATCGGTCTTGCGGCCCGGAGCGACGTCGCTGTGGCCGACCACCGCGCGAATCGGGTAGGCGGCCTTGAGCGTTTCCAGCAGTGGAATCAGGCTTGCGTATTGCGCCTCGGTGAAAGGCGTGTCGTCGCTGCCTTCCAGTTCGATGCCGATGGAAAAGTCATTGCAGCGTTCGCGACCCTCCCAGTTCGACGCGCCGGCGTGCCATGCGCGCAGGCTGCACGGCACGAACTGGATCAGGCTGCCGTCGCGGCGGATGAAAAAATGCGCCGAGACCTCGAGGCCCCGGATGTCCTGATAGTAAGGATGGGCGTCCCAGTCGAGGCGGTTGGTGAAGAGTTCGATCACCGCGTCCCCCTCGAACACGCCAGGGGGCAGCGCGATGGCGTGAATGACGACGAGTTCGACGGCAGCGCCGCCGGGACGCGCGTCGCAGTTGGGTGAAGGCAGCCGGCGCGCGCCGGGGAGCCAGCCGGCGTCGTCGGGGGCGGGGAAGGCAGGGAGCGGCATGGTGCAAGCTTACTCGACGCCGTCGCGCTCTGGAAACATCGGCCTGCAGGCCTTAGACTGTAGCGCTTTGCAACCCCCCATCGCCGCGATGAGCCCGCTCGATCCACGACATCTGCTTGACCATGCCGAGTGCATCGCTTCGGTGGAGACGATCGAGGCGGCGCTGGCACGTCTGGCCGATGCGATCACGGGCGCGCTCGGCAACGAGTTTCCGCTGGTGCTGCCGGTGATGGGCGGCGCCATCGTCTTTGCCGGGCAACTGTTGCCCAGGCTCGCGTTTCCGCTGGAGTTCGACTATCTGCACGTGACGCGCTACCGCGACGGCACGCGCGGCGGCGACATGGAGTGGCGCGTGCTGCCGGGCAAGAGCGTGGCGGGGCGCAGCGTGCTCGTGCTCGACGACATACTCGACGAGGGCGAAACGCTGGCGGCGATTCGCGACAAGCTCGTGGGGATGGGCGCGCAACGCGTGTGGTCGGCGGTGCTGACCGACAAGGACAACGGACTGGCGAAGCCGGTCAGGGCCGACTTCGTCGGCCTGTCGGTACCCGACCGTTACGTCTTCGGCTACGGCATGGACGCCTACGGCCTGTGGCGCAACCTGCCGGCGATCTATGCGCTGAAACCGGAAGCCATCATCAACAGGGGAAACTGAGACATGCTGGGCATCATTGGCGGCACCGGGCTGACGCAGCTCGCCAACCTCGAGATCACTCACCGCCGGGTCGCACGCACGCCGTGGGGCGAACCCTCGGGCGCGCTCATCTTCGGCCGCCTGTGCGAACAGGAGGTCGTCTTTCTCGCGCGTCACGGCTATGGACACAACATCCCGCCGCACGAAGTGAACTATCGGGCGAATCTCTGGGCGCTGAAGGATCATGGCGTCGACCGCGTGGTGTCGGTGGCGACCGTCGGCGGCATCCTTTCCACGCTTCTTCCCGGCATGCTCGTCATTCCCGACCAGATCATCGATTACACCCATGGCCGCGCGAGCACCTATTTCGTCGACACCGACAAGCCGGTCGTGCATCTCGATTTCACCACGCCCTATTGCGAGGCGATGCGTGCGGCACTTTTCGCGGCGGGAAGCCGGGCCGGCATCGGCCTGCGCGACGGCGGCGTGTATGGCGCGGTGCAGGGACCGCGGCTGGAAACGGCGGCGGAGATCGACCGCATGGAACGCGATGGCGCCGACATGGTCGGCATGACGGGCATGCCCGAAGCCTACCTCGCGCGCGAGCTCGAACTCTGCTACGCGACGGTGGGGGCGGTGGTCAATTTCGCGGCGGGTCGTGGCCTGTCGGCGGACGGCATCCAGATGGAAGAAATTCAGGGCGTGCTCGGCGAAGTCATGGCGCAGGTGCGCCATTTGCTCGAACAACTGGTGACCGACGACGCCACGGCGCAATGCGCCGCCTGAACGTGCCATGAAACTGTTCCGCGCCCTGCAGACGCAGGGTTTCGGCAGCCGCAAGGCGTGCCGGTTGCGCGTGCGCACCGGTACGGTCGCGATCAACGGCGCCACCTGCACCGATCCCGACGCCGAAGTGGACCCCGCCGCACTCGAATTGGGCGTCGACGGCGCGCTCTGGCCCTATCGCGAACACGCCTACGTCGCGCTGCACAAGCCCGCCGGATACGAATGTTCGCACCAGCCGAGCCATCATCCCAGCGTGTTCTCGCTCCTGCCCGCGCCGCTGGTGCAGCGTGGCGTACAGTGCGTCGGCCGGCTCGACCAGGACACCACCGGCCTGTTGCTGCTGTCCGACGACGGCCAGTTCATCCACCGCCTGATTTCGCCGCGGAAGGGCGTGCCCAAGGCATATCGTGCGCGCTGTGCCGAGCCGGTCACGCAGGCCATGTGCGCGGCGCTGGTCGACGGGGTGTGGCTGCATGGCGACTCGGCGCCGGTGAGGGCGCTTGACTGCGAGGCTGTCGATGCGCACACCTTGAAATTGACCCTCGCCGAGGGCAGATACCACCAGGTGAAGCGTATGATCGCCGCGGCCGGCAACCACGTGGCCGCGCTGCACCGCGAATCGGTCGGTGCCTATGCCCTGCCCGCCGACCTGCCGGCGGGCGCGTGGCGCTGGCTGGAAACCGGAGACCTGGAAACAATGGAGCGTACGTGGCCGTTCGTGAAATCCTGAAAATGGGCGATCCACGCCTGCTCGAACCGGCCCGTCCGGTGGAGGATTTCGCCGCCCCCGAATTCGCCCCGCTGCTTGCCGACATGTACGACACCATGCGCGCGCGGCACGGCGTCGGCCTGGCGGCGCCGCAGATCGGTGTCGGGCTGCAGGTGGTCATGTTCGAGGTCGACGCCAATCCGCGGTATCCGGAGGCCGGGCCGATACCGTACACGGTCCTCGTCAATCCGTTTCTCACCCCCCTGTCCGATGCGACGGAAGAGGCCTGGGAAGGCTGCCTGTCGCTGCCCGGCATGCGCGGCCTGGTGCCGCGCCACGCGGTGCTGCGCTACCGGGGATTCGATGCCGAGGGCCAGCCGATCGACCGTAGCGTCAGTGGTTTTCATGCCCGCGTGGTGCAGCACGAAGTCGATCATCTGCGCGGTATTCTCTATCCCATGCGCATCCGCGACCTGCGCCACTTCGGTTTCGCTGAAATCCCGCTTCCGGTGCAGGCGTGCGTCAGGGATTGAGATTCCGGAACCGGCGCCCTGGGGCGGCCATCCGGATGGCCTGCGTCGCCGACCCGCATGCCGGGATCGCGCGATCCCGGACCGCTGCGGTGCGATGGAAAGAGCGAAACGGCCCTGCGCACCACGCCAGGGCCTGACGCCCCCGATCCCTCGAATGCCGGCGGATACTCCTGCACTCCAGCGCATGCGGCTCGACAAGTGGCTGTGGGCGGCGCGCTTCTACAAGACGCGCAGTCTCGCGGCCCAGGCGATCGAGCAGGGTCGCGTGAAGGTCGACGGCGTGCGCGTCAAGCCGGCGCGCGAGGTGAAGCCGGGTGATCGCGTGGCGCTGCGCATCGGCGAAAGCGACTGGATGTTGACGGTGCGTGCGTTGTCCATGCGGCGTGGTCCGGCGCCGGTGGCGCAAACGCTTTATGAAGAGGATGCCGAAAGCCGGATTGGCCGCGAGCGGCGGCAGGCCGAACGCCGGCTCGCGGCCAATCCGGCTGCGGCGATCAAGGGCCGCCCCACGAAGCGCGACCGGCGCCGGATTCATCGCTTCACCGAGGGCGAGGGCTGAGCCCGCCTGTGTCCTGGACTCGACCGCGCGCAGCGGGATTCCGTTTCCCTGTCCCGCGTGCGGCAGGGGCAACCGGGAAAACGTGCAGGCCGTATTGCCGCCGCATGTTTCGGCGTGCTGAACCGCCATGGACGCCATTCGCGCAAGGTCGTGGCGGAATGCATAGAATCGCGTATTCCGAGACGCACTGATTCATGACCGTACTTTCCGATCCGTCACTGTTGTTGCGCCGCGCCCTGCGCGTGGCGGCGGCACTGCTTGCGCTGGGCATCGCGGGTTTCACCCTGGCGGCCGCGGCAATGTTCTTCTGGGTGCTGCCCAATCTCGATGCGCATCGCGACGTGCTCGCGCGGGCCCTGTCGCGCGCGCTGGGCCAGAACGTGGCCATCGAGGCCGCGTCGGGACAGTGGCACCAGGCGCGTCCGGAGTTTCGCCTGCAGGGGGTGCGGCTCTACGATGCCGCCGGGCAGGAAGCGCTGCACCTGCCGACGTTCGAGGCCTCGTTCTCCTGGCGCTCGTTTCTGCTGCTCGAGCCGCGTTTCAACCACATCGAGCTGCAGGGCCTGGCATTGGACATGCGGCGCACGCCCGATGGGCGCATCTACATCGGTGGCGTGCCCGTCGAGCTTGCCGGACCGGACGGCGGCGTCAGCAACTGGCTGTTGCGCCAGGGCGAGATACACGTCGGTGACGCGACGCTGACGTGGAATGACGAGATGCGCAACGCGCCGCCACTGACCCTGCGGGAGGTCGATTTCACGTTGAGCAATCGCCGCCACACCCACCGCATGCAGTTGCACGCGCTGCCTCCGGCGGCGATCGCACGCCCGCTGACGGTGCAGGCGACGCTGACGGCGCGCGACCTTGACGCGCCCGCAAGCTGGAATGGCCATGTCGATGCGAGCGTGGCGGGAATGTCGTTCGCCCAGCTGATGCCGTGGCTGGAGGTGCCGTACCAGCCCCGCCAGGGATGGGGCGCGCTGGCGCTTCGCCTCGAGGTTGCGGGCGGCAGGCTGGCGGCGGCGCGCGCCAGTCTCGATCTGTACGACATCTCGACCACGCTGGGCGATGCGTTGCCGCCGTTGCGGCTGGAGCGTGCACGTGGGCTGGCGGCGTGGGCGCGCACCGCCGCCGGCCAGCGTGTCAGCCTCGACAACGTGCGTGTCGCGCTCCCCGGTGGCGTACTGGGCGAACCGTTCGACATCGGCCTGTCGTGGCACGGGGAGGAACACGAACTCCGCGTGCATGCGCTGCGCCTGGACGGCTGGCAGCGGCTGCTGCCCAGCCTGCCGATCGCGGACACGCTGCGCCTGTGGCTGCAGCGCGTGCAGCCACAGGGGCGCCTCGACGATTTTGCGTTTCGCTGGAAGGGGCGTGAGCCGGATCTGGACGACTTCGGCGTGGAAGGCCGCTTCCACGGACTCGGCCTCGCTGCTGTCGACGACCGGCCCGGATTCGCCAATCTGTCCGGCGACCTCGAGGGCGATGCGCGCCAGGGCCGCTTCGCGATCGACGCACACGAACTCGTGCTCGATCTGCCGGCCGTGTTCCGCGAACCGAAGCTGCCGCTCGACAGCCTGCGGGTGGCGGGAGGCTGGCAGCGAACGGCGCGTGGCCATCTCGTCGTCGTCGATCACGCAGACTTCGCCAATGCCGACGCAGCCGGCACCGCGAGCGGCCGGTACGAGCACGTTTCCGGAACACCGGGCCGGATCGATCTCGAGGCGCGGCTGACGCGTGCCGAGGGGACCGCCGTGCATCGCTATCTGCCCCGGCAGGTCAGCGACGCGACGGTCGAATGGGTGCGGCAGAGCGTCGTCGCGGGGGGATCGAACGACGTACGCCTGCGCTTGCAGGGCGAACTCGCGCGGTTTCCCTTCGATGGGGGCGACGGCCTGTTTCGGGTCGATACGCAGGTGCGGGACGGCATCCTCGACTACGCGTCGGGCTGGCCGCGTATCGAGGGCGTGCAGGGACGGCTGCTGTTCGAGGGCCGGCGCATGGAGGTGGTGCCGACTCAGGCGCGCATTTACGGCGCCGCGTTGAGCCCGGTGCGGGTGACGATTCCCGACCTTCTCCACCACGACGAGATGCTGCTGATCGACGGCGAGGCCACCGGCCCCGCGCAGGATTTCATCCGCTTTGCCAATTTCAGCCCGGTGCGCGAGCGCCTGCGCGGCATGACGGAAGCCCTGGACGGCAGCGGCGCGCTGCGGCTTGCGCTGAAAATCAGCATGCCGCTGCGCCGCAGCGACGATACGACGGTTGTCGGGCGCCTGTCGTTTCTCGGCAACACGCTGTCTTCACCCGGCTGGCCTCGCCTGGAGGCCGCGCGCGGCACCCTGGCATTCACCGCGGACAGCGTCAGCGGGCAGGATCTCGAGGCGAGTTTCCTCGGCGGCCCTCTCGGCGTGAGCGTCGCCACACAGGCCGGACAGGTACGAATCCAGGCACAGGGACGCGCAACGGCGGCGGGACTCGCCCCGCTGCTGGGCGCAAAATGGAGCGGGCGTCTCGCAGGACAGAGCGTCTGGCGGGGACAGGTCGATTTCCAGCCGCGGGGAGAGCGCGTGCGCATCGAAACGGATCTCGTCGGTCTGGGAAGCACGCTGCCGCCGCCACTCGCCAAGGTTGCGGCGCAGCCGCTGCCGCTGGATTTCAGCAGCCAGTCGGACGGCGACGCCAGGCGGCGCGAACTGCGCCTGGGACAGCTCGGCGGGGCCATCTGGCGCAGCACTGCGGAGGGCATGCTGGAACGCGGCGAGATCCGCTTCGGCGGCGCACCGGCGCTGCCTGATGCGCCGGGCCTGCGTCTCGTCGGCAAGGGCCGGGGGATCGATCTTTCCGGCTGGGGGGCGCTGCTGCCGGACGGCGATGGAGCGACCCCGGCCGCCGCGCTGGATCTCGGCTTCGACACGCTCGATTTCATGGGCCGGCGTTACCGCGACGTCCGGATATCCGGCCGCACCCGCAACGGCGTGCTGCGCACCCGGGTGAGCGGACAAGAACTCGACGGCACGCTGACCTGGCGCTCCGCGGGTGAACAGCCCGCGCGGCTGTCGATGCTGTTCCGGCAGTTCACCGTACCGGAGCGCGTCGTCACATCCGGGACGCCGGCGGATGGCGTCAGGTGGTCCGCCTCCGAGTTTCCCCTGCTCGACGTCACGATCGAGGATTTTCGCATGCAGGCGCGCGCGCTCGGCCGGCTCGAGGCCGTGGCACGGGGCACGCCGCAGGGTCTCGCGATCGAGCGTCTGCAGCTGACGCACGCCGACAGCGTCCTCAAGCTCAGTGGCCTGTGGCGCGACCGCGGTCAGAGCGAGACGCGCACCGAGCTCGCGCTGGAAGTGAACGATACCGGAAAACTGTTGGGACGCCTGGGCTATCCCGATACCCTGAAACGCGGCACCGGCAAGCTCCGGGGACACGCGACGTGGGAAGGGTCGCCGGCGGACTTCGCGCTCGACACGCTGGCGGGGCAACTGGAAATCGAGGCGCGCTCCGGGCAGTTCCTGCAGATCGATCCCGGTGCCGGCAAGCTCCTCGGCGTCCTCAGCCTGCAATCGCTGCCGCGCCGGCTGAACTTCGATTTCCGTGATATCTTCAGCAAAGGCTTTGCCTTCGACGACATCGGTGCCACCCTGCGCATCGCGCGCGGCGTCATCTACAGCGATGACCTGAGGATGCGCGGGCCCTCCGCCAAGGTGAACATGAGCGGGCTCGCCGACCTCAACCAGGAGACCGTCCAGTTGCGGGTCAAGGTGGTGCCCCGGCTGTCCGAGGGTGTTGCGGTGGCGGGCGCGCTGCTTGGTGGACCCGCCGCTGGCGTAGGCGTGCTGGCGGCGCAGAAACTGCTGCGCGACCCCATCGAGGAGGCGAGCAGCCAGGAGTATCTGGTGACCGGGCCGTGGCAGGCGCCCGACGTGAAGAAACTGCCGAAGGCGAAAGCCGGCGTGGCGCCCGACGAGACGCCTGAACCCTGACCATGAAATCCGCATGACGACGAAAAAACCTGCAAGGACAAGCGTGGCGCGCCACAAGAGCGCGCAAGTGAAGAAGCCCGCCCAACAGGCCGGCACGGTACGCGTCGCCGCGATCCAGATGGCATCCGGCCCGAACGTGGCGGGCAATCTTTCGGAAGCCGAGCGTCTCATCGAGCTTGCCGTCGAGGCGGGCGCCCAGCTGGTGGTGCTGCCCGAATTCTTCTGCATCATGGGCATGAAGGACGCGGACGTCGTGAAGGTGCGCGAGGCCGAAGGCGATGGGCCGGTCCAGGCTTTCCTCGCGCGCATGGCGAAGAAGCACAAGATCTGGCTGATCGGCGGCTCGGTACCCCTGGAAGCGAGTGTGCCGGACAAGGTGCGCAACAGTTGTCTGGTCTACGATGACCGCGGCAAGCAGGTTGCGCGCTATGACAAGATCCACCTGTTCGGACTCGATCTCGGCACGGAACATTACGAGGAGGCGCGGCTGATCGAACCGGGCGACACGGTCGTCGTCGTCAACAGCCCCTTCGGGCGCATCGGCCTGTCGGTGTGCTACGACCTGCGCTTCCCGGAACTGTATCGCGCCATGCCCGACGTCGACATCATCGTCGTGCCCTCGGCGTTCACCGCCACCACCGGGCGTGCCCACTTCGAGACGCTCATCCGCGCGCGCGCCATCGAGAATCTCGCCTACGTCATCGCTCCGGCGCAGGGCGGCTATCATCTGGCGGGACGTGAAACCCATGGCGACAGCATGATCGTCGATCCCTGGGGGGTGGTGCTCGATCGCCTGCCGCGCGGGTCCGGCGTCGTCGTTTCCAACATCAATCCGGCCTATCAGGCCAGCCTGCGCAAGAGCCTGCCGGCGTTGCGACACCGCTTCGTGCAGTGCAGCCAGATCGCCGTCGACGTGATCGAGCGCCGCGCCACGGTGAAGCGCGAGACGCCCGCAAGGCAGAAAGGAAGCACGCATGAATCCTCGTGACGCCTTTGTCCCGATCCAGTCGGCCGAACAGCTGTTCCGTTCGGCCGAAGCGACCTTGCTGACGCCCAACGGGCTCGACGCCGACAAGCTGGTTCCCGTCTTCGGTCGCCTGCTCACTCACGACGTCGACTACGCCGACCTCTATTTCCAGTACAGCCGTTCGGAAGGCTGGAGTCTCGAGGAGGGCCAGGTCAAGTCGGGCAGTTTCAATATCAGCCAGGGCGTCGGGGTACGCGCGATTTCCGGCGAAAAGACGGCCTTCGCGTATTCCGACGACATCAGTCTCGACGCCCTCGGTGCGGCGGCCGACGCCACCCGCGCCATCGCGCGCGCCGGCCAGGCGCGCACTGCGGCCATCACGCGCTGCGCGGAAGGGCGCCGGCTCTATCACGCGGTCGACCCGCTGGCGAGCCTGGACGACGCCGCCAAGGTCACCCTGCTCGAACGCCTGGAACGGAAGGCGCGCGCCATGGATCCGCGCGTCATCCAGGTCATGGCGAGCCTCGCCTCCGAATACGAGGTGGTCTTCGTCGCACGCGCCGACGGCCATCTCGCCGCCGACGTGCGTCCGTTGGTGCGTCTGTCGCTGCAGGTCATCGCCGAGCAGGACGGCCGCCGCGAACAGGGAACCGGGGGCGGCGGAGGACGCTTCGACTACCATTACTTCACCGACGACGTTCTTGAGCGATACGCGCGCCAGGCCGTGCACCAGGCCACCGTCAACCTCGACGCCCGGCCCGCGCCGGCCGGCGCCATGACCGTCGTGCTCGGCGCCGGCTGGCCCGGCATCCTGCTGCACGAAGCCATCGGCCACGGCCTCGAGGGCGACTTCAACCGCAAGGGCAGTTCCGCCTTTTCCGGCCGCATCGGCGAGCGGGTCGCCGCGCCCGGCGTCACCGTCGTCGACGACGGCACCATTCCCCAGCGGCGCGGCTCGCTCAACATCGACGACGAGGGCAATCCCACCCAGCGCACCGTGCTCATCGAGGACGGCATCCTCGTCGGCTACATGCAGGACATGATGAACGCCCGCCTGATGGGCATGCAAACGACTGGCAACGCGCGCCGCGAATCCTTCGCGCACCTGACGCTGCCGCGCATGACCAATACCCTCATGCTCGGCGGCGACAAATCCCCGCACGAAATCATCGCCTCGGTGAAGAACGGTCTCTACGCCGTCAATTTCGGCGGCGGCCAGGTCGACATCACCAGCGGCAAGTTCGTCTTTTCCGCCGCCGAAGCCTACATGATCGAAGACGGCAGAATCACCCATCCGGTGAAGGGCGCGACGCTCATCGGCAACGGTCCCGACGCGCTCACGCGCGTATCCATGATCGGCAACGACATGGAGATGGATTCCGGCGTGGGGACCTGCGGCAAGGAGGGGCAGAGCGTGCCGGTGGGCGTCGGGCAGCCGACGCTGAGGATAGACGGATTGACGGTGGGCGGGACGGCGTAAGGGTTCAGTCGGCCATGTTTGAAATCGTCGTCGGCCGTGCACCCGCAGCCCGGGTTCACGCGCTCATCCGACAGCCGGCTGCGGAATGCCGTGCATGCGCCGGATCACGGCTTTTTCCAGCTCGGCCACGGAAAAGACCAACAGCCCCGCACCAACCACCTTGAGCCACTCCAGCCCCGACAGATCGGTCGATTCGAATACCGCCTGCATGAAGGGCGTGTAGGTATACGCGAATTGCAGCGGGACGCAGGCCGCGATCGCCAGCAGCACGTAGGGATTGCCGGTCAGCCCCTCGCGGTTGACTACCGATGCGAGAATGGAGCGGCTGTTGACGAGATAGAACATCTCCGCCGCGACCACCGCGTTGACGGCCATCGTGCGCGCCGTCTCGACGCTGGTGCCGTGGTGGGTTTCCCACAGGAAGAGGCCGAGTGCGCCGGTCATCATCAGCACCGAGACCATCAGCACCCGCCAGATGAAGAAGCCGGACAGCAGGGCTTCGCCGGGTGGCCGCGGCCGTCGCGCCATGAGGCCGCGTTCTGCCGGCTCGAAGGCCAGGGCCAGTCCCAGGGTACTGGAAGTGACCATGTTGATCCACAGCACCTGCGCCGGCGTGAGCGGCAGGACCAGTTCAAACAGGATGGCTGCGATCACCACCAGCGCTTCGCCGCCGTTGGTGGGCAGCATGAACAGCACGAATTTCTTGATGTTGTCGTAGACCGCCCGTCCTTCGCGCACGGCGGTTACGATGGTGGCGAAGTTGTCGTCGGCGAGCACCATGTCGGCGGCTTCCTTGGCCGCTTCGGTGCCCTTCATTCCCATGGCAACGCCGATGTCGGCGCGCTTCAATGCCGGCGCGTCGTTCACGCCGTCGCCGGTCATCGCCACCACCTGGCCGTCATGCTGCAGTGCCTGCACCAGGCGCAGCTTGTGCTCGGGGCTGGCACGGGCGAAGACGTCGACCTCCATGACGATGCGGCGCAGATCGGCATCGTCCATGGTCGCGACTTCTGCACCGGTGACGGCCGGCTTGCCCATGCCGATGGCGAGCTGGGCACCGATGGCACGCGCCGTTTCGACGTGGTCGCCGGTAATCATCTTGACCTGAATGCCGGCGCGATGGCATTCGTGTACGGCGTGGACGGCTTCGTCGCGCGGGGGATCGACCAGGCCGACCAGGGCGAGCAGTGTGTATCCCGTTTCCGTGTCGGCAAACGCCAGCCGGCCATGGGTCGGCGCCGCACGCTTGCAGGCCAGGGCGAGAAGGCGCATGCCTTGGGCCGCCGTGGCAGCTCCCAGGCGGTGCCAGGCGTCCGCATCGAGGGGCACGTCCACGCCATCGGCGTTCATCTGGCAGGCGCACATGTCCATGACGCGCTCCGGTGCACCCTTGACGAAAATCCACGATTCATCCCCACTGTCATGGTGATGGGTCGCCATGAAGCGATGCTGCGATTCGAACGGAATGACGTCGAGCCGCGGCCAGGCGGCATCGGCGACGTCCCGCGTGAATCCCGCCTTGCCGCCGAGCACCAGCAGTGCGCCCTCGGTCGGGTCGCCTTCCACCCGCCACAGCCCCTCCTCCTCGCGCAGACGCGCATCGTTGCACAGCACGGCGGCGCGGATCGCCGTCGACAGTGCGGGGTAGCGGTGGACATCGATGATATGGCCGTCGACGCAAAAATTTCCGGTCGGGCCGTAGCCGACGCCGCCGACCTCGAACACGTGGTCGGCGCAGATCACGCGCTGCGCGGTCATTTCATTGCGGGTCAGCGTGCCGGTTTTGTCGGAGCAGATCACCGTTACCGATCCCAGCGTCTCGACCGCCGGCAGGCGGCGGATAATCGCCTTGCGCCGCGCCATGCGCTGCACACCGAGCGCAAGCGTGACCGTCATGATCGCCGGCAGCCCTTCCGGAATGGCGGACGCGGCCAGCGCCACCACCATCATGAACATTTCCGAGGCGGCGTGGCCCCGCCCCAGCACGCCGAGCACGAAGGTCACGGCGGACATCGCGACGATGGCGAGTGCCAGCATCCGGCCGAAGCGGTCGATCTGGCGCAGCAGGGGCGTGGACAGCGTCCGTATGCTGGCCAGCATCTGGTTGATCCGGCCCAGCTCGGTGCTGCCGCCGGTGGCGACCACCAGCCCCGTGGCCTGTCCGTAGACCACGACGGTGCCCGAATAGGCCATGCCGCAGCGGTCGCCCAGCGGCGTGTCGGCGTCGACGGCATCGGTGCATTTTTCGACCGGCAGCGATTCGCCGGTCAGCGCGGCCTCCTCGATGCGCAGTTCCTTGGCCGAAACCAGGCGCAGATCGGCCGGAACCCGATCGCCCGACACGAGAACGACCCGGTCGCCCGGTACCAGATCGGCGGCGTCGATCTCGCGATGGCGTCCGTCGCGGATCACCGTCGCATGCGGAGACAACATCGCACGAATCGCGTCGAGTGCGGCTTCGGCCTTGCCTTCCTGGATGAAGCCGAGGATCGCGTTGATCACCACCGCGGCCAGCAGCACGCCGGTGTCGATCCAGTGCCCCAGGAGCGCGGTGATGACGGCCGCAGCCAGCATCACGTAAAGCAGGATGTTGTGGAATTGCATGAGCAGGCGCAGCAAGGGGCCGCGACGTTTCGGCGGCGCCAGCCGGTTCGCTCCATATTGGGCGCGACGACGCGCCGCTTCGGCATCGCTCAGTCCCTCCGTCCGGGTTTCCAGTGCCTGCCCGGTCTCCGCCGGTGTCAGGGTATGCCAAGCCGGATGCGGCGGGGTGGCGTCGAGACGAGGTCGGGTAGCACGAGCCACGGACACTGCTCCATCGGTAATAAAAGTGGGGTGATGTTGATGCACTTGCGGTAACGGGGCAAGATCAAACCCGACCCTTGCTCCCATCCGGCACGGTCACGATATCGCCGCGAAACGGCTCAACCGTGGTCTTGATCTTCTCCCGCGCACTTCGATTCGCCGATCACTCAGCTAAAATCCATCCCCTGGAACGCTGCCGCGCAGACTCCTGACCCGCTGTGATCCACGCGATGCGCACCGTGCACGGCGCGGGCGCTTCGACTCCGGCGGCAAGGTGGCAACGGCGCGGGAGCCCGACGGCTTCGGCGGACGGACACGGCGTGCACGATCATCGGGCACGCCCGGCCAGCGTTCCGCCTTCCATGTGAAAAAATTCGTCACGCGCGGGCCCGGGCCTGCAAGGACGTTGTTCGTAGCTCGAAAAGAAAGGAATTACCCGATGTCTGTTCGATGGCCAGCGCTTCTCGTCGTTGTCGGTACGATGGGAGGCATGCAAACCGTCATGGCCGACGTGGTCGAAATGAAAAATGGCGACCGGATCACCGGCAAAGTCGTCAGCAAGACCACTGACGCGTTGAAAGTCGATACGGTCTACGGCGAACTGAACCTGAAATGGGACGAGGTGGCGCGCCTGTCCACCGATCGGCCCGCGCAGATCATGCTGGACGACAAGACCCTGCTCGAGGGCACGTTGACCGCCGTGGATGCCGGTACGCTGAAAATCGAATCCGCTCTCATTCGCGAGTCCGCGGCGATCGATCTCTCGCGCGTCACGTACATCAATCCGCCTCCTGAACTGGTGGGCCAGCGCTTGAAGCTGAGCGCGCGGATGAACATGGGTGCCGCCCGCCAGACGGGCAATACCGAGACCGAGACCTTGCATCTGGACGGCGAGGCGGTGGCCCGCAGTGCGGTGAACCGCTACACCGTGGGCGGCATTCACAATCGATCCAAGGACAGCGGCACGGAGACGGCGAGCAACAGCACCGGCTACATGAAGTACGACCATTTTTTTGGTGAGAAATGGTTCGTCTACATGAACGGCATTCTTACCAAGGACAAGTTCAAGGACCTGAATCTGCGTACGGCTCTCGGCCCCGGCGTCGGCTATCAGATGTTCGAGTCGAAGCGCACGAATCTCGCTCTCGAAGGCGGTATCAACTACGTCAACGAAGACTTCATCGTCGCGGAGGACAATGATTACGCCGCCGCCCGCTGGGCGCTGAATTTCGATCACTACCTGATTGCAGAGCGCCTGCAGTTCTTCCATTTCCACGAGCTGTTCCTTGGCCTGCAGGACCGCGACGACATGCTGCTGCGCACGCAGACCGGATTGCGCGTTCCGCTGTTCAGCGGCCTTACCGGAACCCTGCAGTTCAACTACGACTGGGACAGGTCGCCGGCGGTCGGGGCGCAGAAATCGGATAAGGGCTACCTGTTTTCCCTGGGGTACGCCATGTAGACGGTCCCGGGTCGCATCCCGGATAGCCGGCGGGCGGGGCGGGCGATCGAATGTGCAGGCTGCACCCGCAATCGCGACGCGCGGGAGGCTGGCGCCCTCACGCCAGGCTTTCCAGCGGCTGCGGGGCGCCGATGAAATACCCCTGTACGCAATCGATCCCCATCCCGGTCAGCTTCGCCAGCGTTTCGGCGTCTTCGACGAATGCCGCCACGGTCTTGACGCCGAGAAAATTGCCGGTTTCCAGGATCGATTGCACCAGCGCCTCGTCGATCATGCTGGTGCCCAGTTCGCGCACCAGGGCATGGTCGAGCTTGAGAAAATCCAGCTTCATGCTCTTCAGGTGCGTGTAGGAACTCGCGCCGCTCCCGAATTCATCGAGGGTGAAGCGGCAGCCATGGTGCTGCAGCTGGCGCATGAACGCCCGCGTCTGAGCGTGGCTCTCGGCGGCGTCCGCTTCGCTGATCTCGAAAACGAGCCTGTCGCCGGGAATGTCGCCGCGCGCCAGTTCGGCGAGCAGGAACTTGAGCAGCAGCGGGTTGGTGACCGACTGGGCGGAAAGATTGATCGACAGGCCACCCAGCCGGCTGGTGCGTTCGGGATGGTCGCGCATCCACTGCAGCACGCTCTTCACCACCCAGCGGTCGATTTCGGCGATGCGCTGCAGGCGCTCGGCCACCGCGATGAGCTCGTGCGTGGCGATGCGCCGTGCGCCGCCGGTGTCCGGATGAAGCAGAACCTCGTAATACAGCGGCGTTCGCGCAGCGTCACCGATGCCGACGACGGGCTGGCAGTTGAGCCCCAGTTCGTTGCCGGCGAGAATGGCGGTCAGCAGATGCGCCTGTTCGGCCAGCACCCGCACGTCGCGGTCCGTGATGGCGTGGTCGAAGGCCACGACTGCGGTGCCGGATTCGCGCGCACGCGTGCATGCGGCATTCGCATTGTCGTAGCAGGCTTCGGGATCGAGCGCGTCGCGCACGCCCATGATGCCGGCGGCGGCCTTCACCTCATGGCGTACGCCATCGATCTCGTGGGGCCGCGCGGCGATGGCGCGAAGCAGGGCGTGCGCCTGCGCTTCGGCGACGCCGGTGTCGGACACCGCGATCCAGAAGGCGAGGCCGGATTCCCCGGCGCGTGCGAGCGGCGTTCCCGGCGGCAGGCTGGCGGGCAGCCAGCGGGACAGGTCGTGCAGGATGGCGGAACGAATTTCGGCGCCGGCCGCCTCGCCGGTCGGCGTTGCGACGTCCAGCTGGATGACGCCGAGCGCGAACCCGGCGTCCGCGCGCCGGCTGCGCAGCCAGTGGCGGCGGATGGCGCGAAAGAAACTTTTGCGCTTGAGCAGGCCGGTCGTGGTGTCGTGCGTGGAGCGCCACAGGAGCTCGCGCTGCATCTTCTGGATCATGGCGCTGTACGAACGGTCCATCAGCGGCAGCTCGAGATCCTCGGTCCATTGCGCGGCGCCGGTTTCCAGTGCCTGCAGCAGCTCCTGCTGCCTGACATCCAGCTTCTTGACGCCGCGGTAGTTGGCGAATACGTAGACCGGCGGCTGATCGCCGATCCAGATCAGATTGAGCGGCGTATCCGGGGACTTGAACTGCAGCCAGTCGCCGACGCGCAGGCGTTCGGCGAGTTCGTCCCGTGTCGCCGTCAGCGGCTCGCCGGTTGCATCGTTCAGGCGTGCGGCGACAGGGGTGCGCGGCTGGCGCGAACGGTCGCCGTCGAATAGCGCAGTGGCGAGCTGGTCGATGAGGCGGTCCTGTACCAGCTTGTCGGCGCAGACGTGGGTCAGGGCTTCGTCGATGCGCTGCAGCAGCGTCTGCGCCTGGGCCGGGGTCGCCGCCGGCCGATCGGGATCGAGCCGCGCGCACAGCTGCTCGAGCACCTCCCAGGCGTCGCGCGCCGGCTCGCTGTCGCCGCCGTGGCGCAGTTCCGTCATCAGCAGCACGTTGCGCCAGCCGCCGTTGAGAAGCTCGATCACGACATTCGGCGTGGGCCGTGTCCCGAGCCGCGCCAGCAGTTCGCCCAGGATGCGGTGCTTGACCACTCCCGTCCGCTGACGTCCTTCGCACATCTCCTGCAGACGGAAAATACGCCCTGCGCGCTCGCTCATCAGTGGCTTGATCACACGTTCGAGCTGGATGCGGGCTTCCTCGAACACCGCGGGATTCTTCTCGGCTTCGGCGTTGATGCGGTCGGTCCAGCGCTGCATCAGCGCGAGCAGGCGCCGATCGCCGATGTGCCCGTCATCGCCGGCGACCCGGCTCAGGCGATCGAAGGTATCGAGCACCTTGTGCGCGGGATGCGAGGTCGAGGCGAGAAACTGCGGGTCCGACAGCGCCAGCCTGGCGAGGCTGCCCTCGAGCTGCTGGAGCAGGGGACGCACGCCTGCGGTGACGGATTTCTGCGCGTGCATGCTGTCGAACAGTGCGCCGAACATGTCGACCGAACGCTGCATGTCCCGCGTGAGCGTGGGGGGCAGCGTACCGGAACGCGCCAGGCGTTGAAGCACCGGCGAGGCGCCCGCGCGGCCGGCGTGCGGCACCGCGTTTCCCGCGTCCGCCGAGCCGGCGCCGCCGGCATCCGCCGCGTGCGTGGGGGGCGCCTGCATCGAGGCTGACGCCGGTTGCGCCGCCGCCGGCGGGGGCAGGCCGCGGAAGAAGTCGAACAGCGAGTTCGCCAGGCGTCCGAGCGTTCCACCCGCATGTGCGGGCGCCATCGCCGCGGCTGCGGTCGCGGCGTCCGATGCGGAAGCCGCCACATCTCCGGCGGGGGCCGGCGGCCCCATGCCGTCCTGGGCTTTGGTGGCCGGGTCCTGGTGCCGTCGTGTCTCGGTCTCCGACACCGGCAGCATCGCGAGCAGTTCGGCATACAGCAGCGCGAGGTGTTCGGCCAGCGCCTCGCGCAAGGTGGCGTAGGCCACCTGGCGTGCGCGCGCCGGCACGGAAATCCCCTCCAGTGCTGCGCGGTAGGCATGCGCGATGACGGCCGGGCCGAAGGGGTTGCTGCTGTGGTCGCAGGCCATGCCGAACAGCTGTCCGATGCGCGGTTCGAGATCGAACAGCTGTTCCTGGAATCGTTCTTCCAGGCGCGACGCCTCGGACGCCGCGGCGAGCCAATCCTCGAAGTCGGCCTCGTCGACCAGGGACAGTTCGTCGGCGCCGCGGTCCGCGGCCGACCGGATGGGTGCCGGGCGGTGGTGCTGCAGGGCGCCCAGCACCTGCTCCACCAAACGGTCCTGGATGCCGGCGGCGTGGCGCGCGAATTCGGGCGCCGCCGCGAGCAGGCCGCTGTGCTCGGAAATGCCGCTCGCACGCAGTGCCGCGTTCTGCAGGCTGTCGCCCAGCGCGTGCTGCGCCTGCTCGTGCGCGTGCAGCAGCACTTCGCGCAGCAGTGCAGTGCTGGCGTCGCGCAGGTGGAGCAACGCGTCGCTCGCCGGCACGGCGGCAAGCTTCTGCCGATGGCTCGCCATGCGCAGTTTCTGCAGCGCGCGCAGCGCCTCGATGGGCTGGCGCGCGAAGGCGACGCCGATGCCCGCCGGAGTCAGGCGCTTGAGAATGGCCGGCACGCGAAACGTCCGTGCCGGGGAAAGCGTGGCCGGGGTGAACACGACATCCACGTCCGCATCGGCCCGCTGGGCCAGTGCGGCGATGGCGCTGTCCGCGTTGACGAAGCGAAGAAACAGTCCGCCCAGGCAGAAGTCGCGGATTTCGCAGCTGATGTCGGCATGCCCCGGCTGGGTGATGAGGGCCGCCTGCGCCACCTGGAAGCGCATGTCGCGGCGCTGGTCGTGCCCTGGCCGCCGGGTCCCCTGCACGATTGCCGTCGGTGCCACATCGTTCTCCACGTTTTCTCCTGCGTCCGCGCCGATGCCGTGCGGCGCGCCGGTCGCCGCACGGCCTGCTTGGCAGCATTCTCCCATTTTGCTAGACTGCCATGCATGATTCGTGCCGCAAAGTATTTTTTCAGCTTCTTTCATCCCACGCCCCGGGCGGTCGGGAGGCGCTGACGGACGCAGCACACCCCAATGAAACCGCCACTCCGCTGGCGGTTTTTTCGTTCTGTGCGCCGCCGCGGATCAACCTGACAAACGGAGCCCGACCATGCATGCCACCCGAACCGACGACACCCGCATCGAGCAAAGCGGCGAACTCCTCGCCCCGATGCAGATCATGCGCGAACTGCGCGCCACCGAACCGGTTCTCGCCCACGTCGCGCGCGCGCGCCGTGCCATCCACGACGTGCTGCACGGCGCGGATGACCGCATGTTCGTCATCGTCGGGCCGTGCTCGATCCATGATCCCGCCGCCGCGCTCGATTATGCGCACCGGCTGAAATCGCTGGCGGACGAACTGGCGCACGATCTCATCGTCGTCATGCGCGTGTACTTCGAAAAACCGCGCACCACGGTCGGCTGGAAGGGTTTGATCAACGACCCGCATCTCGACGAGAGTTTCGACATCAACGAGGGGCTGCGGCTGGCGCGCAAGCTTCTGCTCGGCATCAACGAGGCTGGCCTGCCGTGTGCCACGGAATTCCTCGACCTCATCTCGCCGCAGTACATTGCCGACCTGGTGAGTTGGGGTGCGATCGGCGCGCGCACCACCGAGTCGCAGTCGCACCGCCAACTCGCTTCCGGCCTGTCGTGCCCGGTCGGCTTCAAGAACGGCACCGACGGCAACCTGCGCATTGCGGTCGACGCGATCAAGGCGGCGGCTGCCCGCCATCATTTCATTTCGATCACCAAATCCGGGCACGTCGGCGTGTTCTGCACGTCCGGCAACGAGGACGCCCACGTGATCCTGCGCGGCGGCAAGGCGCCCAACTACGATGCCGCCAGCGTCGACCAGGCGTGCGCCGAACTGGCGGCCGCGGGCTTGCGCCAGCATGTGATGATCGATTTCTCGCATGCGAACTCGTGCAAGCAGTACCTGCGGCAGATGGACGTCGGCGCGGACGTCGCGGCGCAGGTTGCCGCGGGCGACGTCCGCATCATCGGGGCGATGATCGAAAGTCATTTGAATCCGGGCCGCCAGGATCTGATGCCGGGGCAGCCGCTGGAGTATGCGAAGTCGATCACCGATGCGTGCATCGGCTGGGACGATACCGAGCCGCTGCTGCGCCTTCTTGCCGATGCGGTGAAAAAACGTCGCCTTACCGTCCCGGTAGACGAGGAATGACGGTAGAATGAAGGTGGCGGGCCTCCCCGCATGGCCAAGTCGTGAACCGGGTCAGGTCCGGAAGGAAGCAGCCTCAGCGACCCACGCCAGTGCCGGGGTTCCGGCTCGCCACTTCCCGCTCGTCACGCACAGGTCGTTCCGAATGCGATGAAAAGAATCCTGGCTCCGTTATGCATCGCGGCTTGTGGATTCGCCCCTGCCAGTCATGCGGCCGACGGGGTTGCCGCGGTCATCGGCAGGGGAAACGGCGTCGACGTGGTGCAGCTCGCGCTGACCCGGGCGTGGGCGCGCCAGTGGTTCACCCGGGGCGACTGGCGCCTCGGCGGCTACTGGGAAGTGTCGCTCGCGCGCTGGAACGGCGACGCGCCTGGCGGACGGCGCATCCTGGATCTCGGTTTCGCGCCCGTCTTCCGCCTGCAGCCGAAGGCGCAGGGTGGCTGGCGGCCCTATTTCGAAGGCGCGATCGGCCTGCATCTCGCCAGCCACACCCATGCCGGCAGAGGGCGCGACCTGGGCAGCGCGTTCCAGTTCGGCGACCATCTCGGCGCCGGCCTGACGTTCGGGAAACGCGGCGAGTTCGACCTCGGCTACCGTTTCCAGCATCTCTCCAACGCCGGCATCAAGGATCCCAACAGCGGGATCAATTTCCACCAGCTGCGCCTGGGCTGTTTCTTTTGATCCAACCCCTCGCGCGCGTGCAGGGCGGACGCGCCGCTCTGCTAAAATTGCGCAATGACGGATCTATTCGGCGATTCCTCCCAACCGGCCGTGGCGCTGGCCCGCAAGTGGCGGCCGCGCGGATTCGCCGACCTCAAGGGACAGGAACACGTGGTGCGCGCGTTGTCCAACGCGCTCACCCAGGGCCGTCTCCATCACGCCTATCTGCTCACCGGCACGCGCGGCGTGGGCAAGACCACGCTGGCGCGCATTCTCGCCAAATGCCTCAATTGCGAGGCCGGCGTCACCCCCGTCCCGTGCGGCACCTGCCCGGCCTGCACGCAGATCGACGCCGGGCGCTTCGTCGACCTGCTGGAGCTCGATGCGGCGTCGAACACCGGTGTCGACAACATGCGCGAGGTGCTCGACAACGCGCAGTACGCGCCGACGACGGGACGCTACAAGGTGTACATCATCGACGAAGTGCACATGCTGTCGAAGCCGGCGTTCAACTCCATGCTGAAGACGCTGGAGGAACCGCCTGCGCACGTGAAATTCATTCTCGCCACCACCGATCCGCAGAAGATCCCGGTGACGGTGCTGTCGCGCTGCCTGCAATTCAATCTCAAACCGATGCCGCCTGCGCTGGTAGCGCAGCATCTCGGCGAGGTGCTGGCACAGGAAAACGTGGCGGCCGAATCCGCCGCGCTGAACCTCCTGGCCCGCGCCGCGGCGGGCAGCATGCGCGACGCGCTGTCACTCGCCGACCAGGCGATCGCCTATGGCGGCGGCCGCGTCGAGGCGGAGGCGGTCGAGGCCATGCTCGGCACGGTGCGGCGCGATTATCTGTTCGATCTGCTCGATGCCCTGGCGGCACGCGACGCCGATGCGCTGATGATGCGGGCGCGCGGCCTCGCCGAGCGCGGCATCGCATTCGATACCGCGCTGCAGGACCTGGGCAGCCTGCTCGCACAGCTCGCGCTGGCCCTGCATGCGCCGGGCGCCGTCGACGCCGGCATGGAGGTGGAGCGGATACGGGCCGCGGCCGCGCGGCTCGACGCGGAAACGGTGCAGCTCTATTACCAGATTGCACTCAATGGGCGCCGGGACCTGCCGTTTGCGCCGGACGAGCTGTCGGGCTTCGGCATGACGCTGCTGCGCATGCTGGCATTCACCCCGGCGCCGGTCGAGGATGCACCGCCGGCCGCCACCGCGCGCCCGGCAGGGGCGCCGCGCGGCGAGCCGGGCGCGGCGGCACCGCGCGCCATGGACCCGGCCGCCGTACCGTCCGCGACCGCCCCCATGCAGACGCCAGCGGCGCCACCGGTGGTGACGGCACGCGAGCCCGCCCCCGTGGCGGCGTGGGATTGGCCCGAAGTCGTCGCGCGCCTGCGCCTGGGCGGCATGGCCAGGATGCTCGCGGACCATTGCGAACTGGCGGCCCGGACGGGCGACGAGGTGACGCTGCGCGTGGGCACCGCACACCGCCACCTGCTGGACAGCGCCTATCGCGAGAAACTGGTGGCCGCGCTGCGCGAACGCTTCGGCCCCGCCCTCGACGTGCGTTTCGAGATCGGTGCCGCCGCTGAACGGACGCCGCAACAGGTGCGCACGCGCGCGCGCGAAGCCCGCCAGGCCGAAGCGGTGGCGGCGATCGAGACGGATCCGTTCGTGCGCGAACTGGTCGAGCGCTTCGACGGCCGCGTCGACCCCAACACCATACAACCTCTAGGAGAACACCCATGATGAAGGGCGGCATTGGCAACCTGATGAAGCAGGTGCAGCAGGTGCAGGACAACATGGCCAAGATGCAGCAGAAGCTCGCGGACATGGAAGTCGAAGGCGAGAGCGGCGCGGGCATGGTCAAGGTCACGATGACCTGCAAGCACGACGTGCGCCGGGTCAGTATCGACCCCGGCCTGATGAGCGACGACAAGGAAATGCTCGAGGACCTGATCGCGGCGGCGATGAACGACGCGGTGCGCAAGGTCGAATCCACCGTGGCGGAAAAGATGGGCAGCGTGACGGCCGGCCTGCCGATTCCGCCCGGCATGAAACTGCCGTTCTGACGCGCGGACCCCTGCCGTGCAGCCGGCCGCCCTCGACCAGTTGATCGCCGTGCTGCGCGTCCTGCCCGGCGTCGGCCCCAAATCGGCGGCGCGCATGGCCTACCATCTGCTGCAGCGTGACCGCGCCGGGGCCGGCAAGCTGGCCGCGACGCTGGAGCACGCGCTTGCGCACCTGGTGCACTGCCGCCGGTGCAACAATTTTTCCGAGGCCGACGTGTGCGAGGTGTGCGCGAGTCCGCGGCGCGACCGGCGCCAACTGGCGGTGGTCGAGATGCCGACGGACCTCAACATGATGGAAGCCACGCAAAGCTATGGCGGCCTGTATTTCGTATTGATGGGACGGCTCTCGCCGCTCGATGGGGTCGGGCCGCGCGAGATTCATCTCGACCGCCTGATCGCGCGTGCCACCGACGGCGTCGTCGAGGAAGTGATCCTGGCGACCAATTTCACGCCCGAGGGCGAAGCCACCGCGCACACCATCGGCGAACTCCTCAAGGCGCGCGGCCTCAGGGTGACGCGCCTGGCGCGCGGCGTGCCGGTCGGCGGCGAACTGGAATATGTGGACAGCGGCACCCTGGCCCAGGCGGTGCGTGACCGCCGTGCCGTCTGATGAATCGAAACCCAACCGGAACGACACATGGAACTCACCGCACTCACCGCACTCTCTCCTCTCGATGGCCGCTACGGCGGCAAGACGGTCGCGTTGCGCGAATTTTTCAGTGAATACGCGTTGATCCGGTATCGCGTCATCGTCGAGATCGAATGGCTGAAGGCGCTTGCGGCGGAGCCGGCGATCGCCGAGGTGCCGGCCTTCTCCGACGAGGCCACCGCCATGCTGGACGCGATCGCCGACACGTTTTCGGTCGCCGATGCCGAGCGCGTCAAGGCCATCGAGGCGGTGACCAACCACGACGTCAAGGCGGTCGAATATTTCCTCAAGGAACGGACGCAATCCAGCGCCGAGATCGCCGCGGTAGCGGAGTTCTTCCATTTCGCCTGCACTTCCGAGGACATCAACAACCTGGCGCATGCGCTGATGCTGAAAGGCGCGCGGGACGGGGTGCTGCTGCCGGCACTGGAGAAACTCATCGCGCGGCTCACCGACATGGCGCAGGAGCTGGCCGGGCTGCCGATGCTGTCGCGCACCCACGGCCAGCCCGCCTCGCCCACGACCCTGGGCAAGGAACTCGCCAACGTCGTGTATCGCCTGCGGCGCGCCTGGGACGTCCTCGGCGACATCGAGCTCAGCGGCAAGATCAACGGCGCGGTCGGCAATTACAACGCACATCTGGCGGCGTATCCCGAATTCGACTGGGAAGGCTTCGCCCGCGATTTCGTGCTGCACCTCAGCCTGGCATTCAACCCCTATACCACCCAGATCGAGCCGCACGACGGCATGGCCGAGCTGTACGACGCGATCGCGCGCGCCAACACGATTCTCATCGACCTCGACCGCGACGTCTGGAGCTACATCTCGCTCGGCTACTTCAAGCAAAAGGTGAAAGCGGGCGAGGTCGGCTCCAGCACCATGCCGCACAAGGTCAACCCGATCGACTTCGAGAACAGCGAGGGCAATCTTGGCATCGCCAACGCCGTGCTGCGGCACCTTGCGGAGAAGCTGCCGATCTCGCGCTGGCAGCGCGATCTCACGGACTCCACCGTACTGCGCAACATGGGCGTCGGCTTCGGCTACAGCCTGCTCGCCTACGAATCCTGCCTGCGTGGACTGGGCAAGCTCGAGGCCAACCCGGCGGCGCTCGCCGCCGACCTCGATGCCGGCTGGGAGGTGCTCGCCGAGCCGATCCAGACGGTGATGCGCCGCTACGCCGTGGCCAATCCCTACGAACAGCTGAAGGAACTCACGCGCGGCAAGGGCGGCATCACGCGCGACACGCTGCATGCGTTCATCGACGGCCTGGCGATTCCGGACGGCGAGAAAACGAGGCTGAAGCAGATGACGCCGGCAAGCTATACCGGCATGGCCACGGAACTCGCCGGCCGCATCTGAACCGGCGTCGCGCGGTGGGCGGCCGGAGATTCGTTCGCGCGCCGGCTCCGGCCGTGCCGTCGCAAGCGCTGCTTCTGCCGGACCGCATGGACGTCCAAGGACGATTGCTGGCTTACAGGGAGACGGAGACTTGACATGAGCGAACACACCCTCGACGTCGGCGAGGCCGACTTTGACCGGAACGTTGTCGAGGCTTCGCGGCAGCGTCCGGTGCTGGTGGACTTCTGGGCGCCGTGGTGCGGTCCGTGCACGGTGCTCAAGCCGCTCCTGGAAAAACTCGCGGCGGAATATGGCGGCAAGTTCCTGCTGGCCAAGATCAATTCCGACGACAACCAGGCGCTCGCCATGCGCTACGGCGTGCGTGGCATTCCCAACGTCAAGGCCTTCGTCGACGGCGCCGTGGTCGACGAGTTTTCCGGTGCGCTGCCGGAAGGCGAGGTGCGTGCCTTTCTCGACCGGCTCATTCCCGGCCCCGCGGAAGGCTTGCGCGCCGAGGCCGCGGCGGCGCGTGCCGCGGGTGATCTGCCCGGTGCATTGCAACGGCTGGAAGAAGCGTCGAAGCTCGATTCCGGACATGCCGGCGTACGCCTCGATGCCGCCGAAATCATGCTCGATCTCGGTGAGACGGCCGAGGCCGAGCGCCTCGTCGACGGCGTTGCCGATGATGCCGAGCCGCGCGTGGCGAAACTGAAGGCGCGCCTGCGCTTCGCCGCTGCGACGGGTGAGGACGAAGCCGTCCTGCGTACCCGCATCGGCGCCGACGCCGGCGATCTCGATGCGCGGCTGAAGCTCGCCAATCTGCTCGTCGCAATGGAGCAGTACGAAGCCGGCATGGAAGAACTGCTGGAAATCGTGCGGCGCGACCGTGGCTTCGGCGACGACGTCGGCCGCAGGACGCTGCTGTCGGTATTCGAGTTGCTCGGCGCCGACGAGCGCGTCGGCCGCTACCGCCGCATGCTGGCGAGCCTGCTGAACTGAGGGTCAGGGATCAGGGGGCGCCTCACCCCTGACCCTTCACTCACTCCACTGCAATGTAACGCACTTCGACGATTTCCACCTCGCGCGGGCCTTCCGGCGTGTGTACGCTGACGGTGTCGCCCTCGCGCGCTTTCAGGAGTGCGCGCGCCATGGGCGAAATCCAGGCGATGCGGCCGCGCGCGGCGTCGGCCTCGTCGATGCCGACGATGGCGTAGGTGGCTTCGTTGCCGCTCGCGTCGGCGATCGTGACGGTGGCGCCGAAGAACACCTGGTCGGTGGGCTCGCGCGTCGCCGGGTCGACGACCTCGGCGTGCTCCAGGCGCTTGGAGAGGAAGCGGAGCCGGCGGTCGATTTCACGCAGGCGTTTCTTGCCGTAGATGTAGTCGCCATTCTCCGACCGGTCGCCGTTGCTCGCGGCCCAGGCGATGGCCTCCACCAGCCTGGGCCGCTCGACCGTCCACAGCGCGTTGAATTCTGCACTCAGGCGTGCGTGGCCCGCCGGGGTAAGGTAGTTCTTCGAACCCACCGGCAGCGCCGGCGCGGCGACGTCGTCCACCTCGTCATCGTCGCCGTCCGACTCCTTGACGAATGCCTTGTTCATCGTCCGGACAGGCACATCAGCAGGGCGAGCGCCAGCGACAGGATGATGGCGCCGACGAACGGGAAATAGTATCCGCGTCGCCCGCGTTCGATGCGCACGTCGGCGGGCTGGCGTCCGAATCCCAGGCGTTGCAGCCAGGGTGTGGCGAGTCCCAGCACGAGGATGATCGCGACGAGGGTAAGAAACCATTTCAACATGAAAGTCACCTGCTCCCGGAATCGTCCAATGCCGGTTCCGCCGCCTCGATCCGGCGGCGCCGTGCTTCAGCGGCCTGCTGTAGCTGGCCTTCCGCCGCACGCGCCTTGTCCACTGCCTGGATCTGCGTCTCGAACACCGGATTGGGCGGGTGCCCGGTTTCCGGCTGCCGGGGTGGCGCAGGGTTGCAGGCGGCCAGGGACAACAGCAGCAGGGGAAACAGTCCCTGGATCACCGACCGTCCTCCAGGAGCCCGCTCGGCAGGCCGTCGATGCTGACCTGGTTCTTTTCGCGCCAGTAGTCGGCGAGGCCGCTGGCGCCTTTCTTCTCGGCCCAGCGCGCGAGCGTTTCGCGCTCACCCCCATACGTGTAATGCGGCACGCCGTAGCCGCACGAGGTCTGCACCGCTTCGACCTCGAGCACGATGATCTGGCGTTCGCCGGGGAGGGCGGGGAAGTGGCCGTGCAGGGCTGCCCACTCTGCGTCCTGCCGGCGCACCACGCGGCCGCGGCCGTACAGGCGCAGGATCAGCGGATTGGCGTCGAAACTGCACCACATCAGGGTCAGGCGGCCGTCATGGCGCACGTGGGCGGCGGTTTCGTTGCCGCTGCCGGTGAGATCGAGGTAGGCGACGCGGGTGTCCGACAGGATACGCAGGCTGTCCATACCCTTGGGCGACAGGTTGATGCGGCTGCCGGCGGTGCCGCTGGCGGTGAAGAACAGGTGCTGCGCCGTGATGAAAGCGCGATGCCTGTCCTCGAGCGCGGGATAGAAACGTGCCATCAGTTGATCCGTTTTTTCAGGAATTCGGTGAGAATGTGCAGGCGCGCGATGCTGTCGTTCATTTCCAGGAGATCCTGGCGCACCGCGAGTTTCAGCGGCAGTATCTCGGAAAGGCGGAAGCCGACCCAGGCCGCGTCGTCGAAAGCGAAGGGGGTGGGAAAGCGCGCGTGCCCCAATTCGTCGATGATGCCGCGCAGGATTTCCACCGCCAGCTCGAACCTGTCGGGTACCGGTGTGGCCGGTTCGGCGCGCATGCTGTCGACGGTACCGATGACGAGGCCGCCTGGCGTCGTCTCCGTGCCGCGCAGCACGAAGCGCTCCCCGGCCTGTGTCTCGATGTGCAGGATGCCGGTCTGCGGCATGTCCCAGTCGGTGATGCGCACCAGCGTGCCCACGTCGTGGGGGACCGCCGGCGCGCCCGTCTCATGCCCTTCGCGGATGGCACAGACGCCGAACGGCGTGTTGTCGGCGATCGCCTGTTTCACCATGTCGAGGTAGCGTTGTTCGAAGATCCGCAGCGGCAGGCGTCCCCCGGGGAACAGCACGGTGTTGAGTGCGATGAGCGGCAGTCGCGCCCGGTGCAGTTCGGGGTTCACCCTTCGTCGCCCCAGCGTGCGACCAGCGCGTGCTGCACGCCAAGCTGGTCGAGGATGCGTGCGACGACGAAGTCGATCAGCGCCTCGATGCCTTGCGGATGGCCGTAGAAGCCCGGATTGGCAGGCAGGATCACCGCGTTCATGCGTGCCAGTGTGAGCATGTTTTCCAGATGCAGCGCGGAAAATGGCGTTTCGCGCGGAACGAGGATCAACTTGCGCTGTTCCTTCAGCATGACGTCGGCGGCGCGCTCGATGAGCGAGTCGGACAGCCCGTGCGCGATGGCGGCGAGCGTGCCCATGGAGCAGGGGCAGACGACCATCGCGTCGGCGGCATTCGAACCGGAGGCGACCGGCGCGTACCAGTCTTCGCGTCCGTACACGCGCAACTGTCCGTCGCGTGCACCGAGTCCGGCGGTGAGCTGGCGCTCCAGGTCGCCCGCGCGCGGCGGCAGGGCGATGCCGAGCTCCTGCTTGGCGACGACGTGTGCGGCCTGCGACACCAGCAGATGGACGTCGAGGTCGGCGGCGAGGAGGCATTCGAGCAGGCGCAGGCCGTAGGCCATGCCTGACGCACCGGTGAGTGCGAGGGTGACGGTGTTCAATGATGTGTGCATGGTGCGAATTGTCGCCTGGAAACCGTCAATGATCCCAGGATTTATTCGGATGTGGTGTTCGTCGACGCAGCCGGCGCCAGCAGGCGCGCGACCAGGACGCCGTTGACCGCGCCGAAGATCAGGGCCGCGGCGGCGAACAGCGGCAAAAGATGGCCGATCGCCGCGGCCGGCAGCAGCCAGCCCGCGGCCAGCGCGAACTGGCCGCCGATGTGGCCGAAGGCCGCCAGCACGGACAGGCTGACCGGGCCGAAGTGGCGTGCCGGCAGATGCTGCGCCAGCGCCAGTACAGCCAGGCTGCTCAACGCGCCGGCGCTGGCGAGCCAGAATCCCGGCGCGAACAGGGTGCCGAGCAGGATGCCGCCGCCGAGCAGGCGCAGGGCGGACACCCAGGCGGCTGCGCGCCAGCCGTACTGCAGCAGGACCAGCAGGATGACGATGTTGGCAAGCCCCGGCTTGACGCCCGGTATCGGGCTCGGCAGCGCCGCCTCGGCGACGGTGAGGCCGATCGCCAGGGCCGCCAGGCGCGCGATGCGGCGATCGTCGGCACTGACCGGCAGCTCAATAGCCGAGGGTGTCATAGGCCGGATCGCGGCCGCGGATTTCCACGCTGACCTGGTTGGGCAGGCACAGAGCCGCTTCGCCGGCACGGCTCAGCCAGCCCTGCTTCACGCACAGCTGGCGCGGCGACGGGTCGGCGGCGACGCGGGCGCGGCCGGGGACGATTTCGATCCGCGTGGTGCCGAGCGGACCGGGAATGGCGAAGGTCTGCGCCCGGCTGAGCGTGGCGGTTTCGACCACCTTGCCGGCGGCGCGTATCACCACGCTGTCCGCGGCGCCTCCGCCCCAGGCCGCGATGGCGAACGCCACCACGGCGCCGGCGCCGAGGACGAGCACGCCGATGTCGCCTGCGCGCAGCGTCATGACAGCTCCCGGTGGCGCAGCAGCACCTGCTCGCGCTCGCGGAAGGCGGCGGCGAGCGTTTCCGCGAAGTACACGCTGCGGTGCTGTCCCCCGGTGCAGCCGATGGCGACGGTGAGATAGGCGCGATGGTCGCGGATGAAGCACGGTAGCCAGTTCTCGACGAAGCCGCGGATGTCCGCCAGCAATGCCATGGCATCCGGACTCGCCTCGATATAGTCCCTCACCGCCTGGTCGCGTCCGGTGAGCGGGCGCAGCTCCGCGACATAGTGCGGATTCGGCAGGCAGCGCACGTCGAACACCAGGTCGGCATCCAGCGGGATGCCGTGCTTGAAGCCGAAGGACTGGAACAGCACGGTGATGCGCGAGCGGTCCTGGCCGACCAGATCCTTGATCCACAGGCGCAGGGCCGAGACGGAGAGGTCGCTGGTGTCGATGCGATGGGCCAGCGGGGCCACGTCGGCGAGCATCTCGCGTTCGAGCTGGATGGCTTCCTGCAGCGACACCGTGTCGCTGGAGAGCGGATGGCGGCGGCGCGTTTCGGAGAAGCGCTTGACCAGGGTGAGGGTCTTCGCTTCGAGGAACAGCACGCGCAGGTCCGCGCCCGCGGCACGCAATCTGTCGGCGATCTGCGGCAACTGCGCGAGGCTCGCGCCGCTGCGCGCATCGATGGCGATGGCGACGCGGGTCTGGCCTTCGCGTGCGAGATGCTCGATGAGGGTGGGCAGCAGCGCCAGGGGCAGGTTGTCGACGCAGTAATAGCCGATGTCCGCGAGCACGGCGATGGCGATGCTCTTGCCGGATCCCGACAGGCCGGAGATGAGGATGATCTGCACGCTCAGTCTCCCGCGCCGATCGCCGCGTGCTGGCGCTCGATGAAGCGGTCGAGCGGGTTGATGCCGCGACTCTTGAGAATGTGGTTGCGCACCGCGACCTCGACCAGCACCGCGAGGTTGCGGCCGGCGGCAACCGGAATGCACACCTTGGGAATGTCCACGCCGAGCAGGGTCTCGGTGGAGGCCACCATGTCGAGCCGGTTCAGTCCCGCCTTGCCGACCGCCTCGGGCCGCATCAGCTCGACGATGAGCTTGAGGTTCTTGCTGCGCTTGACCGCCGTTTCGCCGAACAGGGTGCGGATGTCGAGAATGCCGAGGCCGCGCACCTCGAGGAAATCGCGCAGCAGCGGGGGGCAGTTGCCTTCGAGGGTCTGCGGCGCGACGCGCTTGAGCTCGACGTAGTCGTCGGCGACCAGGCGGTGGCCGCGCGTGACCAGTTCGAGGGCGAGCTCGCTCTTGCCGACGCCCGCGTCGCCCTTGATCAGCACGCCGATGCCCAGCACTTCCAGATACACGCCATGTTGCGCGGTGGTTTCGGCCAGATGCTGGGTGAGATAGTGGCCCAGATGGGACATCAGGATGGCGCCTGGCAGCGGCGAAGCAAGCAGGGGCGTGACCGTGCGCTCCGCGGTTTGCCGCAGTACCTCCGGGACGGCCTCGTCGTTGACGACGACGATGGCGGCGAGCCCGGTGGAAAAAAGCCTGTCGACGGCCTCGCCAAGGTCGCTTTCCGCCAGCCCGCGCAGATGGTCCATTTCCGCGTGGCCGAGGATCTGCACGTGGTTGGGGTGGACGAAGTTCATGTGGCCGATCAGCGCGAGCGGCCCTCGCTGGCCGTCCTCCGGCGCCAGGATGCGCCCCGCGCCCTCGCGGCCGGCCACCCAGCGCAACTGCAACTGTTCCGCAAGGTCGCGGAACAGTATGTCGATCGTGAGCCCGTTCAGCTGGTCCATGCGCCGATCAGCGCGACGAGATCGGCGGATGTGGACGCATTCAGCATGCGCTCGCGCATCCCCTCGTCGCCGAACACCTGGGCCAGTTCGCCGAGGATCTGCAGATGCTGCTCATTGGCGTTCTTCGGCACCAGCAGGATGAAGCACAGCGATACGGGCTGGTTGTCGGGGGCGTCGAATTCCAGCGGCGTTTTCAGCCGATAGAGCGCGCCGCAGGCGTCGTCGAGGCCCTTGATGCGTCCGTGCGGAATGGCGACGCCATGACCCAGGGCGGTGGAGCCGAGGCGCTCGCGTTCGAACAGGCTGGTGAACACGTCGGTGGCCTTCAGGGTGTGGCGCGCGGCCAGCAGTTCCGCGGCGTGCTCGAACAGTTTCTTCTTGCTGGAAAAACTCAGGCCCAGCAGGATGGTTTCAGAGGAGAGGAGGGGGGCGATCAGGTTCATGCTCGGAGGGCCGACGGTCAGGAATTGTCGGCCATTCAATTGATTATACGCCCGGCCGCCGGGCATGGCCGGCCGCCGGGCAGGTCGTCAAACCGGGATTTCCGCCGTCTGGCGCTTTATGCCGCCGGTACTCTGGTGAACGTCGGAAAGCTTTTCCTTGTACTTGACGATCTGCCGGTCGAGTTTGTCGGCAAGCAGGTCGATGGCGGCGTACATGTTGCCGTTTTCACTGCGCGCGTGAAAGTCCTGGCCTTTCACGTGCAGCGTGGCGTCCGCCTTGTGCACGAGCTTCTCGACCTGCATGATCACGTCGATGGCGATGACGTGGTCGAAATGGCGCTTGACCCGGTCGAGTTTCTCCAGGACATGGTCGCGGATGGCGGGGGTCACTTCCAGATGATGGCCGGAAATCGTCAAATTCATACAGCCTCCTGATTCTGAAGGAAGAGGACGGCATCCGGCCAAGCCGCCGGATTCCGCGGGCACACGGTGCCCGTTGCCATTGTCGGCCGAAAGCGGGAGACATTCAACGTCGGCCGGTGCGGACGTGACCATGCGCGCGGCGGGGGTATGAGGCCGCGCCGCGCGGGATCAAAGGGCGCGGCGCATGTTCGCGGGTGGGATCTGCAGGGATTCCCGGTACTTGGCGACGGTGCGGCGGGCCACCACGATGCCCTGCTGGCCCAGCACCTCGGCGAGCTGGCCGTCCGACAGCGGCTTGCGCACGCTCTCCGCGGCGACGAGCTGCTTGATGAGCGCCCGGATCGCGGTGGACGAGCATGCGCCGCCGCTCTCGGTGGCGACGTGGCTGCCGAAGAAATATTTCAGTTCGAACAGGCCGCGCGGGGTCATCATGTATTTCTGGGTGGTGACGCGCGAGATGGTCGATTCGTGAAGACCGACTGCTTCGGCGATCTCCCGCAGCACCAGGGGACGCATCGCCACCTCGCCGTGCTCGAAGAAGTGCTTCTGGCGATCGACGATGGCCTGCGACACGCGCAGGATGGTATCGAAGCGCTGCTGCACGTTCTTGATCAGCCAGCGGGCTTCCTGCAGCTGCGTGGCGAGCTGGTTGCCCCCGGAGTCGCGGTGGCGCGCGAGAATGTCGGCATACACGCGGTTGACGCGCAGCTTGGGCATGGCGTCGGCATTGAGGGTGGCGACCCACATGCCCTTGACCTTGCGGACGTGGACGTCCGGCATGACGTAATGGACCTCGTCGGCGCCGAACGCCGCCCCCGGCCGTGGATTCAGCGAGACGATGAGGGTGCGTGCGGCACGCAGCGTGAAGTCGTCGATGCCGAGCATCTTTTTCAGCTTGCCGATGTCGCGCGCCGCGAGCAGATTGAGATGCCGGGCGACCAGTTCCATCGCCACGTCGCGCGCGGGCGTTTCCGGCGGCAGGGTGCGCAGCTGCAGCGTCAGGCACTCCGCCAGGTTGCGCGCCCCCACGCCGCTGGGATCCATGTGCTGCAGGTGCTTGAGCGCGGTTTCGACTTCCTCGGGTTCGAGGTCCTCGATTTCTTCCGTGAGCAGGGCGGTGATGTCCGCCAGCGGCTGGGTGAGGAAGCCGGATTCGTCCAGATCGTCGATCAGTGCCGCGACGAGCACGCGGTCGCGCGTGGACAGGGGGCTGACGATCAGCTGATCGAGAAGATGTTCGCGCAGCGTCAGGCCCGAAACCGGCCCCTGCCCGCGGTCGCTGTCTTCGTCGTCGCCGGATGCCCGCCCGTAATCGTTCCAGTCGGCGTCATCGAGACCGGACGTGGCCTCGGAGGCCGCGTCCTCGCTGGTGGCCACCGGTGTCTCGCTGCCGCTGACCGTGGCCGCCGCGTCGAAGGATTCGGTCGACGGGCCGTCGCCATCCTCGCGTTCCAGCAGGGGGTTGTCCTGCAGCATCTGCTCGAGTTCCTGGTTCAGTTCCAGCGTCGAGAGCTGCAGCAGCCGGATCGACTGCTGCAGCTGGGGGGTCAAGGTGAGCTGCTGACCGAGCTTGAGTTGGAGGCTGTGTTTCATACGTGAAAATAACGGCAGTTCATGCATCGACTTGAGGCTGCAGCAGGGCGCGTGCCGGGTGAGCGCACGCTTCCATGACCGAGTCCGTCGCGTATCGATGCAGTGAAATGTCCAGGTCCCGGAAATCGAAATGGATGGGCTCGAAGGACCGAAAAATGCGTGCGGGACGCTGAACGCTACGGTGGCGACTTGCGGAGCCGACGCCGAGGGACGATTCTACGCAATTCTTGTGCCAACCCAAAATCCGCTGGCGGCCGGCCGTGCCGGGGTGGATGGGCGATCATTGCCGTTTCCCGGGCCACGCCTCCGCACCGCGGCGTGAGCGCCCACTCAGAGGCGGAAGTTCTCGCCCAGATAGACCTTGCGCGCGCTCTCGTCCTGGATGATGACGTCCGGCGTGCCGCTGATGAGGACGCGGCCCTCGTTGATGATGTATGCGCGGTTGCAGATGCCCAGGGTCTCGCGCACGTTGTGGTCGGTGATGAGCACGCCGATGTCGCGTTCCACCAGGAAACGGATCAGCTTCTGGATGTCGAGTACCGCGATGGGGTCGATTCCCGCAAAGGGCTCGTCGAGCAGGACGAAGCGCGGATTGAGCGCCAGTGCGCGCGCGATTTCCACCCGCCTGCGCTCGCCTCCCGACAGGCTGATCGCAGCGGATTCGCGCAGATGGCCGATGTGCAGGTCGTTGAGCAGGTTCTCCAGATGCTCCTCGAGTTCGCTGCGGCGGTAGTTCTTCAATTCCAGAATGGCGCGAACGTTTTCCTCCACGCTCATCTTGCGGAAGATCGACGGTTCCTGGGGCAGATAGGCCAGGCCCAGGCGCGCACGCTGGTGGATCGGCGTGTGCGTGAGGTCGTGTCCGTCCATCTGCACACGCCCACCGTCGGCCGCGACGAGGCCCACCACCATGTAGAAGCAGGTGGTCTTGCCGGCCCCATTGGGGCCGAGCAGTCCCACCACCTCGCCGCTGCCGACCTCGAACGAGACGTCGTGCACGACGGTGCGCGGTCCGTAGACCTTGCGCAGATGCTGTGCGTTGATGCGGCTCATGGCTGGGGCGCGTCGGCGTGCGGTTTGGGGCGGATCACGGCGCGCACGCGGCCGGACGGCGTCTGGGCCCCCGGCTCCCCGGCGACGGTGTAGAACTCGGTGTCGGCGTTGTAGGAAATCTGCGCACCGCGCAACTCGTCGGTGCCGCGGCGCAGGCGCGCCTGGCCGATCAGTTCGAGCTGGCTGGTGATGCCGTTGTATTCGATGCGGTCGGCAAAGCCCTCGATGAATTCCTCGCGATCGTCGAGCTTCTGGCGGAAGGCGACGGGACGGCCGGTGGCGCTGACGCGTTCGAGGCCGCGCACGTTCTGCGTGACCTGCACCCGGTCCGCACGCAGCAGCAGCGTGCCCTGGCTGAGAATCACATTGCCCTGGTAGACGCTCACCTTGCGGATGTCGTCGAGCGTGACCCGGTCGGCTTCCAGATTCACCGGCTTGTCACGGTCGGCCTTTTCCGCGTGGGCGGGCGCCGCGAGCAGGGCGATGCCGAGCATGAGAATTCGAATGGACATGGGAGTCATCTCGTCACGGGTTGAAAGCGGGCCTTCACCCGGCCGCTCAATTCGACGACGCGCCGCTTGGCGTCGTATTTCATCGTGCCGGCCCGCGCGGCGACCGTGCCGTCGTCCAGGCTGACCGCACCCGGCGCGTGCAGCAGGTCGCGCTGCGGATACACCAGCAGGTGCTCGGTTCGCAAGGTCATTGCGGCCTGGCCGGCACGCGCGGCGCGGATGATGACGACCTTGCCCCGCAGGTCGATCTCGTCGCCGTCGGGTGAGACCGTGGCATGCATCGCTTCGGCCTGGACGTCACCCGCACTCGGGTCCAGCTGGGCAAAGCGCGGAGCCTCCATTTCGCTGCGCTTGCTGCCGCTGTAGTGCTTCAGCGTCTGCGCCGACAGGCGATATTGCGGACGGCCGTCCGGGGTGGTGCGCAAGGCATGGAAATTTTCCATGATGCCTTCGGGCTCGATGCTGGCGGCCGCGTCCGTGCCCGTGGGCGCGCGGACCGCCCGCTCGATCCAGGAGCTGAGGGCGGCCAGCAGCAGGAGAATCGCCAGCGGCAGCCATAACGGTCCTCGCGCGGTCATCCGGGATATGGCTTCATTTCAGGTAGGGCGCGAGCGCGGCATCCAGTGTGCCCTGCGCGCGCATGAGCAGCTCGCAGACCTCGCGTACCGCACCGCGTCCGCCTTCGCGCCGCGTGGTGTAGTGGCTGTAGGCCTTGACCAGTTCGGGTGCCGCCGGCACGGTGAGCGCCAGGCCCGCACGCCGCATCACCGGCAGGTCGACCACGTCGTCCCCCATGTAGGCGGTGTCCTCGCAGGCGAGATCGAGTTCCCGGCACAGCGTCTCGTACACCGCCAGCTTGTCGTGCGCGCCCTGGTGCACGATGCCGATCCCCAGGTTCTTCGCCCGCGCTTCGACCACGCTCGAACTGCGTCCGGTGATGATGGCCAGCTCGACGCCGCTGTCCTTGAGCATTTTCAGGCCGTGGCCGTCGAGCGAGTTGAAGCCCTTGTATTCCTGGCCATCGTCGGCGAGAAAAAGGGTGCCGTCGGTCATCACGCCGTCGACGTCGAAGGCGATCAGGCGGATCCGCTTGGCGCGGGCGATGCAATCGGCGGTCATCACACCACCCCCGCGCGCAGCAGGTCGTGCATGTTGAGCGCGCCCACCAGAACGTTGTCGGCGTCGACCACCAGGAGGCCGTTGATCTTCAGGGTTTCCATTTTCTCCACCGCCGCGACGGCGAGTTCGTCCGCGCGTATCGTTTTCGGGTTGCGGGTCATCAGGTCGGCGATCTTCGCCTGCCGCAGGTCGAGCGGGTACTCCAGCGCGCGGCGCAGGTCGCCGTCGGTGAACAGGCCGGCCACCCGGCCCGCGGCGTCGACGATGGCGGTCATGCCCAGGCCTTTCCGCGTGATTTCGAACAGGGCTTCCTTCAGGGCGGCGTCGGGACCCACCCGGGGCAGGGCGTCGCCGCTGTGCATGACGTCGCGTACGTGCACCAGCAGGCGGCGGCCGAGGCTGCCACCGGGATGGGTGCGTGCGAAATCGTCCGCGGAAAAGCCGCGCGCGTCGAGCAGCGCGACTGCCAGCGCGTCGCCCAGCGCAAGCGCGGCCGTGGTGCTGGCGGTGGGGGCGAGATTGAGCGGGCAGGCCTCCTGGGCGACGCCGGCGTCGAGATGCACGTCGGCCTCGCGCGCCAGGGTCGCGGCGGGGTTGCCGGTCATCGCCACGAGGCGGGCGCCGCGCCGTTTGATCAGCGGCACGATGCTCACCAGCTCGCTGCTCTCGCCGGAGTTCGAGAGCGCCAGCACCACGTCGTCGCCGGTAATCATGCCGAGGTCGCCGTGGCTGGCCTCGCCGGGGTGCATGAAAAAGGCCGGGGTGCCGGTGGAGGCGAGCGTCGCCGCGATCTTTCGGCCGACGTGGCCGGATTTGCCCATGCCCGACACGACCACGCGGCCGCGGCAGGCGAGCATCAGCGCGACGGCGTCGGCGAATGCGCGGTCGAGGCGGCGCGCCAGCGTGCGCAGCGCGTCGGCTTCGATGTCGAGCACCTGGCGCGCCAGGCTGATTGCATGTTCGGGATCGGGGTGGGGGGGCGCCATGGAGCGCAAGTATACTAAAGCCTTCTCCCCCCGTTTCATGCCGATGCACAGCAGCCTCCAGCTCGTCCTCATCCTGCTTGCGGTCGCCGTGCTCGTGACGGCCACGGCGCGTGTCCTGCGCCTGCCGACCATGCTCGGATACCTGGTGACGGGAATCGCCATCGGCCCCTATGCGCTGGGCTGGATTCCGGATAGCGAAGAGGAGCGCTACCTCGCCGAGTTCGGCGTGGTCTTCCTCATGTTTTCGATCGGCCTGGAATTCAGCCTGCCGCGCTTGATGACCATGCGCCTGACGGTGTTCGGCTTCGGCGGCGCGCAAGTCGTGGCGACGCTCGCCTTGACCGCGCTGATCGCCTGGCTGCTCGGCCTGCCGCCACTCGCCGCGGTGGCGCTGGGCGGCATCATGGCGATGTCGTCCACCGCCATCGTCTCGAAACTGCTCGCGGAACGCCTGGAGATCCAGACGCCGCACGGGCGCCAGATCTTCGGCGCGCTGCTGTTCCAGGATCTCGCGGTGGTGCCGCTGCTGATCCTGATCCCGGCGTTTGCCAAGGACGCCGACGACATGGGCCTCACCCTCGGACTGGCGCTGTTGAAGGCGGCGGCGGTGCTCGGTTTCCTGCTGTTCTTCGGCCAGCGCATCATGCGCCCCTGGTTCCAGTGGGTCGCGGCGCGCAAATCGCCGGAGGTGTTCACGCTCAACCTGTTGCTGTTCACGCTGGGCCTTGCCTTCCTGACCGAAACCGCCGGCCTGTCGCTCGCGCTCGGCGCCTTCCTTGCCGGCATGCTGGTGTCCGAAACCGAGTACCGCTATCAGGTGGAGGACGACATCAAGCCTTTCCGCGACGTGTTGCTGGGGCTGTTCTTCGTCACCATCGGCATGCGCCTGGATCTGCTGCAGGTGATGGCGAACTGGCACGACGTGCTGCTGCTGCTTCTCGCGATCGTGATCGGCAAGAGCGCGCTCGTCGCGGGCCTGGCCATGTTCTTCGGCAGTACCAGGCCAACGGCGGTGCGTACCGCGCTGGGGCTTGCGCAGGCCGGCGAGTTCGGCTTCGTGCTGCTGGCGCAGGCGGCGGATCTCGGCTTGTTCGGCGGCGAGACCGCGCACCCGGTGCTGGCGGCCATGGTGCTGTCGATGCTCACGGCCCCCCTTCTGATCCAGCGCATGGACAGGCTGACGCAGCTGATCGCCGGCAGCGACTGGATCGGGCGGGCGAAGGAGGTGCACGATATTTCGGTGCAGACGTTCGGCCGGACGCAGCACGTCATCGTGTGCGGCTACGGCCGCAGCGGGCAGAATCTGGCGCGGCTGCTGGAGGCCGAGGGCATCAGCTACGTCGCGCTCGACGCCGATCCGGAGCGCATCCGCGCGGTGGCAGCCACCGGCGTGTCGGTGGTATACGGTGACGCGGGCCGGCGCGAGGTGCTGGTCGCGGCGGGGCTGGCGCGTGCGCAGGCCGTGGTGGTGACCTACTCCGACGTGCATTCGAGCATGGCCATCCTGCGCCACGTGCGCGAACTCAGGCCGGAGCTGCCGGTGGTGGTGCGCACCATCGACGACACGCACGTCGATGCACTGAAGGCGGCCGGCGCCGCCGAGGTGGTGTCCGAGGTGATGGAAGGCTCGCTCATGCTCGCCTCGCATGCCTTGATGCTGCTCGGCGTGCCGCTCTCCCAGGTGCTCAAGCGCATTCGCACGGTGCGCGAATCGCGCTACGCGCTCATGCGTGGTTTTTTCCGTGGCACCAGCGACGCCGACGACGAACTCGACCGGAACGTGCAGCCGAGGCTGCATACGGTGCTGGTGACGAGCGGTTCGGCGGCGATCGGACGCACGCTCGCGGAGACGTCGCTGGATGGCCTGCTCGTCGAGGTGGTGGCGATCCGGCGCAAGGGCATTACCGGCGTCGAGCCTCAGCCCGAAACCCGCATCGACGCGGGCGACGTGCTGGTCATGCGCGGCGCCGCCGATAGCCTGGCGGCGGCGGAGATCAGGCTATTGCAGGGTTAGGGTGCCTTGCACACGACGTAGAAATTGGCGCCGTCGTCGATGTAATTTTCAGCCGGCACGGTAGCGCCGGCCTCCGTACCAGCGTTGCCGCGCACGGTGCCCGTCGTCGCGATCCCATCATCGAACTGCGTGTCGATGGCCTGCGCGATTTTCGCCGGCAGATTGTTGGAGCAGATCACGATGCCCTGGATGCCGAATGCGCCGTTTTGCACGCCCGTGATGCCGGAAGCGGCGTTGGGGGGACTCGCGGTGCCGACTGTGCCGCTGGTCGTCGGTCCGCCGACGAGGCCGGCCAGGCGCAGGTGTTGCCAGAGCAGGCGCGATTCGTCGGTCACCGTGTTCGAGTTGTAGTTGCCGGTGATCACGCCGTCACCGTTGCCGCTGGTGGTCGTGCTGCCCGCTGCAGTCCAGCGCGTCGCGGCGCTGGGGTCATCACCCGGCAGCGCCCGGTAGCGGTCCTGATACAGGTTGAGTGCCGCGGTGACCGACTGGAAATCGTTCGAGACGTTGCGGATGCGCCCCTGGGTGATGAGCTCCTGGCCCTTGAGGATGCCGCCGAGCAGCAGGCCGATGATGACCAGCACGATGGCGATTTCGATCAGCGTGAAGCCCGACTGTTTCCTTCGTGTGCGGATGCGGGGCATGGCGACGGTCTCCGTTTGTATTTCGCGTTTCAATGGGTATGCAAGATGCGTGCCATCCGGGATGGCCTGTCAAGTGTATGATCAAGAAATAATTTGAACGAGATGGTGGTTCGGGAGGACCGGAATTCGTCGAAATTCCGACATTCATGACGGGCTTCCGTCGGTGTGGCGCCGCTGCATGGCCTCGCGGGAATGCCGATGGCAGCGACCCTGCAGCGTGCCGTGCGGATTCCTGCATCCCGGCAGGAACGGTCGAGGCACGGAGGAACCCGGAAAACAGGCACAGCCCATGCCGGTCCCCGCTCGCGTATCGACCGAACCACGAGGAGAATGCGAGCATGTGTTTTTTCCCTGTGCCGCTGCGGCGTGGAAGGCGGGATGACTGAACCGGGTGCACGTCACGCGCAGCGGGCGGGACTGGCCACGCTCGCCGCGCGCGTCGCGCCGGGACGCTGGCTCGCGCTGATGCTGCTCGCGCTGCACGCCGCCGTGGTGGTGGATGCCGAACCCGCCATCGCCCGCGCGTTCCTGCTGGCCCATTACGGGCTGTTCCTGCTGTGGCAGCCGCTGGTGCGCGGCGAGGCACGCATCGAGCCGCGGCTGGCGGTGCCGGTGTTCGCCCTGGCGGCGCTGCTGGTGCTGGCGCAAAACGCCTGGGTGCTGGCGCTGTGGCTGGCGATCCTTGCCGGCCTGGTGGGTGCGGTGGCGGCGTCGCAGACGGCGCGCAGCCAGCGCCTCGCCTGCCTGCTCGCGCTCGCCTACCTGCTGGCGCTATTGCTTGCCTGGGTGCTGCCGCAGACGCTGGCCGGCGGGTTGCCCGCGGAACTCCGTGCCGTCGTGCGCTACGGCCTGCCGCTGGTGCCGCTCGCCGTGCTGTTCCTGCCCGCGACGCGGCGGGGTGGCGCATCGTCGACGCTGGATTTCGTCTACGGACTCATGCTCGCGCTGCTGGTGATCGTGCTGGCGCTGGGCGTGTTCGCCGTGATGGCCGTGGCGCAGGTGAACTACGTCTGGGCGCTGGTGCAGACGCTCCTCGGCATGGCCGCGCTGCTGCTGGTACTGGCGTGGTTGTGGAATCCGCGCGCCGGCTTCGCCGGCCTCGGGCAGGTGACCTCGCGTTATCTGCTGTCGGTGGGACTGCCGTTCGAAAGCTGGGCGCGGCGGCTGGCGACCCTCGCCGAGCGCGAGCGCGATCCGGAGTGTTTCGTGCGCGACGCGCTCGCCAGCCTGCGCGAGCTCGACTGGATACGCGGCGGCGAATGGCGCGCGGCGCGTGGTGCGGGGCACTTCGGCGAACCCGCGGCGCACCGGGTGAGCCACGCATTCCACGGACTTCGGCTCGACTGGTACAGCGCGCGGCCGCTGACCCCGGCGCTTGGCCTGCACGTGCGCCTGCTGTCGCAGCTGCTGGGCTATTTCTACGCCGCCAAGGTGCGCGAGCAGACCCTGCGCGAGCAGGCCTACAGCCAGGCGATCCATGACACCGGCGCGCGACTCACGCATGACGTGAAGAACATCCTGCAGTCGCTGAAGACCCTGCTCGCGGCGGCCGACGTCTCCACGCCCGAGGACAGCGCACGCCTACTGGCCCTGATGAAGCGGCAACTGCCGCAACTGGCGGCGCGCCTGTCGCACACCGTCGACAAGTTGAAGCAGCCGGCCGAGATGGACGTCGCGCAGGTGCCTGCGCAGGCGTGGTGGACGAACCTGCAGGCCCGCTACGAACACGACCGGGTCGATTTCATCGCAGACGAAGCGATCGACGGCACGCCGCTGCCGCAGGATCTCTTCGACAGCGTCGCCGACAACCTGCTGGTCAACGCCCTGCGCAAACGCCAGGCCGAACCCGGCGTGCGGGTCGCGGTGCGCCTGTCGCCGGGACCGCTGGCAAGCCTGGAAGTGAGCGACAGCGGTGCGCCCGCGCCGGAGCATGTCGCACGCAATCTTTTCCTCGGCCCGGTGGCGTCGGACTTCGGGCTCGGCGTGGGGCTGTATCAGGCGGCGCGCCAGGCGGCCAGGGCAGGGTTTCGCCTGGAGTTGCCGGAAAACCGCGCGGGGCGGGTGACGTTTCGTTTGCAGGCTACGGACAGCCGCCTCCGGAACATACCCGGCTCCTGAGCTGGGCGGCCGAGAGCCAGACGACCAGGTCGTCGAATTCACCTGGTGCGGAATCCGCCGCCGTGGGGGGGCGGCTCACGAGCCGGGTCTTGTCGTTGATCCTGTCGAGGTCGACGTTGCGTCGCTCGTCGGGGCTGGCCGGAGGGCGCAGCATGCCGTCGTGGATGCTGCGTGCCCCCCAGCCGTTGGGACCGTGGGAAATGATGGCTGCAACGATGTCGTCCGCGGCGTGGGTATTGTCGGGGCAGTCGCTCGAACGGCATATCTCGATGTCGCCGACATCGAATCTGTGGAATCCGCTGGTTCCGTTCGCGAATTTCTCCGTCACCACGTAGCGCAGGCGGTTGCCCCATGCGTCCTGCTGTCCGACCCCGAGGGTGACCCAGGGCAGATTGCCGGACCCGGCGAGGCATTCGCCCTTCCTGGCGTCCCCCTTGTAGCGGTCCTCGCGGCCGTTGTTGAGGTCGCGCATCGATCCGTCGTCATCGTTGTCCTGGTCCGGCTCCAGGTCATTGTCCGTGAGGTCCGGGCAGGGCAGGTAGGGCCGTGCAATGGGCAAGGTGAGCTTGGTCGTGCCGGTCGCGGGGCATAGCGAAACCGGGCAGTTGGAGGTCCCCGGGTTGAGTGTCGTAGTCTCGGCGTCGTAGGCGCAGTCGCATGTGCCTGGGGCAGTGTTGCTCATCGCATAGCCGATGATCGCCTCACGCGCTTCTTCGAGAGTTTTTTTCGTTTCCGCGATCCGCCGCGCCTCGATCTGTGCCGTCAGCGGCATGGCCAGTCCGCCGATCAGGACGGTGAGGATCACCAGCACGATGGCCAGCTCGATCAAGGTGAAGCCGCGCGCGCGGATCATGGCCGCGTCTCCTCCATTCGCGCGGCCTGCGGCGGCGCCAGCTGGTAGGGCTCGTACACGCTGTCGCCGGCGCGCGTCTGTCCCGGCCGCAGATCGTGGGGCGCGGCGGTGGCGGGCCGGCCGTCGACCCAGTGGGTGACCTGGCCGTCGGAGCGGATGATGACGCCGTCGTAGCGCTGCGGCGTCTCCGCGGCACCGTGCGCCGAGGAGGCGGGTGCGCGCATGCCGCGGCTGCGCGCGGCTTCCAGCTGGGCACGCTGTACCGGCGTGTAGAACAGGCGGCCCGGTTCAGCCGCTGCGGCGCCACCGTTCACGGCGCAGGCGAGCAGAAAAAGGCATCCGGACAGGAATGGCTTCATGGGGCGTTTTCCCGCTGGGTGGCGACAGTGAACCACAGTATCTCGCATTCGGCCCTGAGGCGCGGCTGGTCGATGGCTTCGAAGGCCGCGCCGCCGCTGCGGGTGATGCTGCAGCCACGGACGCGATGAATGCCCGGCGCCTGGCGTTCGAGTGCGGCGAGGAAGCGTGCGAGGTCGGTTTCGACCAGCAGCGGCAGGTCGAGCGTCATGCGGGTCTGCTTCAGCGGCAGGCCCTGGGCCAGCGCGACCGGCGCATCGGTGCGCGGATCGAGGCGGTATTCGAGTGCGGGCAGGCCGCTTTCGCGGCCCGCCAGCTGGGCCGCTTCGATCCAGGCGAGACGGTTCTCCGCGCCGACGAATCCGCGCGCGGCGAGGGCTTCGTAGTCGGCGAGATGCGTGGCGATGAGTTCCTGTTGCTGGCGGCTGCGGCTCAGCCGGACTTCGGCGGCGGCGCGCGCCTGTTCGGCGTGGGCGCGCGCCGCGGCGGCGGTGCGCGTCGCCTCCAGGCTCCACGATATGCCGATGGCGGCGAGGAGCGTGGCCGCCACGACCAGGGCCAGGGGCCATTTCAGCGTGCTGATCGGCGGCCGGTTCATGGCGCGGCCTCGCGGTATTGCACGTCGATGGCAAAGCGCATGGCCTGCGCGGTGGACGTGCCGGCAGCCTGCGTCCTGCCGGCGAGGCGCGCGGCGGGCCCCGTGTCGACCGGGCTGCTGCGCAGCTGCACCTCATGCAGGGATGGAACCTGTCCGAGCATCGCCATGAAATGCTCGATGCGTTGCATGGCGGCGCGGTAATTGCCATCGAAGGACGTCAGCGCGGCGTCGATGTCGACCGCGGCCGTGCGCCCTGCAGATGGGCCATCGGTGGTCCAGCGGAGCCGTTCGAGGCTGATGTCGGGCGCATGGTCGAACGCTGCGCCGAGCGCCGCCATCAAGGCCGCGGAGGCGGGGCCGGGACGTTCCAGCGCCTGTGCGACGCCGACGGTGAGGGCGAGCTGCTCCGGCGCGACGTCCTGGCGCGGAAAAGTGCGCGCGACGGCCTGGTAGCGCGCGTCGAACTGCCGGGTTTGCATGTCCGCCCGGTACGTGTCGTCCTTCAGCGATTCGGTGCGCAGCCAGAGTGCGGCGGTGACGACGAGGCCCGTGAGGGCGATGCCGCCGGCGACGGCGTGCAGCATGCGGCGCCAGCGGTATTCGCCATGCCGCCGCAGCAGGGCGGGCGGCGCCAGATCGAGCGGCAGCGGCTTGCCGGCGATGGCGGCGAGCGGCACGGTCTCGGGCGTGGCGAGCAGGAAATCGTCGGGGATGTGCAAGGTGCGTGCGAGTTCGGCGACGTCGATCCTGCGCACGCTGAACGCCGGGTCGGCCGTCAGGGCGGCAAAGGCGGCGTCGAGCTGGGCGGTGGGATCGAGCAGCAGCACGTGCAGGCGCGCGTCGCGCGGGAGGATGCGCTGGCCGACGAGGTAGAGCTGGGTCTTGGCGATTTCGTTGGCCGCTTCACCCGGCAGCTGCGTCGGGGCTTCCCCGGGAATCAGGCGCGAAAAGCGCAGCATGCCGTTCTGGTAGTACGACAGGCGCAGGCTGTCGTGCAGGCGGCAGGCCATGAGCACGTGGGGCTCCGCTACGCGCAGGCGCGCGAGCAGGTACTGGCAGGCGAGCGCCATCGGCGTGATGCCGGCGAGCGGTACGGCTTCGCGCTGCAGCACGCCGAGCCAGGGCAGCAGCCATTCGTGGTCGGTGAGCGCGGCGAAGAGATAGCGGTCGTCGCGGCGCCCCGTGGTTTCGCGCGCCTGGCGCCAGGCCCCGGCGAACTGGGCGTTGCGGAACGATTGCCGGAGCTTGCGCGCCACCAGTGCGGCGCGGGCGGCGCCCTGCACGTGCGGCAGGATTTCGCCGCGATAGTCCTCGTCCATGCTGTCGACGACGACCACCGCCGGCAGGTGCGCGAGCCGCGCGACGCGCTGCGCGAAGGTCGCCATCCCGGCGGCATTCGCCGCATACTGGCCGAGCCAGTGCAGGCGCCCGGGACGCCAGTCGAGCACGCCGATGTGGCGTGGCGTGGCGAGCAGGATCAGCTGGCGCTTCAGCATCGGACGGGGGTGCGGGCGTTCACAGCGGCAGGTTCCCGATCAGGTCGTAGATCGGCAGCAGCACCGACACCAGGATGCCGCCGAGCACGAGTCCGAGCAGGGCGGTGAGCGCAGGTTCCAGCACCTTGAGGCCGCTTTCGATCGAGTCGAGCACCTCGCGGTTGTAGAAAGCCGTCACGTTGTCGAGCGCATCGTCCAGTTCGCCCGTGGTTTCGCCGACGCGCAGCATGCGGATCACCAGCGGGGGAAACAGCACCTGCGCCTGGAAACTCTCCGACAGGCCGCGGCCATCGGCGATCTGTTGGCTGGCCTGGCGAATGGCGCTCGCCACGGTACGGTTGCCCGCCACCGCTTCGCCCGCGCGCAGGGCATCGAGCACGGTCACGCCCGAGCGGTACATCATCGACAGCGTGCTCGCAAAGCGCGACAGAATGATCTTCTGGATGATGGGCCCGAGCACCGGCAGACGCAACTGGGTGCGGTCCCACCAGGCGCGTCCCGCCTCGGTCCGGCGTGCCCAGAGCGGCAATCCGCCGCCGAGCGCGACGCCCAGCAACAGAAAAACCGGCCAGTGGGCGCGCAACGCGCCCGACACCGCCATCAGGACCAGCGTCGGCAGCGGCAGCTGCACGCCCATGGTTTTCACCAGCCCGAGCACCTGCGGCACCAGATACATGAGCAGGAAGACGATCGCCACGCCCACCACCACCAGCACCAGCGCCGGATAGATCATCAGTCGCCGCGCCTTGGCGCTGACTTCCTCCTGCCACTTGAGGGTTTCCGAGAGCCTGTCGAATACCGCGTCGAGCAGGTCGGTCTGCTCGCCCGCCCTGACGCTGTGCACGAATACCGCGCCGAACACCGCCGGGTGCGCCGCCAGCGCCTGCGACAGGACCTTGCCGCCTTCCAGGTCCTCCAGCAGCGAGGTGAGCACGTCCCGAAAGCCCGGCTTGTCCATGCTGTCGCGCAGGTCGCGCAGGCCGTCGAGCAGCGGAATGCCCGCCCGCGTGATGTAGCCCATGTGGATGCAGAAGGTGATGAGGTCGCGCCGCGTGATGCGCTCCCGCCCGCGTGGCGCATACTGGCGCGACAGCTCCGACAGCGTGACGAGATCGAGCCCCATGCGCTTCAGGCGCAGTTCGAGGTCGACGTCGTTGACGGCCGACAGCGTACCGCGGACGGTGCGGCCGGAGGCGTCGATGGCGCGGTAGTCGAAGAAGGGCATGGGGGGGCAGGTATCAGGGATCAGGGATCAAGGATCAGGGATCGGATTTACGTTGCGCAGCGGCACAGGGACTGATTCCTGATCCCTGATTCCTGATACCCTCCCCGTCAAATCCACCACCCGCGCCACTTCCGCCAGCGAGGTCGTGCCGTCCAGCACGCGCTGTATGCCGTCTTCCGCCAGGGGGCGGTAGCCCTGCGCCAGGGCGGTGCGGCGGATTTCGGGAAGGGGGGCGTGATTGGCGACCAGTTCGTCGAGCTGGGGGTCCATGCGCAGCAATTCGATCAGGGCCAGGCGGCCGCGGTAGCCCTTGTGGGTGCATGCCGGGCAGCCGGCGGGGCGATAGAGGGTCGGCGGCTGGTCGGGGTCGGCGCCGAGGATGCGTGCTTCGTGCTCGTCCGGCGTATAGGCTTCCCTGCAGTGCGGACACAGCCTGCGCACCAGCCGCTGGGCGATGACGCCGATGATGTTGCCCGACAGGATGCCGGGCTGGATGCCGATGTCGGTGAGGCGCGGAAACACGCCGAGCGCCGAATTGGTGTGCAGCGTGGTGAATACCTGGTGGCCGGTCATGGCGGCACGGAAGGCCATCTCCGCGGTATCGCGATCGCGGATTTCGCCGACCAGGATGATGTCGGGGTCCTGCCGCATGATCGAACGGATGCCGTTGGCGAAATCGAGCTTGATCGCTTCGTTGACCGAGCTCTGGCGCATCAGGGTGACCGGATATTCGACGGGATCCTCCAGCGTCATGATATTGACCGTCTCGTTGTTCAGATGCGAGAGCATCGAGTACAGCGTCGTGGTCTTTCCTGAACCGGTCGGCCCCGTGACGACGAGAATGCCTTCGGGGCGCGCCATCATCAGCTGCAGTTCGCGCAGGGCGTCCTGCGTGAAGCCCATCTGCTCGAGCGGCATGATGGATTTTTCGCGATCGAGGATGCGCAGCACCACGTTCTCGCCGTGGATGCCCGGCTGGCTGGACACGCGGAAGTCGATCGGGCGGCCGTTCAGCATCAGCGACATGCGGCCGTCCTGCGGGGCGCGCGTCTCGGCGATGTTCATCCCGGCCATGACCTTGATGCGTACCAGAATGCCCGGCCAGTACGTCTTGTGCAGGCTCCTGACCTGCTCCAGCACGCCGTCGATGCGGTAGCGAATGCGCAGGAAGGCGTGTTCCGGCTCGAAATGGATGTCCGACGCCTCGCGCTTCACCGCGTCGGTGAGCAAGGCCCCGACCAGGCGCACGACCGGCTGGGTGTATTCCTCGGTATCGGGGCTCAGGCTCGTATAGTCGACTTCGCCGGTCTCGATTTCGCGCAGGATGCCGTCGAGCGACAGATCGAAACCGTAGAACTTGTCGATGCATTCGAGCAGCTGCGCCTCGCCGGCGAGCAGGGTGTCGATTTCCAGCTGGCCGCCGAGCGCCGCCTTCAGCTGGTCGAGTGCGACGACGTTGAACATGTCGGTGGTCGCCAGCGTCAGCACGTTGCGTGCCGCGTCGTGGGCGATCGGCAGCAGGTGATGGCGGCGGGCGAAATCCTCGGGCACCCGCCGCAGGGCATCGGGGTCGGCCACCACCTGGGCCAGATCGATGCCCTGGCTGCCGAGCGCGTTGGCGAGCTGGTCGCGCAGCACCGCCTCGGTGATGAAGCCCAGCGCCACCAGCTGGCGGCCGATCGGCAGGCCGGTGGCCTTCTGCTCCTTGAGCCCGATGCGCAGCTGGTCGATGGTGATGAGCCCCTGGGACACCAGGGTCTCGCCCATGCGAAGTTTCTTGCGCCGCTCCACGGCGTCTCAGCGCGCCCGCTTCAGCTGCAGCACCCGTGCCGCGGCCTGGTCGCGATCGAAGCGGTGCGCGCCGGCGGTGGCGAGCGCCTTTTCGTAATACGTCAGCGCCGCGGCGTGTTCGCGCAGTTCATCGAGGCTGACGGCGAGGTTGTAGGCATAGTCGGCGTTGTCCGGTGCGCCGCGCCACGACTCGAAATACGCCGCCTGCGCCTCGCGCCAGCGGCCCTGCGCGGCATACACGCCGGCAAGCGTCTGGTAGAGCTGGGGCGTGGGTTCGCGGTCGATCAGTGTCTTCAGCCGGCTTTCCGCCGCCGTGCCATCGGCGCTGCCGAGAAGGTCGAGCAGCGCCGCCTGCGCGGTGGCGTTGCGCGGATCCAGCGCGAGCACCTCGCGGTACAGCCGCTGTGCCTCGGCCTCGCGGTTCTGCAGCGTGGCGATCGTTGCGAGTCCCAGCAGCGCGTCCGCGCCGGGCTGCCGGGTTTGTGCCTGCGCGTACAGCCGCTGCGCCTCGGCCAGATCCTCGCGCTGGTAGGCCGCGTAGGCTTGCCCGAGAAGTGCGGCCTGGGCGTCGGGCTGAAACTGCGGCGGCGCCGACGTACCGGGGCGGGCGGTCGCCGCGCCGGTCGCGGCTGGCGCCGGTCGCGCGGCCGTGGCGGCATGCACCGGCGGCTGCGCGCGAGGGGGGGCGGCAGGCGCCGGCGGCGTGGCCGCTTCCGGCTTGGGCGAAATCGCTTCCGGCCCCGACGGCGTCGCCGTTCGGGACACCGCGGGGGGCGGTTGCGGGATGGCTTGAGCCGCTGCGGCCGGTGTCGGCGTCGGCAGGACGGTGGATGGCTGCAGGGCAAAATACAGCCAGGCGCCATAGCCGAGTGCGATCAGCGTGGCGAGCAGCAGCACGGCCGGCACCAGCGACAGGTGTGGCCAGCGGATACCGCGCCGCTGATGCTTGCCTTCCAGGCCGCCGCTGCCGAACAGCAGGCCGGGCGGTTCGACCCAATCGCGTTCCCGCGGACTGTCGTCGGGCGTCTCGATTTTCAGGTCTTCCTGATAGGGCGTCCGCACCGCCTCGGGCTGGATGGACTCCGCCTGTTTCAGCGCCTTGAGCAGCAGACTCATCGCAGGACCTTTCCGCCGTCCGCCATTACAGCGTGCTTCGCGCGCCGGGCAGCAGACGCTGGAACGGGCGCAGCTCGTCGCTCTCCAGCGTCGGGTTGGCGATGACGATGGGACGCAGGAAGATGACCAGCTCGGTCTGGTTGCTGGTGCGCTCGTGCTGGCCGAACAGGGCGCCGATGCCCTCGGCGCGCGACAGGCCGGGCAGCCCGTCGCGTGCGCTGCTGCGGTCCTCCTGGATCAGGCCGCCGAGCACCACGGTCTGGCCGCTTTGCACCTGGAGCAGGGATTCCATCTCGCGGATCTGGATGATCGGAACCTGGTTGGGAATGTTGGAGGGGATGGCGGGATTGGGGTCGCGCACGAAGCCGACGTTGCGCGAGATCGTGGGCCGCACCGTCAGCGACACCCTGCCGGCGTCGTTGATCTGCGGCGTCATGCTCATGACGATGCCGACCGACACCGTCTGCGGAGTCGTCGTGAAGGTGGTCGTCGTGCCGACGTTGGCGGTCGAGGTGGTGTCGGCCTTGACCGTGAAATACACCAGATTGTCGACCACCTTGAGCAACGCGGTCTGGTTGTTCAAGGCCATCAGCTTGGGACTGGACAGAACCTTGGTTCGGCCGAAGGACTCCAGCAGGTCGATGGCCGCGGTGATGCCGTTGCTTCCCGTGTAGGTTGCGGTCATGAACGGCTGCAACGCGTCGCCCAGCGCCGTCTCGCCCCCGCGCGGCGCCGTATTGATCGACCAGCCCACGGCTCCCTGCAGCGTGCGGCTCCAGTCGATGCCGGTGCGGTACTGATCCTTCAGCGTGACTTCGACGATGGTCGCCTCGATCAGCACCTGGCGCTGCGCCGCCTGCATCACGCGGTCGAGATACCGTTGCACCAGCTCCTGCTGCCGTGCGGTACCCAGAACGGTGACGGTACCTGCGACCGGATTGACCGCGACGTCGTATTGGGCGTCCATTGCGGGCTGGTTGGCGAACGCCGCGGTGAACAGGCCGGCGGCGCCCGTGCCGGCCTTGCTGGCGGCCTCGGCCTGCGACAGGCGTTCGGCGCGTGCGGCCCTTTCCGCGTCGAGCCGGGCCGCGCGCTCTTCCCCGCTCTGGGTGACGGCCCGGGTGCCGGCGAGCAGGATGCGGATATTGTCGGCGAGCACGCTCCACAGGTCGTTGTTCGACTGGCTCGCCACCGTGGTGGTCGAGGAGTTCCCGCCTCCGTTGCCGCCCGAAATGTTTCCCGTGCCGCCGCCCGTCGTCGGCGTGCCCACGTCACCGGTGCTGGCGATCTGCGCCGCAACGCCGACGCTGGAGGTGGTGGTGCGCGCGACGTTGACGTAGTTGACGCTGTAGGTTTTGGCGTAGGGCGTATCCGGCATGACCGACACCGTGCGCCCGTTCATCTCGTAGCGCAGGTTGGCCTGTCGCGCGATGCGCTCGAGAATCGACGGCAGCGGCTCCTGCACGGCGTTGAGCGAGACGTTTCCAGAAATTCCCGGATGCAGGTCGATGTTGTATTGGGTGTCGCGCGCGATGGAAAACAGCAGCTCCTTCACCGGCACCTCGTTGACCACCACGGTGTAGGTCGGAACCGCCACGGCCGGTCGCGGTGCCGGCAATAGCGGCGCCGCGCGCACCGGTGCCGGGGGCGGCGGCAGCGCGTCCGCGCTGGGACGGGTGATGTGGCCGGGCGAGGTGTCGAAGGCCTGCGGCGGCACGCAGCCGGCCAGCAGCAGGGCGGCCAGTCCCAGGGCGGTCGAGGCAGGGCGGTTCGACACGACGCTCATTCCGGAAACAGCGGCTGCACCATGAAGGCAGGAAGAATGTGGAGCGGGACCACGCGCCTGCATTCTTGCCGGAATGCGGCGGGCGGGCACGCGCGAACCGATGCGCCAAGCCCCTGCTTTTCGTGTCTTTCCGTGTCTCCGTGCCTCTGTGATGCGGAATTCGGCTTCATGGCTGTCCAATGGGCAAAACGACGGTGCGCATCCGTCCGGCCGTGCGCAGGAACGGTTGTTCCGTGAGCGTCGCCGGCAGGCTCTGCAGCGCCGCGAGCGCCGCGGCGCGGTCCGGAAACTCGCCCGCCACGAACATCCAGGCCGGGGTTCCCTGACTGAGGCCGTACAGCACGCGCACCGGATGCGGCAGCGCCCGATCGAGATTCTGTAATAGAACGGCTGCCCAGGCCGCTTCTTTAGCCGAGGCGACCTGGATCACGTAGGTCGTCGTCGGTGCGGCGGCGAGCCAGGCCGCCGTCTGCGCCACGCGCGACTCGAGCTCGGCCGCGGGAGTGGGCCGCGCTGCGGCGGCCTGCGGGGCGGGAGGCGGACGAGCCTCGACCGGCGGCGCGGGTGGAGCGGCCGGTGGCGGAGGCTTCCACGCGAGGTAGCCGCCGTATGCGAGCGCGAGTGCCGCGGCGAGACCCAGGCCCAGCCACAGGCCGCGCGACGGAGGCCGGCGCGACACGGCGGCCATTTCCGCATCACCGGCCGCGGCATCGAGATGCGCCGGCGTAAGGGTGTGGGTCTGTTGCGCGTAGGCCGCCAGCAGCGTCTTGTCGGCGAGCACGTTGATGCGGCGCGACAGGCCGCCGGAGAGCCGGGTCATGCGTGCCACCAGCGCGGGCGTGAACAGGTCCGGACCGCGGTAGCCGGCGACCTTCAGGCGCGTGCGCAGATAGTCGCCGACTTCGCCTGCGTCGAGCGGCGGCAGCGCGAGGTTCAGGGTGATGCGGTCCCTGAGCTGGCGGATGCGCGGGTCGGCGAGCAGTTCGTCGAGCTCGGGCTGGCCGAACAGCACGATCTGCAGGAGCTTGTCGGTCGCGGTCTCGAGGTTGGTGAGCAGGCGCAGGAATTCGAGGCTGTCGAGCGCGATGCCCTGCGCTTCCTCGACGAACGCCACCACCCGGCGTCCGGCCCGGTGGCGCGCCAGCAGCACGGCGTCGAGCTGCGCCAGGCGCGCCTGGCGGCCTTCGGCCGGCGCTTCGCCGAGGTCGGCGAGGATCGCCGCCAGCATGTCGTCCGGCCCGAGGCTGGGGTTGCCGAGATAGACGCTGTCCACCGTATCCGGCAACTGGGCGGCCAGCTTGCGGCAGAGCATGGTCTTGCCGCTGCCGACTTCGCCCACCACCTTGATGATGCCCTCGCCCTGGGCGATCGCGTAAAGCAGCGCGGCGAGCATGTCGCCGCGCTGCCCCCCGGCATGCCAGTACTCGGTATTCGGCGTGATGCGGAAGGGGGCTTCTTGCAGGCCGAAAAAATCGAAATACACGGATGTGCGGAGTGGCTTCTAGGTTCGACGCAAGACGCGTGCGCCGGGACCGAGCTCCCCTTGCCTGTGCGGGGAAGCGGCCGGGGCGGGGAAAACACTCGGGGCGGCCCGTCGTTTCATGATCTCGCGCGGCGGATCGTCATCGACCTCAGTCGGTCCCGTAGGTCTGCATGCGGCTGTACAGCGTGGTGCGGTTGATGCCCAGCAACCTGGAGGCCTGCGACAGGTTGCCGTGGGTCATGTTGAGCGCGGCCTCGACGTAGGCCTTTTCCCATTGCCGCAGGGTGACGTCGAGATTGAAGTTGGCGAGCGTCTGCAGTTGCTTGCGCGCCAGTTCGACCAGGGCCCTGCCGTCGCTGGCGAGCGGAATTTCCTGCGGGTATGCCTGGTCGGTATCGAGCTCGGCGTCGAGCTGCTGCGCGTTCACTTCGATGCCCGGATACTTGGTGGTGAGCCGGATGGCGATGTTGCGCAGCTCGCGCACGTTGCCGGGGAAGTGATAGTCCTCCCACATCTGGCGGGCACGCGTGTCGAGGGTGAACGCCTGGCTCTTCGCCTCGCGTGCGTAGAAGTCGCGGAAATGGTCGAGCAGCACCGTCTTGTCCTCGCCCATGTCGCGCAGCGGCGGTACCGCGATGGAGAACACCGACAGCCGGTGGTAGAGGTCGGCGCGGAAACGCCCCGCCTTGATCTCCGCACGCAGGTCGCGGTTGGTCGCGGTGACCACGCGCGCGTTGGAAAAGCGCGGCTGGGTTTCGCCGACGCGCTGGTATTCCCCGTTCTCCAGGACGCGCAGCAGTTTCGCCTGGAGTTCCAGCGGCAATTCGCCGATTTCGTCGAGAAACAGGGTGCCGTTCTCGGCTTCCTCGAAATAGCCGGCGCGCGCGCTGGTGGCGCCGGTGAATGCGCCCTTGGCGTAGCCGAACAGCGTCGGCTCGACCAGGGTCGGCGAAATCGCCGCGCAGTTGAGCGCGAGGTAGGGCTTGCTCGTGCGCGGCGACAGCTGGTGCAGGCTGGACGCCACGCGTTCCTTGCCGCTGCCCGATTCGCCTTCGATCAGCACCGGGAAGGGCGCCGCCGCATATTGCTTGATCTGCTCGCGCAGCTTGTGCATGGCCGGGCTGTTGCCGATGATGTCGGTATCGCGTGCCGGCATCGGTTCCCGGTCGGCGCTGCGCTCGGCATCCTGCACCATCAGGGCGTTGAGCAGCAGCGATTTCAGGCGTTCCGGCTCGCACGGCTTGGCGACGAAGTCGATGGCACCCAGCGCGCGGGCGTGACGGGCGTTGGCCTCGTCGCTCTGCCCGGACAGCACCAGGATCTTGATGTTGGGCGATACGCCGAGCAGGTCGGCGATGAGCGCGAAGCCTTCGTCGGGCTTGTGCGGCTGCGGCGGCAGCCCGAGGTCCACGAGGGCGAGCTGCGGCGGCTCGTCGAGCTGCATCAGGAGGCTTTTGACCTGCGCGCGCGATTCCGCCGCGGAAACTTCGAAGTCCTTGCCGAGGACATAGGTCAGGGTGTCGGAAATCAGCGGATCGTCGTCGACGATCAGCAGGCTGGGTTTTTCGGTTGGGGCCACGTGTCCTCCGGGAATGGGAAGCTGGCCCGCGTCTGTGCTTCAGGTCGGAACAGTCGTCGGGCGTGTCGGATTTTCGACGATTGTGCCAGAGCGGCGCTGAAAGTGAAACTGGGCCGCCGTGACCCGGTGCCTGCCCGGAGAGGCGGTGTTCAGAGTTCGGCCGGGTCGGCCGTGACGCGCATCCAGCCTTCGCTGCGTTCGATCGGGCCACCCAGGGAAATGTGCTGGCGCTCGGCGATGCCGGTCAAGCGGTAAACCCTGTTGGGCGCATAGTGCACCGGATCGATGACGATGCTGTCGCGCCCGGCGCGATCTTCCAGCCACAGGCCCGCATGCGGCAGGCTGGTGCCGCCGTTGTCGAGCCCATCGACCGTATAGCCGGCCGAGGTGGTCGTATGCAGCATCGCCAGTATCGGCGTTTGCCGCAGCGTCTCGATGCCGATCGAGACGATCTCGTCGTTGTGGCGCGCCAGGCGGCGCACGATCCCGAGCTTCCAGGCGTGCTCCCCATGGGGCTTGACGGCAAGCAGGGTGCCGACGCGCAGCCAGTCCATGTTGTGCGGCTCGACCAGGGCCCCATAGCCGCACTCGCTCTCGTCGTGCACGACCCAGCGTTCGACGTCCGTGGCGAGCGCGTGGGAGGGCGTTTTCATCAGGGACGTGCCGCCGCGCGTGCGCTCGGTGACGAAGCCGTATATCGCCAGATCGTCGGATTCCCGGTAGTTCAGCGTCGAGCCATACGCCGAATCGCCCGGCCCGCCGGAACTGATCTTGAACTGGTTGATGATCGCCGCCAGGCCGTGGGCGACGTCGATCAGCCGCTTGACGGCCTTGCGCGGCGCGCGCCGCATTTCACGTACCGCGAAGGGCGCCCACTGTTGCTGCAGGTGGCCCAGCAGTTCGAGGCTTTCCGTCGGGCGGGTCTGCTCGCCGAGACCCAGGGCGGCGGGCGGCTGCGACGCGCGCAGCGCGGCCTGCAGCGCCGTCAGCTGCGCCATCAGGCCGGCCGTGCTCCAGCAGCGTGCCGAGGGGGCCGCATTTTGCGCGCGCGCCCGTCGTGGGCCATGATCGGCGGCGAGATCGATGGCGAACTGGGGCGTCTCGGGATCGCAGCGTGCCGCGAAGCGGAGTTCGTCGTGCCAGTTCAGCAGCCAGCGATCCACCAGATCGATCTGGCGCGGGTAGAGCGAGCCGGAATGGGCGAGCTGCAGCATGAGGGTGTGCAGATAGCTGCTTTCGCAGCTGCCTTCGCATGGGTCGTCCGCATACGCCTGCATGCGCGTGTGCTGGAAGCCCGATTCCTCCGCCAGCCGGTACAGGCCGTGCAGGCGCAGCCAGAGCTTGTCGCCGGCGGGCTGGTAGCGGATCGCCCGCCACTTGAGCAGCTGGCCGACCGCACGGATGGCGCGCAGGGCGATGCGCGCCTGCAGCACCGGGCCGGTCTGCCGGCCCGGGTTGCGCATCAGGTGCAGCGCGGATGCGTGGTAGCCGCGCGCGATCTCCCAGTAAAGAGCGTAAACGGCATGCCAGATCTGGCTCTCCTGCGGACGCGACATGCGCGGATTGCGCAGGTAGCGGGTGACCAGCGTATCCTGCAGGTCGCGCGCGCGCTCGTCCAGCAGCATCAGGATGTCGAGCGATTCGCGGGTGGGCGCGGTGGCTCGTTCGTTCAGGCGCTTGATCTGCCGCACGATCGTGTCCTGGCACTTGAAGGCGTCCCCCACCGGCAACTGGCCGACCCATTGCGCCGCGGCACGCGGGCTGGCGAGAGGGTCATTCGCCTGCTTGCCGAAGGAAACGAGGCGGGACAGCTTGGAGGAAAGGGTTTCTGCCAGTGAAGTCATGTTCTCGTCGAGAATGGGGCGAGCAAACCCCCGGTTTCATGCGCCTTTGGCGCGCCGTGCGCGCCGCGAGACTTGCTTCGTTTCCCTCGCTCGCGGAGAGGGAGGCGTGCATGCCGAGCCGCCGCTGCATGGTGCGGAACGCCACATCGGCATGGCCGTTGACGCCAATTTACAGCAAATCCCGTGCCAATGTGCCGGGTCGCCCGGTCAAGCCAGCCGGTCGCGTACCCAGCCGGCCACGCCGTCCAGCGCCGCCGGCAGCTTTTCCGGCCGGCTGCCGCCTGCCATCGCCATGTCGGGCCTGCCGCCCCCCTTGCCGCCAACCTGGCCGGCGACGAAGCTGACCAGCTCGCCGGCCTTGATGCGGCCGGTGAGGTCGGCGGTCGCGGCGGCGACGAGGCTGACCTTGCCGTCGGCAACGCTGCCCAGCACCAGTGCACAGGATTTCAGCCTGTCGCGCAGCTTGTCGGCGGTTTCGCGCAGACCTTTGGCGTCGACGCCGTCGAGCTGCGCCGCCAGCACCTTCACGCCACCGACGTCGACAGCCCGCGCCGCGAGCGCGTCACCGGTGCCGGACGCCAGCTTCGACTTCAGGCGATCGAGCTCCCTTTCCAGCGCGCGCACGTTGTCGAGCACCTGTGCGAGCCGGGCGCCGAGTTCGGCCGGCTGCGTCTTCAATGCCGCCGCCGCCTGGCGAATCTCTCGTTCGCGGGCCTGCAGGTAGGCGAGCGCGTTGTCGCCCGTCACCGCCTCCACGCGGCGCACGCCGGCCGCCACGCCGGATTCGGACACGATCTTGAACAGGCCGATGTCGCCGGTGCGCGCGACGTGCGTACCGCCACACAGCTCGCGCGAGCTGCCGATGTCGAGCACCCGTACCTCCTCGCCGTACTTCTCGCCGAACAGCATCAGCGCGCCGCTCTGCTGCGCCGCCTCGATCGCCATCACCCGTGCCTCGGTGGCGGTGTTGGCGAGAATCTCGGCGTTGACACGCGCCTCCACTTCGCCGATCTGCGCATCGGTCATGGGCGTGGGCTGCACGAAGTCGAAGCGGGTTTTTTCGCTGTCCACCAGCGATCCCCTCTGCTGCACGTGCTCGCCGAGCACCTCGCGCAGCGCCTTGTGCATGAGGTGCGTGACCGAGTGGTTGCGCATGGTGCGTGCGCGTGCCGTCTCGTCGACGCGCGCCAGCACGGCGTCGCCCACCCCCAGCGTCCCGCTCTTCACCACGCCGTGGTGACCGGACACCTGGGCCTGGATCTTCTGCGTGTCTTCCACTTCGAAGACGCCATGCATGCCTTGCAGCGCGCCGCGGTCGCCGGCCTGGCCGCCGGATTCGGCATAGAAAGGCGTCCGGTCGAGCACCACCACGCCGTACTCGCCTTCCTTCAATTCGCCGACCGCGCTGCCCTCCCGGTACAGCGCGAGGATGGTGGCGTCGTGGGTCAGCGTGTCGTAGCCGTGGAAGACGGTCGCCGCGCCGGTGTAGTCGAGGCCGGCGTCGAGCCTGAACTTGCCGGCTGCGCGTGCCTGCGCCTTCTGCCGCGCCATCGCCGCGTCGAATGCCGAATTGTCGACGCTTGCGCCTGCCTCGCGGCAGACGTCGGCGGTGAGGTCGAGCGGGAAGCCATACGTGTCGTGCAGCCGGAACGCCAGTTCCCCGTCGAGCGTGCCATGCTCGGGCAGCGCCTTCAGCGCGGCTTCGAGGATGCCCATGCCGTGCTCGACGGTTTCGAGGAAGCGCGTCTCTTCCTGGTGCAGGACGTCCGTCACGCGGTCCTGCAGCCTTGCCAGCTCCGGATAGGCTTCGCCCATCACGGCAACGAGGTCCGGGACGATCCGGTGGAAGAACGCCGTGCGCACGCCGAGCTTGTAGCCGTGGCGAATGGCGCGGCGGACGATGCGGCGCAGCACGTAGCCGCGCCCCTCGTTGCCGGGAATGACGCCGTCGACGATGAGGAAGGCGCTCGCGCGGATATGATCCGCAATCACCTTGAGCGAACTGCCGGCGGGATCCGCGGCCTGCGTTTCACGCGCGGCGGCGGCAATCAGGGCCTGGAAAAGATCGATCTCATAGTTCGAATGCACGTTCTGCATCACCGCCGAGATGCGTTCGAGGCCCATGCCCGTGTCGACGCTCGGCTTGGGCAGCGGATGCATCACCCCCGCCTCGTCGCGGTTGAACTGCATGAACACGATGTTCCAGATCTCGATGTAGCGGTCGCCGTCCTCGTCCGGCGCGCCGGGCGGGCCGCCGGCGACCTCGGGACCGTGGTCGTAGAAGATCTCGGTGCACGGGCCGCAGGGTCCGGTGTCGCCCATCGCCCAGAAATTATCGGAGGCGTAGCGCGCCCCCTTGTTGTCGCCGATGCGCACGAGGCGCGCCTGCGGCACGCCGATCTCGTTGGCCCAGATGTCCCAGGCCTCGTCGTCCTCGGCATAGACCGTGACCCAGAGCCTGTCGTCCGGCAGCGCCAGTACCACGGTGAGGAATTCCCAGGCGTACCTGATCGCCTCGCGCTTGAAGTAGTCGCCGAAGCTGAAGTTGCCCAGCATCTCGAAGAAAGTATGGTGGCGCGCCGTGTAGCCGACGTTCTCGAGATCGTTGTGCTTGCCGCCCGCCCGCACGCAGCGCTGCGACGACGCCGCGCGCGCATAGGGGCGCCGATCCAGCCCGAGGAACACGTCCTTGAACTGCACCATGCCCGCGTTGGTGAACAGCAGCGTCGGATCATTGCCGGGAATCAGGGGGCTCGAGGGGACGATGGCATGTCCCTTGGAGGCGAAGAAGTCGAGAAAGCTCTGGCGAATGGCGCTGCTTTTCATGTTGTTCGATGCGGCAAGCGGGAACCCCGGACAATGGGGAATTGTATCCGTTAGTGTACTGCTTCACACCTGCCGATGGATTCGGTGCAAGCGTGCAGCGCTATGCCGGGAGCAGATGCGGCAGGCGAGGGAGGGAGCGGAAGGCGGGGGGAGGGGCGTGGAGGACGAAGAGCGGGGATGCCTGCGTGGCGGATCCGCAGCGCAGGCACCCCCCGGCTTTCAGCTACCGCATCCGCCGCAGCAGCTGCTGCCGCCGCTGACGTGCGCGGGCGCGTCGACGATGGCGATGCCGCTCTTGCTCAATGCGGCAAGGAGATCCTCGCGTCCGATGAGGCTCGGGTCGATCTGTGCATGCAGGCGTGCGGGAAAATCGAGATAGAGGACGTCCTGCACGCCGGCCATGGACTTGAGCGCGGTGCCCGCCTGTTCGGCTTCCTGCGGATTGACCCCGGGGGCGATATTGAAAATTTCCATTTTCATGATGTGTCCTTTCAATGAACGATCAGCTGTTTTCAGTGAGCCGGGCGTAGAGGTCCGGCAGGGTGCGCGGCAGGGCCGCGGCGTCGTGCACGACGATGAAGCCTGTCGCGCCGAAGAGGTGCGGCAGATAATCGCCGGCCTTGGCATCGATGGTAACGCAAAACGGAATGAGTCCCTGGCGGCGCGCCTCCAGGATGGCCATGCGCGTATCCTCGATCCCGTAGCGGCCCTCGTACTTGTCCAGGTCGTTGGGCTTGCCGTCGGTGAGAATGAGCAGCAGGCGCCGCGCCGAGGGCCGCGACGCGAGGATGGCGGACGCGTGGCGGATGGCGGCACCCATGCGCGTGTAGTAGCCGGGCTTGATTGCCGCCAGCCGCCCGCGAATCGTGTCGCCGTAGCGCTCGTCGAAGCCCTTCAGCAAATGGAACCGCACGTTGTGGCGGCGCACCGACGAAAAACCGTACAGGGCGAAGCGGTCGCCGGTGGCGGCGAGTGCTTCGGCGAACAGCAGCAGGCTGTCGCGGATGACGTCGATCACCCGTCCCGATTCGCCCACCCAGGCATCGGTCGACAGCGACAGGTCGGCGAGCAGCAGGCAGGCGAGGTCGCGGTCCTGGCGCCGGCTGTCGATGTACAGGCCCGGTTCGGGCGCCACCGCGCCGCTCGCGCGATCGGCCGCAAAGCGCACGCAGGCGTCGATGTCGAGATCGCCGCCGGACGTTTGCGCGCGCAACCGCGTGCTCTGGGTGGTCAGTGCCTGGAATTGCTGGCGCAGCCGCCGCGCCGGTGCGCGCAGGGGCGGTGGCAGGGCCGCGGGACCGGCATCGCGTGCGACCAGCATCTGCAGGCTGCAATGGTCGGGCTGCAGGCGCTGCTTGCGATGGTCCCATTCGGGCAGCAGGATGCCGTCGACGAGCTTCACGTCGTCATCGGCCTCCGCCGGCAAATCGAGATCGAAGCGGATGCGGCTCGCGGTGGTACTCTCGCCTTCGGTGATGCTGAGAACGTCGAGGTCGTCGGCGGCCTTTTCCGCATTCTCGTTTTCATCCTCGTCGAGCGGCCGGTCCATTTTGATGAATTCGGCCCACGAGAACAGGCTTTCCGCGCGGAACATCAGCATGAAGGGTGCCTTGCCCTCCGACAGTTCGACACGCTCGGCCCGCCGCTTGCGGCCTTCGCGGTCGCTGCGCGCACGCTTTTTTCCAGATTGCGGCGGCGCGGCGCCGTCGGCGCGGCGTGCCCGCGCGGTGCTTGCCGGCGGCTCCGGGTGCAGCCACAGCGGCACCGGCGCAGGGGGCCGCCTGCCGGGGACGAAACGGTCGACCGATCCCGGCGCCGCGAGTGCGCCGCGGATGGCTTCCTCGGCACGCCGCTCCGCGCCGTCCAGCGCTTCCGGTGCGGTACGCAAGCGCAACAGGGCGTCGACGAGCCGGCGGTAGCGTGGCTCGAGGCCGGGCAGGGCGGCCAGCGCCGCCGCCGCCGCGGCCTGGTTGCGCACGATCCACGCCGCCTCGGGCGCGACGTCGTGGGCGGCGAGGGCGAGCAGCCAGAGATAGAGTTCGCGGTTGAGCGGGCGTTCGGGGAACACGTCCAGCGCCGCGGGCAGGTAAAGCGTGGCCTCGTCGCGCCAGGCGAGCTCGGTTTTTTCGCCGATGCCGGCCACCCGCTCCATGAAGCGGCGCCGTGCGCCGTGCGCCGTCGCGGTGCCGGGACGCAGCGTCAGGCCCGCATCGCCGCCGAGGGCGCGAAAAAAGATCGGCGCCATGCGCTCGATCTCGCCCAGTTCGACGCGGGCATCGGGAAAGCCGCGGTACGCGGTGCGCGTGATGAAGCGATCCCATAGTCCGCCGACGAATTCTTCCATCTCAGGCCTCGGCGGCCGCGCCGCGGCAGGTGGGTGGCGCGGCGCGGGCGGCGCGCGTGTTGAACGCCGCTTCGGATTCGGCGCGCGCGTCGTGTACCCAATTGAGCAGGGCGCCGTCCGGATTGGCGGCCTGGGTATGGTCGCAGGCGTCGACGCACTGCCCGCATTGCACGCACGCGAACATCATGCGCTTGACGTTGCGGGGATTGAGGCGCATCGGGCAGACGTTGTCGCAGGCCGAATGGCAGCTGGCGCAATCGCGCGCCCGCTCGCGGCTGAAGCCGATCACCATGGCCCTGTCGTTGCCCATCCAGGCCAGGCTCTGGAACAGGCCGACGGCACAGCCATAGCGACAGAACAGGTGGCGTGCGAACATGAACTCGATGAAGAACACGGTGGTCGCGGCGCCGAGAAAAATGCTCTGGTTGCGCGTCAGGCTGCCGTGGAAGAGGTTGCCGTAGACCTCCGCCGGCGTCAGCAGATAGGTCAGCAGCACCACGCCCCACAGCAGCGCGAAGCCGAGGGTGAGCGGCACCACGCCGAGCCACCAGATCGCGTCGCGCCGCGTCACGCTGCCGTCGGGGTTCTGCTCGGGCTGCGCCTTCCTGTCCCAGAGGCTTTGCTTGCCGATGGCGCGGCGCAACGTCTGGTTGAGCGTCTCGACCACGGAAAAATGCGGGCACAGCCAGCCGCAATACAGGCGGCCCCATTTCCAGCCGGCGAAGAGCACGGCGCCCGCTACCGCCGCCAGCGGCAGAAAACCGCGCAGCAGGATGTTCGTCGTGGCTTCGGCGGTGGTGATGCGGCCTTCGGCATAGCCATCCAGGCCCAGCGTCCAGTCGGAGCCGAACAGGATGAGGTGCCCCAGGTTGAGGTCGAGCCGGAAGAGGTCGAATATCGGTGCGACCACGAACAGGATGAAGAAGCCGGCCTGCGTGAGCCGCCGCCATTTCTGTACGGGGATGCCGAGCCAGGCACGTGGACGGCGCGCGAACGCCGCGTCGATCGCCGCGGCTGCCTGGACGCCGCTCATCGGAATCCCCCGAGCAGGGGATAGCTGTAGGGCTTGCCGGCCAGCGCACGCGCCAGGGCGAATACGCCCAACAATACCAGCGCGCCGTGGCAGGATACGAAGTACAGCAGCAGCATGGTCCAGACATGGGGTTGCGCGAGGTCGCCCGTCAACGCGATCAGTGCCGGCACGCCGATCAGCAGCACGCCGGCCGCGACGCTGGCGGCGAAGGCCTGCCGCACGTGGACGCGGACGAGCGCGTCGCCGCTGTCGCGATGGCGGCGGAACAGCACCAGGAGAACCACGAAGGCGAGTCCGGGTGCGAGCAGCAGGTTGACGAGATAGGCTGTTTCGGCGAGCACGGCGGGTGAGATGCGTCCGGCTGCCGGACTCATGCACCGAAGCTGGCGCGCACCACCTCGACCAGCGCCGCCGCGGTATCGGCGTCGTCGGTCAGCGGCTCGACCAGCGCGGCGCCGCAGGCGACCAGCGGATCGCAGCCGGCGACGATGAGGCTGGCCGCATACACCAGCAGGCGGGTCGACGCGGCTTCCTCGAGATCGTGATCCTTGAGCTCGCGCAGACGGCGGACCAGCGCCACCAGGCGGGTGGCCATCGCCGGCGCGACGCCGGTCTCGGCCACCAGGATGCGCTCCTCGATCTCCCGCGGCGGAAAGTCGAGGGTGATGGCGAGGAAGCGCTGGCGCGTCGAGGGCTTCAGGCTCTTGAGCAGGTTCTGATAGCCGGGGTTGTACGACACGACGAGCATGAAATCGTGCGGTGCCTGCAGTTCCTCGCCGGTACGCTCGATCGGCAGGATGCGGCGGTCGTCGGTCAGCGGATGCAGTACCACGGTGGTGTCCTTGCGGGCCTCGACCACCTCGTCGAGGTAGCAGATGCCGCCCTGCCGCACCGCGCGGGTCAGAGGCCCGTCCGACCACACCGTCTGGCCGTCGCCGATCAGGTGGCGGCCGACTAGGTCGGCGGCGGTGAGGTCGTCGTGACAGGCCACGGTGATCAGAGGACGGCCCAGGCGCGCCGCCATGTGCGCGACGAAGCGTGTCTTGCCGCAGCCGGTCGGTCCCTTGACCAGGAGCGGCAGGCGGTTGCGGAAAGCGTACTCGAACAGCTCACACTCGTTGCCCACCGAGTGGTACCAGGGTACGCCGGTTTCCGCGGCGCGGGCGGCTTCGGTGAGATCGTTCATGGGCGTGCTCAGCTCAGGTTGAAGACGTAGGCGATGCCGCCGATCACCACGGCCAGCCAGGCCGGCACGACCCAGCGCATCCAGCTCGTGACGTGGCGCAGGCCCATGAAATGATCGATCACGATCTGGCCCTTGATATAGGTCATGACCAGCACGAACGGCACCACGAAACCCGCGGCGATGATCGGGGCCTGGGTCGTCAGCGCAGTCAAGATCAGCAGGAGGACCCAGAGGGCGGTGGCGAGTTTCATCGTTCAGCGCATCACGTAGATCAGCGGAAACAGCACGATCCAGACGAGATCGACCATGTGCCAGTACGAGGCGCCGGTTTCCACGCCGGCGTGATCCGCCGCGCTGTAGCCGCCGCGCCATGCCTTGTGGGCGATCCAGCCGAGGATGATCATGCCGAGCACCACGTGCATGAAATGAAAAAAGCCCAGGCCGATGTAGAACATGAAGAACGTGTTGGTCGACATGGTGATGCCGGCGGCGAACTTGCCGACGAACTCGGTCATCTTGAGCACCAGGAAAACACCGCCGAGCGTCATGGCGGCGGCGATCCAGCCGGTACAGGCGCGCGCAGCGCCGTGGCGGATGCTGTCGACGGCACGGACCATGAAATAGCTGCTGCTGATGAGCAGCGCGGTGTTGATGGCGCCACTCAGGCGGTCGAGCTGGAGTTGCGAGGCATTGAACAGCTCGACGTCGTACATCCGCGCGAAGGCGTATGCGAGAAAGCAGGCGCCGAACACGAGCAGTTCGGCGCAGATGAATACCCAGACGGCAAGATCGCCCGGCGGCGTGCGGGTGCGATCATGCGGAACGGGAAGTGTTGCGGTAATGCTCATGGTATGTCGGAAGCGCCCGCCCGGAGACCGGGCGGGCGGCTTGCTCAGGCAGCCTGCGCTTCCCGGCCCTTGACGAAGAAGCTCAGGATGTACAGCACCAGGCCGGTGAAGAACACCAGTCCGGCGACCTCACGCATCCAGAAGAACAGTGCGATCTGGTCCTGGGCGGCCATGAAGCCCATCGGCTCCGCGGCGATGCGCTGCAGCCAGATTTGCAGGATGCCGGCGCCGGTCAGGAACAGGGTGATGAAGACCATCGCCACCGTCATCAGCCAGAACGCCCACATCTCCAGCACCTGCGCCGTGCGGCTGTTGGCCTCGCGGCCGCGCAGGATCGGCATCGTGTAGCTGATCATGGTGAGCACCACCATCGCGTACGCGCCATAGAACGCCATGTGGCCGTGCGCGGCGGTGATCTGGCTGCCGTGGGTGTAGAAGTTCACCGGGGCCAGGGTGTGCAGGAAGCCCCACACGCCGGCGCCGAGGAAGGCCATCACGCCGGTGCCGAGTGCCCACAGCACGGCAGCCTGGTTCGGATGCTCGCGGCGGCGGCGGTTGACCATGTTGAAGGCGAACAGCGTCATCATGAAGAACGGAATCGGCTCCATGGCGGAGAACACGCTGCCCCACCACTGCCAGTATTCGGGCGTGCCGATCCAGAAGTAGTGGTGGCCGGTACCGATCAGGCCGCTGATGAGCGCCATCGCGATGATCATGTACAGCCACTTCTCGATCACCTCGCGGTCGACGCCGGTGACCTTGATCAGCACGAAGGCGAGCATCGCGCCCATGATCAGTTCCCACACGCCCTCGACCCACAGGTGCACGACCCACCACCAGTAGAACTTGTCCTTCACCAGGTTGACCGGGTTGTAGAACGCGAACAGGAAGAAGATCGCCAGCCCCCACAGACCGAGCAGAAGCACCAGGTTGATTGCGGTCTTGCGCCCCTTCAGCACGGTCATCGACAGGTTGAACAGCATCGCCAGCGCGACGATCACGATGCCGACCTTGGTGGGCAGCGGCTGCTCCAGGAACTCGCGGCCCATGGTCGCCAGAAGATCGTTGCCGGTCATTTCCGCGAGCGTGGCGTAGGGCACCAGCAGGTAGCCCAGGATCGTCGCCGCGCCGGCGGCGAGGAAGATCCAGAACATCGCCAGCGCGAGCTTGGGACTGTGGAGCTCGCGTTCCGCTTCTTCCGGAATCAGGTAGTACGCCGCGCCCATGAAGCCGAACAGCAGCCATACGATCAGCAGGTTGGTATGCACCATGCGGGCGACGTTGAACGGAATGGCCGGGAACAGGTAGTCGCCGACCACGTATTGCAAGCCCATGATGAGGCCGAACACGATCTGGCCGAGAAACAGCCCGATCGCCGCGATGAAATAAGGCTTCGCGACCGCCTGGGATTGGTATTTCATGAAAACTCCCTCTCTATGCATGAATGGGTCTGGACGGGATCAGCCTTCGATGTTTGGCGGCCAGTTGGAAGTGTTGATCTCGGATACGTATTTGAAGAATGCGTTCAGATCGTCAAGCTGCGCGTCGGTGAGGTTGAAGTTGGGCATCTGCCGGCGACCCGGAACGCCGGTGGGCTGGCTCTTGATCCAGGCCTTGATGAACTCTGGTCCGCGACGGGTATAGACGTTGCCGAGCTCAGGAGCGAAATAGGCACCCTCGCCCAGAAGACTGTGGCATCCGATGCAGTTGCGCGTTTCCCAGATGTGCTTGCCGCGCGCGACCGAATCGGTGATGTTTTCCCGGTTGTCGCGTTTGGGAAGCGTCTGCATGGTGTCGAAGGTCAGTCCAAGCAGTAGCAGGAAAAAAAATACCGCGCCGCCGTAGAAAATATTGCGGGCCGCGGATTTCGTGAACGCAGAGCTCATGGTTCGAATCCTCATTGTCGAAGGTGGAGATGCCGCCCGGGCAGGAATGCATCCAGCCTCCCGCATGTCCTATCCCGAATTGCAGGTCTTATTATGCATTTCGAATGCATGTTTGCAAGCCCCCCCGTTTGTACTGTTGCGCAATCGCACAGATGATGGTCCTGCTGTGTGCGGGTGTTACGGGAGCGCTGCAAAAAGGGGGCCGAGGCCCCCTAGTGTCAAGGATACCGAAGCTGCGGCCTCAGGACAATCCGCCGCCGTAATCGGCGATGCCGGGATTGTTCCTGCCGACACCGATGATTTTCGGGGTGTTCAGTTTCACATCCTTGATCACCTTGCGGTCGCGCAGGTAGCTGGCGACCACCTCCCAGATCGGTTCGCCCTGGACGCCTTCGCCGACCGGTGCCCAGCCGGCGACCTTGTAGGTCTTGTCCGCTTCCACCGGCTTGCCCTGGATGCGCATGTCGGTGATGCGCTTGCCGATGGCGGCGTTGGGGTTGACGGTGTACTCGATGCCGCCCACGCGCACCATGTCGCCCCCCTGCTGGTAGTACGGATCGGCATTGAACAGGTTGTCGCAGACGTCCTCCATGATGGTCTTGATCGTCTCGCCGGTCATGGTGTTGAGCGTCGTTTCCGGGTAGGTGATCGCGGTCTGGTCCATCAGGCGCTCCATGGTGATCGGTTCGCCCGGCAGCAGCGTGGTGCCCCAGCGGAAACCCGGCGAGAACGCGGCGTCCGCGCCCTTGACCGCCATCAGGGCATCGACCAGGACCTGGTCCCAGGTGCCGTTGAAGTTGCCGCGCCGATAGAGGAAGTCGTCGGTGACGGCGAGCGTTTCATTCAGCTTGGCCTCGTACGGCGCGCGCACTTTCTGGATGAATGCGGCCATGTCCGGATCGGCCGGCAGCAGGTTGGAGAACACCGGCAACAGGCGGTACCTGTAGCTGGCCACGCGCTTGTTGCGCACGTCGAAATCCATCACGCCGAGGAACTTGCCGTTGGATCCCGCGTTGGTGACGAGCGTCACGCCCCCGGCATTCTTCACCTGTACCGGTTGCGGCACGCCGTCGTGCGTGTGGCCGCCGAAAATGGCATCGATGCCGGTGACGCGGCTCGCCATCTTGAGGTCGACGTCCATGCCGTTGTGCGACAGCACGACGACGACCTGCGCGCCCTTGGCGCGCGCCTCGTCGACCCATTGCTGCATGCCGTCGTCGCGGATGCCGAAACTCCAGTCCGGCACCATCCAGCGCGGGTTGGCGATCGGCGTGTAGGGGAAGGCCTGGCCGATCACGGCGATCTTCACGCCGTTCTGCTCCTTCAGCACGTAGGGCTTGAACACCTGGTCGCCGAAATCGGTGGTGATGACGTTCTGCGCGACGAAATCGACGCCCGCCCTGGCGAAGTCGCCCTCGACGATCTGCATCACGCGATCGGCGCCGAAGGTGGCCTCCCAGTGCGGGGTCATGACGTTCACGCCGAGCTTGATGCACGCGTCGACCATGTCCTGCGCGTTGGTCCACAGCGAGGTGGCCGACCCCTGCCAGGTATCGCCGCCATCCAGCAGCAGGGCGCCCGGGCGCTCGGCACGCATGCGATCCACCAGCGTTTTCAGGTGCGCGAACCCGCCCACCTTGCCGTACACCTTCGCCGCCTCCGTGAAATCGAGGTAGGTGAAGGCGTGCGCCTCGGCGCTGCCGGGGCGGATGCCGAACTGCTTCAACAGGTTCTGGCCGACGACGTGCGGAACCTTGCCGACGGACGCGCCGACACCGAGGTTGACGTTCGGTTCGCGGAACCAGACCGGCAGCAACTGGGCATGGCAGTCGGTGAAGTGCAGGAAGGAGACGTTGCCGTGGCGCGGCACGTCATAGAAGCTGGCGGGAGCCTTGGCGGCGAGTGCGGACCGGCTGTCCAGCACCATGCCCGAGGCGGCGGCGACGGCCAGCAACTGCAGGAATTCGCGGCGATTCATGTGCATGGAGGAACTCCTCGGAAATCCGGTGCGACCGTATGGGGATTGTCAGGGACGGCCGACGAACCGGTAAATGGTAAGTGTGACTCAGGCGATGCGTGTCGTTCGCGACGGGCAATCAAACAAAAAAGCCCGGTTGCCCGGGCTCTGGTCGGTGCCGCCTACTTGCGGAACACCGAAGCCTTCAGGGGAAGGCCGTTCGAAATGTAGGAGTGGAAGTATTCCAGGTTGTTCATGGTGACGCTGCCCTGGGGCGGCGCCACCGCGCGCACCTGGCTGAAGCAGCCGGTGTAGCGCTGCTGCAGGGTGACCAGGTTGTCGCCGCCGCGGAACACCGGCCAGTGCACGGTGTGGCCCAGCGCCGGGGAGATCAGTTCCGAGCGCAGGTAGTTGCCGCCGTTCTGCACGTGGCAGCTCGCGCAGGCGAAATTGAGCTGGCCCTTGCGGCTGAAAAAGGTCTTCTTGCCGTCGTTGAAGGCTTCCAGAGCCCTTGGGCCGTCGACCTTGATGTCCATCAGCATGCCGTCCGACAGCGTGCGCATGTAGGCGGTCAGGGTGCCTATCGTCTTCATGTCGTTGAGCTTGTAGGCTTCTTCGCCGTTCGCGACGCGGCAGTCGTTGATGGCGTCCTGCAGCGTCAGTACCTTGCCCTTGGCTTCGTCGAACGTCGGGTAGTTGCCGGCGATGTTCTTGCCGCCGTTGGGCAGGCAGTCGGCATACGTCTTGCCGCTCTTCAGCGGTGTTTCCCACATCTTCCTGCCGGCCTCGATCTGCGAATCGAAAGGCGGAAACTCCATGATCGCATCGTACTGCGCCTTGCTGCCGGCATCCAGCGCCAGCGCGCCGTAGACGTAATCCTCGAATTTCACGCCGGGAAGCTTGGCGGCATAGTATTTCACGAAGGCTTCCCTGTCCGCTTCCGGCGACGCCGCTGCGGACATGGAGCCGAACGCGGCGCCGGCCAGCACGGCAGTCGCCACGCATTTGATGATTGTTGTTGGTTTCATGTCTTCCTCCTGATTGCGACAACGGTGATTCCCTGCAGCACGGACGACAGCCGGCACGCCGGCTGTCGTCCGTCGCCACGCGGGGTGATCAAGCGATCGTGGCGTCGGCGCTGTTCTTGTCGCCCATGTTGTCGACCCAGCTGACGGTGACCTTGTCGCCCGACTTGGCGCCCTTCACCTTGAAGCCGAGATAGGGGTTCTTCGAAATGCCGCCGCTCAGGCCGCCTTTCATGACCGGGGTACCGTTGACGGTGGCGGTCACTTCGGTGATGAAATGGGCGGGCACCAGCTGGCCGGTCTTGGCGTCCTTGCGCAGACCGGTCTCCATCGGGTGGTTCATCAGCACTTTGACGTCGGCGGCGTCGCCGGCCATGGTGGCGCGAATGCGCATGGGTTCAGCCATTTGGCTTTCCTTTCCTAAAAATTCAGTTCAACGGAATCATGGAGATGCGGACGGCTCCGATCAGCCGCCGCAGCCGCCGATGGTGACCTTGACTTCCTTGGCCGCCGTGTAGCTCTTGCCACCGGCGCTCACCACGGCGCGCACCAGCGCGGTCTGGCCCATCTTGATGCGGGTCGAGATGAAGCCCTGCGTGCCGCCCATCAGTTCGAAGTCGGCCACCAGCGGCGTGGCGTTCTTTTCCGCCAGGATGGCGATGCTGGTGGTGCCGGCGATGGCGCTCGTCACTTCGACCGGGACCACCGCGCCGTTCTCGGCGATGTCCGGGGCCTTGATGGTGATGTCCTTGGACTCCGCGGCACCGGAGGAACCGATACCCTTCAGGACATCGGCCACGCTTTTCGCCTCGAAGGCGCTGCGCGGCGCGGCAGCCAGCACCTGGGTCGGCTTGAGCAGGCCGGCCGCAACCGCGACGGCGACGGCGCCGGCGCCGGTGGTGCCCTTGAGTACGTTTCTACGAAGTGCATTCATTGACTCTCTCCTTGATTGCTGGGGGTTACAGACCATAGATGAAATCGGTCACTTTATCGATTTCGGCTTCTGTCAGCACACCGTGCTTGCCGAAGGGTGGCATGGTCGTGTCCGGATTGGAAGCCATCGCGTTCCAGATCTGCGCCCGGAGCTTCGCCTTGTCGGGAAAACGTGCGCTCATCGCGATGAGCGGCGGCCCGTACAATCCCGTGGCGACCGCGTCCGGAACCGTGGGCATGCCGTGACAGGCCAGGCAGTTGCCCTTGCGGTTGTTGAACACGAGTTCCTTGGCGGTGGGCTCCTGGGCCGCTCCCGGTGCGTCGGCCCACACCGTCCCCGACGCCAGCGTCATGCCGGTACCGAGGACGCAAGCGAGCGCGGCTTGCTGCAATTTTTTCATACGTCTTCCTCCTGTGATTTTTTCCAATCGGGCCGGGCGCGTCGCCGCAGATTGCCTGCAATGAACGTCATGTCGACCAACGATGGGACAGAGCATAGTGGAAGAAGTTTTTTTTATGCAAGGCCGCGTGCGATTCTTTACGTCCAGATGGCGCGGTAGTTTCCTACCAAACCCGCGTCAACCGGCGATTGCTCGCTCATTGGCGGCGCTCGCGCTGCAGCGTCTCCGCCTGCTGCCATTCACGCCGGCGCGCTTCCGCCGCCGACAATTCATGGAAACCGCCGTCCGCGGCCTTGATGCCCAGCGTGATCTGCTCGATCGCGGCGACCAGGTTGCCGCTCAAGGCCGCCGCCTCCGCCTGCGCCCGATGGCTCAGCAGGCGGTGGCCGAGACGCGCATGGGCTTCCGCCGCCAGGTGCCAGAGGCGGCGATCGCCGGGACGCAGGAGGAGCTGGCGCTCGACCAGGACGAGCGCGTCGGCGGGCTGCCCGCCGAGCAGCTGGGCGCGCAGCGTGCCGAGGATGAGTGGACCATATTCGGGATAGGCGCGACGGCCGGCTTCGTAGCGCTGCAGCGCGAGCGCGGGCTGATCCGCGGCAAGCGCCGTGTCGCCGGCGAGCTGCGCGATCATCGGGCTTGCGGCCTGGCCGGCGAGCAGCGCCTGCAGTTCAGCCTCCGCTTCCTGGAAGCGGCGCGCCCGCGCGAGCGCCGTGACGAGCTCGTAGCGCGCCGCGGCCGCGCTGCTGTAGCGTCCTTCCTTCAGCGCCGCCTGCGCGGCGCGCACCGCCTCCTGCGGGCTGTCGTCCATGGCGCGCAGGCGCGCACGCACCAGTTGGAATTCCAGGCTGTCCGTGATCTGCTGGTAAGGCGCCGACTCGCTGCGGGCGGACATGTCGGCGATGCGCTCGGTGGTCAGCGGGTGCGTGCGCAGGTAGGCCGGCGCACTGGTGTCGTAGAAGCGGTTGGCACGCTGCATGCGGCCGAAGAAACTCTCCATGCCGCGCGGATCGAATCCCGCCCGCGTCAGGGTCTCGAAGCCGAGGCGGTCCGCTTCGCGCTCGTAATCCCGGCCGTAGTTGAGCTGGTTCTGGATCGAATAGGCCTGCGTGGTGGCGATGGCGGCACTGGCGACGTTGGCGTTGGAGCGCGCCGCGAGCAGGGCGAGGCCGAGTGCCGCGAGCGTCGGCCACTGGCTCTGGCTTTGCGCCGCGACCATGCGCGCGATGTGATCCTGTGTGACGTGGGCGATTTCGTGCGCGATCACGCCCGCCAGCTCCGATTCGCTCTGGGCCGCCAGCAGCAGGCCGGTATGCACCCCGATCAGCCCGCCAGGCATGGCGAAGGCGTTGATGGTCGGGTCGCTGACGACGAAAAAATTGAAGCGTTGCTGGTTGCGCGAGCTGACCGACACGAGGCGGTAGCCGATCTGGTCGAGGTACTGCTCGATGCCGGGGTCGTCGAGATAGCGGGGATCCGCGTAGACGTCGCGCAGGATCATGCGCCCCAGCAACTGCTCCTCCTGGTCGGAGAAATACTGCCGCGACACCTCGCCGAGATCGGGCAGGTCGGCCGCCACGACGGGCTGGACCGCGAGCATGAGAGCGAGCAGCGTGCGCAGGATCATCGAAGAGGCGAGGCGCGAAAGCGTCGGCGGAACATCATTTCGTTTACGATGCGGATCTGTCCATCTGGTTCCCGAGACATGAGTGAATTCACCCATTTCGATGCGGGCGGCCGCGCCATCATGGTCGACGTCGCCGCCAAGTCCGACACCCGTCGCATCGCCGTGGCGCGCGGCCGCATCGGCATGTTACCCGAGACGCTGGCGCGCATCCTCGGCGGCGCGGCGGCCAAGGGTGACGTCCTCGGCATCGCCCGCATCGCCGCGATCCAGGCCACCAAGCGCACCGCCGAGCTGATTCCGCTGTGCCACCCCATCGCGCTCACTCGCGTCGGCGTGGAATTCGAGGCCGACGCCGGGGGGGCGGCCATCGTCTGCACCGTCACCGCCGAGACCGTCGGCAAGACCGGCGTCGAAATGGAGGCGCTCACCGGGGTGTCGGTCGGCCTGCTGACGATCTACGACATGTGCAAGGCCGTGGACCGCGGCATGGTGATGTCCGAAATCCGCCTGCTGGAAAAGCAGGGCGGGCGCTCGGGGCACTGGCGGGCCGAAGGATGAGCGCAGCGCGGCGCGGCATGGTTCGAAATGCCGGTTGTGCGCGCCGCGCCGGCGGGCATGATGCGGGCATGATCCCGAATGTCTCGTTCCTTGCTCGCCTTGTCGTCGCATTCGTGCTTTGCGCGGCGCCCGGAGCGCACGCCGAGCTGCCGGATGCACAGAGGTTTCCCGCTGCGGGGGAGCGTCTGCTGCTGTGGGTGGCGTCCGAACACGGGCGCGAGGCGAGCGAGCTTGCCGCCGCGCGCCGGCTTGCCGCGCGCGGCGTCGAAGTCTGGTCGCTCGATCTGCTCGATGCGTATTTTCTGCCGCCGCTGCCGGCGAGCCTGGAACAGGTGCCGCTGGCGGATCTTGTACAATGGCTGCAGGCGGCGCACGCGAGCGGCAAGCGGGTGACGCTGTACGCCGTGGGGCGTGCCGCGGGACCGCTGTTGCGCGCGGCGGCGCGTCTGCCGCCCGATGCGCGTGCGCGGTTGTGCGTCCTGCTGATGCATCCGAGTCTCTACGCCAGCGCGGAAGCGCTGGCCGACCCGGTGTATCTCGATCTCGGCACGCTCGATGGACTGCGCGTGCGCGTGCTGCAGCCGCGCCGCGCGGCGGGCACGCTGTGGCTGCAGGGTTTGACCGAACAGCTCGCGGTGTCCGGCGCGGACGTCGAAGTCAGCATGCTGGAAAACCTGCGCGAGGGTTTCTGGGCGCGCGAAGACCCCACCGACTACGAGATTGCCGAAACCGGCCGCCTGGCGGACCGGCTGATGCAGGAAATGGAGACGCAGACATGTCCGTGAAGCGCATGATCGCGGGGTTCGCACTGGGATGGACACTCGCCGCCGGCGCCGGTGCCGCGACCTTCGAGGCGCGTTCGCCCGCGGCGGCGCCGGCCCTGCAGGCGCACGACGTCGCCGGCACGCCGCGCACCCTCGCCGACTACCGCGGGAAGGCGGTGCTGCTCAACTTCTGGGCATCGTGGTGCCCGCCCTGCCTGCAGGAAATGCCGTCGATGGAACGCTTGCGGGTGAAGATGGCGGGGCGTCCACTCGCCATCGTCGCGATCTCGAGCGCGGAACCGGCCGCCGACGTGACCGGGTACCTGTCACGGATGTCGCTCGGCTTCGACATCCTGCTCGACAGCGATGGCACCAATACCCGCCGCTGGAAAGTGTTCGCGATGCCCACCACGTTCCTGATCGACGCCGAGGGGCAGCTGCGCCAGGTGATCACCGGCGCGATCGACTGGGATACCGGGGATGGACTCGAGGCAGTGGAGGCGTTGCTGGCGAAGCCGCGTTGACGGGACGCCGGATGCGCGTGCCATCGCCGCGGATGGCGCGGCCCGGGTATTCGATCGACCGGGCTCCGCTGCCGCCGGGACGATGGCTGAAGCGTTCGGCACCTGACCGAAACGCGTCGGAGGGCCGGCAGACGTCGCGCAAACGCCTTGCAGGACAAAGGGTTTGAATGAGAAGGGCTTATCGGCCCATCAGTGTATTTGTATTGCCGGCATCACGGTGTCACGGCAGAATATAGACATATTCTAAAGAGCCGATGCCCGGTCCGTCTCCGGCAGGCCGAGCCGGTGCGCTGGCGGTCTTCGCCGGTCTTTGGGATCCACGTTCGCCACGTAGCATGGAAGCGCCGCCCGCTTCCTGGACCGATAAAAGGCTTTGGGAGCCCGCGACGCGAATGAACGCAAGAATCCGAACCGAGAATCACGACGCGCAGGAAATTCGCTACACGACCTGCTACATGTGCGCGTGCCGCTGCGGCGTCAAGGTCACGCTCGAAGGCGGCAAGGTGCGTTTCCTGCAGGGCAACCGCAACCACCCCACCAACCAGGGCGTGCTGTGCGCCAAGGGCTCGGCGGGGATCATGAAGCAGTATTCCACCGCCAAGCTGACGCAGCCGCTGCTGCGCAAGCCCGGCAGCGAACGTGGCGAAGGCATCTACGAGCCGATTTCCTGGGACCAGGCGCTCGATCTCCTGACCAATCGACTGCAGGAAATCCGCGCCACCGATCCGTCGAAACTCGCCTTCTTCACCGGGCGCGACCAGATGCAGGCGCTCACCGGCCTGTGGGCGCAGCAGTTCGGCACGCCCAACTGGGCGGCGCACGGCGGCTTCTGTTCGGTCAACATGGCGGCGGCGGGGCTCTATACCGTCGGCTTCTCGTTCTGGGAGTTCGGCGCGCCCGACTGGGATTACGCCAAGTACTTCATCATGTGGGGGGTTGCCGAGGACCACTCCTCCAATCCCATCAAGATCGGCCTGGAAAAGCTCAAGCGCCGCGGCGGCAAGTTCGTCTCGGTCAACCCGGTGCGCACCGGCTACTCCGCCATCGCCGACGAATGGCTGCCGATCCGGCCGGGCATGGACGGCCTGCTGGCGATGTCGATGGTGCACGTGCTGCTTCGCCACGAGCAGTTCGATTACGAGTTCCTGGTGCGCTACACCAATGCCACCTGGCTCGTCGTGCAGGCGCCGGGGCAGGTGGGCGACGGCCTGTTCCTGCGCGACGACGACGGCCATCCGCTGATCTGGGACCTGGAGGAGGAAGGGTTCCGCAACGGACTCGCCGGCGACATCGCGCCCGCGCTGTTCGGCGAATATCTCACCGCCGACGGCCGCCGCGTGCGCACGGTGATGTCGCTCGTCGCCGAGCGCTATCTCGACCCGCGCTACGCGCCGGAAAACGTCGCGTGCGAAATCGGCCTGCCGGCCGGCACCATCGAGCGCATCGCGCTGGAGATGGCGCACATCGCGTTCCAGGAAAGCATCGAGCTGCCGATCGAGTGGACCGACGTCTGGGGCAGGAAGCACGACAAGGTCATCGGCCGTCCGGTGGCGATGTACGCGATGCGCGGCATTTCCGCGCATTCCAACGGCTTTCACGCCTGCCGCGCGGTGCACTTCATCCAGATGCTGCTGGGCGCGCTCGACGCGCCCGGCAATTTCCGCGCGCGCGCACCGTATCCCAAGCCCATTCCGCCGCACCAGCTGCCGGAAAACAATATCGCCGTCATCAATGCGCCGAACACGCCGCTGTCGCGCCCGCCGCTCGGCTTTCCCACGCGTCCCGAGGACCTCGTGGTCGACGAGTTCGGCAACCCGCTGCGCATCGACAAGGCGTATTCGTGGGAAGTGCCGATCGCCTCGCACGGCCTCATGCACATGGTCATCACCAACGCGGTGAACCACGACCCCTACGCCATCGACACGCTGATCCTGTTCATGTCGAACATGGCGTGGAACTCGACCATGAACACCGCCCAGGTGCAGGACATGCTGCGCACCCGGGACATCGAGAACTTCGGCGAATACCGCATCCCCTTCCTCGTGGTGGTCGATGCCTTCCATTCGGAGATGACCAATTTCGCCGACCTCATCCTGCCGGATACCACCTATCTCGAACGCTACGACGCCATCTCGCTCCTCGATCGTCCCATCTCCGAGCCGGATGCCGCCGCCGACGCCATCCGCTATCCGCTGATCGAGCCCGATCGCGACGTGCGGCCATGGCAGGAGGTGCTGGTGGAACTCGCCTCGCGCCTGAGATTCCCGGCCTTCACGCGTGCGGACGGCACGCGCAAGTTCAGCGACTATCCCGACTTCATCGTCAACTACGAGCGCTCGCCCGGCGTCGGCTTTCTCGCCGGCTGGCGCGGCAAGGACGGCACCCGCTCGCTCAAGGGCGAACCGAACCCCCGGCAGTGGGAAAAATACATCGAGCATGAGAGCTTTTTCGCGCATCACTGGCCAGACAGCCAGAAGTACATGCGCTACGCCAACCGGGACTATCTCGAAGTGGCGGTCGACGCCGGCTTCGTCGGCAAGGTCGAGCCGATCATCATGCAGTTCTGGTCCGAACCGCTGCAGAAATTCCGCCTCGCCGGCATGGGGCTCTACGACGGTCCGCAGCCCACCAACCAGGTCGACCGCGAGCGCCTGGTGAAGTACTTCGACCCGCTGCCGCTGTGGTACGAACCGCTCGAGCAGCAGCGCGTCGACGCCGCGGAATACCCCTTCTTCGCGCTCACCCAGCGGCCGATGTTCATGTACCACTCGTGGGATTCGCAGAACGCCTGGCTGCGCCAGCTCATGGCGCAGAACCACCTGTACATGAACGCCGGGCGCGCGGCCGCGATGGGCATCCGCGATTTCGACTGGGTGTGGGTCGAATCGCACCACGGCGGGATCCGCTGCCAGGTGCGGACCATGGAAGGCACCCAGGAAGACACCGTGTGGACGTGGAACGCCATCGGCAAGCAGAAGGGTGCGTGGGGCCTCGCGCCCGACGCGTCCGAGGCGACCCGGGGCTTCCTCCTGAACCACCTGATATCCGAACTGCTGCCCGCGCAGCCGGGCGAGCGCCGCCTCGCCAATTCCGACCCGGTCACCGGCCAGGCCGCCTGGTTCGACCTGCGCGTCAAGATCCGCAAGGCCGCCCCCGGCGAGACCGGCAGCTGGCCGCAGTTCGATACGCTCAAGCCGTATCCCGGCGACGAGCGCTACGCGCGCCCCGAGGTGCTGCGCTACGACGCGCGTACCGACGACGGGAACTGAGCAAACAAGCGAGCGAATACATCATGAGACTGGGACTGGTCATCGATCTCGACGTCTGCGTGGGCTGTCATGCCTGCGCCGTCTCCTGCAAGGAGTGGAACGCCTCCGGCAGCATCGGCCCGCTCGCCGACTATCAACCCTACGGCGCCGAGCCGTCGGGCGTGTGGTTCAACCGCATCCGCCATTTCGAGATGGGGGAGTACCCGCACAACAAGACGGTCAACTTCCCCATGTCGTGCATGCACTGCGAGGATGCCGACTGCGTCACCGTGTGCCCCACCGGCGCGTCCTACAAGCGCGCGGAGGACGGCGTGGTGCTGATCGACCAGGACAAGTGCATGGGCTGCAACTACTGCTCCTGGGCCTGTCCCTACGGCGCGCGCGAACTCGACCGCGCCACCGGCACCATGAAGAAGTGCACCCTGTGCATCGACCGCATCTACGACGAAAACCTGCCGGTCGAGGAGCGCCAGCCCGCGTGCGTGCTCACCTGCCCCGCGCACGCGCGCATGTTCGGCGACTTCGACGATCCCGACTCGGCGGTGTCGCGCACCGTGCGCGAGCGCGGCGGCTACGCCCTGATGCCCGAACTCAACTACAACCCGACCAACCGCTACCTGCCGCCGCGCCGCAAGCCGGAGATTCCGGTCGCCACGCGCCCGCGTGGCGGCCTGAAGGAAAGCCTGCGCCAGTTCGCCAACCGGCTGGTGCGCCGCTGAGCCTCCGCGAGAACCCTGCATGCATCCCGCTCTGTCCGTCATCTTCTTCACCGTCGCCTCGGGCGCCGGCTTCGGCCTGTTTTCGCTGTTGTTCGTCGCCGATTTCTTCGCCCTGGGCGGCGGCTTCTCGCGCGCGCACCTGCTCGCCGGCGGCGCCATCGCGCTGGCGCTGGTCATCCTCGGCCTGCTGTCCTCGACCCTGCACCTCGCCAATCCGAAGAACGCCTGGCGGGCGTTCAGCCGCTTCCGCACCTCGTGGCTGTCGCGCGAGGGCGTGTTCGCCGTCGCCTTCATGCCGCTCGCGCTCGGCTATCTCGCCTGCATCGCGCTCGATGCGCCGGCCTGGCTGCGCCATGGGTTCGGCTTCCTGAGCGCCGCGCTCGCCTGGATCACCGTGTTTTCCACCGGCATGATCTACGCCTGCCTGAAGACCATCCGCCAGTGGAACACTCCGCTGGTGCCCGCCAATTACCTTGCGCTCGGCTACGCCAGCGGCAGCCTGCTGCTGCTCCTGGGCGCCGTCGTGGCCGGCCTCGACGCCACGCCCTACATCGCGCTCGCGGGGCTCATCGTCGCCATTGCCGCGGTGCTGAAGGCCATCTATTACTTCTGGATCCGCAGCCCCGGCCTCACGCCCACGGTCAACACCGCCACCGGCCTCACGCGCGCCGGCGTCCGCCTGTTCGACAGCGGCCACACCCACGGCACCTTCCTCACCGAGGAATTCGGCTACCAGCTCGCCCGCCGGCGCGCCGGCGTCATCAAGGTGCTGCTGTTCGTCGTCGGCTTCGCGCTGCCGGCGGCGATGCTGGCCGTCGTGTTGCGCGGCGGTGCGGCGGAGGCCGCCGCCGCCGTCGCCGCCGCCGCCGGCCTCGCCGGCGCCGTGATGGAACGCTGGCTGTTTTTCGCCGAGGCGCGCCACGTGGTCAACCTGTATCACGGCGCGCAGCGCTGCTGAGGAAACGCCCGCCGATCGCGGCGAGGGCGCCGCTGCCCCGCCAACGCGTGGTGCCGGAGGGCCGCCTCGACCCGATGCGGCGGCGGTTCGGCCGCGTTTTCGCACTGAACGGCTTGGAATTTTGGGCATTTTTTGCTATATTAGACACCCCTAATTTAATGCCACGTTGCCGCGGAGACATTGATGTTCGGATTGTCCGGGTTCAAGGAAATCGATTCCGCCTACACCTCGGAACTGGCCGCCAAGGGCGCGCATCTCATCGACGTGCGCACCGAGGCCGAGGTCGCGCAGGGTGTCATCGACGGCGCCATTCACATTCCCCTGCATCTCCTGCCGCTGCGCACGGCGGACATCCCGCAGGACCGGCCCGTCGTATTCTATTGCCGTACCGGCGCGCGCTCCGCACAGGCCTGCGCCTTCATGGCATCCAGGGGCTATGCCAACACCCACAACCTTTCCGGCGGCATCATGGCCTGGGCGCGCTCGGGCAACGCCGTCCATCTGCCGCGCTGATCCGCCCGCACCGTCGGGCCTTGGTTTTGCGGAGCAATTTTGGTTGCAATGCCGAAATTTCTGGTTTAAGGTACGGCAGCCTAATTTTCGCACCCCGCTTTCAACGTTAAGGAGAACACATGAACTTCGACAAAGAACTCGACGCGCGCGGCCTCAACTGTCCGCTGCCCATCCTGCGCGCCAAGAAGGCACTGGCCGAAATCCCCAGCGGCCAGGTTCTGAAGATCCTGTCCACCGACCCCGGTTCGGTCAAGGACTTCGCCGCTTTCGCCAAACAGACCGGCAACGAGCTGCTGTCGACCGCCGAAGCGGGGGGTGAATTCACCTTCTTCATGAAGAAGAAGTGAGCCGATAGCACGGAAGCGCCGTCTGTTCGATCCGGACATGCGGCGCTTCTTCATTTCGACGCAGAGAGGAGGAACAGAGCATGGATACCAAAAAAATGGCCATCATCGCCACCAAGGGCACGCTGGACTGGGCATATCCCCCGTTCATCCTGGCCTCGACCGCGGCGGCGCTGGGTTACGAAACCCAGATTTTCTTTACCTTCTATGGTCTCCAGCTCGTCCGCAAGGACCTGTCCGGCCTCAAGGTCAGCCCCCTGGGCAACCCGGGCATGCCCATGAAGATGCCGTTCGGACCCAAGTGGTTCAAGGACATCAACTGGAACATCCCCAATGCCGTGCAGTCCCTGGTGCCGTTCTATGAGAACGTCGCCACCGGCCTGATGAAGATGACCATCGCCAACAACGGCGTGGCCACCATCCCGGATCTGCGCAGCCTGTGTCAGGAAGCCGACGTCAAGTTCATCGCCTGCCAGATGACCGTCGAGCTGTTCGGTTTCGAACATTCCGATTTCATCGACGGCATGGAGTACGGCGGCGCCGCCACCTTCTTCGAGTTCGCCGGCGAGACCGACGTCTGCCTGTTCATCTGAACGACGCGAACGACAGCAAAAAAGCCGGGGCCACCCGGCTTTTTTGTTTCTTTCGCGCAACACTCGTTGCGGAATTGTCTGGTAGGAACGCGCCATATGCTTGCTCGACCCAAACGCGCCGCGTTAGGCTTCAGGCAGTTTTTGAGAACAACAACCGTGCCCCCCAATCGCCAGGAGACATACCCATGAGACTCACCCGCATCGTCGCTTCCATGACTCTCGCCGGCCTCGCCGGCAGCGCCTACGCCACCAACGGCATGAACATGGAGGGTTATGGCCCCATCGCCGCAGGCATGGGCGGTACCTCGATGGCCTATGACAACGGCACCGCCGCCATGATGAACAATCCCGCCACGCTCGGACTTGGTGCCGACGGCAACCGGCTGGACGTGGCGCTCGGTTTTCTCGGGCCGGACGTGTCGGCCCGTTGTAACGGGGCGCCCTGCACCGGCATGAACGCCTCGTCGGGGGGTGACGCCTATTACATGCCGGCTGTCGGCTGGACGCGCAAAAGCGGCAGCCTGACCTATGGCGTCGGCATGTTCGCACAGGGCGGCATGGGCACCGAATTCGATGCCGGCGGCTGGATCGGCATGGCCGACGGCTTGCCGCAGCGTTCCGAGCTGGGGGTCGGGCGCCTGATCGCTCCCGTCGCCTTCAACGTCAACCCCGACTTCACGATCGGGGGTTCGCTCGACTTCGTGTGGGCGATGCTCGATTTGCGCATGGCGATGCCCATCGGCGACGGCAGCTACGGCATGTCCAGCATGGTCACCGCCGCGTCCGGAAACCTGGCGACCCAGCTCGGCAACATGGCGATGGGCGCGCCCAACTCGATCGCGCGTCTCGATTTCTCCGACGGCAATGATTTCACGGGAAAGGCAAAGGGCTACGGCCTCGCCGGCAAGCTCGGCTTCACCTACAGGATCAACCCGATGCTCACCCTCGGCGGTTCGTATCACTCGAAGACCGATCTGGGTGACCTGAAGACCGGATCGAGCGCGGCGTCGTTCATCGTCGACGGCGACGCATCCCATGCGGTGCCGGGCAAACTGACCGTACGCGACTTCCAGTGGCCGGAGACCTATGGCCTGGGCGTGGCGATCCAGGCCAGCCCCCGGCTGCTGGTCGCGCTCGACTACAAGCGCATCAACTGGGAAGACGTCATGAAGAATTTCACCATGACGTATTCGACCGGCATGCCGGGAATGGACGGCAGCGCCACGTTCGTGATGGCGCAGAACTGGGAAGACCAGGACGTGTTCCAGATCGGCGTGTCCTACAAGGCGACCGACGCGCTTACCCTGCGCGCCGGGGCGAGCTTCTCGGACAACCCCATTCCCGACGCCACCATGCACTATCTGTTCCCGGCGATCGTCGAGAATCATTACACCGTGGGTCTCGGCTACGCGATCGACCCCACGTCCGACGTGAACTTCTCGCTGCAGCACGCGCCGGAAGTGACGCAGACCAACCCCAATTTCGGCTACACGGTCAGCCACGAGCAAACCAGCTTCCAGTTGATGTACAGCAAGCGTTTCTGAAGCATGCCGTAGCGCAGCCGGCACGTTCTTCCGGCTTGCGCCGCCATGCGCGTGGTTCATGGCCCGCATGAGAAATACGCCACGCGTCAAACGCACTAGAATCAAAGCCGGGGACCGTCTCCGGCTTTTTCCGTCCTGAAGGGAGGACAGCATGTTGCGCCGTTGGTTGCTGGCTTGTGTTCTGGGCTTCAATTCCCTGGCCGCCTGGGCAATCGCCCCCTACATCGTGGGCGAGCGGGTCGCGGCGGGCGAATGGCAGGCCGTCGCGTCGGACGTGGAGAAAAAACTGTCGGCGGCCGGCTTTCAGTTGCTGGGACGCTATGCGCCCCAAGACTTGCCCACCCATGGCGTCGTGCTGGCGACCGACGCCGGCATGCTTCGCAGCATCCGCGAGCTGGGCGGCGCCACGATCGTGGCGGCGCCCATCCGCGTCGGCTTCACCACCGACGGCGCGGTGTCCTACGCCAATCCTGATTACTGGTACCGTGCCTTTCTGCGCACCCGCTTTCCAAAGGCGGAGGCGGCGGCGCGCTCGGTCCAGTCGCGCCTGGCGCAGGCGCTTGGCGCAGGTCCGGGTTTCGGCGGCGACGAAACGGCGGCCAACCTGCCGCGTTACCGCTACATCTTCGGCATGGAGCGCTTCGACGACAAGAAAAACCTGCTTGCCACGCATGCCAGCTTCGAGGAGGCGTTGAAGACGGTGCGGGACAACCTCGCGCGCGGGGTGGCGGGGACCGCCAAGGTGTACGAGGTGGTGTTGCCGGAACGCAAGCTGGCGGTGATCGGTGTCGCAATGAACAGTCCCGTCAACGGCGATGCCGCGGTCCTGCGAAAGATCGGCGCCGAAGACCGCATCGCCGGCTATCCCTACGAGATCTTCCTGCTCGACCGCGAGGTGCATGCGTTCTACGCGCGCTACCGCCTGGCGCTGGCCTTTCCGGACCTCGGCATGGGTACGTTCATGCGCATCGTCTATGCGCCCGAGGAAATCCACGCCACCCTGAAGGCTGTCGCCGGCGGCCGGTAGAGGGTCTCCGGCCCGGTTGCCGTACCCGGGAACCGCGGTGCGGGTGCGGCATCACCCGCCCGGCCAATGACCGAGGGGGCCCTGAAAGGCCCCCTCGCACGGCGTTGCGGCGCGCCGCGACGTCAGAACTTGAACACGATGCCGGCGGAGATGAGATCGATGTCCGCTTCGCCGGTACCGCCGTTGTAGTCGGAGCTGCCCACCTCGAAATAACGCTCCCATTCCACGCGCAGGCCCATCGACTTGGTGAGGTTGTACTGTACGCCCAGGCCGGCCGACCATGCGACGTCGGTATCCTCGGATGCGCCGGGAGTGGTTTTCATGTCGGCCTGCAGAATGTTCATGCCGCCGGTGGCGAACAGCGTGAAGCTGGGATTCAGGGCGTAGGTGCCGATCAGGCGCAGCGTCATGCCGTCGACTTCGCGCTTGCCGCTGACCGCTCCCTTGTAGCCGACTTCACCCATGTCGGCGTAGCCGATCTCCATGGCGATGTATTCGTTGACTTCCAGTCCGCCGAAAATCTTCCACGCCGTGTCGGTGTCGTCGCAATTCGTGGCGGTCGGGCAGCGGATGTCGGAACTGGACTGGCCGATTGCGGCGCCGACGAAGGGCGCCAGCGTGAAATCGAAAAATCCGGCGCTCGCGGGCGTGGACAATGCCAGCGCCGCAGCCAGGGCGGCGAAACGTGCTTCTCTCATTTGAACCTCCTCCATTTATCTTTTGATGATCGACCGGCAGGCCCGGTGTCCATAGACCCGACCAGCGCCGTAGCCTAATGCATTTCCCGGGTTTTTGACAGCGACCGTGGCGCGCGTGCGACAGGCGTGGTGCAGGGACGGCCGGGCCCGCGGGCGGGACGACTTTGCCTGGCACGCTTCCTGCAATGTTCCATCTTGCCGGGCTTCGTGTAACATTCGTACCCCAATAATCTCCAACAACCGGATTGACGAGGAAGAGAACATGCAAGGGCCGAATAGACTGTACGTATCGCTGTTGGTTGCCGCACTGCTGGTCGGTTGCGGCGACAAGAAGGACGAGACCGCGGCTGATGGAAAATCCGCGAGCCAGGTGGCGGCGAAGGTGAACGGCACCGAACTCACGGTGCATCAGGTCAATTTCGCGCTGCAGCGCATCCCCAACCTCAACCCCGAGCAATCCAAGGCGGCTTCGCTGCAGGTGGTGCGCAGCCTGGTCGACCAGGAACTGCTCGCGCAGAAGGCCCTGGAAGACAAGCTCGACCGCGATCCGATGGTGCTGCAGGCGCTCGACGCGACACGCCGCCAGATCCTCGCGGAAGCCTACATGAGCCGCAAGCTGGGCACGCCGCCCGAGCCGAGCGATGCCGAGGTCGCCGAATACTTCAATCAGCATCCCGAGCTGTTCTCCAAGCGCAAGATCTATCGCCTGCAGGAAGTCAACGTCAAGGCGCCGCAGGACCGTCACGACGCGATCCGCGCGCAACTGAGCGCGTCCAACAACCTCAACGACTTCGTCAACTGGCTGAAATCGCAGAACCTCGAGGCCAAGGTCGGCCAGGGCGTGAAACCCGCCGAGCAGCTGCCGATGCAGATGCTGCCGCGGCTGTCGCAAATGCCCGACGGCCAGGCGATGGTCGTCAACGCGCCGGATGGCCTGCTGGTCGTGTTGCTGGCCGATTCGCAGCTGCAGCCGGTGACGCAGGAGCAGGCCAAGCCCGCGATCGTGCGTCTGCTGCAGGCGCAGGCGCGGCAGAAGGCCGGCAAGGCCGAGCTCGATTCGATCAAGGCCGGCGCCAGGATCGAATACGTGGGCGAGTTCGCCGACGCCGGCAAGGAGACCGACGCCGCCGCCGTGGCGGCGCCGGTCTCCGCAGTGGAGGACACGCACGACGCGGACGCCATCAGCCGGGGCGTTTCGGGGCTGAAGTAAAGACGAGTTGCACGCCGTGGGCGTCGAGCTGCAAGCTTCGTCTTGCAACTCGACGCCTGCAGCTTGACACCCGCAACGCGTGTTGACGTCCCCCATCCTCGTCCGCAGTCTGCCGTTCGGACTGTACATCGTCCTGCTCGCGCTCGAAGGCCTGCTGCGCGACGGGGCGCCGGGTTTCGACGTGCGCTGGCTGTATCCGCTCAAGGCGGCGCTCGTTGCGCTGGCGCTCGCCGCGTTGTGGCGCCATTACGACGAACTGCATGGCTGGCGCCTGCCGCTGCGCCATCTGCTGCTGGCGGTCGCGACGGGCGTCATCGTGCTGGTGCTGTGGGTCAATCTCGACGCCGGCTGGATGCTCATGGGCGAGATGGGCGAGGGTTATGATCCGAGGAACGCGGCCGGCGAGATCGACGGATTGCTCGTGGCCTTCCGCATCGCCGGGGCGGCGCTGGTCGTGCCGCTGATGGAAGAGCTCTTCTGGCGATCGTTCGTGCAGCGCTGGGTGCAGCACTCGAATTTCCTCGCCCTCGATCCCGCCCGCATCGGCTTCAGGGCACTCCTCGTCGCCAGCGCGCTGTTCGCCATCGAACACCTGCAGTGGTTCGCCGGCCTGGTCGCCGGCCTCGCCTACGGCTGGCTCTACATCCGCACCCGCAACCTGTGGGCGCCCGTCGCCGCGCACGCCGTCACCAACGGGCTGCTCGGCCTCTACGTCGTGAGTACCGGAGAATGGAAATTCTGGTGAGCCGCTACGCCGCCCTGCTCGCCACGGCGGTCACGCTGCTGGCGGCGCCGGCGCATGCCAAGGAGGGCGATACCTTCCGGCCCTTCGTGTCGGCGGCGTATTTCTACGACGACAATCTGTTCCGCCTCGACGACGACGAAGCCCCGGATCTCAGGCGCGCGGACCGTTACGGGCTGTTCAGCGCCGGCCTCGACGTCGACTGGAAACCCGGACGCCAGCAGGTGCGGGTGAATGCGAGCAAGACGCTCATCCGCTACGACCGCTACGACTATCTCGATTTCGACGGCAAGGAGCTGAAGGCCGTGTGGAACTGGCGCGTGGGCGACCGCTTTTCCGGCAATCTCGGCGCCGACAAGATCACCAGCCAGAGCAGCTTCGCGGACATCGGCCGGGTCAACAACGAGGTCGACCGCGAGCGCCGCTTCGGCCGCGCCGAATGGGAGTTTCATCCGCGCTGGCGCATCGGTGCGGAGGTCGCGACGATGGACAACGACAACAGCGATCCGTCGCTCTTTTCGCAGAGCTTCAAGCAGGACCGCTATGACGTCATCGTCACCTACCTCACGCCGCGGGGCAGCAAAGTACGGGGCCGCGTGCGCCGGACCGACAGCGATTATCCGACGATGAGGCTCCTCTCCCTCCACCCCTTCCTGCCGGTGGCGGCGGTTGCCGACAGCAGCTACGAACAGACCGAGTACACGCTCCTGGCGGACTGGCGCCTTTCCCCGAAGCTCGTCCTGCACGGTGAAGCCGGCTGGGTGAAGCGCACGTACGCCAATGCCCTCAAGGACAGGTATGCGCCTTACGAGTCCTGGCTGGAGCCGTATGAGCGCTTGCTGGTCGATCGGCCCGACTACCACGGCTTCAACGGCCGCCTCAGCGGTGACTGGTACGCCACCGCGAAAACGCTGCTGAGCGCCTCCGTCTACCAGCAGCTCGGCGGCGCCATCGACATCAACGCCAGTTCGGTGCTCAAGCGCGGCGCCAGCCTGACCGGCGCCTGGCTCATCCGCGAGAAATGGCGCCTCAACGGCGAAGCGAGCTACGAGAACCGCGACTTCAGGGGCGACATGGATGCCGGCAGCGTACAGACCGAGGACGACACGACGAGCCTTTCGCTCTCGCTCAACTACGCGCCGATCCGTCCCGTCTCCATGGACGTGGGCGTGCGTACCGGGCGTCGGGATTCCAACAGGTTTGCCGGGGATTACACGTACAACACCGTGTTTTTCAGCGTCAGTGGAAATTTTTAGCGTGCCGCCCGCGCCGCGGGGAGGGGGAAACGCTCGTGGCACGTCGCCGTTCCGCGTTTTCGGGCGGCGCATCGCCACGAACGCCGGGCGGCGCGGCAGGCGGGCGGACGCACCATTTGCCTTGTGGAGCAGAACAGAATAATAATCGCGGGTCAATGGTCATTATGGTCTGCGTAGGTATGCGAATTGCTGGCAGGCTTGGGAGGCGCGGGGCGCGAGTCCGCTTCGGGCCGCCCCGCCGGGTTCGAAACATTCGAGGCAGGAGCGCGGCGCCGGCAAACGGCGTCCGCAAATTGGAGAGCGTAATGACGAAGTCGTGGCGAAGTGCGTGGATGTTCTGGTGTGCCTTGTTGCTGGCGGCGCCGGCATGGGCGGCCAGCGGTGATTACCGCATCGGAACGGGGGATGTCCTGCGCATCACCGTTTACGGCCAGCCGGACCTCACCACCGAGGCGCGCGTCGGCGAGGCGGGCAGCATCACCTTTCCGCTGATCGGCGAAGTCGGGGTCGCGGGCAGCACGCCCGCGCAGGGCGAAGGGGAAATCACCCGCCGCCTCGCCCGGGGCGGCTTCATCCTCGAACCCTTCGTCAGCCTCAACGTCGTGCAGTATCGCGGCCAGCAGGTGTCCGTCCTCGGTCGCGTCAACCGGCCGGGCAAGCACAACCTCGAGAAGCCCGGCCGCCTCACCGAAGCCCTGGCGCTTGCCGGCGGCATCGTGGCCGACGGGGCCGACGTCGTCACCCTGGTGCGCACGCGCGACGGCAAGACCGAATACCGCGACATCGACGTCGTCGCGCTGTTTCGTTCCGGCGGCGAGACCGACAATCTGTCCATCGAGGACGGCGACGTCATCAACGTCGCGCGCCAGCCGCTGTTCTACGTCTATGGCGAAGTGCAGCGCCCCGGCGCCTTCCGCCTCGAACAGGACATGACCGTGGTGCAGGCGCTCGCCGTCGGCGGCGGCATCACCCCGCGCGGCACGCAGCGTGGCCTGCGCATCCTGCGCCGCGACGGCGGCGGCGCCATGCAGGAGATTCCCGCCGCGCTCGGCGATCCCGTGCGGAAGGACGACGTCATCTTCGTCAAGGAAAGCCTGTTCTGAGACCCGTGCCATGAACTTCACCCAGTTCCTCCTCGTCCTCAACGCGCGCAAGTGGATCATCCTCGGCGTGCTGTTCGTCACCGTCGCCACCACGGCCGTGGTCAGCGTCCTGCTGCCCAGTGAATACACCGCCACCACCACCCTCATCGTCGATTCCAAGAGCAAGGATCCCTTCACCGGCCAGCTGCTTCCGGCGCAGATGTTCCCCGGCTACATGGCCACCCAGGTCGACGTCATCAAGAGTTCGCAGGTCGCTTCGCGCGTGGTGCGGGCGCTCAAGCTGGCCGAGGCCCCCGGCACCCGCGAGCAGTTCATGGAAGCCACGGAAGGCAAGGGCAGTATCGAGCAGTGGCTGGGCGATGCGCTGTTGAAGAAACTCGACGTCGACCCCTCGCGCGAGTCCAGCATCTTCCGCGTCAGCTTCACCGGCACCAATCCCGGCTTCTCCGCCATCATCGCCAACGCCTTCGCCAAGGCCTACATGGAAACCAACCTCGATCTGCGCGTCGCGCCCGCCAAGCAGACCGCCGCCTGGTTCGACCAGCAGATCGCGCAGCTGCGCGACAACCTCGACGAGGCGCAGCAGAAGCTCACCGCCTATCAGCGCGAAAAGGGACTGGTCGAATCCGACGAGCGTCTCGACGTCGAAACCCGCCGCATGGCCGAACTGTCCGGGCAGATGATCGCCGCCCAGTCGGCGGCCTACGACGCCAGCTCGCGCATCCGTGACGGCGCCAGCCTGCCCGAGGTCATCAACAACCCCGTGGTGCAGAATCTCAAGGCCCAGCTCGCACAGGGCGAAGGCAAGCTCGCCGAACTGAGCAATCGCGTCGGCGCCAACCATCCGGACTACATCCGCCTCAAGGCCGAGGTCGACAGCTACAGGGCGCGTCTCGCCAACGAACTCGGCACCGCCACCCGCGGTGTCGGCGCCACCGCCGGCGCCGCGCGCCAGCGTTTCAACGAGCTCAGCGCCGCCTTCGAACGGCAGAAGGCGCGCGTTCTCGCGCTCAAGCAGGAGCGCGAAGAGGCCACCCGCCTCGCACGCGACGTCGAAAACGCCCAGCGCGTCTACGATTCAGCCCTCCAGCGCTACGGCCAGACGCGCATGGAAGCACAATCCACGCAGACCGACATTGCCGTGCTGACCCCCGCGGTCGCGCCCATCGAGCCTTCCAAGCCGCGCGTTTTCCTCAACATCCTGTTGTCCGTCTTCCTCGGCAGCTTGCTCGGCGTCGGTACCGGCTTTCTCGTCGAACTCCTCGACCGTCGCGTGCGCTCCGGCCAGGACATCGTCGTCGGCCTCGACATTCCCGTCCTCGCCGAAGTCAAGAAAGCCGGCGGCCTCACCGCAAGCCTGCGCCGCATCTTCCGGCGCAACCGGCCCGCCGTCGCCTGAAGGGGGAGCAGCACGTGACCCACGCAATGCAGGCGTTTGCCACCCTTTCCCCCGTAGGAGCGGCGCCCTCGCCGCGAGCCGTGCGCTGGACCCGCCACCGCATCGGGCCGAGGGCGGCCCTCCTACAACAGCGTCGCACCTCCGTTTTTCTCCTTTCCTCAAGGGCCAAGCGGCCCGGGGACAAGGGCCATCCCGCCGCGCGCGCCCCTGTAGGAGCGGCGCCCTCGCCGCGATCCCGGCGTCCGAACCCCCATATCGCGTCACGCCCCGCCCTGCCGCAACTCATCATCCACGCGTCACCCTTCACCCGTCACGTCTCATGACAACCCGAGGTCCATCCATGAACGCAGTTACCAGCACCAGCGAACAGAGCAGCGTGATCGAGGCGGTGGCCGCCTCGCACGGCGACGACCACATCGGCACGCTGCTGCAGGCCGCCGGCAAGCTGAAGCCGCAGGACATGGAGCGCGTGTTCAATCTGCAGAAAAAAGACAAGCTGCGCTTCGGCGAGGCCGCGCAAAAACTCGGCCTGGTGACCGAGGACGACATCCGCGCCGCGCTGTCGCGCCAGTTCGAATACCCCACGCTGCCCGCCACCGGCGTCAATTTCGGCGCGGAACTCACGGCCGCGACCAACCCCTACAGCCGCGAGGCCGAGGCGCTGCGTTCGCTGCGTTCCGAACTGCTCATGCGCTGGTTCAAGGATGGCCGCAAGATCCTGGCGGTCGGCAGCGTCCGTGCCGACGAGGGCGCGAGCTATCTCGCCGCCAACCTCGCCGTGCTGTTCGCGCAGATGGGCCGCAAGGTGCTGCTGATCGACGCCAATCTGCGCCAGCCGCGCCAGCAGGCCATCTTCGGTTTCGGCAAGGGCATGGGCCTGTCCGATCTCCTCGCCGAGCGCGTGCCCACGTTGCAGGTGGAAACCATCAAGCCCTTCCACACCCTGGCCGTGCTGCCCGCCGGCTCGCCGCCGCCCAACCCGGCCGAACTCCTTGCCCGTCCCGCGTTCGGCAATCTGCTGATGGGCGTGGCAACGAGCTACGACGTCGTGCTCATCGACACCGCACCGGCACAGCTCGCCTCCGACTTCCAACTCGTCGCCGCGCGTGCCGGCGGCATGCTCGTCGCCACGCGCCGCAACGTCAGCCGCATGGCGCCACTGGCCGAACTGAAAGACAAGATCAGCTTCACCGGCGCGCAGGTCGTGGGTGCCGTCGTCCTGGATTGAACGCATGAACACACTCGCCCCGCGCGCCTCCGCGTCCGATGTCCTGGCTGCCCTCAAGACCTGGTGGCCGATCGTCCTCGGCCTCGTCGTGCTTTACGTGCCCACCTACTGGACGCTCGCGTACGGCATCTGGAATACCGAAGAGCAGGCCCACGGCCCCATCGTGCTCGCCGTCACGCTGTTCCTCATCTGGCAGAAACGCGACGCGCTCATCCGGGCCGGCACCCCCGGCCGCACCGAAATCATCGTCGGCTGGATCTTGCTCGTCATCGGCCTGCTGGCCTACGCCCTCGGCCGCTCGCAGGACATCCTGATCTTCGAGATCGGCTCGCAGATTCCCGTCATCCTCGGCGCGCTGCTCGTCACCGTGGGCGTCAGGGCCGCGCGCGCCCTGTGGTTCGCCCTGTTCTTCCTGATCTTCATGATCCCCCTGCCGGGCTTCATCGTCGACGCCGCGACCGGCCCGCTCAAGCAATACATCTCCGTCATCGCCGAACACGTCCTGTACGCGGTCGGCTATCCCATCGCCCGTGTCGGCGTCACCCTCATCGTCGGCCCATATCAACTTCTCGTCGCCGATGCCTGCTCCGGCCTGCACTCCATGTTCAGCCTGTCGGCCATGGGCCTGCTGTATCTGTACCTGATGCAGCACACCAGCGTCGCGCGCAACCTCGTCATCATGGCCGCCATCCTGCCCATCGCGTTCGCCGCCAACGTCATCCGCGTCATGGTGCTCATCCTCGTCACCTACCATTTGGGCGATGAAGCCGGGCAGGGCTTTTTGCACGGCTTCGCCGGCATCATGCTGTTCATCATCGGGCTGCTGTTCCTGTTTTTGCTGGACTGGATACTCGGCTTCATCTTCCCCGACCGTGCGCGTTCGCGGACGCAGACGTGATTCAGGAGCCTGACCATGCGTGCCTTGAATTTCAGACATTTCGTCATTGGGCTATTTATGCTTGCTGCTGCTGGCATGGCACTGGCGCTTAAACCAACTACAAAGATTGCCGATGCTGGACCGACAATCGACTTGGAGACCCTCATTCCCGAAAAATTTGGCGATTGGCGGCTTGATGAAACTATCGTGCCTATTATGGTCAGCCCTGATGTCCAGGCCAAACTTGACCAGCTATATGGGCAGACATTGACCCGTACCTATATCAATAATGCCGGACGCCGTGTAATGCTTTCCATTGCATATGGTGCCAACCAGGGGTCTGATGAGTTTCAGGTACATCGACCGGAATACTGTTATGCAGCGCAAGGTTTCCGAGTCAAGAAGGGTGTGGAGGATACTCTGAAATATGGCTCCGGAACGCTACCGATTAAACGCCTTGAGGCGATTCAGGGCTCCCGTAATGAACCAATTACATACTGGATCACGATTGGTGAGAAGGCGACTTTGCCAGGTCTGGGTCGCAAACTGACGCAGCTTTCCTACGGGCTGACTGGAAAAATTCCCGATGGCATGCTCATTCGGGTTTCGTCGATCAGTCCCAATACCGAGCAAGAATATCAAATACAAGATCGTTTCGTGAATGAAATGCTTGATGCGGTTGAGCCGACGCAACGTGTACGGCTGACCGGCGAACTCTGATTAACTAAAAAAGGGAAAAAATGTCGATTAAGAAAGCTCTCGTTACCGGCATCACCGGCCAGGACGGCGCCTACCTTGCCGAATTTCTCCTTGGCAAGGGCTACGAAGTCCACGGCATCAAGCGCCGCACCTCGCTGTTCAACACCGACCGCATCGACCACCTGTACCAGGACCCGCACGAGCAG